>Ga0209062_1000143_pt1 | contig 268804 bp, 232 predicted proteins | sample Coa_R2_2_FD_187158 | JGI IMG/M metagenome (GOLD analysis project Ga0209062, IMG submission 187158) | Surface soil microbial communities from Centralia Pennsylvania, which are recovering from an underground coalmine fire - Coalmine... | ecosystem: Environmental > Terrestrial > Soil >... | reverse complement strand
GCAGACAAATCCTCCATCAGGCCCTCCCGAATCGGTTGGGTCGCAGAGAATCAGTCCAGCATGCGGCTGACCAGAACCTTTCGTACCGTCAATGAGAAAAATGCGTTAACCTGACCTCGCTGCCCTGGACAACAGACCGTCCCATATTGCCATGACCATGACGTAATTGGTATGACGCGCCCCGCATGGACTCTTAACTCCGTGGCGTTTTCCGATGGCGATCCTGTGAGTGCCTGGCCTGGAAATACCGCTATGGTTGCGCCCGCAACCACGACCGCGGGGGAGGCGTGAAATGGCGGGGGGCGCGAATGGGGCGATCAAGCTCGTCGCCGGCAATTCCAATCCGCGGCTCGCCGAGGCCATCGCAGCGCGATTGCGCACGCCGCTCGCCAAGGCCGTGGTGCGCCGCTTCGCCGACATGGAAATCTTCGTCGAGATTTTGGAAAACGTGCGCGGCACCGACGTTTTCGTGATCCAGTCGACGTCTTATCCGGCCAATGACCACCTGATGGAACTGCTGATCATTATCGACGCGCTGCGTCGCGCCTCGGCGCGCCGCATCACGGCGGTGATACCGTATTTCGGCTATGCCCGTCAGGATCGCAAACCCGGCCCGCGCACGCCGATTTCAGCCAAGCTCGTCGCCAACCTGATCACCAATGCGGGGGCTGACCGGGTGCTGACGCTCGACCTTCACGCCGGGCAGATTCAGGGCTTCTTCGACATCCCAACCGACAATCTCTACGCTGCCCCGGTGATGGTGCGCGACATTCGCGAACGTTTCGAGCTGTCCAACGTGATGGTGGTGTCGCCCGACGTGGGCGGCGTGGTGCGCGCCCGCGGCCTCGCCAAGCGGATCAATGCGCCGCTCGCCATTATCGACAAGCGACGCGAGCGGGCCGGCGACTCCGAGGTCATGAACGTGATCGGCGAGGTCGAGGGGCGCACCTGCATCCTGGTCGACGACATCGTCGACTCCGGCGGCACCTTGGTCAACGCCGCCGACGCCCTGCTCGAAAAGGGCGCGAAGGAGGTCTACGCCTACATCACGCACGGGGTGCTGTCGGGCGGCGCTGTGGCCCGTATCACGGCGTCAAGGCTTAAGGAGCTGGTGATCACCGATTCGATCCAAGCGAGCGAGGCCGTGCGGGTCGCCGTCAATATCAGGGGACTATCGATCGCGTCCCTGCTTGGCGATGCGATCGCGCGCACCGCGGCTGAAGAGTCCGTATCGAGCCTGTTCGATTGAAGGGCGGGCCCGCGGGCGTCCGGTCCGCGCCTCAGTCCGGCCCGCAATTCAAGAGCGCACGAGACGCGCGCGGCTCCGCGGGGGGCTCGTGTGCGCGCGCGCGCCCCGAGTCAACTTGTCGCAGACGTTTTTTCAGGTACGCTTGTGGAAGGCCGTTCAAACGCCGTTGCGGGCTTACGGCGAATCTTAGAACAGTCGACGAGTCAGATACTTCCAACGGCTGGATGCGAGCGGCCCGAGAGGGCCGCTCATGATTCAAGGCCCGCCCCTGTTAACCTTCCCCATCGTCGGGAGCGTCTCTGACGGACCTTCCCGCTTGCGGCGAGGGTTAAGGAGGGGAGACCCTGCGCGGGATGAATCTTGGCGCCGCCCGGGGCCGGATCGCCCTGGGCAGCGCCGCGGGTTGAAACGTTTTGTTTGGGTTTAGATGATAGGTGGCTCGGATATGTCGCGGGCAGATATCGAAAAGCACAACACCAATCCGGTCGACGTCGTTGAACGGCTGGCGGCCGTCAACGAGTGGTCGTTCGCCCGCGCCAGCGACGATGAAGTCACGCTCGTGGTCGCCGGCCGCTGGACAGACTACCAGGTCTCCTTCACCTGGATGCCCGAGATCGAGGCGCTGCATCTTGCCTGCGCGTTCGATCTTAAGGTGCCGGAGCGCCGCCGCGCCGAAGTGACCGAGCTTGCAGCGCTCGTCAACGAGCAGCTTTGGATCGGACATTTCGACGTCTGGTTCAAACACGGCATCATCATGTTCCGCCACGCGCTCGTGCTTACGGGCGGCATCGCGGCGGCGGATGCACAGTGCGAGGCTCTGCTCGGTATCGCCCTTAACGCCTGCGAGCGCCACTATCAGGCCTTCCAATTCGTGCTGTGGGCCGGCAAGAACCCCCGCGCGGCGCTCGAGTCGATCATGTTCGAAACGCGCGGCGAGGCTTGATCCGCCGGTGAGCGGTGGGATGGGTTGAGCGGGCAGCGCCAGCGAGACCCATGGGGGCCGTTTCGCGCGACTCTGCGTAGGATGGGTTTCGTTGTGCTCAACCCATCCTATGCCTTGCCCTGGACGCGGCGCGCCAAATAATTGAAGTTGATCACGAACTGCTCTGGCTGGGAGATTTCCTGCTTCAGCTTCTCGATGTCGGCGCGCGGGAACTCGGGCGCTGCGCCGCCTGACGCCTCGGCGATCATCTGCACCTTCGCGGCGGTTTCCAGCATGATCGCGTTGATCACGGCTTCCTCGATGGAGGCGCCGACGACGGCAACCCCATGGCTCTTGAGCAGCACCGCCCGGTGCGGGCCGAGCGCCGTCGCGACCCCCTTGCCGGCGGCCGGAGTGCGAATGAGCGAGACGGTGTCGCCATAGACCCCGAGCGCTTCGAAAAACAGCGCGCCCGGCTGGCTCAAGCATTTGAGCGGACGACCGCTCGCCGACAGCGCCACCGCATAGGTCGGATGGGTATGAATGACGCATTGCACATCTGCCCGCGCCTTGAAAATTTCCGAGTGGATAAAGACTTCGCTGTGACGCCGCGCCGTGCCCGCCACGACGTCGCCGTTAAGGTCGATGGTGAGGATGTTTGCCATCGTGACCTCATCAAGCCCGACGCTGTGCGGTTTCATGAAGAAACGCGAGGGATCGTCGGGCAGCCGCACGGAGATATGCCCGCGCGTAAAATCGTCCTGACCTTCGGAAACAAGCACTTTGCCGGCGAGGATCAGCTTCTGTTTGATTTCGTCGTGGGTCATTGAAACGAGCATCCTTGTTGCTTCGCCTGAAAGGAGAGCCCTGCGAGGTCTTCTCCAAAGCCATGTGCGCACTGCCCCAAGGGGCAGCGCCATCATGCCTGACGCCGCGCCCGGCCGCCTGCGAACGTCATAAAGGGTGCAGGGTGGGCAAAGGCGCCGGCGAGGGCCCCGCCCTGCCGACCGTCGCGCCTTTACTTCGCCACGGCGTTCAGCCTCAGCAACGCATCTGCATTTCCGTGGGTGAGCTTCGTCATGTCGTCCGGCGCGAGGGAGAGGCGGTCCAGGAAGGCGCGGCCCCTGGCGTTGGGCGCATAGGGATAGTCGACCGAGAAGATGATGCGGTCGATGCCGAAGGTCAGGAGCGCCGCCAGGAACGGCGGCTCGGTGAAAATTCCGCTCGTGGTGAGCCACACCTGATCAAGGATGGCGCGGCTGACCGGCCGCTTCAGATGGTCGATATCGAGGGCGAAGACCTCATCGACCCGCGCCAGCATCATCGGCAGCATTTCGCCCATGTGGCCGATGATCAGCTTGAGCCGCGGATGGCGGTCCAGCGTTCCGGCAATCGCCATGCGCAGCACGTGGATCGCGGTCTCCGAATGCCAGCCCCAGCCGGCCGTCTCCAGCACGCGCGCGGGACCTGCCGGCAGATCGGAGAAATAGGCCTGTCGCACGGGCTCCGGCGGCAGGTGCGGATGGACATAGATCGGCACGTCAAGCTCGACAGCCGCGGCCAAGAGACCGTCGTAGCTTGGGTGGTCGAGAAAGCGGCCATTGGTCGTGCCGTTGATGAGCGTGCCCAGGAAGCCAAGCTCCTTCACGGCGCGCTTAAGCTCGTTCGCGGCCGCGTCCGGGTCTTGCATCGGCAGCGTGGCGAAACCTGCGAAACGATCGGGATGGCGGGCGATGGCTGCCGCGAGGTGATCGTTGATCTCGCGGCTCATCGCGAGACCGCCGGGACCAGGAACGAGATCGGGGCCGGGGCCGGTATTTGAGAGCACCTGCACTGTAATGCCGGCCTCGTCCATCGACTGCAGGCGCCGCTCGCCAATCTCGGGAAGCAGCTCAAGCGGATTGGGGCCGCCTGGCGGCAGCGTTCGCTTCCGGAATCCGCGGCGGCTGATTGCGGCCGGATCGATCCGGCTGGTCAGCGCCGGAACCGTGAAATGCTCTTCGATGGCGACAGTGCGCATGGACGGCCCTCTCCGATTGCTCGCCGCGTTGTGGCATCGTTGCCGTCATCCGGCAAGCGGCTGGCGACTGGCTTCCCTCTCATCGGAACCCGCTCTGGAAGCGGAACCACGGTCCGGGTCGCGACTTGATTTTAGCAGCGGCAGGGACTAGGTAGGTCGAACGCCTGCGGCCCGGTTTCGGACTTCCGCGGCGTTCGTATCCCCCACAAGCGGGCCGGCGAGCGGTCTCATCCGTCGAGGATTGGGCAAGAGCGGGGGTGTGCGGCTTCCCTCACGTTCTCGCGGCAACCTGGATCGCCGGCGCGGTGGAGGCGCAAGAATCGGAAGGGAATTCGGAAGGGAACTGCAACCGGTACGATCGGGATCGAGGTAATGGCAAAAATCAGCCCCTTCAAATTCTTGCAGGAAGTGCGCCAGGAAGTCGCCAAGGTCACTTGGCCGAGCCGGCGTGAGACGACCGTCACGACAATCATGGTGTTCGTGTTCGCGGCGGCTGCGGGCTTGTTCTTCCTGGTCTCGGATCAGATCATCCGGATGGGCGTGACGTTCGTGCTCGGCATCGGGCGTTGAATGGACCATTCATGGACATAGACGTGGTCAGCCCCCTCCCTGCCCTCCGCCGCCCTGCGGGGGAGGGCAGGGAGGGGGCGGTGTCCATGTTCGCGGCACGTGCGGGCGTATTCGTCTTGTTGGCAGATCGCGTGATTCGCCAGGCGATTCTTTTGCTGGGCATCGTCGGTTGAATGAAAACCGTGGGAACAACGGCCATGGCCAAGCGCTGGTACATCATCCACGCCTATTCGAACTTCGAAAACAAGGTCGCGGAATCGATCCGCGAGCAGGCCAAGCAACGCGGCCTGTCGGATCTGTTTGAAGAGGTGATGGTGCCGAAGGAGAAGGTCGTCGAGGTGCGCCGCGGGCGGAAAGTTGATGCCGAGCGCAAGTTCTTTCCCGGCTATGTGCTGGCGAAAATGGACCTCACTGACGAGGCTTTCCACCTCATCAAGAACACCCCGAAAGTCACGGGCTTCCTGGGCGCAGATAACAAGCCGACGCCCATCTCGGATGCCGAGGCAGAGCGCATCCTGCACCAGGTGCAGGAGGGCATCGAGCGGCCGAAGCCGTCAGTTTCATTCGAGGTCGGCGAGCAGGTGCGCGTGTCGGATGGACCGTTCGCCTCCTTCAATGGCGTCGTGGAGGAGGTTGATGAGGCGCGCTCGCGGCTCAAGGTCGCGGTGTCGATCTTCGGCCGCGCCACACCGGTCGAGCTCGAATTCGGCCAGGTCGAGAAGACGTGAGCAAGAAAGTTCTTGCATCCGGCGTAATTGCGGTTAAGTGACGCGATTGCCGCCGCGTCCCGGCTGTCGGAGCGGCGGGAGACTCGGCAGGTCGTAACCTGCCGAGTCTTAGTGTTGTTGTGGGAGGCGACGGGCGGTTGCCGCCGCTCGTTTGAGCCGCACCACGAGCCCGGCACCCCTGAGAGCGCAGGCGTCCCGCCGGCATGAGAAAAAATTGCGGGCGGGACGCCTCTGCGGTCCGAGGGAGCGTGCCGCAGGGAGTTGGTCATGGCAAAGAAAATCACCGGCTACGTGAAATTGCAGGTGCCGGCGGGTTCCGCCAACCCGTCGCCGCCGATCGGACCCGCGCTCGGTCAGCGCGGCCTCAACATCATGGAGTTTTGCAAGTCCTTCAACGCCCAAACCCAGAAGCTTGAGAAAGGCTCGCCGATTCCGGTCGTCATCACCGTCTACGCCGACCGTTCCTTCACCTTCGAGATGAAGACGCCGCCGGTCTCTTACTTTTTGAAGAAAGCAGCGAACCTCCAGTCCGGCGCCAAGGCTCCGGGTCGCGAAAGGGCGGGTGTCGTCACGAAGGCGCAGGTGAAGGAAATCGCCGAGCAGAAGATGAAGGATCTCAACTGCGACACCATCGAGTCCGCAATGCGGATGATCGAAGGCTCGGCCCGTTCGATGGGTCTTGAGGTGAGGGAGTAAGCTGCCATGGCGAGCCACGGGAAGCGCGTCTTGAAGGCCCGCGAGGGCATCGACAGGGCAAAGCTCTACCCCCTCGATGAAGCCGTGAAGATGATCAAGGACCGGGCCAGGGCGAAATTCGACGAGACCATCGAAATCGCCATGAATCTCGGGGTCGATCCCCGCCATGCCGACCAGATGGTTCGCGGGGTCGTATCCCTTCCGAACGGCACCGGCCGCACCGTGAGAGTTGCGGTCTTCGCCCGCGGCGCCAAGGCCGATGAGGCGCGGGCTGCAGGCGCCGACGTGGTTGGCGCCGAGGACCTGGTCGAACGCGTCAACTCAGGCAACATCGATTTCGACCGCTGCATTGCGACGCCCGACCTCATGCCGCTGGTGGGGCGGCTCGGCAAGGTGCTTGGGCCCCGCGGCATGATGCCTAACCCCAAGGTTGGCACCGTGACCATGGACGTGACCGCGGCCGTTAAGGCCTCAAAGGGCGGCGCTGTCGAATTTCGCGTCGAGAAGGCTGGGATCGTCCATGCCGGCGTCGGCAAAGCTTCGTTTCCGGCAGACAAGCTCGTGGAAAACATCAGGGCGTTCGCGGATGCGGTGCAGAAAGCAAAGCCACAAGGCGCCAAGGGCCAATTCATCAACCGGATCGCCATCTCCTCCACCATGGGGCCCGGCGTGAAGATAGAGCCGGCGAGTGTGATGACGGGCAGCAGCACCGCGGCGCATTAGCGCATAGCGCATCAGGAAGCGGGACCGCGGCGCGCCGGCGGCGGTGCGGCCCGGCTCAGACCAGGCGGGCCATGCTGAAAGCGGGTAGCTACCGGCGCCGCCGCAAAAAAAACATAAAAACCACTTGGCAGCAGCGCGCCGAGCCGCTAAATAACGGTGCACTTGCGCGCCGAGCATCAGGTGCCGGCGCGCTTTCGCGCGTTTTCTAGCGAGATCGGCGGTCAGGAACTTTTTCCTTATCAGATATCCGGCCGGATCAGTCTGAAAAGGAAGGTGAGAGGGCTTCCGTTTGTTGCAATGAAGGCGGCGTGGCCATCCGCCTCCCTGCTCTTCCCTGCGGGATGGGTGAGGAGGAGGGTGGCGTCCTGTCCAAGACTGCAGGTGTTCGAGCACACGCGAGGGCTTAATTCTCACAGCTTAGGAAATGACTTAAGCGTGGTACCTGCACAGACGGGTGAAGATCGGTTTCGGGGGCAACCCCGCTACGGTTCGAACCTTAAAGACCTTGGCGGCGCTCGCTTTCCACGACGGCGTCGGCTCAAGGGGGCAGGGCGCGAGGAGCGCTGTACCGCCAGCCCTGCTTTCCCCGCACACGCGAGGACAGCGCGGGAGCTCGAGGCGGTGCAGAAGATCGTAAACCGGCGGCTTTAAGCCCAGACGTCCGGGATTGAGCACTTAACCCCGGAGGGACGAATGCCGCCAACCGGAGAGAGCAAGTGGATCGAGCGGCAAAAAAAGAGCTCGTCACGGAGTTGAATGAGGTTTTCAAAGCCTCGAGCGTCGTGATTGTGGCTCACTATGCCGGCCTCACGGTTGCCGAAATGCAGAAGCTGCGCATGCAGATGAAGCAGGCCGGCGCGAAGGTGAAGGTCGCCAAGAACCGTCTTGCCAAGATCGCTCTTGACGGCACCGACGCGGCCGTGGTCGCGCCCCTCCTCAAGGGGCCGACCGTGATCGCCTATTCGGGCGATCCCGTGGCTGCGCCGAAGGTCGCCTCAGACTTCGCAAAGGCTAACGACAAGTTCGTTATCCTGGGCGGAGCAATGGGCAAGACCGCCCTGAACCCCGATGGCATCAAGGCGCTCGCCGCGCTGCCGTCGCTTGACGAACTGCGCGCCAAGCTGGTCGGCCTTATCCAGGCGCCCGCCACTAAGATTGCGCAGCTTGTCAATGCCCCGGCCGCGAAGCTGGCGAGGGTGGTTCAGGCCTATGCCGATAAGGGTGAAGCCGCCTGACGGGCCCTCTCCCTGACCCTCCCCCGCTCGCGGGGAAGGGAAGGGTGGGCAGTCTCGTTAAAGTTCGAACCTGAAGGAAAGCAATAAGATGGCTGACTTGTCGAAACTGGTGGACCAACTTTCCAGCCTCACCGTGCTGGAGGCCGCGGAGCTGGCGAAGCTTTTGGAAGAGAAATGGGGGGTCTCGGCGGCGGCCGCGGTCGCGGTTGCGGCGCCCGGGGGCGCCGCGGCGGCTGCGGCCCCGGTTGAGGAAAAGACCGAGTTTACCGTCGTGCTGGCGGCGGCTGGGGACAAGAAGATCGAGGTCATCAAGGAAGTTCGGGCGCTTACCGGATTGGGCCTCAAGGAAGCAAAGGATCTCGTCGAAGGCGCGCCTAAGAACGTTAAGGAAGGCGTGTCCAAGGAAGAGGCCGAAAAGGTCAAGGCCCAGCTCGAGAAGGCAGGCGCCAAGGTGGAACTCAAGTAGCACTCTGGTCAAATTCTGCTTTTGCCCAAGCCCACACATGGGAGGAATTTGCGCAAAAATCTCCTCCCTGCCCTTCCGATAAGCCGGGAGGGCAGGGCGGGTAGTGCAAGGTGGTGCGTGCGCTTGCGGCTTCGTCTCGACCCTGCCACTTGCGGGGAAAACATGGACGGGCCGAAGAGAGGCGGTCGAGCTTTGGCGATGGGTAAACGGACGCCTATATATGGCTTTGAATAATCACAGCATGCTTGAGCGTACAAGACGTTGAGAGTAGCCGAATCCCTGCTCCTCATGTGTCTGCGTCGGCGGGATCGGTCCCGAAAAGGCGGAAATTATTCCTTCCGCCGTGTTGTTTTCTCTTCCGGGCAGGGCCTTCGAGGTTCAGACCTCCGACGGTTCGCCGGAAGGCGCCGGCCGCTCCTCTCTACCTTCGCCCGCAACCGAGGCAGGCTAGGGAGGGGAGTCCGGAGGAAGTAAAGAGGCCACGATGGCACAGACGTTCACCGGTCGTAAACGGGTCCGCAAGTTCTTTGGCAAAATCGAAGAAGTCGCAGAGATGCCGAACCTCATCGAGGTTCAGAAGGCGTCCTACGACCAGTTTCTTCTGGTCAGAGAGCCGCCTGGCGGGCGTCCAGATGAAGGTTTGCAAGCGGTATTCAAGTCGGTGTTCCCGATTTCCGATTTCTCGAATACCGCCCAGCTCGAATTCGTCCGCTACGAGTTCGAGGCTCCGAAATACGATGTCGACGAGTGCCGCCAGCGCGGCATGACCTACGCGGCGCCTCTCAAGGTGACGCTGCGCCTTATCGTGTTCGATATCGACGAAGAGACCGGTGCGCGGTCGGTCAAGGACATCAAGGAGCAGGATGTCTACATGGGCGACATTCCGCTCATGACAAACAACGGCACCTTCATCGTCAACGGCACCGAGCGGGTGATCGTTTCCCAGATGCACCGCTCGCCGGGCGTATTCTTCGATCACGACAAGGGCAAGACACATTCTTCCGGCAAGCTCTTGTTTGCGGCCCGCATCATTCCGTATCGCGGTTCCTGGCTTGATATCGAATTCGACGCCAAGGACATCGTCTATGCACGCATCGACCGCCGCCGGAAGATACCGGTGACGTCGCTGATGTTTGCGCTCGGCATGGATGGCGAGGAGATCCTCAACACGTTCTACAAGCAGATCGTCTACAAGCGCTCGAAGGACGGCTGGCGCGTGCCGTTCGATGCGAACCGCATGCGCGGCTACAAAGCGGTGAACGATCTCGTCGATGCCGACACCGGCAAGGTCGTGGTTGAGGCCGGCAAGAAGATTACCGTGCGGCAGGCGCGTCAGCTCGCCGAGAGGGGGCTCAGGGCGCTGCGGATTGCTGACGAGGAATTGATCGGGCACTATATCGCCGAAGACCTCGTCAACATGAAGACGGGCGAAATCTATGCGGAGGCCGGCGCCGAGGTCAACGAGAAGCTGCTCAAGACATTGCATGAGGGAGGCTACCGGGAGATTCCGGTGCTCGACATCGACCACGTCAATGTCGGCGCCTATATCCGCAATACGCTCCATATCGAAAAGAACATGACGCGCGAGGACGCGCTGTTCGACATCTACCGCGTCATGCGGCCGGGAGAACCGCCGACGCTCGAAACCGCAGAGGCGATGTTCCACTCGCTGTTCTTCGATCCGGAGCGGTACGATCTTTCCGCTGTCGGCCGCGTCAAGATGAACATGCGTCTTGACCTGCAGACGGATGATACGGTCCGCGTCCTGCGCAAGGAGGACATCATCGGCGTCATCCGCACCTTGGTCGACCTGCGCGACGGCAAAGGCGAGATCGATGACATCGACCATCTGGGCAACCGCCGGGTGCGTTCGGTCGGCGAATTGATGGAAAACCAGTACCGGATCGGCCTGTTGCGCATGGAGCGCGCCATCAAGGAGCGCATGAGCTCGGTCGACATCGACACCGTGATGCCGCAGGATCTTATCAATGCCAAGCCGGCGGCGGCCGCGGTGCGCGAGTTCTTCGGCTCCTCGCAGCTCTCCCAGTTCATGGATCAGACGAACCCGCTGTCCGAGATCACCCATAAGCGGCGGCTTTCGGCGCTCGGACCCGGGGGCCTTACCCGCGAGCGCGCCGGCTTCGAGGTGCGCGACGTGCACCCGACCCATTACGGCCGCATTTGCCCGATCGAGACTCCGGAAGGTCCCAATATCGGACTTATCAACTCGCTCGCCACCTATGCGCGGGTCAACAAATACGGCTTCGTCGAGACCCCCTACCGCAAGGTCAAGGACGGCCGCGTAACGGACGAGGTGGTCTACCTCTCGGCGATGGAGGAAGGGCGCTACTATGTGGCGCAGGCCAACGTGCCGCTCGACTCCAAGCAGCGTTTCACCGAAGACCTCGTCGTCTGCCGGCATGCCGGCAACGTGCAGATGGTTGCGCCTGATCGCGTCGACTACATGGACGTGTCGCCCAAGCAGCTTGTGTCGGTGGCGGCTGCGCTGATTCCATTCCTTGAGAACGATGACGCCAACCGCGCGTTAATGGGCTCCAACATGCAGCGGCAGGCGGTCCCGCTGGTGCGGGCTGAGGCGCCGTTTGTCGGCACCGGTATGGAAGGCGTAGTCGCCCGCGACTCCGGCGCCGCCATCGCGGCGCGGCGAACCGGCATTGTCGACCAGGTCGACGCCACCCGCATCGTGGTGCGCGCGACCGAGGATCTCGACCCGTCCAAGTCGGGCGTCGACATCTACCGGCTGATGAAGTTCCAGCGTTCGAACCAGAACACCTGCATCAACCAGCGTCCCCTTGTGAAGGTCGGCGATGCCGTCAAGAAGGGCGATATCATCGCCGACGGTCCTTCGACCGATCTCGGCGAGCTCGCGCTTGGCCGCAACGTCCTCGTCGCCTTCATGCCGTGGAACGGCTACAACTTCGAGGATTCGATCCTGCTCTCCGAGCGGATCGTCAAGGACGACGTATTCACCTCGATCCACATCGAGGAATTTGAGGTGATGGCCCGGGACACTAAGCTCGGCCCCGAAGAAATCACCCGCGACATCCCGAACGTCTCCGAAGAGGCGCTGAAGAACCTCGACGAAGCCGGCATCGTGTATATCGGCGCGGAGGTTCATGCGGGCGACATCCTGGTCGGCAAGATAACGCCGAAGGGCGAAAGCCCGATGACGCCCGAGGAGAAGCTCCTGCGCGCCATCTTCGGCGAAAAGGCCTCCGATGTGCGCGATACTTCGCTGCGCGTGCCGCCCGGCGTCCAGGGCACCGTGGTCGAGGTGCGGGTCTTCAACCGCCATGGCGTCGACAAAGACGAGCGCGCACTTGCTATCGAGCGCGAGGAGATCGAGCGGCTGGCCAAGGACCGCGACGACGAACAGGCCATTCTCGACCGCAACGTTTACAGTCGCCTTGCTGAGATGCTGGAGGGACGGCAGGGCGTTGCGGGTCCGAAGGGCTTCAAGAAGGACTCCAAGATCACCCGCGCCGTGCTGGAGGAATTTCCGCGCTCGCAATGGTGGCTGTTTGCGTCTCCGAATGACAAGCTGATGGCTGAGATCGAGGCGATTCGCAAGCAGTACGACGAGTCGAAGAAAGGGTTGGAGCAGCGGTTTCTCGACAAGGTTGAGAAGCTGCAGCGTGGCGATGAATTGCCGCCCGGCGTGATGAAGATGGTCAAAGTCTTCGTCGCCGTGAAGCGCAAGATTCAGCCGGGCGACAAGATGGCGGGCCGTCACGGAAACAAGGGCGTGGTGTCCAAGATCGTCCCGGCCGAGGACATGCCGTTCCTTGCCGACGGGACGCCGGTCGACATCGTCCTCAATCCGCTGGGCGTGCCGAGCCGCATGAATGTGGGCCAGATCCTTGAAACGCACCTGGGCTGGGCGTGCGCCGGCCTCGGCCAGCGCATCGGCCAGGCGGTCGACGCCTATTACCAGCGCAGGGACCTCAGGCCGCTGCGCGACACCCTGAAGAAGGTCTATGGCGATGAAGAGACCATCAAGTCGTTGGACGAGGAGGGCCTGATCGAGCTTGGCGCCAACCTCAGGCACGGCGTGCCGATCGCGACGCCGGTCTTCGACGGCGCGAAGGAAGCCGACATCGAGCATATGCTCGATCTTGCCGGCCTCGATCATTCAGGCCAGATGAAGCTTTACGACGGCCGCACCGGCGAACCATTCGATCGCAAGGTGACTGTCGGCTACATCTATATGCTCAAGCTGCACCATCTCGTTGACGACAAGATCCATGCCCGGTCGATCGGGCCCTACAGCCTCGTTACCCAGCAGCCGCTGGGCGGCAAGGCGCAGTTCGGCGGCCAGCGCTTCGGTGAAATGGAGGTCTGGGCGCTCGAAGCGTACGGCGCCGCCTACACTCTCCAGGAGATGCTGACCGTGAAGTCGGACGACGTTGCGGGTCGCACCAAGGTGTACGAGGCCATCGTGCGGGGCGACGACACATTCGAGGCCGGCATCCCTGAGTCCTTCAACGTGCTGGTGAAGGAGATGCGCTCCCTCGGCCTGAACGTCGACTTGCACAATTCCAAACTGCCGGTGCGCGCGAGCGACGGCGCCGCGGAGGCCGCCGAGTAGAACGGCTGGTCCCCGCCTGGGCCGCGGCGAAATCGCCGCGGCGCCACGCTGACCCAAAATCGGGCTTAAGAATACCGCCGTCGAACAGTCGCCAGATAGAACAGTCGCCAGACGCAAATGAGCCGGCCCGGCCGGCACAAAGCCTCCAGATGGAGCCTCTGATGAATCAAGAAGTCATCAACCTTTTCAGCCCCCAAACGCCGGCGCAGGTGTTCGACCAGATCCGGATCTCGATCGCGAGTCCGGAAAAGATCCTGTCCTGGTCCTACGGCGAAATCAAGAAGCCCGAGACCATCAACTACCGCACCTTCAAGCCCGAACGCGATGGATTGTTCTGCGCCCGCATCTTCGGGCCGATCAAGGATTATGAGTGCTTGTGCGGCAAGTACAAGCGCATGAAATACAAGGGCATCATCTGCGAGAAGTGCGGCGTCGAAGTCACGCTGTCGCGGGTTCGGCGCGAGCGCATGGGCCATATCGAGCTGGCGGCGCCGGTCGCGCATATCTGGTTCCTGAAGTCGCTGCCGAGCCGGATTGGGCTCCTGCTCGACATGACGCTCAAGGATCTCGAGCGCATTCTCTATTTCGAGTACTACGTGGTGCTGGAGCCCGGCCTCACCCCGCTCCAGGATCGTCAGCTGCTGTCGGAGGAAGAGTATCTCAGGGCGCAGGAGGAGTACGGTCAGGACAGCTTCACCGCTACGATCGGCGCCGAGGCCATTCGCGAAATGCTCAAAGCGCTCGATCTTGAGAAGCTCGCGGCGGATCTGCGCGCCGAGATCGCGGATTCGAAGTCCGAGCTCAAGCCGAAGAAGTTGGCAAAGCGCCTCAAGCTCATCGAGTCTTTCATCCAATCGGGCAACAGGCCGGAATGGATGATCCTCACCGTGATCCCGGTGATTCCGCCGGATTTGCGTCCGCTGGTTCCGCTTGACGGCGGCCGCTTCGCGACCTCGGATCTCAACGATCTCTACCGTCGCGTCATCAACCGCAACAACCGCCTTAAACGGCTGATCGAACTGCGTGCGCCCGACATCATCATCCGCAACGAAAAGCGCATGCTGCAGGAGGCGGTCGACGCCTTGTTCGACAACGGCCGCCGCGGCCGTGTCATCACCGGCGCCAACAAACGTCCGCTCAAATCGCTCGCTGACATGCTCAAGGGCAAGCAGGGCCGCTTCCGCCAGAACCTGCTCGGCAAGCGCGTCGACTACTCGGGCCGGTCGGTGATCGTTGTCGGGCCCGAACTCAAGCTGCATCAGTGCGGGCTGCCGAAGAAGATGGCGCTGGAGCTCTTCAAGCCGTTCATCTATTCGCGCCTTGACGCCAAGGGCCTTTCGACCACCGTCAAGCAGGCAAAGAAGCTCGTCGAGAAGGAAAAGCCGGAAGTCTGGGATATTCTCGACGAGGTCATCCGCGAGCATCCGGTGCTGCTCAACCGCGCGCCGACGCTCCATCGCCTCGGCATTCAGGCGTTCGAGCCGGTGCTGATCGAAGGCAAGGCGATCCAGCTCCACCCGCTGGTCTGCGCTGCCTTCAATGCCGACTTCGACGGCGACCAGATGGCGGTGCACGTGCCGCTCTCCCTCGAAAGCCAGCTCGAGGCCCGCGTGCTGATGATGTCGACCAACAACATCCTCCATCCGGCCAACGGCTCTCCGATCATCGTGCCCAGCCAGGACATCGTGCTCGGCCTCTACTATCTGACCCTGATGCGCGAAAACGAGCCTGGCGAAGGCAAGATCTTCGGCGCTTTGTCCGATATCGATCATGCGCTCGCCGAGAAGGTGATCACGCTGCACAGCAAGATCAAATACCGCTGGCGCGGGACCGACGAGGCGGGCAACCCGGTGTCGCGCTGGTACGACACCACGCCCGGTCGCGTCATTCTCAGTCAGGTGATTCCGCGCAACCACAAAGTGCCGTTCGAAGTCGTCAACAAGCTGATGACGAAGCGCGAAATTTCCAAGCTGATCGACACGGTCTATCGCCACTGCGGCCAGAAGGACACTGTGGTGTTCTGCGATCACATCATGGCGCTCGGCTTCCACCACGCCTTCAAGGCCGGCATCTCGTTTGGCAAGGACGACATGGTGGTGCCGGCCGCGAAGTGGAAAATTGTCGACACCACGCGCGCGCTTGCCAAGGAGTTCGAGCAGCAGTTCAACGAGGGGCTCATCACCCAAGGCGAGAAGTACAACAAGGTGGTCGATGCGTGGTCGAAATGCACCGACAAGATCGCCGACGAGATGATGCGCGAGATTTCGGCGGTCAAGAAAGACAAGGAGACCGGGCGCGAACATCCGATCAACTCGATCTACATGATGGCAGATTCGGGCGCCCGCGGCTCGGCCGCACAGATGAAGCAGCTTGCCGGAATGCGCGGCCTGATGGCGAAGCCGTCGGGCGAGATCATCGAAAGCCCGATCATCTCCAACTTCAAGGAAGGGCTGTCGGTCCTCGAATACTTCAACTCGACCCATGGCGCCCGCAAGGGATTGGCCGACACCGCGCTGAAAACCGCGAATTCGGGCTATCTGACCCGCCGCCTCGTGGACGTCGCCCAGGACTGCATCATCACGAGCTATGACTGTCACACGGCGTCCGGGATCAAAGTGCGGGCCATCATCGACGCCGGTCAGGTGGTGGCTTCGCTGTCGAGCCGCATCCTCGGCCGCACCACGGCCGAGGATCTGCGCGATCCGGGCGGTACGGAGATCATCGTGCCGCGCGGCACTCTCCTAGGCGAGCCCGAGGTCGACAGGATCATGCAGGCCGGAATCCAGGAGGTGCGCATTCGTTCGGTGCTCACCTGCGAAGCCCCGAGCGGGGTGTGCGCCGCCTGCTATGGCCGCGATCTCGCGCGCGGTACGCCCGTCAACATGGGGGAGGCGGTCGGCGTCATCGCAGCACAATCGATCGGCGAGCCCGGCACGCAGCTCACCATGCGCACCTTCCACATCGGCGGGGCAGCGCAAATCTCGGAGCAGTCGTTCATCGAATCGAACTTCGAAGGCACAATCCGGATCAAGAACCGCAGCGTGGTTCGCAACTCGGCTGGCGACCTCGTCTGCATGACGCGCAACATGGCCGTCGTGGTGGTCGATCAGGACGGCACCGAGCGTGCGGTTCACCGCGTCCAGTATGGCGCCCGCTTGAGGGTCGACGAGGGCGATCACATCAAGCGCGGCCAGCGCATCGCCGAGTGGGATCCCTACATGCGGCCGATCCTCACTGAGGTCGAGGGTACGATCGGGTTCGAGGACCTGGTCGAAGGCCAGTCGATGTCGGAGACGCTCGACGAGTCGACCGGCATAGCCAAGCGCGTGGTCATCGACTGGCGCACCGGCGCAGCCCGCGGCCAGCAGGATCTGCGTCCCGCCATCGTGGTCAAGGGCAAGGACGGCAAGATTCTCAAGCTCGGGCGCGGCGGCGAGGCCCGCTATCTGCTGGCGGTCGACGCCATCCTTTCGGTCGATCCCGACAGCCACGTGAAGGCCGGCGACGTCATTGCCCGCATGCCGAGCGAAAGCGCCAAGACCCGCGACATCACGGGCGGCCTGCCGCGGGTTGCCGAGCTGTTCGAGGCGCGACGGCCGAAGGAAGCCGCGATTATTGCGGAGATCTCAGGCACGGTGCGGTTCGGCCGCGATTACAAGAACAAACGCCGCCTCACCATCGAGCCCAGCGTGGAGGGCGAGGAGCCGAGGGAGTATCTCATTCCCAAGGGCAAGCACATCCACCTGCAGGACGGCGACGTCATCGAGAAGGGCGACTACATCGTCGAGGGCAATCCTGCACCTCACGACATTCTGGCCGTCAAAGGCGTCGAGGAGCTGGCGTCGTATCTGGTCAACGAGATCCAGGAGGTCTATCGCCTCCAAGGCGTCCATATCAACGACAAGCACATCGAGGTGATTGTCCGCCAGATGCTCCAGAAGGTCGAGATCAGCGATGTGGGCGAGACCGATCTCATTCAGGGCGAGCAGATCGACCGGCTGGAACTCGACGAGATCAACGCCAAGGCGATGGAAGAGGGCAAGAAACCCGCCCAGGGCTATCCGGTTCTCCTCGGCATCACCAAGGCCTCGCTGCAGACCCGCTCGTTCATTTCGGCGGCGTCATTCCAGGAGACCACCCGGGTCCTCACCGAGGCAGCGGTCAATGGCAAGATCGATACGTTGGATGGCCTTAAGGAGAACGTCATCGTCGGCCGGTTGATTCCGGCAGGCACCGGGGCAGTGATGGCTCAACTCCGCGAGGTGGCGGCGAGACGCGACCAGCTCATTCTTGAGGAACGCGAGAAGGAGCAGGCGCTCAAGGCCGCTGAGCAACAGGTGCAGCTCCCGGCTGCGGAGTAGCGGTGTAAGCAGCCGCGTGACTGCGGCGGCGCCTCCAAACCGCTCGCGACGCGAGCCGGGGCCGTTGCGCGCGGCGACCTCATTGGCGTGAGGTTAAGCGGTGGCCGAACCACTCGGAACTTCCTCCGCCCTTGTGGGGGAGGGATAGGGTCGTGCCATAAGGCATAGCAGTGCCAACTGGCTCGACCCCCCGACCCCTCCCCTCAAGGCCCCACAAGTGGAGGGGAGGAATCCGTGGCAACGTCGTGGCCTTAACCTAAGACTTATGGGGGCGACCCTTGTGGTCGCCCGTCAACCTTTCTATCGCGTCAGGCCGCGAACGGAGCGACCACAAAGTCGCTCGGCGTTCCCATCGATCGGCACGCGAATTGATGGCAACGATGGCCTTGCGACCTGCCGCAACAATCACCATTTCCGCGCGCATCGAAAGGCTGCGGCGCTGCATTCCGATTTTGCTTTTCTCAGCGTCCAATGCCTTGACTTCATGCCGCTGCACCGCTAAAAACGCGCACTTTTTGCGGCAGGCGGTGAGCTTCGCCAGTCGGAATGGCCGTTCGGCAACCCGTTGAAAGATAAGCTGTTGGAAGACCAGCTCTTTTGACGGATTGCGAACACCCTGGGCCTCGACGAATGAAGCTCAGACGCTGCCTCTGAAACCGAACTGTCGGATGTGAGGGCATGACCGCGGCGGCGCCGCAGGCGGCGCGGCGTCGTGGTCCTCTGTGACGGAAAACGTCGGTCCGCGGTATCACGCGGGCGGGCGGGCTTTTGTTTTTTTTGCCCGCCCTCTCCCGGCCTCCCGGCCCTCGCCATGAGCGGGAGGGCATGGGGCGGCGGGCCGCTTGACGGGTGCGCGCCTCAGTGATGGGGCGGCTTGGGTCGCGAAACGGAAGGTGAAGGCTGACGATGCCGACGATCAACCAATTGATCCGCAAGCCGCGGGTCGCGCAGAAGGCGCGCAAAAAGGTGCCGGCGCTGCAGCAGTCGCCGCAAAAGCGCGGAGTCTGCACGCGCGTCTACACGACCACGCCCAAGAAGCCGAATTCGGCGCTGCGTAAGGTCGCCAAGGTGCGGCTGACCAACGGGTTCGAGGTGATCGGGTACATCCCAGGCGAAGGCCACAACCTTCAGGAGCACTCGGTGGTTATGATTCGCGGCGGCCGCGTCAAAGATCTGCCCGGGGTGCGCTACCACATCCTGCGCGGCGTCCTTGACACGCAAGGCGTTAAGAACCGCAAGCAGCGCCGCTCGAAATACGGCGCCAAGCGGCCGAAATAAGTGTGCCCTCCCGTCCCTCGCCGCTTGCGGGGGAGGGTAAGGGGGCTCCCGGGAGCGAAGCAGAGACCGGGGATCGTGATCGACAGAGTTTAAGACGAGACGGCCGGAAGCAACCCGGCCCCCAGGTTCAAGGAAAGAGACCGATGTCCCGCCGTCACCGTGCCGAAAGACGCGATGTTCTTCCCGATCCGAAATTCGGGAACATGGTGGTATCGAAGTTCATGAATTCGATCATGTATGCCGGCAAGAAATCGGTTGCCGAGAAGATCGTTTACGGCGCATTCGACATGATCGAGAGCAAGACCAAGCAAAACCCCGTGACGATTTTCGAGCAGGCGCTCGATAACGTCATGCCGACCATCGAAGTGCGTTCCCGCCGGGTCGGCGGCGCGACCTATCAGGTTCCGGTCGAAGTGCGCAGCGATCGTCGTCAGGCGCTCGGCATCCGCTGGCTCATCACGGCCGCGCGCGACCGCAACGAAAAGACGATGACTGAGCGGCTGTCAGCCGAACTGCTTGACGCCTCGAATAATCGAGGGAACGCAGTAAAGAAGCGCGAAGACACCCACCGGATGGCGGAGGCGAATCGCGCCTTCGCGCATTACCGATGGTAGGACTTGAGCGCGCGCAGCCGGCTTTTCTGAGGACATAACATGCCCCGCGTCCACCCGATCGAGGACTATCGCAATTTCGGCATCATGGCTCACATCGATGCCGGGAAAACGACGACCACGGAACGCATCCTCTACTACACCGGAAAAAGCCACAAGATGGGCGAGGTCCATGAGGGCGCAGCCACAATGGACTGGATGGAGCAGGAGCAGGAGCGCGGCATCACCATCACGTCCGCCGCGACAACCGCCTTCTGGCGCGGAAAGCGTCTCAACATCATCGACACGCCGGGGCACGTGGATTTCACCATCGAGGTCGAGCGCTCCCTGCGCGTGCTCGACGGCGCCGTCTGCGTGCTCGATTCCAACCAAGGCGTCGAGCCGCAGACCGAGACGGTGTGGCGTCAGGGCGACAAGTACAGGGTTCCCCGCATCGTCTTCGCCAACAAGATGGATAAGGTCGGGGCCGACTTCTTCCGCTGCCTTTCCGACATCGTGGATCGCCTGGGCGCTAAGCCGATCGCGATCCAGCTTCCCATCGGCGCGGAGAGCCAATTCAAGGGCATTGTCGACCTCGTTCGCATGGTGGGCGTCGTATGGGAAGAGGAGGGGCTCGGCGCGAAATATCATGATACAGAGATTCCCGCCGAAATGGCCGATCAGGTTCGGGAATATCGCGAAAGGCTGATCGAGGCGGCGGTCGAACTCGACGACGACGCCATGGCGGCCTATCTCGACGGCCGGGAGCCGGATGAGGCGACGCTGAAGCGGCTCATCCGCAAGGCGACGATCAGCGGCGCATTCTTTCCCGTGCTCGCCGGCTCGGCATTCAAGAACAAAGGCGTCCAGCCGCTGCTCGATGCCGTGGTCGATTATTTGCCTTCGCCGCTCGATGTGCCGCCGATCAAGGGCATCGACCCCAAGGGCAATGAGGTCGTCCGCAGGGCGGACGACAACGAGCCGCTGTCGATGCTGGCCTTCAAAATCATGGACGATCCTTATGTCGGCACCATCACGTTCGGGCGCATCTATTCGGGCACGCTGACGAGCGGATCGGGGGTCATCAACTCGACGCGCGAGCGCCGCGAGCGCATCGGCCGCATGCTGCTGATGCACGCCAATAACCGCGAGGACATCAGGGAGGCCTATGCGGGCGACATCGTGGCGCTTGCCGGCCTCAAGGAGGCGCGCACGGGCGACACGCTGTGCGATCCGAAAGAGCCGGTGATCCTCGAAAAGATGGAATTTCCCCACCCGGTCATCGAGATTGCCATCGAGCCGAAGTCAAAAGCCGACCAGGAAAAACTCGGCGTTGCGCTGGCGAAGCTTGCGGCCGAGGATCCCTCGTTCCGCGTTTCCACCGACCCTGAGTCCGGACAGACCATCCTCAAGGGCATGGGCGAACTGCACCTTGACATCAAGGTCGACATCCTGAAGCGCACTTACAAGGTCGACGCCAATATCGGGGCGCCGCAGGTCGCGTATCGCGAGACGATCACGCGGGCGGCGACGGTGGACTACACCCACAGGAAGCAGACCGGCGGCGCCGGTCAGTTCGCCCGGGTCAAGATCATCGCTGAGCCGCTGCCGCCCGCCAGCGGCTTCGTGTTCGAAAATGCCATCGTGGGCGGGGCGGTGCCGAAGGAATTCGTGCCCGGCGTCGAGAAGGGCCTTGAGTCGGTCCTGGGTTCCGGCGTGCTTGCCGGCTTCCCGGTCGTCGATCTTAAGGTCTCACTGGTGGACGGCGCCTACCACGAGGTCGATTCATCGGCGCTGGCGTTCGAGATTGCCGCGCGCGCTGCGCTGCGTGAGGCCTTGCAGAAGGGCGCCTCGGTGCTGCTTGAACCGATCATGAAGGTCGAGGTGGTGACGCCCGAGGATTACACGGGTTCCGTGATCGGCGATCTCAACTCGCGGCGCGGCCATATCCAGGGCCAGGACATGCGCGGCAATGCCAACGTCATCAACGCCATGGTGCCGCTCGCCAACATGTTCGGCTACGTCAACACGCTGCGCTCGATGTCGCAGGGACGCGCGACCTTCACCATGCAATTCGACCACTACGAACAGGTTCCCAACAATGTCGCTCAGGAGGTTCAGGCCAAGTTTGCCTGATCCTGTCGGCTAAAACGGAAGCAAAACGCCAACGGCAACGGAGACTGCGATGGCCAAGGCAAAATTCGAGCGAACCAAGCCGCATTGCAATATCGGCACGATCGGTCATGTCGATCACGGCAAGACGACGTTGACCGCGGCGATTACCAAGATTTTGGCCGAGCAGGGCAAGGCGAAATTCACGGCCTATGACGAGATCGACAAGGCGCCGGAAGAGAAAGCGCGCGGCATCACGATCTCGACTGCCCACGTGGAATATGAGACCGATAAGCGCCACTATGCTCACGTCGACTGCCCCGGCCATGCCGACTACGTGAAGAACATGATCACTGGCGCGGCCCAGATGGATGGCGCGATCCTGGTGGTGAGCGCGGCCGACGGCCCGATGCCGCAAACCCGTGAGCATATCCTGCTCGCCCGCCAGGTCGGTGTGCCGGCGCTCGTCGTCTACCTCAACAAGGTCGACATGGTCGACGACCCCGAGCTCCTGGAGCTGGTCGAACTCGAGGTGCGCGAGCTTTTGTCGAAATATGAATTTCCGGGCGACAAGATCCCGGTGATCAAGGGCGCCGCCAAGCTGGCGCTGGAAGACGGTGACGCGAAGCTCGGCAAGGAGTCGGTCCTCGAGCTGATGAAAGCGGTCGACGATTACATCCCGCAGCCGCAGCGCCCGAAGGACCAGCCGTTCCTGATGCCGGTCGAAGACGTGTTCTCCATTTCCGGCCGCGGCACCGTGGTAACCGGCCGCATCGAGCGCGGCGTCATCAAAGTTGGAGAGGAAGTCGAGGTCGTCGGGCTGAGGCCGACCATGAAGACCGTGGTCACCGGCGTCGAGATGTTCCGCAAGCTGCTCGACCAGGGCGAGGCAGGCGACAACGTCGGCTGCCTGTTGCGCGGCACCAAGCGTGAGGAAGTCGAGCGCGGACAGGTGCTGTGCAAGCCCGGCAGCGTCAAGCCGCATACCAAGTTCAAGGCGGAAGCCTATATCCTCACCAAGGAGGAGGGCGGCCGCCATACGCCGTTCTTCACCAACTATCGCCCGCAATTCTATTTCCGGACGACCGACGTGACCGGCGTGGTGAAACTGCCGGAGGGCACGGAAATGGTGATGCCCGGCGACAACATCGCCATGGAGATCGAATTGATTGTGCCGATTGCCATGGAGGAGAAACTGCGCTTCGCCATTCGCGAGGGCGGCCGCACCGTTGGCTCGGGCGTCGTCACCAGCATCATCGAATGACGGACGGCAACGGACAGATGACCGGGAACGGACAGCGGATGATGGATGACCCAGGCGTCATCCGCCGCCAAACAGAGGAGGGAAGGGCGCACGCAGCCGACTAGGACGATATGCCATCCGCCGTCTGTGACCTGTCTTCCGCCATATCGAGGAAGGGAAGGGCGCCGCAGGCGAGCGGGACAATCCGTCCGCGGTCGCCTGTTATCCGTCCTCCGCGAAAAATGAACGGCCAGAACATCCGAATCAGGCTCAAGGCGTTCGATCACCGCATCCTCGATGCGTCGACGCGCGAGATCGTCGCAACCGCCAAACGCACCGGCGCGCAGGTGCGAGGGCCGATCCCGCTGCCGACCAAGATCGAGAAATTCACGGTGAACCGCTCGCCGCATGTCGACAAGAAGAGCCGCGAGCAGTTCGAGATGCGTACTCACAAACGGCTGCTCGACATCGTGGATCCGACGCCGCAGACGGTCGACGCGCTGATGAAGCTCGACCTTGCGGCAGGCGTCGATGTCGAGATCAAACTCTAGGCGGCGCGCAGCAGCTAAAGGATGACATCGATGCGTTCCGGAGTGATCGCACAGAAGGTGGGAATGACCCGCATCTTTACCGAGGCGGGCGAGCATGTGCCGGTGACGGTGCTGCGGCTCGCCAATTGCCAGGTTATCGGGCATCGCACCAAGGACAAAAACGGCTATGTCGCCCTGCAACTCGGCGCCGGCGCCCGCAAGGCGTCCAGGCTTACGCGCGCGGAGCGCAACAACTTCGCCATTGCCAAGGTCGAGCCCAAGCGCAAGGTGGCAGAGTTCCGCGTGGACGAAAACGCGCTCATTCCGGTCGGCGCGGAGATCACGGCCGACCATTTCATCGTCGGCCAGTTCGTCGATGTCACCGGCACCTCGATCGGCAAGGGCTATGCGGGCGGCATGAAGCGATGGAACTTCGGCGGCCTGCGCGCTTCGCATGGCGTGTCGATCTCGCACCGCTCGATCGGTTCGACCGGCGGCCGTCAGGATCCGGGACGCACGTTCAAGAACAAGAAAATGCCGGGCCAGATGGGCGTCGATCGCGTGACCACGCTCAATCTCAGGGTGGTGCAGACCGATGTCGAGCGCGGCCTCATTCTGGTCGAGGGCGCAGTGCCGGGCGCCAAGGGCGGCTGGATCATGGTGCGCGACGCCATCAAGAAGGCCCTGCCGAAAGAAGCCCCACAGCCCGGCAAGTTCCGCGTCGCGGCGAGCCCCGCGGAAGCCTCACCGCCAGCGCAAGGAGCGTGACAATGGAACTCAAAATCACGACTCTCGACGGCGAGGAGAAGGGGTCGGTCAATCTGTCCGACACCATCTTCGGCCTGGAGCCGCGGGAGGACCTCATCCAGCGCTGTGTCGTCTGGCAACTCGCCAAGCGCCGCGCCGGCACCCACAAGGTGAAGGGGCGCGCGGAAATCTGGCGAACCGGCAAGAAGATGTACAAGCAGAAGGGAACCGGCGGCGCCCGTCACGGCTCCCAGCGCGCCAACCTGTTCCGCGGCGGCGGCCGTTCGTTCGGTCCGGTTGTGCGCAGCCATGCGATCGACCTGCCAAAGAAGGTGCGCGTTCTTGCCCTCAAGCACGCGCTTTCAGCCAAGGCGAAGGACGGCGGTATCGTCCTTATCGAGGACACCGGGCTCGCAGAGAGCAAGACCAAGTCGCTCAAAGGCCATTTCGCGAAGCTTGGCGTCGCCAATGCTCTGATCATCGGCGGCGCCGAGGTCGACAACGGCTTTCGTCTTGCCGCCCGCAACATTCCCAATATCGACGTGCTGCCGGTCCAGGGCATCAACGTCTACGACATTCTGCGGCGGAACACGCTTGTCCTTACCAGGGCGGCGGTCGATGCGCTGGAGGCGCGGCTGAAATGACAACCAACGATCCGCGCCACTACGACATCATCGTGTCGCCGGTCATCACCGAAAAGGCGACGCATGCCTCCGAGCACAACCAGGTGATCTTCCGGGTCGCGCCGCATGCCACCAAGCCGCAGATCAAGGAGGCGGTGGAAAAGCTGTTCGACGTCAAGGTCAAACACGTCAATACGCTCATCCACAAGGGCAAGGTCCGCAATTTCCGCGGCCGGCGCGGCGTGCTGTCGGACGTGAAAAAAGCTGTTGTGACCCTTGAGGAGGGGCACCGCATCGACGTCACCACGGGGCTTTAGAGCGGCGGGACGCACGAATCATGGCACTCAAGCATTACAAGCCGACGACCCCGGGCCAGCGCCAGCTTGTCCTGGTCGACCGGTCCGCGCTCTACAAGGGCGAGCCCGTGAAGGCGCTGACCAGGGGCAAGATCTCCTCGGGAGGGCGCAACAACAACGGGCACATTACGGTGCGCTTTCGCGGCGGCGGTCACAAGCGCGCGCTGCGCACGGTCGATTTCAAGCGCAGCAGGCATGACCAGCCGGCCCGCGTCGAGCGGATCGAGTACGATCCGAACCGTACCGGGTTCATCGCGCTCGTCAGATATGAGGACGGCGAACTCGCCTACATTCTGGCGCCGCAGCGGCTCGGCGAGGGCGATACGATCGTCGCCGGCGAGCACGTTGATGTGAAGCCGGGCAATGCCATGCCGGTCGGCAACATGCCGGTGGGCACCATCGTGCATAATGTCGAGCTCAAGATCGGCAAGGGCGGCCAGCTCGCGCGGTCGGCCGGCTCCTATGCGCAGATCGTCGGCCGCGACCAGGAATATGTGATTTTGCGCCTTAACTCTGGTGAGCAGCGCCTCGTGCACGGGCGATGCAAGGGAACGGTCGGCGCGGTGTCCAATCCCGACCACATGAATATCTCGATCGGCAAGGCGGGCCGCAAGCGCTGGCTGGGGCGCATGCCGCACAATCGCGGGGTTGCCATGAACCCGGTTGATCACCCGCTCGGCGGCGGCGAAGGCCGCAGCTCGGGCGGGCGGCATCCGGTGACCCCCTGGGGTTTTCCAACCAAGGGCAAGAAGACCCGGACCAACAAGCGAACCACGAAATTCATCATTTCAAGCCGCCACGCGCGGAAGAAGAAGTAAGGCGAGGGCAAGATGGCGCGCTCGGTGTGGAAAGGGCCGTTCGTCGACGGTTATCTCCTGAAGAAGGCGGAGGTTGCGCGGGCGTCCGGCCGGCACGATGTGATCAAGACCTGGAGCCGCCGCTCGACGATCCTGCCGCAATTCGTCGGCCTGACCTTCGGGGTGCACAACGGGCACAAGCATATCCCCGTGCTGGTGACCGAGGAGATGGTCGGCCACAAGCTCGGCGAGTTCGCCCCGACCCGTACCTTCCACGGGCATTCCGGGGACAAGAAGGCCAAGCGTGCCCCGACGCCGGGCGCAGCGTAAGCGAGGCGCAAGATGAGCAAGATCTCACATCCGCGCAGTCTCGCCGACAACGAGGCCAAAGCCGTTGCCCGCATGCTGCGCATCAGCCCGCAGAAACTCAACCTGGTGGCGCAGCTCATCCGCGGCAAGAAGGTGCAGAAGGCGCTCGCCGAGCTGGAATTCTCGCGTAAGCGCATCGCCAAGGACGTGCGCAAGTGCCTGGAGTCGGCGATTGCCAATGCCGAGAACAATCACGATCTCGACATCGACGATCTGGTGGTTGCGCGCGCTCATGTCGGCAAAGGCCTCGTCATCAAGCGCTTTCATGCCCGCGGCCGGGGCCGCGCCGGCAAGATTCTCAAGCCGTTCTCGCATCTGACGATCGTCGTCCGTCAGGTCGAGGCGAGCGCTTAAAGGAGAACCCGATGGGTCAGAAGGTCAATCCGACCGGCTTGCGTCTCGGCATCAATCGCACCTGGGATTCGCGATGGTATGCGGGCAAGAACGAATACGGCAAGCTGCTGCACGAGGACATGGCCATTCGCGAGACATTGAACAAGCAGCTCAAGCAGGCTGCGGTTTCCAAGATCGTGATTGAGCGGCCTCACAAGAAGTGCCGCGTGACCATTCATTCCGCGCGGCCCGGCGTCGTCATCGGCAAGAAGGGCGCCGACATCGAGAAGCTCCGCCGGGGAGTGGCGAAACTGACCGACAGCGACGTTGTTCTCAACATCATCGAGATTCGCAAGCCCGAGCTTGACGCAAGGCTCGTCGCCGAATCGATAGCCCAGCAACTGGAGCGGCGCGTCGCATTCCGCCGCGCCATGAAGCGCGCCGTGCAATCGGCGATGCGGCTTGGCGCGGAAGGCATCCGCATCAACTGCTCGGGACGGCTCGGCGGCGCTGAAATCGCCCGCATGGAATGGTACCGCGAAGGCCGAGTGCCGCTGCATACCTTGCGCGCCGACGTCGATTACGGCGTCGCCACTGCTTTCACGACCTACGGCACCTGCGGCGTGAAAGTGTGGATCTTCAAGGGCGAGATCCTTGAGCACGATCCGATGGCGCAGGACAAGCGCATGGCCGAGAGCGACACCGGTCGGCCGCGCCGCGACAGTTGAAGCATCGAGGCGGATCGGAAGTCTTTAACGAGAGGCAAGTGCCATGCTGCAACCGATGCGTACGAAATTCCGCAAGGCGCACAAGGGCCGGATCAAAGGCGTTGCGACCAGCGGAGCGACGCTGAGTTTCGGCCAGTTCGGCCTCAAGGCAATGGAGCCGGATCGCGTCACTGCCCGCCAGATCGAGGCCGCCCGGCGCGCCATGACGCGCCACATGAAACGCGCCGGCCGGGTGTGGATCCGCATCTATCCGGATGTGCCGGTGTCGAAGAAGCCGCTCGAGGTACGCATGGGCTCCGGCAAGGGCGCGCCGGAATACTGGGTGGTGCGGATCAAGCCGGGCCGCATCCTGTTTGAGATCGACGGCGTTTCTACGGCGGTCGCCCGCGAGGCGCTCGATCTCGCCGCAGCCAAGCTCCCCATCAAGACGCGTTTCGTCGAGCGCATTGCGGAGTAGGGACTATCCGATGCTTAAACCCGATGACCTCAGGGCGATGACGCTGGACCAGCTCGACGACGAGCTCATCAAGCTCAAGAAAGAGCAGTTCAACTTGCGTTTCCAGCGCGCAACCGGGCAGCTCGCGAATACGGCGCGGGTCCGCGAGGTCCGCCGCGACATCGCCCGTATCAAGACCGTTGCGCAGGGCAAGCGCGCCGCCGCCAGGTGAACTGGCTGAAGTTCCGAGGAGCCGATAGATGCCAAAGCGCGTATTGCAGGGCGAAGTGGTGAGCAACAAGCAGGCGAAGACCGTCGTCGTGCGGGTCGAGCGCCGGTTTACGCATCCCGTGTTGAAGAAAACGGTGCGCAGGTCGAAGAAATATTATGCTCACGACGAGACAAATGCATGCGCGGTGGGCGACATCGTGAAGATCGAGGAGCATGCGCCGATCTCCAAGTTGAAGCGCTGGATCGTGGTGCAGGGGAACCAGCAGGCGAGCTGAGCGCAACAGCGAGAGCTAAGGTTAAAGCGTGTTGTGGTTATGTTGAATCATTTCTCCGGAGTCATGGCCGGGCTTGTCCCGGCCATCCACGCCTTGCTTGCAGAGGGTTCGGCGAGGAAGACGTGGATGCCCGCGACAATCCCCGGATCAAGTCCGGGGACGGGCATGACGGTGGAGGAGGTTCGATAAACAGAGAGGCGTCCCATGATTCAGATGCAGACCAACCTCGACGTGGCGGACAATTCCGGCGCGCGGCGCGTGATGTGCATCAAAGTGCTGGGCGGCTCGAAGCGCAAATACGCGACGATCGGCGACGTCATCGTAGTGTCGGTGAAGGAGGCCATTCCGCGCGGCCGTGTGAAGAAGGGCGATGTGATGAAGGCGGTCGTGGTGCGCGTCCGCAAGGACATCCGCCGCGCCGACGGATCGGTTATCCGGTTTGACCGCAATGCGGCCGTGTTGATCAATCCGCAGATGGAGCCGGTCGGCACCCGCATATTTGGGCCGGTGCCGCGCGAGCTGCGGGCCAAAAACCACATGAAGATCATTTCGCTCGCGCCGGAGGTGCTGTGATGGCCGCGAAGATTCGCAAGGGCGACAAGGTCGTCGTTCTCGCCGGCCGCGACAAGGGCCGCACCGGGGAAGTCGTCGAGGTAAACCCCACGGCGGGGCGGGCGTTGGTGCGCGGCGTCAATCTGGTCAAGCGGCACCAGCGCCAGACGGCCCGGCAGGAGGGCGGCATCATCTCCAAGGAGTTGCCGATTCACCTGTCCAACATTGCAATCGCCGACCCCAAGGACGGCAAGCCGACGCGCGTCGGCTTCAAGATCGGGCCTGATGGCCGCAAGGTGCGCGTCGCCAAGCGTTCGGGAGCAGAGATCGATGGCTGATCAGGACGAAAAGAAAGCCAAGAAGTCCGCCAAGGCTAAAGACGAACCCAAGGCCGGCAAGGGGCCGAAGGCCGGCGCTGAAGGCAAAAAAGCTGACGGCAAAAAGGCTGAAGGCAAGAAAGCTGCAAAGCCGGAAGCCGGAAAGCCTGAAGACGAGAAAGGCAAGAAGCCTGCCAAGGCGGGCAAGGCGGAAGTCTCTGCGCCAGTAGAGATAGCGACGCCCACGCCGCGCCTGAAAATATTGTTCGATACGGTGGTGCGAAAGAAGCTGACGGAGGAGTTCGGCTACAAGAACGCCATGCAGGTGCCGGTCGTCGACAAAGTCGTGATCAACATGGGCATCGGCGAGGCGGTGGCCGACCGCAAGAAGGTGGAATCGGCGGCGAGCGATCTTGCGCTGATTGCCGGGCAGAAGGCCGTGATCACCAAATCGCGCAAGGCGATCTCGACCTACAAGCTGCGCGAGGGCCAGCCGATCGGCTGCAAGGTGACGTTGCGCAAGGCCCGGATGTTTGAGTTCCTCGACCGCCTGATCAACATCGCGTTGCCGCGCGTGCGCGACTTCCGCGGCCTTAACCCGAAGAGCTTCGATGGCCGCGGCAACTATTCGCTCGGCCTCAAGGAGCACATCGTTTTCCCGGAGATCGACTACGACAAGACGGAAGCGATCTGGGGGATGGACATCACGGTCTGCACGACGGCGCGCACGGACGATGAGGCGCGCGCGTTGCTGAAGGCCTTCAATTTCCCGTTCCGGCAGTGAGGACGGCGACGTTCTCAAACGCGGATACCCAGGAGACAAGAATGGCGAAGACGAGTTCGGTCGAGAAGAACAACCGGCGGCGCAGGCTCGCCAAGAAGTACGCTGGCAAACGCTCGCGGCTCAAGGTGATTGTCGGCGACAAGAACCGGCCGCTTGAGGAGCGTTTCGATGCGGCGATGAAGCTTGCGGCTCTGCCGCGTAACGGCTCGACGACTCGTATCCGCAACCGCTGCGAGGTGACCGGCCGTGCGCGGGGATATTACCGCAAGCTGAAAATGAGCCGCATCGCGATACGTGAATTTGGCGCCAACGGGCTGATCCCCGGGCTGGTCAAGTCGAGCTGGTAAGGAGCTGCCGACGATGAACCTGAACGATCCAATCGGCGACATGATCACCCGCATCCGCAACGCCCAGAGCCGCACCAAGCCGAAAGTGTCGACTCCGGGCTCGAAGCTGCGCAAGAGCGTGCTCGATGTGCTCAAGAGCGAAGGCTATATCCGCGACTATTCGACATTGGAGCGCAGCGACGGGCGCACTGAATTCGAGATTGAGCTTAAGTATTTTGACGGTGCGCCGGTCATTCGCGCCATCGAGCGGGTGTCGAAACCCGGACGCCGCGTCTATGCTTCGGTGAAGAATCTGCCGCGCGTCAACAACGGCCTCGGGGTCGCAATCCTTTCGACTCCCAAGGGGGTGATGGCGGACCACGCCGCTCGCGAAGCGAATGTGGGCGGCGAGATCCTCTGTCGGGTATTCTAAAAGGGGATCGTCATGTCGCGCATCGGCAAGAAAGCGGTTCCAATCCCGTCGGGCGTCACGGCGAGCGTCGAAGGCCAGACGGTGAAAATGAAGGGACCAAAAGGCGCGCTGCAATTTGTGGCGCCCGACGAGATCGCGGTGAAGATGGACAAGGGCGCGATCAAGGTCGATCCGCGCTCCGACACCAAGCGCGCCCGCGCCATGTGGGGCACTTCGCGCACCCTGGTTGCTAATCTCGTCACCGGCGTTACCAAGGGGTTCGAGAGCAAGCTCGAAATCAATGGCGTCGGTTATCGCGCCGCGGTCCAGGGAAGGAACCTCCAGCTTGCCCTCGGCTACAGCCACGATGTGGTCTATCCGATCCCGGACGGCATTGCGATCGCGACGCCGAAACCCACCGAAATCGTGGTGAGCGGCATCGATAAGCGGAAGGTCGGCCAGGTGGCCGCGGAAATCCGCGACTTCCGGCCGCCTGAGCCCTATAAGGGCAAGGGCGTGAAATATTCGGACGAACGCATCTTCCGCAAGGAAGGCAAGAAGAAATAGCGAGAGGGATTCGAGCGGGATTGCCATGGCGAGCAAGCAGGCCGAACGGCGCAAGGCGCGCATCCGACGCACGATCAAAGCGGCCGCAGGGGCGCGGTTGCGGCTCAGCGTGTTTCGCTCCTCAAAGCACATCTACGCCCAGGTGATCGATGACCGCAAAGGCGCGACCTTGGCGTCCGCGTCCTCGCTCGAGAAGGATATGCGCACGAGCCTCAAGACCGGCGCCGATATCAGCGCCGCCAAGGCGGTAGGCAAGCGCGTCGCCGAGCGAGCTGCGGCGGCCGGCGTCAAAGACGTGGTGTTCGATCGGGGCAGCTATCTCTATCACGGACGCGTCAAGGCGCTGGCGGACGCTGCGCGCGAAGGCGGGTTGAATTTCTAGCGAGACGGATATCCTGATGGCACGTGAACGGGAACATCGAGAGCGGGACCGCGAGCGCGAAGAGCGCGACAGCGAATTCACTGACAAGCTCGTCCACATCAACCGGGTTGCCAAGGTTGTGAAGGGCGGCCGGCGCTTCGGCTTCGCAGCGCTGGTGGTGGTTGGCGACCAGAAGGGCCGAGTCGGCTTCGGACACGGCAAGGCCCGCGAAGTGCCGGAAGCAATCCGCAAGGCAACGGACGCGGCCAAGCGCGGCCTCATGCGGGTGCCGTTGCGCGAAGGGCGTACGCTTCATCATGACGTGGAAGGCCGCCACGGCGCCGGCAAGGTGTTTTTGCGCGCCGCGTCGGCGGGTACCGGCATCATCGCGGGTGGTCCGATGCGCGCGGTCTTCGAGACGCTCGGCATGCAGGACGTGGTGGCGAAATCCATCGGCTCCTCGAACCCCTACAACATGGTGCGGGCCACCTTCGACGCCCTGAAGCGCCAGGACTCCCCGCGCGCGGTCGCGGCGCGGCGGAACCTCAAGGTGTCGTCGCTGCAGGCGCGCCGCCGCGACACCGACGCCGAACCCGCCGCCGCCACCGAATAATGAAGCTTTAGGAGTTCGCCGATGGCGACCATGGGTGTGACCACCAGGAAAACTCTGAAGATCAAGCAGGTTGGCAGCCCGATCCGGCGCCGGCACGACCAGCGCGAGACCCTGATCGGCCTCGGGCTCAATCGCATCGGCCGCGTAAGCGAGCTTGAGGACACGCCGTCGGCGCGGGGCATGATCGCCAAGGTCGCGCATCTCGTGCGCGTGGTTGAGGAGAGATGAGGAGAGATAGTGAGCGCGGGCGCCTCGCGCGCATCTGCTTCTTTAAGAGAAGAACAACGTCATGAAGGAAGAAAGAGCGGGCCGGACGCCCGCGCTCCGCAAAGGAACGCGCCATGAAGCTCAATGAGATTTCTGACAACGCGGGGGCCCGCCGGGAGCGCACGCGCATTGGCCGTGGGATCGGATCCGGCAAGGGCAAGACCGGCGGTCGCGGAGGCAAGGGCCAGACCGCGCGCGCAGGCGCACGCATCAAGGGCTTCGAGGGCGGCCAGATGCCGCTGCATCGGCGGCTGCCGAAGCGCGGCTTCAACAACATTTTCGCCCTGAAGCTGAATGTGGTGAACCTCGACCGCATCCAGGCGGCGATTGATCGCGGCGCAATCGACGCCCGGGAGGCTGTCGATGTCGAGGCTTTGGTCCGGGGCAGGGTGCTGCGGCGCGCCAAGGACGGCGTCCGCCTGCTCGGGCGGGGCGAAATCAAGGCGCCGCTGCAGCTTGTTGTCCACGGCGCATCCAAATCGGCAATCGCAGCAGTGGAAAGGGCGGGCGGCACCGTCAAGGTGCTGGCGCCCCCAGCCCCATCCTCCCCCACCCACGCGACCGGGGGAGATCAGGGAGGGGCGGCGTAAGGCGGTCTTGCGCAGGGCGTGCATTATTTCCATTTTCCGTGGATAACCCGGCCGATCAGGCGCAATATTGGCAATATAATGGGCGTTCGGGAGCCAGGACCATGGTCTCAGCAGCGGAACAGTTGGCAGCTAATCTCAATTTCTCTGCACTCGCCAAAGCGGAGGAATTGAAAAAGCGCATCTGGTTCACGCTCGGCGCTCTGCTCGTCTACCGGCTCGGTACGTATATACCGCTTCCCGGCATTGATCCGGCCGCCTGGGAGCAGATTTTCCAGACGAATGCAGGCGGCATTCTGGGGGTGTTCAACATGTTCGCCGGCGGCGGCATCCACCGCATGGCGATCTTTGCGCTCAACATCATGCCCTACATATCCGCCTCGATCATCATTCAGCTGATGACGACGGTGTCGCCCGAGCTGGAGCGGCTCAAGAAGGAGGGCGAGCAGGGCCGCAAGGTGATGAACCAGTACACCCGGTATCTCACGGTGCTGCTGGCGGCGGTTCAATCCTACGGTATCAGCGTCGGGCTTGAGGGTTTCGGGCAGACCGTCACCGATCCGGGCCTCTTCTTCCGCATTTCGACCGTGATCACGCTCACCGGCGGCACCATTTTCCTGATGTGGCTCGGCGAGCAGGTCACCCAGCGCGGGATCGGTAACGGCATCTCGCTCATCATCCTGTCGGGCATCGTGGCAGAGCTTCCTCGGGCGATCGCCGGCACCCTTGAACTCGGCCGCCAGGGCGCGCTCTCGACGGGGCTGATCCTCGCCGTCAGCGTGATGGCTATTGCGGTGATTGCCTTCATCGTCTTCATGGAGCGCGCGCAGCGGCGTCTGCTCATCCAGTATCCCAAGCGACAGGTGGGCAACCGCATGTTCGAGGGGCAATCGTCGCACCTGCCGCTGAAACTCAATACATCGGGCGTCATTCCGCCGATCTTCGCATCTTCGCTGCTGCTGTTGCCGACCACGGTGGCGAATTTCAACGCCGGCCAGATTCCCGATTGGCTTGCCGCCATTACGGCCCAGCTCGGTCACGGCCGGCCGCTGTTTCTTCTCCTCTATGTGGCGCTGATCATCTTCTTCGCGTTCTTCTACACCGCGATCGTGTTCAACCCGACCGAAACTGCGGAGAATCTTAAGAAGCACGGCGGCTTCATCCCCGGTATCCGGCCTGGCGAGCGCACTGCGGAATACATTGACTACGTGCTGTCGCGCATCACCGTGATCGGCGCCGCATATCTTGCGGTCGTCTGCGTCTTGCCGGAAATCCTGATTTCCTACGCGGCCGTGCCGTTCTATTTTGGCGGCACTTCGCTGTTGATCGTGGTCAGCGTGACGATGGATACGGTTGCGCAAATCCAGGGCTACCTCCTGGCGCACCAATATGAAGGTCTGATCAAGAGGTCGAAGCTGCGAGGTCGGCGCAGATGACGAGCAGGGCCGCGGGGGGCGGCTTTTGAAGGGGCAGTCGCGTTATGAGATTGATTCTGCTGGGCCCACCGGGGGCCGGAAAGGGGACCCAGGCGCAACGCCTGGTGGAGCGCTACAATGTGGTCCAGCTCTCGACGGGCGACATGTTGCGCGCCGCCGTCAAAGCCGGAACGCCGGTTGGCCTCAAGGCGAAAGACGTGATCGCGCGCGGGGAGCTCGTGCCCGATGATGTCGTGGTGGCGATTGTGGCCGATCGGATCGCCGAGCCCGATGCACGCAATGGTTTTATTCTTGACGGGTTCCCACGCACGGTTCCTCAGGCTGAGGCGCTTGACCGCATGCTGAACGAAAGGGGGCTCGCGCTCGATGCGGTAGTCGAGCTTAAAGTGGACGAGAAAGTTCTTCTCGGCCGGATCGAAAATCGGGTGGCCCATGCGAAAGCGCGCGGCGAGCCGCTGCGCCCCGACGACAATCCGGAAAGCCTCAGGAAACGCCTCGAGGCCTATCGGGCCCAGACCGCGCCCGTGGCCGGATATTATGCCCGCAAGGGCATACTCAAGACCGTCGACGGCATGGCGTCGATCGAGGAAGTCACCGCCGCTGTGGCGGCCGCTTTGGACGATGCGTCGGACGGGACAGCCGCGATGCCGGCGCGGCGTCGGCCACTGGCGCCGCGCACGGCTGCCGCCCGCAAGGCAGCACAGCGTCGAAGCGCCCGCAGGCGGCCCGCCACCGTCAGGCGGCTCCTCGCCGGTCTCGCGGGCAGCGCAAAGCCTTCCGCAGCGGCTCGCGGCGAGGCAAAGGGCAAGCTTGAACCCAAATCTGAAGTGAAGCCTGAAGCCAAGCCGCAAACCAAGCCCGCCAAGGCGCAGGCCGCGCCGGACGGCGCCAAGCGGGACAAGAAAAGCGCCAAGGCCGGCATAAAGGTAGTCGTTAAAAGGGGCGGCACGACCCCCACCAAGCCAAGCCGGCCAACAGGCGGGAAAACCGGCCCGGGCCCAAAGAAACCGGGGCGAAGAGGTTGACGGATCGTGATCGAGACCGTAAATACTGCGCACCCAGTCCAAGAATTCGCCAACGACGCCAAGCCCTGGTTTGAGGGAAGCGTCGCGTTCGTGCTTATGCGGGGCTGAAAATCATCTTGGATGCGACCTGCCCCTGCCTTCACCGCTCGTGGCGAGGGTTGAGGCAGATGCCAAAGTGAACCAACAGGAACGCCCTTTCTGCATCCTTCCCGGTGAGGAGGGTGGAGGGAGGGCGCGACGCGAAGTCGGCAATCTCGAAAGTCGGCAACGGAGCCGGCAAGAGGAGTAGCGGCCTTGGCCCGTATCGCTGGTGTTAACATTCCGACCAACAAGCGGGTCCTGATCGGGCTCCAGTACATTCACGGCATTGGTCCCGCGAAAGCCCGCGAGATCATGACAAAAGTCGGGATTCCGGATCAGCGGCGGGTGTTTCAACTCACGGACCAGGAGGTTCTGCAAATCCGCGAAGTGATTGATCGCGACTACCTTGTGGAAGGCGATCTGCGACGCGAGACAGCGATGAACATCAAACGGCTCATGGATCTCGGTTGCTATCGCGGTCTGCGCCATCGACGCGGCCTGCCGGTTCGCGGCCAGCGCACCCACACCAATGCGCGGACCCGCAAGGGGCCGGCGAAGGCGATCGCGGGGAAGAAGAAGTAATTCAAGGATATGGGGCTCGCACGGCCAGCGGGCCGCGAAAGGACTGAGAATGGGTAAAGAAGCTGTCCGCGTCCGGCGAAGGGAACGTAAGAACATTGCCTCTGGCGTTGCCCATGTGAACGCGTCGTTCAACAACACGATGATTACGATTACTGATGCCCAGGGCAATGCGATCGCCTGGTCGTCCGCCGGCACGATGGGCTTCAAGGGGTCGCGCAAATCAACGCCGTACGCGGCTCAGGTGGCTGGCGAAGACGTTGCGCGCAAGGCGCAGGAGCACGGCATGCGCACTCTTGAAGTCGAGGTCGCGGGTCCGGGGTCGGGTCGCGAGTCGGCATTACGCGCCTTGCAGGCGGCGGGCTTCACCATAACGTCGATCCGCGACGTGACGCCGATCCCGCATAACGGCTGCCGGCCGCGCAAGCGCCGGCGGGTTTAATTGAGTTCGGCGGGCATCTTCGCGCCGCGCCGGATTTCCCGTGAAGCAGCGTTGGTTGCGCCAGGAGCGCACGCGCCGCTCAACGTTATGGGTGGTAAAGTGACAATCCAGAAGAACTGGCAGGAACTGATACGACCGAACAAGCTCCACGTGACGCCGGGGCCGGATCCCAAGTGCTCCGCAACCGTGGTGGCCGAGCCGCTGGAACGCGGCTTCGGATTGACGCTCGGCAACGCGCTGCGGCGTATTTTGCTCTCGTCTCTGCAGGGCGCCGCGGTGCAGTCCGTGCATATTGATGGCGTCCTTCACGAATTTTCCTCCATCGCCGGCGTCCGCGAGGACGTGACCGACATCATCCTTAACATCAAGGACATCGCCATTAAGATGCAGGGCGATGGGCCGAAGCGCATGGTCGTAAAGAAGACCGGCCCGACGCTCGTCACCGCGGGCGACATCCAGACCGTCGGCGACATCGTCATTCTCAACCCGGACCTGGTGCTGTGCCATCTCGACGAGGGCGCCGAGATCCGCATGGAATTCACCGTCAATACCGGCAAAGGTTACGTCCCGTCGGAGCGCAATCGGCCGGAGGATGCGCCGATCGGGTTGATCCCTGTCGACAGCCTGTACTCGCCCGTGAAAAAGGTATCCTACCGGGTCGAGAACACCCGCGAGGGTCAGATTCTCGACTACGATAAGCTTACGCTGCAGATCGAGACCAATGGGGCGGTTTCGCCCGAAGATGCGCTTGCCTATGCGGCGCGCATTCTTCAGGACCAGCTTAACGTCTTCGTCAACTTCGAGGAGCCGCGCAAGGAAGTCAGCATCACGGAGGCCATTCCGGATCTCGCCTTCAACCCGGCCTTCCTCAAGAAGGTCGACGAACTCGAGCTCTCGGTGCGCTCGGCCAACTGTCTCAAGAACGACAACATCGTCTACATCGGCGACCTCGTCCAGAAGACGGAAGGCGAAATGCTTCGCACCCCGAATTTCGGCCGCAAGTCGCTTAACGAGATCAAGGAAGTGCTGGCGCAGATGGGGCTCCATCTCGGCATGGAAGTGCCCGGCTGGCCGCCCGAGAATATCGACGAACTGGCCAAGCGGTTCGAGGATCATTATTAGAGTGCGGCTAGATGACGACCCCTCTCTAAGGAGTCATGGCCGGGCTTGTCCCGGCCATCCGCGTCTTGTCTGCCCTCTACCCTCGCTCGCGTACGAGGGTAGAGGGGAGACGTAGGCGCCAACGACAGCCCGCCGGGTCAACTCCGGGGACAGCCATGACGGCGCCGGAGGAAGGGCAAGGGTAAGGAAAGAACGGAGCAACGACGATGCGTCACGGCAAGGTCTATCGCAAATTCAATCGCACCGCCGAGCATCGTCGGGCCATGTTCGCCAACATGTGCGCGGCGCTCATCAAGCATGAGCAGATCGTGACGACGCTGCCGAAAGCCAAGGATTTGCGTCCGGTGGTGGAAAAGCTCGTCACCCTCGGCAAGCGGGGCGGCCTTCATGCGCGCCGCCAGGCGATTGCGGAGCTTCGCGATGTCGGCATGGTGAAGAAGCTGTTCGATGTGCTTGGCCCCCGTTACAAGGATCGCAACGGCGGCTACACCCGCATCGTCAAGGCGGGCTTCCGCTACGGCGACAACGCCCCGGTGGCGGTGATCGAATTTGTCGACCGCGATGTCGCCGCCAAGGGCCTCGATTCGGGGCAGGCTCAGGAGAAGGGCGCGGAAGCGCCAGCCGCCGCGTAGTGCTGGTGGCGCGGGCGGGACGCCCGCTCTTTGATGGTAGGATGGGTTGAGCGCAGCGAAACCCATCAACCACCCATAGCCGCGGATGCCCCTGTTTCGCTGCGCTCACCGTCGTACGAGCTATCTTAAATGATTGCGCACCTTGCGGCGCGGCCGACCGTGAGACATCCATGCCCTCTCTCAACCCGGAAGACATCGCTTATTGGTATTTGCGATTAAACGGATTTCTCACTCTTCGGAACTTCCTTGTTCACGGCGACCGGAAAGGAGAAACCAGAACAGAAATTGATGTGCTTGGCGTTCGGTTCCTCCATCGCCGAGAGCACCTCGCGGAACCGATGGACGACGACAATTGGATCGGACAGATCAAACGAACAATTGTGGTGTTCTGCGATGCGAAGATAGGGGCTCAAGACTTCAATGACGCATGGATAAACCGCGACAAGAAGGTCATGGAAAGCTTTTTGGCTCTTGTCGGGGTGATCCCTCAGACAGAATGGGCCAGCGTTGCGCATCAGCTGTACGAAACCGGCCGAAGCGAGCCAGATGGGAATGTTTTGATTACGATGTTGCTTATGCACCACGATCCGAAAGGTCGCGTGTCGAAAAGATTGAAGTCAGCCCAACAAATACAAATTGAACATGCGCTTCGATTCATACATAAGCGGTTCAAAAAATATCACGCGGTGAAAACTCCGCATGGCCAGTGGGAGCCATCCGGTCATGCAATTTGGGATCTCTACTGCAAGTCTCGGCACTCGGAAGATGAATTTGTGAGCGACGTCCTGAACGGACTTTGAATGCCTCCGATTGGCCTGACCGATGCAGACAAGCAGGTTAGCCCATGTTTGACAGGCTCAGACCGTGATGCGCGGCGCCGCCAATTAACGCCGCTGACGAGGAGGCGCGGCTGAGGCGGGATGCTGACCGCGCCTTTGGTCAGGATGTCGAAATCACCACCCGACCTCGCCGCAAACTCGGTGAAGCCGGGCGGATCAATCTTCAGTCCCCACGTGGCGTAACCGAAGGTTCTGGGGACCGCGGGCGTCTCGCTACTTCGTCAACTCCGCCCGCTGATTGCCCGGCGTCACTTCAAACGCAAAATGGAAGGCCGGCAGGTCCTCGCCGGGATGGTCGTCAGCGAAGGTGAGCTGCGGGATGCGGAAGTTGTTCGGCCGCGTCTCGGCGCCTTTGTAGATGCCAGGGTATAGATCGATGTAGTGCATGCCGGGCGCGCCGGTCGCCCGCATGATGATTTCGACATCGCCCTGGCTGTTGAAGGCGCAGACATAGCCCGTGTAATTGTTGTCGTAGACAACATGGTAGATGTTGGCGGTCTCGGTCCAGCCGACGCCTTTGAGATGGATCGTAAAGGCTGTCCCCGCCGGGCCGCGGGTCACGTCCATGGGCAATGCGGTCGGCTTGATCCAATAGGACCCGATCTTCTTTTTGCCCCCAACGTCGATCCACAGGCCGTGCTCGCCGCCGAGATCATCCGGCGTCGCAAAGCGGAATTCGGCTCGTCCGGCATTGTCCGCCGTACTTTCCGCGACGGTTCTGGAGTCTTCCTCCCAGCCCTGGCCGGTCATGCGGTTGCCCACCACCCGGCTCCAGTTGAGCTTAAAGCTCTTGCCCGGCGCCAAGCCCTCCGCGCGCACCACAACGGGGTCGCCGACGCCTGAAAATTGCGGCGTCGCGACAAGCTCGCCCCGCGGCGGCAGCGTGCGCACGATCTTCTGCGCCTGCTCGGCCGGGGGCGCAGGCATCACTGGCGGGCCATCCGTGACGGTGAACTGGAACATGAAGCGCGGCCGGCCCGGCGCCGGATTCTGTTCCGGATTGCGATACGGAAACGTCAGTTCGCCATGCATCACTTCAATGACGTGCACGCCCGGCCCGCCGGTTGCCGGTATCGTGAAGCTCGCCGCGCCCTTCGTGGTGACCGACGAAATCCAGCCGGTGAAGTTGTTGTCGTAGATCACGTCCCAGGAGTTGTAGAGCGAACGATAGCCGATACCCTTCACATCGAACTTGATCGGCGTGCCCGGCGGTCCGCTCTTTGGCGAAATCTCCACCGTCATGTCAAGGTTGAAGGCAACGTGGGTAAATTGGCGCGAGCCCTGCTGCAGCACGATATCGTGCATGAAGCCGTAGTCATCCGGCGCAATGAACTTCGCCGAGAGGCGTCCCGATTGATCGCTTTTGGCCTTGGCGATCTCGTAGGCGACCGGCGTGAATTCGCGGCCGTGATACTCGGCGTCACCCACCTTCCACGCGCCGGTGGCGGTGGTCCAGACGAGCTGGAACTCCTGGTTCGGCGGCAGGCCTTCAGCCGAAAGCGTCACCGGCGCGCCGGCCGGGGCATGTGTGGGAGAGACATTAAGCCGGCCCACATAGCCGTTCGACGCCTCTCCGACTTCGACTTCCGGCCCAAGGCCCGCTGCGGGGGCCGCGGCCGCCGGCGCCTGGGACATCAGCGCCAATGACACCGCCGCAACCGGCAACATCAGCCCGCACGACAACCCGGCCAGCCGGCCGCCGCCAAAACTCATGGATGACCCCTTAGAAGAATCAATTCTTCTTCATTTCCGGCTCGCCGGCGACCACCATCAATTCCGTGGTCGGGCGATTGAACGGCTTCCATTCGACCGTCGAGCCGTCATTCATGGTGGCGATCACTTTGTACCCGACCGTGCCGGTTGGGTAGTCCTTCGGGATGCTCCAGAACAGCGACCAGAAATAGTCCGTGGGCGGATTGCCGTGCGACTTGAAGCCGGCGGGCAGCCTCTGGCCATTGCCCAGCTCCACCACGACGCTCTTGAGCACCTTATCGTCGGCCACGTCGCCGTTCGGCTGCAGCACACGGATGCGGAAGGCGACCGCCTCGCCGGGCTTGTACTGATTGACCAGGACGCAGAAAGGCCCTGCCTGATTGGGCAACGCGTGGCGCACGATATCGCCCTCGAAGAACAACTTTCCCTTTGGCTGCTGAGCCTGTGCTCCCGAGGCGAAACCGAACGTCGCGACGGCCAATGCAATCACTGAGACTGAGATGTGTTTCATTTGAGGGCGCCCTTTCCAACCTGACGTGGACTTATTGCGATGCGATCGCATCATTGTTGGTCAAACATAGCCGTTTTTTCGCCGGGCCGAAAGGGGGGTGAGCGGGGCAATTCCATTTCCGCTCGCCCGCGTACGGGCCGGGGCAGTTGCAGTTACCATGAAAACAAAGGCGGGGCGGCGCGCGGGAGACCGGCCCGCTGCGCTGACGCGGCGGAGGCGAGGTAGCTTCGTGCCGTGAGCGGAGCACCTTTACGTTTGCGCGAAAGCCCGCGCGATCACGGTTGATCAAACGCACTCACGCGAGCACGGCAACGCGGCTCTCGTCGCTCGCCTCTTCCGTCCGCGGAGACGCCGGCAATTGCAGCACAACTGCGTGCTGCCCCTCGCACAGCCTGGTGACAAGCACGATCTGCCCGTCGGCGAACTCGAGTGCGTCGTGATGCACGTGCGGCTGATCCATGTTGACTTGCCGGAAGCGCGCCACTCTCGCCCCAAGCTTTTTCGCACGCTTCAGGTTCGGGAAGAAGCCGTGCTCGTATTCCACCTCTTTCTCGAATGCGACTTCCGTACCGGGAAGAAGGCACACGGCGACGCTCGGTTCTCCGACCGCCGCAAAGCCGCTGGTGATCGCATTGGCGAATTTCGTCGACACCAGTTTGTCTCCGACCACGGCAGGTCGGGAGGCAATGAATTGCAGACTGTAGTCGCACATTGAAGTTATCCCGCAGTTGCGAACAGCCAGTATGGTTGTCCTGTGTCAAATATGCCCAAAGGCGGTGGCAATTTCGTGTCGTAATGCGGGACCGGACAGCCCGCGGCGATGCGGCGGCGCTCCGCAAGGTCGCGCCGGTCAGCCGATCAAGGGAAGCGCATCGTTCCGACACCGCCCACGGATCGCCCTGCCGGTTGACATGCGCCGCGTTTCCAATATCTCCACAAGCATCATGCAACCCATTCATGTCATCGGCGGCGGCCTCGCGGGGAGCGAAGCGGCTTGGCAGATCGCCGCCCGCGGCGTGCCCGTCGTGCTTCACGAGATGCGCCCGAACCGGACCACGGCAGCCCACAAGACCGGCTCCCTCGCAGAACTGGTGTGTTCGAATTCGTTCCGTTCTGATGACCGCGAGCACAATGCAGTCGGCCTCCTGCACGAGGAAATGCGGCGGCTCGGCTCCCTGGTGTTGCGCGCGGGCGATGCCAACCAGGTGCCGGCGGGCGGCGCGCTCGCCGTCGACCGCGACGGATTTTCGCGGGCCGTCACGGAAGCGCTCATGTCCCATCCGCTGGTTACGATCGATCGCGGCGAGGTGACGGCGCTGCCGCCCGCCTCGTGGGACAGCGTCATCATTGCGACCGGTCCCCTCACCTCGGCTCCTCTCGCCTCGGCGATCCGAGCCGTGACCGGCGAAGATGAGCTCGCCTTCTTCGACGCCATCGCGCCGATCGTCCATCGCGACTCGATCGACATGTCGGTCGCCTGGTTCCAGTCCCGCTACGACGACGGGGGCCCGGGGGGCTCCGGCGCCGACTACATCAACTGCCCGCTCGACCGGCCTCAATACGAGGCCTTCATCGATGCGCTTCTGGCCGGCGACCGCGTCTCGTTCCATGAATGGGAAAGCTCGACGCCCTATTTCGATGGCTGCCTGCCGATTGAGGTCATGGCGGAACGCGGCCGCGAGACCTTGCGGTTCGGTCCGATGAAGCCCGTCGGGCTTACTGACCCTCATCGGCCCGGCGTGAAACCCTATGCCGTCGTGCAACTGCGCCAGGACAACCGGCTTGGCACGCTGTTCAACATGGTCGGCTTTCAGACCAAGCTCAGGCACGCCGAACAGGTGCGCATATTCCGCATGATCCCCGGCCTCGAACACGCCGAGTTCGCGCGGCTTGGCGGTCTGCATCGCAACACCTTCCTCAATTCGCCGAAGCTCCTGGACGGCACGCTGCGGCTTAAGGCGATGCCGCGGCTGCGTTTCGCCGGGCAGATTACGGGCTGCGAGGGCTATGTGGAGTCCGCCGCCGTCGGCCTTCTCGCCGGCCGCTTCGCGGCGGCCGAACGGCGCGGCGAGGCGCCGGACCTGCCGCCGCCCACCACGGCCCACGGTGCGCTTCTGGCCCACATCACCGGCGGCCATCTGGAGACGATCGACGCAGGGCCGCGCTCGTTCCAGCCCATGAACGTCAATTTCGGCCTGTTCCCGCCGCTCGGGACATCGCCGAGCCGGCCCGCCTCCTTCCCTGACACTCCCGCGCAAGCGGGGGAGGGAAGGGCGGAGGTGGAACGAAGGGGGCGGCTGCGCGGCGCCGCGAAGGCAATGGCCAGGCGACGGGCCTTGACCTTCCGGGCCCTCGCCGACCTAGACGCCTGGGCAGGCGGCGGCGCCATGATGGAGCTCGTCCCAACGGCTCCCATGGCGCCGTCTCCCGAAGGCGCGCCGTCGCCGGAGCCGCATCCGCGATGACGGCCCCGGATGCCCTGGCCGGAAGGTGGCAGACCTCGGTCGTGCTCAAGCGCGATGTGTTCTCCACCGTCGAGCGCGGCATCTTCCACGGCGAGCATGGCGATATGCCGGCTGTGCTGCGACGGCTCGACCAGGTGCCGTGGTGGTCAAGGCCCCTCGCCCGCCATTTGTTCAATCGCGAGCGGCGCGCGCTTGCGCGCGCGACGCCGCTCGGCGTTGCGCCGCCGCTGCTCTATGCCGACGACCGCCGGCTGGTGCGCGGCTACATCCCGGGCAGCGCGCTGAAGATCGCGCAGCCTTACGGCGACCATGCGTATTTTCGCTCCGCCCGCGCAGCATTGCGGGCGCTTCATCGGGCCGGCATTTCCCACAACGATCTCGCCAAGGAGCAGAACTGGCTGCGCACCCCCGATGGCCGCGCCTATCTGCTCGACTTCCAGCTTGCCTCCGTGTTCCGCCGGCGCAGCCGGCTGTTTCGCTTGGCGGCCTATGAAGACCTGCGCCACTTTCTCAAGCACAAGCGCCGCTATCTCCCGGACGCGGTGACGCCCGCGGAGCGCCGCGTGCTGGCGCGCAAGAGCCTGCCGACCCGCATCTGGATGATGACCGGCAAGAAAATCTACATGGTGGTCACGCGCGGGCTCCTTGGCTTTATCGACTCGGAGGGCGGCGGCGCGCGGCTCGCCTACGACGCGCCGGCAGTCGAGGCAGCGCTGAAGACCTTCGCGCATGTGCGCGACGCTGCGGTCCTCGATTTTCCCGACCGCAAGAGCGCGACCGGGCTTTACGCTTTTGTTGAGTCGGATGTCCCGTTGCACGAGGAGGACGTCCGCAAGCGGTTAGCGCGGGCCGTCGGCGCCGAAAGGCTGCCGGAGTTCATCCAGATTGCGGACGCGCTCCCGCGCCGGAAGGACGGCGTGGTGCGGCGCGACATTCTCCGGCTCATCAGCACCAATCAGGTCGATCTGATCGAGCCCCTCATCGCCTCAAAGGAGGAAGGGCAGATCGCCCGCCGCCTCGTGGCGGAGCGCAAGAACCTCTACGGCGCGCCGGCGGTCGCGGCGGCGCTCATGGCGCACCGCGGCGTGCGCGACGCTGCGGTGCTCGCCTATCCGGACCGGCTCACGGGCACCGGCCTTTACGCCTTCGTGGAGGCGGGTGAAGCGCAGAACTGCGGCGAAGAGGAGCTTGCATCGTATCTGGCCGGCGCGATTGGCCGCGACAACGCCCCGAAATATATCCAGGTGGTGCCGGCGCTGCCGAGGAACGCCGCCGGCTCCATTCGCACCGATATCCTCCAGCTCATCGCCGCCAACCAGGTCGACAGCATCGATGCGCTCATCACGTCGGAGGCTGAGCGCGCGACCGTGGACCGCATCCTGAATGGGCGGCACAACATGCGGGACCGGTTTGTGTTGTAGACTTAGATCCTCGGCCACCGGCGCGCTGCCCGCCATAGCGACCACTGACGCCGCCACTGCGGCACCTCCACGGCCGCGAAAGGGTCGGTCGCCGCCGCATCAAGCCGGGCAAGCAACTGCGGCGCCAGAGCCGCGATCAGAAATGCCGGCGCGCAGGATTCAGGGATATGTGGCGCGGCCGCGCGAAACCGGCCGAATGCCGCGCGCGCGTGATCGCGCAGGCGGGCAAGCGCGGCGTGCAACTCGGCAGTATTTTGCCACGCCTCGATCTCTTCGCGTGTGACGCCGTGCCGCGCCAACAGGTCGAGCGGCACGAAGAGTTGGCGGCGCGCGAGATCCCGCGGAAAGCTGCGCAGGCGCTGCGCCACGCCGCAGGCGATTCCGGCAGGCCCGGCGGCGGCGGCGATCGCATCGGTGTCGTGCGCGGGCTCAAGAATCTGCGCCGCCAGTGCGAACAGGGTCCCGGAAGTGCGCTCCGCATAGGCGTCGAGATCGGCAAGGCTCGGCATCGCGTCATCGTAGAGATCGAACGCATGGGCATCGATCAACGCGACAAGCGGCCCCGTCGGCAAGGCGTGCGACGCGATCGTATCGAGAAGCGCAGCCGCGACCGGATTGGCCGACACTTCGCCCCTGCCCTCCCCAGCGAGCACATCACGCCACCACTGCAGCCGGATTTCGCCCGGCAGCGGTTCGCGCGCTGCATCGCGCACGCGGGCGATCTCGCTCGCGAAGGCATAAAGCGCGTAGAGATGCTGGCGCGCCGCCGCCGGCGCGAATAGACTCGCGAGGTAACGGTCTTTGTCGGCGGCGCGAACCAGCGCCTCGCAATGGGCGTAGGAGTCCTGCATGACAGATTGCAAGATCGCTCCGAAAATCGAGGCCGAACACAGGTCCGAAGTCTATCACGCAACGCCGGACGAACTGCGGGCACTGGACGATGCGGAGATGAGCAGCGTGGCGAGCGAGGAAGAGAGGCTCATGGAGAAATTGCACGCGACGCCCCCCGCGGACAGCATTAGCGACCTTGCTTGCCGATGGTGACGCCTACAAGCTCTATGAGAAGTTTGGGTTCAAAAAGAGCGCGCCAGAATCGATTGGCATGCTCCAAAGACGTTAGCCATTTTCAATCCACCGCCAGCAGCAGCGCTCCGATCCTTCGGCGTTCCCCGAGCAGAATGTTGTAGGTGCGCACCGCCGCGCCGGTCGACATGGATTCGAGCACGATGCGCCGCGCCCGGAACGCCTCGCGCAGCGGCGCCGGCATCGCGAGAAAATCCCTGCCGGTGCCGATCAGGAAGTGATCGACCGCGGCCTCCGGGGTCGCGGGATTAAGCGCCAGCGCCAATGCGGCTTCATCGATCTCGCTCACTGAGGCTACCGGGCTTGCCCAGATCCCGTTCGGCAGGCACAGCAACGAACCCCGGTGGGACATGCCGGCGAAGCGGAAACCGCCATTGCCGTAAGCGTCGATCTGAGCCGGCCTCGGAAGGTGACGGTCGGCCCCGTTCATGAGTGTCAACGCACCGCATCCTCTCCCGCTTGCGGGGGAGGGTTGGGGAGGGAGACCTCCGCGCGAATCAGTGCCGCGGATCCGGCCCCCTCCCTGGCCCTCCCCCGCAAGCGGGGGAGGGAAAAGACCGTCGCCGTCTTTACATAAGCGCTGCGCCGCAGCTCGTTTCGTAATCGAAGCGTTATCACCATCACTCCCGGCGAACCCTCAGCGGCGCACGCGCGCCGCCGCCGGCGCGCGGCTCGGCACGGTCGGTGGGGACTCCACGGCCACCTGCTCGGGAGCCTCGGCGACATATTGCCGGCCGGTGCCGACGCCGAGGTAGATGAGAATCGGCGAGGCGATGAACACCGAGGTATAGGTGCCGACCAGCGCGGCGCCGAACATCATCGTCGCCGTGAACGAGTGAATAGCCTGACCGCCGAACAAAAGCAGCGCCGTCAATGCCAACAGCACCGTGACGTGAGTGATGACCGAGCGCGACAGCGTCGCGTTGATCGATACGTTGAGCAGGTCGGTCATCGGCATCTTCTTGTAGCGCCGCAGCATCTCCCGGATGCGATCGTAGATGACGACGGTGTCATTGAGAGAGTAGCCAAGAATGGTGAGCAGCGCCGCGATGCTGGTCAGGTCAAAATCGATCTGCGTGATCGACATGAATCCGATGGTCAGCACAATGTCGTGCACGTTGGCGATCATGGCGCCGAGCGCAAACTGCCACTCGAACCGGAACCACAGATACATCAGGATCGCGCCGATGGCGACGAATATGCCGATGATGCCCCAGTGCAGAAGCTCGCCCGACACGCGCGGCCCCACCACATCGACGCTGCGGTAGTCCACGCCGTCGCCGAGAGCCTCCCGCACCTTGGTGACGGCCGCCTGCTGCGCCTGCTCGCCGCCGGGCTGCTGGGCAATCTTGATTTCCACGGTGTCGGCGCCGCCGAACTCCTTGAGCTGGATTTCGCCGAGCCCGAGCTGCGAGAGCGTCGAGCGCATCGCGGCGATGTCGACGGGTCCCGACTTGGACTGCACCTCCATCCGGGTGCCGCCGATGAAGTCGATGCCGAAATTGAGGCCATGCGTGAAGTAGAGCACGATGGCGACAATGGACAGCACCGCCGAGATCGGGAAGCTTATCCGGCGGAAGCGGATGAAATCGAAGTTGGTGTTATCGGGTACGATGCGAAGGAGGCGCACGTTCTTTTTTCCCTAAATCGGCACTGTCTGCGGGCGCACCATGCGCACCCACCATGCCATGATGAGCCGTGTCATGGTGAACGCCGTGAACAGCGTGGTGATGATGCCGATCCCGAGCGTCACCGCGAAGCCGCGAACCGGTCCCGTACCGATGAAGAACAGCACGGCGGCGGCAATGAAGGTCGTGATGTTGGAGTCGAGAATCGTGGCAAGCGCGCGGCTGAACCCGGCATCGATCGCGGTGATGGCGCTGCGCCCGGCGCGCGCCTCCTCGCGGATGCGTTCGTAGATCAGCACGTTGGAGTCCACCGCTATGCCGACGGTCAGCACGATGCCGGCGATGCCGGGCAGCGTCAGCGTCGCTGAGAGGAACGAAAGGACGCCGAGGATCATCGCCACATTGACGGCGACCGCGATGTTGGCGAACAGGCCGAACAGCGCATAGGTCGCGAGCATGAACACCACCACGAGGGCCGCGCCCCAGATCGAGGCGTGCTCGCCGGCTTTGATCGAATCAAGACCAAGGCCCGGTCCGACCACGCGCTGTTCGATCACCGTAAGCTTCGCCGGCAGCGCGCCGGCGCGCAGCAAGATCGCCAGATTGTTGGCGCTCTCGACAGTGAAGTTGCCGGAAATCTGCCCCGCCCCGCCGAGGATCGGCTCGCGGATCACCGGCGCCGAAATTACCTCATTGTCGAGCACGATGGCGAAGGGACGCCCGACATTCTCCTGCGTCGCGCGCCCGAACCGCCGCGCGCCGGTGCTGTTGAACTTGAAGTTGACGATCGGCTCGTTCGTGCGCTGATCGAATGAGGCCTGGGCATCGGTCAGGTCGGCGCCTTCCACCAGCGCCTGCTTCTTGACCAGAACCGGAACCCGCTGGTCGCCCTGCTTCTCGTAGAGAACTTCGCTGTCCGAAGGCGCACGCCCTTGCAGGGCATCCTGGGCGCTCATCGACGTGTCGACCATGCGGAATTCCAGCTTTGCGGTCTGGCCTAGAATCTCGATCAGACGTCGCGGATCGCCGAGGCCCGGCACCTCCACCAGGATGCGGTCGCTGCCTTGACGCTGGATGGTGGGCTCGACCAGGCCAAGCTCATTGACGCGCTTTTCGATGATCGGGACCGATTGGTCGATGGTCTGCCGCGTGCGTTCCAGCATGGCGGCGTCGGTCGGAGTAAGCCGCACGAGCCCGCCGCCAGCATCGACGACATCGAGCGTGCGCAAGCCGTTGCCCTGCAGGACGCCGCCCAAAGGCTGCGAGAGACCGCGCAGCTTGGCGAATGCGTTGGAAAAGTCGGGGCCCTCGCGCAGCCGCACCTCGACGCTGTTGCCGCGCACCGCCGGAGCCTGGGCCCAGGTCATGCGGGCTTCGCGCAGCGTCCGCACCACCTCGTCGCGCAGCGTATCGAGGCGCTGCTTGCGGATATCGTTGCGGTCAACCTCCAGGAGGATGTGCGAGCCGCCCTGAAGATCGAGGCCAAGCACGAGGCGGCGCTGCGCCCATTCGGGCCAGCTCTTGACGGTCTGCTCGGAAAAGAAATTCGGTATGGTGAAGGCGCAGACGACCAGCGCGGTGAGCAGGATCGCCGCGGCCTTTGCACGCGAGAAATATAACATCGCCGCTCTCTCCCTGGGTCGTGGCGGTTCCCGGACCTGATCCGGGACCTGTCCCGGCCACCCCGATTATAGATCCCCTGGGCCTTCATCGGGGGTCGCCGGGACAATCCCGGCGACGACCCCCTCCCTACCCTGCCCCGCACGCGAGGAGGGTGGGGGAGGGGGCAAGCGATCGAAATCCAGTCTAGCCGCCCTTTTCGTCCTTCACCGGCTCACTCTTCGCCCGAACGTCAGCCACCATGCTGCGCACCTGGCGCACCCGCACGCCGTCGGCGATCTCGATCTCGACCTGATCGTCGTCCACCACCTTGGTCACCTTTCCGACCAGCCCGCCCGAGGTGACGAGGATGTCGCCGCGGCGCACATTCTTTACCATCTCCTGGTGCTGCTTGGCCCGCTTCTGCTGGGGCCGCAGAATGAGGAAATACATGATGACAAAAATGAGCGCAAAAGGCAGCAGCTGATAAAGCACCTCCGGGCTGGCGCCTCCCGCGGCCTGTGCGTAGGCGGGTGTGATCATGCGCGCAATTCTCCTTTGCGGGTGTTGTGAACTTGATTGGTCCGCCAGGCCCGGAAACCCGCCGAAAACCGCTCTGAGTGAAAGCCGGGCGGACTATAGCGGCCGCCAGCCCGATTGCAACGATGCAAGGCGTCTCAACCGCTTCCCGCAGCGCAGACTTCTCCCGCCAAAGAGCGGGCGAAACGCTTGCGCTCTTTAACAAAGGAATCGCACCTTGCGGCATCTGCCCTGCCCCGCTATTGGGACGCAATCACGAAAGCAACTCTATGTCCCTGCCAAAGAAGCCCCTGGTACCGCCCACCCTGGTTTCCTCCACTGGCCCGGCAGATGTGTTCGAGCGCATCGCCAATGCCCTGGAGCGCCTTGCGCCGCCCCATCCTCGACCGCCGGATTTTACCACCGCCGAAGCTTACATTTGGTATCCGGCCGGCCGCACGCTAGCCCCGGTTCCGCGCGTTAACCGCGTTGATATGTCGCTTCTCAAGGGCATCGACCGCATGCGCGATATCCTCGTGGAGAACACCGAGAGGTTCGCCCGCGGCCTGCCGGCCAACAATGCCTTGCTGTGGGGCGCCCGCGGCATGGGAAAGTCGTCGCTCGTCAAGGCGGCCCACGCGGCGGTGAATGCGGGCTTGGGCGCCGATGCGGGCCTGCTCAAGCTCGTCGAAATCCATCGCGAGGATATCGAAAGCCTGCCTGACCTGATGACGCTGCTGCGGGGCGCGCCATACCGCTTCCTGGTGTTCTGCGACGACCTCTCCTTCGACGCCCAGGATACGTCGTACAAATCCCTCAAAGCTGTACTCGAAGGCGGCATCGAGGGCCGGCCCGACAATGTCATCCTCTACGCCACCTCGAACCGGCGGCACCTCCTCTCCCGCGACATGATCGAGAATGAGCGCGGCAGCGCCATCAATCCCGGCGAAGCGGTCGAGGAGAAGGTATCGCTGTCGGACCGCTTTGGCCTTTGGCTCGGCTTTCACCGCTGCAGCCAGGACGAGTTCCTCGCCATGGTGGAGGGTTACGTCAATTATTATGGCGTGCCCGCCGACGCCGCCGCAGTGCGGCGCGAAGCGCTCGAATGGGCGACCACGCGCGGATCTCGCTCCGGGCGCGTCGCCTGGCAGTATGTGCAGGACCTCGCCGGCCGCCTTGGGGTGACGCTGACGGAGAAGTGAGCAGCGTAAAGTGCCGGATGGGCAAAGGCGGAGGCAAATCGTGCCAGTCGGAGCGCCGCCAGGGCGGTGACGCCTGTAGCCGGCATTGAGCGAAGAGAAATGCGGGGCCGGCCGTTCCCGGATGTCGCTTCGCTCCATCCGGGCTATGGCGCGGCGCGACGTCCTCACGACTCACAGCGGCGCTGACGCGGTCTTGTCGGCCGGCAGATATTGCATGGGGTCGACCGGGGCGGAGTTCTTGCGAATCTCGAAATGAAGCTGCGGGGTTGCGGCGTTGCCGGTTTGCCCGGACTTCAGGATCACCTGTCCCTTGTGAACCTGGTCGTTGCGTTTGACCAGGAGTTCGCTTGCATTCGCATAGGCGGTCACGAAGCCGTTCGCGTGACGCACCAGCACGAGGTTGCCGTAGCCTTTCAGCTCGTTGCCCGCATAGGCGACGACGCCGTCTTCGGCGGCGCGCACCGCGGTGCCTTCGGGGAGCGCGAGGTCGATGCCGTCGTTGGGCGAGCCATTCACCCTGGCGCCGAAATTGTTGATGATGCGGCCGCGCACCGGCCATCGGAACGCGGGCGCGCCGTTCGGCCCGGCCTCCGCGGACGGCGGTTCGACCGGCGACGCCAAACGCACATTGGCCGCAGCCTCCGACGATGCGACTTTGCCAGGCGCCGCGGCGGCCGCCGTGTAGGTCTGCGGCGGCTTCGTTTGCGCGACCACCGGACCGCCGGGTTGCGGCCCGCCCGGATGGGCGCTTGGGGGCGCTCCCATTCTCACCGGTATCGTCAACCGTTGCCCCACCTTCAGAGGGGTTTCGGGCGAAATGCCGTTGGCAACCGCGATCTCCCTGGCGCTCACCCGGTATTTGTGCGCGACCTTGCCCAAGGTATCGCCCGAGGCAACGGTATGGACGGGAGGCGTCGGCAGCAGAGTCTGAGCCGAGCTTCCGGCAACTGATGTTGAAGCCGGCATTGCGGCCTGCGCGGGCGCTGCCGGAAGCGACGCTTGAGCCGCGGGCGCAGGCGCGGCGGGCGCCTGCGGGACCGCAGCAGGCCTTGGCGTGCGCGGCGCGGCGGCATCGGCGATCCTCGCACCGCCGCCGGCCCCTCCCGTGAAGGCGGGCGCTGATCGCGGCGCGGGCGTATACGATGGCGCGGATTGGGGCGTGTATTGAGAAGCTGGCGGTGCATATGACGGCGCCGGCGCGGGTGGCGGATATTGCGGATACTGAGGAGCCGGCGGCGCATAGGGCGTCACTGACGGCGGCACCGGCTGGGGCGGCACATATTGAGGACCGGGCGGCGTGTACTGAGGCGGCGTGTACGGAGGCTGCTCATACTGCAGGGCGGCATATTGAGGCGCATAAGCCGGGCCGGGCGGCTGCGCCTGAGGCAATGGCTGGCTTTCCACAGCGACGGTGCGCGTCGGCTGCACCGGAACGGCGGCTGGCTGACTGGCAGGCGCACGCGCGGCGTAAGAATTGCGGCTGGAATTTTCACCGAAGCGGGACACCTCGGAGCTGCAACCGGCAGCGCCGATCGCCACGGCGGACAGGAGGCCGCAGAAAAACGCGCAATGCAATCGTCGCTTGGCAATATCTCTAACCATGTCCGCACTCAATAAGCCCGCATCTTCGGGCAGTAAGACATTGGTGAAGTAAACATCCCTTTAAACGTTCAGGGATCCGTTAAAGCAGATGGTAAACGGCTGGTTACCTCCGATCCGGAACCTGCAAAACATCTACGACCCTCGCCCTGAGGAGCGCGCTCCTGAGCTTGTCGAAGGAGTGCGCGTGTCGAAGGACGGCCACAGGCGAGGGCCGCGCCCGTGGCCATCCTTCGCCCCTTGACAAGCTCAGGACGGCCGCGCAGAGCGCGGCCTCCTCAGGATGAGGTCCGACGGTGCGATTTTCGACACGATTGGTTTCAGCGATAGATCGGCCAGGGCCGCGTCACAGCTCCTGCGCCTGGCCGGGCAGCAATGGAACGAAACGCACGTCGATCAGCTCGGTCCGCTCAACGCCTTGTCCGGTACGAACGATCTTCACCAGCCTCTGATGCTGCTCGTGCGGGCCGAGCGGCAGCACCATGATGCCGCCGACCGCGAGCTGGTCCATGAGCGCTGGCGGCACAGTGACGGCCGCCGCGGTCACGATGATGCGGTCGAACGGCGCCCGATCGGCTGCCCCCATCATGCCGTCGCCAGTAATGATCTCGACATTGTCGCAGTTGAGCGCCCTGAGACGGCTGCGCGCCGCGTCAGCAAGCGTGCGGTAACGCTCAATGCTCGTTACCCTGGCGGCAAGCCGCGACAGGATCGCCGCCTGGTAGCCGGAGCCGGTTCCGACCTCGAGGACGTGATGCTCCGGCCGGACCTCCAATTGCTCCGTCATATAGGCGACCAGATAGGGCTGGCTGATGACCTGCCCGCACGCAATCGGCAAGGCGCGATCGAGATACGCGAGGTGCACATGGGCCGGCATCACGAATCTCTCGCGCGGCACTTCCTCCATCGCCCGCAGCACCGCCGCGTCCATGATGCCGCGCCGCCGCAAGTCGAGCACGAATTTCATATGATCGACGTTGTGATCGGGAGGTGTGGGCGCAGGCAAGCAAAGCCTCCTTTATCAGGGCCTGCACGGCTATGACGCCAGCACGGCGACGCAGCGGCGACAGGTTGCACACAGGAAGAGGCTGCGCAGGGCGAGGGAGCGATTGCAGCCCGCATTGAGCGAAGCGAAATGCGGGGCCAGCGCTTCCCTGCCGCCACTTCCCGGATGTCGCTTCGCTCAATGCGGGCTACAGTCGCACTCTCGCACGCGCCTTTGCCATCCTACCCAAAAACCTCGGCGAGCCGCGTCATGAAAGGCTCGTCCGTCATGTTGAGCCGCAGCGGGGTGACGGAAATGCGGTTGTCCGCGAGCGCCCACAGATCGGTGCCGTCGCGCTCCGTGTGCGCGGGGGCGCGCTCATAGGCGATCCAGTAATAGGGGTTGCCGCGGCCGTCGCGCCGCGGCTCGATGCGCAATAATTCCTGCGGGCGCTTGCCCTGCGTGCTCACCGCGATGCCTTTGACGTGCTCCGGCGGGCAGTCGGGGAAATTGACGTTGACGAGGACGTCGCGCGGCATGCCTTCGGCGAGCACGCGGCGGATGAGATCGGGCGCGAATTTCAGCGCAGTCGCCCAGTGGGGGGCCTTGCGGGTCTCGGAGGTGAACGCCTGGGACAGCGCAAAGGACGGGACGCCCAGCACTGCGCCCTCGATGGCGCCCGCCACGGTCCCGGAGTAGGTAACGTCCTCAGCGGCGTTGCGGCCGCGGTTGACGCCGGACAGGACCAGATCGGGCCTGCCCTCCGGGAGGATGTGACGCGCCGCCATGATCACGCAGTCGGTTGGCGTCCCCTTGACGGCGAAATGGCGCGGTCCGATCTCGCGCAGGCGCAGCGGGTCGTTGAGCGACAGCGAATGGGAGACGCCGGACTGATCGGTTTCCGGCGCCACCACCCAGATGTCGTCAGACAGCGCCCGGGCGATTTCCTCGAGCACCTCAAGGCCGCGCGCATGCACGCCGTCATCGTTGGTGAGGAGGATGCGCATTGCCCGCCCGGCCATTCTCACTTTGCCGCAACGACTTTCATGCCACCCATATATGACTGGAGCACGTCCGGCACCGCGATCGAGCCGTCGGCTTGTTGATAGGTCTCCATCACGGCGATGAGCGCGCGGCCGACCGCGACCCCGGAACCATTGAGCGTGTGGACATGGCGGACCTGCCGTCCCTCCTTGGTGCGGTAGCGCGCCGCCATGCGGCGGGCCTGAAAATCGCCGCACACCGAGCAGGAGGAAATTTCGCGGTACATGTTCTGGCCCGGCAGCCACACTTCGATGTCGTAGGTCTTTTTCGAGGCGAAGCCCATGTCGCCGGCGCACAAGGTCATGACGCGATAATGCAGATCAAGGCGGCGCAGCACTTCCTCGGCGCAGGAGAGCATGCGCTCGTGCTCCTCGCGGCTCTGTTCCGGCGTGGTGATGGAGACAAGCTCCACCTTGGTGAACTGGTGCTGGCGGATCATGCCCCGCGTATCCTTGCCGGCGGCGCCGGCCTCCGCGCGGAAGCATGGGGTCAGCGCAGCGAGGCGCATCGGCAGATCTGCTTCGTCGACGATCGACTCGCGAACCAGGTTGGTAAGCGGGACTTCGGCGGTGGGGATGAGCCCGAGGCGATTTTGCCGCAACGCGATCTCGCTTTGTGTAAACGCCAACTGCAGCGCCGCGACATCGGTCGCCTGCGCTATGTCCTCAAGATAACCATCGGCGCGACGCGCGAAATATGCGCCCCCGACCGTCCAAAACTGATCTTCTTCAAATTTCGGCAACTGCGCCGTGCCAAACATCGCGTCATCTTTGACGAGCAGCGGCGGGGCAACTTCCGTGTAGCCGTGCTCGTTCGTGTGCAGATCGAGCATGAACTGCCCGAGCGCGCGCTCCATGCGCGCCAGTCCCCGCTTTAACACCACGAAGCGCGCGCCGGCGAGCTTCGCCGCCGTCTCAAAGTCCATCTGCCCGAGCGCTTCGCCAAGCTCGAAATGTTGCTTTGGCGAAAAGCCATAATCGCGCTTTGCTCCGAACCGATGATGCTCCGCATTGCCGCGCTCATCAACGCCATCCGGCACTTCGTCAAGCGGCAGGTTGGGAATTTGCGCCAACGCTTCGTCCAGTTCCTCCGACGCTGCTTTCTCCTCGGCCTCGAGGTTCGGGATCGACGCCTTCAGTTCGGCGACCTCGGCCATCAGAGCTTGCGCCCGCGCCTCGTCCCTCGCCTTCCTGGCCTCCCCGATCTCCTTCGATGCCGCGTTGCGCCGCGCCTGGGCCTGCTCGGCCTTGACGATGGCGGCGCGGCGGCGTTCGTCGATGGCGACGAGCCGCGCCGCCTCGGGGGCAAGTCCGCGCCGCGCCAGGCCGCGGTCGAACGCCTCCGGATTTTCGCGAATCCACTTGATGTCGTGCATGGGATTTCCCGGGACCGCGGGCGTCCCGCCCGCTTTTCGTTGTTACCGCAGACTCCGACGAACGAGAACCGGTTCCTCGCCGCCAACTCGGAGAGAGCTCATCGCCCGCTTCACCCGGCTATTTAGAGATGGAATCGGTTCGGATCAGCATGGCGGGCGGGCGCGCCCTTCGACGAGCGCAGGGGCGCGCCTTTGCCACCCTACATATCGATTACGCTTACTCCGCTGGCTTCGCCGCCGCTGTGGCGCTCGCCTTCGCCTTGCGCTCGACCCAGCGGACTGACAACACCGAAGCCTCGTAAAGAAGCAGCAGCGGGAGCGCAAGGGACAACTGGCTGAGCACGTCAGGAGGCGTGAGCACCGCTGCGATCACGAAGGCGACGACGATGAAATAGCGCCGTTTCGACTTGAGCTGCTCGGAAGTAATGATGCCGACCCGGCCAAGCAGTGTGAGAATCACCGGAAGCTGAAACGCAATGCCGAAGGCGAAGATGAGCCGCATCATCAAGTCGAGATAGTCGCCGACCTTGGGCAGAAGCTCGATCGTCGCCTGACCTTCGCCGCCGAATTGCTGCATGTTGATGGAAAAGCGCGTGACCATCGGCCACACCACGCCATAGACGACCAGCGCGCCGAGGACGAACATGACCGGCGTCGCGATCAGATACGGAAGGAACGCATCGCGCTCGTGGCGATAGAGCCCCGGCGCGACGAACATATAGAGCTGGCCGGCGATTACCGGGAACGAAATGAAGGCGGCGCCGAACATCGCAAGCTTGAGCTGGACGACGAAATATTCGAGGAGCCCGGTATAGATGAACTTCGAATTCTCGGCCCCCACCACCCACACATAGGGCCACGTCAGCACGTTGTAGATTTGCTTGGCAAAGAAGAAGCAGCCAATGAGCGCAATGCCGAACGCCACCAGCGCCTTGATGAGCCGCGAACGCAGCTCCATCAGGTGGTCCATCAACGGCGCCTTGGTGTTTTCGATGTCCTCTTGGGTCATGAATGAACGCCCCCTTCGCTGCCCTTTCGGCCGCTCCCTTCAGGCAAAGGCGGCTGGGCGAGAGGCGGCGCAATTGGCTGGGCAGCCGCTGCTTCGGCGGCGCCTCCACCGTTCCCTCCGCGGCTCCCGCCCGCGCCGGCGGTCAAAGGAACGGTCGGGGTTTGCTCGGCCGCTGAGTGATCGGCCGCGATCGGGAACGCTTCCTCTCCGACCGTACCGTGGCTCGCATTCACAGGCGCATAAGCCGCTTTTCCGTCCGCAACCGCTTTTCCTTCGACCGCTGGCGCGGGAGGTTCGGCGGGGGTCGTGCTCGCAGCCGACGCACTCTCCTGCCGCGCTTGAGTGGATGGCGCTCCGGCGGGCGCCACGGCGTCAGGCTTGATGTCGTCCGGCTTGGCAGGATCCGGTTTGGGCTCCCATTTCGTCGCCTCCTTAAAGTTGAGCGGATCCTCGAATTGGGTGTTGAAGCTTCTCGTGGCGTCGTCGATCTCCTTCTTGAGATCGGCCATCTCGGCCTCACGCAGCGCTTCCTGGAATTGGCCCTGAAACTCCGCCGCCATGCGGCGGATTTTGGTAGTCCATTGCCCGATCGCGCGCAGCACGGCGGGCAACTCCTTGGGCCCGATGACAATCAGCGCCACAATGGCGATGACGGCATATTCCGTCCATTCAATGCCGAACACTGCACGCTATCTCCAAACCCTGGGCGCAACGATGATCAGCACCACATGCCGATAACGAGAAGATCTCTGACAAGCTCTCCCCATGCAATGCCGAACATTGCATTTCAACTCCGAAGGCCGCCGCTGCCGCTGGCCTGTCTTAATCACGGGCGCCCCGCGCCCTGAGCTTGCAGCCCGGATGGAGCGAAGCGACATCCGGGGCGGGCGGCGCCCCCTGACAAGGTCGATCCCGGATTTCGCAGCGCCTCTCATCGGGCCCGCCAAAAAGCGGGAGCCGTTGGCTCAATCCGGGCCACCAACGCCGGCTGCTGCCAGCCCCGGCGTCAGCCGGACGAGGCTTCCGCCCGCGGTTTGGCGCCGGCGGCCGACGACTCGGCGCTCTGGTGATCCAGCGTCTTCATCGGTTCGGTCTTACCGGGCTCGATTTTCGGGGTGTCGGCCTTGGCGCTGTCGTCTTCCGACATGCCCTTCTTGAAGGCTTTAATGCCCTGCGCAACATCGCCCATCAACTCGGAGATCTTGCCACGCCCGAACAGCAGCAGCACGACGCCTATCACTACGATCCAGTGCCAGAGACTCATAGAACCCATCGGGTCAACCCTCCGCAACGACGGGCCGCGCGGTCGGGGCCTCGCCTCACTATTCCAAGGAGAAACTAGGCCTCGCGGCGCGCAAAAACAAGGACTGGTTTAACTATCCGCCCGCGTCCCATGGGCACGGCTCTGGTGTGCTCGCGAGGTCCTCTCCGCAAGAGAAGCTAGTGGAAAGTCCGCCCGGAATCCGGTCGGTGACATTTCAAGACGTTGATTAGCTTGTCATAATTCATGCGGGCGGGCCATCTTCATCGGGGGTGAGTTTGCTGAGGTGTACCCGAAAAAGCGAGGGCGGCGTAAACGGCTTCAACATCCTCCCCGCCAAGTCCCCAGCGTCGGAGCGCGGGACCGATAGCCGAGTGACCGTGCCGAATCGGCTCTGAGGTTGCAAATGCCAACGCCATTATGATATCCGACGTTGTTCTCATTTTGTTCCGAGCTTCTGCGCGCGGGCAACCATGACGAGTGCGAAGATTTCTACGGCACGAAAACAGGCCGTCCAGGTTGCACAGATGAAGCTTGACCTGGGCAAAGCGTTCGCAATTCAGCCGGTCCCTTCGGCAAGCGGACCTCGTGCAATTGAAGACGACAAATTCCCCTTCGAGGCGCTATCTAAAATCGCGGAAAGCGAGTCGTGGCGGAAAGAAATTCACCGGCCCTTGTCGCACATTCACAAATGGTGGGCGCAACGGCTTGGCTCTGTTTTTCGGGCGATCGCGCTGGGGGCGCTCGCACCGAAAGGCGCCAACGTCATGGACCTGTTTTACAGTCGAGCGCGCTTTCCAGAGGCCACAGTGTTCGATCCATTCATGGGATCGGGAACGACGATAATTGAGAGTCTCAAGCTTGGCGCTCGCGTTATCGGACGTGATATCAATCCCGTTGCTTTCTTTCTCGTTCGCAACGCGGTCGCGGCTCATAGCCGGGCGGAGGTGCTCAGCACGTTCGAGGCCATTGAGCGTGACGTTGCCTCAAAGCTGCAAAGCCTCTATCTGGCGCAATTGCCTGACGGGTCGCAGGTGCCTGTCCTCTACTACTTTTGGGTCAAACAGGTAGCTTGTCCGGCCTGCGACACAGCGGTTGACTTGTTTTCTTCGTACGTCTTTGCGCAGAACGCCTACCCGCGGAAATTTCCGCAGGCACAGGCCGTCTGCCCTCTTTGTGGTCACATCAACTGCGTACGGTTCGACGCCACCGAAGCAGTGTGCAAGAGATGCGATCGATTATTCAACCCGTCGATCGGACCTGCGCGTGGGCAGAAAGCTCGTTGCCCGGCCTGCTTCCGCGAATTCAGCATCCTGAAAAGGGTTCGGGAGCAAGATACGCCTCCGGCACATCGACTGTACGCGAAGCTCGTACTGCTTCAAGATGGCCGCAAGCAATATCTTGCGGCGGACGATTTCGACCGCGCATTATTCGAGTCAGCATGTCATGAGTTAGCGGATCGCGTCGATGCATTTCCGATCGTGCGCATTACTCCTGGCTACAACACAAATCAGGCGCTCAACTACAATTATCGACAATGGCACGAATTCTTTAATGCACGCCAATTGCTGTGTCTTTCGCTCCTGGCGGAACGAATCCGCGCGATTCCTCAGCCTGCTCTGCGTGAGCTGTTTGCCTGCCTTTTCTCAGGCACGCTTGAATTCAACAACATGTTCGCGTCGTACAAAGGGGAGGGAACAGGCGCGGTCCGTCACATGTTTTCCCACCACATACTCAAGCCGGAGCGGATGCCTCTGGAGGCAAATCTGTGGGGCACGCCAAAAAGCTCCGGTTCGTTCTCGACGATGTTTGAAACGCGCATCCTGCGCGCACTGGACTATGCCGAGAACCCATTTGAACTAAAGCTGACTGGAGTGGGTCCCGCCACGACGCGAAAAGTGTTTGGCTGCGCCGACCCGATCGGCTACGAGTGCGCGGATAATTTCGCTAAGTTTCAACGCGGCAAGAGGGTGTATCTCTCATGCGGAGATTCGAGCGCGACTGATCTGACAGCGGACTCAGTGGACGTTGTCCTAACGGATCCGCCCTTCTTCGACAACGTGCACTACTCGCAGCTGGCGGACTTTTTCCACGTTTGGCAACGTCACATTCTCGGCGAGGGCGGCTGTCGCGCCCGTGTTACCACCCGTGAGACCGGCGAGGTTCAGCACAGCGAAGGCGACGTCTTTCGGGCACGTCTAAGCGCGGTGTGGGCGGAATGTCATCGGGTGCTCAAGGACGATGGCTTGCTGGCGTTCACATATCATCACTCGCGTGCAGAAGGGTGGCGATGCATTTTGCAGGCTCTCATGGACGCAGGATTCGGTATTGTCGCGGTGCATCCGATCAAGGCGGAAATGTCTGTAGCGATGCCAAAACGACAGACTAAAGAGCCGATTGATCTTGATATCATAGCCGTTTGCCGGAAGCTGAAAACGTTGTCGCGTCGCATGTGGAATGGCGACCTGACAGGTAACGTGAGGGCGCTCGCCTCAGGACAGATTGAGAGACTACGCGCCTCCGGTCGCTCTTTGAGTCGCAATGACGTGCGCATCATCGTAATGGCGCACCTGCTTGAGCAACTTTCGCGATCGCCGACCACGCATGCGGCATTGGCTTCGCTTGACGCCCATGCCGAGGAGACCGAGCGCGTTATTTCTGCCCTGCACGGCGCAAATCACCGTAAGCCTGTGTCCCCACGAACGCCGCGTTGATTTTCAGAACTTGCGTTGAGGCTATTCGCGACGGTGAACTCATCGAACGCGAAGGCGGACGCGATAAAGAATTTCATTTTCAGAATTGGTTCCGTCCCCTCCCGCTACTCCTCCTCCCCCTCAACACGCGGGGCCAGGCCAAGGTCGAGATCGCCGGGTTCCAGCGGGTCTTCGTCCGCGCGCAATGCCGGATCGTCCGACGGCTCCGGCACGCTGAAGTCCGCCGGCAAGGCGCCGTCGAACAGGCCGGCGCCCTTGAGGTCGTCGAGGCCCGGAAGGTCGCTGAGCGCTTCCAGGCCGAAATGGCTGAGGAATTCCGGCGTCGTCCCATAGGTCAGCGGCCGGCCGGGCGCCTTGCGACGACCGCGCGGACGGACCCACCCGGTCTCGAGCAGCACGTCGAGGGTGCCCTTGGCGGTCGAGACGCCGCGAATCTCTTCGATCTCGGCGCGCGTCACCGGCTGGTGATAAGCGACGATGGCGAGCGTCTCGATCGCGGCGCGGGACAGCTTTTTCGGCTCCACGGCCTCGTGCGTGAGGAGCCAGGCGAGGTCGTTCGCGGTGCGGAACGTCCATCGGTTGCCGACACGGATGAGATTGACGCCGCGCGGCGCATATTCGACCTGCAGCCGCCTGAGGGTGGCGCGCACGTCCACGCCGGCCGGCAGATGCTTGGCGAGAGTCTTCTCGTCGAGCGGCTCGGATGCAGCGAAAAGGAGCGCTTCAACCAACCGAAGCTCTTCCGGGCGGGTGTCGATCGCCACATCTGCCGCCATATCCGGCCCCTCGCCGTGCTGTCCTTCGTGGCTCTTCACCCGCAACTCGGCAAAACCCGCCATCAATATGCCCTCCCGGCTGATGCTTTCGGCTGCCCCTCCCTACCTCTCCCTTCCCAACCCTTCCCCGCAAGCAACGGAGGAAAAGGTCGCCGAAGGGGAAGGGTCAGGAGGGGATCAATCACGACGATGATTGCGCGCCGGCGGGCTCAGCCCCAGCGCGTCTTCGCACATAGATCGGAGCGAAGGCGCCCGATTGCTGGATTTCGAGCGCCCCTTCGCGCACGAGTTCCAGCGACGCAGCGAGCGAGGAAGCGAGCGCGGTCGCCCGCATCGAAGGCTCGACCACGAAGGCAATGAGGTATTCGTCGAGCCGGCTCCAATCGTCGGTCGCGCCGATCAGGCGCTCCAGTGCCGCCCGCGCCTCCACGAGCGACCACACCTTGCGCTTGGCGAGCCGCACGCGCCGCAGCGCATGCCGCTGCCGCTCTGCGGCATAGGCGGAGATGAGATCATAGAGCGTTGCCGACCATTGCGGCCGTTTGATCTCGGCGATTGGTTCAGGATCGCCCCGACCGAACACGTCGCGACCGAGCTGAGGCCGCTCGAACAGCCGTGCGCCGGCCTCGCGGATCGCCTCAAGCCGGCGCAGCCGCAGCGCCAAGGCCTTTGCCATGTCGGCTGCGCTTGGGCCTTCCGGCGCCACCGGCTCGGGCAACAACAGACGGGATTTGAGATAGGCAAGCCAGGCGGCCATCACCAGGTAATCGGCCGCCAACTCAAGGCGCATCCGGCGCGCCTGTTCGATAAACGCCAGATATTGATCGGCGAGCGCCAGAATGGAAATCTTGGCGAGATCGACCTTCTGCTGTCGCGCCATCGAGAGCAGAAGATCAAGCGGACCTTCGAACCCTTCGACGTCGACGATCAGCATCGGCTCGTCGCTGCCGCGATCGTTCGTGATATCCTCGGTGAACGCGGTCGCGTCCGTCATCTCGTTATCCCGTCGCGGCGCCGGCGCGACCGGACACCAGTTGCATAAATTCGGCCCGCGCGGCCGCAAGGTCGATCGCTTCGGGCGGGCGGCGCGACGCCAGCGCCCGCGCTGTGCGCTCCATGGCGGCGCCGCCAAGTTCCGGGCAACTCGCTCCAACCTCCTGCATTTCGGTTAACTCGCCGTTACAATGCAGGATGAGGTCGCAGCCCGCCGCCAGAGATCGTCGGACTCGCTCGGCAATCGGGCCTGACAAAGCCCCCATCGACACGTCGTCGGTCATCAGGGCGCCGGAGAATCCGATAAAGCCACGAATCACTTGTCGGATCATAACGGTCGAAGTGGTCGCCGGAAGAGCAGGATCAAGAGCTGTGAACACCACGTGCGCGGTCATGCCGAAGGGCGCTGCGCCGGCAAGCGGCACGAACGCCGCGAAATCGGTGGCCTCCAAGGTCGCGCGGTCGGCCGTTACGACCGGGAGTTGCCGGTGGCTGTCCGCTGTGGCGCGGCCGTGGCCGGGCAAATGCTTGACCACGGGCAGCACCCCGCCCGCCTTAAGCCCCGCCGCCACCGCTCCCGCAATAGCGGCAACCTGCTGAGCGGTATCACCGTATGCGCGGTCGCCGATCACTTGATCAGCGCCCGCGATGGGCACATCGGCGAGGGGCAGACAATCGACGGTGATGCCGACGGCTGTCAGATCGGCCGCCATGAGCCGTGCGCCCAGCCATGCCGCCCTCAGACCGCGGGCAGGCTCGCGACGATATAGCTCACCATACACGGCGCCCGCCGGATAGGCCGGCCAGTAGGGGGGCCCCATCCGTTGCACCCGGCCTCCTTCCTGGTCGATAAAGACAGGGGCCTCTGGACCACGGATCGCACGGAAGTCTTCAATCAATTCCTTGAGTTGGTGAGGATTCGCAATGTTGCGTTTGAACAATATCAGGCCCACGGGCGAGGCGTCGCGCAGAAAGGCGCGTTCCTCGGCCGTGATCGCCGTACCCCTCAGTCCGGTAATGAAAGCGCGGTCAGCCATGACGGCGGCTTAGCCCGCGCCGCCCAAGAGAGCAAGCAGCCGGCGAGTACGTCCTTTGACTCGCACCCGCCTAATTCTTCTGGACGAAACAGGCGCCGCCCGCTGTTTTCAGCGTTTCGCACAGCTGGTCGGCCTCGCTCCTGGCGCCGAACGGGCCGACCTGCGCGGCAAAGAAGACGCCCCGTTCACCCAGGTCCTTGCGACGAATGAGCGGCTCACGGCCGCTCAGTACGGGATATTTCGTCTGCAACGTGCGGAACGCCGCCTGGGCGTCAGCCTCGCTTCGCTGAGCTGAGACCTGAACCACGAAACCGCCTGCCTCGATGCCGCGCGAAACAGCTGGTTCGGGCACGGCCGCCACCTGGGCGCTGCCGACCCTGGCGTCTGCCGAAGGCGACGGGGCTGCGGGCGGCGGCGCCACGGCGAGCTGACGCGACGGCGACGGGAGCGGAGCCTGGGCGGGAGGCGGCGCTGCGGCGACCTGACGCGGCGGCGACGGCGGCCGAGCTTGGGGCTGAGACGGCGGCGGCACGGACCGGGAGGCGCCGCGATCAGAGGGCGGCGCCTCACCCTCGTCCGCCCGTATCGGGACGGTGCGCACCCGCTTCGGGTCGCCCGGCAAGGCTGGACTTGCTGCTGCGGGAACCGTGACGGGCGGAGAAGCCTCGGCCGCGCCCCCGCCGACTGCAGGGGAACCGTATGATGCTGTCACGTTAACGGGCTCTTCCTCGCGACGAACCAGTTGCTCTTTTGACCGGTCGTCGAACAGTCCGCTTGCCGGTCTCGCATTGGCATCGGCCGCCGCTGGCGTGATTTTCGTGGGCGAGTTATCGGCCCGGATGATGGGCGTGGGACCGGAAGGGGCTGCGTTGAAGATGGTGCGATAGCCGAACGCGCCGGCGGTGCCGAAAACCGCGAGCCCAAGCACCGCCACAACCACCCTGGTGGAGCTGCGCCTCTTAAGGGCCGTTTCGCCATCGTCGGGTTCCTCGTGCCCGGCCTCGTATTCGTCCTCCGCGTCCAGCCCGAACTCGTCCTCGTGGTACTCGTCGGCATAGTCCTCATGTTGCCGCCCATATGACGGATCTCGCCGGGAGGTCGGCGAACTCTCGCGATGGTCGCGGTCGCGATACTCCTCCTCGTCAGGCATGGGGTCCTGCGGCGCGACCGCATAATCATCGCGGTCGGGCAACTGCAAAAAATCGAAATTGTCGGCAGGGGTCTCGGAATGGCCGGTGTCGGGGCGATGAGGCTGCATCGGCATACGCGGTCGGGCCAAATCGGGCTCGCGACGAACCGCGGGGCCCCTGTCCAGAGACGAACGCCCCTCGAACGGCCGGTCTTGCGACTGCGCCTGCTCCCGCGCGGGCGGCCGGGCGAACGACTCGCGGCCCGCCGCGGCTGGCGAAGACGCGCCGCGCAAAACGTCGGCCAGGCGCCCGGCCGGCGAAGGATTCTCTGCCGGTGGCTCGCCTTGCCCGATGAGCCGCGCCAACTCCTTCAGCGCATCGGCGCCGGGATCGCGTTGTTCCATCGTACCCTCGTCAGGCGCATGAGACCGATCCCCCGATTCCCCACTCTCATCGGACATGTGCGGCTCAATCCGACGTCGGGGGCGGCTGAAGCTGAAGTTGAAGATGCTATCGGACATTTTGTGATTACAACCTCGTCTACCCCTCCTTCACCTTCAGTCCCCTCCCGACCTCCGTTGTTGCCGGGAAGGTAGGGACAGGAGAGGCTCAAGGAGGCGGCACGGCAGCGCCGCTGATCATCTCATTTCATCCGGCGCGCCGACCCCTAGCACGGCGAGCCCCGAAGCAAGCACCGTCACCACGCCCTGCACGAGCGCCAGGCGCGCCAACGTCAGCTCTGGATCATTCTGCATAATGAAGCGTAAATGTGGCGCGCCCTTTCCCTTCGTCTGAAGGGCATGGTAATCGCTTGCAAGTTCATACAGATAGAAGGCGATTCTATGAGGCTCGTGGGACATTGCGGCGGCCTCAACGAGGCGCGGATAAAGCGCGACGCGCCGCATCAGGGCCAATTCCGCAGCATCGTCGAGTCGGGTAAGCGTCGCTTGCGATAGCGCGCGGCGGCGTTCGCCGTCGGTCCCGGGCAGGGTCGGAATGACTTCGCGCGCGTTACGCAAGACGGACTGTCCTCGCGCATGGCCGTATTGAACATAGAAGACCGGGTTGTCCCGCGATTGCTCGATCACCTTGGCGAGGTCGAAATCGAGCGGCGCATCGTTCTTGCGGTAGAGCATCATGAAGCGGACGGCATCGACCCCGACCTCGTCCACGACCTCGCGCAACGTCACGAAATCTCCGGCCCGCTTGGACATTTTCACCGGTTCCCCGGCCCGCAGCAGCTTCACGAGCTGAATGATCTTTACGTCAAGCGTCGCCGCTTCGCCGCCAACCGCTCTGACGGCGGCCTTCATGCGCCTGACATAGCCGCCATGATCCGCCCCCCAGACGTCGACCATATTGCGGAAGCCGCGGTCGAGCTTTGACTTGTGATAGGCGATGTCAGAGGCGAAATACGTGTAGCTGCCGTCGGATTTCTTAAGCGGCCGGTCGACGTCGTCGCCGAACTCCGTCGTGCGGAACAGAGTCTGCTCGCGGTCTTCCCAATCCTCCTCTGCCCCGCCCTTTGGGGGCGGCAATCGCCCTTCATAGACTTTGCCCTCGGCCCGCAGCTTCTCGATGATCTCCGCGACCGCATTCCTGTCGCCTTCGATCAGCGAGCGCTCGGAAAAAAAAACATCGTGCCGCACGTGCAGGCTGGCCAAGTCCTCCCGTATCTCCGCCATCATCATGTCGATGGCCCTCGCGCGCGCGATCGGGAGCCACGCTGTCTCAGGGAGCTGGTTGAGGGATCGCCCGTGCTCCAATGCGAGCGCTTGGCCAACCGGCTTGAGGTAATCGCCCGGGTACAGACCCTCCGGGATGGCGATCGCTTCGCCCAGCGCCTCCCGGTAACGCAGATAAGCCGAGCGGGCGAGGACGTCGACCTGGGCGCCGGCGTCGTTGATGTAGTACTCGCGAGTCACCGCATAGCCCGCGAAGGCCAGGAGATTGGCGAGCGCGTCCCCGAACACGGCGCCGCGGCAATGGCCCACATGCATCGGTCCGGTCGGATTGGCCGAGACATACTCGACGTTGATGGGCTCGGATTTGCCGATATCGCTGCGGCCAAAATCCGGCCCCGCGAGAACGGCCTCGCGCAACGCCTGCCGCCACACTGAGGGATCGAGCGTCATGTTGATGAAGCCCGGTCCCGCGACGTCGACCTTCGTAATCTCGGGCCGCTTGCGAAGCTCGGCCGCAAGCCGCTCGGCGAGCTCGCGCGGCTTCAGGCCGGCCTCCTTGGCGAGCGCCATCGCGGCATTGGTGGTGAGGTCGCCACGGGCGGCATCCCGCGGCGGCTCCACGACAATCCGCTCGAGCTCCGGCGGACGCGGAAAGGCCCCGGCGGCTGAAAGGGCTTCAACGGCTGAGCGCACATGCGCGGTGAACAAGGTGAAGACGTTCATGCATCGATCGCAGGGTCGTACGGTGGGCAAGGCGAAGCGCGCCTGTGCGCACCTGCCAATATTCGTTTCCAGTGCGGCCTAACGCAGTTCCGGGGTCGAGTCAAAAAGCCGGGCGTGCTCGGACAGCGCATAACGGTCGGTCATGCCGGCGATGAAATCGGCAATCTGGCGGGCCGGCGCCGGCGCTTCGGCGCCTGCGTCCTGCCACAGCAGGTCGTCTGGAGCCTCCATGTAGTGAGCAAACAGATCTGTCACCACCTGCTGAGCGTCGTCCATGATGCGCACGATGCGCGGATGCCGATACATGCGCGGAAACAAGAACGCCTTGATGGCGCGGTCAGCCGCCGCCATCGCAGGTGAGAACGCCACAAGCGGCGCCTCGGCGCGCCGGACATCCTCGACCGAGGCAGGAGCGCGCTCGCGGATCAGGCGCTCCGAATGGCCGATCACGTCCTCGATCATGCGGGTGATCAGCCGCCGCACCAGTTCGTGCGCGCGACGCTCCTCAGCTCTGCCCTCCCCTGCAGGACGTGGAGGGTAAATCAATACGCCGTCTCCAGCCGCGCGGGCGGGACCAGATGAACGATAGCACGAGTCGATCTCCGCCAGAATGTCGGCAATCAGAGGCAATGAGGCCAGTTCGTCGAGCCCGAACATCCGTGCGCGCAGGCCGTCGTCAATATCATGCGCGTCATATGCGATGTCGTCTGCAATCGCGCCGGCCTGGGCTTCGGCGCTCGGGTAGAGAGCGAGTTCGAGGTCCTGCACGGCGTTGTGGTCGAGGATTGCGGGCGCGACGCCGCGAGCCGCATGGCGACCGACGGCGCGGCCGCTCGCATCCGTAAGTGGGCCGTTATGCTTGACGAGGCCCTCCAGCGTTTCGAAGGTGAGGTTGAGACCGTCGAACCCGGCGTAGCGGCGCTCCAGCCGGGTGACGACCGAAAGGGTTTGGGCGTTGTGATCGAAACCGCCGTGGAGCGCGAGGCAGTGATCGAGAGCGCGCTCGCCCGAATGGCCAAACGGCGGATGACCGAGATCGTGGCCAAGCGCGCAAGCCTCCGCAAGATCTTCGTCGAGGCCGAGCGCTCGGGCGAGCGAGCGCGCAATCTGGGTAACCTCAAGGGTATGGGTGAGGCGGGTGCGGTAGTGGTCGCCTTCGTGATAGATGAAAACCTGGGTCTTGTGGGCGAGCCGCCGAAACGCCGTTGAGTGGATAATCCGGTCGCAATCGCGGCGGAAATCGTTGCGCGTCGCGCTCGGCGGCTCGTCATGGAGACGGCCGCGACTCGCCGCCGGATTCGCCGCAAACGGCGCCCGCATGCGGGCGAGAGCTACTGCCACGTTCTCACCATGCTGCCGCCTCTTCTGCCGTGCCCTCTTCCCTACCCTCCCGGCTTGCGGGGGCAGGGGGCGGCCGTTGACTGTGCCGCTGCCTGCACATAACTATGAAAACGCTACAAACAGGCAACGGAATGCGATGGCAAGCGCGGTGGCTTTGACGGAACGGGCGGCGCGGCGAATTCGCGAGATTCTCAAGAGCGAGCCGCCGGGATCGATGCTGCGGGTCAGCGTCGCAGGCGGCGGCTGCTCCGGCTTCCAATACAAGTTCGACTGCGTCACCGCTCAGGCGGAGGATGACCTTGTGCTCGCCGGCGACGGCGTGACCGTGCTGGTCGACCCGGTGTCGGCGCAATACATGGCGGGCGCCGAGATCGACTTCGTCGATGACCTCATCGGCTCGTCGTTCCGCATCAACAATCCGCTGGCGACCGCTTCCTGCGGGTGCGGCACGAGTTTTTCGGTGTGACGGGAGCACGTCTCACCTCTGAGCCTGGCTGCTGGGTTCTGCTTACGGGTCTTCTGCGGCGTCGCTGTCGATCGGTCTGAAGAGTCTAGCCTGGCGACGGAACTGTCCGTGGCCATCAAGCATCGGGACAAAGCGGCCGGTCCCAAAGCCGGTCTCCAGAATGCCTCGGCCGCGGCCTTTAATATCGAGCGTCCGAAGCGCCGCGGTGGAGGATTGTGGGCTGAGCAAGCTGGCTCAGCCTCCCCACGGCCGGCCACGCGCGGGGACACGGGCTCGGCACAGGTCGCTCGCCGCAGTTCCTCCTCCTCGTTCCCCGTCGTTTGACAACTTTTGCGAATTAGCTAAGCTAAGCTAAAGTTAGCTAAGCAGCCGGCTTACATTATGGCGATCGTGACCGTCCATCACGCAAAAACGCAATTGTCGAAGCTTATCGCCCGGGCGGAGGCAGGCGAGGAAATTGTCATTGCCCGCGGCAACGAGCCTGCCGTCAAGCTCACGCCGGTCGGAAGGCAGATTCGTAAGCGTCAATTCGGGGCGATGAAGGGCTTGTACGATATACCGGATGCATTCTTCTTCGATCCGCTTCCTGAAGATGAGCTGAAGCTCTTTGAGGCCGCGGATGAGGAAGCTCCTGCTCGATAGCCATGCCCTATTCTGGTTTATCGACGGCGATGCGCGTCTGTCCAATGCAGCACGTGGCGCAATAGAAGCAGCCGATTGCACGGTTTACGTCAGCGCCGTTACGGCATGGGAAATCGCCAGCAAGTTTCGCTTGGGCAAATGGCCGAAAGCGCTGGCATTGGCGAACGATCTCGCCAGCATCATGTCCGCTCTTGGCTTTGAGCCGTTGCCGATCAGCCTTGAGCATGCAAGGCATGCAGGCATACTTCAGAAGAGCCATCGCGATCCGTTCGACCGCATGCTCGCTGCGCAGGCTGAGATCGAAGGCATTCCGCTGGTCACCGCCGATCCGGCGTTCCGTTATTTCAAAGTGCGAACTTTCTGGTAGCGGGTGGGGCGCGTGTCGCGGCGCAACCGGGAGAGCGCTTCGCGGGATCAGGGGTCGGTTCGGCAAGCATTCCGTCTTAACTCGAACGGGTGCGCACGACATCCGTTCGATTCCAGTCATCCGTCCGCTTTTATTTACTCGGCCGCGACGGCATGAGGCCGATGTGGGGTATCCGGCTCTTCCATCATATCTTCCGGCGGCTCGAGGCGGCGGCGCAGTAGGATATCGACCTTGTCGAGGTAGATGTAGACCACCGGCGTGATGTAGAGCGTGAGAAGCTGGGACACGAGGAGCCCGCCGACAACGGACACACCGAGCGGCTGGCGCAATTCCGCGCCAGCGCCGGCGCCGAGCGCGATCGGCAGCGCGCCGAAAATTGCCGCAAGGCTGGTCATCATGATGGGCCGGAATCGCAGCAGGCAGGCTTCGCGGATTGCCGCCTCAGCAGAAAGGCCGATCGCCCGGCGCTGAATCGCAAAGTCAATCATCATAATCGCGTTTTTTTTCACGATCCCGACCAGCATGACAATGCCGATCATGGCAATGACGGTGAGATCCATCTTGAACGCCATCAGCACCAGGAGCGCGCCGACGCCGGCCGACGGCAGCCCCGAGATGATGGTGATGGGATGAATGAAGCTCTCGTAAAGAATGCCAAGTATCACGAAAGCGGCGAATACGGCCGCCAGCACCAGCACGCCTTGCCCTTTGAGGGAGTCTTGGAATACTTGCGCGGCGCCCTGGAACCCCGACACGATGGAAGCCGGCAAATGGGCTTCCTCCTCGATCTGATGGATCGCGTCGACAGCCGCCCCGAGCGCATAGCCGGGCGCGAGATTGAATGAGATCGTCATTGCCGGCTGTTGACCCTGGTGATTGACCATCAGGGCGCCGACCGACGGGACCATCCTGGTCACCGCGCTCATCGGGATGACAGGACCGGTCGGCGCCGTCTGGCCATTGATCCCCGAGCCCACAGCCGGCGCACCGGCGGCAGTGGGCTGTCCATTGAGGTTGGTCTTGAGAAAAAGCTTGGTGAGGCCGGTGGGATCGGCCTGAATCTTCGGATCACACTCCTCGATGACCTGGTAATCGTTGATCGCGGTATAGATCGTCGCAACCTGCCGCACGCCGAAGCAGTCGTACAATTCCTGGCGGATCTGATCTTGCGACACGCCATAAACCGCAGCCGCTTCGCGATCGATTTCGATCGTCATTTGCGGGTTCTTGATATAGAGATCCCCCGTCACGTCGCGCAGGCCCGGAAGCTTGGATATTTTCTCCAGCATCTCCGGTCCTATTCTGTAAAGCGTCTGGGTGTCGCTCGATTGCAGCGTGTACTGGAACTCGCTTTTCGAAATACGGCCGGTGATATTGATGTTCTGGATGTTTTGCCAATAGGTCGCCATACCGGTGAATGAATTGGCCGGTCCGCGCAGCCGCTGAATGACCGCAGTCGAATTGATGCCCCGCTCAGCGCGCGGTTTGAGCGCTACGAATATGCGTCCGTAGTTGTTGGTCGGGTTCGGCCCGCCGCCGCCCACCGTCAGGTTGATGTAGTCAACCGCCGGATCCTTGCGCACAACATCCGCGATCTGACGCGCGCGCTCCACCATGGCGGAGAATGAAATATCCGACGGACCTTCGATGGTGCCTTGAATGAACCCGGTGTCCTCGACCGGGAAGAACCCCTTGGGAATGATGATATAAAGCCACACGGTTCCGGCCAGCGTGCCCAGCATCATCAGCAGCACGATGAACCGGTACTTGAGACACACATCGAGTGTGGCCTGATAGCCGCGCAGCCACGCCTTGAACATCGCTTCGAAAATCCGAAGGACGACGTTGTGGCGTTCGCCCTCATCATGGCTTTTGAGGACCCGCGCGCACAGCATCGGCGTCAGCGTCAGCGACACGAACCCGGACAAGAGGATGGTGACCGTGATGGTCACGGCGAATTCCCGGAACACCCGCCCGACCATGCCGCCCATCAACAGCACCGGGATGAATACCGCGATCAGCGAGAAGGTAATCGACAGGATCGTAAAGCCGATTTCGCGCGAGCCTTTAAGGGCGGCCTCGAATGGCGGCATGCCGCCCTCGATGTGCCGGACGATATTCTCCAGCATCACGATCGCGTCATCGACGACGAAGCCGACCGACAGCGTCAACGCCAGCAGGGTCATGTTGTTGATCGAGAACCCGAAGGCGTACATCGCCGCGCATGTGGCGATGAGCGAAATCGGCACTGCAAGCGATGGAATGATGGTCGCCGAGGCTGTGCGGAGGAACAGGTAGATAACCAGGACGACCAGCGCGATGGCTATGGCCAGCGTCATCTGCACGTCCGCGACCGAGTCGCGGATCGAAATCGAGCGGTCGGCGAGCAGCTCCATCTTGACCGATGCTGGAATCTGAGCGCGATAAGTCGGCAGCCGCTCGTATATCGAATCGACGATCTTGACCGTGTTGGCGTCGGACTGCTTGTAAACGGCTAGAACGATCGATTTTTCATTGTTGAACAAGTTGGTGGTCAGCTGGTTCTCGACATCGTCGATGACGTTGGCGATTTCGCTGAGCTTCACGGGCTGGCCGTTGCGATAAGCCGCGATCACGTCGCGGTATTGCGCGGCGCGGCGCATCGCTGCCGAGGCGTCGAGCGTCGTGGCGCGGCTGGTCCCGATGATGGTGCCAACCGGGGTGTTGGAATTGGTCTTGGCGAGGAGACTGCGTACGTCATCCAGCGCAATGCCGCGCGACGCGGCTGCGATGGGATCGACCTGCACCCGCACTGCGAATTTCTGCGCGCCGTATACCAAAACCTGAGATATTCCAGGGAGCTGCGAAATCTGCTGGGCCAGCGTGACCTCGCCATAGTCGTCGACCGTCGACAGCGGCAGCGTGGATGAAACCAGGCTGAACAGAACGATCGGCGCGTCGGCCGGATTCACTTTGCGGAACGAAGGCGGCACCAGCATTTCGACCGGCAGCTTTCGCGCCGCCACGGTCAGCGCCGTCTGCACGTCAAGGGCGGCGCCGTCGATGTTCCGGTTCAGGTCAAACTGGATGATGATGGTGCTGATGCCGAGCGCCGATGTGGAGGTGAGCGAAGTGATGCCCGCAATCGTCGAAAGCGCCCGCTCGATCGGACCGGCCACTGACGAGCCCATGGTTTCGGGGCTCGCACCCGGCAGGGTGGCGGTGATCTGAATTGTCGGAAAATCCACTGCCGGCAGCGCTGCGACGGCCAGGAGACGGTAACCAAACAGTCCGAATGCGATCAACGACGCGGTGATGAGCGTCGTCATCACCGGACGGCGAATGCAGGTTTCGGAAATATTCACGTCACGCTCCCGCTTTGCGCTCGCGCACCGTCACCCGCGCTCCGTTGGTCAGCAGCAGATGTCCATCGGTCACCACGACGTCTCCGTCATCGAGACCCTGCTCGATCACACTCTCGTTGCCGAGCAGCCGCGACACCTTCACTGGCGTGACGGTGGCGACGTTGTCCTTGACCACGTAGACGAAGGTGCCCTGTTGGCTCACCTGCACGGCCGTCGACGGCACCGCGACAGCCTCCTCCGTCCGCAGCGTGACTTGCACGGAGACCAGCGTGCCCGGCCAGAGCAATTCGTCCTCGTTCGGCATGTTGGCGCGCACCGTCGCCATGCCGGTAGTGGGGTCGATGGCGTTTTCGATCATCGCGATCGTGCCGTGGGCGCGACGCTTGTCGCCAGGGATGATCGCCTCAACGGCGGCGCCCGTTTCGGCGAGGGCGACGCGCAACTCCGGCAGATTGCGCTGCGGAACCGTGAAGGTCACATAGATCGGCGCGATCTGGTTGATGGTGGCGATCGGTATCGTATCGGCCGAGCGGACAAAGTTGCCGACCTTGACGGCGGCCTGGCTGATGCGCCCGCTGATCGGCGCCCTGATATTGCAATAGCTGAGCTGGACTTTCAGATTTTCCAGCGCCGCGAGATCGGCCCTGATGGCCGCACGGAAGGTGTCGACCTGTGTCTGGGCATTTTCGAGATTGAGTACCGGCGTCGCACCCTTGGGCACGAGTTCCGTATAGCGGCGAAAATCGCGTTCGGCCCCTTCGAGTTGCGCCTGGTCCCGGGCCAGATTGCCCTCGGCCTGGGCAATCTGGGCTTCGATCGCCCGCGTATCGAGCGTAACGAGCAGATCGCCTTTCTTCACAAAGGCGCCGTCGACGAAGTGAATCCCGACGATCTCGTCGTCGAGGCGCGGCTTGACGGCCACGCTTGCAATGGTGGTGACATTGCCGAGCGCCTCGAGGATGACGGGAGTTTTCTTCTTGATGGCCCTGCCGACTTCGACCGCAACCGCGCGCTGGGTCGGGCTTACCTGCCCTGACTGCGCCTCGGCTTTGCCGCCGGCGAACCACTTCAGCGGCGGAAGCCACTTGGCCAGCTCTTCGGTGCTGCCTAATTTCCCCGACGCCGCCGCCCCACCCGCCGCCGCGACGATAAACAGACCCAATAAGGCCTTGCTCCTGCTCATCTCACGTCCCAGCCGCGGCGCGTCACCGCGCCCCGGATCCCCTGGCTAGCGTTCACTCCGCCGAAGATTCGGCGCCTGATGATTTGGCAGCTGGCGCACGGCTCATGACTTCGCCGTTAGATATCCTCCCGTTCGAGCCAATAAATCGTGGCGCCCGCAATGATTTTTACTATTTTGGTAACACATTCTGCCCCTTTTTTCATCGGACGGAAATAGCTCCGCCGCATAAAATTATGGATATACGGCCGCTGCCGCTGGTGTCTCGTTACGCTCGTCCGTTTCTGCTAGATCGGAAGCTTAGATCCGATTTGCGGAGCCGCAGCGGCGGCAGCGCCACCCATGAGACGGGCGCGTGATTCGAACCTGTCGGAAACTGCAATGCGCGTAGCAACTTGGAACGTCAATTCGATCAAGCAACGGCTCGACGGGGTCCTGGCATGGCTTAAGGAGCGCGAGCCCGACGTGGCCTGCCTGCAGGAAACAAAGTGCACGGATGCGGCATTCCCTCGCGAAGCCATCGAGGAGCTCGGATACAACGTTGCGGTGCATGGCCAGAAGGCATTCAACGGCGTCGCGGTACTCTCCAAGCTGCGCCTGGACGAGGTAACCCCGCGGCTGCCCGGAGACGATGAAGATGACCACGCGCGCTTCCTTGAAGTCGTCGTGTCGTCGGGATCGCGCGCGCTGCGCATCGCATCGATCTATCTGCCCAACGGGAATCCGCCGGGGACCGACAAGTATTCCTACAAGCTGAGATGGATGGATCGGCTGCACCACTATGCCGATACCCGAATGCGCCTTGAGGAGCCGCTGGTGCTGGCCGGCGACTATAACGTCATCCCGGCGCCGGCGGACGTCTATGATCCGGCTGCCTGGGCAGGCGATGCACTATTCCTGCCGCACACCCGGGCAAAATTCGGAGCACTTCTCCATCTCGGCCTCATCGAAGCTGTGCGCGCGACCACCGACGCCGAAGGGATCTATACGTTTTGGGATTACCAGGCCGGCGCCTGGCAGAAGAATGCCGGCATCCGGATCGATCATGTCCTGCTGTCCCCCCAGGCCGCCGACCGCTTGATAGCGGTCGGCATCGACAAGCATGTCCGCGGCTGGGAAAAGCCGTCCGACCATGTGCCGGTCTGGATTGAACTTGAATTGTGATCACGCGAACGACTGCGTGCTCCGGATGCGCGCTCCGGGAAGCGCCGAAAGGCGGGCGGCAAAGGCGCGTCGAAGGCTCCGGCAGGCCCTTTGCCCGCCCTTCGGTAATTCGATCGAAATCCTTCAGGCGAAATCCGCTTCAGGGGTGGTGCCCGCTGCGGGACTGTTCGATCCAATGCTCCACGTGAACGAGGGCCACTGCCTGCTCGTCCGCAGTCGCTTGCTTTAGAGCCGCGTTGTATAAATCCGCAATCCAGGTCTCCTTGGGGGTGGCCGCATCCCGCGCGAGAATGAGGTACATCAGGCCTCGCGCCGCGTCGCGCGGTACGGACTCGCCCTTGAACAGCATGGCGCCCAGCACCGCCTGCGCCTGATATTGTCCCTTGCCAGCAGCGCTCGTCAGCCAACGCGCCGCCTGCTTAGGACTCTTGGCGGTGCCCTGCCCGTCGAGATACGTGCGGCCGAGACGGTATTGCGCGTCGGGATCCCCGAAATATGAGGCTGCATACGAGAACATCTGGTGCGCATGTCCGGCATCGGGCTTCAGGTAATTGGGGATGCCCGTCAGATAGTAGCTGCCGATTTCGACGAAGGCTTTGGCGACGAATACCGCCGGCGTGGTGCCCGGCGTCTCCTCGGCATGAGAATCAGCGAGCGTCCGGAAGTATTCGAACGCGCGCTGATCGCTCTGCTTGACGCCATCGCCGTCGGCATACATGCGGCCCAGTTTCCACAGCGCCATGACCTCGCCGTTGCGGGCCGCGTATTCAAGCGCCTCCAGTCCGCTCTTGGTATCGCCCGCCTGCAGAGCCCGGGCGCCCTTCTGAAAGGCCTGAAACGCGGCGGTTGCGCGCCCCGGGCTGATGCCAACACTGGGCGCCCCTTCCGGCGCGACTCCAACTCCGAGCGCCGGCGCGACGTTGGCAGGGCTTGGGGTGCCGTCGAGGGCGTAAGCCGCGGTCAACCCGAGGCCGAACCCAAGCAGCGCAACTGACAAAATATATTCAGATATCCGCATAGCACGCCTTCTCGGCCGCCCCGCCAGGATGCGTGACGACGCCGTGGCGCGCCGACCCGACCTGCTGGGCGCACTTCCCAAGTATCCCAACCAAAACGCCGTTGCCCGCGGTTGCCGCGCCGCCCGGCGCTTCTCAAACTCGCTTTTGCTCAACGGCGCCTGCAAGCTGCCACCATCCGCGTCGATGGCGATGACGTCGCCAGCGCACACCGGCCCTCTCGGTCCTCCTGCCGCGGCTTCAGGGCCGACATGGCCGACGCAGAAACCCCGGCCGACGTAGAAACCCCAAGGAGCGCCGGAAGATCGACCGTCGAGCTTGCCGCGCAGCCCGCCGCCGCCTGCCGCCAACGGCGGCCGGTCGGCCGGACGAACAACGTCCTGGCCGCCGCAATTCCAGAACACGTCGCCATTCCAGGCCACGCGCTTTACGTCTTCGGCCATGCTGCACCCTGCGACGGTCATGCAGTCGCCACGCATCAAACCCTTGTCCAGCAATGTCTTCATCAGCAATGAAACGTCTCCAACTTTGACTAAATCTTTGGCGACAAAACGACCGGCTGGTTTCAAATCTGCGATGTATCGTGTCGGTTTGAAGACTTCGGCGACGTCGCCCGGATCGAACGCGATTCCACATTCATGGGCGACCGCAGGCAAATGCAGCGCAGCATCGATGGAGCCGGCGGACGCTGCTACCACTGCGGCCGCGGGGTCGAACGCTTTGCGCGTCACGATCATGCGCGGCCAGGACCGATGCGGCGCGCGCGCCGGACCCTCGGTCCTGCGCCGACCGGGCAGCCTGTTCTTGAGTCTTGTCCTGGCGTCCATGAAGCATGTACCGGGGGCGACTGCCGGGCGTTGCGGGCTTTACGGCCCGCGCGTTTTGCGGCCGAGAATTGTTCGTACAGAATTGTTCGTATATGGAGATCATCGACTCCTGTGGCGGAAACGGGGCGGTTCCGACCGCGGTTGCAGATCTTGTCAACCTGTGTCGGAATTACAACATATGTTGCCAACCCGAAAAAGCTGTTGAAACACTTACAGTTAGCGCAAGCGTTCTTCGACCGCAGCGTCCACGAGGTGGCGCCGGACCTGATCGGCGCAACTTTTCTTGTCGACGGTGTTGGCGGGCAGATCGTAGAAGTTGAGGCCTACCATCATAGCGAACCGGCGGCCCACAGTTTCCGCGGGCTGACCGCGCGCACCGCCGTGATGTTCGGGCCGCCGGGCCATGCATACGTCTACCACTCCTACGGCATCCATTGGTGCATCAATTTTGTCTGCGAAGGCCAGGGCAGCGCGGCCGCGGTCCTGATCCGCGCGCTGATGCCGACCGCGGGCATTGCTACAATGCGGCGTCGCCGCGGCGTAAAGGACGAGCGGCTTCTTTGTTCGGGACCCGGACGGCTGTGCGAGGCGTTGGCCATCACGGGCGCATATAACGGCCTCCCGCTTGATGAAGCGCCGTTTGCGCTTTTTGCGCGGACCTCGCCGGTCGACGTCGTGGCCGGCCCGCGGATCGGCATCTCCAAGGCGGCGGATCTGCCGTGGCGGTACGGATGGGCGGGGTCGCGGTTTTTGAGCAAGCCGTTCAGAGCGGGGACGAAATCCTGAGGGCGTAGTCAGATCAGCCTTCCCCGTCGCAGCTTGGCAAAGCACGTTTCCGACCTGCCAGATGTGCAAAGCCCTCGCCGTCAGAGGAGGGTTTGCCGGCAATTGACCCTGGGACCGGAGCCCCGCGCAAGGGGACATTCTGCTTGTGAAATGCGCCACCCTCGGTTTGCTGTGTCATCCGGCAAATTTCGCGTTGCAAACTCCACTTCACAGGTTCGATGATTATCTGTCAGGTTGGACCCATAGTCCGGTTGAGCGCAGCGAAATTCCGGCCGCCGCCAGGCGGAGAGGGTGATCCGGGTTTCGCAGAGCCTGTCTTCAGGCTGCCGAAGGCGGGGCCGGCGGCTCAGTCCGGGTTATGAGCTTCAATGCAGGCTGCCCGCTACGGAGACGCCATGCCGCCCTTCCACCGATCGCGCGCGCCCATCGATGCGCTGAACTATGAGATCGTGCAGGAGCAGGCCGCAGCGCTGGGGCGGCTCGGCCGTGGCCTGGAGGCGGCGCTCAAGGAGCTGCGCGAATTCGATGCGGCGCATCCGCAGTGGGACGCCTCCTGTGAGGGACGGCAGGCGCGGCGGATGCTGCTGACCGCAGCGAGCCATGCGCTGTGGATGTTCGTGGTCCAGCGCGAGGCGTGCGGACTGCGCGAGAGCCGCAGCCTGATGCGCGACTATGGGGTGCCTGCCGAAGTGCAGGAGCGGATGGGCGTGTTTCCGTAGCCCGCGCTGCAGGCCCCCGCCACCGAATGCTTGCGACCCTGCGGGGGACGACGCCCGCAATCTGGCGAAACCTTGCCCCGCATTACGCCTCGGCCAGCCGGGGCCGCAGCCGATCGGGGAACAACAGGGTCGCCTCTGTCGTTCCAGCTTCGCGACCTTATCGGACGAGCATATGTTTTGGCTGTTCAACAAGACCGGCATCATGACGGTATTGGGTGCGCTGTTGCTCATCCTCGCCATTTATCTCATTCGGACGCACATGAGCTGGCCGGCCGCGCATTAGCTGCGACAGTGAGTTTCGCTCGGCGACGAGTCTGCGTTACTTACCCCGCGATCGTGCTCCAGTTCTTCGCCAGGTGCTCAGCGCCGCGCTGCGACAGGGCGAAGATCGTGTAGGTCGGGTTCGAGGCGCCAGCGGTCGCGAAGATGCCGGGCCCGGCGCAGTAGAGGTTGGCGATCTCGTGGGTCTGGCCGAAGCTGTCGACCACCGAGTTCGCCGCGCTGGTGCCCATGATGGTGCCGCCCATCAGGTGGATGGTCGGCGGCGCGCCGCGGCCCTGCCACACCTCCTTGGCGTCGGTGGCCCTGGCGATCCTGAGGCCCTCCTCGAAATTGGCGTTCCACAGCGCCAGGTCGTTGTCGTCGTAGTTGTGAATGATGCGCCCGAGCGGCATGCCGAACTCGTCCTTCTCGCTCGCGAGCTCCAGCCGGTTCTCGATCTTCGGCTGCTCCTCGCCGAACGCATTCATGCGCGAAAGACCCTTGACGGCGCGCTTTACGAAGGCGTGCAGCTCCGGCCCGAACAGTTCGGGCCGCGCATTGGCGAGGCCGCCGAGACCGGAGAGCTTGATCGACGACCCCGCGACGATGAAGGTCGAGCCGAACGCGCCCTTGTGGGAGGTCTTGCCGTAGCGCTCGTAGGACATGTACTGGGCGCCGAGCGTGCCCATGTGGTTCTCCACGTCCTCGTCGAACATCGCGCTGGTGCCCGACCCGAAGTGGGTCATGATGTACTTGCCGACGAGGCCGTTGCGGTTGGCAAGACCCTTCTCGTGCTTGTCGGTCGCGGAGTTGAGAAGAAGGCGCGGATTCTGCGCCGCCCACGCCGCGAGCACCACCACGCTCGCGGGCTGAAACTGCTTCTCGCGGTTGCGGTCGTAGTACTCAACGCCCGTCACTTTGTTGCCGGACGCATCGGTGAGCACGCGCGTCACGGTGCTCCACGCCCTCACCTCGGCCCCCGCCTTGCGCGCTTCCGCCAGATACGTGACCAGCGGATTGGCGAGCGCCCCGATCGGGCAGCCGACGTGGCACCAGCCGTCATAGATGCAGGCTGCGCGGCCCTTGAACGCGATGGAGTTCATGCCGACTGCGGCCGGCACCATGCGGATGCCATTGGCCTCGAAGCCCTTGAGCCAGACCTGCCCGTTGCGGAACGTCTTCATCGGCGGCATCGGATAGGGCTGACCCTTGGGCCGCCAGATCTCTTCCGCGGCAGCGTCGCCGGAGACGCCGATCTCCTGCGCGACCTTGTCATAGAACGGCGCCAGCTCCTCGTAGGATATCGGCCAGTCATGGGCGCGATTGTGCTCGCTCTTGATGCGGAAATCGGTCGGCAGAAGGCGCGGGAAGTTGGCGTAGTAGTGCAGCGCCGCGCCGCCGACACCCCAGCCGCCCTGGGCCCCCATGCTGACCGGATGCTTGCCTTCGAGAATGAAGGGCGCGCCCGCCGGTTTGATGCGGCGGCCCCAGATGTCGGACGAGATGAGGTCGGAGGTCTGCCAGTCCGGCCCGTTGTCCAGCACTACGACCTTCTTGCGGGCCTTGGCCAGCACCGCCGCAAAGACCGAGCCCGATGCGCCGGCGCCGACGATCACGGCGTCCACTTTCTCTTGCGTAGCCATGTCACCACCTCTTGTCCGGCGCGATGTGCGGCATGTAGGGAACGCCGAGCGCCTCGTAGCCCTCCATGGTGCCGTAGACCACGTCGATGGCGTCGCTGCGCAGCACCGTATAGACGAAGCCGCCGGGCGGGCCCTGCCAGCCGTCGATCTTGTTCTGCCGCATGGCGTCGACGAACCCGTGCTGCTCGGCGGCGGAGAGCGCCGCGAACGGGCGGCGGCTGCGAGCCTCCGCGGCGCGGTCGACCGCGTTGATCGCCGCGCGATAGAAGTTGATGAACGGCGGCTTGACATTGAGCTGGCGCGCTTCGAGCAGCGCCTCGCCGGGCGAAACCGACACCTGCTGATCGATGAAATGCGCAACGCCGGCGCGCTGCGCGCCCGGCACCAGCGTCTCGCCCAGCGCCTCGATGGTCTCTGCCTCGTGCGCCTTGAGAAGGCGGAACGGCACGCCCTGCGCTCGCGCCTCTCCCGGCGTCATCAGCACCTGCGAGCCGCCTACCGTGAAGGCGAGCGCGCCCATTCCCGCGCCCTTGAGAAAGTCGCGCCGTTCCATGGCGTCCATGGGTCCCTCCGTGCCTGCGCCGGCGACGCGCCGGCGCCGTTCGTTGGGGTAAAGTCAACGATAAAGGAGGGGCGGAATCAAGCGGCGGGCCAGCCAGGCGGCGCGGATGGAGCCGCACAGCCGGGTTGAGCGGCAGCGAAACCCGGGCATGGCATTGCCGTGCTGATGGGGCCGTTCCCGGATTTCGCAGAGCCTGTTATCGGGCCCGCCGAAGGCGGGACGACCGGGTCAAATCCGGGCTACGATTCTAATTTGCCCACCCCGCGAAAGCGCCCGAACTACAAAAACCCCCGGCATGCTGCCGGGGGCAGGCGTCCCGCTTGGGACCGTCAGATCAGTACAGGAAGTTGCGCTGGATGCGGAACATGGCGCTGTAAACATTCTGGTCCGTGATATTGTAGAAGCCCGGCGGCCGGCCGGTGGCGTTCTGCTGGAATGGCGTGCCCCACGCATTCAGATTTGCCGTGCCGGCAAAAGCCGTATTCAGATGGACCCACGTGAAATCGACACCGACATCGACATCCGGCACCGGGTTCCACATGGTCCGGGTGCCCAGCTGCGTCCAACTGGAATTGGGATCGCAGTTGGACACGTTGCCCGCGTAAGGAAGAGCACCGGTCCCGGAAGCCGGGAAGTTCGTGTTCTGGAACACGCCATTAAGGCCGCCGCTAAACCCGACCGGCGCTTTCGTGCCCGGTCCGTTGGGGCAGATCAAAGCCTTCCCTTCACTGCCGAAGTCGGTTCCCAGCAGGCCGCCGTAAATGGACGTCCTCCACTGCGGACTCCAGACATGCTCGTAGAACCCCACAGCGCTCCAGTTTCGCGTGAGGGCCACTGCGGTGTTGGTGTTAAATACGCCATCGACCAGATAGCTCATTCCCATCTGGCGGCCGGCGCCATAGATGGCGTAGGGACCCCAAGCCACCGTATTATAGCCGATGGCGCCCTCGCTGTAGACTGCTTGCGCACCCACGCTGTCACCCGCCAGGCCGAACGGGTTGAGCACAGTGAACCCCACGGCAGAGGCCCAGCCATACTTGTCGGCCGGATGACCGCTTGTCTCGTTCGCGTTGTTGCCGCTCACCGGGGTACCCGGCTGTGGAGGAGACGAGTTTGGCGACACGTTATTCGGGCCGCAAAGCCCTGTCACTAATCCTCCTGCCCCGATTGGGCTAGGGGAGAGGCAGTTGTAGCCCGAGCCGTAATAGCCGCCGCTGGCGTCGTGCAGCGCGAAGGACGCGCCGACAAAGCCCCACGACTGATCGAGGCGGATGTTGAAGACCGGATCGAAGAACTGCTGGCCCTTGTTGTCCGGCCACATGGTGCCGAGGCCGAACGCGGAGGTCACGTCGCTTGGACCTATCGGAGCGCTTCCCCCCGCGAGGCCGATTGTGGACCTGCCGCGGCCGCCGGTTCCCCAGCCCCCATCTTCAAGCGAGATGCTCGCCGAGAGGCCGCCGCCGAATTGCCACGTATAGGCGATGCCGGTAATGCCGGTGGCCGACGTGTCGCCGCTGAACCGCTGCGAGGCGATGGAGTAAGCGCCGGGGTTCACCATGTCGAAGAACGAACGAATACGGCCCGCCGTGAAGCCGGCGAACTGCAGGAAGGCGCGGTCCATATAGACCGTGGTATTGCCATAGCTCTGGGTCGCGCCGAGAGGTTCCGTCGTGGCGCCGCCGCCGTAACCGCCCGAGTTGCTCTGAACGCTCGCACCGATATCAAGGTAGGAGCGCAACGTCCCATATTCGGTCTGCGTGCGCGCATCGAAGCTGATCGCGCCGCGGGACTGGAAGTTAAACATATTCGTGGTGCGATCGAATGCTCCGCCGAAGTCGCCTTCGCCGGGTGTTCCAACGGGGGCGCCGCCGGTAAACGTGCCGCCGCCGCTGGCGCCGTAAGCCGCCTGAAGCCTGACGAACGCGCCGATCTTGATGCAGGTGTCGGTTCCGGGGACATACCAGAAACCCGCCCCATAAAGGCTGCAAACTCTCACATATTCAGCCGGCTTCGCTTTGACCGGCAGATCGGCGGCCTGCGCGCCGGCAACAGCGAAAATACCAGCCGCCGAACCCAATAGAACGCGTTTTACTGGTCTCATCTATCCCCTCCCAATATTGGGCAATTGTCCAAAAGGCTTGAATTTGTGGACTGGCCCCAACCGGTTACGCGAATTGTGGCCCCGCCCCACCCCGGTTTCGCATTCCACAATTCGCAAATCCCCCCGCGGAGACCTGCTTACACTGTGTTGTATAAATAACCGTCATGGTCAGCAACACAGAGCAATAGCTTTTCGCGACGTCTCATTCTGATTTTATTTCTGTGTTGCGCGAAAAACACGCCATCATCAGCATTTAATCTACATCTAAACGAAGATATAAATTTTATTTATTTTGATAAAATATTTTTTACTTATATACTATAAATAAAAACTAATTATATCAAGTACATAAATTTTTTAGATACTAAAAACATTGCTCATAAGTGGATTTAATCTGCAATAGATATCGGTATAGACTGCATATCAATTTAACTTCATAAGGATGAAAGCATTTATATTTCATTAAGCTTTCATTTCTGTTGTATAGGGTTTTTACGACCTGCGAGCCTGCGGCTTCTCCAGGCGCTCAACGCGCGGACAAGCGCCCCAACCTCGTCGGCAGGGCGACCCGCAGCGCGCCGTGGGCGCCGAGCACTGCCTGCGCGCTTTCTGAGCCCGCGAAAAATCGGGAGAACCTCATTCCGAGGAGTTGACCGAAGGCCGGCGTCTCGATCCCAGGAGGCAGGAGAGGCCTTGTGGCCTTGCCGGCGGCGCATCGAACCGGCCTGCCGGCGGCAACGCGCACAGCAGCCCGGTTCCGCGCATCGCGCCTCGGCGAGTGCGACGCTGCGCGGCCCTGCCGACGCAGGCAGGGCCTTTAGATTCCAGATTCCTCGGCCGACGCTTCCGTACCCTTGCAGTTGTGCAGGCGCGGTCATCACGGGCTGGGCCGTGTTATTTCTGCAACACGTGACGAAAATCATATTGGTCTGTAACGAAAAGCGATTGTCAACGCAAATTTATTTATATTACCTATCTATGTTAATTAGGGATCTCTGCGGGCGTGTTCTTGCGGACATTGTGGAGCCGAAACCGAACCCGGAGGTCCAAGCCTCAATTCACCCAGTGGTTGGGGCCCGGCCGCAATTCACGTTTTTGACTTCACCAGCATGGGGAGGGGGATAGATGAGTTCAGTGAAACGCGTTCTATTGGGGTCGGCGGCTGGACTTTTCGCCGTCACCGGCGCGCAGGCGGCCGACGTAGGTCTTCCGGTAAAGGCCAAGCCGGTTGAATATGTGAGGGTCTGCAGCCTCTATGGCGCGGGTTTCTGGTATGTCCCCGGAACCGACACCTGCGTCAAGATCGGCGCATTCGTGCGGCTTCAGACGGCTTACGGCGCCGACGGCGGCGGCCAGTTCGCCGGCGGCACCCCCGGAACCGCGTCGCCTGGCGAAAGCAACTTCAGCGGCGCGTTCACCCGAACCACGAGTATGTTCAACTTCCAGACGCGCGGCGCAATCAGCTTCGATGCGCGCACGCAAACTGAATATGGCACGCTGCGTTCCTATCTTGACATCGGCGCGAGCGTTCAGTCGAACGCAGGCGGCTATGCCGGCGGCGCAACCACCCAGCCGCTGGGCGCCAGCCAGCAATATGGCAACACCACGGTGTATATGGACCGCGCCTTCCTGCAGTTCGCCGGCTTCACGGCGGGCCGCATTCGCTCGTTCTTCGACATGGTCAACCCGGGCGCCTATTCGCTCACCTCGCAGAGGTTCAGCGGCGACACCTCGGCCCTCGGCATAACGGGCATTGCCTATACGTGGCAATTCGGCGGCGGCCTCTCGGCGAGCATCTCGCTTGAGGACGGCGGCTGGGGAACCGGCGGCCGCGGCAGGTCGACGATCAACCTCGCAGGCGGAAGCGTTCCGATCGATGCAAGCGACGTGACCTCCGCGTTCGGGCTCGGCGTAATGTGGCCGGACAACAAGGGCCAGCAGTTCTTCGATCCGGTCTTCAACATCCGCCTCGATCAGTCGTGGGGCTTTGTCGGCGCGTCCTTCGCGCTGCACGACGCCAGCGGCGGCTATTACGGCTCGGGCTATAACTGCCTCTCACCTAGCCCCATCGGAGCAGGAGGATTAGTGACAGGGCTTTGCGGCCCGAATAACGTGTCGCCGAACGGCTCTCCCCCCCAACCGGGCACCCCCGTGGGCGGCAACAACGCCAACGAGACAAGCGGTCATCCGGCCGACAAGTATGGCTGGGCGTCCTCCGTGGGGTTCACTGTCGTCAACCCGTTCGGCTTGGCGGGTGACAGCGTAGGTGCGCAAGCGGTCTACAGCGAGGGCGCCATCGGCTATAATACGGTGGGTTGGGGTCCCTACGCCATTTATGGCGCCGGCCGCCAGGTGGGCTTCAGCTATCTGGTTGACGGTTTATTTAACACCAACACATCAATAGCACTCACGCGAAACTGGAGCGCTGTAGGGTTCTACGAGCACGTCTGGAATGCCCAGTGGAGGACGTCCATTTACGGCGGCCTGCTGGGAACCGACTTCGGCAGTGAAGGGAAGGCTTTGATCTGCCCCAACGGACCGGGCACGAAGGCGCCGGTAGGGTTTAGCAGCGGCCTTAATGGCGTGTTCCAGAACACGAACTTCCCGGCTTTCGGGACCGGTGCTCTTCCTTACGCGGGCAACGTGTCCAACTGCGATCCCAATTCCAGTTGGACACAGTTGGGCACCAGGACCATGTGGAACCCGGTGCCGGATATCGATGTCGGCATGGATTTCACGTGGGTCCATCTGAATACGGCTTTTGCCGGTACGGCAAATCTGAATGCGTTCGGCACGCCGTTCCAGCAGAACGCCACCGGCCGGCCGCCTGGCTTCTACAACATCACGGACCAGAATGTTTACAGCGCTATGTTCCGCATCCAGCGCAACTTCCTGTACTGATCTTGCGGTCCCAAGCGGGACATTTGCCCCCGGCAGAAATGCCGGGGGTTTTTGTGATGTGCCGAGCATGATCGGCGGCTTGGAGGTGCAAGTCCTCTGTCCAGCCTGATGGCGGCGAAGGGTTAGCGAAGCGCAAGGGCGTTGCCGTGAGGCGGGGTCTGAAAGAAGCGTGCAGCAACACCGCGGCCTGATGGACAAGAACCGGACAACGACGCCTACCCGGCCGGACAAGCGAGCAACTGATCGCGAAGTCCACTGCCATCAAGGGCCGGGGTGGGTAACTCCGGCAGGCGTGAGGTGAAGGCGATCGATCTTACGGCTTCCGGCCGGGCCTCTCGCTGCAGGTCGGGCCAGGCCCGGTGGAAGACTAGGAGGAAACTGACCCGGCAGGACCGCGCCACCGGGTAGCAGAAGTTTCATGCGCTGCAGGTCGGGCCAGGCCCGGTGGAAAACTAGCCAGAGTTTATCGCGTCCCGTCACGGCCTCGTCGTGGACCTCGACCTGGAAAGCTTCCCGAGTTGTCAGGCGCACGCAAAAAAGACGCGGCCGGGGCAAGCCCGGCCACGTCCGCATATCAGAGCCAATCCTTGGTTCGCCGCCCGCTAATTGAATGGATAGTAGCGCAACGAGAACATGAAGATGTTGTTGTTCGTATTGAGGCCTTGATTCGGCGTTCCGGCTCCCGTCGGAAGGCCGGGGAAGGCGTCCAGCTTCACATACTCATATTGCGCGCCCGCAACCGCCCGTCCCAACTCCCCTTGGTACAATGTCTGCCATAGGCCAATCGTGAATTCCTGCACGCGTTGCACGTCGAATGTGCAAGTGAATCCCGCGATCGGAGTATTGAACGCGCCCAGCGTGCCGCCGGTAAGATTCTGATTGAGACATCCGTTGTTGACGAAATTCGGGTTTCCCCACCCTCCCTGGGCCGCGCCCACAGTCCACGGATTCGCGTATGTCCGATCTTGGCCGTAATAGGCATAGATATCGAGACCGCTCCACGGGTGAGCCACGGCCCCGAGCATGAAATCTAAGCCTTTAACTGGCGTCAGTGCGCCCGTTGGTCCGATCACGGCATCAGGCAACTGGCTCGAGCTGTAGCGGCCGATGCCTTCGCCGTACAGGATGCTGCCCTGAAGGTCGAGGAACTTCGGTATGGCCGGTACGAGGAGCGAACCGCCGACCCCCCATCCAAACGCCGCCTGCTGCGACCAGCTGTTGGGGATTATGGTATTGGCCACCTCGTCGGTGATCCACCGCTGCAAGCCCACCACCTCATAGTGGCCCCAGCCCGGATCAAGGGCGAACTTCTCGATGATGTCTGGGGCAACGTCGTTCGAGCAGGTGGTCGTGCCATTCAGGTGCGACGAACCCGTGCACGTATTGTTGATGCTGACGGAGGTGGGAGCGGGCGGAGCCACCGTCGCTGCGCTGGGCGAACCTGGGAACACGGCGCCGGGCTGTTCGACCGAGACCCCGAACCAGGCGATATTGTTCCAGTCGGCCACGAACCGGACTTGCGGATTGCGGAGCCAATTGAAGCCCACAACGTACTGGGCATCGATCGTGAGCGGAACGTTTTCATATCGTGGCGTGATTCCGACCCTGTTCTGGGTCAGCATGCTCCACGCCTGGCCGGCCAGAAAGTGGATGTGGTAGTCGTCGTTGTCGTAACTTGCAAATCCCTGACGAATTCGCGGCGTAAAGCTGTTGCTCTCGCGGTTATTGGCGTCAGTCGAGGCGCCGAGGAAGTCCATCTCGTAGTAGCCTTCGAGATGCTGCGTCGGGCTGATGTCTCCCCAGGCTCTCAGCGCAATACGGCTCTGTTGCGCGGTCATGCGAAACTCGTTTTCATTCCACAACGCTGAGTTCTGCAACGGAATGCCCGGGCTGCCGAACGGGGGACTGCTGGCGCCGTCGGCGACTTCGCTGCGCTCGCGCCACGCGCCTTCCAGCGCGATGAAGGTCCCAGCCATGGAGATATGGATCTTGTCGAATGACGACGGTATCGCCTTGGCGAAGATGGTCGTGCCGGGCGGATATTGGGCTGGCACCCCTGCGGCTTGAGCGTAAGCGTGCTGCGCGCTCTGCGCAGCCTCCTGGGCGCGCTGCGCAGCCTCCTTGGCGGCGCGGGCCTGCTGGGCCTGCTCCTCCTTACTCTTGGCCAGTTGCTCCTGCATGGCCTTCAGTTGCCGCTGCATGGCATTGATTTGCCGCTGCAAATCGAGCTCATCGGCGAGCGCGGGCCCAGCCAAAACACAATACGCCCCGATCACCGTGCTATTCAAAAGAATAGCCACTCTTCGTTTGACAAGCATTCTGCCCCCTCCGGTGCAAACGCAAAAGCTAACCTTTAGCGCTGCCTTTCGGTTAGCTTTCGCACATGACGGAGGGATGACATGTCATAGATCGAACGCACCTTGGCTGGACTCTGTTGCAAGAGCGCCACAGAATTTGCCAATCCAAGAACTTGCTGCTGAAGGCGGCAATACGAGGGGCAAGTTCAGCGTCGGACGATCACGCTCGAGCGCCAACACTGCGCGCCGGCCTGCCTTATGCAAGAACGGACGCCGTCATCAGATGCTTGGCAAGCGGACACCGATGGCCGGCGTGAAGACACAAATCGGCAACCTGCCGGACGAAAGGCTGCGGACATGTTGGACAGACCGGCCGGCAACCGAGCGCTCCAGAAGTTTATTCCGGTCATGCTCTTTCATCGCTGCCGTGAGCGCTCTGACTCCTGCACCGCAGGCGCGATCCCGTCGGCCTGCAGCGCTCCTTGGGGAGGGCGGCACCTTGGGATCCTTTCTCCTTCTTGGGCCGCGCAGGCCTCCCCGCTTCACGTGTCCCTCCGGAGCCTTCCGTCTCCAACCACCCGGCTGCCCCCATTCTCACCGAAACGTTATCTAGAAAGCGTGGTCTGATTGTTCGAATAACAGGATGCGGAGACACGCCGGTCAGGGGCCAATCAAAAAGGCGCGGAAGCAATTCGGGCGTCGGCGTCCGGTTCGGCCCTCCTTTACGGGCAGCGGCAAGAGCCCGGACCACACCCTTTTGAAACCCCGCCCGGACAATTGTTCGGCGCAGGCGTCTGCTGGCGGGACTGGATTTGCTGAGACGTCTGGGCCTGAGCGGATGTTTTTTTTGCCCACGCGGGCGCAACGCAAGCCTGCATGGCAGCCGCGGCGCCGACGATCGCAACGACGCAAAATACTCTGTAATTTCTCATCTTTCACTCCTTTGCTCCTTTGCAGGGCTATCCGTGGCGTTATTTTTTCGCCAGCCGCGATGACTACCGGGGGCATATGACACGACAATGAAGCTCAATCATAAGCCTGTTGTGCCATAAGCTTATGCCCCCGAGTTTCGCGGGCGCTCCAGCCGGGCTTGATCTCCCCCTCCAATCGCGGCGTTTTGATTCTTCACGAGTGGGCGCAGCCCTTGCAGCGGACTATTGGATCGTTAGCTGCTGCAGGAGGACCTTGAGCCGCGTGGCCGCGCAGCAACGATATTCGGATTCTGAAAGGATGGAGGAAATCATGAGGCGACGCATAGTGCTTGCGGCTGCGATTGCAGTTGGATTATCCGCAACCTACGCAACGGCTCACGCGGCCGTTGGCGACGCAAAAAAGTCCTCGGCTCATCGCGAAACCCGCGCCGCTGCGCATGATCTCAATCGCCATATGCATCACCGGGACGCGGCGCACCGAACGAGCCGGAGCGCTGGGGCTTATGTCGCTCCGCCATTTTACGGCCCGCCCGGCATGCCCGTCTATCGCCGGCCTGGCTACACCTACGCGCCGCGCAAGGGAATTGTGGACGAGGCTTGCAACCTGCCGACGAGCGCGTGCCCCAACGAGCTGCGCGATATCCAGTAGGATGTGCGAAGGACGTCGGCTTGAACAAAGTCGCCCGCCGGAGCTGATGGCGTTATGCAATAGCGCTCGCGGGCGCAGGCGGCAAACGCGGTGCGGGGAGGGCGTCGGCAAAGCCGCACGGGAGCTGGCCGGGGTTGCGCAGCCGGCGGCGCGACTTTGTTCGCCCGCAGGATGAGCGCAGCGACAGCGAAACCAATCGGGCCTTCCGGCGATAAGGCTGAAAGGGGTCGGCGCTCAATCCAAACCGCAGTCTGCGCCATGTGATTCGAGCGGTGAAACACAGGCGCACAAGAGGAGTACGGCCATGGCCTACAAGTTCGTCATCACGCTTGCCCTTTCCACCGCAATCTGCGCGGGAGCGAGCCTTGCGCCCGCAGCATCGGCCGGCGGCCTCGGCCGCGATGGATACCGGAGCCGGGCCACGCCTGAGGCCGTGCGCCGGTCCCTCCTCCCTGCAACGCGGCCGGGCAGCACCTACCGCGGCGCCAGTCCCGCCCCGCATCTTGGCAGCCATGCCAGCAGCGGCTGGTATCAGCCCGGCTTTGGCGGCACCCTCAATCCCGGCTGGGGTTACAATTTCGGGCCTAACTTGGGCGGGATTGGGCGCTGACGAGTGCGCGCCGGATCATGTGGAAAATGCCGGGTAAGCAGGACAGCGCGCAGGGCGCGATGAGCACGGCGCATTGCCCTGCACGGCTCGCCCAGTCTCTGTCAGGCGCCGTCTGTCACTCGTACTTTGAAGACGCAATGCGCCGCAGCTTGATGAGCGCGCTGCGGGCCCCACGGTTCTGCGGTCAATGAGAGCCCTGAGACAATCCACAACTCTCAGATCCGTGATCGCGATCACGGCGACTCGATGTCACAGGCATTCGATCGTCGTATAGTAAACGCAACCGCCGCAGATATTTAATTGGCTAAGGGCGAATAGCGCCGCGTTTTGAAATGATCAGAACGCGGGCTTTGGATGTGGGAGGAGTGTCATGCTGCGTAAGCTCGCTGTTGTGCTGGCGGCGGCGGTTTCACTTGGCGTCGCGTCGATTCCGACTGGTGCGGTAGCCTTTGGAGGCGGCGGAGGACATGGCGGCGGCGGTGGAGGAGGCCACGGCGGGGGTGGTTTTGGAGGCGGAGGCTTTGGAGGCGGCCACGGCGGCTTTGGCGGCGGCGGATTCGCGGGCGGCTTTAGCCACGGCGGTTTCTCCGGAGGAGGCTTCGGCGGCCGCGGCCTGGGAGGCGGGTTTGCTCCCGGCATCGGGACCCGCGGAATTGCCGGCGGCAACTCGTTTGTAGGGCGCGGCGTCCCCGGCAACGCATTTGTGAACCGTGGCGTGCCCGGTAATGCGTTTGTGGGGCGCAACCCCGGCAGCGCGTTCGTGGGGCGCAACCCTGGCAACGCGTTTGGGGGACGCCGCTTTGCCGGTGGACCTCCCCGTTTTGCCCATGACGGCCGCCACCATTTTCATGGGCGGCGCGTATTTGGCTTCATTCCGGGGTTTGGGTACGATTACTACTGGTACGACGACGGCAGTTGTTGGGCGTGGACGGCTTACGGCTGGGTCAACCTCTGCTATCCGTACGACTACCCCTACCCGGGTTGACGCATTCGGCCAGAGTCCACCCTTGGGCCCATAGCCCGGATTGAGCGAAAGCGATCAGGGTCCACCTGCCCGAGCGTCAAGGCCGCCCGGCTCAACCCGGGATGCGAAGGCGCGAAGGGCGGCCGATCGCGCCTCAATCTTTGCCGGCGCATTTCTGCCAACGGGCGCGGCGCCCGAAATGCGCGCAATGTCCGGGCGGCCCACGAGGCATTCGTCCGTCACCCATAAGCTATCTCCCCAGCAATTCGCGTGCCTCGGCCGGCGTGGCGACGGTATCGCCCAGGAGTTCGATGATCCGCACCGCCTTTTCGACCAACGCCGCGTTGCTCGGGGCAAGCTCGCCTTTAGCCAGATAGATGTTGTCCTCCAGGCCGACCCGCACATGGCCGCCGAGCAGCACGGCTTGCGCCGCCATGGGAAACTGATGCAGCGATATGCCGAATGCGAACCACGGAGACCCCATCGGCAGCAGGCTGCGCATGTAGGCCATGGCCTCCGGCGTCGCCGGCTGCCCCCAGGCGATGCCGAGGCAGATCTGAAACATGCCGGGCGCTTTGATGTGGCCAGTCTCGATCATGCGCTTGGCCAGCAAAAGGTGCCCGGCCTCGAACACTTCAAGCTCGGGCAGCACATCCGCGTCGCGTATCGCGATGGCCATGGCTTCGAGATAGGCCGGCGAGTTGACGAAGACGTGGCCGCCCATGTTCATGCTGCCCATGTCGAGGCTGCATATGTCAGGGAGCAGCGCCAGCACATGCTCGACTCGCTGGGCCGGCGATTTCAGAGTGGTTGCCGGGCTGGGCTTGAGGGGATCATCCATGCCGGGGGCAAAGCGCGCGCCAGGACCGGTAGTGAGGTTGATCAGCACATCGACGCCGCTCGACCGGATGCGATCGACGACCTCACGATACAGCGTGCCGTCCATGCTGGGCCGCGTCGTCAACGGATCGCGCACATGGATGTGGACAATGGCAGCGCCCGCCTTGGCCGCGTCGACGGACGATTGCGCGATCTGTTGCGGCGTTACTGGAACCGCCGGATTTTTCCGCGGCGTATCTGCCGACCCCGTGACGGCGCACGAGATCATCACTTTGCGTTGCATGGTCGCCCCCGCCTATTGTCGATGATCGCGTCCCACATGAACCCCGCGCAGGCTCGTGGCCCTCTCCAAGGCCCGATCATCGGCATTGCGCATAGCATGTCCGCGTTTGCTCGAAACGCCGCTACATGGCAAATCGACGCATAAGAGCGCGTCCTGCGGGCATTCACCCAGGGTCATTGCCGGACTTGACGCGGCAATCGTTCCCCTTCCCGCGAGCAGGAGGCAATCGCATGGGGTCGCCGCCTTCACAAGGGAGCACGGCGAGGGCTGGCCACATGCGATTGCCCTCTACGAGCAAGGGCGGGTGGGGAAGGGCTTTGCGAAAGGCGCCGCCATGGCACAACCGCTGTCCGGCATCGTGGTTCTGGATTTCACCACGCTGCTCCCAGGGCCGCTCGCCACCTTGATGCTGGCGGAAGCGGGCACCGAGGTCATCAGGATCGAGCGGCCGGGCGGCGAGGAGCTGCGCCGCCATCCGCCATATATCGACGGCGAAAGCGCCGTCTATGCTCTGCTCAATCGCGGCAAGAAAAGCATCGTACTTGATCTCAAAGCGCCCGATGCTCCCGCCCGGCTGACGCCGCTTCTCGAGCGCTGCGATGTCGTGGTCGAGCAATTCCGGCCGGGCGTGATGGCGCGGCTCGGGCTTAGCTATGAAACCGTGAAGGCCGTGAATCCGCGGGCCGTCTATTGCGCCATTACGGGTTACGGTCAGGAGGGCCCGCGCCGCAACGAAGCCGGCCATGATCTCAACTACATCGCCGCTACTGGGCTCCTCGCGCTGTCTCCCGGCCCGCCAGATCGTCCGACCGCGCCGCCCGCGCTCATCGCCGACATCGGCGGCGGCGCGATGCCGGCCGTGATCAACATTCTCCTCGGCCTGCGCCGCCGCGACGCCACCGGCACGGGCTGTTTCATCGATATCGCCATGACGGATGCGATGTTTACTTTCGCCTGGCACGCGCTGGCGTCAGGCTTCGCGGAGCATCGCTTTCCGGCGCCGGGCGCGGCGCGTCTGACCGGCGGGTCGCCGCGCTACCAGCTTTATCCGACCGGCGACGGCAAGCTCGTCGCCTGTGCGGCATTGGAGCAGAAATTCTGGCTCGCCTTCTGCGCCGCGATCGGCCTTGAGGCGCCGCTCGCAGACGATCAGGTCGATCCCGCCGCAACCACCGCGGCTGTCGGGCGCATCATCGCGAAGCGGACAGCGGAGGAATGGGAGCCGGTACTTGCCGCAGCCGATTGCTGCGTCACCATCGTGAAGGACCTTGAACACGCCCTCCGCGATCCGCATTTCGCCGCCCGCGGCCTGTTTGCCCACAAAGTCGTCACCGCGAAGGGCGCCGTGATGCCTGCCCTGCCGGTGCCCATCGACCGGGGATTTCGCGAGGCGCCGCGCACCGTGCCGACGCTCCGGCCTGGCGAGCATGACGGGCTGATTTGACGGCTTGAGACAAATCGCATCCGGATTGCCGGGGAGCGGCGCCCGTCAAAACGAGGAACCAAAATCTGTGCGAACGGTTGCGATTCTTGACTCGGGCGTCGGCAACTCGGTGACGCGACAGAGATGCTTTGGTCAGTCCTCCGTGCGCTTGCTCGCGCGCGAAATGGAACGGAGAAAGTCATGAAGGTCAGCGCACGAAATATGCTCAAGGGGCGGATCACAGAGGTGAAGAAGGGACAGACGACGACGCATGTTCGCATCGACATTGGCGGATCGGTCATCACCTCTTCGATAACAAACGAAGCGGCCGACGAATTGAAATTGGCTGCGGGGCAGCCGGCTTACGCGGTGATTAAGGCTTCGGACGTCATGGTCGGCACCGATTGACGGCTGGTCGCTCGCCCTGGCAATCCGAAAAGATTGGAACGTTGCGAAAAGCGGGCCTCAAGGATGATGCAGGGGCGACCCTCATAGCGTCAGGTTAAAGGGCGGACGAGCCATTCGCGACTCCCTCGCCCCTTGTGGGGAGGGACGGGGTGGGGGGGCGCCGTGGTGCACGGCGGTGCCACATCTCCCGACCCCCACCCCCTCCCCGCAATCGAAATCGGCTGTTGCTGCGTTTCAGCTCATAGCCGCAGCCGGCCGTTGCGTCCCGGCCAGCGTCGCAAGTCCTGAAAGCAAACTTGTCAGACTCGAAGTGCGCAACGCAACAAACTGCTTTGCTGACTGCCGGCACTGACGCTTCAAAATTCCCATCGCGTCGTGACTGATGCAATCGACCGGAAACACCGCGAAATCGGCGCGGCTGATAAGGCCCGGCAGCAATGTCATGCTGTGTTCGATTCCGCCGTCGTGATAGAGCAAAGCGCCGCCGGCGCGTTCCACGACGGCTTTGAGCTGCGGGACCTGGTGCGCCCGGCCGCCAACGTAGAGCACCTGCGCGCCATTCAGTTCCGAAGCGACAGAATTGCGGTCTTGTGCGAGCCAGACCGCGATCTGCGCCTCGGCAAGCGCCAGCTCTCGCCGCACGCTTTCACATTCCCGCAGCGCGTCGTGCCGCGCGCGTTCGGCCTGCGACTGCGCGTTGAGCGCTGCCTCAAGACGGCTTTCGAGGCGCTGGCGCCGGGCGATTTCGCGATTGAGGCGACGCTCAAGGTCAATGATCGCCTCCTTGGCGGCGCGGGCATCCTCGTCCGCGTTCTCTGGCGCCGCCGGCGCCCGGGCAAGCGCGCGGCCCAGCGCCTCGTTAAGAAGGCGGATCTTGTGCTCGCGCTCAGTGAAGCCGTCGCGCAGTTGGCGTTGCTGCTGTTCAAGCTTGGCCGATAATGCAGCGTTTTCTTCCTCGAGCCGGCACAGACGCCGAATATCCGCGCGATTGGCGGCGCCGACCATATGAGAGAGCATATGCACGTCGCCGAACGCTTTGCGCATGATGGCGTCGGTTGCGGCGGGGTGGCTGAGCACCGCCCAATAGGCGCCCGGAATATCGCCTCGTTTGAGGGCCTCGTCCCAAAGGCGGCGCAGCGTGCCTTCGTCCTTGGCTTTGGCGAACTCTCTGATTGCCGCCGCGTGGCGGTGGTCAAGCGCCTTCTGGATGAATTTCGCGCCGCCTTGCGCCCTGCCGGCGAGCGCCACGCCCTGCTTATGCAAGTCATGGTCATCGGCGCTTTCGGCGCCGGGAATGCCAAGCTTGATCAGCAGCCGGCGGATCTCGGCGCTCGACAGACAAGTGCCGATGATCGAGCAATGCACGCTGTGGTGCATGTCCCAGATCGCCGTGCGTTTTTTGGCAACCGGCGGGGTGAACTCGCCCGCTGACTTTTCGCCGAGCGCGCGCGTCTTCATTGGAATCATGCTGCGAGGCAGCGCCGCCGGCTGGACGCCGCCGGAAAAGAGGCTCGACAACAGATCCGATGTCCGTGACGACATGATCGCTCGCTGCATTCCGCACGTTATATCCTATCAGATATAGCGAGCTTATCGCATACAATCGCGGCTTTGAAAAGGGGGGCCTCAAGACGGGCTCATGACGGTTTGAGGTGACGCGCTCCGGGCGATCAACATTTCGCCGACTGTTCAACCACAGCCTCTCTGCCCGGTCGTGGCCGGGCTTGTCCCGACGCACCCCGATTGCTTGCCCGGCGCCTTCCCTTTCGGGGGCGCCGGGACGAGCCTGGCGACGAGATCGGGATTGATTCCGAGATTGATTCGAAGCGATCAGATCGCCAGGGGCGTCATTTCGCGACTTCACAGAAGGTGCGCGCACCGCCTCCCTGGCGGCGCATGGCAGGTTCCCCGAGCGATCGCCACCACCGGTCAAGGGCGTCGCGACGGCAGGCCAGCCGGACATTCATCCCGTCTGAGAATTTGATCAAAGCCGCGAAACGATACTCAGGAACAGCGATCAGAACCGGAATGTCCGCGTCCAGGGCGCGGACGATAAGCCCCGCCAAGCCGCTGCCTTCGGCTTCCGTGCGCCCAAACCGATTGATGATGAGAAGGTCGGAACCGCGCGTCATCGCGTCGGATAGCCGCGTCGCGACACCGGCGAGCCGCGCGGCATCAAGCCGGCATCCGGCATCGCAAGTCCGCGCGTCTTCCGCCAGGGGCACCAGTTCTCCCTCGGGCAGCACCACGGCGCTGAGGCGCGGAGTCTCAGATCGGCAGCTGCGGCCGACTTGAATCGCACCAATCACATGACGTCCGGAACGGCACAAATCACCCGCGAATGCGGTAAACAAAGCATCCGGATCGTCGCCTGGGCCATAGACGACGGCGGCCAGATCGCACTGTGCGTCGAACGCCACGAGCTTCTTCCGTACCTCGCTATATATGGATATATACATCGCATCGCGCACAGCGAGCAAGCCGGATCAGACAGCGCCGAGCGGTCTTCTGCCGGGGCGGCGAAGCGGGTCGCGCGATAAAGAAAAGGAGGCGCAATTGAGCGCGCAGGACGAACAAACCGGACGCGGAACGCCGTTCGTCGTTCATGTCGTCGGCAATGTCGCGCCCAGTGGCGATGCCATCGCCCTTGAGATCCAACGCAGCGAGGATGGCCCTGTGGACCTTCGCCTGCGAACCCAGGATGTGAAATACCTGGTCAGCATGCTGCTGAGCCTGGGGTGTGAGGCCAAGCGCCGGCAAAGTCCCGGCGGCGCCGACGCGCCGCCTACCGAGGCCATTCCGCTGCCGCTCGATGCGATCAACGTCGGGCAGAGCGACGACGACCAGACCTTTCTGCTGCTCGAAGTCGGAATTGCGCCGCTCATGTTCATGCTGTCGCCGCACTGCCTGCAGCAACTGGGGCAGACGCTGCTTGTTTTGAGCGCCAAGTCGTCGTCGGCGCCTTCTTAAATGCGGCGCCGGGCGAGCATCCTTGGCCCGCGGGCGGACTGTGGGTTTCGCTTGCGCTTAAGCCGCCTTACAGATTCTCCTCGCCTCCCATCAGCGCCGGCAATCCGGCCCGCGGCGCCACGCCTTCGCGCATCGCGGCGCGACGGAGCGGACCGATGCGGTCGAGGGCATAAAGGGCAAGGCCGCGCACGCCCTGGACGGCGAGAAAATCCGACAGCAGCGACCGATTGAGGAGATCGACCGCAATGGAGCGGCTGGCGACGTCGGAACGGCGGCGGCGCTCATAGGCGGCGATTGCGTCAGCGATGTCGCCGCCGCGACGGTGAATGCCGCCGGCAATCTCCGCAATCGCTGCGGCGTCGCGCATGCCGAGGTTCAGACCTTGCGCGCCGATCGGCGGAAACAGGTGGGCGGCTTCGCCGACAAGCGCGACGCGATTGGCGGCACATCGACTGGCCCTCGCGATCAACACCGGAAACACGCCATAGCCGGGCTCAACCTGCATCTTGCCGAGGATCGAATGGGAGCGGCGCTCAATCTCGGCAGCGAGCGCCGTGGGGGCGAGCGCACAGAGGCGCTGCGCTTCATCATCGGCGGCCACGCATACGAGGCTTGAGCGCAGACCGGGCAGCGGCACGAGGGTGAACGGCCCTTCGGCGGTATGGAATTCGGTCGATATGCCGTGGTGCTCCCGCGTGTGGGCGAGCGTGAAGGTGAGGGCGGTTTGCGGGTAGGTGCGGCTCTCCAGGGAAATGCCGGCAGCGCTGCGGCAGATCGAGTTCCGCCCGTCGGCTCCGACCACGATCCCGCAATCGAGCATGGCGCCGTCCGCGAGCGTGGCGGTTATGCCTGATTGCCCGATGCTGAGCGATGTCACGGTGGTCGGGAGGTGAGTGAGGGACGGCGCGGGGGCGACGCGGTCCCACAGGGCCGCGAGGAGACGGGCGTTCTCGATGTTCCAGGCGAACGCCTCAAGCCCGATCTCGGCGGCTTCAAACCGCACCTCGGGCGCTCGCCACAGCCGGCCGGTGTCGTCAACGATGCGCATTGTGCGCAGCGGCGCTGCATGATGGCGGCACGACGACCAAACGCCGAGCGCTTCGAGCGCCTTGACCGACGGCATCATGAGGGCCGTGGTGCGGTTGTCTGTGCGGCCTTCCTTGCCTCCTCCGCTCTCCACCCTTGCCTCCGCCGGCCCCCTCTCTTCCCTCCCCTGAGCGCGGGAGGGGGCTTGCAGGGCAGACGAGGGAAGGGAGGGGGAGGGCGCCACCAGCACGGTGGGCACGCCGAAATGCGCGAGCGCGAGCGCCGCCACAAGACCGGCAGGGCCGCCGCCGATCACTGCAGCGGGCGCCGGGCGTGTCGCGGTTCGCGGTGATGCGGATCGCTCGGGTTTGGGGTGCGCAGTCATCCGAACAGACTTTTAGCTTGTCATTGCGATTAATGTGCAGGATCGTAAGTGACAGTTGCAGCGTCGGGGAGTGCTGCCATGGCGGGCATCGCGTCATCTAGGGCGGATTTCGACGAAATGGAATCACTTGCAGGGTGGGCAAAGGCGCGCTCTTGCGCGCCGCGCCCACCAGGCCTTTGGCGGGCACGCTTCGCTTTGCCCGCTCTACGAAGCGTCGCCTCGCCCTCTCTGAAAATCACCATCGCCTCAACATTGCTGCTTGCTGCGTGCAGCCAGGATAATCGCTATGTGGCGCCGCCGCCGCCGCGGGTCACGGTGGCGGCTCCGTTGCTTAAGCCGGTGACGCGATATCTGGAGGCGACTGGCAATACGGCTGCGGTGAATTCCGCCGATCTCGTGGCCCGCGTTGCCGGCTTCATTCAGGAGATCAACTATCAGGACGGTGCGTTCGTCAAGAAAGGCGCGCTCCTGTTCACCATCGAGCCCGAGCCTTACAGGATCAAGCTCGACCAGGCCAAGGCTGCCGAGGAGGGGGCGCGCTCCGCCCTGAAGCAGGCGCAGGCCGACCTCGACCGCCAGACCCAATTGGTGGCGAGACAGGCCGGCACCCAGGCTACTCTCGATCAGTCGCAGGCCGCCCGCGATTCCAGCCAATCCAACCTCCAGCAGGCCGAGGTCAACACGCGGCTGGCGGCCCTGAACCTTGAATACGCTCACGTCACCGCCCCGTTTGACGGCATCGTCACGGCGCGCCAGGTGTCCGTCGGGCAGTTCGTAGGCAGCGGCGCATCGCCGACGCAGCTCGCCACCATCATTCAGCATGATCCGATCTACGTGAATTTCAACATCAGTGAACAGGACGTTCTGCGCGTCCGGGCCGAGATGGCGCGCCGCGGACTGACGCCCGATGACTTGAAGAAGGTTCCGGTGGAGGTCGCTCTCCAATCCGAAACCGGATATCCGCATCGGGGCGCGCTCGACTATGCCTCGCCTTCGGTCAATCCGTCGACCGGGACGCTGGCGGTCCGCGCCGTGCTGCAGAACGAAAACCGGGTCCTGCTGCCGGGCTATTTCGTGCGCGTCCGCGTCCCGCTGGGCGAAGCGGAGAACGCATTGCTGGTCCCCGATGCGGCGATCGGCAGCGACCAGGGCGGGCGCTATGTGCTGGTGGTCGACAAGGACAACCTTGTCGAACAGCGCAAGGTCGAGATCGGCCCGCGGGTCGATGACCGGCGTGTGATCGAGAACGGTCTGAGCCCGCAGGACCGCGTGGTCGTCGCCGGCGTGCTGCGCGCGATACCGGGCCAGAAGGTCGAGCCGCAGATGCAGGCCGCAGACGCCGCCTCCGCGGCGGCGGTCGGAAAGTAGCGGGTTGCGCCCGTGATCTCGAAATTTTTCATCGAGCGTCCCGTCCTCGCCAATGTGCTTGCCATATTGATGGTGGTGATCGGCGCAGTCGCCTTGTTCGGCCTGCCGGTTGCGCAATACCCCGACGTGGTGCCGCCGACCGTGCAGGTCACGACCCGTTATCCGGGAGCGAGCGCGCGCACGATCATCGACACCGTCGCTCTGCCGATCGAGCAGCAGGTCAACGGCGTCGAGGGCATGATCTACATGCAGTCCTATGCGGCCGCGGACGGCACCTACAGCCTGACGGTCACCTTCAGGATCGGCACTGATCTCAACTTCGCGCAGGTGCTGGTGCAGAACCGGGTGTCGAGCGCGCTGTCCTCGTTGCCCCAGGCCGTGCAGGTGCAGGGCGTCAATGTGCAGAAGAAGTCGACCGCGATCCTGCAGATCGTCACGCTGACGTCGCCCGAGGGACGCTACGACAGCCTCTACATGAGCAACTTCGCCGCCATCCGGCTGAAGGACGAGATCGCACGGCTCCCCGGCGTCGGCACGGTCACCGTGTTCGGCGCCGGCCAATACTCGATGCGCATCTGGCTCGACCCCAATAAGATGCAGGCGCGCGGGCTCAACGTCCAGGACGTCGTCCAGTCGCTGCAGCAACAGAGCGAGCAGGTCACGGCCGGCCAGATCGGCATGCCGCCTGCGCCGGGCGGTCAGGCCTTCCAGTACACGCTCAACGTGGTGGGCCGGCTCAGCGAGGCGGAGACCTTTGGCGACGTGATTGTGAAGACCGCGTCGGACGGCGGCGTCACCCGCGTGCGCGACATCGGGCGCGTTGAGCTCGGCGCCCAGACCTACGGTCAGGACTTCAGGCTCGATGGGCAGCCGGCTGCCGGGCTCGCGATCTTTCAGACTCCGGGCGCAAACGCGCTCGAGGTCGGCAACGAAGTCCGCGCCAAAATGGCCGCGCTGGCGGGCGAATTCCCGCAAGGACTCACCTACGATATCCCGTTCGACACCACCAGGTTCGTCAAGGAGTCGATCAACGAGGTTTACAAGACCCTCTATGAGGCGGCGATCCTGGTGCTCGCCGTCATCCTGGTCTTCCTCCAGGATTGGCGAGCGATGCTCGTGCCCGCCACCACCGTTCCGGTCACCATCATCGGGTCCTTTGCGGCGATGGCGGCGCTGGGGTTCACGGTCAATCTCTCCACCCTGTTCGCCATCGTGCTCGCCATCGGCATCGTGGTGGACGACGCCATTGTGGTGGTCGAAGGCGCGGCCCACAACATCGAAAAGGGCATGAGCGGCCACGATGCGGCGATCCGCGCGATGGACGAGCTGTTCGGCCCGATCGTCGGCATCACGCTGGTGCTGATGTCGGTGTTCCTGCCGGCGGCGTTCCTGCCGGGGCTGACCGGGCGCATGTATGCGCAATTTGCCCTGGTGATTGCCGCGACGGCGCTTCTCAGCGCCGTCAACGCCGCCACCCTCAAGCCGACGCAGAGCGCCATGTGGCTGCGCCGTCCGGCGCCGCCCGATCAGCGCAATGCGTTCTACCGCGGCTTCAACGCCGTCTATGCGCGTCTTGAGCAAGGCTACGCTGCGCTGATCGCCGGCATGGCGGAGCGCAGCGCGTTGATGGCGGCGGTAGCGCTGGCGATCATTGTCGTCGCTGCTTACGGATTTACCCGCGTCGCTACCGGCTTTCTGCCGATCGAGGACCAGGGCTATCTGCTGGCAAGCATCCAGTTGCCCGACGGCGCCTCTCTGGAGCGGACCCAGAAGGTGCTTGATGAGGTCACGCGCATCGCCCGCAAGACGCCGGGCGTGCAACAGGTCGTGACCATTGCGGGCGTATCCGGGCTTGACAACAATGCGACGCTCGCCAATGGCGGCGTCGCCTACATTATCCTCAGAGATTGGAGCGAGCGGGGGGCAGGAGAGGACTTGCGTTCGCTGTTCCTCGATCTGAACCGGTCGCTCGGAACGATCGAGGAAGCGCGCACGCTGGTGCTGCCGCCGCCGGCGATCCAGGGCGTCGGGGCCGGGGCCGGGGCGACCATGCAGATCGAATTGCGCGACGGCAGCTTCGATCTCGCGAAGCTGCAAGGCGTCGTCACCGCCATGGTGGCCAATGCGGAAACCCAATCGAGCCTGCAGCGCGTGATGGCGCCGTTCCGCGCCAGCGTTCCGCAATATACGGTCGAGGTCGATCGCGTGAAGGCGCAGATGCTGCACGTAACGGTCGACCAGGTGTTTGCCGCGCTCGCCGGCTATCTGGGCTCAAGCTATGTGGACCAGTTCAACACGTTCGGCCGCACGTTTCAGATCTATGTGCAGGCTGACTCGCAGTTCCGCCTGCGTCTGGAGGACATCCAGAACCTGACCGTGCGCAACCGCGACGGCAACATGATTCCGCTTGGCGCCCTGGTGAGCATCGAGCCGACCGTCGGCGCGTCGTTGATCAGCCTTTACAACCTCTATCCCTCGGCGACGATTGTGGCTGTCCCGGCTGCCGGCGTCTCCACGGGCGAGACGATGAAGCTCATGGAAGAAATCGCGGCGGGCACCCTGCCGCCCGGGGCCGGCTTCGAATGGACCGCGATGTCGTATCAGGAGAAGCTTGTCGGCAATCAGATGTACATCGTGTTCGCCCTGGCGCTGCTTCTCGTCTATCTGGTGCTCGCCGGGCAGTACGAGAGCTGGTATGCGCCGGCCTCGGTCATTCTCGCAGTGCCGCTGTCACTCATCGGGCCGGTCGCAGTGCTGACGGGCCTTAAGATCGACAATAATCTCTACGTGCAGATCGGGCTCGTGCTGTTGATCGCCCTGTCGGCAAAGAACGCCATTCTCATTGTCGAGGTCGCGCGCGAATGGCGCGCGAGGGGCGAGCCGATCATCGCCTGCGCCGTCGCGGCGGCGCGCGCCCGCTTCCGTCCGATCCTGATGACGTCGTTTGCTTTCATTCTCGGCGTCATGCCGCTGGTGTTCGCCACCGGCGCCGGTGCCAGCGCGCGTAAATCCATCGGCGTCACGGTATTCTCCGGCATGCTGGCCTCGACGTGCTTGGCGGTGCTGTTCGTGCCGGCATTCTTCGTGGTCGTGCAGCACGTGGAGGAGTGGCGCCGGGGCAAGGGCGCACGCGCGGCGGCGCAAAAGGTGGAGGGATAGCCGTCGTACGATGGGTTTTGCTTACGCTCAAGCCGCCCTCGTTGACGTCGCCCCCTCCTTGCGGCGCGACCAATGTTCGATCTCCTAACCAGCCTCGATGCCTGGGCGGCGCTGGTGAGCCTGGCGGCGCTCGAAATCGTGCTCGGCGTCGACAATGTGATCTTCATCTCGATCCTGGTGTCTCGCCTCGATGCGCGGCAGGGAGACGCGGCGCGCCGCTTCGGCCTGGCGCTCGCGATCGTCCTGCGGATCGCGCTCTTATTTGCGCTCACCTCGTTGCTTTCCCTTTCGGCCACGGCCTTCACCTTGTGGGGAAATCCATTTTCCTGGCGCGACCTTATCCTCATCTTCGGCGGTCTGTTCCTGATCGCCAAGGCGACGCGTGAGCTGCATGCGCAGATCGAGGGGCAATCAGAGAGGGCGAACGAAGCCCGAGATTCGGCCGGCGCGCTTGCGGTTCGCGCTTCAATGGCGCTGGCCGTCGGCCAGATCGTGGTTGTCGATTTGATCTTCTCGATCGATTCCATCGTCACGGCGATCGGCATGGCGCAGGACATCCGCATCATGATCGCCGCGATACTGATCGCAATTGCCGTCATGTATGCGGCCTCGGGGCCGGTCGCGGCTTTCATCGCCGCTCATCCGACCATGAAGACTCTGGGGCTGGCGTTCCTGATGTTGATCGGCGTCGCCCTGGTGGCGGATGGATTCGACGTGCACATTCCGCGCGGCTATGTCTACTTCGCGATGGCATTCGCGGCTGCCGTCGAGTCGTTCAACATCTGGGCGGCGCGACGCCGCCGCGCACATCCGAACAGGAACTGAAATGGCTTGTCCCCCCAAGATCATGCTCGTGACCGGCGCCAGCCGCGGCATCGGGGCTGCAACCGCGCGGCTCGCTGCCGCCGAAGGCTGCGACGTAGCAGTGAATTATCGGCGCGACAAGGCGGCCGCCGACGCGGTCGCGGCCGATGTCGAGCGGGCCGGGCGGCGCGCGGTGGCGGTTGCGGCGGACGTCGCCGTCGAGGACGACGTCGAACGCCTGTTTGCGACCGTCGATGCACGGCTCGGCCGCCTTACCCATCTCGTCTGCAACGCCGGAATAACCGGGCCGCTGTCGCGGGTCGATGCGCTCCCTGCGAAGGCCGCCCGCGAGGTTCTCGACACCAACGTGCTCGGCGCCTTCCTTTGCGCCCGCGCGGCCATTGCGCGCATGTCGACCAGGCGCGGCGGGGCAGGAGGCGCCATGGTGTTCATCTCGTCCGCCATGGCGACGCTGGGCGGCGCCGGCGAATACGTGATGTATGCGGCCTCCAAGGGCGCCATCGAAAGCCTCTCCCTCGGTCTCGCGCGCGAACTCGCGCAGGAGGGCGTCCGCTGCAATGTCGTCGAGCCAGGCCCGATCGCGACCGGAATCCATCCGCCTGGCCGGCTGGAGCACATCACCAAGGCAGTGCCGATGGGACGCCCAGGCACCATGGAGGATGTGGCGCGTGCTGTGCTTTTCCTGCTCTCGGATCAGTCGTCGTTCACCACCGGCGCGGTGCTGCGGGTGGCGGGAGGACGGTGATCAGATGCTTGCGTCGCGGCGGCGACTCCATATGATCGCCGCCAGCCCGGCGGGGTTCAGGATGACGTGAAAAAAGGAGATGTTCATGGTTGCGGCAGTACTTGTGCATAAGCACGGTGGCCCCGAGGTGCTGACTTATGAGGATATCGACATTCCGCCGCCGGGTCCGGGACAGGTGAGGCTCAAGCAGCATGCCGCCGGAATAAATTTCATCGACACTTACTTCCGCATGGGCATGTATCCGTCGCCGGTCGGCCTTCCGTTCGTGTCCGGCAATGAGGGCGCCGGCGAAGTGATTGCGGTCGGCGACGGCGTCACCGACCTCAAGGTCGGCGACCGCGTCGGCTATGTGGTTCCGCTCGGCGCCTATGCGGCCGAGCGGAACCTGCCGGCGGAGCGAGCCGTGAAGCTTCCGGCTGACATCAGCTATGAGCAGGCCGCGGCCACCATGCTCAAGGGCATGACCGTGTGCTATTTGTTGCGCCGCACCTTCAACGTGCAGCAAGGCAACACCGTGCTGATCCATGCCGCCGCGGGCGGCGTCGGGCTCATCGCTTGCCAGTGGGCGAATGCGCTCGGCGCCACCGTCATCGGCACAGTGGGCAGCAAGGAGAAGGCGGAGCTCGCCAAAGCCAACGGCTGCCATCACGCCATCCTCTACCGCGACGAGGATTTCGTCGCCCGGGTCAAGGACATCACCGGCGGCAAGCTATGCGACGTGGTATATGACGGAGTCGGAAAAACGACGTTCCCGGCCTCGCTTGACTGCCTGCGCCCGCTTGGCATGTTCGTGAGCTTCGGCAGCGCGTCCGGCCAGATCGACGCCTTCAACATCAATCTGCTGCAGACCAAGGGCTCGCTGTTTGCGACGCGGCCGACGCTCAACCATTATGCGGCGAAGCGCGAGGACCTCCTCAAGCTGGCGGCTGAGACCTTCGAAGTGGTTGCGAGCGGCAAGGTAAAAATCCCGGTGAACCAGAGATATCCCCTCAAAGAGGCGCAGAGGGCGCATCGCGATCTGGAATCCAGGGCCACGACCGGAGCATCGGTTCTGCTGCCGTGAGCGGTGTGTGCTCGAGGCTATCCCATGAGACATTTGAAATTGACGCAGCGCGCGGGGCGGGCAACGCGAAGCGTGCACACCGCCGTCACGCGAAGCATGCCCGCCGTTGTCGGGCGAGGCATGCCCTTCATTGGGGGGTGGGCACGGCGCGCAAGGGCGCGCCTTTGCCCACCCCGCGGCGTCGCGGCGGTTCTGATGATCGCCATAACAGCGCCAACCGCCGCCCTCGCGCAGGCGCCTGGACCGCCCACTGATGCGGAAATTCTCGCGCTGGTGCGCACGCATTGCGTCCCCTGCCATGCGGCGGAGCCGACCCATGAGGCCTTCGCCAGGGCGCCGGCCGGCATTGTGCTTGAAACCATCCCGCAGATCGCCGCGAACGCAGCCCGAATCATGACCCAGGTGGTCGTCAGCCGCGCCATGCCGCTCGGCAACCAGGCCGGCATGACCGATGAGGAGCGCGACCGCATCGCGGCCTGGATCGAGGGCCGCAATAAATGAAAGTCTGGGGTATTGCGGCGACGCTGGGCTTCGCGGTTCTGGCCTTCGGGTTCGGCCAGGCCGTCGGGGTCGGCGCGGCGACCGCCGCAACCGGGGGCGACCTGTCGCAAGCCGCAAACGACGGCGCTGCCGTTGCTTTGTCCGTGCTGGTGGGCGATCCGGTGCAGATCGTGACGCTGGCGCTCGCCGCCCGCATGACAGGCGAGGACCTGCTCGCCTATTTCGCGCTCGATGTGCCGCGCCGGCGCGACGTGATGATCGCGGTCGCCGGGCTCGCGGTGGTGATCGTTGTCGGCGACGCGCTGACGCTTGCGCTCGGACGCGAACTCGTGCCGCCGTTTCAGCTTCAAATCCACCGTTCCGCGCAGGCGGAAGGCGCGCTGATCTCGCTGTGGCTCTCTCTGATTGTTGTGGCGCCCATCGGTGAGGAGCTCTTGTTCCGCGGCTTTCTGTTCCGGGGCTTCGTGCGCGAGCCGCGCGACGCGCTGCCCGGAATTCTCGCGATCTCGCTGATCTGGTCGCTGCTGCATATCCAATACGACTGGTTCGGCGCGAGCCTCGTGTTCGCAATCGGCATGTTGCTCGGCTATGTGCGCCTCTATTCCGGCTCGACGACGCTCGTCATTCTGCTCCACATGCTGCTTAACTTTGAGAGCGTCGCGGAGACAGTCGTCGCGCTCGGGTGGGTGTGATGCCCACCCGCACTCGTGACGTCGCGGCCTGGGGGGCAGGGCGCTCCCTGAGCTTGTCGAAGGGGCGCCAGCGCCCAATGCAAACTCGTGCAACAGCTGCAATCGAGCGGACTGGCACCTGCGTCCGAACAAGCAGGCGAGGACTGATAAGCGGAGCAAAATGCCTCTCGGAATCGGCGAGTCTCCGCGCGGCCTGCCGATTCGGCGGTGACGCACCGGATGTTGCATGCGCGACGATCTGATGAGGCGCAATGTCACAATCCCCGCCATCTCTTTGCGGGTACGATTTGCTCCGCATCGGAAGGGTCGGGGGTAATTGGGTATCGAGCACTTGTCCAACCGGTCTCGATCGGGGTGGAACAATACCCTTATCGGGATGGCCGCCGGCCACCGTCGCCGTTTTGTCGCGCGTCCGGGCGACGTCGGCTAAGGACAGCGGCAACAACAACTGCTTCACTTCATCCGCCAACCAGAAGACAACCAAAAGTGGACAAAACTCCAGATGGCCCTATAATAGATGTGGTTTCCATGATCAGGGGAGACGATATCACAGCACGCAATAACGGCAGATTTTCAAAATTCCCTGTTATTTTCCCTGTTCTCAGGGAAAATGGTATTTTAGTAGGGAGCTGCCGATCTTTGAACCGATTGGCGGCGAAGGTGTCGTTTTTGCCGCGATGCCATATGCAGATACGACGACCGTCTCGTTGCGACAACCACGATCGCCGGTTCGCGGTCCGGGAAATGGCTCAGTTAATGTTGCCGCTTTCCCAACTCCTCGATCTCACTCAAGATTGAATGGGTTGCCGCAGCACGAAAGATTAAACAAGATTAAGACAAGATAAACATCGTGCCGCCGTCGCGGTTGGGAGAGGTCCGTAATGTCGCTCGCCGGCTTCGCGCTGAAGCGCCCCTATACGATCGTGTCGCTGATCATGCTCGTTTGCATGCTGGCGGTCGGGGCCTGGCAGCGGATGCCGACCGACATCTTCCCTGAAATCGACATTCCTGTCGTCAGCGTGGTCTGGATCTATAACGGCATGAGCGCGCCGGAGATGCAGAACCGAATTGTCACGTTTTATGAGCGGCAGCTCGCCTCGCTCGTCGACGACATCGGCCGCATCGAGGCGAACAGCTATGCCGGCGTCGGCGTTGTAAAAGTCTACCTCCACGAGGGCGCCGACGTAAGCCGCGCGATCTCGCAGCTCGGCAGCGCGGCTGGCTACGCGCTCAAATACATGCCGCGGAATATCACGCCGCCGTTGATCCTGCGCTACGGCGCGACCGACGTCCCGATTATCCAGCTGAGCTTGTCCAGCAATGCGCTGCCGGACACGGCGCTTAACGATCTTGGCCAAAACATCATCAGGCCTGACCTCGCTGTGGTGCGGGGCGCCTCGGTACCCCAGCCCTATGGCGGCAAGCCCCGCGTCATCATGGTCGATCTCGACCAGGAAGCGCTCCAGTCGCGCGGCCTCACGCCCGCCGATGTGACCGAAGCGCTATCCGTCCAGAACGTCATCATGCCGTCCGGCGACGTGAAAATCGGCAGCAAGGATTATGCGGTGGCGATGAACAACGCCCCCGACGCGCTCGCCGCCATCAACAATTTTCCGATCAGGAACGTCGACGGCAAGACCATATTCGTGCGCGATGTGGCGCATGTCCATGACGGCTATCAGGTGCAGACCAATGCGGTCACCCAGAACGGCCTGCCCGGCGCGCTGATGCTTGTGCGCAAGACCGGGGGAGTGTCGACGCTTGCGGTGATCGACGGCGTCAGGGAAATTTTGCCCGAGTTGCGAAATTTAATTCCCAAGGGAGTAACGATCACGCCGATTTTCGATCAAGCCATTTTCGTCAAGGCGGCGCTGAACAGCGTCGTTATGGGCGGCTTGATGGCCGCTGGACTGACGGCGCTGATGATCCTCCTGTTCCTCGGCAACGCGCGGCTCACGCTGATTATCCTGGCCTCGATTCCGCTGTCCATCATCACCGCGGTGGTAGGCCTCTACATGCTCGGGCAGACGCTCAATACCATGACGCTGGGCGGCTTCGCGCTCGCGGTCGGCATCCTGGTCGACAACGCCACCGTCGTGATCGAAAACGTCGAGCGCCACGTCGGCCTTGGCGAAGACATCGAGCGGGCGATCCTCACCGGCACGTCCGAAGTTGCGGTGCCGACGTTTCTCGCGACGCTGTCGATCAGCGTCGTCTTCGTTCCGATATTCCTTTTGACCGGCACTGCCAAATACCTGTTCTCGCCGCTGTCGCTTTCCGTGATCATCTCGCTGGCGGCGAGCCTCGTGCTCTCATTCACCCTGGTGCCGATCTTGTTCAAGTATCTCATGGCGTCGCAAGTTCATGCGGCGCATGAAACGCACGGCGCGCCTGACGCCGCGGGATCGCCCGCCGCAAGGCCGCGCGGCCGGATGAACCCCTTCAGCTACATCCATCACGCCTTCGAGCAGGGATTCGAGCGCTTTCGCGAAATCCACCGCAATACGCTGTCGTGGACCGTCGAGCGGCCGCTGGCGACGGTCGGCTTCTTCGCCGTGCTGATCGTGGCTTCGTGCCTGCTGTTTCCCCGACTCGGGATGGACTTCTTTCCGCAGATCGACGCCGGGCAGATGCGGCTCCACGTGCGCGCGCCGGCCGGCACCCGCCTGGAGGATACCGAGAAATATTTCGCCGAGGTCGAGGCGGCGATCCGCGAGATCGTCGGCAATGACCAGATCGAGGTGGTACTCAGCAATATCGGGCTGCCCTACAGCGGGATCAACATCGCGCTTTCCGATTCGGCAACCGTCGGCCCAATGGACGGCGAGATGCTGATCTCGCTGAAAGAGACGCACACGCCCACGCCCGAGCACATCGCCGAATTGCGCCGTGAGCTGCCGCGGCGCTTTCCCCAACTGCAGTTCTTCTTTCAGCCCGCCGATATCGTCAATCAGGTGCTCAATTTCGGGCAGCCTGCGCCGATCGACATCCGCGTGGCGGGACCGGATGCAAACGCCGCCTACGCGATCGCGAGGAAGATCGCCCAGGATCTCAACCGCGTCCCGGGCGTAGTCGATTCCCACGTGTTCCAGGTTCCAGACGCGCCGGCGCTGACGGTTGACGTCGATCGCACAGTCGCCCGCGAAGTCGGATTGAGCCAGAACACGCTGGCGAACAATCTCCTGGTCTCTCTCAATAACAGTGCCCAGGTCTCACCGAACTTCTGGCTCAATCCGCGCAATGGCGTCACCTATCCGCTCGTCGTGCAGACGCCCACCTACAAGATCGCGTCGACGCAGGAATTGTGGACGCTGCCGGTTACGCCGCCGCAGACCGAGACCCCGCAAGTGCTGATGAACGTCGCCAAATTCGGACGCGACAAGGTGCCGATGATCATGTCGCAGTACAACATCAGGCCGGTCTTTGACGTCCATGCTGACGTGCAGGGCCGCGACCTGAACTCCGCCGCGGCGGCAATCGACAAGGTGATCGAAGCCAACAGGCCGGACGAGTCCAAGGCGATCTCAATCACGCTCAGCGGCCAGGTGGAAACGATGCGGGAGAGCTATTCGGGGCTGTTCACCGGCATGGCGGTCGCGGTTGCGTTCGTCTATCTGCTGCTGGTGATCAACTTCCAGAGTTGGCTCGACCCGGTGATCGTGCTGCTCGCGGTCCCGTTCGCGCTCGGCGGGGTGATGTGGATGCTTTTCCTGTCGCAGACTCACGTGAGCGTCCCGGCGCTGATGGGAACGCTGATGTGCATCGGCCTGACCACCGCGAACAGCATTCTGGTCGTTGTCTTTGCCAACCAGCGCATGGCGATGGGCGTCAATCCCCGCGGCGCCGCGATCGAGGCCGGGTTCACGCGGCTGCGCCCGGTCCTCATGACCGCTGGCGCGATGATCCTCGGGATGATTCCGATGGCGCTCGGCGTCGGCGAGGGCGGCGAGCAGAACGCGCCGCTGGCGCGCGCCGTCATTGGCGGCCTCATGTTCGCGACCGTCGCAACGCTGGTTTTTGTTCCGACCATGTATGCTTTGCTGCGGCGGGCTCCAAGCGAAGCCCAAGCAGGAGGCGCGAATGAATTGTCCGCGAGAGGGAGCTCATCCAGTGCGCCAGTCTGATTTTTCGACATCGCCGACGCCCGTCGAGCCAACCTTCGATTCCTTCGACGACAGCGCAGCCGACGAGACGGTGGCGCAGCCGCACAATCACGTGCCGATTTCGACCGCCTACGCGAAGGGGACAGGACGCCGGATCAGGTTCGCGGCGGCCATTCTCGCCGTTGCCTTGGCGGCGGCCTTCGTGTTCGTCCAGCAGATCAAGTTGCGCAAGGACACGGCGCTCGCAAGCGAAACCGCGGCCCGAGCCGAGGAAGCGCCGCCCGTCGAGGTGATAAGGGTCGATATGGCGCCGCCGACCCAGACGCTGACCCTGCCAGGAGAAACGCGGGGCTGGTATAATTCGACCATCTATGCGCGGGTCAGCGGCTATGTGGCGAAATGGATCGCCGACATCGGCGACCGGGTGAAGAAGGATCAGGTGCTGGCGACGATCGACACGCCGGAACTGGACGCCCAGCTCGAGGCCGCGCAAGCCCAGCTCAAGGCCTCCGAAGCGGAGGTGAAGGTCAGAGAGGCGGATGTCGAGTTCGCCAAGACGACTTACGACCGGTGGCAGGGCTCCCCCAAGGGAGTCGTGTCGGAGCAGGAACGCGAGGACAAGAAGGCGCGCTATGCAATGGCCATCGCCCAGTTGAATGCGGCGCGCGCGCGCGTGGCGCTCGACCAGGCCAATGTGGACCGGCTGTCCTTTCAAACCAGCTTCAAGCAGGTCACCGCACCCTATGAAGGCGTGATCACAGATCGCCGCGTGGACATCGGGGACCTGGTGACCGCCGGCAGCGGCACAAACATAACCCCGCTTTACGGGATCGCGCAGTCGGAACAGATCCGCGTGTTCGTAAACGTTCCCCAGGCGGCGAGCGCCGAGATCGGCGACGGCACGCCGGCGCAGGTCACTGCTGGCGAATATGCGAACCGGACTTTCGAGGGAAAGGTCACGAGGACCAGCAAGTCGATCGATCGGCGCGCCCGGACGCTGCGCGTCGAAGTCGACCTGGCCAACGACGATCGTGCTCTCGTTCCCGGCATGTATGTTCAGGTTGCATTCCACCTCAAGCCGACGAGTTTCGTACAGGTTCCGGCGAGCGCATTGCTGTTCCGCGCAGCCGGTCCGCAGGTGGCGGTCATCGATGACAATGGAACGGTGAAATTCCAGGACGTGACGATCGCTCGCGACAACGGCAATTTCGTCGAGCTCGCGTCCGGCCTCTCCCCAGGCCAGAGGGTTGCTCTCAACATCAGCAACCAGATCGCAGAGGGCGATCGGGTTACGGTGCGGGAAGAGGCCAAGACGGCGCAGGCGAGGTAGCGGCGTCAGCAACGCCCTTGCGCGGTCGCCAGTCGCATTGACCGGCGCTGCCGTTTCCTCCGGCGGGGCTCGGCTTGTCCCGGCCACCGCCGTTCCGCCTGCGCTGTGCTCTCTGGCGCGCGCTTCCCCTCATATTTGAACGCCTCCGCTTAAAGGGAAATCATCGCGGTTGTACGCGGACCGGTCCGCGTCATTTGCATGGAAAAAGCGCGGCCGGCCCCTTTTCGCGTTTGAAATCCGACAATTGGGCCTTAACATCCGATTGGATTCGCCCGCGGAATGGGGCATTGGTCGGATCGCAAATCCGCGGACCTCGGTTGCGATTGTCGAGGGGGTTAAGGGGAGCGTCAAGTAATGAGGACACCATGCCGGGCGTTGGTAGTCGCCGGCGCGTTCATTTGTCTGTCGGGATGTGCCGTTGGTCCTGACTATGAGCCTCCCGCCGTCGCCGTTCCGAAGGTCTTCGGCACGGCATCGTTGACACCCGCGGTCCCGGCTGCGCCGATCAAGCCGGATTATGTGCGATGGTGGCAGGTCCTGCATGATCCGCAACTGAACGCGCTCATTGAGCGCGCGGTTGTATCGAACCCCGATATCGAGATTGCGCTGACGCGGGTGCAGGAAGCAAGATCGCAACAGATCGTCGTGGCCGGAGCGATGCTTCCGACCGTGGGCGGCAGTGGAACGGTCGCGGCCGGCAGCGGCACCGACCTCACCAAAGGGCGGGTTGCGCAGTCGATCCGGGCGGGCGACACCACCACCGGCGTCAGATCGGTTTGGCAGATGGCCGGTTTCGACGCCGGCTGGGAGCTCGATCTGTTCGGCAAATACCGGCGCCAGCTCGAGGCCACTGTCGACGATACTGAGGCGCAGATGGAGCTGCGCAACGCGGTGCTGATCACCGTCATTGCCGATGTCGCTCGTAACTATCTCGACATCCGCGGGCTGCAATCGCAGTTGGAGATTGCCAAGAGCGACGTTGCGACGGCGCAGCGGACCGTCGATCTGCTCCAGACCCGGTTCGATCGCGGGCTGTCGAATGAGCTGGACCTCACCCTGGCGAAGCGGCAGCTCGCGACCGAAGAGGCGAGGCTGCCTGAACTCAACGCCGCGATTTCCGCCGCCCAAAGCCGGCTCGCAGTGCTGCTCGGCACCTATGCGGAGGATGTCGCCAGGGCAATTCAGAGCCCCGGGAAATTGCCTCGGGTCCCGGAGCGTCTGCGTGCGGGGGTGCCAGTCGATCTGCTGCGGCGGCGGCCGGATATCCGGGCAGCCGAACGCCAGCTCGCGGCTGCGACCGCGCGCATCGGGGTGGCGACCGCCGACCTGTTCCCGTCGGTGGCGCTGACGGCGGGCCTGGGCGAACAGGGCGTGACGAGGCAGGGCGCTGTTATCCCGGTGTACCCCAATCCGATCTGGTCGTTCGGTCCGGCCGCATATTGGCCGCTGCTCGATTTCGGCCGTCTCGATGCTCTCGTCAATATCGAAGATATGCGGGCCCATGAGGCGCTTGTCTCGTACAAGAAGACGATCATCGCGGCTGTCGAGGAGGTCGATCAGGCCATCAAGCAATACCGGCTCGATCTGCAACGGCATCGGGCGCTCATTGCGGCGCTGGACGCGAGTCATCGCGCCGTCAATCTCGCCACCGAACGTTACGAGCGCGGCGTCACGGATTTTCTCAACGTGCTCGATGCGCAACGTCAGGATTATGCGCTGGAGGAACAGACGGCCATTGCGGCCGAGGTCGTCGTGCTTCGCTACGTCGCCTTCTTTAAGGCGCTGGGCGGCGGCTGGGAGCTGTACGACGTACTGCCGCCGATTCCGCCAGCCCAACCGGCCGTTGTCGCAGCCGCTCGCCGCCTGACGAACGGCTGGCGTTAGCGGTTATGACGCCGGCGTAGCCCCGGGTTGAGCGCAGGCGAATCCCCTGCCCGCGGTGCCGCAGGATAGGGAGCCCCGGACTTCGCTGCGCTCAATCCGGGCTGCGAACCGGGCTGCGAAGGTAAGGAGTGGCGCTTTTTGCGGCTTGGCGCACCTGACGCATTCAACTAGCTTTTTGAACAGTTCGCCAACCGGAATCGTCGATGAAACCGCCGCGTCAGTTCTTCAAGCCGCTTGCCATCGGCGCGCCTGCGCCGATGCGCGACCTTCCGGTCCGGCTCGAACGCATGATCCATTTCGTGCCGCCGCATCTGGAAAAGATGCGCAATAAGGTTCCGGACCTCATCCGCGAGGTCGATGTCGTGCTCGGCAATCTGGAGGACGCCATTCCGGCCGACGCCAAAGAAGCAGCGCGGCATGGCTTGATCGAGATGGGCAAGGCGCATGACTATGGCGCAACCGGACTGTGGGCGCGGATCAATGCGCTCAATTCCCCGTGGGCGCTCGACGACATCGTCGAGATCGTCGCCGCCCTTGGCAACAAGCTCGACGTCATCATGCTGCCCAAAGTCGAGGGCGCATGGGACATCCACTATCTCGACCAGCTCTTGGCCCAGCTTGAGGCGCGCCATCACGCTTCAAGGCCCATCCTGATCCACGCCATTCTTGAGACAGCCGGAGGCGTCAACAACGTCGAGGCCATCGCATCGGCCTCCCCGCGCATGCACGGCATCAGCCTCGGTCCGGCGGATCTGGCGGCCTCGCGCGCGATGAAAACCACGCGCGTGGGTGGCGGGCATCCGGACTATGTGGTGCTCGCCGATGCGAAAGCTGGCGGCGCGCCGGATGGCCGCGCAGCCTTCCAGCAGGACCTGTGGCATTACACGATCGCCAGGATGGTGGACGCCTGCAGCGCCGCAGGCATCAAGCCGTTCTATGGTCCGTTCGGCGATTTTTCCGATCCGGCGGCCTGCGAAGCGCAATTCCGCAATTCATTCCTCATGGGCTGCGTGGGCGCATGGTCCCTGCATCCCACCCAAATCGAGATTGCCAAGCGCGTCTTCTCACCCGACCCGGCCGAAGTCGCGTTTGCAAAAAAAATCCTCGCCGCCATGCCGGACGGCAGCGGCGCCGTGATGATCGACGGCAAGATGCAAGACGATGCAACCTGGAAACAAGCCAAGGTGGTGGTCGATCTCGCGCGCCTCGTGGCGGCCAAAGATCCGGCGATGGCCGCGCTGTATGGGGTGTGACCCGCAACAAAATTTGACTAACTGAACGTCCATTTAGCAGAATGACGGCGGAGCGCCACAATTCAGGCGTATCAGGCGTAGGATGGACGGCTAACATGAGTAAAATCCGGCGCGCGAAATATGCCATCGGCCAGGTCGTGCGGCACCGCGTCTATCCGTTCCGGGGCGTGGTGTTCGACATCGATCCCCTCTTCAGCAATACGGAGGAGTGGTACCAGTCCATTCCCTCCGAGGTGCGTCCTCACAAGGACCAGCCTTATTACCACCTGTTCGCCGAGAATGCGGAAACCGAGTATGTGGCCTATGTGTCGGAGCAGAATCTATTGCCCGATGACTCCGGCGAGCCGGTGCGGCACCCGCAGGTCGCGGAGATTTTCATCCGCGACGACGAGGGCGGTTATCGGCCGCGCAATTCAATATTAAACTGAAGAAACCTCGAGCGCATTCGCTGCCGGGCAGGTGAGGCGCCAGGTCACGCCGGAGGGCGCATATTCAAGATCGACCTTACCGTCCACGCTGCGCTCCGCCATCGTCTCCATCACAATGCTGCCGAACCCGCGCCGCTGCGGTTTCGACACTGGCGGCCCCTCCCGTTCGACCCAGCTCATCGTCAAGATGTCGCCGTCGCGCGCCCATGAGACATAGGCGCGACCTGTATCGGTCGACAGCGCCCCGTATTTCCCGGCGTTGGTCGCAAGTTCGTGAAGGGCGAGCCCGATGGCTTGCGCGGAAGCTGGCTTCAGTCGCAGCCGGGGGCCATTCAGCGCAATGCGAGAACCGATAAGATCGGCGAAATGGGCGAGCTGGGCGCGAACCAGATCCGCGATCTCGACCCCGTTCCATTCGTTGCGGACGAGCAGGTCCTGATTGGCTGACAAAGCCTGGATGCGCTCTGAGAAGCGCTCGATGAAGCCTTCGGGATTTCTGGCGGCGGTCTGGTGGGCGATGGCGTCGACGACGCTGAGCATGTTCTTGGCGCGATGGTTGATCTCGCGCATAAGGAGATGCTCTTTTTCCTCGCGCTCCTTGCGCTCGGTGACGTCCTGGACGGTGCCGATGAGGCGAACAGCCCGCTGTTCGGGCCCATCGCCCTCAAAATAAGCAACTCCACGTCCCTCCACCCAGCGGATCGTGCCGTCTCGCCGCCGAACCCGGTACTCATGGGCGTACGCCTTCGGATTGGGGGAGTCGAGCGCTGCCTCACGGTTTGTCCAGAACCTCTCCGCGTCCTCCGGATGCACTCGTTCCATGAGCTCTTTGATCGGTACCTCGTCGGCGGTAAAATCAAAAATTTCCTTGGTGCGCGGATCCACCGAGAGCATGCGGCGGCGTAGATCGTATTGCCACCACCCAAGCTGCGTTGCATCGAACGCAAGCTGCAGGCGCTCCCTGCTCGCCTGCAGGTCATGCTCCGCCGCCCGCCGCCTGGCGGCGGCCCTTCCAAGCTCTGCCATGAGGGTGTCCACCTCAGCCACCGGGGTATCGTAGGACGGCAGCGGATCGCCCTTTCCCAAAGTGGTCGCCGCGCGCACTGCGTGTCCGACCGAGCGTGCGATCAGGCGGCCCAGCCATGAGGCCAAGGCGACCACCAGTGCAAAGGCCGCGACCGCGGTGAAACCGATGGTCCACCACAGCGCCCGAACCGGAGCCTCGATCAGGGCCGTAGGGGCCCACACGGCGGCCTCCCAGCCGGTCAATTCCGACCGCGCGTACGCCTCCAGCGACGGCCGCCCTTCGGAGTCGGTAAACTCGAATACGCCCACCGGTCCGGCGGAATGCCGCTGCGCTGCCAGCAGCTCCTTGCCAATGAATGCATCCTCCTGTTCCGAACGCGCGACGATCCGGTGCGCGGCATCGGCAATGACCGCCAGCCGGCCCGGCGGCAGTTCATTGGCTGCGACCAGGCGTCCCAGCGCATGCTGATTTTGCGACCTGCCGACGACGTAGCGGGTCTCGCCGCCGATCTCGACCGGCGCCGTGACGCCGTACATAAACTCATTGACGATGGGGGCCATGAACAGGCCGGTCACTTGCGGTTTACCTGTCGCGAAGGTCCTCTCTACTGGTTCCGAAGCAACCGCCCTTGGCAGAGGCTTGCCGAAGGGCACAAAGGTATTGACGAGTTGCTGCATATTGCGATCGATGAGCACGATGTTGCCGCGTTGCTGCCACGCCAGCGAGGCTTGGGCCTGGCGCTGGAATTCGGCGAAGTCGCCTTCACGGAGCGACGGCGAGGCGGCCAACGCCTGCAGTCTCTCGATCTCGCCGATGACCTCACGGTCAACTCCCGCAGCCAAAATACGGGCCTCGCTCAACAGTTCGTTCCGGCCCTCGCGGAGCTGAGCGTCAGTGACGCGCGTTCCCGCGTACACGCCGAACAGCACGAGCGGCGCAACGATTGCGCATCCGAGCATGACCTGTAGCTGCCACAATGGCCGCGGCTTTTGGAGCGCGGGCATGGCGCCCATCCGCAAAACGATGGCGGCAGCGATGCAAAACAGGCCGACCGCGGTCGGCAGCGCAGGCGGATCGACCGAGCTATAGAGCGCATGGATGCCTGTCAGGTAATTCAGCATGGCAAATAGCGCCATGATACCGGCAAGCCCTCCGAGCACGGTCGCCGTGAAGTGATGCCTTTCGAAGCGGCCGACCACGAGCGAGCCGCCTGCGACCGCAATCGCCAGCGGCATCCCGTTTATCATCGCGAAGGAAGCAGCCCCGTGTCCCGGCGTCGCTGCCCGCGGCACCAGCAAGCCGTTCAATTGGTTGAAGCCCAGATCGACGCCCGCTCGATCGAGCAGATCGAGCGCAGCGACGGCGGCCACCGCAAGGCCGACCGCGAACGCAAAGCGCGAGTTCTTGCCAGGATGTACGAGAGCGGCGCCGAGGGCTGCAAGGCACATTGCCGTCGCTGGCTTCACGGTGGCGAAGCCAGAGACCCAGGTTGACAGCACCGGCCGTGAGACCCACCAACCGATGAACGCCGCGGCGCCAATCATCGCCGCAGCAAAGCCGGCAACTTGGCTTGCGCGTTGTCTCCTCAGGTTGCCGGCCTGACCAATAAGCAGCGCCACGTAGGCTCCGAAAGTCAAACCGCAGCCGCACGGCATGGTCGGCACCGACGACGCCCGCCGGCGACGCCTCCAAGATAAGCATTTGCCGGGACTGCGCTATCTCTTTGCAACATTTTATTCGGAACGAAGCAACTTGGGGTGACGGAGCGGATTGCGGTGACCACGAGTTGCGAAATCTTTCCTTCCCTCAAAGTTCCCTCAAGCTTCGCATGGTCCCTTGCACATCCGCGCAGGCAGTGCGCAAATGCGGCGGCTACAAGCCTCGCCTCTACGGCTTTCGGGATTCGAGCGCGCTCGCTGCCGGGCAGGTCAAGCGCCAGATCAGGCCGGAGGGCGCATAATCGAGGTCGACCCTGCCGTCGACGCTGCGTTCCGCCATTGTCTCCATGACGATGGTGCCGAACCCGCGCCGCTCCGGCCGACACACCGGCGGCCCGCCATGCTCCGTCCAGCTCATGGCGAGGGCGCCGTCGGTGGTGCCCCAGGAGACATCGACATGACCCTCCTCCGTCGACAGCGCCCCATATTTTCCGGCGTTGGTGGCAAGCTCGTGGAGCGCTAGCCCGATCGCCTGCGCCGAAGCCGCCCTCAACCGCAGCTTGGGGCCTTGGACAGCGATGCGAGAGCCGATGAGGTCAGCAAAATGCGCGAGCTGCGCATGAACCAGGTCCTCGATCTCGACCCCGTTCCATTCGTTGCGGACGAGCAGATCCTGATTGGCTGACAGCGCCTGGATGCGCTCGGAGAAGCGCTCAAGGAAATCTTCGGAGCTCTTGATGGCGGTCTGGTGGGCGATGGCGTCGACGACGCTGAGCATGTTCTTGGCGCGGTGATTGATCTCGCGTATCAGGAGGTGCTCCTTTTCCTCGCGTTCTCTGCGTTCGGTGATGTCCTGGACGGTCCCGGCCATGCTCACGGCCCGCCGCTCATGCTGGGTCCCCTCGAAATAGGCAAGCCCGAGGGTCTCCACCCAGCGGAGCGCGCCATCGCGCCGCCTCATTCGGAATTCGGTCGCGGAGCGCTTGGGCTCAGCAGGATCGACCGACGCCGCGAGAGCCGTCCGAACCTTTTCGGCATCGTCCGGATGGATGCGCTTGATCGCCTCTTCAATCGGCGCCTCAGGCTCCGCAAAATCGAAAATTTCCTGACAGCGGGCGTCTCCCGAGATCACGCGGCGGAGCGGATCGTACCGCCACGACCCAAGCTGGGCCGCGTCGAGGGCAAGCTGCAGGCGATCCTTGCCCGCTCTCACGTCCTCCTCCGCCCGCTTGCGCGCGTCGATATCCTGGATCACCGCCATGTGCCGCAATGGCCGGCCCGATGCGTCGCGGATGACGTTCACCGTGGTTCGCGCCCAGACGGCCGTTCCGTCCTTGCGCACGTAGCGCTTTTCCACGTCGAAATCCGATTCTCCGGCGTCCAGGCGATGGCACAACTCATGATCGAGCGCAATGTCATCGGGATGCGTAATGTCGTAGACCGACCGGCCGAGCAATTCCTCCTCGCTATACCCCACGAATTTGCACATGGCGGCGTTGACGCGGAGGAATCGGCCGCTTGGCGGCTGGACCTCGATCTTGCCGACGCTGCTCAGGTCGAACATGGCGCGGAAGATCTCTTCACTTTCGCGCAAGGCGGCTTCCGCGCGTTTGAGTCGGGTGATGTCGATGGCTGCCGTGACGAGCCCGGCCACTTTGCCGTCGTTCCACTCCGGCTCAAGATGGCAATGGAGGAATCTCGGTTCCCCTGCATCGTCAGGCACGCCGACCTCGAACTCGACCGTCCTGCCGGCAAGGCACTCGCGGATGTAAGGCGCGGCGGTGGCGAAGGTTTCGTCTCCGATCACCTCCGGGACACGTTTGCCGATCACCTGCTCGGCCGTAACCCCGAACCGTTCCGCAAGCCGCTCCGCGTGGTACCTGTTGATGAACTTGTAGCGGAGGTCCGCGTCGCAGTGTGCGATGCCGACCGGGGCGTTATCGCTGACCAGCCGCAGCTGGCGCTCGCTGTCGCGCAGCATCCCCTCTGCCGCCTGTCTCTTGGCGGCCGTTTCCCGCAGCTCTGCCATCAGAGCGTTGACTTCGGCGAGCGGCGTTCCGGTCGGCGGCAACGGGGCGCTCTCGCCTAAGGCGATTGCTGCGCGGGCAGCCTGCCCGACCGAGCGGGCGATAATCCGGCCCAGCCATAAGGCCAGGGCGACCACCAGCGCCGACGCCAACAACGCCGTCAAGCCGATCGTCCACCACAGCGCCCGAACCGGGGCCTCAATCACCGCCCTCGACTCCCACACAGCGACTTCCCAGCCGGTCAGCTCCGAGGGAGCGTAGGCCTCCAGCGATGATCGCCCTTCCCAGTCGACAAACTCGAACACGCCGCCGCCTTCGGCGCGATGCCACTGCGACCGCGGCAGCTCCTGCCCGATCAGCGCATGATGATGGTCAGACTCCGCGATGATGTGGTGCGCAGCGTCGGCGACCGCCGCATGCCAACCTGCCGGCAGCTCATTTGCGGCGACCAGCCGTTCGAGGGCGTCCTCATCGGGCGACCTGACCAGGGCGTAGCGGCTCTCGCCGTCGATCGGCACGGGGACGATGATGCCGAACATGAACTGTTTCAGAGGCCCGAGGAAGAGGCCGGTTACCTGCGGCCTGCCGGTTGCCAGAGCCTTCTGCGCGGGTTCCTGCAGGGCCGATTCTTCCACGGGCGCGCGAGACGTCGCCCAGGTATTGACGAGCTGGCGCATCTCGCGGTCGATGAGGATGATGCTGCCGCTCTGGTCCTCCGAGGCCAGCGCGGCCTCGGCCTGGCGCTGGAACGCCGCGAAGTCGCCTTGTCGCAGCGACGGCGCGGCAGCCAATGCCTGCAATCTCCCGATCTCGCCAATGATCTCGTGATCGACTTCCGCCGACAAGGTGCGCGCCTCATTTCTCAGCTCCTTGCGGGCCTCGTCGAACTGCGCATCGCCGACGCTAAATCCCGCGTACACGCCAAACAGCAGGAGCGGCGCAATGACTGCGCATCCGAGCAGGATCAGCAGATGCCACGACGGGCGAGGCTTGCGGAGCGCGGGCATCGCACCGATCCGCAAAATGATCCCTGCGGCGATGCAGAGCAGGCCAGCGGCGGTAGGCAGCGCGGGCGGCCTGATAGATGTTGCCCCATAGAGCGTGTCGATGCCGGTGAGGTAGCCGAGCAGGACGAACACTGCGATGGCCCCGGCGAGGTAGCCAAACAGGGTCGCGGCAGGGCGATGCCGCTCGAAACCGCTGAGCGCGAGCGCGATGCCGGCGAGGCCCAACGCCAGCGTCGCCGCATTTGTGACCCGGAATGAGGTCGCCGTTGCCCGGAACGAGGGCTCGCCGGGCGCCAGCCAGCGGTCGATGCCAGGCTCGATGTTGAAAAGGACCACCCCCAGGCCGAGCGCGGCGATGGCCGCCACCACGAGACCGGCCGTCAACCCAAAACGTTGTTCCTTGCCGGGGTGCATGAGCCCGAAGCCGAGGGCTGCGAGGCACAAAGCTACGGCCGGCTTCACAGTGGCAAAGCCGGGCCTCCAACTCGACAGCAGCGGCAGCGAGGCCCACCAGCCAAGAAGCGCAGCGGCGGCTATCGTCAACCCCGCAAAACCAGCAACCTGGCTCGCACGTTGTGTCCTAAGGCGGCCGGCCGGGCCGGCAAACAGCGTCACGTAGACTCCAGATGGTCAAAACCGGTCAGCGCGCGGACCAAAGGCGCAGAAACCTGACCAGCAACGTTCATCAACATAAGCAGTCGCGCGACCGGGACCATGTCTTTGCGAAATTTTTGCCGAAGTCGGAACAATGGGAACCGCCTCGCGCCGTGAGCGGCGGCGCCGACTGGCGGCGCAATTTGGCGTTGAATTGAGTCTCTCACGAACGCCGGATAAAATCGGATCGTCCTTCCCGCTCGCGCGGTTGACCGCGCCCTCTCCCCCTCCCCGCTCTCCCGGCTCGCAAAGGAGGATAGGGAGGAGGGCGTTCTTGAGAGATTTCCCCCTCCCTGACCTCCCCCGCTTCCCCGCTCCCCAGCCCTCCCCCGCTTGCGGACGAGGCTACGGAAGGGGTCAGCGGAGGGTAGGCAGGGAGCTCCAGCGCGCTCGCCGCGGGGCAAGTCAAGCTCCAGGTCAAACCTGACGGCGCATAGTCGAGCTTGACGGCGCCGTCGACGCTGCGCGCCGCCATCGCCTCCATGACGATGGTGCCGAACCCCCGCCGGTTCGGCTGAGACACCAGCGGCCCATCGCGCTCCGCCCAGCTCATGGCGAGGGTGTCGCCGTCTTTCTTCCAGGAGATATGCACGCGACCCTTCCCGGTGGAGAGCGCCCCGTATTTGCCGGCGTTGGTCGCAAGCTCGTGCAGCGCGAGCCCGATGGCCTGCGCGGAAGCGGGCTTGAGGCGCAGCTTGGGGCCATCCACGACAATCCGGGAACCAATGAGATCTCCGAAATGCGCGAGCTGGGCGCGAGCCAGGTCCGCTATGTCCACGCCGCTCCAGTCGCTCCGTATCAACAGATCCTGATTTGCTGAGAGCGCCTGGATGCGCTCGGAGAAGCGCTCGATGAAATCTTCGGGATTTCTGGTGGCGGTCTGGTGGGCGATCGAGTCTACGACGCTGAGCATGTTCTTGGCGCGATGATTGACCTCGCGCATCAGAAGGTGCACCTGCTCCTCGTGTTCCTTGCGTTCGGTGATGTCCGCGACGGTGCCGACGACGCTCGCGGTTGGCCGCTCACTGCGCACGCCCTCGGAGTAAGCAAGCCAATGCAGTTCCACCCACCGGACCTTGCCGTCTCGCCGCCGAAGTCGGTACTCGATCGCCTGGGGCTTCGGATCGGCGGGATCGAGCGCCGTCGCGCGGGCCGCCCGAAACCTTTCCGCATCGTCCGGAAGCACCTGCTGCGCGATCTCCTCGATCGGCGTCTCGTCCGCTGTGACGTCAAAAATTTCTTTCGCGCGCGCGTCCCCTGAGAACACACGGCGGCGCGGATCGTACTGCCACCAGCCAAGCTGGGCAGCATCCATGGCAATCTGGAGCCGCGCCTTGCTGGCGAACAGATGGCGCTCATTGTCGCGCAGCAAATCCTCCGCGGCCTGCCGCCTGACCGCGGCCCCTCGCAGTTCCGCCATGAGCGTGTCGACCTCAGCAACGGGGGTTCCGCTGAGCGGCAGCGGCCCGCCCTCCCCCAAAGCGATTGCGGCGCGGGCCGCGTGGCCGACCGAGCGCGCGATAATCCGGCCCAGCCACAAGGCTGAGGCAATCACCAATGAGAGCGCCAGAACTGCCATCACGCCGAGGGTCCGCCACTGCGCCCGAACCGGCCCCTCGAGCACGGCCCTGGGCGCCCACACAGCGGTGATCCAGCCGGTCAAATCCGATCGCGCGTTTGCCTGCAGGGCCGGTCGCGCTTCGGAGTCGACGATCTCGAATACGCCGCCGGGTCCCGACTGCTCCCACTGCGCCCGCGGCAGTTCGTTGCCGAGATACAGGCCTTGACGATCGGACTCCGCGATGATGCGATGCGCCGCGTCGGAGACAAGCGCCTGCGCCTGCCAGCCTGCCGGCAGTTCAGTTGCTGAAACGAGGCGTGTGAGGGCGTTCTGATCCGGCGACCTGGCGAGCACGTAACGGATCTCGCCGTCGATCTTTACCGGCACCATGACGGTGACCAAAAGCTGTTTGGCGACGGGCGCCCAGAAAAGGCCGCTCACCTGCGGCTGACCTGTCGCGAATACCCTCTCTGCAATTTCCGGAACAGCTGTGTCCGGCAAGGCCTTGCCGTAGGGCTCCCGGGTATTGACGAGCTGCCGGAGCTTGCGATCGATGAGGACGATGCTGCCGCTTTGATGCAAGGTCAGCGAGGCCTCGGCCTGTTGCTGAAATTCGGCGAGATCTTCCCAGCGCAGCGACGGCGAAGCCGCCAACGCCTGCAGCCTGTCAAGCTCGCCCATGATGTAGCGATCAATGTTCGCCGACAAAGTACGAGCTTCGATCGCCAGGTCTTCCCGAACGTCGTGGAGCTGTGCCGTGGTGAAGCGAAATCCCGCATAGGCGCCGTACAGCAGGAGGGGCGCAACGATCGCGCATCCGAGCATGACCAAGAGCTGCCACAACGGACGGGACTTGCGCAGCACTGGCATCAGTTCCATCCGCAGGAGGATCCCGGCGGCGACGCAGAGCAGGCCGACGCTCGCCGGCAGCGAGGGCGAGCTGACTGACGCAGAGCCGTAAAGCGTATCGATCCCGGTGAGGTAGCCGAGTAAGGCGAACACCGCGATGGCGCCGGCGAGGCTGCAGAGCACGGCTGCAGCAAGGCGATGCCGCTCGAAACGGCTGAGCGCGAGCGCGCCGCCCGCGAGCCCGAGGGCAATCGCCGCTACGCTTGCGACCCGAAATGAGGCGGCTCCGGATCCCTGAAGCGCAACCCGCGGCGCCAGCCAGGCGTCCATGCCGGGGTCGACGTTGACCAGGATAAGGCCCATGCCCCCGGCCGCAATGGCAGCCACAGCGAGGCCGATCACGAACGCCCATCTGAAGTCCCTGCCCGGCTCAAGGAGCGCGAGACCAAGCGCTCCGAGGCACAACGCGGCCGATGGCCTCATGGAGGGCAAGCCCGCCCCCCAGCTCGTCAGCAGCAGCGGCCCGATCGACCCGCCGATGAGCACTGCGCCGGCGATTATCACCGCGGCTAAGCCAGCAATTTGACTCGCGCGTGGTCTCTTCAGATTGCCGGCTCGGCCAACAAACGGGGTCACGTGGCCTCCAGATCGCCAAAAAAGCAGCTACCGGCCCTCCGCTTCGCTGTCGAACCGGGCCCGTAAAGAGTTCCGAGGAGACCTCGGCAAGCTCTCGCCATTCTTAGGTCCGGCGCGGCGAATCGCACCCCCCTCCCTGCCCTCGCCCGCTCCCCCTCTCCCTCTCCCTCCCCCGCCCGCGGGTGCGGGTAGGGAGGGGCCGGGAGGAGGGTAAGGAAGGGGCCCTTCACTTGAGATTTCCTCACGCTCCCAGGGTTCGAGCGCGTTCGCTGCCGGGCAGGTCAAGCGCCAGTTCAGGCCGGAGGGCGCATAGTCAAGATCGACCTTCCCGTCGACGCTGCGTTCCGCCATCGTTTCCATGACGACGGTGCCGAAGCCGCGCCGCTCTGGCTGAGACACCGCTGGCCCGCCACGCTCCGTCCAGCTCATGGTGAAGGCGCCGCCATCAGTCCCCCAGGAGATATGAACGCAGCCTGCGTCCGTCGAGAGCGCCCCGTATTTCCCGGCGTTGGTAGCAAGCTCGTGGAGGGCGAGCCCGATGGCCTGCGCGGAAGCTGCTCGCAAGCGCAGCTTGGGGCCTCGCACAGCGATGCGAGAGCCAACGAGGTCGGCGAAATGCGCGAGCTGGGCGCGGGCAAGGTCCGCGATCTCGACCCCTTTCCATTCATTGCGGACGAGCAGGTCCTGATTGGCCGACAATGCCTGGATGCGCTCGGAGAATCGTTCGATGAAATCTTCTGGATTTCGGGCGGCGGTCTGGTGCGCGATCGCGTCGACGACGCTGAGCATGTTTTTGGCGCGATGATTGATCTCGCGCATGAGGAGGTGCTCTTTTTCCTCGCGCTCCTTGCGCTCGGTAATGTCCTGGACTGTGCCGACGAAGCTCACGACCCGTCGCTCGGGCCCGTCGCCCGCAAAATAGGCGAGCCCGCGACTCTCGACCCAGCGAATCTTGCCGTCTCGCCGCCGAAGCCGGTACTCATTCGCGTAGGGCTTGGGATCGGCAGGATCGAGCGTCGCCTCGCGGACCGCCCAAAACCTGTCCGCGTCGTCCGGATGCACCCGCTTCATGAGCTCTTCGATCGCCACCTCGTTCTCGGCAATATCGAGATCGAAAATCTGGTTCGCGCGCGCATCCCCTGTGAGCACGCGACGGAGCGGATCGTACCGCCACCACCCGAGCTGCGCGGCGTCGAGCGCGAGCTGCAGACGATCTTTGCTTGCCTGCAGGTCCTCCTCCGCTCGCTTGCGCGCGCTGACATCCTGGATCACGCCCATGTTGCGCACAGGCCGGCCGGACGCATCACGGATGGCGTTCACTGTCACCCGCGCCCAAACCACCTCTCCGTCTTTACGGACGTATCGCTTTTCCACGTCGAATACGTCCGACTCTCCGGAATCCAGGCGTCGCCCCAGCGCGCGGCTTTCCTCGCGGTCCTCGGGATGTGTGACCTCGAGCACAGTCCGGCCGAGCAATTCCTCCTCGCTGTAGCCCAGGAATTTGCACATCGCGGCGTTGACGCGCAGGAAGCGGGTGCTTTCGGGATCGACCTCGATCTTGCCTACCGCGCTCGCATGGAACATGACGCGGAACGTCGTTTCGCTCTCACGGAGAGCGGCCTCATATTTCTGGCGTTCGGAAAGATCGTAGAAGTGGCACACGACGCCGAGGCGGCCGTCCGGCATGGTCACGCGCTCGATCCTCCAGTCGTAGGACTCGACAACGCCGGTGTCCTTTCGCCGCTCGACGCTGCCGGGCGCGTGGAACGGCTCGCCGGTGTCGAGGGTGTGGCGGAAGCGGCCGATCGCATCGCTCGCAAACGGCTCGGGCCAGATACACCGCAGCGCCTCGGTGAGGTCGCGGCCGATCAGCGGCCGCACGTTCTCGAATTTCTTTTGCGCGCCGGCGCTCACCTGCACGATGCGAAAATCAGCGTCCACCGCGTAGATCCCGAACGGCGAGTTCTCGACGAGCTGACGAAACGTGATTTCGCTGGCGCGCAGACGCTGCTCGGCGCGTTTGAGGCCGGTAATATTGGTCATTGCGGCGACCAGCCCGACCACCTTGCCGTCCTTGTACTCCGGCTCGTAGCAGCAATGCATAAACTGCGGCTCGCCAACCTCGTAAGGCACTTCGGCCTCGAACTCGACCGCCTTGCCGGCAAGACACTCGCCGACGTAGCGATCGACGGCGGCGTAGGCTTTCTCGCCGATCACCTCGGAAATCCGTCTGCCGATGACTTGCTCGGGCTCTAGCCCGAGTCGCTGCGCATAGCACCTGTTGACGAATTTGTAGCGGCCTTGCGCATCCCAGTGGGCGATCGCGACAGGGGCGCTGTCAGTGACAAGGCGCAATTGCCGCTCGTTGTCGCGCAACAGGTCCTCTGCCGCCTGTCGCTTGGCGGCGGTCTCGCGCAGCTCCGCCATCAGCGTGTTGATCTCGTTGATGGGCGTTCCGCCCGCCGGCGGCGTGCCGCCCTCTCCCGCAACGATCGCAGCGCCGGCCGCCTGGCCAACCGAGCGCGCGATAATCCGGGCCAGCCACAAGGCCAAGGCGACCACCAGCGCAATCGCCAGCAACGCCGTCAAGCCGAGGGTCCACCATAGCGCCCGGGCCGGCGCCTCAAGCAGGGCCTTGGGCTCCCATACGGCGGTTTCCCAGCCGGTCAAATCCGACCACGCGTATGCTTCCAGCGATGGTCGCCCTTCGGAGTCGGTATAGTCCGCTATCCCTCCAGGTCCGACACGATGCCGCTCCGACGGCGGCAGCTCCCGCCCCATCAGACTGTCCTGATGGTCAGTCCGCGCGATGATGCGGTGCGCAGCGTCGGCAACCATCGCGTGCCAGCCTGTGGGCAGCCTGTTTGCTGCAACAGGACCTTCGAGGACGCGCGGATTAGGAGACCTCACGAGGGCGTAGCGATTCTCGCCGTCGGTCGGCACGGGCACGATAATGCCGAACGTAAGCTGATGGCTCACGGGCCCCGTGAAAAGGCCTGTGACCTGCGGCTTGCCCGTGGCGAGAGCCCTCCGGACAGGTTCCGGAACAGGGACGTCTTCCAAGGGCGTGCCGAAGGGCGCCCAGGTGTTGACGAGCTGGTGCATGTCGCGATCGACGAGCATGATTGCGCCGTTCTGGCGCGAGGCCAGCGAGGCCTCGGCCTGGCGCTGGAACGCCGCGAAATCGCCTTGGCGCAGGGACGGCGAGGCCGCCAGCGCTTGCAGTCTGTCGATCTCGCCGACGATCTCGCTGTCGACTTCCGCCGACAGCGTGCGCGCCCGATCCATCAGGTCGCTGCGGACCTGGTCGAGCTGCGCGTCGGAGATGCTGACCTCCGCATATGCGCCAAACAGCAAGAGCGGCACAACGATGGCGCATCCGAGCATGGCCAGGAGATGCCACAGGGGCCGGGGCGTACGCAGCGCAGGCATCGCTCCGATCCGCAAAATGATCCCGGCAGCAACGCAAAGCAGTCCAACGGTGGCCGGCAGTGGAGGCGAGCGGACGGACGCGGAACCGTAGAGCGTATCGATGCCGGTCAGGTAGCCGAGCAGGGCAAACACCGCGATGGCGCCGGCAAGGCTGCTGAGCATCGTCGCGGCCAAGCGATGGCGCTCGAAGCGGCTGAGCGCGAGCGCGCCCCCAGCAAGCCCAAACGCGAGCGTCGATACGTGTGCGACGCGGGACGAAGCTGCCGCCGATCCCGACGCCGCAGCCTGCACCGCCAACCAGCGTTCGATGCCAATGACGCCAAACTCAAAGTCGATGAGGGCCAGCGTGAGGCCGACCGCGGCAAGGACTGCAACCGTGAAGCCGACCACGAATGCGAAACGAAAGTCCTTTCCGGGATGCACGAGCGCAAGGCCAAGCGTCGCCAGGGACGCGGCGCCCACCGGCCTCATCGGGGGGAAGCCCAAGCCCCAGCCAGACAGCAGCGGCAGGTGAGCCCACCAGCCGACAAGCACCGTGGCGGCAATGGCCGCCGCGGCAAAGCCAGCAACTTGACCTGCGCGTTGTCTTTTCAGGCTGCCGGCCTGGCCAACAAACAGCGTCACATAGGCTCCAGGTGGTTATCGGAGCGCGATCCCGGTCATGTTGAACCCTCAGCTCGCGAAATCATGGCCGGGCCAGTTGCGGCCATGAACGCCCTGCCTGCCCCTTCCGGGCGCTCCCCGAAAGCGAGGGGATGGCAGGGAGGGGCGAAGACGCGGACACCGGCGACAGTCCCCCGGATCAAGTCCGGAGAGGGTGCCGCGCCGGCAAGGACCCCATCGGAACGCACTCAAAAACCCGCACCCGGCGGCGCTCGCGGACCAAATGATTGCGAACCCGTCCGGCGACGGGTTGGACATAAGCATTTGCGCCAAGAGGACTATGCCTATGAAAAAAAAATTTTCAGGGCCGGAACAACCAGTCATGACTGCGGGTTGTGCAGGATTTTCTTCGCGTCTCGCCGCGATAAAGACGAACGAGGCAATTTGGCTGGTGCGATGGAAGGTCAAGGGTCAGCGAAACCCGTCAACGATGTGCCGCGTGGAAATGCCGCGGATGGATTTCGCTTAAGCTTATAATCGTAGACTCAACGGAACTCGTCGCACGGATTGAGCGCAGCGAGATGGGGCCGCCCTTTCGACGCGACAACGTGGGCCCTGCTTTCGCTGCGCTTAACGCAGGCTGCGGACAGCGCTCCAAACCGCCTTAGAGCAAGCCCAGGCTGCGCAGCTCGCGTCGCAAGTCCTCCGGCATGTCGCGGGCGCCAGGCGCAGCGCGGTCAAGGTCACGCGGGGCGTCGTGCGGGTCAAGATAACGCCAGCCCTGGAACGCCCGGTAGGGACGCGGCTCGACTGGCACAGGCTTGCAATCGAGCACGATGTGGCAGCGGCCGATGCCGTCCTTATCGACGAACGGGCGGATGTCGAGGATCCGCTCGCGGCACATGATCTGCCCGCGGATCACCCAGTAGAGCGAACCGCCGTCGAGGATCTCGGCCGCGCGCTTCGGCGCCATGCGAGTCGTGTGGTTCCGCCCGCGCCGGCGCGCACCGGTGTTCCCGTCGCGCCGCGCCTTGAGCTTCTTCCTGATCCAGTCCTCAAGGTCGCGGATGGAGTCGCAGCCGACGCAAAGTTTGATCAGATGGAGCATTTCAGGATTCCGCGGCGCGGCTTTTTTCAACCGATTAACATCTGGTCGGACTGTCATCGCCCGGCTTGACCGGGCGATCCAGTAAACAACGGCCCCGGGCTACTGGATTGCCCGGTCAAGCCGGGCGATAACACCAGAGGGCGACCGGAAAACCGGCTGATTAAATCGTCATGAGATCCCGGCCTATCACGATCTCCCCTGAGAAATTCTTGCGCACGTCCTCGGTCCACATCGCCGCGGTGATGGAGGGATCGTCGCCGGGCACCAGGTGGCTGAGCACCAGGGTCTTGACGCCGGCCTCGGCTGCCACATGCCCCAACTGCTCGGTCGTGGTGTGGCTCTCGACCAGATGCTTGCGCAAGGTCGGCGCATTGGGGTTGCGGGACAGCAAGCGGTCGAGACCAGCGAGGTGCATCGCTTCGTGAACGAGCACATCCGCTCCTTTGGCGAGCGCAACAAGCTCCGGCGAATAGGTGGTATCGCCCGAGAGTACGATCGAACGGTCCGGCGCATCGAACCGATAGGCATAGGCATGGGTGATCGGCGGATGACGCACCCTGACAGCGCTGACCCTGAGGCCGTCGCGCTCAAACGCTGTCGCGGCCCCGGCGCCCAATGGCGGCGCCTCGAATTCATGCACACGCACAAACTTGCGCAGATCCGGCCGCCCCTCGTCCTCCATGCGAATGTCGATGTCATAGCCGACCGACTCGAGAAAATTCGTCACGATCTTGCCGATCGGCGGCGGTCCCCGCACCTCGATCGGCTCGGTGAGCCCGCCGGCCCAGGCGTTGTAAATCAACGGGCCGACCTCGAGCATGTGATCGGAATGGTTGTGGGTGATGAGGATGGTGCGGACCTCCTGGGCTTCGACGCCCGCCGCGACGAGTTGGCGAGTGACGCCATAGCCGCAATCAACGACGTAGGAGCGGCCCGCGGCGATCACGAGATTGGACGGGTTGGCGCGGCCCTTATTCACGCGCGGGCCTCCTTTGGTGCCGAGCAGCACCACCTTGGTGCCGCCCGCCCCCGCCCTTACCTCCCCCGCTCGCGGCCGAGGGCCGAGGGCGGGCTGCGCAACCGCAAAGCTCGCCGTTGTGCAGGCTGCGGCGGCGGAAAGAAGAGTGCGGCGGGTGACGGCGACAGGCATACGCCTGCTCCATGAGATGTTTGGTCGATCAACCATTCGCGCGCTCCGGATCAATGCGAGCGAGCACAGCCCCTTCAACCGCCTGGGCGCCGGCGACGGCGGCCACTTCCGTCACGATGCCGTCGATTGGCGCAGTCAGGCTGTGCTCCATCTTCATGGCCTCCATGAGAGCGATACGGGCCCCCTTCTGTACGCGCTGGCCCGGCTCAACGAATGTGGCGACGATCTTGCCGTTCATCGGCGCTCGCACCACGCCGTCGACGCCAAAGTCGTAGGCGTCGAGGACGTCGAGGCGCCGCAACGCCACGTGAATCTGGCGACCGCCCGCGACCACGGTCGCGCCGCCTGCCGCCTCGACTATCCGGACGTGCGCCTCTCGGCTCTCCCCGGGCCCTCTCCCTGACCCTCCCCATCGAGCTGGAGAGGGAAGTATGGAGGCGGGCCTCCTTTGCCTTCCCCCGGTTGCGGGGGAGGGCAGGGACGGGGCAGACTGAGGGGGCGCCCCGTCAATCGCAACTTGCGCGCCTTCCGCTCCCCAGGTGACTGTTGCCTGCCGCGCCGCGCCATCAACCAGAATATCGAGCACGATCGTGCGGGCAGAGCCGAGCGTGAAGCCGTCGTCCTCCGACCAGGGGTCACGCCACCCATCATGAGATGGTGATTTCCGCGCCTGCCGCTCGGCCTCGACGATGCGCCGGCGCTCACGGTCGATGAGGAACGCGACGGCGCGGGCGATGGCCAGCGCTTCTTCGTACGGATCGGCGTGCAGAAGCTCATCAAGATGGCGGTCAATGAAGCCGGTATCGAAACGGCCGGCGCGAAATTCCGGGTGCTCGGCGAGCATCAGGAGAAAAGGCGCATTGACCCGCGGGCCGGCCACGACGAGATCGCGCAGCGCCGCCGCAAGACGCGCGAGCGCGTCGGCGCGGGTCGGCGCCCACGCGATGATCTTCGCAATCATGGGATCGTAGTCGGCCGGCACCGCGTCCCCCGATGCGAAGCCGGTGTCGACCCTGATCCCTTCGCCGGCCGGCGGCTCGAACACGGCGATGCGGCCTGATGACGGCAGAAAGCTCCGCGCCGGATCTTCCGCGTAGATTCGCGCCTCCACCGCATGGCCCTTAAGCGAAACGTCGGCCTGGCGCAGCGGCAGCTCTTCGCCCGCCGCGATGCGAAGCTGCCATTCGACCAGGTCGAGCCCGGTGATCGCCTCGGTGACCGGATGCTCAACTTGCAGGCGAGTGTTCATTTCCATGAACCAGAAGCCGCCCGACCGCAGGCCCTCGGAACCGTCGGCGATGAACTCCACAGTGCCGGCGCCCACATAGCCGACCGCCCGCGCCGCCGCGACCGCGGCAGCGCCCATTTCGGCGCGCAGGGCCGCTGTCATTCCGGGCGCAGGCGCTTCCTCCATCACCTTTTGATGGCGGCGCTGCAGCGAGCAGTCGCGTTCGCCCAGGTGGATCACGTTGCCCTGGTGGTCCGCGAAAACCTGGATCTCGACATGGCGCGGCGCCTCGACGTATTTCTCGATCAGCACCCGCGCATCGCCGAACGCCGCCATCGCCTCGCGCTGGGCAGCGCCGAGCGCCTCCTCGAATTCGGCATGTTTGTCGACGCGGCGCATGCCGCGGCCGCCGCCTCCCGCCACGGCCTTGATGAGAACCGGATAGCCGATCTCATAGGCCTTGCGCTTGAGGAACGCCGCCGTCTGCTGGCCGCCGTGATAGCCCGGAACCACGGGCACATGAGCCCGCTCCATGAGCGCCTTGGCATGATCCTTGAGGGCCATGGCGCGGATAGCCGCCGGCGGCGGGCCGACAAACACCACGCCGGCCTTGGCGCAAGCCTCAGCAAACTGCGCATTCTCCGACAGAAAACCATAGCCCGGATGCACGCATTGCGCGCCGGTGCGGCGCGCCGCGTCAATCAGCCTGTCGATCGCCAGATAGCTTTCCAGCGGCGGCGCCGGCCCGATCGGCACCGCTTCATCGCAGACGCGGGTATGGAGCGCGCCGACATCGGCCTCCGAGTAGACCGCGATCGTGCGCATGCCGAGCCGCGCCGCCGTACGCGCGATGCGAACTGCGATCTCGCCGCGATTGGCGATCAGGACTGACGCAAACATGGATATGCGATACCATCCGGGCGAGGAAGAATATATGTCGCCGGACGTTTTCCACGGAGGCTCGTGGAAAAGCAGCCGGCTGAGCGCCGGCAAGGGCCGAGGTTGTCTTGTCGATTAATCGGATCCCTGAACGACCTGACCCGGATTTCGCGGCGCTCAGTCCACGCCACCATGCTGCCAGGGGTCTTGCCCCAGTGACGCGCGGATACCAGACAGCATTGATTTCGTTGGCAATTCCAAAATTATAGCGTGTTCCGATGAGATGGAATCGTCTTTCTCGTCATGCCTATCCTGGTCGCGGTTGTCCCGGCCATGACTATGGATGAGCGGTTCCACAGGATCGGGAACCGCCGCAGTTTGTTTTGACAAAGTCCGGGTGGTTGGAGGTATTTTCTTCATATCTCGGCGGCAGGGAACGTGGTGGCGGCCCGGATTTCGCTGCGCTCAATCCGGGCTGCGCCATACGTCCCTACTGCGGCTGTCCGGAACCAGACGGCCGTGTTGCGGCGCCGTCGGTCGGGACCTCGCCGACCGCAACAGGCGCCGCCGGATGCGCGGTTGACGGGCGCGAGCCGACCGTTGCGCCGGAAGCGCGTCCTTGCGGCGGCCGACGCGGCGGCACCGGGGCGGCTGCGGGCCGGGGATTGCCGTCGCCGGACGGCGCCTGCCCGTTTGGCGAGGACCTTGGGGCGGGCGTCTCCGGCACCATGATGTTCACCGGCGGAATCGTCTGGGACGGCGGGAAATCATATCGCGGCGGCAGCACCGATGCCGGTCCGGGGTGCAGCGGGTCTGTGCTCACCGCACCGTCCAATGCGGCGCGCGCCGGGCTGTTCCAGGCTGCTGCAAATTTCGCCACCTGCTCGTCGAAGGTGTGTTCACGCAAATTGGCGAGTACGCGGCCAGGGTCGTTAAACCACGCGGCGGGATCGCATTTTTCCGCTGTACAGCCGTGATGCTGGGCGAGCACATGGGCGACGATGCCGAAGCGGTCAGTCTCGAGTGCGGCGAGCAGCGGCGCGAAGGTCGCGTCGGCGTGTCCTGCACGCTCGCGATCCGCCAGCAGGGCCAATTTGGCGGCGACGTAAGTCACCGCCGTTGCAACCGCCTCGGGGCTCGCGAACACCGCTTTCTCGCATGCGGCCTCGACCATTTCGCCGGCTAGTTCATCGAGGCAGGACAATGCCGACCCAGGCGCGACCGCCCTTGCCAACAAGGCCGCCGAGCGCTCATCCAGCGAGCGGATCTCGTCGGCATGCTCCTGCCGATCCATCTGCTGGATGTAAAGCCAGCCGGCAGAAGCCGCGATCACCACAATCGCAACGCGAAACAGTACGTTTACTGACGTCGCCACTCCCGCCCGCCCGACCGCCAAAACGGCAAGCGCCAGAACGACGGCCGATACCGCCCCCGCCGCCCAGATCGGAATGGCTAATGTTCCTGTTGCCGCATCGATTTCCAGCATCTTTCTGTCCCTTCGCGTTCACCCGTAAGCCCAAAAAGTGACTTAAGTTCAACGGGCGCGAACTCGTCTAAGGCCGCCGTCCGCCGACGGCCGCGAATCACGGACGTATCGACTTGAGACGCTGTAAACTCATAGCTCCATCGCTAACCGGTGGGTAGAGCGCCATAGCGCAGCGTATTTGCGCTGTGGGATTACGCTGACTTTACCATCGTGCCCGGCGCAGGCTGAACCCGGTGGCTAATCCTCCCCACTGGCTGTCAGTGAGCCATGGGACCGATTTGGCGGCTGTGCAGGAATTCGCTAGTTTGATCCCCGCTCACCCCCGAAGTCGGTCTCAAACGCACATGAACAACAAAAGTTCCGCAGTGACCCCGCGATCCGGCGGCCCTGTCGACCCCGCCGAAATCAATGATCTTGTCGCGGCCAATCGCATACTCGCCGACCAGGGCGTGCTCGACGGCTATGGTCACGTCAGCGTGCGCCACAGCGGCGCTGCTGACCGCTATTTTCTGTCCCGCTCAAAGTCTCCGGCCATCATCACGGCCGAAGACATCATGGAGTACGACCTTGATTCCAACCCGGTCGATCAGCAAGGCCGGCTCATGTATATCGAGCGGTACATCCATGGCGAGATTTACAAATCGCGCCCCGATGTCAATGCAGTTGTCCACAGCCACTCGCCGACCGTCATCCCGTTCAGCGTCACCACCGTCAAACTGCGGCCGATCTGCCACATGTCGGCATTCCTCAAGCACGACGTGCCGAACTTCGAGATCCGCGACTGCGACGGCATGACGGATCTCCTGATCCGCAACGCTAGGCACGGCGCCGCCCTCGCCCGCACCCTGGGCTCAAGCAACGTGGCGCTCATGCGCGGGCACGGCAATGTCTGCGTCGGGCCCAACCTGATGACGGCCGTCTACCGGGCCGTTTACACCGAAGTCAACGCGAGGCTGCAGGCCCAGGCGATCGCCATCGGCGGGCCGATCAATTTCCTCGCGCCGGAGGAGTGCGAGCTGATCACCGGACGCGGCGACACCAATTTCCAGCGCCCCTGGGAGATGTGGAAAAGCCGGATCGGCATGAAGTAGAGCGGTGCTGTGTAACTATGCCACTCCGCCGAATCGACGTTTCGCCTTGGCATAACGGACCTCGTAATCCTGCTGTGCGATCTTCAGCCGCCTGCCCACAAGATCGATGCGCTGTTTTGCTCCCGGTGGGCGATTCACGGGGGCATCGCCGCCTGCCTCCCGTCAAGGCGCCATCAAGCTTGCGCAACCTTTGCGCCGTCGCGCAGCGCGTCGCTCCGGTATTTGACGTGCTCGATGAAGGCGCGCAGTTTCGGCAAGACCTGACGTCTGCCTGGGTGATATAGAAAAACTCCGGGCGCCGTGACGGCGAAGGGCGTCAGCAGCGCTTGCAACCGCCCTTCCGCAATCGGCGCTTTGGCGAGCGGGCCGGGCGCCTGTGCAAGTCCCACACCTTGGATCGCGGCGCCGAGGAGTGTGGGGTAGTCGTGCGCGATGAGCGGCCCGGAAACGAGTCGGATTGGGGGTTCGGTGTCTCCTGGGACCTCTGCGCCCCGGTGTCCTTCGCACCGTTTCGAACTGGCGAACCGATACAAGAACTGCGTTTTTGTGTGGTCGGCAGCCTCTGCCTTGCATCCGTCCGCGCCCCTCGCTATAAGCCCCGCATCTCACACGCGGACCTTGGCTCCAGAGCCATCCGGTGGCCGACCGACACCCCCTCGCCCTGTGTGGGGAGGAGAGGGATGGGTCAGGCTCACAAATCCGCGGCGGAACAACCGGAGCATATCCATGGCGCTTCCCGATTATTCGATGCGCCAGCTGCTTGAGGCTGGCGTCCATTTCGGACATCAATCCCATCGTTGGAACCCGAAGATGAAGGAATACATCTTCGGCGCCCGCAACAACATCCACATTATCGATCTCGCTCAGACGGTGCCGATGTTGCATCGTGCGCTTGAGGCCGTAAGCGACACGGTGGCCAAGGGCGGGCGCATCCTGTTCGTCGGAACCAAACGCCAGGCCCAGGACGCGGTCGCGCAGGCCGCGAAGAAATCGGCGCAGTATTACGTCAATTCGCGCTGGCTCGGCGGCACGCTCACCAACTGGAAGACGATCTCGGAATCGATCAAGCGACTGCGCCGGCTCGACGAGCTGCTCAAGGCCGGCGAGGCCCAGGCGTACACCAAGAAGGAGCGCCTGACGCTGACCCGCGAGCGCGACAAGCTCGATCGCGCGCTCGGCGGCATCAAGGATATGGGCGGGCTTCCGGACCTCGTGTTCGTCATCGACACCAACAAGGAAGACATCGCCATCAAGGAAGCGCGCCGCCTCAACATTCCGGTCGCCGCCGTGGTGGATACGAATTGCGATCCGGACGGCATCACCTATGTGGTGCCCGGAAACGACGACGCCGGCCGCGCTATCTCGCTTTATTGCGACCTCGTTGCCAAGGCCGCAATCGACGGGATTTCGCGCGCCCAAGGCGAGCTGGGCATCGATATCGGGGCCGCCGAGGAGCCGCTTGCCGAGGAGGTTCCGGCCGAAAAAACCGAGGGACTGGGCTTCGAGGCGCTGTCCGGTCCGCGTGGGGTTGCCGACGATCTCAAGAAGCTTTCCGGGGTATCCCCGACGATCGAAAAGAAGCTCAACGACCTCGGCATTTTCCATTACTGGCAGATCGCGGGCCTCGGGCCGACTGCCGCACACAATGTCGGCGAGGAGGTCGGCCTGCCTGGCCGCGTCGACAGCTGGATTGCCCAGGCCAAGGAACTCAGTGCTGAGTAGTTTCTTCGCCCTCTCCCGGCTTGCCGTCACGGCGCTGCATCTGCGACAGGCTATGGAGAGGGTCGGGGCGAGGGGTTTCTCCGCACGCTCAGACTTGCGACCTGAGAGCCTGCGGAAAGGCCCCTCACCCGGAATTTGCGCGAAAAGCGTGTCAATTCCGACCTTTCCCGGCAGCGGGCAGAGGTAAAAGCGACACTGACAGACAGGATCACCGCCATGGCGAACGTAACCGCTCAAATGGTCAAGGAGCTCCGCGACAAGACTGGCGCGGGCATGATGGACTGCAAAGCCGCGCTCGCGGAAACCGGCGGCGACATGGAAGCGGCAGTCGACTGGCTGCGCAAGAAAGGGCTCGCCAAGGCCGCCAAGAAGGCTGGGCGCATCGCCGCGGAAGGCCTCATCGGCGTTGCGGTCGGCGGCCTCAAGGGCGTCGTCGTCGAGTTCAATTCGGAAACCGATTTTGTCGCCCGCAACGAACAGTTTCAGGGCCTGGTGCGCATGATCGCCAATGTCGCACTCGATGTCGGCGCCGACGTGGAAGCGATCAAGGCCGGCAAGGTCGGCGACCTCACCGTGAACGACGCCATCAATTCGGCGATCGCCACCATCGGGGAGAACATGTCGCTGCGCCGCGCCGGCGAGGTCTCGGTTACTGCCGGGGCGGTTGGCGCCTATGTGCACAACGCGGTGTCGGACGGTCTTGGCAAGATCGGCGTGGTCGTGGCGCTCGAGTCGCCCGGGCAGAAAGACGAGCTCACTGTGCTGGGCCGTCAGGTGGCGATGCATATTGCCGCGTCCCGGCCCCAGGCCGTCGACCCCGGCGGGCTCGACCCGCAGCTCGTGGCGCGCGAGAGAGATATTCTCGCCGACCGGTTTCGCGCCCAGGGCAAGCCGGAGGCAACGGTCGCGAAGATCGTCGAGTCGGGGCTCAAGACATTCTACAAGGAAGTCTGCTTGCTGGAGCAGCCCTATATCCACGATCCTTCAAAGAGCGTCGCCCAGGCGCTGAAGGATGCGGAGGGGAGAGTCGGCGGCGCCGTGAAGGTCACAAGCTTTGTGCGTTATGAGCTGGGCGAAGGCATTGATCGCCCAGGTTCGGATTTCGCCGCTGAGGTCGCGGCAGCCGCCGGCCAGGGTTGAGCGCGCCTTTTCCCTCCGCCGCTTGCGGCGGAGGGAAGGATAGGGGCTCTTGCCGGAAGTCGCAGCGCGGAGTTTGCCCCTCCCTTGCACTCCGCCGCAAGGGGGAGGCAACAGATCGCACGCCCATTCCGCTCGCGGCGCGCGAAGCGTGAACGAAAGAGGTGGCCGTGCCCGGATATCGCCGCGTGATCGTCAAGCTGTCGGGCGAGGCGCTGAGCGGACCCGAGGCGTTCGGCATTCATCAGCCGACCGTCGAGCGCTTTGCCGCCGATATCGTGGCGGCGCGCCAGCTCGGCGTTACCATCGGAGTGGTGGTCGGCGGCGGCAATGTCTTGCGCGGCGTCCACATCGCGTCCCAGGGGGTGTCTCGGTCGACCGGGGACGCCATGGGCATGCTCGCGACGGTGATGAATGCGCTGGTGCTCGAGGCGGCGATTGAACGCGCCGGCGCGTCGGCGCGGACGATGTCGGCTTTGACCATGCCCCAGGTCTGCGAGACCTACGAACGCGCCCGGGCCCTGCGCCATCTCGACGAGAGTCGGGTGGTGATCTTCGCCGGCGGCACCGGCAACCCGTTTTTCACGACCGACACCACGGCCGTCCTGCGTGCGGCGGAGATGGGCTGTGACGCCGTACTCAAGGCCACCAATGTGGACGGGGTGTATACGGCCGATCCGAAGCAGGACCCGAAGGCAAAGCGCTACGACCAGTTGACCCATGAGGAGGCGTTTCGCCGGGAACTTAGGGTCATGGACGCGACAGCGTTTGCTCTTGCCCGGGAAAACCGTACACCTATCATTGTGTTCTCGATACTGGAGCCTGGCGCGATCACAGCGGTCTTGAGCGGGTCCGGCCGGGCGACGATCGTGAGTTAGTAAAGTTGCAAGGTGGAAAGACCCGCGCTTGCGGGCCGTGCCCACCTGAAACGGGGCTGCGGCTGGGGTAGGCATGCTTCGCCTCACCTAGCCTACATAGCCCAAGCGAAGGAGCGCTCGGGCGGCAAGAGGGCCAGAAACTCATGGCGTCATCGCCAGGCTTGTCCCCTCGGTCTCGATCGGGATGGCGCAATGCCAGATGAGCGAGATCGCCGGGACAAGCCCGGCCGCGACGCGGTGGAAACTGCGACGAGTTTTGCCCGGCTTTACGCCCGGCGAGACGACACAAGACGCAACGGCTGCATCCCTTGGCCGGATGTTGAGGAGATGTGAGATGGCGACCGCGAACTACGACCTCAACGAAATCAAGCGCCGAATGCACGGCGCGATCCAGGTGCTCAAGCAAGAGCTCGCGGGGCTGCGGACCGGCCGCGCCTCTCCTGGCATGCTCGATCCTGTGCAGGTCGAGGCCTATGGCACCCACATGCCGCTCAACCAGCTCGCCACGATCAGCGTGCCCGAGCCGCGAATGCTTGCCGTGCAGGTCTGGGACAAGTCCATGGTGCACGCGGTCGAGAAGGCCATCATCAATTCCAATCTTGGATTGAACCCGGCCACCGAGGGGCAGGTCCTGCGGCTGCGCATCCCTGAACTCAATCAGGAACGGCGCAAGGAAATGGTCAAGATCGCTCACAAATATGCCGAATCTGCGCGGGTCGCCGTGCGTCATGTCCGCCGCGACGCGCTCGATCTCCTCAAGAAGCTCGAAAAGGACGGCAAGATCAGTGAGGACGACCACACCCGCATGTCGGCGGAGGTCCAGAAGGCGACCGACGAGCTCGTAGCCGAGGTCGATCGGACCCTTGCTGGCAAAGAGAGAGAGATCATGACTGTGTAGGGCGGATTAGCGCAGCGCAATCCGCCCTCCACACGAAGGCGGCGGGTTATGCCGGAGCTTGCCATTGGGCCGCGCTTCGCGCGGACCCTGTGGGCTAACCCGGCCTGCGGGGACCGCGACAGTTGGAGAAAGAGGATGCCCGAAGCTTCGGCTTCGCCAAAAGTGACGCCCGCCGCTGGGGCAGCTCATCCCGGCCCTCCCCCGCAGGCGGAGGACGGCGGCGAGCGGGTCAAGCCGCCGCGCCATGTGGCCATCATCATGGACGGCAACGGCCGCTGGGCCAAGGAGCGCGGCTTGCCGCGCGGCGAGGGCCACCGCCGCGGTGTCGAAGCGCTGCGCCGCACCGTGCGGGCGGTCGGCGAATTGGGCATCGAAATTCTTACCATCTATTCGTTCAGCTCCGAGAACTGGTCGCGGCCGGCCACTGAAATCACCGATCTGATGGGGCTGTTGCGCCGTTTCATCCGCAAAGACCTTGCGGAGCTTGATAACAACAATGTGCGCGTGCGCATCATTGGCGAACGGCGGAACCTTGAGCCCGAGATCGGACGCCTGCTGGACGAGGCCGAAGAGCTGACCCGGAACAATAGCGGCCTTCTGCTGGTTGTGGCTTTCAATTACGGCGGACGCCAGGAGATCGCGCGGGCGGCAGAGCGCATCGCCTCCCTGGTCGCCGCGGGCGCGATGAAACCAGGCGACGTCACCGCGCACGTGGTCATGAGCCATCTCGATGCCCCCGACCTGCCCGACCCGGACCTCGTGATTCGCACCAGCGGCGAACAGCGCCTGTCCAATTTTCTGCTCTGGCAATCGGCTTACAGCGAACTCGTTTTCGTTCCGACCTATTGGCCGGATTTCGACCGCGCCGCGCTCGACAATGCGATCGCCGAATACCGGCGGCGTGAGCGCAGGTTCGGCGGCCTGCGCCGGGTCATGGCGCCGTGACAGACTCGCCGCCCCTGGAATCGACGGGTGAACTTGGCAAGCGCGTGGCTTCCGGCATCGTCATGGCGGCTCTCGCGGTCGGCGCGGTCGCGCTGGGCGGTTGGCCGTTTGCGCTCTTCTGGGCCGCAGCCGCAATCGGAGTGTTCTGGGAATGGAGCGCGATGGTGGCTGGCGGCGCCGCTGCGGTGCGCGTGGTCGGCATCGCAGCGCTGATCGCGGCGGCGCTCATGGCGGGCGCCGGCCAGATCTCCGCAGCGTCTTTGGCGCTCGCGGCAGGCGCGGCAGCCGTTGCGGCAGCGTGCCCGGGCGGGCGTCGCGGTTGGGGGGCGGCGGGCGTCGCCTATGCGGGCGTGCTGCTGATCGCGCCGATCGTGCTGCGCCGCGACCCGGCGCTCGGCCTTCTAGGCATCCTGTTCCTCTTTGCGGTGGTGTGGAGCACCGATATCCTGGGATATTTCGTCGGCCGGGCGATCGGCGGGGCGCGGCTCGCCCCGCGTCTCAGCCCGAAAAAGACCTGGTCCGGGGCTTGCGGCGGCGCCCTCGGCGCCCTCGCGGGCGGCATCGCTCTCATCTACATCGCTGGCAAGACCGCACTCGCACCGACGGCCGGCGTTGCATTCGTGCTATCGATCGCCACACAAACAGGCGACCTCTTCGAATCGGCCGTCAAGCGCCGGTTTGGGGTAAAAGACGCGAGCCATGTCATTCCCGGGCATGGCGGGCTGATGGACCGGCTCGACGGTTTCATCGCCGCCAGCGCTGTGGCGGCGCTGGTTGGGATCGCCCGCGGGGGGCTGGAGGCCGCGGCGCAAGGCTTATTGCTGTGGTCATGATTGGGGGCAAGAGATGTCGGTTGTTCCGTTTGTCCGTCCCGAAGCACCTATTCGTCCGAGCCAGAAATCGATCACCTTGCTTGGCGCCACCGGCTCCATTGGCACCAGCACGATCGATCTCTTGTGCGCAGAGCGCGACCGCTTCCGCATCGAAGCAGTGACGGCCCAGCGCAATGCGCAGGCGCTTGCCAAGGTGGCGCGGAACCTCAACGCCAAATTTGCGGTCGTGGCGGATCCTGACCGCTACCGCGAACTTAACGATGCTCTGGCCGGCACCGGCATCGAGGCCGCAGCCGGCGCTCAGGCGATCGTCGAGGCCGCGCAGCGGCCGGCCGACTGGGTGATGGCGTCGATCACCGGAGCGGCGGGTTTGCGGCCCACACTGACGGCGGTTGAGCGCGGCGCCACGGTTGCGCTCGCCAACAAGGAGTGCCTCGTCTGCGCCGGCGCGCTGTTCATGAAGCGAGCCGCGACAACCGCCGCAACCGTGCTGCCGGTCGATTCCGAGCATAACGCGATCTTTCAGGCGCTCTCGGCCGGCCGGCGGGACGACGTGAGCCGGATCGTATTGACGGCGTCCGGCGGTCCCTTCCGCACCGCCTCGCTCGCCGAAATGCGCGCCGCGACGGTCGAGCAGGCGCTCGCCCATCCCAACTGGTCGATGGGCGCAAAGGTCACCATCGACTCCGCGACAATGATGAACAAAGGCCTTGAACTGATCGAGGCACATCATCTGTTCGGCTTCGGTTCCGAGAAGATCGACATCGTCGTCCACCCCCAATCGATCGTTCACGGGATCGTGGAGTATCGCGACGGCTCGATGATTGCCCAGCTCGGACCGCCGGACATGCGCGTTCCGATCGCCAATTGCCTCGCCTGGCCGGAGCGGATGCCGGGCGCCGCCCGCCTCGATTTCAAGCAAATGGCAAACCTGACCTTCGAGCCGCCCGACCCGGTGCGGTTTCCGGCGCTCGTCCTGGCGCGCGAGGCGCTTGTGGCGCAGAATGGAGCGCCTACGGTACTCAATGCCGCAAACGAGGTCGCAGTGCACGCATTCATCGGCGGTGAGCTTGGCTTCGCCGGCATTGCGGCGCTCGTCGAGGCTACCATGGAAAATGCCGGGAAGCGCGGCATTATGCGTGAGCCGGTCGATGTGGACGACGCCATCGCGGTTGACCATAGCGCGAGAGCGCTGGCGCAAAGCCTCTTGCCCGGGATCGCTGGGATGACGATTTGAGAGAGCGGCGGCGAGATCTAAAGTTGACCCGACTGTATCATCGCCCGGCTTGACCGGCATCCCCCGAGCGGCGGTTGCATATGGATCGTCCGGTCAAGCCGGGCGATGATACCGCGGGCAGCTGATCGAATATGCTCTAATCAAACGAGGTTTGCTGATGGGATCGAATTTAATGTCCAGTCTTGGTGCACTGGGCGGCAACTTTACGGGCTGGGTCATCCCGGTTCTGTTCACGCTGACAATTATCGTGTTTTTCCACGAGTTTGGGCATTTCCTGGTAGCGCGCTGGTGCGGCATCAAGGTTTTGGTGTTTTCGATCGGGTTCGGTCCCGAACTGGTCGGCTTCTACGACCGGCGCGGCACCCGGTGGAAGGTCTCCGCGATTCCGCTGGGGGGCTACGTCAAGTTCTTCGGCGATGAAAACGAGGCCAGCGTGCCGGACGCCGCCACGCTGGCGGCCATGACGGAAGAGGAGCGAAAGCAGAGCTTTCCGGGGCAAGCGGTCGGCGCCCGCGCAGCCGTGGTGGCAGCCGGCCCGGTTACCAATTTTATCCTTGCGATTATCCTGTTCGCCGGCGTGTTCCTGGCTTACGGCAAGACAACGGCGATCCCCCGCATTGCGGGGGTGGAACCCAACAGCCCGGCCGCTGCCGCGGGGTTTAAGGTCGGCGACGTCATCGTGTCGATCGACGGCGCCAAGATCGACAATTTCGCTGACGTCCAGCGCATCGTCAGTTTCAGCCCCGGCGTGACCCTGACGATCGTCGTCGACCGCGGGGGCGTTCCCTACACGTTGAAGGCGACTCCGGTCGAAAAGGACAAGCGGGGGATGCTCGGCATCACCCGCTCGAATGAGCCGGGCGACGTCAGAACCGAGGCCGTTGCCCCCTTGGAGGCGCTGCGCCTGGGCGCCGACAGGACGTGGTTGGTCGTCACGAGTACGATGACCTACCTTCGCGACGTGGTGGTGGGACGACAATCGGCCGATCAGATCGGCGGGCCAATCAAAATTGCGCAGATTTCTGTGGAAGCCGCAAAGCTTGGATTTGGGCCGCTGCTTGAACTGACCGCGCTGCTGTCGGTTTCGATCGGGCTTCTTAACCTCTTTCCCATACCGCTGCTTGATGGTGGTCACCTTCTGTTCTACGCAATCGAGTGGGTTCGAGGCAGGCCATTGTCGGAGCGGGCGCAGGAGGTCTCCTTCCGGATTGGCCTTGCTATCGTCTTAATGTTGATGATCTTTGCCACGTTCAACGATCTGCGTCCGCTGATCATGGGATCGTGATGCGTGGCAGAGGCGCAACATCATGAAAGCAAACGGGAAGAGAGCCTAAACTCTCTGTTTGCAGTGGGGGGGAAAGCCTGTACAAAGATGGGTCAGGGGATTCCTTGATCCTGTTACAGGCTTGGAAGGCAGGGGCGTTTGGGGATGGGAATGAACGTACGCTTGGGGCGGGGACGTCTGGCAAATGTCGCCGTCGCCGCGGGATTATTGTGCGGCCTGTTTGGCTTCGTCGCGGTCTCGATCGGGACCTCCGACATCAGCGTCGCGCAGTCTGCCACGCGCATCGACGTTGAGGGCAACCGCCGGGTCGAGGCCGACACGATTCGTTCCTATTTCCGCGTTGGCGGAGTCGAGCGTCTGGATTCTGCCACAATTGATTCCGCCCTCAAGGCGCTTTATGCGACCGGTCTGTTCCAGGACGTCCGCATCACGCCCGGCAATGGGCGGATTCTCGTAAGCGTCGTGGAAAATCCCGTCATCAACCGCGTTGCCTTCGAGGGCAATCATAAGGCGAAGGACGAGCAGCTCCTTTCGGAAATTCAATCCAAGCCGCGCGGCACGTTTTCGCGCGCCACGGTCCAAAACGACGTTCAGCGCATTATCGAGGTTTATCAGCGCAACGGCCGCTATGACGTCCGGGTGGAACCGAAGATCATTGAATTGCCGAACAACCGCGTCGACCTTGTCTTCGAGATCGACGAGGGCCCCAAAACCGGAGTCGAGAAGATCGTCTTTGTCGGCAACAACGCCTTTTCGGATTATCGCCTCAAAGACGTTATCAAGACCGGCGTCACCAACTGGCTCAGCTTTCTGAAATCGAACGATATCTATGATGCGGACCGCATCGAGGTCGATCGCGATCTGCTGCGGCGTTTCTATCTCAAAAACGGCTTTGCCGACGTTCGCATTGTGTCGGCGGTGGGCGAATACGATCCGGAAGGGAAGGGCTTTATTATCACGTTCACGATCGACGAAGGCGCGCAATATCATTTTGGCGCCGTCAACATCGTGTCGAATGTGCCGTCGGTCCCCCCCGAATCGCTGCGCTACAAGCTGCGTGTCGAGTCCGGCCGGGTCTATAACGCCGATGCGATTGAGAAATCGGTCGAAGATGCAACGATCGAGGTGGCGCGGCGCGGCTATCCTTTCGCCACTGTGCGCCCGCGCGGCGAGCGTAATCCGACCAACCGCACCGTCGACGTCACTTTCGTAGTCGAGGAAGGGCCGCGCACCTACATCGAGCGCATCAACATCAGGGGCAATACGCGGACGCGGGACTATGTGATCCGCCGCGAGTTCGACATCGTCGAGGGCGACCCGTACAACCGAGCGCTGGTGGATCGTGCCGAGCGCCGGATCAAGAATCTGGGCTACTTCAAGAGCGTGAAGATCACCACCGAGCCCGGCTCTGCGCCTGACCGCATCATCATCGACTGCGACGTGGAGGAACAGTCGACCGGCGAGTTCTCATTTGCAGGCGGCTATTCGACAGCGGACGGCGTAATCGGCGAAGTCTCGCTTGGCGAGCGTAATCTGATGGGAACCGGCGACATCGCGAAAGTCTCCGTGCAGTACGGGCAATATGCACGCGGCTTCGATCTGTCGTTCGTCGAGCCTTATCTGTTCGGCCAAAGGCTGGCCTTTGGCTGGGACGCCTTCTGGAAGGAGAGATTGCCGACCCCGTATGTCTCATACGGGTCGAAGACGATCGGCGGCGACATCAAGTTTGGCATTCCGATCACGGAGAACATATCGAGCCAACTGCGCTACACCGGCTACAGCCAGGAAATCTCGCTGCCGTTCCAGTTGATGAACTGTAACAACATTAATCCAAACAGCGCGCTGGGAACGTTTCCTGAGGCTGCCAACGCGCCGTTTATAATTGATCCTGCAACGGGGCTTCCTTTCTCTCAGGACCCGAATCAGCAGAACTGCTTCCAGGACGGCGAAGCTTCGCTAGCGGTGCGCAAGGAGCTGGCGGCCGGAGCGGTCTTCGTGTCCTCGCCAGGCTATTCCATCGCTTACAACACCCTCGACAACGGCAAGAATCCGACAAACGGCCTAATTGCCCAGTTCAAGCAGGACGTCGCGGGCGCCGGCGGCGACGTCAGATTTGTCAAATCGACTTTGGACGTGAGGCTTTATAATGAAATCTTTCCCGATGTGGTGGCTCTGGTGCGCGGCCAGGCTGGTTATGCCACCGGCTGGGGGGGAGAAGGTCTACGCATGCTCGACCACTTCCAGGCCGGCCCCAATTTGGTGCGCGGATTTGCGCCGGCCGGCTTTGGACCTCGCGACGTGACGCAGTCCGTTCAACTGTGCGGTCAGCCCATGCTGGAGTGCGGCACGAACGACGCACTTGGCGGCTCGCTTTATTGGGCGGGGTCGGTCGAATTCCAGGTGCCGATGTTCTTTGCCCCGAAGGATTTCGGCATGAAACTGGCGTTCTTTAGCGATGTGGGTTGGTTGGGGGATTACGTCGGGCCGACGTCTTGGGCGCAGACCGGCGAAACATTGGTTCAGAGCCCTGCAAACAACATTCGGTCGTCGGTTGGCGTCGGCTTGATCTGGGATTCTCCGTTTGGCCCGCTACGGTTCGACCTTGCTTATCCGATAACCAAGGAGCCCTGGGATTTCAAACAGATATTCCAGTTCGGAGGCGGGACGAGATTCTAGGACGGATTCCGGTTAGCTGTCAGCCCGGGGCAATTGCCGTCTCTCTGGTTGTGGCCGGGCATTGTCCGGCCGCGTCATTACCGCGGTGCCCCGTCGGCGCTCGGCGACGGCGACACAAGCTCAGCGACGATGCTCGTGTTTGGCGCGTGGTTAAGCTATGCATTGAGCGGCGCAGATGCGCGCGGCCTGGATGGGGGGAATTCGGGCTGGGCGTTGCTGCAGCAAGACCGCTTTCCGGGTTTCGCTGACGTTTAACCCGGGCTACAAGGCTGCGGTTCGCCGCTTCCTTTGTTATCCGATGGCCCAACCGCTGTTCTTCAAAACGGCAAAGCCGTTAACGCTAGCCGAGATCGCAGCCATCACGGGCGCCAAGCCCGCCGACGGCGTGCCGCTCGATCGTGTCATCACCAGTATCGCGGCGCTCGATGCCGCGCGTGGAAGCGACCTCACATTCTTCGACAATCCGAAATATCTAGACGAACTCGCCGGTACGCGCGCAGGCGCCTGCCTTCTGGCGCCGCGGTTCGCCAAGGATGCTCCCCCTTGGCTTGCGGTGCTCGCGGTCCGCGAGCCTTACCGCGCTTTCGTCGCCGTCGCGCGAACTTTGTTTCCCGATTCGCTGCGGCCGTCACTGGTATTCGCAAGCGCCGGCATCGCGCCCGGGGTCCACGTGCATCCTTCAGCGCGTCTCGAATCCGGCGTTTCGCTCGATCCGGGCGTCGTGGTCGGGCCCGAAGCAGAAATCGGGTCGGGCACGGTCGTCGCTGCCAACGCGGTCGTCGGACCGGGCGTTCGAATCGGACGCAACTGTTCGATCGGAGCACAAAGCTCCGTTCTCAACAGCCTAATCGGGGACCGGGTGATCATTCATCCGGGGTGCCGTCTTGGCCAGGACGGCTTCGGCTACGTGCTTGGCCGAACCGCGCACATGAAAGTGCCGCAGATTGGCCGCGTCATCGTTCAGGATGACGTGGAGATCGGAGCCGGGAGCACGATCGACCGCGGCGCCAATCGCGACACCGTGATAGGGGAGGGTACAAAAATCGACAACCTTGTGCAGATCGGCCACAATGTCGCCATTGGCAGGCATTGTGTGCTGGTCGCGCAGGTCGGAATTTCAGGCAGCGTGACGCTTGAAGATTTCGTCGTGCTCGGCGCCCGCGTCGGGGTTAATAATCACGTCACCATCGGGGAGGGCGCACAAATCGCCGCTTGCTCGATCGTCGCGCGCGATGTGCCTGCGGGGGCGCGGTATGGCGGCTTCCCGGCGAAGCCGGTGAAACAGTGGATGCGGGAGATGTTTCTCATGGAGCGGCTGGCATCGCGCCAACCGGCATCCGATAAGACCAGAGACGAACACATCGGTCGCCGAGATCCAAAGGACATGGTCCAAGGGAAATGAACGAAGCCGCGAGCTCGCTGGAGGCGATCGATATTGCCGGTATCCTCCGGGCCATCCCGCATCGCTACCCGTTCCTGATGGTGGATCGCATCGTCTCCATTCGCGGCGACGACTTCGCAATCGGAATCAAGAACGTCAGCGCCAACGAGCCGCAGTTCCAGGGACACTTTCCAGACAATCCGGTGTTCCCCGGCGTGCTGTTGCTCGAAGGCATGGCGCAGACCGCGGGCGTCATCTGCATGCAAATGCTAGGCCGCAACGGAGCGAAGGCGGGCGTTTATTTCCTCACCATCGACAAGGCAAAATTCCGCAAACCCGTCCGTCCGGGCGATACCGTCGAATATCACATGACCAAGACCGCCAGGCGCAGGAACATGTGGTGGTACCGCGGCGAAGCGAGAGTTGCCGGCCAGATCGTGGCGGAAGGCGAACTCGGCGCCATCATCGCCAACTTGTGAGCCCGGCGATGAGCGCGATCCATCCGACCGCATGCGTCGCGCCGGGCGCCCGGATCGCCGATGGCGCGTCGATCGGTCCCTATTGCATCATCGGGCCCGACGTCGCGGTGGGCGAGGGGTGCCGGCTCGTCGCCCATGTCCATGTCGCCGGCCATACGACCATTGGGGCGCGCACCGTCATCTACCCGTTTGCATCGCTCGGCACGCCGCCGCAATCCGTGAAATATCGTGGCGGGCCGACGCGGCTGACGATCGGGGCGGACTGCGATATCCGCGAGAATGTGACCATCAACATCGGCACCGAGGATGATCGCGGCGTGACCGAAATCGGCGATCGCTGTTTTCTGATGGCCGGCTCCCACGTGGCCCATGACTGCAAGGTCGGCAGCGATGTGACCTTCGCCAATAATGCGGTGTTGGGGGGGCACGTCAGTGTGGGCGACCACAGCTTCTTGGGCGGCCAGGCCGCGGTGCGCCAGTTCGTGCGGATCGGGGAGGGGGCGATGATCGTCGGAATGAGCGGCGTTCGCGCCGACATCATTCCGTGGGGCATGGCGCAGGGGCCGCTGGCAAACCTCACTGGCATCAACGTGGTTGGCCTGCGGCGGCGCGGCTTTGCCAAGCTTGAGATTTTGCGCCTGCGCGAAGCCTATCGCGAGTTATTTCTCGGCGATGGTCTGTTTCGCGACCGCTTGGCGCGGGTCGAGGGGAAGTGTGCTGGCGATCGGCTGGTTGGCGGCATCCTCGCTTTCATCCGCAGCGGGACGCGGCCGCTCGCGAGTGCGATCCGCCGCACCAGCGCAGCTGCAGAGCAGGAGGCGTGACGGCGCGAGTCCAATGGCGATAGGTGCTCGATCATGCGGCCGCGGCCCCCCCGAGACTCCCTCCCCCCCTTTGGGGGAGGGTCGGGGTGGGGGGGCGGACGGTTTGGTTCGGAAGGTGCCCGCGGGCACGACCCCCACCGACCCGTCCCCACAAGCGGGAGGGGAGCAGAAAGGCGGCGCCGCGTCCGATTGCCCCGCGCATGCGGGGGACGGCAGGGAGGGGCGTGCTCCAACCGATACGCCCGCCAGCGCCCCTCTCGCCGTCATTTGCGGCGCCGGAACGGTGCCTTTTGCGGTCGCCGATGCGGTGGAGCGACGCGGACAGCGCGTGGTGCTGTTTGCGCTGCGCGGATGGGCCGATGCAGCGGCGGTTGAGGCCTACCCTCATCACTGGATCTCACTCGGTCAGTTCGGGCGGTTTTGTCGGCTTGCGCATAGGGAGCGCTGCCGCGACATTGTCCTGGTCGGTGGCTTGGTCAGGCCGCCGATTCTGCGCCTGCGCCTCGACTGGGGCGCGTTGAAGCAGCTCCCCGTGATCATCCGTTCGTTCCGCGGCGGCGACGATCACCTCCTGTCCGGAATCGGGCGCATGTTTGAGGGTGCGGGGTTTCGCCTTCTCGGCGCTCATGAAGTGGCGCCGGAAATTACCGCACCGCCCGGTCCGCTCGGGCGGTTCAAGCCCTCGGCGGCGGTGGAGGACGACATCGGCCGCGGCTTCGCGCTGCTCAATGCCATGAGCGCGTTCGATGTGGGGCAAGCCGCGGTCATTGCCGGCCGCCGCGTGCTGGCGGTCGAGGCTGCGGAAGGCACCGACGCCATGTTGGATCGCGTCACGGCCATGCGCGCAGAGGGCCGGATCGCGCCTGCGCGCGGCGCCGGCGTGCTTGTGAAGGCGCCAAAACGCCGTCAGGACCGCCGGTTCGACCTGCCGTCCATTGGACCCGGAACCGTGACGCGCGCCGCCCAGGCGGGGCTTGCCGGGATCGCGATCGTTGCAGGGGCGACGATCGTCGCGGAACCACAACGTCTCATCGAGGCTGCAGACAGTGCGGGCCTGTTCGTCGTCGGGCGGCCCGACCCGGAGTCGGCAGCAGGGGCGGCATGAGGATCTTCCTCATCGCGGGGGAGGAGTCGGGCGACCGTCTCGGGGCGTCTCTGATGGCTGCGATCGAGACGCTTGCGCCAAGCCCAGTGAGGTTTGCCGGAATCGGCGGCAGGGCGATGACAGAACGCGGCCTCAAGAGCCTGTTTCCGCTCGACGATCTGGCAGTCAACGGCTTTTCCGCCATTCCGGCTCGATTGCCGCTCATCCTGCGGCGCATCCGCGAGGCCGCGGACGCGGTGATCGCGGATAAGCCGGACTCGCTCGTCATCATCGACAGCCCGGATTTCACCCATCGGGTGGCGAGGCGTGTGCGCGCCGCGGCGCCCCACATTCCGATCATCGATTACGTGTCGCCCACGGTGTGGGCATGGCGGCCGGGCCGCGCCGCCGCCATGCGGCGCTACGTGGATCATGTGCTGGCGCTGCTGCCGTTTGAGCCGGAAGTCCACCGCCGGCTTCACGGGCCGCCCTGCACCTACGTGGGCCATCCGCTCGCGGAGGCCGTCACGACGCTGCGGCCGTCGCCGCAGGAAGCCGCACGCCGCGCGAAAGAACCGCCCTTGCTGCTGGTGCTGCCCGGCAGCCGTGGCGGCGAGATCAGACGGCACCTTGGGGTTTTCGGCGCTGCGGCGGGCCTCGCGGCGGAACGCCTGGGCGGGGTCGAGGTGGTGTTGCCGACTGTGCCGCATTTGGTGGAGCGCGTGCGCCGTGACACGGCAGGCTGGCCGGTCGCCCCCCGCCTCGTGGTCGAGCCTGAGGAGAAGTGGGCAGCGTTTCGCCAGGCCCGCGCCGCGCTCGCGGCGTCCGGCACGGTCACGCTTGAGCTCGCCCTCGCCCAGGTTCCGACCGTCATCGCCTACAAGGTTACGCTCTTTGAGGAATTGATTGCCCGCGCCCTGGTGAAGGTGAAGATGGTGGGCCTCGCCAATATCATCCTGGATGAGATGGTCATGCCGGAGCTTCTGCAGCGGGAGGCAACGGCAAAAAACCTTGCCGACGCGCTCGTTGCGGTCACCAGGGATTCGCCCGAGCGCCAGCGCCAGCGCGAATCCTTTGCCAAGCTTGATGCGATCATGGAGATCGGCCGCACGGCGCCGAGCGAACGCGCCGCCGCTGCGGTTATTGCGCTGTCCCGCAGAGGCTCACTTTACGAAGCTTAAATATGAAGCGAGGGCATCGATTTCGTTCGCCGACAATGTCCTCGCGACTCGCGGCATCGGTTCGGCAGCCGCGTGATATCCTTCGCCCCACTGCTGTAGTCTTTTTTTCAAATAGAAATAAGACAATCCTCCCAGGCGGGGAATTTGCCTGACGCCTTCGGCATTCGGACCGTGGCAAACAAGGCAGGAGACAATATTGGACTCAGGGATTCCTAGCTCGTAGATCTTCTTTCCTGCGGCTGCGAGTTCCTGGTCTCCATCATTGGCGGCTCTGGTGGGAAGCGACGAAAAATACATCGCAAAATCACGCGCCGCGCGGGGATTGAGATTTGCCGCGGCATCCCACATGTACTGCTTCGAAAGCGGATTGTCGCGCCTGTGTCTGCTGAAGTCCATAAGCTCATTTATGATGTACTGATGGCGCTGTCCGGCCAATCGCGGCGCGGTCGTAAAGCCTTGCCCCGACGTGCCATGGCACCAGGTGCAATTGCGGATCGGGATGGTTTCACCGGCCGATACGGGACCGCCGGCGGAAAAGAAAATCGCCAGCATTGCGAGCTTTGATGTGATGGATTTCATGATCTGAGTTCTCGCGCCATCAGGGCCGGCACAATCCAATTCACGGAAGGTAGCTGAGGTAGGCCGCGATGGCGGCAATCTGGGACTGGGTCAAATTGTGCGCGGTCGGCGTCATGATGGCCGATGTGTCAACTTTCGTCCCGCCTTGCCCTCGCTCTTTGCTCCAGTTTGTCAATTCGTTCACGGTGTAGGGAAAGAGCTGACCCGCCAGCCGGGGAATTTCGTCTTGACCCTTGGCCTCCGGACCATGGCAAGCAGAGCATGCCGGCACGTCGGACTCTGGTAATCCCTCCTGGTAGATCGTTCTTCCCGTTGCCACACGATCCTTCGGGCCGCCGCCGATCGGTCTCGCATCGAGGTTCCTGAAATGCGCCGCCAAGGCCGCCACCATCCACGGACTCAGGGAGTGCGCCACGTTGGCCATGACGGGGTTCGTCCGTCTGCGCTCATTAAAGGCCCGCAACTGGTTCTCAAGATACTTGGGTTGCTGCCCGGCGAGCCGCGGTATAGGAAAATACCCGTAATAACCCTGCCCCGACAGACCGTGGCAGGTCTTGCAGTACTCAAGCTTGGCCTGAAGGTCTTGCCCCGGCAGAGCGGCAGCGCCGCTGTGTTCCGGGCGCCCCGCTGTGGAGAGAACGATTGCAAGAACTGCCGTTGGCATGGCCAATCGTAAACTGCCGAGCTCCATAAATCCGGCCTCCGCGCTCTTCGATTAGGGTCGTGCTTCAACGATGCCGAAGAGCTTCGACCACCGCCTATTGTGACCACAGGTGAAAATTAACGCCGAGCTTCACGGTCTGCACGCTCTCTTTGACATCGACAGGCGCAGGACCGAATCCGTTGATGCTATCGGTCATCTGTATGGTTCGCGTGCCTAAGCCATAGTAGTCGTATTCGATCCGCGCCGACCAGTTGCGTGAAAAAGCCCACTCGATGCCGGCCCCGACCGTCCAGCCGTCACGAGTGTCCAAGCCTTCAAATCCGAAACCGCTGCCAACCACATCATATTTGCCGCCCGCCCATGCCGCGCCGCCCTTGACGTAATACAGCCAGCGGTCGACCGCATATCCGAGGCGTCCGGTGACGCTGGCAAGAAAATCGGTCCTTGCGGTGACGAGTGCGGCGCCGCCGACGTCGGGGAGATCCACCGTCGTGCTGCCATTCATCGCGGCGCCCGACGCGGAACCTTCGACCCCGGCCACCCAGCTGGGGGCGAACTGGTAATCGCAGCCAAATTGCCCGCCGACCACCGCCCCGGACGGGTTGACCTGGGCAGTGGTGACGCCGCTTGCCGGCGTGCCAAAAGCATTCACTTCTACGAGCCCTGCCGGGTCCGTGACATCCTGACGAGCCCAACCGCCGCCGGCGTGCGCCCCCAGGAAACAACTGCTCCACGTGAAGGGCGGCAGCACGGGCGCTTTGACAGCCAGATCGGCGGCGAGTGCGGGGATGCTCAATGACGCAAGTGCAACACTGAGGAGCATCAGCTTTCTCATTTGAAGATTCTCCGTGTGCATGCGAGGCCTACATGGCAAACCAGGCATGGAGGAACAGGGTGTTTTGATCGTGGGCGCCGATCGTCGTGCCGTCGAATTTGTTGTAGTAGGTGTATTGCAGACCGACGCGCGCGTTGAACCACGGCCAACCAGGCGCCTTGCTGACGCCGAACGGGATGTAGGCGATTTCAGCCATGAAGCCGTTGCTGTTCGGGCTGTTTCCGCTCGCCAAGGCTGAATACAGCGTAGGGTCGGAGCTGCCCCGGATGTCGAAATACTGGGCGGTCAGCACGACCCGGTTGTCGCCGCCATAAGCCAACGAAGCCTGCAGCTTGAGCGAGTTGAGGTCATTGGTCGGATTGGAGGAACCGCCATTGGCGAAGGTCGCATCGAGTCTTTGGAATTCGCGGATGTAACTGCCGCGCAGTGTCAGCCAGTATTTGTCGCCCTGATACTGATATTGCGTGTCGAAACCGGCATCGGTGAATTTGTCGGTTTGCCCGAAAGTGCCCATGCTTCCCGACGCGAATGTCGGGTCGATCCAGGGATTAATCTCGGTGTGCATCCCGAAGGTGCCGACCATGAGCGAATGATTGCCCCATTGCGGCTCGAGGGCTGCGCGCCAGTAGGGGGCAAAGCCGTCGATCAGCCCCGGCGCTCCAAAGGGATCGACGCCGACCGCGTTCTGCTGCTTGAATCCGAGCGTTCTGTAGGCCGACGCCTCAAGATAAAGCATGTCATTGATGAACGCATACGCTCCGACCCCGCCGACATGCGCCGCGAAAGCGCCTTCAATGACCGTCTTGGCCGAAGGCGTCGACGCGATGGTCGACGAGGCATACGGGAAGGACCAGGCGGGCGTGGTGTTCCACACGTCCTGAACGGTCGGATTGTTGTTGGCCGTGATGCCGTAAATGAAGTCGAGCGGGCCGGCGGTCGCAGTCTTGGCAAAGCGGACATCGGTATTGTCCCATGTCCACGTATGCCCGAACGGATCCGGGAAGCCGCCGGCAGGGGGCGCGTTGTAGGTGACCTGCGCAAATGCCCCGATGCTGTCCGTGATGGCGCCGCCCCAGAAGCCGCTGACCGGCGATAGAATCACGTTGTCGTTGCTTTTGAACGGATCCGTCGGCGGCGGCAGCGGCGATTGCGTATGCGTAAAGCCGACGATGGCCATCATCGAGATCGGCGGCACATAATCCTTGTCGTCGCTGTCGCCAGAATCGCTTGCCTTCGCATAGCCGCGCGTCTTGTCGGTGGCGGATTGGGAATCATTCGCACTAGGAAATGCTGGAAATGGCGTCGTGCGGTACGGTCCGCCACCGGCCGTATAGCCAAGCAGCTTGAACCGGCGGCCGTACGGAGTAAGCGCGGGGAAATCGGTATGGCACGTACCGCACGGCTGCCCGGTCTGCCGTGCGAAACTCGGCAGGGCTTTTGCTGGCGGCGCGAAACCAATGGGCAGCAAACCAGCAAGCCCGAAGACCATCGCAGCCGCGGCAATCAGCGGGCGACACCCGGGGTGGAGAGAGAACCGTCCACAATTTCGTATCGCGCGCGAGTCCGTTCTCGCGTTACAATCGTGCGAGCACACAGGTCGTTACCGTGTCTTAAGGGGGGGCAGCTAATTGATAATAATATAGAGTCGGGTAGCTGACTTATTTAAAGTCTGCAATGCCTCACATTTCGCCGAGCTGTTGTGTTTCGGCCACACAAGTGCCGGCCTTTCCGTAGTCATCGCGGTATCGACGCTGGATGGGTGAGGCAGCCATCCGGCTGGTCGCGGCCGGAGCGGGCCCTCGGCGCGGCCCGGAGGCCGTTCTGATCTGCATCAAGGTGCAGCTCAGTTTCAGGTAATAGGAAAACCTTATGGAGGGCGGATCATGAAAATTATCGGCTTGAAACTAACGCTGCCTGCGGTTCTCGCAATCGCTTTCGCCAGCCCGGCCAGCGCGGCAGAGCACGGCGCAGCGCCGAATAAGGATTTTGAGGCCAAGGTTCAATACTGCAAAACCTGCCATGGGCTGTCGGGCCAAGGTTTTCGCGGCGCATATCCGATGCCGCGACTCGCCGGACAGCAACCCGAATACCTTGAGAATCAATTGCGCGCCTTCATTGACCGCAGGCGAACGAATCCCGTCATGTTCAACGTGGCCCATGTGCTTAGCCCGTCGATGGTGACGGCGCTAGCCAAGTATTTTAAGGACCTTGATCCCAAGCCGCTGGACGGCGCTCCAACAGAACTCGCGGCCATGGGCAAAAAAATCTACCAGGAAGGGATTGCCAGCGCCAATGTCCCCGCGTGCGCGTCTTGCCACGGCCAAGACGCCAAAGGCCAGGGCGAGTTCCCGCGTCTCGCCGGTCAGCTCTACGATTATGTCCAAAAGAAGCTGATGAACTGGGATAAAGAGCGCGGTCAGGATCGGGCAAAACCCGATACGTCGGCGATCATGGAGCCGATCGCCCATGGATTGACCCAGCAGCAAATTGCAGCCGTGGCGGCCTATGTGAGCAATCTGGAGTAGGTTTCTTCGTTAGCTCAACTCCACCTTCGGCGCGCAAAGGATCATGCGGCGGAGGAGCGACGCCTCGAATTGCGCGCTCGTCGATATCGCTCAGCGGCCGGCATTGCTTCCCGAACGGAGGCGTTCGTCGAAATCAATTGTCGTTCTCGTTGGCGGCGGCAACGGCAACGCTGAGGGGCCGCGGCGGGAGACGGCGCCGTCCTGCCGTGCGTCCATTTTCCGGCCATTTGCATTTTGCTTCTATGAATCTTGCATGTGTCAAGAAGCCTGAGGCCGAGTGCACGTCCCATCTCGGCGTCGGTGAAGCGGCTGCCAGTGTTCTCCACTCTTGCGGGCGGCGGCAGCCGCGCAGCGGCGATCGGAGTGCGCTCAACCGCGGGCCAATCGCCGCCTAAGCCGTCCACACCTTGCGGGCCGGGCCGCGAGCGATCGCGGCGTGGCCGCTCTGCGTCGTGACCCCCCGCTCCGGCGAATGCTGACGGACGCGGCCATGGCGCGCTCGCGCGAGGCCGGAGCGGCGTGCACGCCGTCGGCCATTCGGCAATCACTTCCGCCGCGAGATCGGAAGGTACTCGCGCTGGGTGGCGCCGCTGTAGAGTTGCCGCGGCCGGCCAATCTTCTGACTCGGGTCCTCGATCATTTCTTTCCATTGGGCGATCCAGCCCACAGTGCGGGCAACGGCGAAGAGCACCGTGAACATCGCGGTTGGGAAGCCCATCGCCTTGAGGGTGATGCCGGAATAGAAATCGATATTCGGATAGAGCTTCTTTTCGATGAAATAGTCGTCGTGAAGCGCGATCCGCTCCAGCTCGAGGGCGACGTCGAGCAGGGGATCGTCCTTGATGCCCATTTCGTTGAGCACCTCATGGCAGGTCTTCTGCATGATCTTCGCGCGCGGGTCATAATGCCTGTAGACCCGGTGGCCGAACCCCATCAGGCGGAAGCTGTCGTTCTTGTCCTTGGCGCGCTTGATGAACTCCGGAATGCGGTTGACGGTGCCGATTTCGGCCAGCATCTTCAGCGCCGCCTCGTTGGCGCCGCCATGAGCCGGGCCCCACAGGCAGGCGCATCCGGCCGCGATGCAGGCGAACGGATTGGCGCCCGAAGAGCCGGACAGCCGCACCGTCGAGGTTGAGGCGTTCTGCTCGTGATCGGCGTGCAGGATGAAGATGCGATCCATCGCGCGCGCCAGCACGGGATTGACTTTGTATTCCTCGCACGGCACCGCGTAGCACATGCGCAGGAAGTTTGCCGCATAGGCGAGGTCGTTCTTGGGATAGATGAACGGCTGGCCGATCGAATATTTGTAGGCCATGGCCGCCAGCGTCGGGAGCTTTGCGATCATGCGGATCGAGGCGATGTCGCGCTGCACCGGGTCGGAGATGTCAGTAGAGTCGTGATAGAAGGCGGACAGCGCGCCCACCGAGCCGACCATCACCGCCATCGGGTGGGCATCGCGCCGGAATCCCTGGAAAAATCGGCTCATCTGCTCGTGGACCATCGTGTGGCGGGTCACGAGATAGTCGAAATCGTGCTTCTGCGCTGCGGTCGGAAGCTCGCCATAGAGCAGGAGGTAGCAGGTCTCGAGGAAATCGCCGTGCTCTGCAAGCTGCTCGATCGGATACCCGCGATAGAGCAAGATGCCGTTGTCGCCGTCGATATAGGTGATTTTTGACTCGCAGCTCGCGGTCGATGTGTAACCCGGATCGTAAGTGAAGATACCGGCCTGATTATACAGCTTCGAAATGTCGATGACGTCTGGCCCGATGGTGCCCTCATACACGGGAAATGTGTAGCTCTTGTCACCCAGGGTCAGAGTGCCCGTCTTGGTATTGGCACCGGAACGTACGTCCATGCTGGTATCCTCGATGAGAAAAGCGCCACATAGCTGCAGCCATCAGCCCCGGGCGCGAAGTTGGCCGGCTTCGTCGAGCTTAACACGTCGAGCCAGGCCGCTGTGCTCCCCCCTCAATCTGGGTACCGTATTCATTTGTGCGCCGCAAGATGGCGACGCTCAGGCGACGCTCGGTCTGCTCTCTGAGCGCCTCGCGGAACCCGTTCTCCCGCCCTCCGATACAAACCTCGCGTGTATATTGTAGCTGTACCCTTCGTCGCGACAAGATAGGTCACATGAACGTGTTCACGCCGCCTGGGAAGCCAGGTCGCTCAGCCGCGCGAGGCTTTCCGGCTTGCCCAGCACGTGCAGCACATCGAAGATGCCGGGCGAGGTGAGGCGGCCGGTGAGAGCCGCACGCAACGGCTGCGCCACGGCGCCGAGCTTGAGGTCCTTACGCTCCACAAAGGCCCGCACGGCGCTTTCGATCATCTCTTTGGTCCACGGCTCGACCTTCGACAGGTCTGGGAGCAACTCAGCGATCATGGCGCAGGCCTGAGATCCCAACAGCGACTTTGCCTTCTCGTCGATTGCGATCGGACGCTCTGCATAAAGAAATTGCGCGCTATCAATTAGTTCCACCAGATTCTTGGCGCGCTCCTTGAGCCCCGGCATCGCCGCGCAGAGCCTGGCCTTGAGATCGGGCGTGAACTTGGCCGCGAGTTCGGCGCCGTTTGCAATGTGCGGCAGGAGACGCTCGATCATGCCGACAAGATCTGCGTCGCCGGCCTGCCGGATGTAGTGGCCGTTGAGGCTTTCGAGCTTGGCGAAGTCAAAACGCGCCGGAGCGCGGCCGATCTGCGGCAGATCGAAGGCCTCGATCATCTCCTGCGTCGAAAAGATCTCCTGGTCGCCATGGCTCCAGCCCAAACGCACAAGGTAGTTGCGCAGCGCCTCGGGCAGGTAGCCCATAGCCCGGTAGGCGTCGACGCCGAGCGCGCCATGGCGCTTGGAAAGCTTGGAGCCGTCGGGCCCGTGGATGAGCGGGATATGCGCCATCACCGGCACCTGCCAGCCGAGCGCGTTGTAGATCTGGGTTTGCCGCGCTCCGTTGGTCAGGTGGTCGTCACCACGAATGATGTGGGTAACGCCCATGTCGTGATCGTCGACCACCACCGCCAGCATATATGTGGGCGTGCCGTCGGACCGCAGCAGCACGAGGTCGTCGAGGTTTTCGTTCTGCCAGACCACGCGGCCCTGAACCTGATCCTCGATCACGGTTTCGCCCGTGAGCGGCGCCCGCAAGCGGATCACCGGCTTGACGCCGGGCGGCGCCTCGGAGGGATCGCGGTCGCGCCAGCGCCCGTCATAGAGCTTGGCGCGGCCTTCGCGCCGCGCCCGCTCGCGCATCTCGTCGAGTTCCTGCTGGGAGGCGTAGCAGCGATAGGCCCGCCCGGCGGCGAGCAACTGCTCGGCCACCTCGCGGTGCCGCGCAGCGCGGGAGAACTGATAGACAGCGTCGCCGTCCCATTCGATCCCAAGCCAGGTGAGCCCGTCCAGGATCGCGGCGATCGCCTCCTTGGTCGAGCGCTCGCGGTCGGTATCCTCGATCCGCAGCAGCATCTTGCCGGCGCGCCCGCGCGCATAAAGCCAATTGAACAGCGCGGTCCGCGCCCCGCCGATATGCAGGAATCCGGTGGGCGACGGTGCGAAGCGTGTAACGACGGGGGTAGCCATATCGGTTAAGCAAATCTCACGTGGTTGAGTCGCTGGTTGGCTTACATGGTTGGCTTACATGGTTGACTTACATGTTTGACTTGGGCCCGGCCCCTGTACAAGGCATGGCGGCGAGTGTCACGTAGCATTATGTGTAAACCGCCGCCGGTAGGCCTCACATGTAGGGACGGTGGCCGCTGTTCAAGGATTGGACCCGTGCGCGCCCTTCGTGTATTGGCTGGTAGCGATTGGAACGTCTTCTGCAAGCCGGCGCTGTTGGTGTCATTCCCCGGCTTGATCGGGCAATCCAGTATCCCCGGTCGGTGGTTACTGGATCCGCCGGTCAATCCCCGGATCAAGTCCGGGGAGGGCGATGACAGCGGGCGCCGGCGAACCTGACCGAAAAACGCGAGCCACCACAAAACGACACAGGAATCCTACGGTTATGACCGCAGCCGAAGCGATTTCGGAAACCGGGCGCGACTTCATCCGCGACATTATCGCGGCCGACATCGCATCGGGGCGCCACCGCAAGATCATCACCCGTTTCCCGCCGGAGCCGAACGGCTATCTTCACATCGGCCACGCCAAATCGATCTGTCTCAATTTCGGCATCGCGCAGGAGTTCGGCGGCCAATGCAATCTGCGCTTCGACGACACCAATCCGACCAAGGAAGAGCAGGAATACATCGACGCGATCATGGCCGATGTGCATTGGCTGGGCTTTGATTGGGGCGAGCATCTCTACTACGCCTCGGATTATTTCGAGCAGCTCTATGCCTGGGCAGAGCACCTGATCCGCGATGGTCTTGCCTATGTGGACGACCAGTCCCAGGACGAAATGCGGGCCAATCGCGGCACGCTGACCGCGCCCGGCCGCAACAGCCCTTTTCGCGACCGCTCAGTTGAGGAGAACCTCGACCTGTTCCGCCGCATGCGCGCCGGTGAATTTCCCAGCGGCGCCCGCGTGCTGCGCGCCAGGATCGACATGGCGTCCGGCAACATCAACATGCGCGATCCGGTGCTCTACCGCATCCTCCATGCGAGCCATCCGCGCACCGGCGCGGCGTGGTGCATCTATCCGAGCTATGACTTCGCGCACGGCCAGTCGGATGCGATCGAGGGCGTCACGCATTCAATCTGCACCCTGGAATTCGAGGACCATCGGCCGCTCTATGACTGGTTCCTGGAGCATCTGCCGGTGCCGTCGCGGCCGCACCAGTACGAGTTTGCCCGGCTCAATTTGAGCTACACGGTGCTCTCAAAGCGGGTGCTCACGGAACTGGTCCGCGGCGGCTATGTGAAGGGGTGGGACGATCCTCGCATGCCGACGCTCGCCGGGCTGCGACGGCGCGGCGTGCCGCCGGAAGCGCTGCGGGAGTTCGTGCGCCGCATCGGCGTCGCCAAGGCCAACAGCGTGGTGGACGTGGCGATGTTCGAGCACGCGATCCGCGAGGTGCTCAATGCGGCGGCGATGCGCCGGATGGCGGTGCTGCGGCCGCTGCGGGTCGTCATCGAGAACTACCCGGAAGGTCAGATCGAAGAGCTTGAAGCCGTCAATCACCCGGATGATCCGGACGCGGGCACCCGGCGCGTCCGGTTTGGCCGTGAACTCTACATCGAGCGCGACGACTTCATGGAGAACCCGCCCAAGAAGTTCTTCCGCCTGTCGCCCGGAAAGGAAGTGCGGCTGCGTTATGCTTATTTCATCACCTGCCGCGAGGTGGTGAAGGATGCCGCCGGCGAGGTGGTGGCGCTCCGGTGCACTTATGATCCTGCGACGCGCGGCGGCAACGCGCCGGACGGCCGCAAGGTGCAAGGGACGATACATTGGGTCAGCGCCGCCGACGCGGTGACCGCCGAGGTGCGGCTCTACAACCAGCTTTTTACCAAGCCGGATCCCGATGTCGGGAATTTCGCCGCCGACATCAATCCGAATTCGCTTGAGGTGGTCATCGACGCGAAGCTGGAGCCGGCGCTGGCCGCGGACAATTCCCTTAGCCCCGTGCAGTTCGAGCGGCTCGGCTATTTCGCGCGCGATAAGGACTCCGCGCCCGGCCGGCCGGTGTTCAACCGCACCGTGGGGCTGCGCGACACGTGGGGCAAGGTGCAGGGCGCGGCTGCCGTGCGAAAACCAGACGAGGACGGCGACATAAAGTAGACGCTTCGGTTCGACGTGCGCGGGACGTATCTGCCACTTCCAGAGCGGGCCGCATTTGCAATCCTACCCCGGCACAACGCAACCCCTAGGGGCCGCGGCGGCAAAGGTCTCGTCGAAACACGTTGTTCCAGCGCCCGGTCTGCCGGCCAAAAAAAGCGCCCCAACCGGGGGCGCCTGAGTTTGGATCGATCAGCGATCCTGGGAGGAACCACGACTTAATCACGCATGACCCGGAAGATCCGCGACCTTCCGGGATGCAAGCGTCATGCCGAGTAATACATTTCGAACTCAACCGGATGCGGGGTGTGCTCGAAGCGGATCACTTCGGACATCTTGAGGTCGATGTAGCTGTCGATGAAATCGTCATCGAACACGCCGCCCGCCTTGAGGAAGTCGCGATCCGCATCGAGGCAAGAGAGCGCCTCGCGCAGCGAGCCGCTGACGGTCGGGATCTGCTTGAGTTCCGCCGGCGGCAGGTCGTAGAGGTCCTTGTCGATGGCGGGGCCCGGATCGAGCTTGTTCCTGATGCCGTCGAGGCCGGCCATCAGCATGGCGGAGAAGCCGAGATAAGGGTTGGCAAGCGGGTCTGGGAAACGCACCTCGACGCGCTTGGCCTTGGGCGAATTTGTCCACGGAATGCGGCATGCGGCCGAGCGGTTGCGCGCCGAATAGGCGAGCAGCACCGGCGCTTCGAAGCCGGGAACCAGCCGCTTGTAGGAATTCGTGGTCGGATTGGTGAAGGCGTTGATCGCCTTGGCGTGCCTGATGATGCCGGCGATGTAGGACAGGCAGGTTTCCGACAGGTCGGAATATTTGTTGCCGGCGAACACCGGCTGGCCGTCCTTCCAGATCGACTGGTGGCAGTGCATGCCGGAACCGTTGTCGCCGTAGACCGGCTTCGGCATAAAGCAGGCGGTCTTGCCGTAAATGTGGGCGACCTGGGTGATGCAGTATTTGTAGATCTGGAGCTGGTCCGCCATCGTCACCATCGGGGAGAACTTCATGCCAAGCTCGTGCTGGGCGGAGGCCACCTCGTGGTGATGCTTCTCCACCTTGACGCCCATCTTGGCCATGGCGGAAAGCATTTCAGAGCGCATGTCCTGGAAGGTGTCCTGCGGAGGAACCGGGAAATAGCCCATCTTGGCGCGGATATGGTGGCCGAGATTGCCGCCCTCGTATTCGGTGTCGGAGTTCGAGGGGAATTCCACCTGATCGAGCCTGAAGCCGGTGTTATAGGGCTGGGCGCTGTAGCGTACGTCATCGAACACGAAGAACTCGGCCTCGGGGCCGAAATAGACTGTGTCGCCGACGCCTAAGGATTTCACCATGGCCTCGGCTTTCCGGGCGATGCTGCGCGGATCGCGGCTATAGGGCTCGCCGGTGGTGGGCTCCAGCACGTCGCAGACGAGCACAAGGGTGGTCTCGGCATAGAACGGGTCGATGCAGGCGGAATTCGGATCCGGCATCAGGCACATGTCCGACTCGTGGATCGCCTTCCACCCGGCGATCGAGGAGCCGTCGAACATCTGGCCCTCCGAGAACGTATCCTCATTGATGATGCTGATGTCGAAAGTGACGTGCTGCCACTTGCCGCGCGGGTCGGTGAAGCGAAAATCGGCAAATTTGACGTCGTTGTCCTTGATCAGCTTCAGGACATCGTTGGCGGTGGTCATAGATACAATTCCCCTTGTGTCTTTAGGCGTTTCCCCCTCCCTACCCTCCCCGGCAAGCGGGGGAGGGTAGGGAGGGGGAAAGCTGCCCCCGTTCCCGTTAAATCGCATCCAGGCCGGATTCTCCGGTTCGGATGCGAATGGCTTCCTCTATCTTGGAGACGAAAATCTTTCCATCGCCAATGCGGCCGGTCTGCGCGGCGCGCCTTATGGTATCGACCGCCTTGTCGACCATGTCGTCGCCGAGCACGATCTCGATCTTCACCTTCGGCAGAAAATCGACGACGTATTCTGCGCCGCGATAGAGCTCCGTGTGGCCCTTCTGGCGCCCGAACCCTTTGGCTTCAGTGACCGTGATGCCTTGAAGTCCTACCTCCTGCAGAGCCTCCTTTACCTCATCGAGCTTGAAGGGCTTGATGATCGCCTCGATTTTCTTCATGCCGTTCATCCTTGGCCCGCGCCAAGATACGCGGTATCTCGCGGACTGCTCGCATTAGCCGGGCCGCGCCACCTGTTAGCAGGGTCCGTGCCAACCTCCCGCTAGGCCGGAAACTTCCTCATGTTCAACAGGTTATTGGATCATTGCCGCCGCCGCAGCGAACCGATCTACGTGATGCTGACTAAATTCTAGTCATCATGACTTATAAGTAGGCAAACTTGCGGGCGTTCCCGCCAGCAGGCACCGGTCGTGACGATATCTTAAGCCGCATATGCAACAAGTTTAGGCGTGGCAATGCATTGTTTCAGGTGCAAATGCTTTTCGGTGCCAGGCCCGTCCCTGGATTTGATCCGGGGTTGTCGCGCGCGCATCCACGTCGTTCTTGCAGCCCTCCCCACGCTCCTCCACCGCCAAAAGGTAGAGAAGGGCGCAAACGTGGATGGCCGGCGAAGGCCCAACATACTCCAATAACGGCTCAACGTGAGCCGGGATGCGTCTAGGCAATGCTGGAACTTCTGACCAATGCGGAGATGAGCGAGGCGGATCGCCGCACCATCGCATCCGGCATCTCTGGCCAGAGCTTGATGGAGAATGCCGGCGCCGCGGTGGCGGACGCCGTGATGGCCCGGCACCCACGCGGCAGCCGGGTCGCCGTGGTGGCCGGCGCCGGCAATAATGGCGGCGACGGCTTTGTCGCGGCGCGGCATTTGCGCCAAGCCGGATACCGCCTCACCGTGCACCTGATCGGACGGCCGGAAGCCATCAAGGGAGACGCCGCGGAGGCGGCCCGGCAATGGCAGGAGCCGCTGGCGACCGGCGTTGCCGATCTCAAAGGCGCCGACGTCATCATCGACGCGCTGTTTGGCGCGGGACTCGATCGACCCGTCGCCGGCGAAGCGCTGGCGGCCATTGCGGCGATGAATGGGGCAGGTGCTCCCGTGGTCGCGGTGGACCTGCCGAGCGGCGTCAACGGAACAACAGGCGCGGTTCTGGGCGGCGCCGTCAATGCAAGCCGGACCGTGACATTCTTTCGCAAGAAACCTGGACATCTGCTCCTGCCGGGCCGCAGCCATTGCGGGACGGTTGAGGTCGCCCAGATCGGCATTCCGGCTGACGTGCTCGCCATTATTCGACCGGCTGCCTTTGAAAACGGCCCGGCCCTCTGGGGAGACAAGTTCCCGATCCCCACGGCGCAAGGCCACAAATACAGCCGGGGCCACGCCGTGGTGGTGTCGGGGGGCCGGGCTCATACCGGGGCGGCGCGGCTTGCCGCAACGGCGGCGCTGCGCGGCGGCGCCGGGCTGGTGACGCTGGCGACGCCGCGCGAGGCGCTCGACATCAATGCCGCCGCCAGCCTGGCGGTGATGGTGCGCCCCATCGACGCCGCCGCAGAGTTTGACGCGATGCTCGCCGATCCGCGCTTCAACGCTGTCGCGATCGGCCCCGGCGCGGGGGTCGGCGAGCACACGCGGGAGATGGCGCTGACCGCGCTTGCGGGCCCCTGCCGCGTTGTGCTCGACGCCGACGCGCTGACGAGCTTTGCGGGCCAGACGGAGGAGTTGTTTGCAGCGCTCGCCAAAAATCGCAACGCGGTGCTGACGCCGCATTCGGGCGAATTCCGCCGCCTTTTCGATAAATCGCTTGAGAGCGATCCGGCCGCCGCCGCTTCCAAGCTCGCTGCCGCGAGAGCCGCCGCCAGCATCGCCGGCGCTGTCGTGGTCTACAAAGGGGCTGATACCGTAATCGCCGCGCCGGACGGCCGCGCCGCCATCAACGCCAACGCCCCGCCCTGGCTCGCCACTGCAGGCACTGGAGATGTTCTGGCCGGACTGATCGCCGGCCTCCTCGCCCAAGGAATGCCAAGCTTCGAGGCCGCAGCGGCCGCGGTCTGGATCCACGGCGAGGCCGCCGCGGCTGCGGGCCCCGGAATGATCTCGGAGGACCTTGCGCCCCGGTTCGGCGAGGTGTACCGGCGGCTGTTTGCGGAATTGTCAGACCCTTAGCGTTGGCAGGGCGGGCAAAAGCGAAGCGTGCCCGCCCGTCCAGTATGGCGGCGGGCACGGCGCGCTCCTTCGACAGGCTCAGGAGCGCGCCTTTGCCCGCCCTACCGCCGCATTGACTTCACCTCAAACCAGTTCACCCCCGCGGCCGGCCCATCGATCGCCCGCTGTTCGATCAGCCAGCGGCCGGGGTTGTCGGCAACAAATGCGATGCGCGCGACCTGTCGGCCCTCGGCCACCACGGTGTCGAGCCAGTAGGGCTTCCAGCCGTCATCGAGACGATCGAGCAGGCGGAAATGGTGACCGTGGAGGTGCACCGCATGCGCGCCGGTGTCTCGATTATCGAGCGCCATCACAACAGTGCGCCCGCGCGCGGCGGAGAACAGCGGCATGCCGGCGAGCGCGGCCGCATTGCGGCCTTCGATCGGCAGCGCGACGCGCAGAGCGCGCGAAAAATCCATGCCGACCGGCAGCGGATTGGCCGGAAGCGGCGCGGGCTCGCCGAGCGGCGCGCGGCGCGCCGGGGCCTCCCCATAGACAAGGCGCGCCGCCGGGGGCGCGCCGCTGTTCTGCATAAATGTGATCGGCGCGATGCTGCCCGGCGCCAGCGAGGCGTCGACAAAGACGTCGGCGCGATTCCCGGGCGCGAGCAGGATGCGGCCGTCGCGGCTTGCGAACGGCTCCGCAGGCTCGCCGTCGATCGCCATCACCACGACACGATGGTTCTCGATGCGCGCGTTCATTTGCGTTGTCGATGCATTGATGAAGCGCAGCCGCAAGCGTTCGTTGGCGCGCACCGCAATATCGAGAGCGGCGGCGCCGTTGAGAGTGAATTCCCGCGCCCCATCGCGGCTCGATCTGCGTTCCCCGAACATCAGGAGGCGGTCCTGATCGACCAGCGGCGAAACCGGCTCCGCGACGATCAGCGCGCCGTAGAGCCCGCGTTCCTGCTGGCCGTGCAGCGCGGCGCGATACCAGAAGGTGCCGGCATCCGGAACCGTGAAGCGATAATCGAAGCTTGCGCCCGGCGCCACGGGTGGCCCTGCCAGCGGCGCGCCGCCATCTATAGGGTTGGGCAGGCGCACCCCGTACCAATGGAGCGACGTCGGCTCATCGAGATCGTTGACGAGCCGGGCGTAAACCTCGTCGCCGCGGCGCACCCGGATCACCGGCCCCGGCGCCGCGCCGTTAAACCCGGCGCTGGTCGCGTGCAGCACGGTTACGTCAGGCGCGCTGTCGGCGCGCGCACGCAGCGTGGCTGCCGCGAGCGCGCAACCGGAACCCAAGAGGAGATGGCGTCGGGACAACATGATGACGCGTTCTGTAGCCGGGGTTGAGCGCAAGCGAAACCGGGCGCCGCGAAGCGGCGAGCCCGGAACTCATAGCCGCGGCGCGCGGGGATATGGATTGTGGGCTTGCCGCTTCGCGGCGCCCCGGAATGACGCTCTCAGAAATCTTATGACGCAGTAGCACTCGCAGGGTCTTGCGAGAAGGAGACTTGTGAGAAGGAGAGTCGAAAGCGTCTTCCCGAACTGAGCTGCGCGGAGTATCACCCGGCGCAAACCCAAGCCGGACAAGGGAGGCGCCGTTGATCGAAACCTATTACGCTGCCGCATTAGCCGCGATTTTCGGCGCCGTCGTGGGCGCTGCCGCCGTCGCCGGACGAAAAGCGCCAGGCGCCCCCAAGGCGTATATCGTCACTGAGGTCGACGTGACCGGCGACGTGGCGGCGTTTCAGCGCGACTACGCGGCCCATGCCCAGGCCACGATCGAGCCGTTCGGCGGGCGCTATCTGGTGCGCGGCGGCCGGGTCGTCGGCATCGAAGGCGAGCCGCCCAAGCCGCGCATCGTCATCAGCGTGTTCGACAGTTTCGAGCAGGCCCAGGCATGGCGCAACTCGCCGGACTACGTGAAGATCGCGGCCGTGCGCCAGCGAGAAACGAAGTCGCGGCAATACATCGTGGAGGGGCTGCCGGAATAAGGCACGCACGCAACTGGATTCAGCTCCGGCTTTTGCCCGCCCATCATCAGGGACCGAATCGACGCGAACCTTTTCCCCAGGCCGCCTGGAATCTATTGAAACTGGCGGGTGCAATTGCAAGGGTGGCCCTCGATTGCGAGCCCTACCCTCGCCCGCAAATGGAGAGGCTAGGGTGGGGAGCTTCATCCGGGCTAGAGGCCCGTCGTCGCGGGAAATCGCAGGCTTATGAACCAGCATTCCGTCAAGCAGCCTCACTTATCAGCGAGTAAGCCGGGCGCCGCGGCCAAAGACGCCAAGAAATTCGCCCATTTCAACCGCGCGCTCGCTGCGAAAGGCGATGGGCCGGGAGAACTGGGAGGCGAGCAGTTCGTACGCGATGAAGCCTATGAGGCCACCCCTGAAGTCGCTCAGGCGCTTGCCGCCATCGACGCAAAAACCCCTGTCATCCTCATCGCGGGCCGCGCCGGCACCGGCAAGACGCGGCTCGTGCAATACATGAAGAGCCGACCCGGCGGCGAGTTGCAGGCAACGGTGGCGCCGACCGGGATTGCGGCGCTCAACGCCCGCGCCCAGACCATTCATTCGCTCTTTCACCTGGAGCACGCGGTTCTCGACGCCAAAAACCTCGCGAGAGGCGGCAAGTTCGGATCGCTCTATCGGCGCATGAACCGCCTCGTCATCGACGAGATTTCCATGGTTCGGGCGGACGTGATTGACGCCATCGATGCGCGGCTGCGCCAGGTGCGCAGCGATAAACGGCCGTTCGGCGGCGTCCAGATCGTCATGGTGGGAGATTTCCTGCAACTGCCGCCCGTCGTGCAGGAACACGACTGGCCGATGCTTGAAGGTCTCGGCTATGAGGCGCCCTATGCGTTCAATGCCCACGCGCTCCAGGCCCTGCCGGTCGAAACCGTGACGCTCGACCGGGTGTGGCGCCAGGACGAACAGGACTTCGTCGATATTCTCGGCCGCATCCGCTCACGCGAGGGCATCGCAGAGGCATTGGAGCGGCTCAATGCGCGCTGCGTCGGCCCTCATCGCGACGGCGTCAAGCCGCTTCTGCTGACGCCGACGCGCGCCGCCGCCGAGCGCTACAACCATCAGGGTCTCGCGGCGCTCGGCAGCAAACGGTCGGGCTTCCGCGCCGTCATCGAGCGCGATTTCGCCATGGGCGCCGCCAACCTGCCGGTGCCGGAACATCTCGAGCTTGCGGTCGGCGCGCGCGTCATGGCGGTGCGCAACGATCCGCAGGGCCGCTTCGTGAACGGCTCGCTCGGCACCGTCACGCGCCTCGAATCGGAAGGCCCTTTCGTGCAGTTTGACCGCCGTCCGCAAGAGCTTCTGGTTGCTCCGGCGACGTGGGAAAAGGTGCGCCAGCGCTGGAACGAGGAGAAGCAGCGCATCGACAACGAGGTGGTGGGCAGCTATCGGCAGATTCCTCTCATCCATGCCTGGGCGGTGACGATCCACAAGGCGCAGGGGCTCACGCTCGACGATGTTCGCGTCGATCTCGGCGCCGGCGCATTCGCGCCGGGCCAGGTCTATGTGGCCTTATCGCGGGTGCGCACGCTCGCCGGCCTCTCCTTCGCCCGGGCGCTGCGGCCCGCCGACGTGCGCGCCGATCCGGTGCTGATCGCGTTCATGAAATGGGCGCGGGCGAGCACGCATGGCAACGTGGGGTGAATGGAGGGGCGACCCTTGCGGTCGCCCCACGAGGATGTTGCCCCCACGAGGAATCGACAACGGCGGCCAGTCATCTGTTCGCTGCGGCCTGCTGGAGGGCGACCATAAGGCTCGCCCCCCAGGGTCGCCCCTGCCACGGGCGCCCGGATCATGCCGCCCGGCGAAAAGAAACCCGCCCTGGCCTCAATCCAGCGGTTCCACCTTGACGATGGAGGCGCCGTGATTGTTGCCGACCCAGAGCGTGCCTGGGCTCTTCGAATCATCGATATGGACCCGCCGGATGTTGGTCGGGTGCGGGAGCTGATACTCCGTATACTGGCCGGTCTTGATATCAAGGCGCGCCACGCGGTCGGTCAGCATGGAACCGGTCCATGCCTCGCCGTTGCGGCCGGCCTCCGCGTCGTAGGGCGCGCTCCACGGCGTCGGCACCTTCCACTCGGTGATCTTTTCAGTCTCGGGGTCGAACATGCCAATGGCGTTGCCGGCATATTCGGCAAACCACAGCCTTCCTTCGGCGTCGACGCGCCCGCGCCGCGGACGCGAGTTCGGGGTCGGCGTCACGTAGACCGTCGATACTTTGGTCTTGGCGTCGATCTTGACGATGTTGCCGGCCGCGAAGTCGAGCAGATAGACGTTGTTCTGGGCGTCGGAATGCAGCCCGTAGGTGCCGATGCGCCGGCCGGTGCGCGGATCCTTGGGCGCGCCGAGATTTTCCATCTGGTCGGAATCAAGATTAAGCCGATAGATGTTTCCGCCATCGGAATTCTTGATCCACACCTTGTGGTCGACCGGCGCCCCTTCGAGTGCGAGGTGTCCGAGCTGTCCGGCGTCCGTGTCCCATTCCTTCGGGGTTGACCAGGTCTTGAACGTCTCCGTCTTCTTGTCGAACTTGGCGATGGCGCTCTGGTACATCACGCCGACCCAGGGGTTATCGTCCTGGTCAAATTCGAGATTGAGTGTGCCGACCGGGTAGCCCTTCTTGGTTTCCGGAATCGGATATTGGGTCACCTTTCCGGTCTTCGGGTCCATCTTGCCGAGATACATCTGACCGAAATCCGAATACCACACCATGCCCTCCCGATCGAGCATCACGTCATGCGGCTGGATCAGCGGGTTCGGCAGGTCGTATTCGGTGATGATGACATGGGTGGACTTGCCGGTGAGGCGCGGCAGGGTCTTGAGCGGATAGCTCCAGGTCTCCTGCTGGCTCAGGTTGATGCTCGCCAGGTATTCGGCGTTCTTCCTCGCATTATCGCCGCCGCGGCCGACCTCACGGGTTGCGTCGCCCACGAGCGGCTGCGGCTTGCGCGGCGTGCTGCCCGGATAGTAGCTGCCCATACGCTTGAAGATCTGCAGAAATTCGTCGGCTGTGTGAACCGACTTCACGATGCGCTCGATGGTATGGCAGCCGTTGCAGTTGAGCAGGATCGCCTTCTGCTCGTCCGTGCCCGGCAGGCTCATCATCCATTCGGCATTGGTGAGCTGTGCAGGCAGGTTCTGTGTGGGCTTGAGCTTGATGTCAGCGGTGGCAGCCTGTCCGGCAGTCACGTCGGCCGCCTTGGGGCCGTCGAGATCATAGCCCGCGGCGCGTGCGCCGAGCGTGTAGTGCCCGGGCTCGAGTCGATCCGCCGGGAAGCTGTAGCGGCCCTTTTCGTCAGTGACCACGGAGACCGTGATGGTGCTGCCCGCTTTCTTGGCGCTGATAACGACGCCTTCCATCAGGCCTTCCTTGGCTGACGATACCTGTCCGGCAAGGGCTGCGGGCGTCTCGGCTTTCGCATGAGCGGCGGCGAGGCAAAGCGCCGCCACGGCGGCGGTGGTGAGTGCGGATAAGCGTGTGCGCATGGGAGCCTCCCTGGTGGAGCGATTCCTTGGAACCGGTCAGTAGGGTGGGCAAAGCGCAGCGCGCCCACCCTCACATTCGTCAATTCCTCTGCGTAGTCGGTGGGTACGGCGCTCCTGAGCTTGTTGAAGGGGCGCCTTTGCCCACCCTTGTACAGTCTGACCCTCCCCCGCAAGCGCGGGAGGAGAACGAAAAAATCGTGCCTAATTCAGCGGCTCGACCTTGATGATCGAACCCTGGTGATTATTGCCGACCCAGAACGTCACCGGCGTGGTGGAATTGTCGACGTAGACGCGGCGGATGTTGGTCTCGCGCGGCAAGAGATACTCCACGAACTGGCCGGTCTCAGGGTTGAGCCGCGATACGCGGTCATTGAGCATTGATCCGGTCCACACCTCGCCGTTCTTGTCGATCGTCACGTCGTAAGGCGAGGAATAGGGGGTCGGCATCTCCCATTCCTTGAACTTCTCGGTCTTGGTGTCGAACATGTCGATCTTGTTGCCGCGATAGAGGCCGAACCAGATGCGGCCCTGGCTGTCCATCATGCCGCGGCGCGGCGCTGACGCCTTGGTCGGAAGCTCGAACAGCGTGGTCTGGCCGGTCTTGGCGTCAACCCTGCCGAGGTGCTGTTGCGCGAAGTCCGTGAAGTAGACGTTGTTGTCGGCGTCCGGGATAATGTCGTAGATGTTGTGGTTCTCGCCTGCCTTGGAATTTGCAAACGGCGCGATGGTCTCGATCTGTCCGGTCTTGAGGTCGAGGCGGTGCAGCGCCGCAAAGCCGTTATTCTGCGACCATACCTTGCCGTCCACAGCAGCCGACTCGGGCCGCACCATGTTGACCTGCGCCATGTCCTTGTTCATTTCGGGCGGCAGGCTGAATGTCTCGACCTTCAGTGAGGCAAGGTCGAGCTTGCCGATGGCGCCCTGATACATCATGCCGAACCAGAGATTGCCGTCGTGGTCCGGGCGCAGGCCGAGCGAGCCCTGCGGCCAGCCCTTCTTCAGCTCGGGAAGCGCGATTTCCGTCACTTTGCCGGTCTTTGGATCGAGCCTGCCGAGATTCTGTTCGCCGAAATTGGTGTAGTAGGCCATGCCGTCCTTGCCGACGATCACGTCATGCGGCTCGATTGAGTTGCGCGGCAGGTCATATTCCGTGATGATGACTTTCGTGGCGGCGCCGGTCGGGCGCGGCATCGTCTTGAGTTCGTACGGCCAGGTTTCGGTTTCGCTCAGATTGATCGAAGCGAGGAACTCGGCGCGTTCCGCCTGAGCATTGGTGCGGGCATCGCCGCGCTCCTCAAGCAGGCGCTCCGCGCGACGTTTCTGCGGCCGGGTTGGGACGCTCTGGTTGGCATAAGTCGCCATCCGCGCCTGGACCTGCATGAACTCCTTGGGGTCGTGGGTCGACCTCACGATGCGCTCGACCGTGTGGCAACTCACGCAGTTGAGCAGGGCGTCCTTCTGCTTCGGCGTGCCCGGCATACTCTGCAGCCACTCCGCATTGGTGAGCTGGGAGGCGAGGTTGCGGGTCTTCTTGAGCTTGAGATCGACGTTGGCGGTCCTGTCGCTCGCGACATCGGCCGAGCCGTTGCCGTCGAGGTCATAGCCGACCGCGCGGATCTTGATGGCGTATTGGCCGGGCTCCAGCCGTGACGCCGGGAAGCTGTAGCGGCCTTCCTTGTCGGTGACCACGGTGATCGCGATGGTCGAGCCAGCCTTTTTGGCGGTCACCAGCACGCCCTCCATCGGGCCTTCCTCCTTCGAAGTGACCTGCCCGGTCAGCGCCGCAGCGCCTTCGGCAAGCGACGGGGCGGCGTTCGCCGTCAATACGAAAGTCAGACAAACAGTTGCGAGCAGCGCATTGCGCATCCGCATAATCAATCCTCCCCTCGGAGATCTGCATCCAGGGCCCTGTGAAGGGCGGGCATTCCGCAAGCCGTCTCCGGGAAAGCCTGCGGGCGCCGGGCACATTCGGCCGCATAAAATTGGCCGTTCATGCGCAGGATAAGCGACGGCAGTTCGCGCCGCAATGCCGATCCGTGCATCAAGAAGCGGCAGCGTGGAGCGGTGCAGGGTGGGCAAAGGCGCACGCCTGAGCTTGCCGAAGGATGCGCGCTGTGCCCGCCAAACGGCCGAGGTGGGCACGGCGCTTCCCGCCTTTGCCCACCCTACTCAAACACCGTGCCGCAGCGCCGCGCGGAGCGGCCGGTCAAAGGCGAAAATCACCGCGCCGGCGGCGAGCGCGACGCCCGCGATCATCAGGAAGAAGTCCGGCTTCGCCATGCCGGTCCAGAAGCTGCCGAGATAGCCCGCCAGAAAGTTGCCGATGAAGCTCGTGGCAAGCCACACGCCCATCATCATGGAGAGATACCGTACGGGGGCAACTTTCGATACCAGCGACAATCCGATCGGCGAGAGGTAAAGCTCGGCCGTGGTGATGACGACGAAAAACGCAAACAGCCATAGCCAGCTTGCCTTGGCGCCGCCCGCCCAGAACGCGGCGCCCGCCATGATCAGATACGCGAGCCCGCAGCCGGCGCAGCCCAGCGCCATCTTGATGACCGTCGACGGCTCGCGGCCCCTTTCCGCCTGGCGCTTCCACAAAGTGACGACAAGCGGGGTGAATGCAAAGATCATGAACGGGTTGAAGGCCTGGAACCACGTGGTCGGGATCTCGGCGGTGGCGAACAGGAGATTGATCGTGCGGTCCGTATTGTTGTTGGCCCAAAGCGCAATGGTATTGCCTTGCTGCTCATAGGCCGCCCAGAACAGGCTCGTCGGAATGAACAGGACAATAAGCGCGATGATGGCGCGCCATTCGTCGCGATCAAGCGGCTTACGGTCCTCTCTCGCCTGGTTGATGGGAAGCGGATCGGGCGGCAGGTGCGACGAGCCGGCAAGATAGATGGCGAGTGCGATCAGCATGCCGACGCCTGCGGCGCCGAATCCGTAATGCCAGGCGACGCGCTCGCCAAGCGTGCCGCAGACCAGCGGCGCCAGAAACGCCCCGATATTGATGCCGACATAAAAAATCGAATAGGCGCGGTCGCGCCTTGGATCGTCCGGCGCGTAGAGCTGGCCGACCTGGCTCGACATGTTGGGCTTGAACGCGCCGTTGCCGAGGATGAGGAAGAGTAGCGCGAACAAAAGCAGGGGCTCGAAGGCCATCATGAAATGGCCGAGCGCCATCAAGAGCGCGCCGATGATGACGGTGCGGCGGTGTCCGAGCACGCGGTCCGCGAGAAGGCCGCCGAATATCGGCGTGAGATAGACGAGACCGGTGTAAAGCCCATAGATGTTCGACGCGAAGGGCTGAACGCCAAGCGGACCGAGCGCGGCTTCCAGAATGTGCTTGAACGCTGCGAGCCCGATAACTTGGCCAGCCGTTTCCGGCTGCAGCAGGTATTCGACGAGGTAGAGCACGAGCAGCGCCCGCATGCCATAATAGGAGAAGCGCTCCCACATCTCGGTCGCGAACAGGAAGCTCAAGCCCCGCGGATGGCCGAGGAATTCGGCTGGCGCGCTGGAAGAGGGCAGGGGAGGGGGGGCGGGAACGGCGGCTTCGGTCATCTGGGTTCTCGATTGTCCTACCTGTGAAGGCGACCCTCGTGGTCACCCTCTGCGGCTGCATCCTCCCACGGCCGGCGACCATAAGCTCACCCTGCATTACGATGCTGCGATGCAGATCGGCAGAAGCGAGCGACAAGGACGTCGCAAAGTCTAATGCGGCGTTTCCGAAATTCGAACCCCTGTTGGTCGATCTGTATCGGTCGAAGCCGCGTTGAGTGGCGGATGCCCCGAGGACAGTGGTTGGCCCGGCGACTCTATGCGGGCTGCGAGGTCACGGGTTCGAAGCGGCGTCTGACGGCCGAATTCCCTGAGAGAGCAGGGAAAATAACAGGGCATTTTGCCGAAATCCCCTTCCTGGATCGTTTTTGTTTTCGATTTGCGCGAAATTACGCAGTAATTTTAACGAGTTGCGAGAAATTCCCTGTTCGCTCCAAGAACGGGGAATTTTTTTTTCGAGAGCAGGGAATTGCCCATGACCCCTGACTACGATGCTGATATTTATGACTGTTTTTGTAGCGAGGTTGGCGCGACGAACTTGCTTTCGGTTAATACTTTTTTTATCCTACGAGAATAGTCCTATATTGTCAACAATAAGCCTCCGTTCTTCTGAACACCGGGCACTCTCGACGTGCGGGCTGCCGATAGCGTATGAGTGCGTCTTAAGTCGCGCTTTCACCGCTTGGAACTGCATCGCACCGTCATGGGTTGGAACTGCCATGAAGATCGTCATCAAATACTGCGTGGTTTGAAACTATGAGCCGCGTGCTCTCCGTGTGGGAGCCAGGTTCGCAGAGGTGCCCGGCGCTGAGGTCGCCTATGAGCGGTCGGGCGGCGGCGTGTTCGAGATCACGGTGGACGGCGAGCTGAGGTTTTCAAAGAAGGCGCTCGGCCGCTTTCCGACCGAGGAGGAGATCGAAGCGCTTGCCAAGGCGCTGTAGCTGCAGCCCGGGTTGAGCCCAGCGAACGGGGGCGCCGTTGCCGTTGGCTCTGTCATCCCCGCTCTCTTCGCTCCATGCGAACTACGACGCCCGGCCCGTCGGCCTGCCGGTATGAGCAAAATCGACCTTAACCTCGGCGTGATTTCAGACACGCATGGCCTGCTCCGGCCGCAAGCCGTTGCGGCGCTCCGCGGCTGCGATCTCATCATCCACGCAGGCGACGTCGGCAATGAGGCGGTGCTCGACGGACTTCGGAGCATCGCTCCGACACATGCGATTCGCGGCAACATCGATACCGAAATGCGGGCGCGGCTGCCGGCGACCGACATCGTCGAAGTCGGTGAGCTTTTATTCTACGTGCTCCACAACATCGCGGATCTCGACCTCGACCCTCCGACGGCAGGGTTCGCCGCGGTGGTGTACGGCCACTCGCACCAGCCGTCGATCAGATGGGATGACGGCGTTCTCTATCTCAATCCCGGCTCTGCCGGCCCGCGCCGCTTCCGGCTGCCAGTCACGCTCGCGCGCGTCGCCGTGACCACGATGGAATTGAGACCGGAGATCGTGGAGTTGCAGGTGTAGCCGGATGGAGCGGCGGCAAAACCTGGGGCCGGCCTCGCCACCGGGCGCTCCCATCCGCACCGTAGAACGATTTTGGGCCGGACCGTTCCTTGCGGAACGTGATCACCATGCTGATTCGCGCTAATACAAGGTGGGCAAAGCGCAACCGAAATCGGCTGTTGCCGATTTCGGCAGTATTGACTGGCGAAGTCGGACAAGCCTGACTTCGGTGCGCCCGTGCCCACCCACGCTCGGCCCTTCGAAGTGGGCACGCTTCGCCTTTGCCCAACCTGCGACGCTTCCAAAATCAGAATTCGGCACGGGTCTTGCTTGTGCCTTTCCTGGTATGAGAGCAGCCGCTTTCGATTGCTTAAGCGCGCCGCCGAAGCCAGCCCGCAAAAAACAAAGCAGGGCCAACGCCCTGCTTTAGGTTTTTCAAGTTTTACGCCGGTCGCCTCCGAGTTGTTCTTTTTCTGGAGTGGCTGCGATTGGTCGCGCCGCCGGTTCTTCCTCCCTCAGACCTGGACCACACCCGCGCCCGCGGACGCCAATATCACGTTAATGTCACGTTGTTGGCCGCCTTGATTGCGAGTGGATAATTGGTACTTAATAAGTTTTAATTTGTCATCAGGCTTGTCGTGCACTGCACCATGATCGCTGTTCCGGCGCCGCGCCTCGCTGGGCCCGCGCGAGAGAGCGTAAGAGGCCCTTGAACTCTTTGGTGCTCTTGCGTTTTGGCGGTGATCCGGTTTCTGTGTGGCGCGTGCCCCATCAACAAATCGAGCGCAGAGCCTATGCGACTGTCCCGATATTTTTTGCCCATTCTCCGCGAGACGCCCAAGGAAGCCGAGCTCGTGTCCCATCGGCTGATGTTGCGCGCCGGCATGATCCGACAGGAGGCGGCGGGCATATACGCCTTCTTGCCGCTCGGATTGCGTGTGCTCAACAAGATCTGCGCTATCGTGCGGGAAGAGCAGGACCGCTCGGGGGCGATCGAGCTGTTGATGCCGACCATCCAGTCGGCCGACCTGTGGCGCGAGAGCGGACGCTACGACGATTACGGCAAGGAGATGCTGCGCATCAAGGATCGCCACGAGCGCGAGATGCTGTACGGGCCCACCAACGAGGAAATGATCACCGAGATCTTTCGCGCCTATGTGCGCTCCTACAAAGACCTGCCGCTCAATCTCTATCATCTGCAGTGGAAGTTTCGCGACGAGGTGCGGCCGCGTTTCGGCACCATGCGGGCGCGCGAATTCCTCATGAAAGACGCCTATTCGTTCGATCTCGACTACGCGGGCGCGCGGCATGCCTACAACAAGATGTTCGTCGCCTATCTGCGCACCTTCGCGCGCATGGGGCTGCGGGCTATCCCGATGGTGGCCGACACCGGCCCGATCGGCGGCAATCTCAGCCACGAATTCATCATCCTCGCCTCCACCGGGGAAAGCGAAGTGTTCTGCCACCGCGATTACCTCAAATTTCCCATTCCGGACGCCGATGTGAATTTCGACGACGTCGCCGCCATCCAGGCGATTGTCGACACCTGGACGTCGCGTTATGCGGCCACCTCCGAAAAGCACGACGCCGCCGCTTTCGAGGCCCTCCCCGCCGACAAGAAAATGTCGGCGCGCGGCATCGAGGTTGGCCACATCTTCTATTTCGGCACGAAGTATTCCAAGCCGATGCGGGCCGTCGTTGCCGGCCCCGACGGCGGCGAGCACCCGGTCCAGATGGGCTCGTACGGCATCGGGCCGACGCGTCTCGTTGCCGCCATCATCGAAGCTTTCCATGATGACGCCGGCATCAAATGGCCGGAGGCGGTGGCGCCATTTCGCCTTGCGATCCTCAATCTCAAGCAGGGCGACAGCGCGACCGACGCGGCATGCGAAAGCCTGTATCGGGAGCTGTCCGCCAGGGGCGTCGAGCTTCTCTACAACGATCTCGATGAGCGGCCGGGCCCGAAATTCGCCGCCGCCGACCTGATCGGCATTCCGTGGCAAATCCTGGTCGGGCCAAAGGGGCTTGCGGAAGGCAAGGTCGAACTCAAATGCCGGGCCGACGGCAGCCGCGAGCTTTTGACGCCGGCCGACGCGCTTGCGCGGTTTGCGCGATGAAGCCCATAAATCCCGGGGCAGGAAACTGCAGATTATGACTGAAGCCGCCGGCGCCCGCCCCTTTTCGGCATTCGAGTGGATGCTGTCGATGCGCTATTTGCGCTCGCGCCGGCGCGAGGGGTTCATTTCCTTCATTGCGGCGATCTCATTCTTGAGCCTCATGCTGGGGGTTGCGGCCCTCATCATCGTGATGGCGGTGATGAACGGCTTCCGCAAGGAGCTGCTCGACAAGATCCTCGGCCTTAATGGCCATATGCTGATCCAGCCGATCGATTCGCCGCTCACCGATTGGGATCAGGTGGCGGCGCGGGTGTCGCGCGTGGAAGGCGTGCGTCTGGCGGAACCGGTGGTGCAAGGCCAGGCGCTGGCGTCGTCGCCATTCAACGCCAACGGGGTGCTGGTGAACGGCATTCGCGGCGCCGACCTTGCCAGGCTCGGATCGATTGCGACCAACATCAGACAAGGGACAATCGACGGGTTCGATCAGGGCCAGGGCGTCGCTATCGGCGTCCGACTCGCCAATCAGCTATCGCTGCAGGTCGGCGACAGACTGACTCTGGTGTCGCCGCGCGGCGCGGTGACGCCGATGGGCGTCACGCCGCGCATCAAGCCATATCAGGTGGCCGCGATCTTCGAGATCGGCATGTCGGAATATGACTCCGGCATCGTGTTCATGCCGCTGCCGGAGGCCCAGGCTTATTTCAACCGCTCAGGCGACGTCACAGCCATCGAGGTCTTCGTGGACGACCCCGATCGCATCGACAACTACAAGAAGCCGATCGCCGACGCCGCCCAGCGGCCGATTTATCAGATCGACTGGCGCCAGCGCAATGCGACCTTCTTCGGCGCCCTTCAGGTCGAGCGCAACGTGATGTTCGTCATCCTCACCCTGATCATCCTGGTGGCGGCGCTGAGCATCCTCTCGGCCCTGGTGATGCTGGTCAAGGACAAGACCCAGAACATCGCGGTCCTGCGCACCATGGGCGTCTCCCAAGGCGCGGTGATGCGAGTCTTCCTGATGGTCGGCACGGCGATCGGCGTCATCGGCACGACGACGGGATTCGTGGTCGGCACCGTGTTCTGCGCCAACATCGAGAGGCTGCGCCAGTTCCTGTCGTGGCTAACCTCGACCGAGCTGTTTCCGCCCGAGCTCTATTTCCTGTCGCGCCTGCCAGCTGAAATGGATGTGGGCGAAACCACCGCCGTGGTGGTGCTGGCGTTGACCCTGTCGTTCCTGGCGACGCTTTATCCCTCGTGGCGGGCGGCGCGCCTTGATCCGGTCGAAGCTCTGCGCAGCGAGTGATCGCATGTCCAATGACCCGCCGGCGATTTACCTCGACCGCATCGAACGCCATTACCTGCAGGGCGATGACCGGCTGGACATTCTCAAGGGAGCGGACCTCGCCGCATGGCCGGGGCAATCGGTCGCGCTGATTGCGCCCTCCGGCGCCGGCAAGTCGACGCTTCTGCACATCGCCGGCCTGCTTGAGCACCAGAACGCGGGCGAGGTGTTCATCAATGCGAAGGCGACTTCCGGGCTCAGCGACGCAGCCCGCACCAGGCTGCGGCGGACCGAGATCGGCTTCGTGTATCAGTTTCATCATTTGCTGCCGGAATTTTCCGCGCTCGAAAACGTGATGCTGCCGCAGATGGTGCGGGGGCTGAATAAGAGGGCTGCCGAGCAGCGCTCCCGCGAGCTTCTCGGCTATCTCGGGCTCAAGGACCGGGTGGGCCACCGCCCGGGCGAATTGTCGGGCGGCGAGCAGCAGCGCGTCGCGATCGCGCGGGCGGTCGCCAATGCGCCGCGCGTTCTGCTCGCCGACGAGCCCACCGGAAATCTCGATCCGCGGACGTCCGAGCGGGTTTTCGCAGCGCTCGCCCAGTTGGTGCGCGCCTGCGGTCTTGCCGCCATCATCGCCACTCACAATATGGATCTTGCCGCGCGCATGGACCGGCGGGTGACGCTGCGCGACGGCAGAGTGGTGGAGCTCGAGTAGGGTGAAAGGCATGTCGCGGGGAAAAGCGAGCGGCTATAGGTTGGATCGAGAGGACGTGGCAATTGTCCTTGGAATGCAAGCACGTGGCGACCGTGATCACGACATCGCCGCTTGGTTTGGAGTAAATCAAGGGCGTGTGGCGGAAGCAAAGGAAGGTAAGTTCGGCTGGGTCGGCCCGCACCGGTCGATCAGCTCCCCCCAAAAGGGGCGCCGGGCGTAAAGGGAAAGCAGTTAAGAGATGCTGTCGGTCGAGCATTGGAACAGCTGGAGCAAGATGGCGTGGACGGCATGGGTATGGCAATCCTGCGCCGAGCCCTAGCAAGCTACGATAGAAACGAAGCTTAATAATTCGGATAATCTGAGTCGCGTTCGAGCTGCCTGCGACACGGCGGAACCCACATCAGGCGAGGCAAATTGGGAGTTCCTTTTTCCCAAACAAGCCACGCATAGCCCGTAGCTGTAGTAGCTTTTCGATCTAAGCGTCCTTTAATCATTGGAACACGTTCAACAAACTGAGCGAATTTTGTCGGCGGCATCTGCCGAAAAATTCCGTCATATCGACTAACACTTTCGAGAAAAACGGATCTGGCGAGGATAGCGACGCCATGCCGAGCGATTTTCATTGCTCGGATTACGAATTCCCCGGCAAGCCGGAATGGAGGATTTGTGATCACCCAGTCTGCTGAGTTTGCCTTATACGGATACGCTAGAAAATCACGCAACTGGTCGTATCCATATTCATAAGCATCGGCAGCCTCGACCGCTTCGAAATATTCCCGGAGCACTTTCGCCATATGCCCGGCACCGCACGCGGGCTCCAAGCAAGTCAACTTTCTGAGGTCGTCCTTGTCGTCCAAAACATACTCGATGAGCGCACGTGTTGCCCAGGGCGGGGTTGGAAAATCATCGGGGCTATCTTGTGGCTCTGTCCGTTGAGCCATGACGGCATGAGAGGTATTTTGCATGCTTGTCCCGCCTCGAATCGCGTCTTTCAACGTGAACCTAGCATGCTTAGTGATCTGTTAAAGAAAGATGGGTCTTTTTGAATTTCGAGTGGGGTGAGGACGGGCACACGCGATCACTCGCGGCCTTGATCGCTTGGATGCTCTTTGTCGCGGGCGGCGGCAGCCGGTCAAGGGTCTCGACCGCTTAAGCGGCGATTGGCGCGCGTTCAATCGCGCGCCAATCGCCCTTGACCGGCTGCCGCCGCCCGCGACAAAGAGCATCCAAGCGATCAAGGCCGTTTGAAAGGCCGCGACCCCGCCTCGGGCTGCTTCACCCGCTCACGATTCAAAAGAAGCATCCAGTGCGATATTCGCCTGCGATGCCATCCAAACAAATTATTTAACCAATCCTCCCTAGCGGCGTCTTGGCGAAGCCCGCCTCGAGGAGGGTCGATTTTTTTGCTTGATCGCTTGATCTGCGGTTTCAATGTCTCTTGACTTTCAGAACAAACAATGAACAATATTCCCTATTCGTTCTGAGAGGGAAGGCGACATGATTCGCACCATCATGGAAGAAGCCGCTGTACTTGTGTCGATTGCTCTATTCATCGGCATGATCGCGATCTGGGCCGAGGCACTGTCGTCGGGACTGTGACCGCTCAAATCGATCCGGGATCGCGGGCTTCGGACGAAGCTGTGCATTGCGCGGACCAAGACGCGGCGACAGTGGACAGGCCGCAAACCCTCGCGATCATAGCGTCCTTCGAATCGAAACGCGGCGCCTCTTGGGCGCCGATCCTCCGGCGCATCACTTTTCTGCGAAACGAGCATGCCCATGGCGCTAGGCTTCGTCCATCTTCACCTTCATTCCGCCTATTCCCTGCTGGAAGGCGCCCTGCCGATCGCGCGGCTCGCGGAACTGGCCAAGGCCGACCGCCAGGCGGCCGTTGCGCTCACCGACACCAACAACATGTTCGGCGCGCTGGAATTTTCCGACAAGATGGCGGCAGCCGGCATTCAGCCGATTATCGGCTGTACGCTGTCGGTCGATTGCGGCGACCAGGAGCGTCAGCCGCGCCCATCCGGCCCGGGGGGCGCTGCGCAGCCGTTGCCGCGGCTGGTCTTGCTCGCCGCAACCGAAGCCGGCTACCGAAACCTCCTTCGTCTCAATTCACGGACGTACCTGGGCCACCCCGGCACCGAGTTGCCTCACGTCAAGCTCGAATGGCTCGACGGCCACGCCGACGGTCTGATCGCGTTGACGGGAGGCCCGGACGGCGTGCTCGACCGCGCCTTCGTGTCTGGCCAGCCGCATCTCGCGCAGGCGCGCGCTGATGCGCTTATGCGGCTGTTCGGAGACCGGCTCTATGTGGAGCTGCAGCGCCACGGCACGGCGGAAGAGCGCATGGTTGAGCCGGCGCTGATCGACCTCGCTTACGCCAAGGGGATCGCTCTTGTCGCGACAAACGAGCCCTATTTCGCGACGGCGGAAGATTATGAGGCCCATGATGCACTGCTCTGCATCGCCGAGGGACGGCTTTTGGCCGAGGCCGAGCGCCGGCACCTGACGATCGAGCACCGCTTCAAGACTCGCGCCGAAATGATGGCGCTGTTTCGCGATCTGCCGGAGGCCCTGACCTCGACGGTCGAGATCGCCGAGCGCTCATCGTTCCGACCGGTGGCGCGCAAGCCGATCCTGCCGCGTTTCTCCTCGCCGGAGCAAACAGCAGGCGATGGCCCGGTCGATGAGGCGGCCGAACTGCGCCGCCAGGCCACGGAGGGTCTCAAGCATCGCATCGCCGCTCACGGGATCGCCTCTGGATTCACCGAGCAGCAATACCGCGATCGGCTTGAATTCGAACTCGACGTCATTGAGCGGATGAAGTACCCGGGCTACTTCCTCATTGTCGCCGATTTCATTCAGTGGGCCAAATCCCAGCGTATTCCAGTCGGCCCCGGCCGCGGGTCAGGCGCCGGCTCGCTGGTCGCTTATGCTCTGACCATCACGGATCTCGATCCGATCCGGTTCGGCCTCATCTTCGAACGCTTCCTCAATCCCGAGCGCGTATCGATGCCGGATTTCGACATCGATTTCTGCCAAACCCGGCGGGACGAGGTAATCCGCTACGTGCAGAGCCGTTACGGTCGCGACCAGGTGGCGCAGATCATCACCTTCGGCAGCCTGCAGGCCCGCGGCGTGTTGCGCGACGTCGGTCGCGTGCTGGAGATGCCCTACGGGCAAGTCGACAAGCTGTGCAAGCTGGTGCCGCAGAACCCGGCGGCGCCTATCACGCTGTCGCGCGCCATCGCGGACGAGCCGCGCCTGCAAGCCGAGCGCGACAGCCAGCCGATCGTCGCGCGCGCCTTCGCGATTGCGGAAAAACTCGAGGGGCTCTACCGCCACGCCTCAACCCACGCGGCTGGCATCGTGATCGGCGACCGGCGGCTCGACGAACTCGTGCCGCTCTACCGCGACCCCAAATCCGACATGCCGGTCACGCAATTCAATATGAAATGGGTCGAGCAGGCCGGCCTCGTCAAATTCGACTTCCTCGGCCTTAAGACGCTGACCGTGCTGGAAACGGCCGTGAAGCTGATCGCGGCACGGGGCGTCGACATTGATCTTTCCCGCATCCCGCTCGATGACGCAAAGACCTACGAGATGCTGGCGCGAGGCGAGACGGTCGGCATCTTTCAGGTGGAAAGCCAGGGCATGCGCCGCGCCCTCGTCGATATGCGTCCCGACCGCTTCGAGGATCTGATCGTGCTGGTGGCGTTATATCGGCCCGGCCCGATGGCGAATATCCCGACCTATTGCGCCCGCAAACTCGGACAGGAACGCACCGACTACCTGCATCCGAAGCTCAAACCCATCCTTGAGCCGACCTACGGCATCATCACCTATCAGGAGCAGGTGATGAAGATCGCTCAGGACCTCGCGGGCTACAGCCTCGGCGAGGCGGATCTCTTGCGGCGCGCCATGGGCAAAAAGATCCGCAAGGAAATGGAGCAGCAGCGTGAACGCTTCGTGTCCGGCGCCGTCGCGCGCGGCATAGCGCAGGCAGACGCCGAGGCCATCTTCGAGGCTTGCGCAAAGTTCGCCGACTACGGCTTCAACAAGTCGCATTCGGCGCCCTATGCGTTGCTCACCTATCAGACCGCCTATCTGAAGGCGAATCATCCGGTCGAGTTCCTGGCGGCGTCGATGACCCTCGACATGGGCAACACCGACAAGCTCGCCGAATTTCGTGATGAGGCCGCCCGCATGGGCATCACGGTCGAACCGCCGTCGATCAACCGCTCGGGCGTCGATTTCGACGTTGCGGGCAATAGCATCCGTTACGCGTTGGCAGCCCTCAAGGGAGTTGGCCGGGCGGCGATCGAAGCTATTGTGTCAGCGCGTGACCGCCCGTTCCGGGACTTCGGCGATTTTTCCCGCCGCATCAATGCGCGTGCCGTCAACAAGAGGGTGCTTGAGAGTCTCGTCGCGGCCGGCGCATTCGACGAGCTCGAGCACGATCGGGCGCGGGCGATGGCGGCGATCGACATCGTGCTTGCGACCGCGCAACGAGCGCAGGCCGCCGCCGCCAGCGGCCAGGCGGAGTTGTTCGGCAATAGTCTCGCGCCCGAGCCGATCAAGATCCCCGAGGTGCCGAGCTGGCTGCCGGCGGAACGGCTGCAGCGGGAATACGATGCGGTGGGGTTTTTCCTGACCGGCCACCCGCTCGACGACTATGCGGGCGTTCTGGAAAGTCTCCAGCTGCAATCTTGGGCGGCTTTTTCCCGCGCCGTCAAAGCCGGCGTCACGGCCGGCAGGGTCGCTGCGACCGTGGTGTCGCGGGCGGAACGGCGCACCAAGACGGGCAACAAAATGGGCATCATCGGGTTATCCGATGCGTCTGGTCAGTACGAGGCCGTGATCTTTGCCGAGGGGCTGCAGCAATACCGCGACCTGTTGGAGCCCGGCAGCCCGGTGCTGCTTCAACTGACCGCCGAGGCGCAGGGCGACGAGGTCCGGGCCCGTATTCAGACCGTGGAAGCGCTGGAGCGTGCGGCCGCCAAGGTACAAAAAGGCTTACGCATCTTTGTGCGCGACGAAGCGCCGCTCGACGCTTTGGCGAAGCGCCTCGACAAGGCGGGCGACCGCGGAGAGGGCGATGGCGAGGTCAACCTCGTGGTGATGCTCGGGGCGGGCGCGGAAGTTGAGGTGAAGCTGCCGGGCCGCTACAGGGTGAGCCCGCAAATCGCTGGCGCCATCAAGGCGGTCCCCGGGGTCGTCGAGGTGCGCGCGGTGTAGGATCGGCCCGTACGGCGTATCAGCCGCCCGGTTCTCAGCATTTGGCCGGCCCGATGTGCAACTTAAGCATCATCCGCCGGCCAGCCGCGCGATACGCTTCGTCACGGCTCCCTACGCCCGGTCAAAGACAGGGCATAAGTACCTGACAGCAAACGTGCGGAGGGGTCAGCGCTTCCTCTTGACGCCGCCGGCGCTGCGCGCAAAGCCTGAAACGGACTGACATCCACAGGGCCACCATGAACGTGCAAACCTCGACCTCGAAGCTCATCAAAGGTGCGACCGGCGACTGGGAAGTCGTCATCGGGCTGGAAGTCCACGCTCAGGTCAAGTCGAACGCAAAGCTGTTCTCCGGCGCCGCCACCGCATTCGGGGGCGAGCCGAACTCCCACGTATCGCTCATCGACGCCGCGATGCCTGGGATGCTGCCGGTGATAAACGAGGAATGCGTTGCCCAGGCCGTGCGCACCGGGCTCGGCCTCAAAGCCAAGATCAACCTGCGTTCGGTATTCGACCGGAAGAATTATTTCTATCCGGACCTGCCGCAGGGCTACCAGATCAGCCAATACAAGTCGCCGGTGGTGGGGGAGGGCGAAGTTGCCGTCGATATGCCCTATGGCACCGTGCGGGTCGGCATCGAGCGGCTGCATCTCGAGCAGGACGCCGGCAAGTCGCTGCATGATCAGCACCCGTCCATGTCGCTCGTTGATCTCAATCGCTCAGGCGTTGGCCTCATGGAGATCGTGTCGAAGCCCGATTTGCGGTCGTCCGAGGAGGCCAAGGCCTGCCTTGCCAAGCTGCGGGCCATCATGCGCTATCTCGGGACCTGCGACGGCGACATGGAAAAGGGCAATCTGCGCGCCGACGTCAACGTCTCGGTGCGCCGGCCCGGCGATCCGCTCGGCACGCGCTGCGAGATCAAGAACATCAACTCGATCCGCTTTGTCGGCCAAGCCATCGAGTCCGAAGCACGCCGCCAGATCGAAATCCTCGAAGACGGCGGTGCGATCGAGCAGGAGACGCGGCTTTACGATCCGGGCCGCAACGAGACCCGCTCCATGCGCAATAAGGAAGAGGCCCACGACTATCGTTATTTCCCAGACCCAGACCTCTTGCCCCTGGAACTCGCCGAGACCTACGTCGAAGAGCTGCGCCGCAGCTTGCCGGAACTGCCCGACGATAGGAAGGCGCGCTTCATGTCGGAATTCGGACTCGCTCGCTATGATGCCGGCGTCCTCGTGGCCGAAAAGGAGAGCGCGGATTTCTTCGAAGCCGTCGTCGCCCGTGCGGATGGCACCCTGCGCGACGCCAAACTTGCGGCAAACTGGGTGCTCAACGAGCTGTTCGGACGCCTCAACCGCGAAGGCCTCCCGATCACCGCTTCGCCGGTCTCGGCGGAGAAGCTGGGCGCTATCCTTGACCTGATGACCGAAGGCGCCATCTCAGGCAAGATCGCCAAGGAGCTGTTTGAAATCGTCTGGGCCGAGGGCGGGGAGCCGCGCGCGATCGTTGAGGCGCGCGGCCTCAAGCAGGTGACTGACACGTCCGCGATCGAGAAGCTCGTCGACGATGTCATCGCCGCCCATCCAGACAAGGTGAGACAGGCGAGAACGAAACCCGCAATGATCGGATGGTTCGTCGGTCAGGTGATGAAGACGTCTGGGGGCAAGGCGAACCCGCAGGCTGTGAATGAGCTGCTCAAGGCAAAGCTCGATATCTGAGAGCGTCGGCAGCCTCGTCTGGCCGCGAGCGGCGCCAAGCCGAGGGCCGTTTGCGAATCATTTTGCCTCGATTCGAGCGATTCTTCGTCGCGCGACAGGCCGCCTCGCGCCTTCCAGGGAGATTCGCGCAAATTTTTTTTTTGAGGGCGAATCCGATGTTCCGGGCGTCGTATTGGCGCGGCGCGCGTGCGTACCGCATGCTGTCAAGAAGCAAGCTGCGCGCCGCTACAACAACTTGACGCATCACAGAAACGGCCATTTGACGGGCGTTTTCGCAATTTTACAGGTTCTCTTCGCTGAAGACGCCGCTGTCGGGAAAGCCGGCGAACCGGTGTTGGTGCGATAGAGAATGCGTCGCCGTGACGACATGCGCGAGGATGTCACGGAGGCGTTTCCTTGACGCGAAAGATTTTTTTTTCTTTCCGCTTGTAGTAAGCGAGATGCAGTGCCTGCGATTCGCGCAGGTGCTGATGCGACACCGCCACTAGGCTCTGACTAGGAGGGCAGTATGGTGAAGAAGGCAACGAAGGCGAAGACCGCCGCGAAGAAGAAGGCGCCTGCCAAGCGCAAGGTCGCCGCCAAGAAGAAGAAGTAACCTCGCTTCGGAGCAGTAGGCTCCGACCCTGTCGAAAGCTTCCCGTCCACCCGGTGATGTCAGATGCCATTCTGCAAAGCGCGAGATCGCGATGCGGTGCGAGTGCGATGCGGTCCGAGTGCAACGCGGTCGCCGTGGCGATGCGGGGGCAGCGACAAAGGGCGTCGGCGAGACTGAGGCTTGAAGCTCTCGAGCCTCCAACGACAGTTGGGTGCTTCGAGGTACAGGGTGCGGTCTCCGCAGCCTGTCGTCAGCGGGTAACCGTTGAGGGATTTGCGCCACCTCTCGTCGGCGCCCTTGTGGGGTTCCGGCTTGTGGTCGTTGGTTAAGTCGTCATGGCTGGCATCGCCTGAGACACTGCCGGGACCTCTGGCGATACCGATGACGCAGCCGCGCTCTGTCTCCCCCGAGTTCCATATGCGGGCGGCGCCCACGGCACGGAATCCAGGTTAACAAAAGCGCGTCGCGCCTCGTGATATGGATTCTCGCAGTTGAATCACGAAGCAGCCAGACTCGCCTTGCGTGCGCTTTCCGCTCCAATGCAGCAGCTTACAGGGGCGAGAATCACCAATTTTGCTCGTTCCGATGTCAAGCGTTAACCTGAGTTCCCAGCCGTGGGGCGCGCGCGCTTGACGGTTTGCGCTCCACTTCACAGATTCGGCCTGCGCCCGCTTGCCTGTCCGGGCAGTCTCAGGCATATCGACAGTGCGCGGAGACGTGGCCGAGTGGCTGAAGGCGGCAGTTTGCTAAACTGTTATAGGGTCATAAGCTCTATCGAGGGTTCGAATCCCTCCGTCTCCGCCAAGGTCTAACTGGTTGACATTGCATTCATTTTAGGCGAAGCAATGAGTCTATTTTGTCGCGAATCGGCGGGCTTTTCCAAGCTGGGCGCGTAAGCGAATTTGCGGCAGAGACGGTTTCACGCCTGATCTCGGCCGCGGCGGTGACGAAAATCTCTCCGGCGCCATTTCGGGGTTTACTTTTTGCGGGCTGAACGCCAGCTTCGCATCGCCCGTATTTCACGGCGCTGACGTCAGTCGATTCAACCTAAATCCGTGAGTTGGAAAGCATTCACCCCGCAGAAAGCGCTGATAAATCGACGAATCTTTGAAAATCAGTCAGCTGCGAAGCAGTTACAATTCGGTGCCTCCAAGCGTTCTCTTTCTTGCCTGTGGGCCAAGGAGATCGCGAAAAATCAGCAACGCCAACTCACGGATTTAGGATCAATCTCGCCGAGAGCTGTCGTTGCACTGGGCGATTGGCCGCAAATTCCTGCGAGCACTAGTTAGCGCTTGCGCTCAGCTTGCTCGCTGGCAGCGCGGGCACGCTGTGAGGCAAGCACGGCAAAACGGCTTGCCGCATGAAACGCAGGATGCCTGGCCGGAAGGGTCGGTCAGGTGCAGCCTGTCGTCGCAGACGAGCCGGACGCGATCGCGGCCGAGCCCCGCCTCGCACAGCGGCGGCTCTGCTGCTTTGACCAAGGGATGCCAATCGAGCTGGATCAAGCGCTCGCCTTTGCGGCGGCGGATCAGCACGTCGAAGCGCTGCACCGGGACGTAGAGATCGAGCGCCTGCACCCATTCGACGCTGACGCGCAGCGCGTAGTTGCGGCGCAGGTCATCGAGCTTGACGCGGTATTCGCGCTCGATCGCCTCGACTCGCAGGCTCTCGCGCCGCCGGTCGGCCTGCGCCCGTTCCCCTTCCGCGCGGGCGAGAGTCTCCAGACGCTTGAGCGATGTGCGACGCAACTCGTCGTGATAAGCGTGCACCCGATTGCGATCGCGTTCGAGCCGGCGGCGCATCGCGCGCAGAAACGGCTCCACGCTCTCGCGCACCTCTCGGTCGAGCACGGGATGAAGCCGGCTCGCCAGCGTGGCCTCGCTCCAGCCTGCCCCGGCTATGCGCTTCGTCGCCGCTTCCGGGACATGCCACTCGGGCTGCGCCAGGGCCGGCCGCAGCCGCGCCAGGATGTCGTTGATGACGGCGCCGGTCGCGAGATTGAAGCCCAGCGAGATTAGCCCCTCGCGCTTCTCGTCGGATGCCGCCGTGAAGCGGAACGTCAGCATCAGGCAACGCGTCCACGTCGCCGACACGCCTTGCAGACGCCACACCGCGTTCGGCAGGTCGAGGGCGCGGTCCAGCACGCGTTCAGGGTCGCCCGGCGGCGGCACGGGAGCGGACGGCCGCAGCTCCCGTTCGCTCCAGCGCCCGTGATCGGCGAGGAGCGCGCCGAAGCGCTCGAGCCAATCGCCTTCGAGTCCGATCGCGATCGTGCCCTCGGAGCGCTGCATTCCGAAGTTGAGGTGGGCGAACTCGGGCCAGCCCAACTGCCTTTGCAGGGCGGCAGGCGCCAGCACTTCGAGCCGGTCCGGCTCGACCCTCTCGACCGCCGCGCCGCGGCGCTCCAACAGGTCGGCGACGAATGCTTCAAGCTCGCTCATCGGGCCGGGTCACGCGGTCTCGAAGTCCTCGCCGAACAAGGCTGCGTCCAGCGCCTTGGCGCTCTCGTGCTGCTCGCGCGCCCCCTGCAGGCGCCGCCCGAGCGCGTCGAGCGCTTCGGCCCGGCTTTCCTCGGTCGTGCGCAGCCAGGCATCGAGCATCAGGTCGGCGAAATCGCGATCCTCGTCGAGCCCCCCGAGGATCGCCCCGACCTCCCCGATCACGAGCTCGAACATCGAGATCTTCTCATCGAGCAACGCGAGGATCTGCTCTTCAAGCGTGCCGCGGGCGACAAGGTTGAAGACATAGACCTCGCGCCGTTGCCCGATGCGGTCGATGCGCCCGATGCGCTGTTCAATTGCCATCGGATTCCACGGCACGTCGAAATTGATCAAGGTGTTGCAGAACTGGATGTTGCGGCCCTCGCCCCCTGACTCGGTGCAGAGCAGCACCGGCGCCCGCTCGCGGAATTCGGCAATGGCGGCGTCCTTGGCGGGGCCGCTCAGCGCGCCCTCGAAGCGAGCGAACGCAAGCCCCTCCTGCGTCAGCCGGTCGGCAAGGTGCTGGAGCGTTTCGCGGTAATGGACGAAGACGAGCTTCTTCTCGTCCGGGTTCCGCCGCAGGAGGTCGATCAATGCCGCCTCCTTGCCGCCGGTTCCGACCTGCGCCCAGCGCTGCGCAAGCGCGTGCCAGCTCGCATCGGCATGGCGGTTGACGAAGCGCCGGATTGCGGCCGCGGCCGCGGCCGGCGATGATCCGGCAGCGCCGAGCAGATGCTGCAGCACGAACCGGTTCACGCCTTCGCGCGCCAGCCGGCGCGCCGCCTCTGCGAGCTCCTGATAGGCGGTCCGCTCACCTTCGCTTCCGTCCACGCGGATCGTTGCGGCGTGGCGCCGCGGCAGCTTCAGCGCGACCACTGCTCGCGTGTTGCGCACCATGGCGCCGCGCATCAGCTCGCGCAGGCGCTCGGGATTGGCCGGCACATGCGGTTTGCCTGGCGTGACGTGCGCTGCCCGGAACTCCCTGAGCGTCTTGAAAATGCCTGGTTTGAGCAGCGTGAGCACGTTGTAGAGCTCGGTCAGATCATTTTGCACCGGGGTCGCCGACAGCAGAAGCAGAAAGCGCTTGCTGAGCGCGTCGACGAGCTGGTAGCTGCGGCTGTTGCGATCGCGCAGGTGGTGGGCTTCATCCACGATGACGAGATCGAAGCTGCGCGCGGTTATGTGCGCGGCATGCTCGCTCCGACGCGCCAGCGCGAGCGAGGCGATCAGGCATTTCTGCGCCCAGAACCGTTCCGGATCGCTGCGCAGCAACGCGTCGTGGGTGGTCGCGCAGGGGATGTCGAACTTGGCCTCGAGCTCCTCCCGCCACTGGCCGACCAGCGAGGGCGGAGTCAACACGAGCACGCTGTCCACCATGCCGCGCAGCACGTACTCCTTGAGCACCATGCCGGCCTCGATGGTCTTGCCGAGGCCAACCTCGTCCGCCAGGAGCACGCGCCCGCGAAACTGCTTGAGCACCTTGCGCACGGTCTCGACCTGGTACCAGAAAGTTTCGATGCCGCGCAGGTGCGGCAGACAGAGCAGCTCGTCGAACCCCTGTGCGAGGCCGAGATGGGCAAATCGCTCCCGCAAGCCCCACCAGCCGCCGTCGCGGTCCGGCGCTCTCTGCGCCGCTGTCAACAACGGCGCGAGATTGAACTCAATGCTGAAAGGAATCTCGATGTCAGTCAGCGGCAGCGGCGGCGGCGCTTTTGCAGCGGCGACCGGCGCGCGTTCCTCGCGCGCTGCGCTCGGCCTGGCCTTGTTGAGAGCCTTGACCATAGGCTGGACGTCGGCGGCCGCGCGTTTACGCCGGGAGGCCGCGTCGCGTTCGAAGATGCGATTGTATTCGCGCAAGAGCCACGCGTACCGTCCCGGGCCGCCGGGAAAATTGCGGAGCCCGTCGAACGGGCTCGAAAGCCTGTTCGCCTCCAGCACCGAGCGCGCGGGTTTGAGCTTGCCCGCTTGGGCAAGCGCGAGCGCGTGCAGCAGATGGCTGCTCGCGATTGCGGCGTAGCGCTTCGAGAAGCGCTTGAGGAAGACTTGGGCGCGTGCAGGCTGCCCGTCGAGAAGCGCCGCCGTAGCAGCGAGCAGCAAGATGCGGCCGTCGCCCGGCAGGGCGCGCACAGCCTCCTCGGCCTGCGGCAGAAATCCGTCAGAGCGCTCAGGATCGGCGAACGCAGCGAGCAGGGCCCGCTCCCATCCGGACGCGCGATCCTGCCGATCATCGTGCGGCAGCTCCTCCGCCTCATCGGAGAAGGGAAACACCGCTCGCGCCGGAGAACCACGCGTCATGCAAAACCCTCTGGTTTCCGCCGCAAGCGAAGCCCGCGAATCGATCACTTGAGAGCATGGAGCTTATCGGAGCGGAACGGGCGTTCAACTGCGGCGTCGCAAGTTCGCGCGGCTGTGGACAGCGGGCCCGCAGAGGCGTAGCGCAAATTGCAGCCTGTCGCCGCTGTGCCGATCTCCAATCGCTCAACCCAGAGCCCCGAGCGCAAGCGCGAGCATAAAAAGCGCTGGCTCCGCAACGGCCAGAAATGGCGCACCGGCTGCGAGGGACGCATCAGCGTCGCCAAACGGCGGCATGGCCTGCGCCGCGGCTGCAAAGGCTCGAACGCATGGCCTTGCCGCGGCCGCAGGTCCGGCCCAGTGGATGGTCGGCCTCGATGCCGAACGCCGCCTGCGCGACCTTGGCTTGCGCGCCTGGTCGAGAAAAAGCTGCACGACGAACTGACAGGCGAAGCCTGCGCCGTGATCGACGGTACCGACGGCCGCGCTCACCATGCGCGCTTCCGGGGGATCGACGCTTTCGAGCATGCACCGCGGCCGCGGGCGATTGAACGGATTGAGACGAGCGTTCCCAAGTTCAGCCGGTCCCGCTATAGACGGCCCACGCCGTACTCCACTCCGTGCTCGCGGGGAGAGGGATGGGATGAGAGACCTTTCCACAACGGGAAACGCGCAGCTCGGACCCGGTGGAGAGCCCTCACCCCAATTTGCGCGACCAGCGTGCAAATTTCCTCCCCAGCCTGTCGCATGACCCTGCAAGCCGGAGAGGCGACGGCGCCGCGCGCGATTGCCGTGCGTCTCAATGGGCGCGGATCGGACGCGCTGCCGCGACATGCCTGTATCCGCGCCCTTGCGACCGCAGCGCACCGCCATTCCACGCCCCGCGCTTGCTTTCCGGCAGCCCGACATCCGGCTCGGCGGTTTGCGCGCCCAGCGAAGCGAGCAAAGGCGGACAGGTCCTTGAAATTGCGAACACGTTTTCTACATCAAGGGGGCCGCGCGCCCTGCGCGCGGCGCCAGGCGCCTCAAGGGGCTTGGCAAGACGGGCGCTGGACACGGTGTCCGACGCTCTCGTATCCATGTTGCTCAAAAGGAGGATATGGCTATGAGAACCTTCGATCCCACTCCTCTCTGGCGGTCGACTGTCGGGTTTGATCGCCTGTTTAACCTCATCGACGAATCCATGCGGCCGAGCGCCGAAGACAACTATCCGCCGTACAACATCGCGCGGACTGGCGAAGACCGCTACGAGATCGTCCTGGCGCTTGCCGGCTTCACGCCCGAGGACATCACCATCACGGCCGAGCAGAACGTGCTGACCGTCGAAGGCCGCAAGGCGGATATGGGCGAGCACCAGTACCTCTATCAGGGCATCTCCTCGCATCCGTTCCGGCGGGTCTTCAACCTTGCTGACTACATCGAGGTCAAGAGCGCCTCGTTCGAAGGCGGACTGCTCAGGATTGAGCTGGTGCGCGAACTCCCCGAGGCCATGAAACCGCGCCGGATCGCGATCAACAGGAGCGCCGCCGAGCAGATCGGGCACAAGAAGGCTGCCTGAGCAGCTCCAGGCTTGCTTTGACCGCTCCCGCGGCGCGGCAGCGCCGCGTCGCGGGCGCGCCAGAACCCGAATATCAAAGCGCGAGCGCGTGGTCCCGCCCGGTGCGGGAGAGAGCCATGCTGCAGAACGTCACGTCTACCGGCAAATCTGTCAAGGAGCGGGAGGAGGAGCGTGCCGCTGTTCGACGGCGGCGACGTGAATGGATCGGGCAAGCGCTTGGTCCCGACGCGATCCGCAACAGCGCAGCGGAGGGAAATGACCCTGCTGCGCGCTACGCGGCTCCCGGGGATGTGCTGCGCGATTCTGCGCTGTCGGAGGCCGAGAAGCGCAGCGTGCTTCAGCACTGGGCTTTGAACGCGTATCTCGTCGAGTCGGCGCTTGGGAGGGGGGACAATGCGCGCCCTTCGCGTCTCGATGAGGTGATCGACGCTTTAATCGACCTCGATGAAGCCGAGGTCCGCCGCATCGCGGCGCACGCGCCGCATGCGGCCGTCCGCGAGATGCGGAAGGCGGGCTGACTTAAGGCTGTGAGGGCGCAATTGAAGCGGGTTTATCGAATGCGGTGAGGAGCACGGGTGCGAAGGGCCTGACGCTCCTCACGCACGAAACTCCGAACGGCCGGCCCATTCGGGGGCTGTTCGGGTTCATCCAAGCGGCCAACTCATATGGCCTGCAGCGAAGGAGGTCATCATGATTGAGAGAGTATGGAAGAAAGAAGCCGTCACTGACGTCGTCAACGTCGTGCTGGGCGCGTTTCTGTTTCTGACGCCGTGGTTCTATGGCTATGTCTCCGAACCTGCCGCGAGCTGGAATGCGTGGCTGAGCGGGATTGCGGTCGCGGGTCTTGCCATTGCCGCGCTCGCCGCTTTTGCGGTGTGGGAGGAGTGGCTCAACCTTGTCGTCGGAGTTTGGGTCGCGGTATCGCCCTGGCTCGTGGGGTTCTTTGCCAATTCGACGGCCATGCACCTGCACCTGGTCGTCGGTGTGATCGTTGCGGTTGTTGCCGCGGCGCGGCTGTGGTTCGCCTATCACACCACCCCGCACGTTACTGCCTGAGCGCATGCCTGCCGGCGGGGCGGGAAAGGGCCGGCTCCGGCCCTTCCCTCCCCGCCGCTTGCGCAGTGGAGGAAACCCATGGCCAGACGCATGCTTGTGTTTTGCTCCATCGCCTTTGGCGCATTCCTGATGGACGTGCGCACCGTGGCGCAGCCCGCCCTTCCCAATCTGAGCGGAACCTATCGCTGCGTGGCCGACACGCGGCCGTGTCGGAGCCCGACATTTACGGTCTCGCAGTTGGGCGCCAAACTGGATGTGAAGTCGGAGCGGGGCGAGGTCGGGACCGGCGAGGTGACGAGCCCTATTACGGTGAGCCTCGGGCCGCCATGGAATGTGCCGGGCACAATCCTTCCTGACCAGCGGACCATCGAATGGGCTGCCGGCACCCGATGGCAGAAACAATAATGCAATAGCAGCGGCCTCACGGTCAGCGACGGGAGGGGCGTTCCGGACATGCTTACAGAGACGGTCATCGGCATCGTCTTCGCCGGGAATTTCGCCGCGGCTGCCATGCTGCCGTTCCTCGCATGGCAGCAATCGGTCGTGGAGGCGTTCCGCGCTTCGTCCGGGGGGCGATCGGCGCACAATCAATTTTGCGAAGCCGCCCGCCCGTCAAATTCGCGCTTTCGCCGCCGCCGTCACGCCGGCGCGGCTCGGACCTTGCACGCATCCCTGTCGTGTGTGGGTCGCGGGCGTCGCCGGCAGGTCTCCCCTCCCCGTGGATGTCAGGTTCTCCCGCCCGCTGAAGGGAGAAGCCTGCAATCGGAGCGGCGGCCGTTTCAAGGAGAAGGGGCTAGAAATGAGTACTCTGCAGGCAGCGAAAGCTGAGGGGTTGGGCAAGGCGGAGGCCGAACCGGTCGCGATCGACGCGGCCGGGCGGCTTGGCGCCTTGGGCCAGGCGCTCTACGGCGAGCATTGGATGACCCCCATGGCCAGAGATCTCAAAATGCGCCATGACACGATTGCCGCGTGGGTCGCCGGCAGACGCCAACTTCCTTCCGACCACCCCATTTTCAGCGCGTTGGTGGCCTTGATCCATCACCATGACAAGGGCGTCGCAAAGGCGCGCGCAATCCTGGACCGCAACAGTGACCACAGCGCGTTCCGATGAGACGGAATCGCTCCCTCCGTCGAGCCCGCCCCGGACTTCATCCCGATTGTCGCGGGCATCCGCGTTTATTGCCCAGACCCGGAAATAGCCGCGGCGCCAACATGCGATGTCCAGCCGTCGAAGGCCACGACGCCAGCTCGCGCGGATTACGGCAAAACCGCGACGCCGCCGCGGGAGTGCGCTCGATCCATGCTTCTTGCGGCCGGCGTTGTCCAGCGGCACTCAATTCGCGGGCGTCATGATCTTGGTTTCGACCGGGACATCCTTGGCGGTGAGGCCGGCGTAGATCGTGACGTCCTTGCACGCGGCCTTGACTTTGTCCACGGCCGCCGCGGTGATGGCGGTCTCCCACACGTAGACGCGCGAGAGCTTCGGCAGGGTCGAGATTTTCGCAAAGCCCGCGTCCGTCACTTCGGTATTGGTTAAGTTCAGATAGGTGAGATTCTTCAGGCTGGCGATGTCGTCGGCTGCTGCGTCGCTGATGGCGTTCTCCTCGAGGCGCAGACGCCGGAGATTGGAGAAGCCGGCGATGGTCTTGACCTCCGCGTCGGTCACGCCGGCGTGTCTGAGGTTGAGACGCAGGATGTTGGGCCCGAACCTGGCGAGATCGTCGATGATTTCCGGCGTCACTGGATTGGCCGCGACATAGTCCACATCCACGAGGTTCGAGCCCTTGGCCACCTTTCTGACGATGAAGCCCTGCGCCACAACCTTCGCCACCGCCGCCGGATCGGCCTCGGCCACCTGCGGCAGCGGCCCGTCGTCCGCGCCGACCGCCGCTGCCGGCTCCTCTTCGTTTGACGCGTCGGCCAACCCGATCGCCGCCGCTATGGCCGAAGAGGCTTCCGCCGTCGGCTTCAGATCCCCCACTGTCCCGCTCTTGGGGGCGCCCTGCGATATCCACCATCCGATGGCTGCGACTTCGTTCTTGTTGAGCGGTGTCTTGCCGTCCTTGGGCATGAAGTCGGAGCGGTTCGGCGCCAGGTTGATCCGGCGGAAGAGGTCGGAGGCGGACGGATTGCCGGCGGCGATCACCGGGCCCTTGGAGCCGCCCTTCATCAGGGCCTCGTAGCTCGCCATCGACAGGCCGCCGGACTTCTTGGAGTTGTTGTGGCAGGCAGCGCAGCGCCGATCCAGGGCCGGCTGCACCACGTCGAGATAGATGTCCGCTGAAGCCAGATCCGCAGGCTTCGCCCTTGGCCCCGCATCAGCCGGCAGACCCGCCAGGACGCGGATGGGGCCAGGAGCGTATTGCACCAGATAGGTGTCGCCGTGAGTGAGGCTGCCGCCAAGGTGTCCGGTCAGCAGCATCAGGCACACGATCGCCGCCGCCGGAACGCCCCAAAGCTTCTCATAGGCTCTGTCCAGAACCGCGCCCGGGGCGAAGGCCGGCTGCACAGCCTCGTAGAGCCGCGCGCCGATCGCCACGAGCGCCGCCCGGGGGGGCGCGCCCTCCGCTTGCCGGGAAGGGTGGGGAAGGGGATGCAGGCGCGTGCGCAGGATGGCGGTGAGGCACGCCGCCGCCGCCAGCGTCATGCCCGCCCAGCCGTGGGCGTCCACCGTTGGCATGTCGTCAAAGCTCTCCTCGGTAGAGTGCATGAGCCCCAGCGCCACCGTGGCCAGCGCGCTGATCGCGCCGGCGATCCAGGCAGGAGCCAGCGCGCCCTCCAGGAATCTGAACCGGCGGAAGCGGACAAGGATCTCCAGCGCGGCCGCGAGGGTCAGTATCCCGAGCGGCAAATGCACCATCAGGACGTGGAAGCGCCCGAGAAACCAGATGAACTGCATCGAACGTCAGGCCTCCTTCCCCTGTGGCTTTGAAAGGCGAGCCATTCTCCAACGTTGCAAGCTGCAGGGGGCCTCACAGGCGTCACGTTAAGGTTCAACCTTGCGACGGACTGCTCCCCTCCCCTTGCGGGGATGGGAGTCGTGAGATGCGGCACTTCAGTGCCTCACGGCAGGACCCCCCACCCCATCTCTCCCCCACAAGCGGGGGAGGGAGTCGCGAGTGGTTTCCTAAGCGAGGATGCCTTCAATCACCTTGCCTCCCGTGTCCGTGAGGCGGAAATCGCGGCCTTGGTAGTGGAAGGTTAGCTGCTTGTGGTCGATCCCCAAGAGGTAGAGCATGGTCGCATTCAGGTCGTGGACCTCGACCGGGTCCTCAACGATGTTGTAACTGAAGTCGTCGGTCCTGCCGTACGCGATCCCCGGCCTGGTGCCGCCGCCCGCCATCCACATGGTGAAATTGCCGCCGTGATGGTCGCGCCCCGCATTGGGGTTGATGCCTCCCTGGGCGTAGACCGTGCGGCCGAACTCGCCCTTCCAGGTGACCAGGGTGTCGTCGAGCAGCCCCCGCTGCTTCAGGTCCATGACAAGCGCAGCGGAGGGCTGGTCGACGGCCCAGCAATCAGGAGGATGACGCCGGGCGATGCCGTTGTGGTGGTCCCAGCCGACCTGGATCAGATGCACGTATTTCACGCCGCGTTCGATGAGGCGGCGGGTGAGCAGGCAGTTGCGGGCGAAGGTGCCGGGCTGGCGCACCTGCGGCCCGTACATGTTGAGGATGTATTCCGGCTCGTCGCTGAGATCGGTGACGTCCGGCACCGACTCCTGCATGCGGTAGGCCATTTCGTACTGCGCGATCTTGGACAGGATCTCGGGGTCGCCGCTCATCTGATACTGAAAGTGGGAGAGCTGGTCGATGACATCCATCTGGCCGCGGCGTTCCTCGCGGCTCATGCCGTCCGGGTTGCTCACATAGAGAACAGGTTCATTCCCGGACCGGAACTCCACGCCCTGGTGATTGGATGGCAGGAAGCCCGCCGACCAGGTCGCCTGAGTGGCGCCCACGCCGGCCGCCTGGAATTGCGACTTCATCACCACGTAGGACGGCAGGTTCGCGTTGTCGGTGCCGAGCGCGTAGTTGACCCACGCCCCCGCCGACGGGCGGCCCGGCAACTGGAAGCCCGTGTGCATCAGGATGTCCGCCGGGTCGTGGTTGACCTGCGGCGTCCACACCGAGTGGATGAAGGCCAAGTCGTCGGCGATCGAGCCGATATGCGGCATCAGGTCGGACACCCAGCGGCCGCTCTGGCCGTATTGCCGGAATGGCGCGAGCGGGCCCATCAGCGGGAACGTGGTCTGGCCGTTGGACATGGACGAGACCTTGGCGTTGCCCTTCACCGACGGCGGGATTTCTTCTCCGTGGCGTTTGATGACCTCGGGCTTGTAGTCGAAGGTGTCGACCTGGGACACCGCGCCTTTCATGTGGATGTCGATCACCCGCTTGGCGCGGGCCGGAAAATGGCCGGTGGTCAGCTTGCCCAGATCCGGGCGCGAGTCGGCGCCGGATTGGACGGGCAGGATTGCGCTCTTCGCCAGGGACCTGCCGCCGCCGAGAAGCTTCGCGGCCGCGATGACCCCGAGCCCCATGCTGGAGCTGAGCACGGCGCGGCGCGTCAGGTTGGCGAGTATGCCTGGGTCGATCTCGATCTTCTTGGTCATGTGTCCTCCCGGATAGGGTAGGCAAAGGCGCGCTTGCGCGCGCCCGCCAAACGCCGCCTGTCGAGGCCGGGTGGGCGCGCTTCGCTTTGCCCACCCTGGTGAAGCGATTCCATGAAACTGATCATATGGCTTGGTCATTCCGGGGCGCCACCGAACGTGACGAACGGGGAATCCAAAGCCCCGGCCGACGGTTATGGATTCCGGGCTCGCGGGCCAGAAGCCTGCACCCCGGAATGACCCGCATATGATTCGAATTTCGAAATCGCTCCGCTGGTGTTCATGCGCTTCGTATCCCCCGCACCGGGCGGCCGCAAAGGTCGCCCCCGCAACGCCTACCGCACCGTATAAGCGTCCGGCGTGTTCATTACGCTGGCGGCGACGACGGTCAGCGCTGCCAGCTCAGCCCGGTCGACCGCGGGATCAACCGGAGCCAGGCCGATAGCGAGCAGCTTCTCCACTTCCTCAGGCGACTCCCGCATCAGCGCCGCTTCCGATGCGCGGTACGCCTTGATGGTCGCGAGTTCGCTTTCGTCCGGATGGCGGCGGACCGCCAGGCGCCACATGGTGACGAGCTGCTCGTCCGCGTTGGCGGACGACTTGATCGCCCGCTCCGCCAGCTTGCGGTAGGCCTCCATGAACTGCGTGTCGTTCAGCATCACCAGGCCTTGCAGCGGCGTGTTGGAGACCGGCCGCATCACCTGGGCGTCGCGCCGGTCCGGCATGTCGAACGGCACGAGGTTCGCCACCGGCGCGTTGCGCTTGATGAAGGTGTACATCGAGCGGCGGTAGTTCTCCTCGGCCGGCACATTGGTCGGATAGACCACCGCCCCCTGCGCCACGCCGTCCCAGATGGCGTCGGGCGCGTAGGGGAACACGGCGTCGCCGCCGGCCTTCTTGACCAGCAGGCCCGAAACCATCAGGGCGTTGTCGCGGATGGTCTCCGCCGGCATCCGCAGGCGCGGGCCGCGTTCGAGGAGGAAGTTGCGCGGATCCTTCTCCAGGTTCTCGCGGCTGATGTTGGAGTTCTGCCGATAGGTGGCGGACATCACCATCAGCTTGTGCATGTGCTTGATGTCCCAGCCCGAGCGGATGAACTCGACGGCGAGGTAGTCCAGGAGTTCCGGATGCGTCGGGTTGGTCCCCTGCGTCCCGAAGTCGTCCGCCGTTTGTACGATGCCGTTGCCGAAGTGGCTCTGCCACATGCGATTGACGTAGACCCGGGCGGTCAGCGGGTGCTGCGGGTCAAACAGCCATGCGGCGAGCCCCAGGCGGTTGCGCGGCAGCTTTTCGCTCCACGGAAACACCCGGGGGAGCGCCTGCGCCTTTACTTCTTCCCGGTAAGAATTGTAGACGCCGCGGTCGAGCACGTAGTTCTTGCGCGGGATCGGCTGGTCGCCGGCGATCATGATGCGGTAGACCGGCGTTTCGACGCGTTGCTCATTGAGCCGCGCGTCGGTCAGCTCCTGCCACGCCTTCTGCACCGCGGGGTCCTTCTGGGCGGAAATCAGGGCCATGTCGGCGAGCGCATCCTCCCGCGGCACGGCCAGCGCCGCTTTCGGGTCCTCCAGACAGGCCACTTCCAGCGGCGTCAGGGCGCGGGTGATGACGCGCAGCTCGTCGAGCGCGCCGTCGACCAGTTCCGGACGGTTGAAGTTGACCCCTGCGGCCAGACCGAAATAGCTGCCAAACTGGCTGTTGGCGCCCCGCGGGATCGACGAGCGGGTGAGCCGGTTGTGGTCAATCTGGACCGGCCACTCCTTGCCGTCGACATAAAGGTGCATGCCTTCGGCCTTGGAGTTGCCGTCGTAGGTCGAAGTGATGTGCACCCAGCGGCCGGTCGGGATGTTCTCCTTGGTCGTGACCTGCAGCATTTCGCTCGGCGCGACGTGCGTGATGCTGTAGGTGAGCTTGCCGTTGGCCATGCTGAGCTCATAGCCCTGGCCTTCGATGCGGTCGTTGTTGTAAAGGATCGAGGCCGACGGGCCGCCCGGCCTGGTCGTGTCGACATAGGGCGCCGTTCGGAGCTTCAGCCAGAAATCCAGGCTGTAGGGCTGGGTGCGCTCGAACATGCCGACGGACTTGTCGGCGGAGAACACCGAGTCGTGCAGCTCAATGCCCTGGCCCTTGTGGCCGGGCACGAACTTCACGTTGCTGACGAACCCCCTCTTGCCGTCGCCGAGGCCGGAGTCGGTCCATTGCAGCGCCTCGGGGTGGACCCATTGCTGGAGCTGGCGCTTGGAAATGCGCTGCGGATCGCCCAGGCGATCGTCGGTGTAGCCGCGGGCGATGAGCTGCTCCATGGCCCAGTCGACTTCGCGAGCGGCGAGGCGCGGCAGGCCCGGGTCGGCCTTCATGGCCGCGAGGTCACTCGCCATGCTGGCGCGACGGCCGAACGGCGACGCATCCCTCCGCCTGGCGCCGGCGGCAGCCGGGCCGCCCGGGCTCTTGGCCGCCGGCGTGTCGGGTTGGCCGGCCGCGTCGGCTACGGAAGTCTTTACCGGGCGCGGCTCGCTGGCCGAGCCGGTGCCGTCTTCGCGGGAGGCGACCTCCTCGAGGCCGCCGTTGCCGGCCGGATCTTCAAGCTTGGCGCCCGCAAGGCCAGGTTTGCCCTCGCCGGGCTTCTTCGCGACGCTCGGCATGTCCGCCTCGGAGCCAGATCGGCTGGGCGCGCCGGCTGCGGCCGTCCGGGGGCCGCCGACCATCGGGGTGGGCTTGCCGGCCCGGACGTCGGCGAGGATCTGCTTTTGCAAGAGGGCGGTGGCCTGGGCGCGGGTCATGCCGTCGAAGGGGTTCTTCTCGCCTTCGACCGGAACGCCGAGGGGCAGCTCCTGCGGCTCAAGATACAACGACGAGAAGTCGCCGCTGTAGCCGCTGTCCAGCGGATAGTAGGCCTGGGTGTCGGCTTTGATCGACGCTTCGAGGAAGCCGGCGCGCTCTCCGTCCGGCGCCGCGGCGACCGCCGCGGCGGCCTTCTGCTGCGCGGCGCGCAGCGCGCTCCGGTAGGCGGCTTCCTTCGCCGCGGTGACGGCGCGGGCTTCAGCCAGCTTTTTGGACTGCAGCTCGGTCGGCCATTCCAGGGTCGCGCCCCGCGGCGTGCCGCGGCTGAACGACGCCAGGCCGCGCTCGTCCATCTGGTTGAAGATGCCGGCGAGCGAATAATAGTCGGCCTGCGAAATGACGTCGTATTTGTGGTCGTGACATTTGGCGCAGCCCACGGTCAGGCCCAGGAAGTCCTTGCCGATCAGCTCCGTGCGCTCATGCACGTAGTTCATGCGGAACTCTTCGTCGATCGAGCCTCCTTCGGAGTCCTGGCGGCCGGCCTTGAGGAAGGCGGTGGCGAGGAGCTGCTCGCGCGTCGGGTTCTGCAACTGGTCGCCGGCGAGCTGCCAGGTGACGAACCTGTCGTAGGGCATGTTGCGATGGAACGCGCTGATTACCCAGTCGCGGTACGGGTAGGAGATCGGACGTTCGTTGTCGTTGAGGCCGCCGCGGCTGTCAGCATAGCGGGCGGCGTCGAGCCAGATGTTGGTCTGGCGCTCGGCGTATTCGATCGACGCCAGCAGGCGGTCGACCAGCTTCTCGTAGGCGTTCGGGTCCTTGTCGCTCACGAACGCATCGACTTGCTCGAGGGTCGGCGGCAGGCCGGTCAGGTCGAGGGTGACGCGGTTGATGAGGGTCTCGCGGTCAGCTTCAGGCGAGGGCGACAGGCCCTCCTTGGCGAGCCTCGCATAGACATAGCGGTCGACCTCGTTGACCGCCTGGGCGTCCCACCTGGTCTTATCCGGCTTGACGATCGCCGGCGCAATATAGGCCCAATGCGGCTTGTAGACCGCGCCTTGAGCGATCCAGCGCTCGATCACCGCGACATCGCGCGCCGACAGGGTCTTGTGCGCCTCCTTGGGCGGCATCCTGTAGTCCGGGTCGGCAGAGGCGATGCGCCGGTAGAGCTCGCTCCTGCGCGGGTTGCCGGGCACGATCGCGCGTTTGTTCTTGTCTTCGGGGATCGGGCCGTAGGCCGCTTCCTGCACGTCGAGACGCAGGCCCGCCTTCTGCGTGGCCTGGCCGTGGCAGGAGAAGCAGTTCTGCGACAGGATCGGGCGCACGTCCCAGTTCCAGTCAGGACGGTCCGGGATCGCGGCGGCTGCGGCGCCGGCCGCTTCCCTGGCCGCTCCTGTGGCGACCTGAGCGCTGTTGTCCTGGGAGTCCGCGAGGAGAACGCCGGCGGTGACCGCAACAATACCGGCGCCGATCACCAGACCTGAGGAGCCGATCTTACGCATGGAGGCCAACCTTTCGTTCAGGCGGCTTTTAGCAGATCAGACTAGCTTGCCGTTGAAGCGTCAACCACAAACCGTCCCACTTTTACGGTGGGATTCGGCCCGTCTGCCTGGCTAGGAGCCTTTCAGCCTTTCACTATCCCACATAAATTTCAGTTGATTCCGAAATGCCGTGCCACCCAAAGGTAAGCAGCGCCCAGCGGGAGCCGTGCTGGCCCCTCTTTGTCTGGCATCGCGGCGTGGCGAACCTGACCGGCCTCTATTCGGACGGGCGGAGCAAGCCACTCTGGGGCCTGCCTGGACGGCATCCGCCAAAATAAGGCATGTTGCGCCGACGCGTTAACGCTGGGGAGTAATTATATGGATGAGGATCGGAAGATCCGATTTCTTGTACCGCCGACGTTATTCCTCGTATCCCTTCTTTGGGGCGCTTGGTTTGATTCGGCAAAGCATGATTGGGTCGTTAATCATGTCTTCCAGCCTGATTGGCCAAAACTGATTGGACTCGTAGCAGGCGGGAGCTTAGTCGTTTTCGTCGGCGGCTATATTATCGGTACATTGACACATTTCATCCTGCGAAAGTGTTCTATTGTTTGTGGACATTCAAGCCATGAAGTCGTGTTAAATGAAGAAGCATTGACTCGAGTATTGCAAGTTTTACATGCGGACTCGGCTCAAAATGAGCGAGAGCGACGGCGCCAAGAGCTATTTGCAGGTGTGATGTTTGACCACGGTATCCTGCGGGAGCGCTATGAGGGAATTCATAAGTGGCTGTTTCGTCGGTGGACAGGGTTCAACATCGCGGCAGCCTCCGTCACAGCGTTAATCCTTTCACTTGCGTTCGGTACTTACGTATTCCACATAACAATTACATTCCAATGGTGTATCCCAGTAGTTGGTTTCGCAATTCTTCTGGCCTTTGTTGGCCGGTGGGCGTGGCGTGATACCATGCAAATGTTAGAATTCATGGCAAGACTGCTGAGAGATAAAGAAGAAAGCTAGTAAAGGCGTCAGCACGCCGTGCAACTGCGAAGCCTGCAATGGTTCGGGTCTGCTAGGGAATCAGGACGGATGAAAATCAATCGCAGAACTGCCGGCCTCGAAGCTTTCGGCTTGGCCATGCTTGCCGCGCTCGCCGGGTGCAACGGCAATGACATCGCGATCGCGTCGAAGGATGTCGGCGCGCAGTGGCCTTTCACCGTGCCGGAGGTGAGGGTCGTGTGCGGCCCCGCGCTGGCGATCTTCATCGCCGCCGACGGCAAGGCCTATCCCCTGAACGGCCAGGCCGAGCGTCATCCGGACCTCTACACGGAAAGCCCGTACAAGGAGAGCCCGCTCGGCAAGCTCAACGATATCTGGAAGGCCGATCCGGAGATGAGCAAGCTCACGCCGGACGCCCGCATGCCGCTCGACGCCTTCACCGAGAAGGCGATCGAGGCCTGCGCCAAGGCCGGCAAGTGGGATCCCTCCAGGGTCACTGGAACGGGCCGTCCGGCGCTGGCCCTTGCCCGCTGACCTGTCTCGCCCCGCTCGCCGTCATCCGGAAATCCGCGCGCCGGAAGAAGGCCCGCTGCCGCTATACTGCGAATTCCTTCACGCCGAACAGCGAGAAATAGACGGCTGGACGAACCGGGGCGATGCCGCTGCCGGTCTCGACGCCGACCACCAGGATGCGGACGATCGCGAATGCGCTGTCGCCGTGCCGCGCCATTCCGACTTGCGCGCCGCGCAGGTAGGCGACGTTCATGATTGCACAGGCGCTTGGATTTTGCTCCTCGGCATTGACGACGCGGATGGCGGCCTGCGCATCGCCAGTGAACAGCTTGACGAAGCGTTCCACCTGCGCCTGGGTGTCGCAGACAAGGCTGGTCCCCGCCTCATAATCCACACCTGCATCATCCGCGGCCTGCGCTGGCGCACTGAGCGGCGAGGCCAGCAGTGCGAACAGCAGTCCGATGCGCGTCGCGAAGCTCATCAGAGCCTCCTGTCATCAGCGTTCAATTGCCTTTGGGAGAGTTGTCGGACAAGGCCGCACGGAGGTTCATTGCGGTATTGCGACGCGCGTCCTTGAACGCTTCCTTGCACCCCCCACGTCGCCCTGCGTGGGGCGGGTCCGCCCAGCGGCGGGCTTGGCGTAACGCGCCGCCCTGGCGAGGGACGGCGGATGACGCTAACGCTAATCCGCCCTACTTAGTCCCCGCGTCTATGTAATTCCCGCGTCGGCGTCGCACGGGATTTCAGCCTGCACCAGCGTGGGTGACGGCGATGAGCTACTTGCGCACGGCAATTCTCCTTGCGGGGCTGACCGCCTTGTTCATGGCTGCCGGCTATCTGCTTGGCGGATGGAGCGGCGCTGTGATCGCGCTTTTCATCGCCGCCGCGATGAATGCCTTCACCTACTGGAATGCCGACCAGCTCGTGCTCTCGATGCACGACGCCCAGGAGGTCGACGAGCACACAGCCCCTGAGTTCGTTCATATCGTGGCTGAGCTTGCTAATCGCGCCGCCCTGCCGATGCCGCGCGTCTATGTTATGGACAATCCGCAGCCGAATGCGTTTGCGACCGGACGCAATCCTGATCATGCCGCGGTCGCGGCGACGACCGGGCTGCTGAACATGCTTTCGCGCGAAGAGGTGGCGGGCGTGATTTCCCACGAACTCGCCCACATCAAGAATCGCGACACGCTCCTGATGACGGTCACGGCGACCATTGCGGGCGCCATTTCGATGTTGGCGCAGTTCGGAATGTTTTTCGGAGGCGGGCATCGCAACGGCGACGGCAACAGCAGCCTTGGGGTGATCGGGACGCTGCTGATGATCCTGCTTGCGCCCCTCGCCGCCATGCTGGTGCAGATGGCGATCAGCCGCAGCCGCGAATATGCCGCCGACGACATGGGCGCACGCATCAGCCGCGACCCTGATGCGCTTGCCTCCGCGTTGGCCAAGATCGACGCTGCCGCCCATGAGATCGAGAATGTCCCCGCTGAACAGAATCCCGCGACGGCGCATCTGTTCATTATCAATCCGCTGTCCGGGCAGCGCATGGACAATCTGTTCTCCACGCACCCATCGACCGAGAACAGGATTGCCGCCTTGCAGCAGCTCGCAGCGCAGATGGGGGTGATGCGCTCGGCCTGGGGCCGGCGGGCTCGACGCGGGCCGTGGGGATAAACCTAATTGAGGACGCGGCGCAAGCCGTTGCAAGGCGCCGCCTCATAGGCGCTTTATGTCAGGAGGTCTGAACTTAGGCCCCGGCGGCGCCGCAAACTCCTCCCGTCCCCTTGTGGGGAGGGGTCGGGGGTGCGGGGGGCGACAAGCGGGAGGGAGTCGCGAGTGGTTCGGCGACCGCTTAACGTAACGCCTATCAGGGCGACCCCTTGCGGTCGCCCTGTTCCCGGCGGACATCGCACATGGCTGTTGCCGATGTGCGCCTCTACAATGCCGATCTCGGGCAAATCCGAGATCCGGCGCGCAAAACGGCGACCGCAAGAGGCCGCCCACAAGAGGTCCACGCCAATGGAAGTGCTCTCGACAATAGCCGAAATCATCCGCGATCTTCTCATCTTCGTTGCCGCGATGACGGGATTGCTTATCGCTCTCGTTGTCGTTGTTTCGAAGCTGCCCGACAGCAACCCGCTCAAACGCCTCCTCACGGCGTTGACCTACCGCGTTGGAGCAACGGCCGCGGCCGGCGCCCTCGCCATCCCGATAGAGCCAATTCCGGGCATCGACGCGCTGTATGATTTTGCGGTCCCGATCGTGCTCATCTGGTATTGGTTCACGTTCTTCCGCGATGCGTGGCGCATGTCGAAGGCATCCCCGCCGTACCAGCAGCGGCGCATCGCACAGGATGGTCGTTGAGGGGGCAATGATCAAAGGCAACCTGTTTGAGAATGTCGCCCGGAAGCTTCCCCACGAAGAAGTTGTGGCATTGCTGTCGGCTCCAAACGTCAGGATCGAGCGTATCGTCTCGACCGGTCATGCGAACCCGCCTGACCAGTGGTATGATCAGGACAGGGCCGAGTGGGTGCTGCTTCTTGCCGGGTCAGCCGGCTTGATCTTTGAGGGAGAGACCGAGCCGCTTGTGCTTGAGCCCGGCAGCTATGTTCACATCGACGCCCATGTGCGTCATCGCGTTGCGTGGACTGACCCGTCGGCGGCGACCGTCTGGCTCGCGATTCACTATCAATGAGGCGTGGATCAACAAGGCGTGGCGCGGGGGAACGGGTCTTGCGGCGCTCCGGCAGACCTCGTTATCCTCGGCCAGCGATAACTTGCCGCCGATTGCCGTCGAGAATTGGGAGAGGAGACCCCGCCGTGAACCGCCGAATCCTCAGAACAAACACGTCCGCCTGTATTGCCGTTGTTGTGTGCGCCCTCGCTCCGCTCGCCGTGGCGGGGAAGCTCAATGCGCAGGAAGCGCTTAAAGTCCCGGCGGGCCTCCCGGACTGGGCATTCAACATCCCCGACAAGATCCAGCCGGCCGCGATACGGCCCGAAGGCATCGTCAAGGCGCCCGGCAGCGCCAAAGAGTACGAGTGGGCCAAGGTCGCCGGCAATGCCAATCCGCCGGACTGGTTTCCCGATGAACACCCGCCGGCGCCGCGGGCGGTGACCGGCGGCCAGGGCATCAGATTTGCGTGCGGCTCGTGCCATCTGATGTCCGGTCAGGGCCATCCGGAATCCGCCGACATCGCGGGCCAGCCCGCGGAATACCTGATCCGGCAGATGACGTACTACAAGTCGGGGGCGCGCAAGGACGACGCCCGCATGGGTCCCATCGCCAAGGCCACCTCGGACGAAGACATCCGCCAGGCGGCCGAGTACTTCGCCGCGTTGAAGCCCGCGGTGTGGGTGAAGGTGATCGAGACCGCGACGCCGCCAAAGACGTTCATCGCCACTGCAGGACGCCATCGTCAGCTCCATCCGGACGGCGGCACCGAGCCGATCGGACGCCGCATCCTTGAAATTCCCGCCGATCCGTACCGCACGGAAATCCGCGACCCGCATTCCGGCTTCATCGCCTACGTGCCGCCGGGCAGCCTCGCCAGAGGCGAAGCGCTGGTCAAAGGGGGAGAGTCTGGCAAGACCGCGCCATGCGCGGTCTGCCACGGCGAGGGGCTGAAGGGCCTTGGCGAAGTCCCGCGGCTCGCGGGTCTGCAGCCGCTCTACGTCGCCCGCCAGCTTTTCGACATGCAGTATGGCTCGAGCGCAGGGAAAGCCGCGGAGTTGATGAAGCCTGTCGTCGCCCATCTGTCCGAAGACGACATCATCGCGATTTCCGCGTATGTCGGCTCGCTGGCTCCGTAATGGTGGTTGGGCGCAGCGAAACCCCGCCATCGGCCTCGCGCCCCCTTTCCTGCTCTCCCTCGCATGCGGGGAGGGTAGGAGGGGGACGGGTTTCGTTATCGCTGAACCCATCCTCCGCGCTGCTCACGGCGGCTTATCCCCTGATAGCTTCCCTGCCGGCCGCGACGATCAACTTTCAGCCATTCGGCTCCTGTTGCAACACAGAGCCGGCGCATCGCCGTATGGAGATTGCTACGCCGCCGTCTCCGCATGCGCGGCGTCGCACTTTTCAGCCAACTGGCGGATGCGCGCGATGATTTCCGGCTCCCTGAGCAGCGGCGCGTGGCCCTGATCGGGGACCACCAGCACATCCAGCCCAGGATGGCGCGCCTTCATGGCGTCGACCGTCTCCGAACTCAGGATGTCGGAGTTGGCGCCGCGAATGACCATCACCGGCACGCGCGCGAGCGCCTCGAATTGCGGCCACATGGTCGGGACCGGCCGGTCGAATCTCAGCGCGGCGAGACTATGCGCGAGCGCCGGGTCATAGGTCGGGATCAGGCGGCCATCTTGCTCCCGCCACCCGCGTTTCGCCGCGCTGAGCCAGTCGGCGGCGGCAAGATTCGGGAACTGGCCACCGGCTATGCGGCGCAGGATGTCGGCGCCTTCTTCGAAGCTGCGCGGCTCCGGGAGCTTGCCCACGTAGCTTTTGATGCGCATCAGCCCCTTTGCCTCGATGACCGGTCCGATGTCGTTGAGAACCGCGCCGGCGACGGCGCCCGGACGCTGGGCCGCCAGCGCCATGGCGACGAGGCCGCCGCGCGAGGTGCCGACGATGATGGCGGGCGTTGCGGCGAGCGCCACGCCGACGGCGATGACATCGGCGAGCTCCACCGCGATTGCATAATTTTTTGGATTGCGGTCGTGCTCTGACAGCCCGCGGCCGCGATAGTCAAGCGCGAGCACGCGCCGCGGCGCTGCGGCGTCGCTCGCGAGCGCCGCGGCGAGGGCCTCGAAGTCCTCGGCCGTGCGCGACAGCCCCGGCAGGCACATCACCGGCACGCGCTGAGAGCGCCGGTCGCCATACTCGCGCACATGCAATCTGAGCCCATCGGGCGCCGTGATGAACCGGCTGACGCCAGGCGCCGTCATCAGTTCGCGATGCCGCCGCGGCGGAGGTCGGCTTCGATCAAGAGCTTTGTGCCGCTGCCGAACCGCGCCCGGTAGACCTGGATGTTCTCGATGATGCGCTGGACGTAGTTGCGGGTTTCCGAGAACGGAATGCGCTCAACCCAGTCAACCGGATCGACGTTCGGGTCGCGCGGATCGCCATAGCGCTCGACCCATTCCCGCACCCGGCCGCGGCCCGCATTGTAGCCCGCAAACGCGAGGATGTAGGAGCCGCGATAGCCCGAGATGGTGTCGTAGAGTTCGGCGGTGCCGATCTGCATGTTGTAGACGTCGTCATGCAGCAGGCGCTTCTGGTCGTAGCGGACGTTGAATTTCTTCGCGATATAGCGGCCCGCCTCGGGAGTGACCTGCATCAGGCCGAGAGCGTTGGCGCTCGACACGTCGCGCGGATTGAACGCGCTTTCCTGGCGCGCAATGGCGTAGACGACGGCCTTGTCCACTTCCGGCGCGATGGGGGAATAACGCGGCAGCCCGAAGGTCGGGAAGGCGTAACGGTCGAACGCATAGCCGCGCCCGAGGGCGGTCTTGCCGATCAGCAGCACCGAGCGGGCATCGTCATGATGAGTGGCGAGCTCGGCGAGCGCCACGAGCGTTCCGATGTCCGAGGTCCGTTCGGCCAGATCGGCGATGATCGGAATGACGAGGTCGCGTTCGCCGATCGCATAGAGAATCTCCGCTGCGCGCACCACGTCGATGCGGGTCAGCGCCGCGCGCTTTGCCGGCGAGGGAAGCGGCGGCGGCGCAACGACAATCTCGGCGAGGCCGAGCTTGGCGCGCGCCAATTGACCATAGTAGGCCGTGCTGTAGCGCGCCGCCGTTTCATAGTGGGCGCGCGCCTCCTCGGTGCGGCCCAGCGCCTCGGCCGCGCGTCCGCGCCAGTATCCGGCGCGAGCAAGGGAGATCGGATTTGTTATGCCGGCGCCGATGCGGGCAAAATGCTGGGCCGCGAGCGCGGGGTCGTTGAGGAAGCGCAGCGCGATCCAGCCGGCGGTGAATTCCTGGTCGATGCGATAGTTTTCCCTGGCGGGCGTGGCGGCGTCGCGCGTGATCTGGTAGGCGGTCTTGAAATCGCCGATGTCGAGCAGCTTGCGCGCCACCAGGCGGCGTTCGATCCACCATTCATTCGCATCGTGGATCACGGCGGGATCGCGCGGCGCTTTCAGCATCAGCGCCGCCGCCTCGGCGATCTTGTCGGCGCGGCGCAGTTCCTGGATGCGGCTCAAGATTACCAGCGGATCGTTCTGCACGCTGTCGGGCAGAGCATCGAGCAATGCCCTGGCATCGCCGGCCTTCTGGCTGACCGCAATGCGCGCCTTGGCGACATCGGGCTCAGCCCCGCCGAGCCTCTGCGCGGCCCGCATGCCGGTCTCATTCTCGTTGGCATAAAGCTTGGTGTTCATGCGCGCCTTGTCGTCCGCGCGCGTGATGAGGTCGCCGAAGGTCGCAAGGACCTGTTCTTCGGCGTCGCGGGTCAGCGGCTCGGTGCGCCAGGCGTCGCGAATGGCGGCCTGGGCGCCGGCCCGGTCGCCCTTGGCAAGCAGGGCGCGGCCAAGCGCGAACCGTCCCTTGCCGGTAATGGGCCGGTCGCCCGTGAAGGCGCGGATGGTGGCGAGGTCGGCGCGCTCCTGCCACAGCATCGCCTCGGCGCGCTTGCGGAACAAGATCAGGCTCGGCCAGCCCGGATTGGCGGCAATGAAGCTCCGATAGCGGGAGAAATCGGCAGTGTTGTCGTCGCTGCGCAGGATCTCCCATTCGATGAGCTTGCGGGCCACGGGATCTTCGACGCGCTGCTCGATGGCGGTCGCGTCCTGCGTCTTGCCGCGGCGGGCAAGATCGATCGCCTCCTTAACGGCGGAGAGATCAGCTTTCGAGACGGCGATGTCGGACGGGAACGAGAGGGCAGGGCCGTCCTTCGGAACCGCGGCCGCCGCGGGGGCCAGCGAAGCCGTGCGGAACTCTGCCCTTGGCGATGCGCTGGCGGGCGCGGCGATGTGCGGACGCGGACGCGGCAGCGGCACCTGCTTGAGCGGTGCCCCCGCCCCCGCGGCGACGCTCGAGGAGAGCGCCAACGCGCCGGCGAGCGCACCTGCCGTCATTTTCTTTCGGGCGCCTTCCAGGACCAGTCTCCTTCCCGGTCGAAACATCACGTCTGCGAGAGTAGCGGTTGGACCGCTTAAAAAACCCTAAACCGTCAACCATTGCAACGGTGCGATAATGCCGCGGTTCCCCTGCGATCGCCCGCTGCGGCGAGAAGTTCGCCTCAAGGCAACGGGGCCGAGGCGAACCCTTCACCGTTGTCCGTGGATCGATCAGTGGCCGCCAGCCGCCCCTTCTTGCCTCGTGCCGGGGCGACCGTCGTCAGCAAGAACGGCCACAAAGCCGCACTATAAGAAGGCGCAGCGGTGAGTTGTCTCCCGCAAGGGCTTTAATCCGACCGGCGAAGTCGCTAACAATGCGGCAGGAACGCGCGGGCGACTGGTTGAGGAGCGTATGATGGGCAGAGCAACGGGCTTTCGCGGATCATTCACTGCATTGGTGACGCCATTCCAGAACGGAACTCTGGACGAGCAGGCATTTCGCGCTTTGGTGGTCTGGCAAATCGATGAAGGCACGAACGGCCTTGTTCCGGTCGGAACGACCGGGGAAAGCCCGACGCTCTCGCACGACGAGCACAAGCAGGTCGTCGAATGGTGCATCGAGGAGGCGCGCGGGCGCGTGCCCGTCATCGCCGGCGCCGGCTCCAATTCGACCCGGGAGGCGATCGACCTCGCGCGGCACGCCGAGAAGGCGGGCGCCGATGCGGTGCTGGTGGTGACGCCCTATTACAACAAGCCGACCCAGGAAGGGCTTTACCAGCATTTCAAGGCGATCAACGACGCCATCGGCATTCCGATCATAATCTACAATATCCCGTCGCGATCCGTGATCGACATGTCGATCGAGACCATGAAGCGGCTTTATGAGCTTAGGAACATCGCCGGCGTCAAGGACGCGACTGCCAGCATGGTCCGCGTGTCGCAGCAGCGCGCTGCGCTCGGACCCGACTTCACCCAGCTTTCGGGCGAAGATGCGACGGCCCTGGGGTTCATGGCGCATGGCGGCCATGGCTGCATCTCGGTGACCTCGAATGTGGCGCCGCGGTTGTGCGCCGAGTTCCAAAGCGCCTGCCTGCGCGGCGATTATGCGGCGGCGCTGAAACTGCAAGACAAGCTGATGCCGCTGCATCAGAATCTCTTCATCGAGACCAATCCGGCGCCCGCCAAGTATGCCCTGTCGGTGCTGGGCAAGTGCGAGGACACGGTGCGGCTGCCGATGGTCGTCCTGTCCGACAGGTCGAAGGCGGCCGTGCGCGATGCCATGGTGCACGCGGGGCTGATTAATTGATGCTCGAGGACTTCAAGAAATTTGCCCTGCGCGGCAATGCGGTCGATCTCGCCGTCGGCGTGATCATCGGGGCCGCCTTCGGCGCCATCGTGAATTCGCTGGTTGGCGACATCATCATGCCGATTATCGGCGCGATCACCGGCGGGCTCGACTTCTCGAATTATTTCATCCCGCTGTCGTCCAAGGTCACCGCCTCGACATTGGCCGACGCCAAGAAACAGGGCGCCGTCCTTGCCTGGGGCAGCTTCCTCACGATCGTCCTTGATTTCCTGATCATCGCGTGGGTGCTGTTCCTCGCGATACGAGCGCTGGCCAGGTTGCAAAAGACGGAAACCGCGAAGCCGGCCGAACCGCCCAAGCCATCGCGCGAAGTCGAATTGCTCACCGAGATCCGCGATCTTCTGAAAAAGTGATGTCTTGAATGTCGGGTGCGCAGAGGCGCGCTCATCGAAATCGGCTGTTGCCGATTTCGAACGGATTTATCGAAATCGGCTGTTGCCGATTTCGAAGCATTTTGAGTGCCGAAGTCGGGCAAGGGCGACCTCGGTGCGCCCTGCCCGCCAATGCGCGAGCCTCGGGCAGGCACGCTTCGCTTTGCCCACCCTGCCGACTGTCCGGGCCCGCCCCCCGATTATTCTGCCGCCACCGCGCCCTCCGCCGTATGCGGGGGCGGGCAGGGTGGCGGCGTCCTGGTCGGCGAGACAAACCCGGCGACGACGCCGGTAAGAGGTTCAACGCGGCCGCGCTCCGCACTGGCAGGCTGCGGGTCGGCGCGGCGCGTGCTTCTCCGGCCAAGCACCACATGCGTCGCCACGAGGGCCGGCAAAGCGATCCCGACCGCAATGTGTACATCGGCCACAAATGTTCTCAGCTCGTCCGAGCCCGCGTAATAGAGCCCCCAGGCGGTGATCATGAGCGCCGCGTTCGTCCCCACCATGGCGGCGCCGCTGATGCGATTTCTCCTGGCGCGCCAGAAGCCACTCAGATGCATGGGTATCATCGCGCCCACCAGGACGAGGGCGATCATTGCGGCCAGGCCATGGAGCATCAGCATGTTGGCGCCGATTGCCTGCCACAGCTCTCCATCCTCGGACGCCTTGAGCATATCGGCCATAAGCCAGATCACGCCGGTGGCTGTCAGCGTTGCGACGACCGCGTAGTTTCCGAAGCGAAGGCCAGATTCAAGCCGCAAGACGCACCTCGTTCTTCCAATTCGCGGTCATGTGGACGACGCCGGACGCAGACACGAACAGCGCATCGGCGCCGTAGTGTTCGAGCAGCGGGGCTGCGGCCTCTCCGGCATTCATGACGACCTTCGTGAGGGCGTCCGCAATCACGCAGCTCCCCGCGCAAACCGTAGCGCCGATGATCGACCGCGCCGGCGTCGCCGTGGCCGGATCGATGACGGCGCTGGCGCTTGCGCGGTGCGAGCGCACCGGATCGAACAGCCCGGCGCTCGACGCCAGGGCGGCGTTGCGCAGCGCGACGCGACATAGCGGATGGCTGGGCTCGCGCGGATCGCGAATATCGACCGCGTGGCTTGGCGATCCGAACCCGCGCAGATCGCCGCCGGCGTTGACGAGCCCTTCCGCGATCCCGTGACGGCGCAACGCCTCGACAGCGCGATCGACGGCGAATCCCTTGGCGATGCCGCCGAGGTCGATTTTCACCGACGGGTCGGCAAAACGCACCCGATTTTCCGGGAGGAGTTGGATGGCGCCAGCACTGCTTTCGAGCGGGTGAAATAATTCAGCCCTTATCCCCAGGAGGCCGCCCGCCGAAGTCGGGCTTGCCCGACTTCGGCAAGCTTGAAGCGTCGAAATCGGCAACAGCCGATTTCGACGCGCGGCCGTCTCGAAGGATGGCCCAGGGCACGGCCCGGCAAGCCGCCGTCCTTCGAGACGGGCGCGCAAGCGCGCGCTCCTCGGGATGAGGCCTTCAGTTTGTTTACACGCTCCCTCGCGCGCGATGACGCCGCCGTTTGAGGGCGCGGAGACCTCCGGCACCTTCGGAAGCAGGCCAAGTTTCTGCAGCGCAGGCGCAACCGATATATCGAAAATGCCGCCCGAGCGGCTGTTGAGGTCGCAGGCGACTTCGAGCACCTGACAGGTCCAGTGGTGAACCCGAATCGCGCCCGACCCCGCGCCGCGATTGAGCCGGCTGACATCGCTGCCGGGCTCGTGGAAGCTCATCAGGCTATGCACCGTGGCGACCGCCGAGAATGCGGCCTCGACGGCAGCCTCCGCCGCATCAAGAGACTGGCCCGACGCCGCAATCTCGACGAACGTGCCGAGCAGCGGACGCGCGCGGCGAATGCTAACGCGAGTGGCTTCCATAGGTGGCCAATATCCGTTTCACGCCCTCAGTGATATGCAGCGACGACAGAGTTGCGCCGGAGATGTTGCGGATGTCGCTGCCAACCTTGAGAGGACTGCTGCTGGTCTTGCCGACGAATTGCGCAAGCCAGCCCGGCTCGCGCACTTCGCCCCCGTAGGACTCGCGGTATTGCAGAATGTCGACGCGCATGACGCGCCCGGAGGTGTCCAGCGCCACCGCGTAGTCGATATAGAGGTGCTTGCCGATGACGTGATCGACGACGAAGAGGCCGAGCAGCCTGTCGCCGGCCTGCGCCTTCCAGGTCAGGCCGCCGTTTTCCACGAAGCGGCTGGCCGACGGGAAGGCGAGCTTCTTGGCGGCGTCGATGGTGAGGTACTGGACCGCGTAAGAGGGTGATGAGATCGAGGCGGCAAGCGCGGCCGGCAAGGTCAGGCGCACCCAACTGGTCATGTTCGGCTCCCTCTCTCTGTCGTTCTCAGAAGAAGAATCCTACGCCGCCGAGCACCGAGTCCGAATTGGCGCCGGCCGGATCGCGATTGATCACCTTCTGCCATGTCGCTTTCAAAACGAGCTGGGGTGAAGGGAAGACGGCAATGCCGACATTGTGGAACTGCGTCTGCCCGGCGCCTGTCGGCATATTGAGATCGGTGCCCGCGAACCCGCCGGTCTGCGCGTTCTGGAACGTATAGCGATAGAACGGCACCAGCTCCCAGTCGCTCGACAGGATGTTGCCGAGCGGCAAATGGTAGGCGAGTTCGCCCGAATAGCCGTACATGGTCTTGCCCACGTTGTTGGTCGGATCGGAATCGTTGTTGGCGCGCAGGTTGGCCGGGTTGCCGAAATCGACGAGCACGTACTCGCCGCGCGCTTCGAAGCCGGTATTCGGCAGCCGGTAGCGGAACTCGGCATCGAACATGGTGAGGCTCGATCGGCCGAGCGGCGTGCCGTTGTCCGCATAGGCGCCGCGCGGCGTCGTGTTGGGGGTGAAGTAGGCGCTTACGCTGCCGTTGAAGCCGGGCAGCGCCGGCGGCGAATAGCTGAGTTCGCCGGCGACTGCGATGTCGTTGTTCAGTTGGCGGAAGTCGCCGATCGGCGGCCTGGCGAAGCCGAGCCCGTTGTGCCCGTCGATGCCCGGCGCGTAGCCCGTCGGGAACGGCGGCACCGTATTGGCGTCGGTGCGCAGGCTGAAGTCGCTGCCGAAGTCCTCAAGGCTGCTGCTTGCCTGGATTGTGTAATAGAGACCCTCGGCGATCCTGCCGTAGATGCTCGTCGCGGGAGCCATCCACGTCGACGGAATGAGGCCGTTATAGAGTTCCGGGCGCAGAACGCTGTAGAAGGCGGTCGGCTCGTGATGCTCGTTAATGTAGCCGATCGGGATGAGATCAATGCCAGGGGCGCGCCAGTTGAACTGGTCCATGATCTTGAAATCGATCCAGAGCTGCTCAATGTCGATCTCGCCGTGCAGCTTGTCGTCCGGATCGAAGGCGCCGCCGCCGTGCTCCCACTCAATTTCGGCGTTGAAAATGATGTTGTCGGTTATGGCATAAGTGGGAAGCAGCACCATCCGGCGGATGTCGGCGCCGTTCTGCCACTGGCCGCCGGCAGCGGGATTTTGCATCGCGCCGAACATCATCTCGCCATAGGCTCCGATGCTGAGGCCGGTGACCGGAGAACTGGTCAGTCCGATGATGCTGTTGGGAGGGTTCGTCGGCGCGGTTTTGCCGGTAATGTCACGTGTGGCAAGCACCGCCCAATCGGGCTTTGCGGCGCCTCCTGCTTCCTTTCGATCGTTGGATTGCTTTGCGTCTTTCTTCTCGGCGTCCTTCTGGCCCTTGGCGGGCTGATCCCTGGCCGGCCGCGCGTCGGCAGGCGGAGGGGCGGCAACGGCGGCCTGCGCATGAGCGCGGGCAAGCTCACCGGCGTCTTTTTCCTTGAGCCGGCTTTCGAGGAGACGAACGCGCTGCTCCATCTGCTCCAGCTTTTTCAACAGCGCAGCCTGTCCTGACGCGGGAGGCGCAGGCTTATCACGCTCCTGACCTGCGTCTTGCGCCTGAGCCAGGCCGGCGCCGAGCGCGGTTGCGGTCAGCGCTGCAAGGATCGCGGTGGAATGCGGCGCCGCTCGCCGTGCCCCGGCGGGCAGGGCAAGGTCTGCGGAAGGTCGTGTTGGCAATAAAACGCAGCGGCGATAACAGGACATTGCGGCTCCCCTGCCCTCCAAAGAAGAGCCTCGCCGAGCGGCGAGGCGCGCGGAACCTCGCCACGTAACTCTGCGCAATACTTTGAAGTCAACGATAAAATACAATCTAGAATTAGTAAAACTAAGGATGCTTCAAATTATGTTAGAATGATTATAGTCTGGAATAAATATAGTTCGAATCAGAGCGGAATGCGGGTCCGTTGGGTGGAATCGCCTCCTTGCCGTCACAGCCGTCCCCCGAGACTCGGGATCCGGGAGTTTGTGGCGGCCATCCATGTCCTTCCGGCAGCTCCTTTCCCACCCCCGCTTGCAGGGAGGGTGCCGGGGGTGGGCTGCCGCCCGATCGCACGGTCGGCGCTTGTTCTCTTTCGGCTCCCGCTCTACATGGGCGATGGCGCGCTCGGCGCCCCATCCCTAAATGTCGAGAGCCACGATGGCGGAAAAGAAGGAACGGCCACGCAAGATCGTCGCCGACAACCGCAAGGCGCGGTTCAATTACGAGATTGGCGAAGTGATCGAGGCCGGCATCGCTTTGACCGGCACTGAGGTAAAGTCGCTGCGCAATGGCCGCGCCGCAATAGCGGAATCCTACGCCGACGCCAAGAACGGCGAGATCTGGCTGATCAACGCCAACATCCCGGAATATCTGCAGGCGAGCCGCTTCAATCATGCCCCCAAGCGTCCGCGCAAGCTCCTGCTCCACAAGCGGCAGATTCGCAAGCTCGCGGCGGCCGTCGAGCGCGAGGGCATGACCATCGTTCCGCTGCGCCTGTTCTTCAACGAGAAGGGCCGCGCCAAGATCGACATCGCGCTCGGCCGCGGCAAGAAGCTGCACGACAAGCGCGAGACCGAAAAGAAGCGGAGCTGGGATCGCGAGCGCGGGCGGTTGATGCGGCTCAAGGGGTGAACTGCCTGGCTGATTATCGTGGCCGGTTCTCGTAGGTTCTCGTAGGATGGGTTGAGCGTAGCGAAACCCATCATCAGCCTCGCAGCTCGGTCCCGCGATGATGGATTTCGCTACGCTCAACCCATGCTACGAGGACACCCCAATGCCCCTTCCGGTCAAACTCGACCACTGCGTCGTCCACGTCTCCGACTGGGAGCGCTCCAACGCTTTCTATCGCGACGTGGTGGGCGCCGAAGTGGTGCCGCGCGGACAGTTTTTTGCGTATCGGTTCGGCGATGCGCAGCTTAATCTTCACGGCCCCGGCATGAGCGGCATGATCGTGGCGCGCCTGCCGGTGCAGCCCGGCAACAGCGACATCTGCTTCGAGTGGAAAGGCCCGATCTCCGATGCCGCCGCGCATCTGGCCCGGCACCGGGTGCCGATCGAGCTTGGGCCGGTCAAGCGCCAAGGCGCCAAAGGGGAGGGCACCAGCATCTATTTCCGCGATCCCGACGGCTCGCTCCTGGAATTCATGTCGTATGAATGAGGAAACCCGATGCCGTCGACTCATGATCCGAACGTCCTCCCGGCGGACCTTCCTGTGCCCGAAGACGACGGCGCAGCGCGCCATCTCGCCGGCATGCGGCTGCCCTCCCTGTCCCTGGCGGCAACCGACGGCGCCGAAGTTGATCTCGCGAAGCTTGCCGGCCGCACCGTGGTCTACATTTACCCGCGCACCGGGCGTCCAGGCGTTCCGCTCCCCGACGGCTGGGACGCCATTCCGGGCGCGCGCGGCTGCACGCCGCAATCCTGCTCCTTCCGCGACCACTTTGCCCAATTGAAATCGCTCGGCGTCGCCCGCCTGTTCGGGCTTTCGACACAGGATACTGAGTATCAGCGCGAAGCCGTCGATCGCCTGCACCTGCCGTTCGCGATCCTGTCCGATGCCGGCCTGCGGTTCGCCCGCGCGCTCCGCCTGCCGACCTTCGAGGTCGCCGGCATGACGCTGCTCAAGCGCATGGTGCTGATCATCGACGATGGCGTCATCGCCAAGGCGTTCTATCCGGTCTTTCCGCCCGACGAGAGCGCTGCGGTCGTGGTCGAATGGCTGCGTTCGTCCAGGTAGCGGCGCACTGCGGCAAAGACCTTGCGGAACATGGCGGCGGTGAGCACCCCGGTGTTCGTGTTGAGGCGCGAGCAGTGATAGGTGTCGAACAGCATCAGTCCGCCGGCCGCATGCTGCGCCGCGTGCGCGAACGGCAGGGCCGCAGGAGGGCGGCCGAGCGCCGTTACGGCGCTGTCATGGGCGATCCGGCCGAGCAGAACGAGCGCCGTGAGGTTGGGCATTTCGGCGATCGTTCCCTTGAGGAAATACCGGCATTGCCTGATCTCGTCGCTGGCCGGTTTGTTCTGCGGCGGCACGCAGCGCACAGCGTTGGTCACTCGCGCATCGACGAGCTGCAAGCCGTCGTCGGGCCGCGCCGCATAGTCGCCGGTCGCAAAGCCAAAGCGGAGAAGCGTGGCGTACAGCAACTCGCCCGCATAGTCGCCGGTGAACGGGCGGCCGGTGCGATTGGCGCCCTGCAGGCCGGGCGCAAGCCCGACGATGAGCAAGCGCGCGGTTAACGGTCCAAACGACGGCACCGGGGCGTTGTGCCACGTCGGCTCTTTGCGCCGCAAGGAATGGCGAAACGCCACCAGCCGCGGGCAGCGCGGGCAATCCCGGCCGACCTCGTCGTCGACGAGGCGTACGGGTGGAGCGCCGGCGGCCGGCATGCGGCGTGAACTTTATTCCTCGTCGAATTCGTCGTCGCCGGCGCCGACCGGCGCGCGCGGCGCGCTCGGTCCGCGCTGCAGGAACTGCGGCGTGTGCTGGCGCGGTTCTCTGGGCTCGCGCGGCGGACGATCGAGCCGCTCGCCCGGGTCGCGGCCGATTTTTGCCTGCAACTCGGCGATATCAAGGAAAATGTCGGCCTGCCGCCGGAGTTCATCCGCAACCATCGGCGGCTGGGTCGACACGGTCGAGGCTACGGTGACGCGGACTCCTTTGCGCTGTACCGCCTCGACCAGCGAACGAAAATCGCCATCGCCCGAGAACAGCACCATGTGATCGATATGTCCCGCAATCTCCATGGCATTGACCGCAAGCTCGATATCCATATTGCCCTTCACCTTGCGGCGACCCGTCTGATCGACGAATTCCTTGGTGGCCTTGGTGACGACCGTGTAGCCATTGTAATCAAGCCAGTCGATCAGCGGCCGGATCGAGGAATACTCCTGATCTTCCACCACGGCGGTATAATAAAACGCTCGCAGCAGGTAACCCCGCGACTGAAACTCGCGGAGCAGGCGTTTGTAGTCGATATCGAACCCCAACGACTTCGCGGTCGCGTAGAGATTTGCCCCGTCGATGAACAACGCTATTTTTTCGCTGGGTACTGTCATTTGTCATCTCTTTCAATATGTCAGTGTGCGCATCCCCGCGGGCAGTCACTGCGCCGAAAGGGCGCCAATGCTGCGGCAACGGAATTCAGGCTTGGAAAACGGGTGCAACGCGCAATCGCTTGCCAAGTGGCGCCGTCGCGGGAATTATGGCGGCCCCATCCGCCATGGTTGTCAGCTAACAGACGTTCGCGGCTTAGCCAAGTCCAATGTAAGGCAGCTGTCATGCGAATAACAACTAACTTAATCTTGCGTCGCAATGCGGCGAAATATAGAAACGCCCAAACCGCAAGATTTGTTGCATAAGGTGACGACATCGTCACATCTAGGAGTTCCGCAATATGGCACGCGTTACCGTCGAGGACTGCATCGATAAGGTCGAAAACCGGTTCGAACTCGTCCTGCTGACCAGCCACCGCGCCCGCATGATTTCCTCGGGCGCGCAAATAACCGTCGACCGGGATAATGACAAGAACCCGGTGGTTGCATTGCGCGAAATCGCTGAGCAGACGATCTCGCACGATGATCTGAAAGAAGACCTTATTCATTCGCTGCAGAAATACGTCGAGGTCGATGAGCCCGAGCCTGAAACGGTGCCCTTGATCGCCGGGGCAGGAGGCAATGTCGAGGCCGACGATATGGAAATCACGGCCGATCGCATGACCGAAGAAGAGCTACTCAAGGGCCTTGAGGGCCTCTCGCCTCCGGAGGCGCGACCAGAGCCGCCGGAGCCCGAGGACGAAGAATAGGACTATATGAGGATAGGCAGGATGACTTATTTTGTCGCATGCAATAAGGCAGCGGCGGGCTGAGGCAAAATTAGTCGCTTCTGTGACGAGAAGGGAAATCTCTTTTGGTCCCGGCGATGAGCATGTTCGTGGGCGGAATCGCCGAACGGCGATAAAGTTCTTCCGCAGGCCGGTTTCAAAAAACGAATCCGGGGCTCATCAATATTCCTCGCTCAATATTCCTGGCTCATTCAGCCGGCGCTGCCGGCGACTGAGCGGCGCGCCATCGTTGAGAAAGCCGGCGGGACGCGGGAGGCGCCCGGCAGCTTGGAATGACGAGCCGTCCGTTGAGCCGCGTGAGCCTGCACATTGTCAGCGATCCCGCTATGCGATCGCGGGCAGCGCTCACGCAGGGCGGGCGTCTTGAAAGGATCAAAATTGTGCACCCGTCATTCGCCGTCCGGAGCGGCGCGCGGTTGCAATCGGCGCGGCGGTCTCCCATTGATAGCGAGCGCCAGGGTCAAGTTATGAGTCCAGCCTGTTTCCGCGCAGCCAGCCGCCAGCATTTCAACCCGTAAACTATTGCCGCACAATTTTAGCCCCAAACTATTGCTGCACAATTCATTCGCCATGATATCTTAAAGGCTGCCGCGCGGCGCTGGTTTTTGCTGCGCGGCGAGGAGAGGCGATGGCACGGTCCACCGATCTTCCAAGAACCGATCTGTCGCGGATGGAAAGCCAGGCGAAATCCCATCGGGCGCCGCCGGGGGCGCCGTCTAATGTGATTGCCATGCCGGAAGCTGCGCCGAAGCGCACCAAGCCTTTGATCCGCCAGTATGATCTCGTAGAAAAGGTACGCAAATACAATCCCAATACGGACGAAGATCTGCTTAATCGCGCTTATGTTTATGCCATGAAGGCGCATGGCGAGCAGAAGCGGCTTTCCGGCGACCCCTATATCTCCCATCCGCTCGAAGTGGCGGCGATTCTCACCGAACACCACCTCGATGACGCCACCATTGCGGCGGCGCTGCTGCACGACACCATCGAGGATACCGAAGCCACCCGCGCCGAAATCGATTCGCTGTTTGGCAGGGATATCGGCCGGCTGGTCGAAGGCTTAACGAAGCTTAAAAAGCTCGACCTTGTCTCGCGTGAGGCCAAGCAGGCCGAGAACCTGCGCAAGCTGCTGCTGGCCATTGCCGAGGACGTCCGCGTCCTCCTGGTGAAGCTGGCGGACCGGCTGCACAACATGCGCACCCTCCAATACATGAGGCCGGAGGCGCGGCGCCGGATCGCGGAAGAGACCCTCGACATCTACGCGCCGCTTGCCGGCCGGATCGGCATGTACGAGCTGCGTGAAGAGCTTGAAAGCCTGGCATTTCGCGAACTCAATCCGGAGGCCCACAAGGTCATCGGCGAGCGCCTGGAAGCGCTCGCGAAGCGCCATCTTGGACTGATTGCCGAGATCGAGGCGCAGCTCGCCCGCAAGCTCGCCACGCGCGGCATCGCCGCCACCGTCACGGGCCGCCGCAAGCGACCCTATTCGATCTGGCGCAAGATGGAGCGCAAGGCGGTCGGCTTCGAGCAGCTTTCCGATATTTTCGGCTTCCGGGTTATCGTGAAGACCGTGCCGGAGTGCTATCAGGCGCTGGGGGTCGTCCACACAACCTGGCCGGTGGTGCCTGGACGCTTCAAGGACTACATCTCGACTCCCAAGCAGAACGACTACCGCTCGATCCACACGACCGTGATCGGGCCCGGCAACCAGCGCGTCGAGCTGCAGATCCGCACCGAGGAAATGCACGACATAGCCGAGTACGGCATTGCGGCCCACACGGTCTACAAGGACGAGGCGGGCGCGCCGACCGAGCTTCTGTCGCGGGAATCAAACGCCTATGCGTGGCTGCGCCGCACCATCGCGTTGCTCGCGGAAGGCTCCAACCCGGAGGAATTTCTCGAGCACACCAAGCTCGAACTCTTTCAGGACCAGGTCTTCTGCTTTACCCCCAAAGGCAAGCTGATCGCCTTGCCGCGCGACGCCACGCCGATCGATTTCGCCTATGCGGTGCATACGGATGTCGGCAATCATGCGGTGGGCTGCAAGATCAACGGTAAGATAGCGCCGCTTGCGTCCGAACTGCAGAACGGGGACGAAGTCGAGATTCTGACCTCCAATGCCCAGGTCGCTCCTCCGGCCGCCTGGGAATCGCTCGTCGCGACCGGCAAGGCGCGGGCCGCGATGCGCCGCGCCACCCGTCAGGCGGTCCGCGCCCAATATGCCGAACTCGGCCGTCGCATCGTCGAGCGCCTGTGCCAGCGCGCCAAGCGCGAATACTCCGATGAGAACCTGATCGGCGCGCTGCCGCGCCTCGCCCGTCACTCGATCGATGACGTGTTCGCTGCGGTCGGACGCGGCGAAATGAAAGCCTCGGACGTGGTCCGCGCCATGTATCCCGACTACAAGGAGGAGCGCGCCACCGCGACCGGCGCGCCCGATGCGGAACCCGGCTGGTTCGGCCTCGCCAAAGCCAAGGCGGTGAAATTCAAAGTGCCGGGCGGCAAGGACAAGGGCGCCGCCATCCCGATCCGCGGGATCAACGCCGACCTGCCCGTCCGCTTTGCGCCCAACGGCGGGGCCGTGCCGGGTGATCGCATCGTCGGCATCCTGACGCCGGGAGAGGGAGTTACCATTTACCCCATCCAATCTCCCGCGCTGAAGGAGTTCGAAGACCAGCCAGACCGCTGGCTCGACGTGCGCTGGGACGTGGACGAAGGCGTGCCGCACCGGTTCCCGGCCCGCATTGCATTGCAATCGGTGAACGAGCCCGGCTCGCTGGCTCAGATCGCCCAGGTGATCGCGGACCATGACGGCAATATCGATAACATCCGCATGAGCCGGCAATCCCCGGATTTCACCTCCGTGACCATCGATCTCGAGGTCTATGACCTCAAGCATCTTACCGCCATCATCGCGCAGCTCCGGGCGAAGCCGGTCGTTGCCAGGGCTGAACGGGTGAACGGATAGATCGTGGCCGGCTCACCTACATTGGCAACCGAGCGCCCCAGGCTCCGTCTCGGCGTCAACATCGACCACGTCGCGACCGTGCGCAACGCGCGCGGCGGCCGGCATCCGGATCCGGTCCAGGCTGCGGAGATCGCCGTCATGGCCGGCGCCGACGGGATCACGGCGCATCTGCGGGAAGATCGCCGCCACATTCGCGATGACGATATCAACCGGCTCAAGGCGCTCATTGACAGGCCGCTCAATCTTGAAATGGCCGCGACGCGCGAGATGGCGGACATTGCGGTCAGGGTCCGGCCGCACGCCGCCTGCATCGTTCCCGAACGGCGCGAAGAGCGCACCACCGAAGGGGGCCTCGATGCGGCCGGCCAGCACACTACGCTCTCCCCGCTCATTGAGGAGCTGCGTGCGGCGGGCATCCGGGTCTCGCTGTTCATCGCCGCCGAGCGTGCCCAGATCGAAGCTGCCGCGGCCCTGCGCGTGCCGGTGATCGAAATTCACACCGGAGCATGGTGCGAGGCGGTTGCCGACGGCCACGGCGACCGTGCGGCTGCCGAATTCGACCGCATCCGTTCCGCCGCCAAGCTTGCCCGCGGGCTTGGCCTCGAAGTCCATGCCGGCCACGGGCTGGACTATGTGACGGCGGGTCAGCTTGCGGGGTTACCCGAGGTGGTGGAGCTCAACATCGGCCATTTCCTGATCGGCGAGGCCGTCATGGAGGGCCTCGCCACGGCCGTGCGCCGCATGCGCGCCGCCATGGATCGCGGTCGCTCTTCCGCCTTCCCCCCTGCAAGCGAGGGAGGGGAGGAAGGCAGGTTGCCCCCACAAGCGGACCCGGCCACGTGATTCTCGGCATCGGCACGGATCTCGTCGACATCCGTCGCATCGAGCGCACAATTGCGCGCCATGGCGACCGCTTTCTGAATCGCATCTTCACCGCGGCCGAACGAAAGCTCGCCGAGCAGCGCGCCAATCGCGCCGCAACCTACGCGAAACGCTTTGCCGCCAAGGAAGCCTGCGCCAAGGCGCTCGGAACCGGATTTCGCCACGGAATTTTCTTTCGCGACCTTGGGGTGGTAAATCTGCCCTCCGGACGGCCCACCATGGAGCTCGCCGGCGCGGCGCTTTGCCGCCTGCAAGCCATTGTTCCCGCCGGTTTTGAACCCCATATCGACGTTGCGATTACGGACGAATACCCTTTGGCGCAGGCTTTTGTGGTGATCTCCGCCGTGCAATTGCGGAATGGCTGAACGTCAAGGAGCCCTTCTGAGTTGATTGCGCCGGGACCTGCGAGCGGTTAAAAGGACAAGTGATTTAATCGGCTTTGGGGGCGGGCAAGCGTGAGGTTGGTGTATCTAACCCACTGAAATGCGGGCGATTTTGGCTCTGTGAGCCGGTGGACGCGCGAGGCGACGGAGGCGATTCGCTATGGCCGCACAGGATCAAAGGCGCGCGCAAGAAGCCCGTGTCCAGGTTCAAGACGTCGCCGGCAAAGCCGTCGAGAAATCGATCGAAATTTCAAAAGACGAGAGGTCGATGAGCGTATCCACCGAAGGAAAGCGCAAAGAGGGCGGCCTTGTGGAAGGCGGCCGGGTCGTAGTCCACGCCCTCCTCATCGCGCTTGTGATCCGCACCCTGCTGTTCCAGCCGTTCAATATCCCCTCCGGCTCGATGAAAGCGACCCTTCTGATCGGGGATTACCTGTTCGTATCGAAATACAGTTACGGTTACAGCCACTATTCGCTGCCGCTGTCGCCGCCGCTGTTTCCCGGCCGCATTTTCGGCTCGATGCCGGAGCGCGGCGATGTCGTCGTATTCCGCCTGCCGAAGGATGATTCCACCGACTACATCAAGCGCGTGATCGGCCTGCCGGGCGATCACATAAAGATGGTCGACGGACTGCTCTACATCAACGGCACTCCGGTCAAGCGCGAGCGCGTCAGCGACTTCATTGATGATGAAAACGGCACCTCGGAGCGCGTGCGGCGCTGGCGGGAAACCTTGCCTAACGGGGTGAGCTACGAGACTCTTGATCTCCAGGACAACGGGTTCCTGGACAATACCCAGGAATATGTGGTTCCTCCTGGCCATTTCTTCATGATGGGAGATAACCGCGATAATTCCACCGACAGCCGTGTGCTTGCGGCGGTGGGATACGTGCCGTTCGAGAATCTCATCGGCAAGGCGCAGATCATTTTCTTCTCCATCGGCGACGGCGAGCCCGCCTGGCACATCTGGAGTTGGCCATGGTCGGTGCGTTGGAGCCGGCTCTTCACGATCGTCAGATGAGCCGTAGAACGGCGACCTGCAGGCGCGAACTGGAGACACGGATCGGCTACGAGTTTGCCGACAAATCGCTGCTTGAGAGCGCGCTCACGCATATTTCGGCGTTAAGCGGCAAGAGCCGGGCGGCGAGTTACCAGCGCCTTGAGTTTCTCGGCGACCACGTTCTCGGCCTGGTCGTTTCCGACATGCTGTTTCGCGCCTTCTCCAAGGCCGACGAAGGCGAATTGTCGCGCCGGCTCGCCGACCTGGTCCGCAAGGAAGCCTGCGCCGATGTCGCGCGCAAGATCGATCTCGGCGCCGCCATCAGGCTCGGCGCATCCGAGGCCAATGCAGGCGGGCGCCAGCGCACCGCGATCCTGGCCGACGTCTGCGAAGCTTTGGTCGGAGCCGTATTCCTCGATGGCGGCTATGCGGCCGCAGCCGGTGTTGTTGAACAACTCTGGGGCGAACGCCTGCGCACGCCGGCCCGCCCGCTGCGCGATCCCAAGACGGTGCTGCAGGAATGGGCGCAGGCGCGGGGACTGCCAACGCCTTCCTATCGGGAAATTGCCCGCACCGGGCCGCACCACGATCCGGAATTCCTGGTCGCCGTGGACCTCGCCGAATTCACCCCGGCCGAGGGCGTGGGGCGGTCGAAACGCGCGGCCGAGCAGGCCGCCGCCGCCGCCATGCTCACGCGCGAGGGCGTCCAGGAGGGCGTCGCGCAAGTCCAGGAAGCCGTCCAACAAGACGTCCAAGAGAGCGTCCGCGCGGAAGCAACTCCTCAAGAGGCAACTCCTTAAATGGACGGGACCTCCAACGAGGCTGCGCCCCTTTCTCCTCTCCCGCGCGAGCGGGAGAAGGCGGAGGAGCGCTGCGGTTTCGTCGCCATCATCGGGGCTCCCAATGTCGGCAAGTCGACCCTCGTCAACGCCATGGTCGGCAGCAAGGTGACGATCGTAACACCCAAGGTGCAGACCACGCGGGCGATCATCCGCGGCATCGCGATCGAAGGCTGCGCCCAGCTCATTTTCGTCGATACGCCCGGCATCTTTGCGCCGCGCCGCCGGCTGGACCGCGCCATGGTGGCGGTCGCCTGGAGCGGCGCCCATGACGCCGACATCGTTGCGCTGATCGTCGATGCGAAGCGCGGGCTCGATGACGAAACCGTGGCCATCGGGGCGAAACTTAGAGATGTCGCCGCAACGAAGATCCTCGTCATCAACAAGGTCGACCTTGTGGCCAAGCCGAGCCTCCTCGGCCTCGCCCGCGAAGCGAACGAACGCTTCGCGTTTGCTGTGACTTTCATGGTGTCGGCGCAAAGCGGCGACGGCGTCGGAGAGGTCAAGCGCTGGCTCGCCGCCCATGCGCCGCCCGGACCCTGGCACTATCCCGAGGACCAGATTTCCGATGCGCCGGTGCGGGCGCTGGCGGCGGAAATAACGCGGGAGAAGCTCTACCTGCGGCTTCACCAGGAACTGCCGTACCGCTCCACGGTCGAGACCGATATGTGGAAGGAGTTGCGCGACGGTTCGGTGCGCATCGAGCAGACCATCTTCGTTGAGCGCGAGAGCCAGCGAAAAATCGCGCTCGGCAAGGGCGGGCAGGCCATCAAGGCAATCGGCGCCGAGGCGCGCCGGGAAATCGCGCGGCTGATCGAGAAGCCGGTGCACCTTTTCCTCTTCGTGAAGGTGCGCGAAGGCTGGGCCGACGATCCGGCGCGCTACCGCGAGATGGGACTTGAGTTCCCGCGGGAATGACGGACGATCACGCGCCAGAACCGGAGGCTCCCTGTTGGCGCTCTCCCTCAAGCGTGGGGAGGGTTTGTGTGCCGTGGTAGGATGGCCCACATCGATCGGCGCCTCTCCCCGCAAGCGGGGGCTTTGGCTTCCATAACGGCGATTCTGGTGGCCGACGCCGCGAGCGCGCCTGAGTCGGGCAGATGTTGCGCCGATAGCGCCGTGATATCATCTTGAATCACGTATGGCAGGCGTCTGGCGAGGCGTGGCGAGAGGCTTAAACGAGATGAGCATTGCGATTTCATCGTCGGCTGCTGAAATCATGGCCGACCCACGGCGGCTTCTCGAGGACATGCGGGCTGGCCGCGTGATTACGTTGCCGGATCTCGATTACACGATCGCCCCTACGGCGATCGTGATGTTGTCCGATGACGAAATCGATAATGAGGCCGGTGACATGGTCTCTCTGACGAAAGCCGACACCGGCATCGATAATACACTCTTCGCGTCCACTAAGGGCTACGTCAGCGAACGGCACGGGCCGCGCATCAAAATCGCGGTCGATCCGCCAAACCGGTTGACTGCCGGCGGTAAGGGGGCCTCAATGTCAATTCACGATTACAACATCAAGGGCGAGCATATACCTTCCGAACTGGCCGATCAGGTGAAAAGATTCATCGACCTTAACCGCGAAGCGCTGCTCGCCTATTGGGATGGACAGATCGCGACGCGCGAATTTTTGCGGCGCGTAAGGCCGATTTAGCATCGTTTGCGATGGGGCCTGACCTGGCCATGGGAGCAACCACACTTCCCGAATTGATCAAGACCATCCTCTACGATCAAGACCATGACGGCCTCTCCAAGCGCGACATAGCGGCCGCCTTAGGCCGATGTGTTCGTGAAAGAGGTGATCCTAGAAAAGCTAAGCCGACCATAGCAGGAGCAATAGTCTTGCGAGCATTATGGCTGTCATCGATCCTGTTTAATTTATGATGAGTTGTTGCGAGGACGCTGACCCGTGCAATGGGCCGATATCGGCATTGTGCTTGGCGCCCGCCGTCATGGCGAGACGAGCGCCGTCGTCGAGTTGATGACGCGCCAGCATGGGCGTCATCTCGGCCTTGTGCGCGGCGGCTCCGGGACCCGCCAGAAGCCGGTGTTGCAGGTCGGCAATCTCGTCAGCGCCATGTGGCGGGCGCGGCTTGACGAACACCTCGGCTACTATCTCATCGAGGGCCTCGATCTGCGCGCAGCGTCTTATCTGCCGATGGCGCACGCCCTTTATGGCCTCAATCATCTGGCGGCGCTGTGCCGGTTGCTGCCCGAGCGCGACTCGCATCCCGCGGTGTTCGATCTCCTTGAGCATACCGTCGCGCATCTCGGCGATCCGTCGCTTGCCGCCGCGCTGGTGGCCCGGTTCGAGCTGGAGCTGCTGGCGGAACTCGGTTTTGGCCTCGACCTCGGGTCCTGCGCCGCCACCGGCAGGACCGCCGAACTGGTCTACGTATCGCCGCGGAGCGGCCGGGCGGTGTCGCGGGAAGCGGGCGAGCCGTGGCGTGACAAGCTATTTGCGCTTCCGGCCTTTCTCGGCGCCGACGCCCCGGAGTCGCAATCAGGGGCGCCGTCGCCCGCCGAGCTTAGGGACGCATTTGCCCTGACGGGGTTCTTTCTCGCCCGCCACGTCTATGAGCCGCGGGGCGAGTCGCTGCCCGATCAGCGTCATCACTTCATTGCGGCTGCGGTGGGCGGGAAGTAGGAGGGGTTGAGCGATAGCGAAAGCTGTCACGGGCGTGACGCAAGCGTTTCGCTGCCGGCCACACACCCCATTCCGCGCTGAGCGCGGCGCGATAGGTGCGCGCGAGCGCGCGCAGCGGCGCCGTGAGCCGCCAGCTCGTCGAGTTGCGCATCGCGGCAAGTTCCGCCGCGATCTCGTCGGCGGCGGGCACATCCCTTGCCGACCGTGCTGCATTCCCGGCCCAGACGTCATGCGGCATCCCCCAAAAGCCGAGTTGCTCTCTAATATAAGGCTGTTAGGTTTGAGTCCGGTCTGTCGGAGAGCTTGATGCCGCACATCGAGGCGTCCGGCTCGCTGAAGAGAGGTAACTGGCATAATCTGCTTAAGCAGCGCTGTCCAAAAATCTGAGAAGCAGTAGCTATCACCTATCGTTAACCCCTCCTCGGTCCGGCAAAGGACGCGATCATAAAACAACTTTGTTCTTTTTCCGAACCATGGCGCTTCACGGCCTACTGAGGAAGCGATTGTTACAACGTTAATATCGACGTCCGCAGACAACATCGCGTAGACGTTTTCCTCAATTAGGCGTCCGCCCAAACGCTCTGTAATTCGTTGAATAACGCGATTTTTAAGCGCATAAGGATGAGGCTTTATCCAAAGTCTGCGTTCGCCAACAACTTCGGCCAAGGCCGCGATGGTTTCTTCTACCGGAAAGAAGTTGCCCTTCCCGGTGATCAAAGTTCGATCTCCTTCCGTCTGCGCAAAGAAGACGACATCATCTGCCTTCAGATCAGACTCGCATCGTTTTGAGCGAAACCACCGAGAGACAAAATCCGCAGCGTCCTTAATATCTTTCTCTGAAACGACAAAGGGGAGGAGTGGTTCAGATTTGAAGTGACTCGAGAGGCGCACTGACAGTAGAAGATCATCTAAAAATCTGATCGGACTCACGGCGATATCAACCCAACAACATGCGAGCCTATTCAAGATACATTCCATGATGGGAGATAGTTCAAAAGCGAACACCAATGCATTCTCATAATCTGGTCTGAAAAGTTTAACTAAATCATCAGGTACGTCCTCATACCAGAATGAGCTCCGCCAACCATTTACAGATGCGTCAAGGCCAAGTACTTTATAGGCATTTCTTATCAGAGAATATCCAATTCTGGAGTCGCGCGTGCGAAAGCAGATTTCGGGAATGATTCCCGTCATCTGAGCTAGCTGGTAGGAAACCAAGTTATGCAGCCAAAAGACATTGCATAATTGGCTAGGCTCCTGCTCATCCTGCGCAACTCTAAAGACATCCCCCGTGAAGACGATTCGATTGATTGTCGGGAGTTCATCAGGTCTATCGGGAAATTGTTGCATTGGATCGCGGTTTCCAAGAGTGAACACGAGTGAAGACGCGAGATCGCTGGCGCATGCCAGGGACTGCCGCACTACCTCCAGATCAGCGCCGAATTACAGCTCATTGCGGGCACTCGCATGGTTGCGCTCACGCCAGCTCTCCGCTCTGGTTCACCCGACACGACCCGCCATTGCGCGGTCTTTTGCATCTGCGTGGGCGCGGTCAGCATCGCAGTCGATGGCGGCTTCCCGGCACCAAATTGGCATTTGGGAGCTGGGGCTGATTGCCATTCGGAAAACCCGTGTCCGGGAGGGCCCGGCCCGGGCACGCCGATTGCGGCCGCCTAAATGGTCGCCGGCTCGCTGTACGATCGCTATTGGCAAGGTTAGGTGATAGCGTCGAACCCAACCGAGCGGTTCATCGCGGCGCTCGCCTCTGTGGCACGAGCCGGCGAGGTATCGGACTGGGCTATGATGTGCCCTGCGGATCCCTGGATGCAGGTAGGCTGCGACCTTCATTCGACAGCTCCTCGATGCCTTCGACGGCAGAAGACCGCGGGTCTTCGATTTTGAATGCCCAAATCACGCCGCCGCTCCGGTTGGAGCGGCCGTTCCGGACTTCGCGGATTGCGACGATGTGTTCCGCCACCTTTCTGTTGAATGGAGAGCGAATTAATATTCAGAAAGGTGTGCAAGACAACGAGGCGGTCAACACAACCTCATGCAGCTTTTGCGTTAGCTGTCCGACATCTCCCTGCTGCGCAGGCGGAGAGGGGGAGGCGAGGGAGAGTTGCGCGGTGTCGCGCAGTTGGTAGTTCGTAGTTGGTATTTCGTAGTCGTTTCGCAGCATGAGCAAAGGCGCGCAAGGCCAACAAAATCCAAGCGCGCCCTACAGATGCCTTTGCCCACCCGCAAGGTTGTCGCCGCCCGTCGCATTCGCTATCGAACCACCATGGCTGCCGCACTGATTCCCGATCCGTCCGACGTGCAGGAGATCGCGCTCCGCGACGCGCTGGAAGAGCGCTATCTCCAATACGCGCTCTCCACCATCACCGGCCGCGCGCTGCCCGATGCGCGCGACGGCCTCAAGCCGGTGCACCGGCGGCTGCTCTATGCGATGCGTCTGCTGCGGCTAGATCCCGGCGCCGCATTCAAGAAATGCGCCCGCGTGGTGGGCGACGTCATCGGCAAATTCCACCCTCACGGCGATCAGGCCGTGTATGACGCGCTCGTGCGATTGGCGCAGGATTTTTCCCAGCGCTACCCGCTGATCGACGGGCAGGGCAATTTCGGCAATATCGACGGGGATAACCCGGCGGCAATGCGCTACACCGAGGCGCGCCTGACCGAAGTCGCCCGCCTCCTGATGGAGGGGATCGACGAGGATGCGGTGGATTTCCGCCCGACCTATGACGGCTCCGAAGAGGAGCCGGCGGTGCTGCCGGGCGCCTTTCCAAATCTGCTTGCGAATGGCTCCCAGGGCATTGCGGTCGGCATGGCGACCGCCATACCGCCCCATAACGTGGCCGAGCTGTGCGATGCGGCGCTGCACCTGATCGAACATCCCAACACCAAGAGCCGCAATCTGTTAAAGTACGTGCCGGGGCCCGATTTTCCCACGGGCGGCGTGATCGTCGATGATCCGGCCGCGATCGCCGAGGCCTATGTCACGGGCCGCGGCTCGTTTCGCGTGCGGGCGCGCTGGACCAGGGAGGACACCGGCCGCGGCGGCTGGCAGATTGTCGTCACCGAGATCCCGTGGCTGGTGCAGAAGTCGCGCCTGGTCGAGAGGCTCGCCGAGCTTGTCAACGACAAGAAGCTGCCGCTGGTTGGCGAAGCGCGGGACGAGTCGGCCGAGGATATTCGCCTCGTCATCGAGCCGCGGGCGCGCACGGTCGACCCGGAACTGCTGATGGAATCGGTGTTCAAGCTCACCGAGCTTGAAAGCCGCATCCCGCTTAACATGAACGTGCTGGTGAGAGGCAAGATCCCCAAAGTGGTCGGCCTTGCGGAAACGCTGCGCGCATGGCTTGACCACCGCCGCGAAGTGCTGCTGAGGCGCACGAATCACCGGCTGCGGCAGATCGAGAACCGGCTTGAAGTGCTGGGCGGCTATCTCATCGCCTACCTCAATCTCGATCGCGTCATCAGGATCATCCGCAACGAGGACGAACCTAAGCCCGTGCTGATCCGGACTTTCACGCTCAGCGACGTGCAGGCTGACGCCATCCTCAACATGCGCCTGCGCAACCTGCGCAAGCTCGAGGAGATGGAGATCAAGGCCGAGGACAGGAATTTGCGCACCGAGCGCAAAAATCTGCAAGACCTCCTCAAATCCGAAAAGGATCAATGGAAGAAGGTCGCGGACGAGATCAAGGCGGTGCGCAACACCTTCGGCCCCAATACGCCGCTCGGCAAGCGCCGCGCTTCATTCGCGCAGGCGCCGGAGCACGACGAGGCGGCGATCGAGGAGGCGATGGTGATCCGGGAGCCGGTCACCGTGGTGGTGTCGCAGAAAGGCTGGATACGCGCCCTGAAGGGGACCGTGACGGACCTGTCCGGGGTGGCCTTCAAAGCCGACGATGCGCTGCGCTTTGCATTTCCGGCGGAGACCACATCGAAGTGCCTGGTATTCGCAACCAACGGCCGCTTCTACACGCTCGACGCCGGCAAGCTTCCAGGCGGACGCGGCCACGGCGAGCCGGTGCGGCTGTTCATCGATCTGGAGCAGGAAGCCGATCTCGTCTCTGCATTCACGGCCGTCGGCGGCCGCAAGCTCCTGGTGGCGAGCCGCGAGGGCAGGGGCTTCGTGGTGCCGGAGGACGAGTGCATCGCCACGACGCGGAAAGGCAAGCAGATCCTCAACGTCCAGCCTCCCGACGAGGCGCGCGCCATGTGCGTCGTCGACGGCGAGATGGTCGCGGCGATCGGCGAGAACCGCAAACTCCTGCTGTTCGGCCTCGACCAGGTCCCGGAAATGACGCGCGGGCGCGGCGTCCGCCTCCAGCGCTACAAGGACGGCGGCCTGTCCGACATCAAGACCTTCAAGGCCGCAGACGGATTGTCGTGGACCGACTCGGCCGGGCGGGCGTTCAGCCTCAGCATGACGGAACTCGCTGATTGGCGCGGCAACCGCGCCGACGCCGGCCGAATGGCGCCGAAGGGATTCCCGCGGTCGAATAAGTTCGGGTGACCAAAGGCGGCAAGGCCGTTGCTGCCGAGCTTGTCCGCCGGTGCGCGCCGCGCCCGCCGACTGCCGTTCCGCTTTGCCACGCTGCTCGAGGCATAAAAAAGCCAACTCCGCGCCATTAGGTCAATTACTTACCCTATCGCTATTATCCGAAGGCGGCCCCGGGGACCCGCGATGAAAACGCCGACGCTGTGGCTGATTCTCACCGTTGTGCTGATGGGCGCCTTCATGGCGATCCTCGACGTGGCGAGGAAGATTTGCTGCGCCGCGTTGGCGAGCTTCTTGAGCGAGGCGCGCGCCAGGCTCGCGATCAGGCGGCCGCCGAGTGACGCGGGACTGCGCAATAATGGCGCCCGGCGCGCAGGGTGGGCAAAGGCGCCTCGGCAGTGAGGCCGCGCTTGGGTTTTTCGGCCTTGTGCGCCTTTGCCCATCCTACGCGCTGCCTGCTCCGTGCTGCGCACCCCGCTGCCGATCAGGCTCGGGCGTTGCGCCAGGCATTTCGGAACGCCGACAGCCGCGGCAGCGGATAGCGGCGATAGATGCCGTAATGCATGAGAAACCGCTTGATAAACGCGCGCATAGCCAAACCCATCGTTCTTCCCCTCGGCAATGCGTCTCGACGAAATAAGTTCAGTCGGGCATTGCACTTTGGCTGCTCGTAGTATGCGCGAATTTTTCTATGATTTTAGATATGTAACGATCACATCTTCAGGAGCGGTGCAACGGGCAGGGCGGTCAGGCGGTGAAACTCATTAATCCGTGTTGGAGCGGCGATGGTTTCGTTGCCGTCCACCGTCGTCCGGCCCGCCTGCTGCATGACAACACGGCGGTTTTGTATCTGTTTCGCTTCACGTTTCAATGTGTTGAAGCAAGAGCTGAACCGGTCTCACCCTCGCCTTGGGGAGAAATTTTTGCCCTGCAGCAAATGCAGGAACTGCACAGCTTCACCTGTCGGCGCGCAGCCATCCCTCTGGCGCAAGCCGCTCCTGCGGAAGGAAGCGGCCCTTGTAATCCATCTTGCGAGAGCCCCGGACCCAATAGCCAAGGTACACGTAGGCGAGCCCCATTTTCCGCGCCCGGGCGATGTGGTCGAGGATCATGAAGGTGCCGAGCGACCGGTGCTCGGGCTCCGGTTCATAAAACGAATAGACCATCGACAGCCCGTCCTTGAGGACATCGGTCAGCGCGACGGCGAGAAGCTCGCCTTTGCGCGGGCCGGCAACGGAGGCGCCAGCGTCGGAATTGCGCCGCCGGTATTCGATCAGCCGGGTCTGAACATGGCTGTCCTCGACCATCATGGCGTAATCCAGCACCGTCATGTCAGCCATCCCGCCGTCATAGTGGCGGGCGTCGAGATAAGCGCGGAACACCGAATATTGCTCGGAGGTCGGCACCGCGAGACGCATTTCGGCCTCGATGTCGCGGTTGCGGTCGAGCACGCGGCGCATGTTGCGGGTCGGGCGAAACTCATTGGCGATGACCCGCACTGAAACGCAGGCGCGGCAGCGCTCGCAAGCCGGCCGGTAGGCGATCGACTGGCTGCGGCGGAAGCCTCCATGCGTGAGCAGGTTGTTGAGTTCTCCGGCCCGCTCACCGACCAGATGAGTGAATACCTTCCGCTCCTCCTGCCCCGGCAGATAGGGGCATGGCGAGGGGGCGGTCAGGTAGAACTGCGGCGTATCGCGGGAATGCTGGGTCAAGTTTCGTCAGTTAAGCGTTCGATGAGGGTGCGTCAAATCTGTTCAGGGCTGGGGCACCGGCGGGCCCCTCGCCGACCACCTAGATTTGCGCGGTTACGGCTTTTCGTCAAAGCCATTTGCCCCCATTCTACACCCCGCGGCTTGCGGCGTGACGAAGCAGCGCGGCGCGGCGTTCGTTGTTGATGACCACCGTCCCGAGCAGGAAGTCGTGCAGAAGCCGCCGCCTCTCGTTGAGAAGGCCGACCACCAGAACCAGCGGCGTGAGGGCCGAGATCGTGACCCAAAACACGATGGCATGCACGGCGCCGAGAACGAAATAGCACGGCGCCCCGTACCATGTGCGCACTTCGATATCGACCGTGCGCATGCCGAAAGTGGCGGATTCCGGAGCGCCCAGGGTGGCGCCGCAGTAGAGGAGCGCCCACACAACCGAAGCTGGGACGACGAGGACGAACAGCGACCAACCCAGCCCGAGGGTGACCAGTCCGAAAAGGAAGATGAAGATGCAGGCGAGGATGATCGGAACCGTGATGATGACGAGGTCGATCAGAAACGCGATCATTCGCCGCGCGAGCACGCCCTCGAAATATTCCGGGCTTAAAACCGGGTCATAGGCGTGGGGTTTGATATCCACATCGAAGCCGATCTGCCTTCCTCCTCTCTCAGCCATGTGCGCCTCCTGGCGAACGAAATGGCGCCTTGCGCCAGCCGGCGCAAGGGGTATCGCAAATGATAGGGCATTGTTAAGGCGCGCCGTTGACGGAAGAGCAGCCGGGGACGATGATCGCCGATCGCGCCAAACGACAACAAAACTTGCTTGCATCGTCAGCCAGGGAGGCTTGCATGCTGAAATGGAAAATCGCGGGGATTCTCGGATTGGCTTTTGGAACGGCCGGCGTCACCTGGGGCTATGCGCAGCAGGGCCGGGCGCCGGGGTTCTACGAGCTGCGGGTCTACACGGCGCTGCCCGGAAAACGGGATGCGCTGGCCGAGCGCTTCGCAAGTCGGACGGCGGCGATCTTCGCACGGCATGGAATCACAAATGTGGGCTATTGGATTCCACAGCAAAGCGACTCCGAACTCGGCATCAGCGCGGAGAACACGTTCATCTACATTCGCGGCTATCCGTCCAAGGAGGAGCGGGACAAACGGCTGCAGGCGAGAGCCGACGACCCCGAATTCAACGAGGTGGTGAGGAAGGCGGAGGCGAACCCGGCCACCAGGCTGATCGCCAAGGTGCACAATATCGACATGGTGCCGCACGGGCCCTACACGGCGATCACGCTGGCGAAATAGCGTCGGAGAGACGACGCGGCTGGTGACGCGGGCGGCGCCGCCGTCGCTGTGGAGGCGGCCACGGCAGACGGGCCGCAAACGGCAAGGAAGCCGCCCGGCAATTAACCATGGGCGAGGTTGCAGCAAGCGCACCGGAGCAGCAACATGGTACAATGCCTCCCGCGTTTGCGGAGGTGACGAATGGCATGGTTAAAGCTGCTCGGCTGGCTGGTCGTCATCGCTTTGCTCGGGTTTACCATCCTCAACGTCGTGTTCGAGATTGTCGAGAAGTTCTTGGAATACGCGGAAACCCATCTCACCACCGTTCTGGTGATAGGCGTGCTAATTCTGGTGGCGGTGTTATCCAGCCTTTAGGTCAGCCGCCCGGTTCGTGAAACGCCCGGTGCGCCGATTGCGGGCCGGGTCAACTTTGAGACAGCCGTTCCGCCGCGCGGGGAGCGAAATACGTCAAAATCCCGTCGGCCCCCGCGCGCTTGAATGCGGTCAGGCTTTCCATCATGGCCTTGTCGCCGTCGAGCCAACCATTGGCCGTGGCGGCCATGATCATCGCGTATTCGCCGGAGACCTGATATGCGAAGGTCGGAACCGCAAAGGCATCCTTCACGATCCGCAGCACATCGAGATACGGCATGCCCGGCTTGACCATGACGAGATCGGCCCCTTCGGCAAGGTCCATCTCGACCTCGCGCAGCGCTTCATCGGCATTGGCCGGATCCATCTGGTAGGTGCGCTTGTCGCCGATGAGCGTGGCCGAGGAGCCGACGGCGTCGCGAAACGGCCCATAGAACGCGGACGCGTATTTGGCGGCATAGGCCATGATGAGAACGTCGATTCGCCCCGCCGCATCGAGAGCGCGGCGGATCGCCCCGACCCGCCCATCCATCATGTCCGACGGCGCGATGATGTCGCAGCCGGCCTCGGCCTCCACCAGGGCCTGCTTGACCAGCACCTCGACGGTCTCGTCATTGATGATTTGGCCGTCACGTAGGAGCCCGTCGTGGCCGTGACTCGTGTAGGGGTCGAGCGCCACGTCGCACAAGAGGCCCACCTCCGGCACCTCCTTCTTGATGGCGCGGATGGCGCGGCATACCAGATTTTCCGGATTGAGCGCTTCGCTGCCGTTGTGGTCGCGCAAGCTCGGGTCCGTATAGGGAAACAGTGCAATGCAGGGAATCCGGAGCTTCGCGGCTCTCTCCACATCGCGCACGGCTTCGTCGATCGAAAGGCGCTCGACGCCGGGCATGGAGGGGACCGGCACGCGCGTGCGCTCTCCGTCAACGAGAAACAGCGGCCAGATCAGATCGTCGGCCGTCAGCACATGCTCCCGCACCATCCGGCGGACCCATTCGGATTGCCGGTTGCGCCGCGGCCGCGTGGTGAGATCGAGGCGTGCGGCGGCCGGCTTGGCGTCGGGGGCGGCGAAACGCGCGGTCGTTTCGAGCGGACGGCCGAATTTGATGGCCATGAGAAAGCTCCTCCACAAAAATCTCTTTTAGCTTTTAGATGCGCAGTCTTCCAGTCAGAGCGGTGGCGAGCAACCGGCGAACGCATATGGCGCTCTGCGTCCTGTTGTCCCGGCCGGCTTTCGTGCAACCCTAGCGCGTCCAAGCGCGGGCAAGGTGCGCAATAATCGGCTTGCCGATTTTGGCCCCATAGACTGCCGAAGTCAGGCAAGCCCGACTTTGGTCCGCTGTGCCCACCAGCCGCTCGGCCTTTCGAGGATCGGTGGCCACGCTTCGCTTCGCTGCCCTGCGAAAAGATTCACCGGCTCGTATGAGGATTGCCTGGTCACAGCGCCTTGCGGAAAGTCAGGTTGAACCGGCATCGGCCGGTCAGAGGATGCTCGCCGTCTTTCAGAGTATCCACGCCGTGGTAGGCGAGCCGCGCCGAGCGGCCCCACACCACGACGTCGCCGTGGCGCAGCTCGACCCGCGTGACCTTGTCGTTTCGTCTGAGCCCGCCGAACAGGAACCTGGCGGGAAGCCCCAGCGAGACCGACACGATCGGCGCGGTGAAATCGGTTTCATTCTTGTCCTGATGCAGGCTCAGCTTTGTGCCGGGGGCATAGCGGTTGATCAGGCAGGCATCAGGCAAAAAGTCCTCGAATCCCGCGACGGCGGCGGCCCGGGTGGCGAGGCTCGCGAATATCGCCGGCATCGGCGGCCACGGGTTGCCGCTGATCGGGTCCTCCCGCGTGTACCGGTAGCCGGCGCGATCCGTGACCCAGCCGGCGGCGCCGCAATTCGTCATCGCGACCGACATCGCATAGCCGCCGGGCGTCACCATATTGCGAAGCGGCGCAACTGCGATCACGGCATTGAGAGCGGCCAGCAATTCGCCCTCGATGCCGCAGGCAAAGCGGCGCAGCACCACGGCGTCGGTGGCGAGAGCCGCTTTCTCGCCTTCGCGAGAGTGCAGGTCGAACAGGTCATACATTGCCGCCTTGGGTACCCCATTTGGCATCCTGAAAGAAATGCTCTAACGAGCCTTGAAACCCCGTCGAGCCCATGCCGAACGAGCCAGAAATCCTGGTAGAGCGCCGCGGCACAGCCGGGGTCATAACCCTGAACCGGCCGGCTGCGCTCAATGCCGTAACGCGCGGCATGGTGGGGACGTTGCGCGAGGCGCTTACGCGCTGGCGCGACGACGGCGCGGTGACCCGGATCATCATCACCGCGGCCGGCGGCCGGGCATTCTCCGCGGGCGGCGATCTGCGCCAGATTTATGAAGCGGGCCGCGCCGGCCGGCAGGAGGAGTCGATCGCGTTCTGGCGCGAGGAATATGCCCTCAATACATTGATCAAGCGCTATCCCAAACCCTGCGTCGCCTTGATCGACGGCATCGTCATGGGCGGCGGGGTCGGCATTTCGGTGCACGGCTCACATCGTCTCGCGGGCGACCGTTTCCAGTTCGCCATGCCGGAAGTCGGCATCGGGTTCTTCCCGGATGTGGGAGCGACCTGGTTTCTGCCGCGTCTGCCTGGAGCGATCGGGACCTACCTCGCGCTCACCGGCGAGCGTCTCAAGGCGGCTGACGCCGTGGCGGTCGGCATTGCGACTCACCGCGTCGCGTCCGCGCGTTTTAGCGAACTCGTTGAGGCGCTGTGCGGCGCAGCCCCGGTGGACGCCATCCTGGCGGCCTTTGCGGAGCCAGCCGAGCCTTCTCCCTCCCCGCAATCGAAATCGGCTGTTGCCGATTTCGATTGCTCTATTGATGCGCACCGCACCGCCATCGATCGCATCTTCGCCGCCGGCAGCGTCGAGGAGATACTGGCGCTGCTCGACGCCGAGGCCGCCACCGCAAGCTGCGACGCGCGATGGGCGGGCGAAGTTGCCGCAACGATCCGCGCCAAGGCGCCGCTGAGCCTCAAGATCGCGCTCGAGCAAATGCGGCGTGGCAGCAAATGGTCGTTTGAGGAGTGCATGCGGGCGGAATTCCGCGTAGTGTCCCGCGTTGCTTACGGGCATGATTTCTATGAGGGCATACGGGCCGTGATCATCGACAAGGACAATCGTCCTCAATGGCGTCCGGCGACCCTTGCCGAGGTGACGGCGGAAACCGTCGAACGCCATTTCGCTCCGCTTGAGTCCGAGCTTGTACTGCCATGACCGACACACGCCCCCACGACCTCATCGAGCGAATTGTCCCGGCGCGCGCCTTGCTCCTGAAACTGCGCAGTGCCGGCTGGACCGAGCGGCTGGTTCTGTTTCTGCGCGCGATGGCCATCGCCTCGCTGTTCAAGGGCCTTTATCATTGGGCCGCTGTATGCGGCTTTATTGGCGACGAAGGCGGGTTCGAAGCCCGTTCCCAGGCGTGGCAGGCCACGACCGTATTCTTCTCGGTGATCGATCTGGTCGCCGCCGTCGGGCTGTGGCTGGTGGCGCCGTGGGGCGCCGTGGTGTGGCTCACCTCGACGGTGACGATGATCATGATCCAGCTTTTCTTCGATCAGGTCTACGGCACCAATGTGATTATCGTCGCAGCGTGTCTGCTGGCGGTCCTGGCCTATCTCGTCCTCTCCCTGCTCGCCGCGCGCGAACGCCCGCAGTGACTCAAGGGCTTTACGATGACCCTGATCCTCCTCGGCGTCATTGCCCGGCTTGACCGGGCAATCCAGTATCCGCGGCTGGCGATTACTGGATCGCCCGGTCAAGCCGGGCGATCACAGCGGAGTGAGTGTGGCGCCCTCATCGCGCAATCGACGTAAGGAGGCTCACATGGCGCGCATCGGTTTTATCGGGCTTGGAAATATGGGCTTGCCGATGGCGACCAACCTGGTCAAGGCCGGCCATACGGTGGCGGGCTTCGACGTGATTAAATCGCTCCCCGGCAAGCTCGCGGCCATCGGCGGAGAAGCGGCGCAGACCATCGCCGCTGCGTGCGGCGGCGCTGACGCGATCATCACCATGCTGCCGGCCGGCGAGCACGTGCGTGAGGTCTATTGCGCGGCCGGCGGGGTCATCGAGGCGGCCGGCGCCGGCGCGCTTCTCATCGACTGCTCCACCATCGATGTGGCAACCGCCCGCGAGGTCGCTGCGGCCGCCGCCGGGCGGGGGCTTGCCATGGTGGATGCCCCCGTTTCCGGCGGGGTCGCCGGTGCGGAGGCCGGCACACTGACCTTCATGGTCGGCGGATCAGAGGCCGCTTTCGAGCGGGCGCGCCCGGTCCTCGAAGGCATGGGGAAGGCGATGGTGCACGCCGGCGGTTCAGGCAACGGACAGGCCGCAAAGATCTGCAACAACATGATCCTCGGCGTGTCCATGATTGTCGTGTCGGAAGCCTTCCTGCTGGCGGAGAAACTCGGCCTCGACGCGCAGCGCCTGTTCGATATCGCGTCCAAGTCCTCGGGGCAGTGCTGGTCGATCACGAGTTATTGCCCGGTGCCGGGGCCGGTGCCGACGTCACCGGCGAACCGCGGCTATCAGCCCGGATTTACCGCCGCCATGATGCTGAAGGATTTGAAGCTCGCCCAGGATGCCGCCCGCTCCGCCAACGCCGCAACGCCGCTCGGCGCCGCGGCGGCGGAACTTTACCGCTCGTTCGTCGGCGAGGGCCATGCAGGCGAAGATTTTTCCGCCATCATCCGGTTTTTGCGCGACACCCGAAGCGCTGTCGCCGGCATTGGGCCCGCGGGGTCCGGCCTCTCGCCGGCCTGATGATAAGCTCCACGAAATGCGGGACAGCCGCACCCGGATCTCGCTTCCCCGCCGATGAATTCGGTTGCGACGGGGGCGGTAACAACCCCTACATATAGGCGAACAAACCAAGAAAGGGCCAACCCTTGGCGCGCTGGGGGCGATGTGCTATCGCGACGTGCTGAAAAAGCCGGGGGTCCCACATCCGGAGATTTCGATGCAGCAACCCTGTCTGTCTGAGTCCGCCGCCGATCCGTTCTTTGCCGCGCCGCTTGCCGAGACCGACCCGGAAATCGCTGACGCCGTCGGCCGCGAATTTGGCCGTCAGCGGGACGAAATCGAATTGATTGCGTCTGAGAACATCGTCAGCCGGGCCGTCCTGGAGGCCCAGGGCTCGGTGCTCACGAACAAATATGCCGAGGGGCTGCCGGGGCGGCGCTATTACGGCGGCTGCCAGTTCGTCGATGTCGTCGAGAATTTGGCGATTGAGCGCGCCACCAGGCTGTTCGGATGCGGTTTCGCGAATGTGCAGCCGCATTCCGGAGCATCAGCGAATGCCGCCGCCTTCATGGCCCTGATGCAGCCCGGCGACACGTTCATGGGGCTCAATCTTGCGGCCGGCGGGCACCTTACTCACGGCTCGCCGGTCAACCTGTCGGGGAAATGGTTCAAGGTGGTGCCGTACACGGTGCGCCGCGATGACCACCGCATCGACATGGACGAGGTGGCGAAGCTCGCGCGCGAGCACCGGCCCAAGCTGATCATAGCGGGCGGCTCGGCCTATCCGCGATTCATCGATTTCAAGCATTTCCGCGAGATTGCCGACGAGGTCGGCGCCTGTCTGATGGTCGACATGGCGCATTTCGCCGGCCTGGTGGCGGGGGGCGTGCATCCGAGCCCTTTTCCGCACGCCCATGTGGTGACGACCACCACCCACAAGACGCTGCGCGGACCACGCGGCGGCGTCATCCTGACCGACCGGGAGGATCTGGCGAAAAAGCTCAATGCGGCGGTGTTCCCGGGCCTGCAGGGCGGCCCGCTGATGCATGTGATTGCCGCCAAGGCGGTCGCCCTCGGCGAGGCGTTGCGCCCGTCGTTTCGGGAATACGCCCGCCATGTTGTCGAAAACGCCAAGGCGCTGGCGGAAACCCTCAAGGAGCGCGGTTGCGACATTGTCTCCGGCGGCACCGATACGCATCTCATGCTGGTCGATTTGCGGCCCAAGCGGCTCACCGGCAAGACCGCCGAGACGGCGCTCGGCCGTGCGCACATCACCTGCAACAAGAACGGCGTTCCGTTCGACCCGGAAAAGCCCACCGTAACTTCCGGCATCCGGCTGGGCACGCCGGCCTGCACCACCCGCGGCTTCCGGGTCGCGGAATTTCGCCAGGTCGGCGCATTGATTGCAGAGGTCCTCGACGTGCTGTCGCAAAAGGGCGCTGACGCGGACAGCCTCGTCGAGGCTTCCGTGCGCAGCAAGGTCAAGACCCTCCTGGCGCGGTTTCCGATCTACTGTTGACGAGCAAGACGATGCGCTGCCCGACTTGCACAAGTCTCGATACCCAGGTGAAAGACTCCCGGCCGACTGAAGATTCATCGGCGATCAGGCGTCGGCGGCTGTGCCTTGCCTGCGGGTTCCGCTTCACCACTTTCGAGCGCGTGCAGCTTCGGGAACTTGTCGTCATCAAGCGCAACGGCCGCCGCGTCCCCTTCGATCGCGACAAGCTTGCGCGCTCGGTCAGCATCGCGATGCGCAAGCGCAATGTCGATCCCGAGCTCATCGAGCAGACCGTGTCAAGGATCGTGCGCGACCTCGAAAGCCTCGGCGAGAACGAAGTCACCAGCGAAACGATCGGCGAAACCGTGATGGCGCACCTGCGCGATCTCGACGACGTCGCCTATGTGCGTTTCGCCTCGGTCTACCGCAATTTCCGCGAAGCCAAGGATTTCGAGCGGGTGCTCGGGGAATTGTCGGGCGACGACGATGTGCCGGTGGTGCCGGCGCGGAAGTAGCGACATGACATCTCAATCGGGTGTAATTTTAGGGGGGAAACGTGGAGTCCGTAAGTCTGATTCCCACGTATTTGAGATAGGCAGAAATAACCTCCTGCGTCGTCGTGCAGTTGTTTATGTCGGCGCGAAGCGCTGTTTTGACTTCCGCCGCAAAACCCTGCGGGATGTTCGACAACGCGGCTTCTCTTGCCGCCGCAAGATCGGCGTGTTTGGCCGCCCTCGGTCTGATGAACGCCTGCTGAAAGAAGAAATGGTCGAGATCAAGGCTTGTGAGCATCCACGGCTCGAATAGTTGTACAAACGTCTCAAGTCCCACGGGGAACGATTGATTGGGGCCAGTGCTGACCATGAAGATGCGTATATGCAGGATCGCCTTCACGCTGAAGCCGACGAGCAACGCCTTGACCCAGGGATTTTCGAGGCCGACGCCGGTCATCGTGACTTCGCTGCCAACGAACGGAAGCAGCACCAAACCTGCCGCTCCAAGCGCGCCATAGGTCAGGATGTAAGCGTAAAACCAGCGGGATTTTGTAGCAAATTCAGGGGTGCGAGGATATTTGGTCGTGATAAGTTCAAACCCGGTCACAACCGTCGCCACGACGAATGTGAGGGCGAGCATTCTTGCGTCCACTCCAAACAACTGCATGCGCCCCCCGCGGTGAATAGCGCGTCGAGATGTATATTCGTTATGAGCTCGACTTGATGGTCACAAAGTTACCGTCAAACTTCACAGCTCCCCCCTGCTCGAGATCGCGAAGTCGCCGGTCGATTTCCTCCTTGGAAGCGGAGAGCTTCTCGTACAGGAACTCGCGCGGGATTTGCTTGTAACTTTGGACGGTTCGCAGGATCGAGAGGCTGAGTGTGTTGGACGACGACTCCATGGGATGGCTCCTGCCGACAAACGACGTACATATAGTAGCCCGAAGGTCGTAAATCCAGCCGAATGCCCGCAAACCGCACAAATCTCGACCAGCGCTTCATGTCGCTCGCCCTCGCGTTAGGTCGGCGCGGGCTGGGCAATACCTGGCCGAACCCCGCCGTGGGCGCGGTGGTGGTGCGCGATGACGGCGGCGAGCCTGTCATTGTCGGCCGCGGCTGGACGCAGCCGGGCGGCCGTCCTCATGCCGAGACCGAGGCGCTGCGCCGCGCCGGTGCGGCGGCGCGCGGGGCCACGCTCTATGCCACCCTCGAGCCGTGCTCGCACCAGGGCAAGACGCCGCCCTGCACCGACGCCATCATCGCGGCGGGAATCGTGCGGGTGGTGTCGGCAATCGAGGACCCGAATGCGCTGGCCGGACGCGGCCACGCGTTGCTGCGCGCCAGGGGCATTACGGTCGATGTGGGGGTCGGCGCGGCGGAAGCGCGGCGCGCCCACGCGGGGCATATCCGCAGCGTTTGCGATCACCGCCCACACGTCTTCTTAAAGCTCGCGGTGTCGGCCGACGGCAAGGTGGCGCTTGCCGGCCGCAAGCCTGCGCCGATCACCGGCGAGACGGCGCGCGCGCGCGTCCATCTCATGCGGGCCATGAACGATGCGATCCTGATCGGCATCGGTACGGCGCTGGCGGATGATCCGCAGCTCACCTGCCGCCTGCCCGGCATGGCGGCGCGCTCGCCAGTGCGCGTCGTGCTCGACCCCGGCCTGCGTCTGCCTGTCACCGGCGCCTTGGCGCGCACAGCGCGCGAAACGCGTGTGTGGGTCATCGCCGGCGAAAGCGCGCCGGCGGAGGCCGAGGCCGTTTTGGGCGCGCTCGGCGTCGAAGTGTTCCGCCTGCCGGTCTTTCGCCCTCCCCAATCGGAATCGGCTGTTGCCGGTTTCGATCACTCCATTGCAGCGGCTGCTCCCCCTGCCTTCCCTCTCCCAATAGCAGGCGAGGAAAGGCAGGGGGATGCGGCTGGGGAGGAGTCGGGGATGCGGGGCGTGCCGCAGGGCACTGCCGCGCAATCCCTCGACGCCTCACCGCGGCCCGCTCCCGGCCGAAAACGCGTATACGCCGGTTTCGGACGGTCACCAGAGCGATCGAAATCGGCAATAGCCGATTTCGATCGGGGGGAGGGAGAAGAAAGCGCGGTCCCGCGAACCTATCGGGGCTTCGACCTGTTGGCGGTTCTCCACCTCCTCGCCGAGCGGGGCATCACCCGGCTGATGGTCGAGGGCGGTCCTATCGTGGCGGCCGCTTTCCTGGCGGACGATCTGGTCGACGAGGCGGCGCTGTTGCGCGGCCCGATTGCAATCGGCCCTGACGGGATCGATGCGCTGGAAGGCATGCCGCTCGCCGCGCTGACAGCTTCGCCGAAGCTGCGCTCGCTTGGCGTCGAGAGCGTTGGCGAGGACACCATCGAGACATTCGAGAGGGTGTGACATGTTCACCGGCATCGTCACCGACATCGGCGAGGTGATCGCTGTTGCCGCGCGGGCCAACAATCTGAGCCGGCTCAGGATCGCCTGCCATTATGACCGCGCCAGCATCGGGGACGGCGCCTCGATCGCCTGCAACGGGGTCTGCCTCACCGTCGTGTCTGCGGGCGTTGAAGACGGCCGCACGTGGTTTTCGGCGGACGCCGCCGCCGAGACGCTGGCCGTCACCACGGCCGGCCGGTGGCGGCACGGCACCAGGCTTAATCTTGAACGCGCTCTCAGGATCGGCGACGAGCTTGGCGGCCATATCGTCGCCGGCCACGTCGACGGCATCGCGCAACTCGTGGCGCGCGAGGATCTCACCGAAATGGCGCGGCTCACCTTTCAGGCGCCGCCGCAGCTTTCTCGTTTCATCGCGCCCAAAGGATCGGTCGCCCTCGATGGCGTCTCGCTCACCGTCAACGAGGCGAAGGACGACGGTTTCGAGGTCCTGATCATTCCTCACACGCTTGAGGTGACGACCTTCGGGGCGCTGCGGCCCGGTGATGCCGTCAATCTCGAAGTCGACCTGATGGCCCGCTATGCGGCGCGGCTGATCGAGCGGCGTTGACGTTGCACTCGCCCGTGCGCCTTGGTACTGACGGCGGCTGCACGAGCGCCGGGATCCACGATGGTCGAACCGCGAAGACGGAAACAGGCGGATGACGCGCCGCTCACCGGCGTGCGCATCCTCATCGTCGAGTCCGGCTACTACGAAGATATCGCCGATATGCTGCTCGAGGGCGCCAGGCGTGCGCTTGATGCAGAACGCGTCGCTTATGAGGTGGTCACGGTGCCGGGGGCGCTTGAGATTCCCCAGGCGATCGTAATCGCGCTCGACAGCGCCTTTGGCGTTGAAGCCTATCACGGCGTCGTCGCGCTGGGTTGCGTCATTCGCGGCGAGACCAGCCACTACGACATCGTGGCCGGCGAATCCGCCCGCGCCCTGATGGAGATCGGGGTTGGCCGCGGCATTGCGGTCGGCAACGGCATCCTCACCGTAGACTCGGCCGCCCAGGCGAAGGCGCGCGCCGCGCCGGACAAGGGCGACAAGGGCGGCACGGCCGCCAAGGCTGCGTTGGCGCTTGTGCGCCTCAAGCGCGCCCTCAACTCGCGCAAGCCGCGATGACGCGCGCTCCGAACAGCGGCGGCCCCGCCGGCGGCCATCAGAAGGGCGACGGCCGAGGCAGCGCCGATTCAAAAGCGCGCGCCGCGAAAGGAGGCGGCAAAGGCCGACGCAAGGCGAATCGCCGCGGCGCCGCCAGGCTGGCGGCCGTGCAGGCCCTCTACCAGATGGACATGACGGGCGCCGGCCTCAACGAGATCCTCGCGCAGTTCGAGAGCCATTGGCTGGGACGCGAAGTGGAGGGCCAGCAATATCTGCCAGCGGAGGCGGCCTTCTTCCGCGACATCGTCGCCGGCGTCGTCGATGCGCAGCGCGATATCGACCCGCGCATCGACGCCGCGCTCGAAGCCACCTGGCCGCTCAAGCGCATCGAGGCCATCCTGCGCTCGGTGCTGCGCGCCGGCGCCTACGAGCTGGAAAAGCGCACCGACATCCCGGCGCGCGTGATCGTGTCCGAATACGTCGACGTGGCGCATGCCTTCGTCGACAGGACCGAGACCGGCATGGTCAACGCGGTGCTCGACCGGCTGGCGCGGAGCGTGCGGGCAGGGGAGTTTGCGTAGGAGCCGAAGCTACAGCGCTCCGTTGGCCACCTTGATTCTGCAGATCTGATTGGCGTAGCGGCCGCCATGGGTGTCGGTCGGCACCACGAGCTGGGCCGGGCCTTTGAACTCGGTGGCGTTATACGGCACCTTGGAGAGGGGGACGCCATCCTCGGCATAGGCGAGGAGGATGGGAGCGTTGCCGAAGCCGGGGTCAATCTCCGCCTCAGAAATGAGGGTCTCGTAGCCGTCGGTTCCGACGACCATGATGTAGAGGGTCGTCTGCGCGGCCGGCTCGCCGACGTACTCATTGCGGGTCGGAGGCGGGACCTTGATGCCACCGGCCGCGATGCTCAGCACAGTCCACAGCGTAGGCCCGGTCTCTGAGTGGGTCTGCGCGACGCCAAGGTGGTTGAGGTAGGCGATATTGAGAGTTTGCTGCCCGGGCAGTGCCGCGATCTGGGAAACGGTGAGGGCCACGGGCACGTTGACGTCGCCATCGATCTTGATGACGTTGGGCACATAGTTATGTCCGCAGGCAGCAGAAACGCGGTAGTTGTCGGCCTTTGTCGAGTGAGCGAAGACAAGAGCCGCCCCGGCCAACGTAAGAATCCCGGCCGCCTTTGCGGCGCAGCGTTTCCAATCCGCCCCTTTTAGCATGACCCGCCCCCTTTCGCTGTATACGACATTACATAACGAATTCGCTGTATACGATATAACATAACGAATAGGAAAGTAGCGGCTCGCCCGGAGTTGTGTCAATGGCCGCCATTTAATGCGCGGCCCAAAGTGTTACTGTCGCCTCCCGGAAGGTGGAGATCAGGTTCTGCGAGCTTTCATGTCGAAGCCGAGGAGCGAAGAGTTGGAGCAAAATCCAGCCGATGCGTCGGCGGAAGACCGCCTCATTGCCACCTATTTCCGCCCGCTTGCCACCCATCCGGGGGCGTTCGACCTTGCCGATGACGCCGCGGCGATTGCGCCGCCGCCGGGCTGCGATCTCGTGCTCACGACCGACGGCGTCATCTCGGGCGTGCATTTCTTTGCCGATGACCCCCCCGATGCGGTGGCGCGCAAGGCGCTGCGGATCAATCTGTCCGATCTCGCCGCCAAGGGCGCGGCGCCGCTCGGCTTCCTGCTCTCGATCGGGCTGCCGGCCGACCTGCCGGCGCAGTGGCTCCCGTTTTTTGCGCGCGGGCTGCGCGAAGATGCCGAGCACTATGGCTGCCCGCTGCTCGGCGGCGATACCGATAAAAATCCGGCCGCGATCACGGTCTACATCGCGGCGCTTGGCGCCGTCCCCCACGGCGGCATGGTAAGGCGCAAGGGCGCCCGCGCAGGCGACGTGGTGGTCGCAACCGGCACTATCGGGGACGCAGCGCTCGGGCTTTTGCTGCGCCGCGACGCTGCGGCAGCCGCGCAGTGGCGGCTCGACGCCGCGATGCGGGATCATCTTACTGGCCGCTATCTGCTGCCGCAGCCGCGAACCGCGATTGCCGAGGCGCTGCGCCGCCACGCCCGCGCCGCCATCGATATATCGGACGGGCTCGCCGGCGATCTCGCCAAGCTGTGCCGGGTCTCGGGCGTCGGCGCAGATGTCGCGGTCGCCGACGTGCCGTTGTCGGCGGCGGCGCGGGCCGCGGTGGCGGCCGAGCCGGCGCTGATCGAGGCCATCCTGACCGGCGGTGACGACTTCGAGGTTGTCGCCGCGGTCGCACCCGACCGGTTCGAGCCATTGCGCCAGGAAGCGGCCGCGGCCGGCGTGACGATGACGCGCATCGGCACCGTGACGGCGGGGGAGGGGGCGCATTTTCGCCATGCCGACGGCAGCACTCTCGCCTTCGCCCGCCCGTCCTACAGCCACTTTTAGAGCGGATTTCAGTTGGCGGGGAGCGACGCTGGGACAACTGGGGCCCGCCACGGCGACGGCGCGGCCGGTCGAGGTGCGGCGTCCGGGCGCGCCGCGCTGGGAGGCGCGCGTCCCGCCCTGTGCAGCCGGGGTTGAGCCAACGGGTCCCGCCTTTGGCGAGCCCGGATGACAGGCTCAGCGAAATCCGGGACCGGCCAGTCCACACGGCAGCGCCTGCCCCGGGTTTCCCTCTCGCTCAACCCGGCCTGAGCCTTCCTGGCGCTGTTAATTACGCCGCCAAAAGTCGCGTGTGCTCCGCTCATTGCGCCATTGCATGGCGAGAGCGTTTTTGGCAATGTCCGCGCCGATTTGAGGCGGGCGGCCGCCCAACGTCAAACCAATAAAAGTTCCATTGCGCCGGACGGGCCTCCGTTTGGCGGATCAAGAGCCGAGGACATTCAATGACAGCTTTGTGGATCATCGTCCTGTGCGGGGCGCTGGCGGTCGCGTTTGCGATCTGGGCGATCCAGTCGGTGATGAGCTCCGATGCCGGCAGCGCCCGGATGCAGGAGATATCCGCCGCGGTGCGCGAAGGCGCGCAGGCTTACCTCAAGCGGCAATACTCCACGATTGCAATCGTCGGCATCGTGATCTTCCTGATCGTCGGTTATTTGCTGGGCTGGCTGGTGGCGGTCGGATTCGCCATCGGCGCGGTTCTCTCGGGACTTGCAGGCTTCATTGGCATGAACGTCTCGGTCCGCGCCAATGTGCGCACGGCCCAGGCGGCCATCGGCTCGCTTGCCGCGGGTCTCGAAATCGCGTTCAAGGCCGGCGCCATCACCGGCCTCCTGGTGGCCGGCCTCGCCCTCCTCGGCGTCACGCTCTATTTCGGCTTCCTCGCCGGGACGCTCGGTCTCGCGCCCAATGACCGCACGGTTATCGACGCCATCGTGGCGCTTGGCTTCGGCGGCTCGCTGATCTCGATCTTCGCCCGCCTGGGCGGCGGCATCTTCACCAAGGGGGCCGATGTCGGCGGCGACATGGTCGGCAAGATCGAGGCCGGCATTCCGGAGGACGACCCCCGCAATCCGGCGACCATCGCGGACAATGTCGGCGACAACGTCGGCGACTGCGCCGGCATGGCCGCCGACCTCTTTGAGACCTATGCGGTGACAACCGTCGCCACCATGGTGCTGGCCGCGATCTTCTTTGCCGGGACGCCGATCCTCGCCAGCATGATGACCCTGCCGCTCGCGATCGGCGGCGTCTGCATCATCACATCGATCGCCGGCACGTTCTTCGTCAGGCTGCCGGCCAATCAGTCGATCATGGGCGCGCTCTACCGCGGCCTCATAGCAACGGGAGTCCTGTCGCTCGCCGGCATCGCGCTGGTGATCTGGCTTCTGGTCGGGTTCGGACAACTGCCCGGCGTGGAATATGGCGGCGGGTCGTTGTTTATTTGCGGCATTGCCGGGCTCGCGGTGACCGGGCTCATCATCTGGATCACCGAATACTATACGGGCACCAACTTCCGTCCGGTGCAGTCGATCGCCAAGGCATCGGTCACCGGCCACGGCACCAACGTGATTCAGGGGCTCGCGGTTTCTCTGGAAGCGACGGCGCTGCCGGCGCTCGTCATCATCGCGGGCATTCTGGTGACGCATTCCCTGGCCGGGCTGTTCGGCATCGCAGTTGCGGTCACCACCATGCTGGCGTTGGCCGGCATGATCGTGGCGCTCGACGCTTTCGGGCCGGTCACCGACAATGCGGGCGGCATCGCCGAAATGGCCGGCCTGCCCAAGGAGGTGCGCAAGTCGACCGACGCGCTCGACGCGGTCGGCAACACCACCAAAGCGGTGACGAAGGGATACGCGATCGGGTCAGCCGGTCTCGGCGCCCTCGTGCTGTTTGCGGCCTACAACGAAGACCTCAAGTTCTTCATCTCCGATACCGCAAGACATCCTTTCTTCCAGGGCGTTTCGCTCGATTTCTCGCTCAACAACCCTTACGTGGTGGTCGGCCTCCTGTTCGGCGGTCTGCTGCCGTATCTGTTCGGCGCCTTGGGCATGACCGCGGTCGGCCGCGCCGCAAGCTCGATCGTCGAGGAGGTAAGGCGCCAGTTCCGGGAAAAGCCGGGCATCATGAAGGGGACCGACAAGCCGGATTATGGCCGCGCCGTCGACCTGCTCACCCGCGCCGCGATCAAGGAAATGATCATTCCGTCGCTGCTGCCGGTGTTGTCGCCGGTATTCGTCTATTTCGTCATCTATGCCATCGCGGGGGGCGGGCCTGCCGGCAAATCGGCTGCGTTCTCGGCGGTCGGCGCGATGCTGCTTGGCGTCATCGTCACCGGCCTTTTCGTGGCGATCTCGATGACCTCAGGCGGCGGCGCCTGGGACAACGCCAAGAAGTACATCGAGGATGGCCATTACGGGGGCAAGGGTTCAGACGCACACAAGGCCGCCGTGACCGGCGACACGGTTGGCGATCCTTACAAGGACACGGCTGGCCCCGCCGTCAACCCGATGATCAAGATCACCAATATCGTGGCGCTGCTGCTGCTCGCGGTGTTGGCGCATTGATTGCGCGACGAGCGGCGCGCCCTCGAACGTTGCCCGGCATGGAGCGACGCTCATCGGCCTGAGGTTAGGTTAAGGTTCGCTTAGACCCAGCCGGCGGCGATTGGGCGAGCCTTGTGTCGCCCCGGTCGGCGAGCCTCGGCCGGCGGCGGGACCCACGCAAGGGTTAGCCTTACTGGCGGCCCATTCGCCGATCCTGCCGTCAGGATTTGAAGATCTTGAACATCAGGCCGAGCGTGTTTTGCTCGACGCCCCCGGACGGGGTGGTGCGGCTGATGTAGTCGAAAATCTTGCCGTCCTTGAGGCCGTAGTCGGCGAGTCTCTGGACGCGGCGATTCTTGTCGAAATAAACCGCAATGACGCGGCGGTCAGTCTCCTTCTGCGGCAGAAAAGAGGTCTGCTCGGCCCGCTGCGAAATGTAGTAAAATACTTCGCCGCTGATGGTCGCCACCGTCGACGGCGTGCCAAGCACGATCAGCACCTGCTCCTGGGAGGATCCGAGCGGGAGCTGCTCAAGCGCACCCTCCGGAATCATGTAGCCGTGATGGTAGACCTGGGTGCAGCCCCCCGCCGCCGCGCCGGCGAGCAGCGCCGCGCCGACGGCGAACGAGCGCCAACTTGTGAAACGCCCCCTGAAGTCGTTGATCCGACTCAAATTGCAGCATCCCCTTTTGCTTCGAAAGGCAAAATGACCTACCCCGCGCCCGCATCAATTACAACAGGCGACCGCGCCCACCCCTCCCTGACGCCAGCTTGCGGGGCAGGGACGAGACTGCGGCCGGTTTCCTCCTTACGCTCTCCGGCAAGCCGGACAGGGGTAGGGAGTGGGATTTCTGTGGCGCTATCGTGGCGTGGATCGGCCGCCCTACGCCCTCCAGGCTGTAGGGCGGATTGGAGCGAAGGCGACATCCCTGAACAGCCCACCTGCATTTCGCCTTCGCTCGATGCTGGGGCAGCCGCCTTGTATTTTCGGATTCGGTCGCCATTCTCCCATCTCGGCTGAATGCCTGACCAAAGGAGGTAACCGTTCTCATGATTCGGCCACAGCAGCCATGGCGCGTGCCGGTCCGTGTTGAGGACGTCCCGGAAACCGGGCTGCATTTCGACCTTGTCGCCGACGAACACGTACGCTCTCATCTTGCAGCCGTGGCGGGGGTGTTGAGTGTGCCCCGGCTTGAGGCGGCTATTGATGTCGCTCGCCACGGCAACGGCCTGCGGGCGACCGGACGGGTCACCGCGACGGTCGAACAAACCTGCGTCGTCACGCTGGAGCCGATGGAAAACCAGGTGGATGAACCAATCGATGTGATCTTTGCGTCGCCTTCCGAAGGGGGCTTTGTAGACCAGGATGCCCCGTTTGAAGCCGAGGAACCGCCCGAGGCCTTGTCGGACGGAACCGCAGATCTCGGTGCGCTTGCGGCGGAGTTCCTGCTGCTTGGGATTGATCCCTATCCGCGCATGCCCGGTGCGGAGTTCACGCCACCCGCCGAAGAAACCGCCGCGGCGGCTCCGTTCGCGGCGCTGGCGAGGCTCAAGGATGCGAAGAAGTGACGCTTCCGCCTGCGTCTGCTTATGCGTAAAGACCTTGGCGCCAGATTAAGGTCCAAGCCCGCCCTGCGGCGCAGGTAGGCTGCGTCAACCATTCCTGGCGCTGACTGTCCGCCTCTAACCACTGTTCCTTGACGATCCGACGCGCTATATGGTCCCGCGCCGCGAACGGGCACCCGGTCGGCGGGCGGCTAAGTTTGGCGGTGGCCCCGCCATCTATGCCTGAAACGGTCGATCGATGCCACAGAACGTACGCATTGCACTCGACGCCATGGGGGGCGATCACGGCGCAGCGGTTGCGGTGGCGGGCGCCGACATTTCCCTGGAGCGGCATCCGGACACTGAGTTCGTGATGACCGGCAGCCGCGCGGTCCTCGAACCGTTGCTGGCGGATCGGGCGGCGTTGCGGGCCGTCTCGCGCATCGTCCATACCGATGTGGCGGTCAAGATGGACGACAAACCCAGCCAGGCCCTGCGCCACGGCCGCTGGAAATCCTCGATGTGGATGGCGATCGACGCGGTCAAGAAGGCCGAAGCGGACGTTGCGATTTCGGCCGGCAATACCGGCGCCCTCATGGCGATGGCCAAGTTCCACCTCCGGACCATGGCGGGCATCGCCCGGCCGGCAATCGCGGCCTTATGGCCGACGCTGCGGGGCGAATCGATCGTCCTTGATGTCGGCGCCACAATTGGGGCGGACGCCAAGCACCTGGTTGATCTCGCCGTCATGGGCAGCGCCATGGCCCGCGTGCTGTTCGACCTTGAGCGGCCGACGGTCGGGCTCCTCAATATCGGCGCGGAGGAAGTCAAGGGGCTCGAAGAGGTGCGCGAGGCGGGCGTCATTTTGCGCCAGGCCGGGCGCCCCGACCTTGACTATGTGGGCTTTGTGGAAGGCGACGATATCGGCAAGGGCACGGTCGATGTGGTAGTCACCGAAGGTTTTGCCGGTAATATTGCCTTGAAAACTGCCGAAGGAACCGCCAAACAGCTAGCCGAGTATCTGCGTAGCGCCATGAGCCGAACCCTGTCGGCCAGGATCGGATTTTTGTTCGCGCGCAAGGCGTTCGCTGCCGTAAGGGAAAAGATGGATCCTCGCAAGGTCAATGGTGGGGTCTTCCTCGGCCTCAACGGGCTCGTAATCAAGAGCCATGGCGCCGCCGACGCCGAAGGATTCGCCGCGGCGATCGATCTTGGCTATGACATGGTGCGCTACAAGCTGCGGGCGCGCATCTCCGAGATGCTGGGCCAGCATGCCGCCGAATAGCAACCAAACCACGCGCCGCAGGGCCCGCGAATCTTTCGATTCCCGCATTTGCCGGCCTGAGCCAAATCAGGCGCCAAGCGGGCGCGTAAAGCGTGAAAGTCGAATAAATCCGCAAACTCGTAGGAAGCATCTCCCCGTGACAATGACCCGGTCGGTCGTGCTTGGCTGCGGAAGCTACCTGCCAAGCCGCATTCTCACAAACGCCGACCTGGCGCGGAAAGTCGATACGTCCGACGAGTGGATCGTCCAGCGCACAGGCATTCGCGAGCGCCGGATCGCAGCGCCAAGCGAGCGCACGTCGGACCTTGCGCTTGCCGCCGCGCGCGCGGCGCTGGCGGACGGGCAGGTCGATCCGCAGTCGATTGATCTCATCGTGCTCGCGACCTCGACGCCGGACAATACTTTCCCGGCGACCGCGGTTTCCGTTCAGGCGGGCCTCGGCATCACCCACGGGGCGGCGTTCGACCTGCAGGCGGTGTGTTCCGGCTTCATTTTCGCGCTCGCAGCCGCCGACGGGTTCCTCAAGAACGGGGGCTTCAAACGGGCGCTCGTCATCGGGGCGGAGACCTTCTCGCGCATTATCGACTGGAGCGACCGCGCAACCTGCGTGCTGTTTGGAGACGGGGCGGGCGCGGTCGTGCTCGAGGCTGTGCCGCAGAACGGAACAGGCACGGATCGCGGGATTCTGACAGCGCATCTGCGCTCGGACGGCCGCTACAGGGACAAGCTCTTTGTCGACGGGGGGCCATCGTCAACCGGGACGACCGGACATCTGCGCATGGAAGGCCGTGAGGTATTCAAATATGCGGTGGCCATGATCACGGATGTGATCGTCGATGCTTTTGCGGCGACCGGTTACACGGCTGCGGATGTGGATTGGTTCGTGCCGCACCAGGCCAACAAGCGCATCATCGAAGGTTCTGCCCAGAAGCTCGGCATAGCGCCAGAAAAGATCGTGATCACGGTGGATAAGCATGGAAATACCTCCGCGGCCTCCATCCCCCTCGCGTTGTCGGTTGCCGTGAAGGATGGCCGCATCAAGTCAGGCGACCTCATCCTGCTTGAGGCCATGGGCGGGGGGTTCACCTGGGGGGCGATTCTTATGCGATGGTGAGATCGCTGCTCGCTCCCCGCTCTCCAAGTTGCAGGATTGACCCCGCGCATACAACGCTATATCGTTGAACTTTAAGTAAGATATCGATTTGGTGCATCGAGGCTGGCGATGGCCGAGAGGACTGTTACGCGCGCCGATCTTTGCGAGGCCGTTTATCAAAAGATCGGTCTGTCGCGAACCGAATCCGCCGCGCTTGTCGAATTGGTGCTCAAGGAGATCACCGATTGCCTTGAGCGCGGCGAAACTGTGAAGCTTTCGTCGTTCGGCTCCTTCGTGGTGCGCAAGAAGGGGCAACGGGTCGGCCGCAATCCCAAAACCGGGACGGAAGTGCCAATTTCGCCGCGGCGGGTTATGGTGTTCAAGCCGTCAGCGATTCTCAAGCAGCGCATCAACGCGGGTTTGGGCGGCAATGCCGGCGGTGAGGCCCACGGCCCATAAGCCCTGCGAGGCGGCTTTGAACAAGGCGCCCGACGCATTCCGCACGATCAGCGAGGTCGCAGACGAGCTCGATCTGCCGCAACACGTGCTGCGCTTCTGGGAGAGCCGCTTTCCCCATATCAAACCGATGAAGCGCGGCGGCGGCCGGCGCTACTATCGCCCCGAAGATGTCGATCTTCTCCGCGGCATCAGGCATTTGCTCTACGGCAAACGCTTTACGATCAGCGGCGTGCAGCAGATCCTCCGCGAGCAGGGCGTACGCACGGTGCAATCGGTGGGGCAGGGGCAGGCGGTCAACCTTTTGGTGACGCCGCGCAATGACGCGCACGAGGGAGGGGACGCGCACGAGGCGGGGGAGGAGCCGAACGGCGCGCCAGCTCTCAAGTCTCCATCGCCGCCGGATAGAGGAGCGTCGGATGAAGCGGAGGACACCGCGAGGAGGGAGTTGGATAAGCTGGCGACGGGCGAACCACCTTCTCAGACCGGGCCCGCAGTTGCGAACAACTCTGCAGCGCTGGCGCCGGTTGCGCGGGCGGAGGCCTTACAAGTTCACCAAGCCTCTGTTGCGGCAACCGTTTCTGCTCCACAGGGGACGACAGCCGACGATCTCGATCGGCTCAAGCATGCGCTTGCCGAGCTTGAGGCATGCCGCCGACTGCTCGAAAAAGTGAATGAGGAGGGGCGCTGAGCCGTTTGGCAGCCCAAGGTCCGAAGACTACCTGAAAATCAGAGTTAGGACCCAATCCGCGGACCCGATGCGGCTCTGGATCGAGCTGCGGGCGCGGGGCCCACATCGCGGGAGAGGAATCATGAGGCAAGCTATCGCCATCGCAGTCGTGGCCGCGGCGTTGCTGGCGCCGACGGCGGCAGGCGCGGGAGAGCGGGTGTTCGACGGCGCGCTCGGTGCAGCGGCTGGCGCCCTTGTCGGCGGCCCGATCGGTTTGGTCGCCGGCGGAGCCGTCGGCTATGTGGCAGGTCCCCGCATCTCACGCGGTCTTGGCTTTCACCATCATTATCGTCACGGCTACTACAGGCGCTATTGAGCCCGCTAACCTCGGGCTCGTTCCCCTGCAAGCGGGCTGAAGCCCCTGCAATTTTTTCGGAACGGCCTTAACATCCCGCCATCGCATGACAGCGCATGACGGGAGTAATGGCGGGTGGAGAAATTCGGAATCGGTCAGGCCGTATCCCGCTTCGAGGATCCGCGGCTGCTGCGCGGCGGCGGGCGGTATGTTGACGACATTGCGCTGCCCGGCATGACGTTCGGCTATGTCCTGCGCTCGCCTCACGCCCATGCAAAAATTCGCACCATCGACGTGACGGCCGCAAGGAGCGCGCCCGGCGTCCTTGCGGTATTGACAGGCGCGGACTGGCGCGCCTCCGGGTGGGGCGACCTGCCCGTGCCGGGCGGTCTCAAGCGGCGCGACGGCAGCCCCATGTACCGGCCGCGCTATCCGGCGCTGGTAGCGGACCGGGTGCGCTGGGTCGGCGATTACGTCGCCTTCGTGGTGGCGGAGACCTGGGCGCAGGCGGCCGACGCCGCCGAGATGATCGCGGTCGACTATGAGCCGCTTGCCGCCGTGGTTTCGACCGCAGAGGCGCTGGCCGATTCCGCGCCGCGCGTGTTCGACGATTGCCCGAACAACATCTGCTTCGTGCACCTCGCAGGCGACAAAGCCGCGACCGATGCAGCCTTCGCCCGCGCGGCCCATGTGGTGCGCCAGCATTTTGTGATCAATCGCGTCACCGCGGTGACCATGGAGCCGCGCGGCAGCATCGGCGATTACAATGCCAATGACGGCCGTTACACCGTCTACACGACGCTCCAGCGCGCCCACCCGTTTCGCGCCGAACTCGCCTCCGTGCTCAAGGTTCCGGAGGCGAAGATCCGCGTCATCGCCGGCGATATCGGCGGCAGCTTCGGGATGAAGTCCGCGGTCTACAACGAAGCGGCGCTGGTGCTGCTGGCATCAAAGCTGATCGGCCGGCCGGTGAAATGGGTGAGCACCCGGTCGGAGGCGTTTCTCTCCGACGCCCAGGGCCGCGACAATGTCGCCGATGCCGAGCTTGCGCTCGACGCCGACGGCAACTTCCTGGCGCTGCGGGTGAAAACGATCGCCAATGTGGGCGCCTATCTGCAAACCGCGATGCCCGCCTTCGTGGGCAATCTGGGCTCGCTCGCGGGCGTCTACCGCACGCCCGCGATCTACGCCGACGTAACCGCGGTCTTCACCAACACCAATCCCGTCCGCCCCTATCGCGGCAATGGACGGCCCGAGGCGGCCTATGTGATCGAGCGCATGATCGATCTTGCGGCTGATGCAACCGGCTTCGATCCGATCGAGCTGCGCCAGCGCAACGCCATCCCGCCCGACGCGCTGCCGTTCCGGACCGGGCTCACCTTCACCTATGACAGCGGCGACTTTGCCAACAATCTGAAACTGGCGCTCAGCCTCGCGGATGCCGACGGCTTTGCGGCGCGCCGCACGGAGGCCCGCAAGCGCGGGAAGCTGCGCGGTCTCGGGGTATCCAACACCATCGAGCGTGCCGGCGCGCCGAGCTATGAAGGCGCGGAAATCAGGTTCGACCGCTCCGGGACCGTGACGCTCGTCTGCGGCGCGATCAATCAGGGCCAGGGCCACGAGACCGTGTTCAAGCAGATCTTGTGCGACCGCCTCGGCCTTGATCCGGACGACATCCACTACCTTCAGGGGGATACCGATCAGGTGTTTTTCGGCGAAGGCACCGGCGGTTCGCGCACCGCGACGCTTGGCGGCGCCGCGGTCGACGCCGCGTGCCGCAAGGTCATCGAGAAGGCGCGCGCCATCGCAGCCTTCGCGCTCAAGACCGAGCCCGCCCAAGTGAATTTCGCCGACGGAGTGTTTTCCGCGCCCGCCACCAACGAGACGCTGACCATAAAGGAGGTCGCACGGCTCGCTGCGAATCCCACGAAGCTGCCTCGCGACATGGAGCCGGGGCTGGTCGCGACCGCGGTCTATCGCGCCGAGGTCGAGAACTTCCCGAACGGCGCCCATGTGTGCGAACTGGAGATCGATCGCGAAACCGGCGTCGTGGAGATCGTCCGCTACAGCGTCGTGGATGACGTCGGCACCGTGCTCAATCCACTGTTGCTCCACGGCCAGATCGCCGGCGGCGTCGCTCAAGGAGCGGGTCAGATTCTGCGCGAGGATATCAGGTTCGATCCGGTCACCGGCGAGCTTCTGACCGGCTCCTTCATGGATTACGCGATGCCCCGCGCCGGCGATCTCTGCGCAATCGCGATCAAGAGCAACCCGGTGCCGACCAAGACAAATCCGCTCGGCGTTAAGGGCGCTGGCGAGGCCGGCGCCGTCGGCGCACTTCCGGCCGTCGCCAATGCGCTCGTCGATGCGCTGTCGGAATTCGGCGTGCGGCATATCCCGATGCCTGCGACCCCGGAAATCATATGGCGCGCCATCAGGGGAGGGAGCGTGAGTGGGGGCATGCAGAGCGATGTCACGCGATGAGACGGCCGGCGCTGATCGTTATCGATATGTTGAATGACTTTCTTCAGTCGTGGGCACCGGACGCGAGGGAAAGGCTTCTCCAGTCAACCAACGTGCTGGTAGCCGTGATGAGGGACCATCAGCGACCCGTCATCTGGGTGCGCCAGGAAAAATCGACGCGTAGAGTGCTCGCTTATCTCAGGGCGGTCGTGGCGCGAACGATGCAGAATCGAAAGCGAGAACGGACCGGAATCGAAAGCTCGATCGCCACGGCTCCGCCGAGCGGCGGAAGAATCCGATACCTCCGGCAGTTTGCAAGGAAATTGCAACAATTCGCGCAAAACCTCAAAACCTTGAGAATATTTCACGGACGACTCTTTGAGGAGGCGAGGAAACGCTCGCGGGGCGGGCAAGGTGCAGCGCGCCCACCAACCCCTGCCGTGGTGGGCACGCGCCTACTTCCGCGGCGGCGCGACCGCCACATTGGCGAAGCCGGCGCTATCGAAGGCGCGCCGCACCGTGCCGTCGACCTTGGCATCTTCGATAAACCGCGCCGCCCAGTCGCGGGCGGCAGGCCGGTTCTTCGGCACCGCAACCACGACCCCGGTTGACTGCACGGGCTCATCGAGCACGCGCGCGCCGGGCAGGCCCTTGGCGAGGTCGGTCAGCGCTTCGGTGCCCATCGCAAGCGCGTCAAGCTGGCCCCTTCCCAGCAGGTCCGCAGCGGCTTCAGGCTTGGGAAAGGTGGCGAGCGAGGCATGCTTTAATGAGCGCGCGACCGTGCGCGACGTCGCCGTGCCTTCGATCGCGCCCACGCGGATGCCGGGGCGGTCGACATCGCTGAGGGTTTTGATGTCGGAGCCGGCGCGCACAAGGTAGGTGCTTTCATACACGACGTAGGGCGGCCCCTGGTCCACGAATTTCTCGCGCTCGGCGTCCGCCGGCATGAAGGAGATGTCCCAGGCGTCCTTGCCGGCCGCAGCGGCGATCTCGCCGGAGTTCTGATATTGGACGAGCCGCAACGGCACGTGCAGCTTTGCGGCGGCGGCTTTGGCGAGTTCCACCGTGACGCCGCGCGCCTGGCCGGACGCCGGATCGCGGGTCGCCCAGAACGTCGATGCCGCCGGGCCGACCGCGATGGCGACGCGCAGCGAACCGGTGGGGGCGATGTCGCGTGCGGCGGAAACGTCGTCACCCGCGATGACGGAGCCGGCGCCGCCGATCAGCAGGGCGGCCCCGACAGCGATTTTTGTCAGCGATGACATGGCGGTTTTTCCTCCGGCGGAGTCTCTTGCGGCTAATGTCTCGATCGGCTGAAATTCAGAGTTGCAGGCGCGCACCTGGGCCGTTGAAGCGCGCGCGCCATGCCCACTTCCCCGTCCCTGCCCTCCCGCACGCGGGGAAGGGTAGGGGAGGGGGCGCGGGAGGGTGGGCACGCTTCGCTCTGAGTTTGTCAAAGAGTGCCCACCATACGGCTGTTCCTACGGACGGCGAACGCCCGCCACCGACGACAGGTCGCGATGCGGCTCGCCGCAGTTATAGTCCTCGATGCGAATGTCGTTGCGCAGCGTATAGACGAAGCGGGTCTGCCAATCGCGGGTGTAATATTTCGGGTCGTGAATGGTGACGACGTCCTCGATCTGCGTCGGGCTTATCTTGCGGATGCGCTCGAGCGTGCGCATCTCGTCGGTGTGGGGCGCGCCGGTGGCGTCCAGGAAGGTCTTCTCGTTAAAGCCCGCGGTTTCGACCACCAGCGTATCGCCTTCGAAATGCCCGACCGAGTGGCCGTTGTAGAACGGCCACGTCTCCAGCTCGTCAGCGCCCGGCATCGGCTTGTCCATGGCGATCGGGCGGATCTGGTGGCTGAGTTCGTAGAGGATGGTGATCTGCCCGGGCGGCCCGTAGACGATCTCGAACGGATAGGGATTGGCGAGCACCCGCGGGATGCCGTCGGGCACACAGAACCTGCGGGCCGCGTCGATGATCGAGCCGTCCTTCAGGCCGGCCATGTTCTTCTCATAGGCCGCCTTGCCCTCCGCGGTGAACGGCAGCTCGCCGCCGCCGACAAGTTGAAGCTTCGCGTGGTATTCGGTCGCCCAGTAGATTCCGGAAAGATCGGGCGGGGTGTCCGCCGCGACGGCCGGCCCTGCCAAGGCAAGCGCGAGCGGCGCGGCAACACCGGTGCCCGCAAGACGGCGAAAAGCTCTCATTGAAGTCCTCCCAGCACGTGTCCCCAAGCGCTTTTCCGCTTCAAGGTTTTCACATCGTTGCGCCATTGATACGCTAGCATGTCCGGGGCGCCAAGAAAAACAACAGGTTTGCCTGATGCCGCCAGTCATCTTCGGGTTATCGCCTCGGCACAGAACTCAGGTTAACGCCGCGTTAGCAAACGCGAGCGGTCGGTAGGATCGCGGCCATCCCACGTCTTCGAACGAGGATTGTCGAATCGAAAATACTCGGCATCCGAGTCCTCTTGGTACCAGCTGCAATCAGGAGCACACCCTGTTCCGTTGGCCCGAAACGCTTTGTTAACCGGGAATCCGTGCCATGGGGTTATCGCCTCGGCGTTGACCTTGGCGATTGGTTCTCCTAAGCTTTGAGTTAAGTTCCAGGAGAGGGCAGAGAGAATTTTGGAGGCGCCGATGAAAGTCAGAGCACTTGCTATCGCGGGCATCGCCACTTTCGCCGTCTATGCGGTCCCTGCCGTTGCCCATCATTCGTTTGCAATGTTCGATGCAGAGAAGACCGTAACGCTGGAAGGATCGGTCAAGGAATTTCAGTGGACCAACCCGCATGCCTGGATCATGCTGAATGTCGCCAACCCGCAGGGGCAGACAAACGTGTGGGCGATTGAGCTCAACGGACCGAGCGGCTTGGCGCGGGACGGCTGGAAGCCGAAAACCCTTACGCCCGGCATGAATGTTGCGGTCACGATCCACCCGCTGCGCGATGGGACCAACGGCGGCCAGTTCCTGAAGGTCAAGTTGCCGGACGGGAGCGAGATGGGGCGCGGCGGCATCCCGCAGGCTCCGGCTGCGACGCCGCCGGCGCCTTAAGGGCCGCCTTTTCGCATCCGCGTTACAGCGGATTCCGGTCATATGGAAACGGCGCAGGTGGGCAAAGCCAACGGGTCCAACCTTCGGCACGCCCGATGAGAGGCTCCGCGTGCCGATCCGCCCGCGAAAGGCCGCGCGCTGGTGGGCATGACGCACCGAAGTCGGGCTTGCCTGACTTCGGCAGTCAATAGTGCCGAAATCGGCAACAGCCGATTTCGGTTGCGCCTTTGCCCGCCCTGCCGCTGAAGCGATCCAGTCGACCGGGAACCGCTATAGGTTGAAGGGCGGCCGAGCCATTCGAGGGTCACCCCTTAGAGTCGCCCGCACGCGCCGTTCGTAGATTAGGACAGCAGCAACACCACGGGTAGCAGAAGTTTCATGCGCTGCAGGTCGGGCCAGGCCCGGTGGAAAACTCTTTTGAATCTTGAGTGGGTGCAGAAGCCTTAAGGGCGCGCGGCCTTGGCGAGGGCCTTGATCGCTTGGATGCAGTCTTGCGGGCGGCGGCAG
>Ga0209062_1000140_pt1 | contig 271989 bp, 251 predicted proteins | sample Coa_R2_2_FD_187158 | JGI IMG/M metagenome (GOLD analysis project Ga0209062, IMG submission 187158) | Surface soil microbial communities from Centralia Pennsylvania, which are recovering from an underground coalmine fire - Coalmine... | ecosystem: Environmental > Terrestrial > Soil >... | reverse complement strand
TCCCCTGGACCCTATCCCCGCTCACCGTGATCCGCACGCGAGAGCAACGCTCTCAATAGCGTTAAGCTTTTTAGTGGTAGGTAAACTCGTCAGGGGTGGCGCCTGCCCCCATTAATGGCGTAGAGCCGGTTGCCCCCGGAATTGGCGTAGAGCCAATTGGCGTAGAGCCCTTGAAATGAATGGTGGGCGCGACAGGACTCGAACCTGTGACCTCCTGCGTGTGAATCGAATCCGGCAGGTGTTCACGCATTACTACAGAGTTCTCTAACAATCTCTGAAACTGGGGCTTAGCATCGTCTAACGCACCTTCCGGCTACTCTCAATTTCTGCGATTTTCTGTCCAGGGTACCCAAAAAAGTCACCATAGTTGTAGACTGACCGGAATGGGGGAAAAACATCGGTGGCTCGAAATCACCCGTGACGGGGCATGTTCTTGATCGAACAGAAGGCCTGTTCTGGGATTCTGTCCAGGATATGCTCGATGTCATCGATCAAATCGAAGCGCGCGGTTGGCGAGTAACATACCGTTACGGACCGGACGAGGATGGAGTAATTACACTCTTCATCCTGCCGCGCCTCGATAAACCGTGAGGATGGGGCAAGTCCTCTTAGCATCCGTGCGCCTCAACGTCCTCCAAAAAGGCTTTTCTGTTTTCCCCACTTGCGGCGCCGGCATTGCATCCCACATAGGGATGGAGTACGCTTCTCATGAAGCGGACCGCCGCGGAGTTGGACGCTCCGAGACGGCCCTAACGACAACCGCTGAGGAAGCAGCGAATGCCGCTGGAACGAGCATACCGCACGCCACACCACGTTCTTTTCCACGCGCGCCTTTCGTGTTTCTTCGAAACAGAGGAAACCACCCGAAGTACGATCAGAAAGGAACGACAAATGAAAGAAGAATCAACACCCATTACGACGCCCGCTGAAGTCCGAGACAAGCTCATCAATCAAATCAAGGGCCTGAGCGATGACTTGCTTCCCATGCTGCAGGCTGCCCTCGACTGTATCCACGAAAAGAACCACGGCGGCGCCACGCCTGTCGAGGAATACGTTTACACGTTGCTGTTGATGTACCGCATCCACGGCCGTATCACCCCCGAGCAGGCCGCAGAGGAACTGGAAACGTTCACCGGAAATTACAACTCCATACTCAGCAGTTGCAAGCACATTGTCGCGACTCACCCGGAGCTCATTAACCAAAAACAGTCCAAGCCGGAAGAAGCACAACCGGAAGTCTCGGAGGATAATCCGCAGCGCGCGCATTCGCGCGGTGAATGGCTTCGCAAAGGAGCGGAATCCGATGCGAACTGGGAGACGTTCACACCGCCAGAACCGCCAAACCCGCGTGAAGGCGCGATAATCCAGTACGATCTGGAGATGTATGTCGACGCCGGCGCCGGACAGAAGGGGCAGCAGGTGAATATCACGCGAGACGAATTTGTGTCGCTCAAGCGGTATCTGGCCCAGATGCGCAGACGGCATAAAGACGATGACGACAGCATCCGATATGAGCGACTGAGGGAGATTTTGACCGGAGCTTGGTCGCTCGCAGCCCTTGACGACGGCAGATTTTCGGAAGCGGACCGGTTTCCCGCCATTCGCTATCTGCTGGGAGTCGCGATGGAATTGGCCAAATAAAAGAGGGGAGAGCGGCAGCCAGTCGCCCTCCCCTCGGCGCGCCCGGGAACTTTGGAGGGGAAAGGAGGAACCCTCGCCGGGCGCGCCAAACTCAAATATCAATAACCTCCCTGAAGGCCGATCGGCGGCCGCTCTCCTGGACGGAGACGGGTTTCAATAGGCGCGCCGGCAGCGATTCTGGCCTCGATGGTCTGGTGCTCGCTGTGCAGTTGCTTAAACTCCGATTCGGCGGTCTGCAGCCGTCTGCTCACAAACTCGAGCGCTTGCTCAGCCGCAACCTGCTTTTTCTCCAACTCGGAGAGAGCCAAACGCGCGTCATTTACGGCGTTAACCCACTGCTGGCGCTCCTCAGCAGTCGGATAGGTGCCCCTTGCCGGTCGCCTTGCTTCGATTGCCCTAAGGGTTGCGCGTGCACTAATAACGTCGGGCGCAATTACATTCACGCGCATCACCGCGGACTGCTGCTCGACCTGAAGCGCTCGGCATTTGTCGAGCGCTGCGCGGCAGGCCTCATACAACCGATTGGCCTCGCTCTGGAGGAGGGCGACCCTTGCGTCTCTCTGGGACTCCAGGCGTTCTTTGATCCGGGCGCCAAACGCTTGGAGTTCATTGATCAGGTCGATATTGGCGGCGTCCTGGAGGAGCGCGGCAGTTAAGATTCCCACGGCACTGTCGATCGGGTCAATTGTCGCCGGCTGGATAACATCCTCCGGCTCATCATCGAAATCGGGCTGCCCGCCTGGGTAATAGGCTTGCAGACCGCTCGGCATAGCTTGTGCGCCGTCGTCACGTATCGTCGGGCCGAACATCTTTACCTCCCCATCCCGCCGAAGAATTGGCTTGAGGCGCGCTCGGTGGCCGCGAGGTCAAAGAGTCCCGCCTCTACGACACGGCCAGTCGGCCGGGCTCTGTCGGGTATGTCGACCGCTTGCACATCATTCGCGCGCGCGCTGGTCGCCCGACTAAACGCCTCATATCCACCCGTTAGGCGTCGCGGGCGAGAGGTGCGGCGTGTCAACGCGAGAATCTGGTTGAAGGTGGCTGACAACTTCACATCGCCGGCGCGCGCGACGTGAGGCCGTAATTCCGCGAGAACCTCCATCACTGCCGATCGCGCCCTCTGGACCTGTTGCGCCGGGCTCCTTGGTGGATCGGGAAACGGCGACCTGTCCTTTGGGGAAAACCCGAGCGTGCCGCCGAGAAAAACGGAATCGGTAATCCGCTCGAACGCCGCCCGAAGCCTGCGGTCGTTCACGCGGGCGACGTGCGGCTTGAGGTCCTGGAGCACGTCCCGAACGGCATTGTAGGCGCGATCCGGGTGGGGCTCCAGTTCGACGACCGGCCGGCCGTGGTCTATATCGCGCGCATGAGCAACCGTGCCCGGCTCCGCGGTGTCCGGCCAAAACTCACGGCCGTAGCGCTCCTGAAGGCGCTCGTACAGCGCGGGGTCGGATCGCTCCGCCGAATCCAGCGCCTTGGCGCGCTGCATCAGCCTCTTGCTGCCCGGCGTCGAGCAGAATGGGCCCCAGCCGCGGTCATCATAGAAGCGTTTCAGCTCCAGCAGATGGCTATACCTCGGCACACCGCATGGATGGTTGGTCTGGTCGTAGCGTTCGTTCATGGTCTCTCCTTTTGTGCGCGGCTATACCGCGCGGCACGTACAATCGCGTGAACCTCTGAATATGCGAGCCCGCCGCTGCGAGATAGCTCGCGTGCAAGCGCCTGCAAGGTGTCCCAATCTCGGGAGATAACCCGAAGCGCGATGGCCGTGATGGCCGCGTCGGAAACTCGGACCGCGGCCCTCAATCTTTTGTATGCGTCCCAGTCCCCTGTCCAGGTATCCAGACTCGCCTGGTCAAACGCACGGGAGCACACCACTCCTGCATCGTGGCCAGGCCGGTAGCCCCCGAGCACCAGCGTTTCGGCCGCGGCGCCCGCCGCAAGCATGGCGAGATAGCCAATCTCACCACCCGGGAGTAGCCGGCAGCCTGAAATCGCCCCGTCGACGGCGCTCATGCGGACCCGACGGAAGGGGATCCGTTGGTGAACCGCCAGCAGCGCGTGCCCGGCCTCATGGTAGGAGATCAATGACCGCTCACTGGGCATCAGCCAACCACCGTAATGGAACCGTCCTGAATGCCGAGAGCCCAGGTAGTCGTCTGTGTGACCCAGGTATCAAACGACTGGGGAGCCGGACCGGCCGCGGCTATCACCTGACGGCCCAGCGTGTACGCCGTGTCGGTTTGGTTGATCCCGATATTTCCCTGCGTTGGGTTGAGGATCTGCTCAATGAAAATCTTTGTTCGCGATATGACCGCCGTCGTCATTCAGACCTCCTTCGTATGGGACTGCTTTGCTCCAGCCGGTACAGACGGAACAAGAGCGGATCGATTCGTCCGGCCGCGTGCAACGCCTCAAGCCTTTCGGCCGCATGGGCATCGTAGAGCGCGTCAACGTACAGAGCCGCTTGCTCGTGACGGGACAGATCCCCGCCGCCCTCCGCGCGCTGCTCCAGACGGCCCAAATCGCGTTCCAGGGACCTGAGGGCGTGCAAAGAGCGTCTCACCACGCCTCCGGTCGGACCAGGTCCTCATCGGCGATTGTGCTCCCGCCGCTTGCCGCTAACGGCCCCTGGATCGCGTCCACGAGCTCGTGAACGTGTCCGCACTTGCCGGCGGCACCCAGAGCCCGTAATTCGTCAGCCGCGGCCTGGTCGCCTCGCAGTGCCCGGATGAGCAGGTCTACCGAATCCGGCGCGGTGGCCCGGTCGACACGCTCAGCGAGTGCGTCAACATCGGCCTGTAACCGTCGTAGCTGTCGCAGTGTGTCTTTCACCGCTTCGCCTCCAGCTTCGCTTCCAACGCGCGAATGCGCCCTTGGAGTTGTTCAACTAGGTCCGGAATTTCGTTGTAGGCCTGATTTGATTCGCGAATTTCGCGGGCGGCCGCGACCCTTGCGGTATCAGCGGCCTGCGGATTGGAAACGATGTCCCCAAGCGCCCTCAGGTAGGTGGGCGTCAATGCACGCGCCAGTTTCGCCGCGGCTTCCAACGTTGGGCGCTGTAACTCGACATAGGCTTCGCCGAACGCATCGGACGCCAGCCACCGGCGCGCGGTGCGCGAGGTGATGCCGGTTGCCCTCGCGGCCTCTTCGACGTTCCGCAGCGCGATTAGATGGCCGCAAAATTCTCCGATCTGACGGCGCCGGCGTTCAATCCGGTTCTCGCGAATCGGTCTATCGGACATGGCAGAGCTCCATTCCGGACCGATTTCCGCGTGACCGGCAGAAGGTCGTAGGTGATTTCATGTAATGTTTCCAACGGCTTAGATTTTCAATCGCGGAAACTTTGGGGAGAACTTGTGGTACCAGATAAAAAAATCTGAGGGCGCTCGTCGAGCGAATGTGCGCGCTTTTCACTAGCCCTCCGTCAATTTGTGCGCTGCGCGTAAACATCGGCTAATTCGCTTTCAGCGTCACCGTGATCCCGGCGCCCCCGGTTAGATTTGCCGGGGTAGTGATCGCGCTGCTCACTGCGTACGTGCCGGTGGCGCTGACGGCCTTATGCTCGGACCAATTGGCATCACTGCTATTGGTGACCGGGCTCGTCCCCAAATCACCAAAACTGAACCCCGTGTCCGCGGTAATATCGAAGCCACCAACCACGGCCAGCCCGTAAAGCCCGATGACCTCCTCATTGGCCTGAGTGGTGGTACCCGTCGTCCCGGTCACCATAGGAGATGTGGACGGGGTTAAGGTTCGGAGTGAAATCTGGTCGAGCGCCACCGACGTACCTGAATATTGCTCGTACAGGCAGTACGCTGAATTGGTGGTGCTGGTGACATTCACCGTGATGCTCAACGCCGCGTTGGTGGTGGACGCGGTGGCCGTCCAGACGCGATTGATCGTCAAATTGTCGCTGGTGGTGGTTTGCGCGATCGCGGCCGTGTAGGTGTTGCTGTTGGTGTCAGACACGCTGAGCGTGTTTGACGTGACCGTGGTGGACATTCCGTAAATCAATAGAAAGTCGCCGGCGGTCACATTCGCGGTCAGAATGCAATCGGAGCCGCCAGTGGAAGCCGCCCCGGAATGCAGGTAGGTGGGAGCATGCCCACCACCGCCGCCTGAAGGAGCGATGCCTCCAGGTCCAGGGATGCGCACCTGTGCGGCTCCGACATGCGCGGCAATGAGCAGAAGTAAGCTGACTCGGATCATAGAATTCACCATGGTCTGCAAGAGATTCGCGGATACTGACTTGCGGTCAGTGCCGGTCACTGGCGAGCACTTCCGGTCAGTTCGCCGGTCACTCATCGGGCAAGCTCCCATTCATGCCGCCTCCCGCTCTCGGTCCTTCGCACGGAGTGCTTGTCCACGTGCGCAGGTGCATCGCATTGCGCCCCGATCCGTTATGACCCAGAGCTCGGCGTGGCAGGTACCGCAGCCGGCCGGAAGTGACCCAATCTGACCGCTGCGCATTGTTGCAGCAAGGTTCACCAAGTCCGCAACCTTCGGCGCTGTGGTCTGCGTCTCCAGCCAGTGCTCAATCATCGCTCTGGCGTGGTCGTGATTGCGCGCGAGACGGTGGAGACGTTCAATCAGAAGCCTTCTGACCTCCGCATCGGCCGGGAAGAAATCGAGCCCCCCACACAACCGGATTAGGCCCGCACAGACGGCGCAAGAGCCCTTACCGAGTTCCATTGGTGATTCCCTCCCACTCGGCATCGATCGAGGCCTGCCGGCCGCCATTCCGCTTGGCCGGTAGCCATTTCCCGGACCAATCACAATCCGCCTGCGTGCGGATAAACTTCCACGGCTCCATAACCACGCCCCGTGCCACTTCTTCACTCGCCAGATACCTATCACGTGCGGCGAAAGCGGCGTCCTTATTGCTGGGTGTCACTCGCGAGATAAAATTCCGCAGCGCTGAGTCGGGGTCCCCACACCGCGGCCATGGTGCAATCCATTCGTCGAAGCTGGCCGTTATTCGCGCCGTATCGTCCAAACCAGCAGAGAGCGGGCGCCGCAGGACCGGCTGAGGTGTTGGTTCTGGTAAAGGTTCAGGTACAGGTAGAGGTATAGGTCTAGGTAGGGCGCCGTCATTCGCACGCCGGGCGCCGTCATAAGCGCTCGAACTGTAGAACTGAGCGCACGTCTTGCGCTCTTCACCGGCAAGTTTTGATAGTTTGGGCGCTACCCCGCGCACGAAATAGAGCTTTGCGCGCGCTAATCGCGTGTGAACGCTGTCCTCGCAGTGGTCCGGCCAGTCGTGCACCACCAGGCGTTCGACCGGATCCTGGTCAAGCCAGCCGGCCGAAACCAGGGCATCAATCAGGACTCGTTCGTCTCCGCGGTAGTCGATCGCGAGAGCGATGTCCTCATCGCTCAGTTTGCCGATATCGCCCCGCGGCGTCTCGCGTGCGGTGAGATGCCAGAGCGACTCCAGCAGGCCTACACCCTGCCACACGGGAAGATCCAGGCGCCGGCAAAGGCGCTTCATCTTCGTGTGGCTGAGGGCTTCGCGCTTCATTGGCGCTATCGGGCCTCCAGCGCCGGCACAGTGGATTGCTCGATCATGCGGGTGATGATCTCGGGGCGGATTCGGATCGCACCGCCGATCTTCTGGTATTCAATTTCGCGGCGCCAGATCCATTGCCTCAGGGTTCTCGGCTTCAAGCCGAGCTCGGCCGCGGCCTCATCAACCGTCAGTAGCTTTCTCGCGTTTTGCATTGCCTTCCCTTCATTGATGTGTCCAACTTCATCGGACAATCGGATTATACGATCAAACAACATAATCTTGCAACTTATTTTTTTATGTATTATGCTTGCGGCATGAGGAAGAGAAAAACAGATAAACCGCGAGACGAAGCGAGTCAGGCTGTGATCGCACTCCGAAATGCCCTAAACATGACACAACAGGAATTCGCCGTTGAAGCGGTGAAGACCTCAATTGGCACCGTTGCGGTTTGGGAAACGAACCGGCCGCCGCGTGGAGATGCACTGCTCAAACTTGCCGATGTCGCCTGGAATTATGGACAGACTGGATTGTCGGACCGATTCGAAACGCTGTTTCTCGAAGACGTGGTGCCGAGGTTACGCTCTCTTGGCATCGATGTAATGCACGGAGACGGCTCCGGGTTTGTACTTCAGCGGTACAGGGACCGCAAGGAAGCGGTTGGAACGGTCCGACTCCTCCACAATGCTATGGAACGCCTGGCTTACCAACTGGGCATTTCGGTGAAGGATGCCCTACGAAAAGGAAGGAAATAGCCATGTCACTTTACCGCCCAGCCGGATCAAGCGTTTGGTGGATGGACTTTCATTTTCAGGGCCAGCGGATCCGCGAAAGCACGCTGCAGACGAGCAAGACGCGCGCGCGCGAAGTCGAGAACAAGCGCAAGCAGGAGCTCCGCGCTGGCGCCGCGGGCATCCGAAAAGTAGAGCGGCCGAAGCTGTTCTCGATCGCCGCCGAAGATTGGATCAATGCAAAAAGACCGAAATGGTCGCCGCGGATGCTTGGCATCGCCGAAAACTCGATGAAGCACCTCACGCCGGCATTCGGCAAAAAACTGGTGGTCGATATCGAGGCGCACGAAATCATCAGATACCAGAAAGCGCGGCTGGCTGCCGGTGCCAGCAATAGGACCGTAAATATCGAGGTCGGGTGCGTCCGATCAGTACTGAAGCGCGCCGGCGTATGGGCGCGGATCCAGCCGCACGTCGAAATGCTACCTGAGCGTGATGACGTCGGCCACGCGCTAACCCCGGAGGAGGAGGCGATGCTGCTTGCGGAGTGCGGCGCCTCCCGTAGTCGAATCCTGCGGCCGTTTGTTACGCTCGCGATCGAAACCGCGGCCCGATACGGAACCATTCGCCGCCTGCAGTGGGCAAACGTCGATTTTCCGAACCGCTGCCTGACGTTCGGCAAGGACAAGACGCGCGCCGGCTCTGGCCGGACAATTCCGCTCACGCCGCGCGCCCTGGAGACGCTGACATTTTGGGCACAGTCATTCCCCAGTCGGCAGCCGGATCATTACGTGTTCCCGCACGAGCGGTACGGCGCATCCGGCACGGATGAGGTCTTCGGGTTCACCAGTTCGGCTGTCTACGACACCGATCCGACGCGCCCCACGGGAGCGGTCAAGGTCGCGTGGGAAGGCGCGCGAGAACGAACGCGCTACCATTGCCCGCACTGCAAACACGGCCGGCTCAAGCCGGCAGTGAAACCGGTCGCCGCCTACACGTGCGATCGCTGCCAGTGGGAAACGGCTGAGCTCCCGCTCGCCCTCAGCAAAATTCGCCTACACGACCTCAGGCACACTGGCGTTTCACGTATGATCGCCGCCCGAGTGCCGCTGCCGATCATCGGCAAGATTGTCGGGTGGAGCGCCGGCACGCTCGCGAAGATGACCGCGCGGTACGGCCACTTCTCCGTCGAGGAGATGCGCTCCGCGCTCGAGTCCATCGGCCGGCCGGAGGCCTCGGGTACCCAAATTTCCGAGGGGTACCCAAAAAACTCCCCAAAGTCGACGCCCGATGCAACGGGCCAAATTCAGTAAGTGATTTGTTTTGATGGTGGGCGCGACAGGACTCGAACCTGTGACCTCCTGCGTGTGAAGCAGGCGCTCTAACCAACTGAGCTACGCGCCCTGGTTTTCAGCAGCTTCCGAGAAATCGAGCGAAACTACAGGTGCTGCCTCCGAGTCGAGGACCGGATGGCAATACCTTCCCGATGTCACTCCCAAGACTTTAACACGCTACGAGCAGAGCTTCCAAGCAGCCGACGGCGCCCGGGGGGCCAAAGCCAGCATTGCGAGCGGGGAAGAAGAGGGGCAGCGCTTCGCATCACGACTTTGCGTGAATGGATTCCTTGACTCCTCTTGTCCGTGAGGCGGTGCCGGTGGCGCTCTCGGCAGTAACGTCCTTGCGGCGGGCCCCGCTGTTACCAATCCGCGTAGGCCGTGCCGTCCAGGCTGCTTTTGTCGGAGCCGCTTTTGACGTCCCAGATGCCCGGGTCGTCCGGATTGATGGCTTGAGTCGGGTCTTCCATAATGACCTTCCACGTTTGATTGGAACCGGTCATCGGATCCACCGGCACCTCGCGGAGATAACCTTCCGAAACCAAATCCTGCAGGGATTTCGGCGCCTTTTGCTTGTCGTAATCGTAGTTGTCGATGACGGTCCGGAGCGTGAATAGGTTGTTCTTGAGCACGCTTTCTTTGGTGCGGATGATGGATTTCTGGTAGACCGGGATCGCAATCGAAATCAGGATCACGATGATGGTGACCACCACCATCAGCTCGACGAAGGTGAAGCCGCGAAGGCCGCGCCTTACGGGGCGCTCACCATTGGCAATAGCAAGTCCCATCGGGAGCCTTTTCGTAAGTTTTGCTGTAGACGTCGAAGACATTCTGGCCGCCCCAGCTGGTGGAATCGGGGTCGTCCTGATCGCTGCGCAGGCCCCAGTCGGCTTTGCCGGTGAACGGGTCGACGGGAATCCGGCGCAGGAATCGCATCTTCTGGTCTTTGGCGGTGTTGGCCAGTTTCATGCCTTCCACCAGGACGTCGAGCGATTCGGGATATCCGTTGGTGCCCTGCTTGATGGGGCCGAAGGCGTTGGCGTCGGCGTAATCCTTGTACTTGTCGATGGCGCGGCGGATGTCGTCCAGAGCGAAGCGGAGGGCGCGCTCGCGCTCGGCGCGAACCTTGGCGCGGGCCAGCGGCACTGCCATGGTGGTGAGAATCAGCATGATGGTGAATGCGACGATCAGCTCGACCAAAGTCAATCCGCGCTGGTTGCGTCCTCTCATCTGACTACTCGATGCGCACCGGAAGCGACGCGTTACCGCCTCCGATCACCTGGTTTTGTGAATTCCGAATCGCGACTCCCGTGAGGGTCACGTTGGTGTTGCCGCGTGCCATCACCTGAAAATTGAGAGTCACGAGCACGCCGGCGCTGGAGACGCCGGGCGTGCCGGGAGGCCGGCTGATCTGAACGGATGCGGTCCCGGCATCGTTCTGAATGTTCTTGGCCAGCAGGGGTAAGACGCCGCCCTGCGCCAGAAGATCGCCGGCCGAAACATCATTGAGGCGCAGAAGCTTGGGGTCGAACTGGATTTGCAGCGGAACGGAGGCGGCATCCGCGGGGGCATTGACGGCCACTGCAACGTTGAAGGTTCCGGGCATCCGCGTGTCGACGCGATCGGGGACGAACCGGACGCTCGCATTCCCCGCCGGCGGCGGGGCCGCGGCAGGCGGCGCAGTGGCTGGAGGAGCCGTTACAGGAGGCGCGGTGGCCGGGGGCGCGGCCGGAGCCGGCTGGGCATTGGGCGGCTGCGGGCGCGGCGCGGGCGCGGCGGCAGCTTCGGGTCCGTAGTTCAGCTTGATTGTGGTGGCGTTGCCCACGGAGATGCCGCGCAGATTGTCGGGCGAAATATCGGGACGCCGGACGATGTGGGGGATGAGCGCGATCATCAGCTCGCTGCGGCTGTGGTCCACGCTTTCTCCGCTGAACAGGCGGCGAATGATCGGGATGCTGGAAAGGCCGGGAATCCCCGTGACGGTTTTGTCTTCCTGCTGCTGGATGAGGCCGCCCAGCAGGTTCACCTCGCCTTCGCGCATGCGGATATCGTGAATGATTTTCTTCTGGCTGATGATGGGCTGGTTGAGGCCGCCGAGATTGACCTGCCCGCTGACGTTGGATATGTCGAGCTCGACGTGCATGGAGACGTCTCCGTTCTCATGCACGCGCGGCGTGATATCGACGTTGACGCCGACATCGATGTAGGTGAACTGGGTATTGACGAGAGGGTTGATGCCGACGCCGCCGATGCCGGGCTGGAAGCTGCCGGTGGCGGTGGGCTCGCGGTCGCCGATTTTGAGCGAAGCTTTCTGGTTATCGACCGAGCGGATCTGCGGCGATTGGAGCACCTTGGTATTCGCATCGCTCAAAGCGGCTTGGAGCAGGGCGCCCGGCAGCGTGATGGAAAAATCGGAACTCGCCAGGTGCCCGAGATTGGAAAGCGGAATGGCCGCCGGCCCTGAGTTGGTGACGGTGCTGTTCGTGGGGAAATTCTGTGTCGGGAAATTATTGGGGTTGTTCTGATTATTTTGGTTATTGGTGGTATTCGGATTCTGGACCACCTGCAGGCCGGGGCGCGGCGTGAAATTCACGGGCACGTTCAGGCCGGTCGATGCCAACGCCGCCGTGATCTGCCGGCTGAAGCTCGTGCTGGCCTGCAGCACGAGAATGTCGACGACGACTTCCGGCTTGGGCTTGTCGAGATCGCTGATGATGCGTTCGGCCAGAGCCACGCGATCCGCCTCGCCGCGCACGATGATCGCATTCTGCGAGTTGTACGGCATGATGCGGTTGAGCTCGGTCAAGGTGCGGACGGCGTTGATGATTTCCTGGATTTCCTGCGGGGTCTGGATGTTCGAGAGGTAGAAGACTTTCATCACCTGGTCTTCGTAATCGCGGCGCTTGTTGACGTTATCGTTGGTGATGAAGATGGTGTTGGCGGAAAGCGGCTTCCAGAAGAACTTGGTGAGGGTGGCGAGGTCGTCGAGCGCCTGGTCGAGCGTCGAGTTGTTCAATTCGATCGAGAGCGGCCGGCCGGCGTTGGGCGGCGGGTTCATGTCGGGATCCCAGAGCACGTTGATGCCGGCCACCTTGGCCACGGTTTCGAACAACACGCGCGGCGACTGGTTGTTCATTTTGAGGTTGATGGGCTCGTTATTGAGCGGCTTCAACTCGGGAACGGGAAGCAGACGGTGGAGCTTGGCTTCGGTTTCCTTCTTGGCCTCCTGAACGGGAGTGAGGCCGCGCTCGCCGGCGGGCGCCTCCTTGCCGGTTTGCTCCACGCGCTGTCGCTCGCGTTGAATCATTTCCTGGGTGCGGCGGATTTCCTGCTCGGCGGCCGAGGAACTGGGGTTATACGCGTAGGCTTTCTGGAAATCGATCAACGCGTCGCCAAGCTGGCCTTGTTCGCGGATTTTCAACCCGTGGTCCAGATGGGCCTGGGCGGCCTGGAAGCGGGCTTTCTCGGCGGAAATCTGGTACACGATTTCCGACGGATCTTCGGAGAGGGCCTGCTCGTAGTTCTGGAGCGCGGCGTCCCAATCCTTTTTCGCTTCGGCGGCGCGGCCGGCGGCCAGATAGCGGTCACCTTTTCTGGTTTTGGCTTCCACTGGCGCCAGCGGCGCGATCAGAATCGCGGTCAGGACGACAGCGGTTAAGCGATTGAAAAAAGACATGATCCGATGCTTTTCCGGCCCCTCAAAAGCCCTGTGTTAAGATGAATTGCGTTTGCGCGAGAGACTGCCATCTAAAACCATTGACGACTGTAAGGTTTCGCGCGTTGAGATCAAAAATTGCCCGCCAAAGACGCCAGCCTGAAGATTCTCAGCGATAACCGCCGGGCGGCGCACGATTATTTCCTGTTGGAGCGTTTTGAAGCTGGGATGGTCCTGACCGGGACGGAAGTCAAGGCGGCCAAGGGCGGCAAGATCCAGTTAAAGGAAGCCTACGCGGCGGTCCTGAACAACGAAGCGTGGCTGCTGAACGCGCACATCAGCGAGTACTCGCACGGAAACCGGGAAAACCATCCGCCGATCCGAAACCGGAAACTGCTGTTGCACCGCAGAGAGATCGACAAGCTGCTGGGGCAGACTCGGGAGAAGGGACTTTCGCTGATTCCGACCAAGATCTATTTGAAGAACGGCCGGATCAAATGCGAAGTGGCGCTGGCGAAAGGCAAGAAGCTGCACGATAAACGGGAAGCCGAGCGGGCGCGGACCGCGGAAGCCGAGGCACGCGCCGAGATGCGGCGGCGCGCGTAGTGGTTTAACCCCTCCGATTCAGCGGGACAAACGCCGGCTGAGATCTCCACGATTGTGTCGACCACCGCTCTGGGATCGAGGACAACGGAGACGCCGGATTGGGCGAACTGCAGAGCCGCCCCTTTTCCGAAGCCGCTGGAGGCGCCGGTATTCACAAGCACTTTTCCAAGGAGTTCGTGATGTGGCATGCGCGCTTCGTCACCCCCGGGAGGCAGTTGGAAGGCCGTTGTAACGGGAGGCGCAGCGGCAGCGGGTGCGTCGATGCGCGCTCACTGGACACGCAAATGCAAGCCTGTAAATACACAGGAAGGCGATTATGGCGACACGCGATGTACTGCAAACGGAAATGCGTCCGGGCGTCGCCCGTGCGGCCACGGGCCGGCGGCGCGCGCACGAGGGCGGAAAGCTGGCGGATGCTCTCGCATGGTTTAGCGTGGGGCTGGGAGCGGCGGAAATCTTCGCGCCCGAAGCGGTTTGTAAGGCCATCGGGGCGCCGCGCCGCCCGATGTTGATGCGGCTGATGGGGCTGCGGGAGATGGCGGCGGGCGTGGGAATACTGAAGAACCCGCAGAAGGCGAACTGGTTGTGGGCGCGGGTTGGGGGAGACATCCTCGACCTGGCGCTGCTGGCAGCGGCCTCGCAGTCGAAGCGGGCAAAACCCGGCCGAGTCAGCGCGGCGCTGGCGGCAGTCGCGGGAGTGACTGTCCTGGACGTCGTATGCGCGCAGCAGTTCGAAACGCGCATCGGCAGCGCCGTGCACTCGACGGCCAGCACGATCGTGAACCGGCGGCCCGAAGAGTGCTACCGCTACTGGCGCGACATCGAGAAACTGCCGGCGTTTCTGCAGCACCTCAGGTCGGTGCGGGTGACGGGAGAGCGCCGCTCGCACTGGATCGCCAAAGGTCCGGTCGGCAAAGACATTTCCTGGGACGCGGAAATCACCGAAGACATTCCCAATGAGCGCATCGTGTGGCGCTCGCTGGAGGGCTCCGAGATCCGCAATTCCGGATCCGTGCAATTCCAGCCCGCCCGCCGCGGAGAGAACACGATTGTTCGCGTGCGCATGAATTACGAATTGCCGACGCGGGCCGGGCGCATCCTGGCGGGAAAGCTGCTGGGGCGCGATCCGGGACTCCGGATACGGAAGGACCTGCTTCGGTTCAAACAGATCCTGGAGACTGGCGAGATCGCCACGACTGAAGGACAGCCGGCCGGGCGTCCGTCCAGCACGACGATGCTGGACCGGATGGCTCGCATCTGATCCGCGCTTGGCGCAGCGGGCCACAGACAGAACCGAGGAGAAGAGTATGAAAGCAAACTGCTGGTACGGAACGCACGACGTACGAGTGGAAACGGTGCCAGACCCCACGATCCTGAATCCGCGGGATGCCATTGTGAAGATCACGAGCACGGCCATCTGCGGATCGGACCTTCATCTCTACGATGGGTACATCCCGACGATGCAGAAGGGGGACATTCTGGGCCACGAATTCATGGGCGAAGTAGTGGAAGTGGGGCCCGCGGTCAAGAACCTGAAGCTGGGCGACCGTGTGGTAGTGCCCTTTCCCATCGCTTGTGGGAACTGCTTTTTTTGCCAGCGTGAACTCTTTTCGCTGTGCGAGAACTCGAATCCGAACGCGCTGCTGGCGGAAAAGCTGTGGGGGCACTCACCCTGCGGCATCTTCGGCTATTCGCACATGCTGGGCGGATACGCCGGAGGACAAGCGGAGTACGCGCGCGTTCCGTTCGCGGACGTGGGGCCGATCAAAATTCCGGATGGGATCGATGACGAAAAAGTCCTGTTCCTTTCGGACATTTTTCCGACCGGCTACATGGCCGCGGAAGCGTGCGACATCAAGCCTGGCGATATCATCGCGGTTTGGGGCTGCGGGCCGGTGGCGCAGTTCGCGATTAAAAGCGCGCTGCTGCTCGGCGCCGAGAGGGTGATTGCGATCGACCGCTTTCCCGAGCGACTGCGGATGGCGCGCCAGCAAGGGGCCGAGACGCTCAACTACGAGCACGTGGACGTACTGGAAGCGCTCGCGGAGTTAACGGGGGGCCGGGGGCCGGACGCGTGTATCGATGCGGTCGGGATGGAATCGCACTCCGCCGGAATGCTCGGCGCGTACGACAAGGTCAAGCAGATACTCCTGCTCGAAACTGACCGCCCGCAGCCGCTCCGCCAGGCGATCATGGCCTGCCGGAACGGCGGAACCGTTTCCATCCCCGGTGTGTATGGCGGGTTCGTGGACAAGATTCCGTTCGGTTCGATCATGAACCGCAGCATTACGATCAAGACCGGGCAGACGCATGTGCACCGCTATCTCAAGCCCTTGCTGCAGCGTATCATTGACGGACAGATCGATCCGAGTTTTGTCATCACCCACCGGATGATGCTGCGGGACGCGCCCGAAGGGTTTGCAAAATTCCGCAACAAAGAGGACGGCTGCATCAAGGTCGTGATGAAGCCGTCCTAGGGGATGAAGATCGTGCAGGAACGTACGGTCTGGCGGAGCTCCGAGATTGACCGCGGCGGTCTCATCCGTTCACACTGAAATCAGCCCCGGAAAATGGCTCTGCTGCCGTAAACCCGACACCGCACGCGGGGCGATTCACCGCTGAATGGAGACGCGAATGGCATCCCGCGAGAAGTGCGATCGCTCCGTCGCTGTGCTGGAACCGGACATCGAGATACCGGCCGTCCGTTGGTCGGTCCCGGAGGACTCCGCACAACCGGTCGAGATCGTGTCCGTCAGCCTGTCTGACGAGGATCACAGCGCGCTGGAACGCTGTCTCGACTGGCGGTGGGTTCTGCACAGAGCGTTCGGGCCGGAGGAGGGGATTGCGTTGGTACGACGCCGCAGGCGAACGCCGGTAGCGGTCTGCGAGGCAGATGCGCAGCCGGCGGCATGGAAGACCATGCTGGCGCAATTGGCGTCCCTGCAGGACCCGCCTCTGCTGATTGTCAGCTCGCACAATCCGAACGCGCAGCTGTGGGCCGAGGCGCTCAATCTCGGCGCGTACGACGTGCTCGCGAAGCCTTATGATCGCGCGGAAGTGAGCCGCGTGCTCCATTCGGCATGGGCCCGCTGGAAGGACTGCCATACCTATCGGCCGGCCGCGCACAAAAGACACCCGATTGCCGCGCCGGCGGCTTGAGGCGCGTCTCAGGCGCCGCTCATTCCGCGCACGGTGGTGCCGCCGGTGAGGATCATCTCGGCGATGTCGGCCAACCTTTTGGCGGCCGCCTCCTCCTCGTCCAGGGTTTCCTGAAGCAGATCGGCGGCTTCCTGCTGGCCGAGAAGTTCCGCCAGCCCACGAGCCATGCCATACGCCGCGATTTCGTAGTATTCCACCTTCTGCGCCGCCCCGATCAGGGCGACGTCGAGAACCGGAGATTTTTCGATATCGGTAATGCGAAGGTCGGCCTGATTCAGCAGGCTTTCCATCGCGGCGGACGCGCTGCTGCCGGGAGTGAGGCCCATCGCCTCGAAGACGCTCTGCAGCCGCCTGATCTGGACCTTGGTCTGATCCAAGTGTTCCTGAAGGCCCTCGGAAAGCGCTTCCGAGGAAGCGGCCGCAATTATTTTCGGCAGCGCCTTGAGGATCTGGTTCTCCGCGTCGTACAGTTCCTGGAGCCCTTCGGTAAACAGGTCTTCGAACCTTGCAGCTTTCATTTACATGCCTCCGGGGCGCGGTGTACCAGCCCACAACGGGCAGATGATCTGCCAATGTATCGGGAGCGCCGGAGTCTGAAGAGCGGATGGCGTTGATCGCCCCCTCTGCTATAGAGGAAACGCCACCGGCCCCGGGCCGGTGGCGTCAAAGTCTTAGCGGGCCGCGCGGACGTTGACCGAGCTCTCCGCGATGGCGGTGAGCTTCTTATCGGCTGCCGCTTCTTCCTGCAGCGTGGTCTGCAGAAGAGTGGCCGCGTCGTGATAGCCGAGCCGCTCGGCGAAGGTGCGCGCCGTCCCATAGCCGGACATTTCGTAGTGTTCGATCCGCTGCGCCGCCGCGATGATGGCGGCGTCCTTCACATCGGGCGTTCCATCCGACTTGATGATGTCTTCGCCTTCGCTGATCAGGCCTTTCATGGCTTCGCAGGTCTCGTGTCCGGCCGTACGATTGAGTTCGCTGAAAACCCGCTCCAAGCGGGTGATCTGGCCTTCCGTTTCCGTTAAATGTTGCTGAAGCGCCTGCTTTAAGTTGGGCGAGCTGGCTGCGTCGATCATTTTGGGCAGCGCCTTGGTCATCCGTTTCTCGGCGTCGTAAAGGTCTTCGAGCTGGTTGATAAACAGATCGTCGAGAGAATTTAGCGTTTGGCTTCCAAATAGGCTCATATACCCTCCAGTTGGCGGACCCGGCCCACACTTCCGGTCCACACGTCAGTAACTCACCCAAGGCCGCGAATCAGAGCATCTTTTCGCGCGCGGTTCTGAGCTTTTGCTGTATGGCCCGAAGCGCCTTGGCGTCCGCCGTTTCTTGCGTTTCGACGGCTTTCGCCAGGGCCCTGGTGAGCGCTTCGGCCTCTTCGGACGTGAGAATGATGACGAGTTCTCCTTGCACCGCCTGCATGTGCGCCGGGTCTCCCACCGTTCTGCGTCGCAAGCCGCTTTCCAAAGAGCCGAGGCCTCGCCGCCAAGAAAAGGGTGTTATCGAACGGTGAACTCAGCGCGGACCAACTCGTCTTCGAGAGAATGCTTGAGAGTAAACCCAAGCTTCTCGCACAGACGCTGGATCTCGGTGTTTTCCGGCAAAATGTCCGCGATGAGGCGATCGAGCTTCTCATCGGCTCCGACGATCACCAGCCGGGCGACCAGTTCTTTCCCGAGCCCCCGGCCCTGCCAGGCGTCGCTGACGACGACCGCGATCTCCGCTTCGTTGGCGCCAAACACCTTGCTCATTCGGCCCACCCCGAGGATTTCCTGTTCGCCGGTCGCGGGGTTGCGCCGTTCGGCGACCAGCGCCATCTCGCGGTCGTAGTCGATGAAGCAGTTGCGCATCAGGCGCTCGTGGGCGGTGCGCTGCTCGAGATTGATGAGGTGGAAGTAGCGGTAATAGACACTCCGCTCCGAAAGCGTTCCGTGAAACTGCACCATGGCCGGCTCGTCTTCTGGACGAATGGGCCGGATGGTCACCTGTGTGCCGTCCTTCATGGTCCAGGGCGCGACGTAGCGGGCGGGGTAGGGACGGACGGCGGTCTTCGGGATGTCCTGCTCGCGCACGTCGAGGCCGTGGACCACGACGCGCGCATCGAGCGCCATCAGGCCGTCCGGAGAGGCGAGCAGGGGGTTGATATCGATCTCTTTGATCCATCGCTGCTCGACGATCAAGGCGCTAAAGCGCACCAGCAACTGTTCCAGCGCCGCGAGGTCGACGGGTTTGCGCCCGCGCACGCCTTTCAGCGCCTTATAGATTTTGGTCTGCTCCATCATGCGGCGCGCCAGCGTGGTGTTCAGCGGCGGCAGGGCCAGCGAGCGGTCTTTGAAAACTTCGACTAATTGGCCACCCGTACCGAACAGCAGGACCGGCCCGAACTGCGGGTCGAGGCTGGAGCCGAGGATCAACTCGTATGCATCCTTGGGCTGGACCATCGGCTGAACCGTGACGCCCTGAAAGTGCTCCGGACCGGCTTTCTCCGCGACCGATTTCTCAATCGCGTGGAACGCATGCTTGACGTTATCGACCCCGCAGAGATTCAACTGCACGCCGCCGACATCGGTTTTATGAGTAATTGTTTCGGAGAACAGCTTGAGCACCACCGGATAACCGATCGCATCGGCCGCCTGGACCGCTTCGGATTCCGACCGGGCGATCACGGTCTGGGTTACGGGAATGCCGTAGGCGCTCAGAACTCGTTTCGAATCGAACTCGGAGAGAATCGTCCGGCCTTCCCGGCGCGTTTTCTCGATAGCCTCTTCGGCGGTTTTGCGATCGGGCACCCAGTCGCCCGAATATTCGGGCAAGGCCGGCGTTTCATACAGCCCTCGCAGGTTGTAGCTGTACCGCCACATGTAGTTGAACGCGCGCGCGGCGGTGTCGGGGTAGGGGAAGGTCGGGATGTTGGCGCGGTTGAGAATTTCTTCGCCGGCCGCAACGTCGACACCGCCCATCCAGCTTGCCAGGACGGGCTTGCCTTCCTGCTTGCCGAGAGGCCGGAGTTCCTCGGCGATGCGGGTGGGGTCGGTCATGGCCTGCGGGGTCAGGATAACCAGCATGCCGTCGCTGTGAGGATCTTTCGAGGCGATCTCGAGAGCCTTGGCATAGCGCTCCGGCGAGGCATCGCCGATGATGTCCACGGGGTTGTTGTGGCTCCAGGTCGGCGGCAAAACCGCGTTGAAACCTTCCATGGTTTGCGGAGACAACTCGGCCAATTCGCCTCCGCCCTGGATCAGCGAATCGCAGGCCAGCACCCCGGGGCCTCCGGCATTGGTGACGATGGTCAGGCGCGGGCCGCGCGGGCGGGGCTGTTTGGAAAGCACCTCGGCCATGTAAAACATGTCGGCGATGGTGTTCACGCGCAGCACTCCGACGCGCCGGAAAGCGGCTTCGAGCACTTCGTCGCTTCCGGTCAGCGATCCCGTATGCGATGCGGCCGCTTTGGCGGCGGCGGCCGTCCGGCCCGGCTTGATGACGATAATCGGCTTGGTGAGGGCGACTTCCCGCGCCGCCGACAGGAAAGAACGCGCGTCGCCGATCGTTTCCATGTAAATCACGATGGAACGCGTCTTGGGATCATTGCCGAGATAGTAGATCAGGTCGCCCCACCCGACGTCCACCATCGAACCGATGGAGAGGAATGCGCTGAAGCCGACCATTTCCTTGAGGCTCCAATCGAGCACCGCGGTGCACAAGGCGCCGCTCTGGCTGATGAAGCCGACCGAGCCGGGCCGCGCGATGGTGGTGGCGAACGTCGCGTTCAACCCGCTCAATGGGCACATCACCCCCAGGCAGTTCGGCCCGATCACGCGAATCTTGGCGGCCCGCGCTTCTTCGAGCACCTGCTGTTCGAGCGCGGCGCCTTCCGGACCGGTTTCCTTGAAGCCCGCCGAAATGACGACCGCGCCGTGGACGCCGGTGTCGCCGCATTCCCGGATGATTCCCGGAATCGAGGGCGGCGGAGTCACGATCACCGCCAGATCGACCGGCTCCGGAATGTCGGCGAGCGACTTATACGCCTTCACTCCCAGCACGCTCGGCCGTTTCGGATTGACGGGGAAGACGGTGCCGCCGAAGGGGCTGCTCATCAGGTTCCATAGAATGGTGCGGCCGACGCTGCCCGGGTTTTCCGTCGCGCCGACCACCGCCACGGTTTTAGGCGCGAAGAAGACGTCCAGCGGGTGCACTTTTTGGTGCGTTGATTTGCGAGCCGGTTTAGTGAGTTGCATGATCCCCTGTTTCCGCCTGGGGCCCGAACGCGGCATCATTCAGTGCATTCAGGACTGCTGGAATCTCCAGGCCGTTTTTCCGCGCCACCGTTCCAATATCGCAATCGTCACATACCGGGTGAAACCGGAGCCGTTCGAAAACGGGAATCGTACTCGGGTGACGTTGCTTCACGTCACGCACGATCATGTCGCGGCGGATCTGCTGATCGAATCGGAACATAGGCGTGTCTCTGGAGATTGGCGAGATGCACCCGGCCTTCCAAAGCAAGAGGTAAGATTTTGAAGCAGTTACGGTCCGTGCAGGAATGAGGTGGGTGATTTGACGCAGCAGGACGGGGGGCGGGCGAAGCGAACCGCCGCCCGGAGGATTCCTGGAGGCGCAACCCTGGCGCTGGCCGCGCCTCCCGAAAGCGCAACTACTTGATGCTATCGACCGTGATGGTGTCGCCCTTGGCTTTGCCGTTGATGGTGACTTCCTTGCCGGCCATCGGAATGACCTTGTCCTGGTTGGCAATCTTGTAAACTTTTCCGTTGTCGGCGACCAGAACTGCCGGCGAGCCCGCTTTGATGCACTTGTTGGCACAATCGACGTCGCCCTTCATGCTGGCCATTTTGGAGCACTTTTCGTCGATGATGTATCCCTTGTACTCGGCGGCGAATGCGGTGGCAGAAAAACCCGCGGCCAACGCAAGCGCCAGGATTGCTTTGTTCATGGTTTTCTCCTCAGAGTGAGTATCGGAAGTTCCGTTTCCCTCTAGTCTACTCCCAGATCGGGAATGTCAAGATCAGGGATGTCCGGTACGTCGCAAAACCGCATCGTTCGCGGGTTTTGAAACTCACAATGGGAAGCCGCGAGAGGCCCCGTTATACCCAGGTTTCTGCGATTTCAGCGAAACACTCCAGCCCGCTCTGGATCACAGCGCCATACCCGTGGCCGGGGCGCGTCCAGGCGCCCGCCAGGTACAGGTTCTTGACGGGAGTGGCATGGGCTACGCGCCGGTCGCCGGAATTGTCCAGCGTCTGGTCCCAGCCATAGATCGCGCCGCGGTCGTTCCCGGTGTACCGCAGGTTCGTCAACGGGGTTCCGATTTCCTTCACTTCGATCGCTTTCGACAGACCAGGCAGCAGCCGCTCTTCGGCCCGCGCGAGGAGCACCGAGGCCATCCGCTCCTTCTCGGCGTTGTATTCCGTCTTGCGGCCGGCCCGATAATCCTTCTCGAACTTCTCCCAGTGATCGAATCCCTGGGTCGTGATGAGGTTGAGTGTGTTCTTTCCTTTGGGCGAGTAATCGGGAAGAATGTTGTCGTAGAGCGTGATGGCCATTCCGCTCCGCTCGACATCGGCACGAGCCGCCATCTCGTATTGCGTGTCCGGATTGTAATCTGGAAAGAAGAAGATCTCGGAATCGCGAATTTTCAAATCGCCGACCAAATCGCGATTCAGCCCCAGAAACACCTGGAATGACGACTGGCTGATGCTCAGGCTTCCGAGCCGCGCTTTGTATTCGGCCAGGCTGCCGTTATCCGATTCCGGATCTTCCTCCAGCATGCGGTAAAAGGTCTGCCCGGCACTCGCGTTTGAGACGACCGCGCGGGCGTGATACTTCGTGCCATCGGCGGCTTGCACGCCGTACGCCGCGCCATTCTGCGTCAGGATACGTTCCACCCGGGTATTCAGCAGGACCTTGCCGCCGCGCTTTTCGACGAACTTCACCAATGCATCAGAAATGGCTTGCGACCGGCCCTTCGGATAGTAGCCTCCCTGCTCGAAATATCCGATGGCCGGCAGCGCGTAATAGAAGCTCGCCAGCTTCGAGGGCGGCAGGCCGTAGTACACCCACTGCGCCGAAACGATGGCTTTCAGTTTCGGATCGTGGAGATGGCGGTCCACCATTTGTCCCCAGGTTTCCTGCCCGCTGCGGTATAAGGCGGGATAGTCAATAGAAACTCGCGCCAGGTCGATCTGGCCTCGGGCGCGCGAGATCCGCATCACGTCGGCCGACAAAGCCCGCGCATCCGCGAAGAGCCGCTCGATTCCCGCCGATTCCTCGGGAAACAGCTCTTCGATCTGCCTCAGGTATGCCTGCAAATCGCGCTGTGGGACGCGAATGTCGTGCTCCGGAAAGAGGGCCCGGTACAAATAGGGATGGGAGACGAATTCCACGCCGGTGATCTCGGGGAAACCCTCAATCAGATTCCGCACGCCGTTTCGTTCTCCGGCGCCCGTCGAATGCAGGGAAACGTCGAAAACGAAACCGCCCGGACGGCTGAAGGCCGTGGCGTATCCGCCCGGTTTGTCATGCTGCTCCAGCACCAGAGGCCGGTATCCCTTGCGCGCGAAAGCTGCCGCGCAGCTTAGACCACCGAGGCCGGAGCCAATGATGGCCGCATCGAAGCCGTCGCCGGTTCGCGTGTCGGCCTTGGCCGGCAACGCATCCCAATCGAAGGCGGCCAGAGGCGCGGCCGCCAGCGCGGCTCGGATCAGTTGCCTTCGTGTGAACCCGTTATCAGGCATGATGCCTCCTTTTCAATTTAAGGCCTGTTTAGCTGATATTAGCTCCGTTGCAGGGTCCGCGGAAGCCGCAGCGTATCCGATACTACAATCGAACCAGTGGCCGCCACGTCGCGCACATTTGAAACGCCGTCTTCCGGGGTGGGAAAAGCGCTCTCGGGCTTCTTGTTGTCCGGCTTTCTCATGGCCCTGCTGGGGGCGCTGCTGCCCGCCTGGGGCTACCATCGCGATCCGGCCGACTTCATCGCGGTCGGAAATTATTTCCTCAGCCTGGCGGTGGGACTTATGGCCTCGACGGCGCTGGCGCGGCGCTGGCTGACGCGCCGGGGCGTGACCGCCGTTCTGGTGTTCGCCTGCACGCTGGCCTGCGGCGCCTTGGCATACCTCGCGCTGGTTCCGCCGCCGGCCTCGCCGTGGTGGCGGATCGGAGGATTGCTGGCTTTGGGCGCGAGTGCCGGACTATTGAATTTGGCATTGTTCCATGGCATCTCGCCGGCCTATCAAAAGAACCCGGCCGGTGTCGTGAACCGGGGAGGCATCTGGTACGGCTTGGGGTGCATGGCCGCCACGATCCTGGTGGGCGGCACATTTTCCGCCTACACCGTGCCGAGCATCCTTGTATTCATGGCGACGGTTCCCGGGGTCTTTGCGATCCTGTACTTACGAACGGTGTTCCCGAAAGCGGCCGTCGGCGCGCATCCGACGCTGCGCCAGGCATTCGATGATTTCCGCAGCCCCGGCGCGCTCATGTTTGCATTCCTCCTGTTTATTCAGTTCGGCAACGAATGGTCGATCGCCGGGTGGCTGCCGCTGCTCCTGATCCGCCGGATCGGCCTCAGTCCGACCGCGGCCTTGCTGATTCTATCGCTCTACTGGTTGTTTCTCCTGCTCGGCCGGTTGGTGGCCGTCGCGATCTTGCCACGGATGCGCCATGGGCGGCTGCTGATGGGCAGCGTGCTGGCCGCCTGGTTCGGGTGTCTGATTCTGTTCTCGACCAATAACGGGTTCGGCGCGGCGACCGGTGTTTTCTTTCTCGGAGCGGGATACGCGAGCATTTATCCGCTTGTGGCGGAAGCCATCGGGCGCCGCTTCCCCTATTATCATCCGGGCTTCTTTAACGGGATCTTTTCATTTGCCATGGTTGGCGGGTTGTTAGCTCCTGCCACGCTCGGATACGCGGCTTCACAATGGGGAGTAGGAGTGGTGATCGGGATTCCGTTTCTGGGCACCAGCATGGTGATGGCGCTTCTGCTGCTGATCTGGCTGGAGTCGAAGGTGACTGGAAGATGAGGCGCTTGGCGGCGGTGGCGGCGCTCTGCTGGGCTGCTCACCTGACGGCGGCTTCGCTCGACCAGGAGATTCCTCGCCTGATCGATGCCAATCCGGCCGCGCGCGCTGCCTTCTGGGGAATCGAAATCGTGGACCTCAGCTCCGGCCGGACGCTCTACGAGCTCAACCCGGACCGGCTGTTTGTCCCAGCTTCCAACGCAAAACTCTTCACAGCCGCGCTGGCCTTGACCCGTCTGGGCCCGGACTACCGGTTCGAGACGCGCGTGCTGGCTTCCAGCGAGCCCGACTCCCAAGGCGTCATCCACGGCGGTCTTCGGCTGGTCGGCGGTGGCGATCCGAACCTGTCCGGACGGGTCGTCCCGTACCGCCCTCATGCGCCTGCCGGTAATCCGCTCGCGGCGATCGAGGATCTTGCGGACCAGCTCGTCAAGCGCGGCGTTGCCCGAGTGGAAGGCGGCATTATAGGCGACGACAGCTGGTACGTTTGGGAGCCATACCCCGAAGGCTGGGCCATCGACGACCCGCAGTACGACTTCGGCGCGCCGGTATCCGCGCTGAGCGTCAGTGACAACGCAATTGCATTGACGGTGCGGCCGGCTGTGCGCGCGGGCGATCCAGCGAGCCTATCGCTAACTCCGGCGCTGGAATATTACGCCATCGACAACCGCCTCCGGACGGTGGCGGCCGGCGGCGAGAGAAAGATCGTGTCCAACCGGCAACCCGGCAGCCGGTATTTGCGTCTTTGGGGCACAATTCCGGTGGGCGCAGCAGCCGAAGTCCTGACGCTTGCGGTGGAAGACCCCGCGGAATACGCGGCGAGCGCCCTGCGCCAGGCGCTCGAGAACCGCGGCGTGGTGGTCCACGGGCGCGTGACGGCGCAGCACCGTGCCGGCGGCCAGCGGTGGACCGCCCCGGCGGGGCTGGAGTTGGCGTGGCGCGGCTCCGCCCCCCTGATCGAAGATCTACGGATCACAGCCAAAGTGAGCCAGAACCTCCACGCGGAACTGGCGTTGCGAGCGGTGGCGCGCCAGCGGCGGGCGGAAGGGAGCCGCGAGGCCGGTTTGGAAGAGCTGAAGGCATTCCTGGGGGAGATCGGGATTGATCCGGCGTCTTACGAGTTCCACGACGGGTCCGGGCTCAGCCGCCTCGATCTGGTCACTCCCGCGGCGATCATCCAATTACTGCGGGCGATGTACGGTTCGCCGCGGCGAGAGCAGTGGATAAGCCTGCTCCCCGCCGGGGGCCAAGATGGGACCCTGGACACACGCTTTGCGGAAGGACCGGCCGCCGGGCGGATCCACGCCAAAACCGGGACGCTGACTCATGTGAGCGCCCTTTCCGGCTATGCGCAGCGTCCCGACGGCGCTTGGCTGGCTTTTGCCATTCTGGTCAACAATCACGGAGGGCACACCGCCGAGGTGCGCGGCATCATCGACCGGATTTGTACTCTAATAGTAGAGTAGGAACAGAAACCATGCCGATTTACGAATACCGTTGCGAAGACTGTGGGACGAAGTTTGAAAAGCTGGTCCGCCGGACCTCCGAAGGACCAAATGTCGAGTGCCCCTCCTGCGGGCAGAAGCACTTGAAACAGGAGCTTTCTACCTTTGCCGCGCACGCCAGCAATGGCGGTTCGAAATCCGCGGAAGCGCCGGCGTGCCCGAGCGGCATGTGCAGCAATCCCGGCATGTGCGGCATGAATTTCAATTAGAAGCTGGGCCGAGCTAATCGGGGCTGGTCGAAGGCGGCACGATCCCATTGAGCCGGAGATACACGCTCATATATCCGTACAGCTCGTTCGAGTGGCGTACCACGTTCCACAGGGTCGAAAGACGCGTCTGCGGTTCGGGATGGGGCGGGCTTCCGATGCGGCCGTTCACCATTTCGAGCGCCGCGGCGTCGGTCAGAGTGGTGAAAACCGTGTCGCAGTAGGCGAAGGATTCCTGCAGCGCCGCGATCAGATCCGGCTTGGCCGTTTTCGAGCGCGCGTCAAGGGTTTTGGTTTCGCCCTTCAGCCCGGCGCAAGTCCGAAAATTCGCTCCGGCGATGTGGGCCACGCGGCGCGCGAACGTTTCCACTTCCGGAACGGGCTTGAAGGCGTAACCTGATTCGGGCATTCTCTGAGCCATTTTCAGCAGGTTGGTCTTCACGGTGGTATACGACTGGAGAAGCTCGGTACTGAGCGGGTTACCGGGCTGTGCGTGGAGAGCGCCGGCCAGAGCGGCGGCGACCACCACCGAATAGCATCTCGCGAAGGCCATTCTGACAGTTTACGATCGAATCACCGCGATGTCTCGGCACTCCCGGCGAGCCTCGGAGCTTCGCCGGCGGCGAGGCGAGAACCGATTTTACGCGCATGCCAGGCCTTGAGGCCGGCCAGAAACAGGATCTGCAAACCGGTGAGGCCGTTGGCAGCGACGATCGGCACGGAAGCGCGCAGCAGGCCGTATAAGAACCATAGCCACGAGCCCGCGGCGAGCATCGCCAGCATCAGCCAGGAAAGCCCCGCTCCGCCGCTCCGCCACGTACGGATCACCTGGGGCGCGAACGCCGCCGTCGTCAGCACCGCCGCGCAAGATCCGATCGCTTCCGTAACATCACGCAGCCATTCCAGGCCGGGAAGGAGGGGAATCATCTCTTTATCATCGCAGCAACGCCGCGGCTGGTGACCGGTCCGGCGCGCTCGTTCGCGTCAAGAGCAGGCCGCATCAATCAGCAGCGGCTTGCCAACCTGCTAAGCGGAGACGCGTTTGCCGGAGATGACCGTCGCGCTCGGGTATAGTCGCTGGCGGCCGGTTCGCTTGTTGCCGTAATTGTCTTCGAACTCGAAGCTTCCCTCCCGGAGTTCCAGGATGGCAAGGTCGGCCGGCGCTCCCGGCCGCAGCGTACCCCGGCCGTGAAAAACGGGAAACGCTCCCGCGGCGTGAACCGTCGCGCAGGCGATCACCTGGTCGAGCGCCATGCCGAGCATCAGGAACTTCGACATCACGTTCGGAAAATTGATGACCTGCGCGGTGCGTGCCTCGGGAGTCCAGTCGGTGGAGAACGTGTCGGGGAAAAAACCTTCTCGCAGCACGCCGTCGGCGATGTCCCAGCGCAGATGGCCGGTCCGTCCGTTGCCGAGGTCGAACCGGACGCCCCGTTTGCGCGCGGCCCGCACCTCCGGGAGGATGTGGCCCGCCTCGTCGATGATACTGTTCGGGGGCGGAGCGAACATGTGGGTCACGATATCGCCGGGCTTCAGCAGAGCCAACAGCTTGGGCAGCGGCGACATGGTCTGCCCCATGTGGATCATCACCGGCAGGTGGAAAGAGGAAGCTGCCTCCTGCGCGCGCCGGAGCACTTCATAATCGTTAGCCCCGCAGACGTCTCGGGAGAGCCGCGCCTTGACGCCCGCGATCGCGTCGCGATGCCGGCCGATGGCTTCCCGGGCGGCCGCCACGTCGGCGCGGCGGAGGTCCATGGTGTCGCCGTCGGGCAGGATGCCCGCTCGCCCGATGTTGATCAGAACCCGGCACGGCTGCGGGGCCGATCGGGCCACCGCGATGGCTTCCTCGATGCCGTCCGCGCCTTTGGAACCCGCATCGATCAGGCCTGTCACCCCATCGGCGAGGCATAGCGACGGCCCATCCTTGGTGCGAGTCGCGTGCGTGTGGATATCGATCAGGCCGGGCACGACCAGCTTGCCGGCGGCGTCGATTTTTTCTGCCGCTTCGGCCGAGATCTCCGGAGCGACGGCGGCAATCCGCCCCTGTGCGATTGCCACGTCCCGGACGGCGTCCAGTTTGCGCGATGGGTCGATGACACGCCCGCCCTTGACGATCAGGTCGTATTTCGCCGTCTTTGCCGCGAATCCGGCCGGAGCGCCGGCTATCGCCGCGCCAGCCGTTCCAAAGACAAACTGCCGCCGGTTCATCAGTTGTAAGCCCCTCCAAAGTGCTCCATGCTACCACCGCCGGCGGGAAATAGACAGGCGATTGGCGCCGCGCCGGAATTTTCTCCCAAACGAACCGGCCCCCTCGCGCGTCTATGCTGCGAGGAGAGCGAAATTTCGATGCGGAAGCTACGGATCGCTTCGGGTGTCTTGGTTCTCGCGGCCGGCTTAGCCGTTGGCCAGCCGGGCGAGCCGAAGCTCGAGTTTGAAGTGGCGTCGATCAAACCGTCGGCTCCCCCAACCCCCGAGCGTATGTTTATCGGGATGCGCGGCGGCCCGGGGACACCTGATCCCGGCCAGATGACCTTTACGAACTTCCCGCTGAAATATCTCGTCACCAATGCCTACGACGTGCGGCCGTACCAGGTGACCGGACCCGGGTGGCTGGATACCGAACGATTCGACATCGTGGCCAAAGTGCCGGAAGGGACGACCAAGCCGCAGGCTCGCGTGATGCTGCAGAACCTCCTGGCGGAGCGCTTCGGATTGAAGCTGCACCACGACTTGAAAGAGTCGCAGGTGTACGAACTGGTGGTAGACAAAGGCGGCCCGAAGTTGAAGCCCGCGGCTGTGCAAGCCGAGCCTCCGGCCAGTGAAAAGTCCGAGGCCCCGCCGCCTGGTCCGCCGCAGGTGGATAAGAATGGGGTGCCCAAGCTCGACCGGCCTGGAATGATGATGATGATGCGGCTCGGACCGGCGGGCCCGCGCGTCCTGCTGACCGGCAGGGGGCAGACGCTGGCGGAGTTGGCAAGTAACCTCGGAAATCAGGTGAACCGCCCGGTGGTGGACAAGACAGGTCTCAGCGGGAAATATGATTTCGCTCTGGAATTTGCTCCTGAACCGGGCGCCGGCGGTCCGGCGGGGCTGCCGCCACTACCCCTGCCGCCGCCGGGGGGCGCCGGCAATCCGGCCGCCGGCCCAGGCCCGGCTCCCGCCGATTCCCAACCACCAGAGCCCGCAGCGACGATCTTTACCGCAATCCGCGACCAGCTCGGCTTGAAGCTCGACCCCAAACGGGCGCCGCTCGACGTCCTCGTGATCGATCACATCGAAAAGACGCCCACGGAGAACTGAGTCGGGAATTCGCCCGTCGCTGCGACCACCGCCTGACCGCCGAGTCGTTTGGCCCCATTCAACGCTCCTGCCAGGCATACACTCATAGTGTAGAAACATGGCGAGGCGGCGATTTTTCGTGGATGCAGTGCGCGCCGGCGCCGCGGAACTGCGCGGCGATGATGCGCGGCATCTTTCCCGCGTGCTGCGCGCGGAACCGGGCCAGAAATACGAAATCTCCGACGGCGGCTCGGCCTGGCTGGCCGAGATCGTCGAAGCGCGCGGAGATCGTGTCGTCTTCCGCGCGCTGGAGCCTGTGGCTTCTCCCGATTTGCCCATTTGCGTGACACTCGTCGCCGCGCTCATTAAATTCGATCGGTTTGAGTGGATGATCGAGAAAGCCACCGAGCTCGGGGTCGAACGCATCCTGCCGGTGGAGGCCGCCCGCAGCGAGAAGGGGCTGTTGGATGCGTCCCGCAAGCGCCGCGAGCGCTGGGCCCGCATTGCGCGCGAGGCCGGCCAGCAATCGCGCCGGCTGCGCGCGCCCGAAATCCTCGACGCCGCGCGTTTTGATGCCGCTTTGGCGCAACCCGCCGGCGGGCGCTATTTCCTCGAAGAGGATACGGCGCCGCCGCTGTCCCGCTCTCTCCCGGCCGCGCCTCCAGCCGGCGGGACCGTCGCGCTGCTCGTCGGTCCTGAAGGCGGCTGGACGGAACCGGAACGTACTGCGGCGGCACAGGCCGGTTGGTCCGCCGTATCACTAGGTCCAACCATACTCCGTGCGGAAACAGCCGCAATCGCCGCGCTGGCCATAGTACTGAACTGCTGGGCAGCCTCCTGAATCCTGCCTCTACAATAAGAGGAGTGAGACCGTCTTCGGGCCTCGCGGCCACCCTGCTGCTCGCTCAATGTTATCTGGTGATGCTTCTGCTCACCGCGATCCACCGACGATGGTCCGGCGCCCGGCGTATCGTCGCCTGGAGCGGTCTGCTGATCTTTGAAGCCTTGATGCTGGTCGCGTACCTCAACAGCTACAGCAACCGCTTCACGTTTCCCCGGCGCCTCGGGCTTCGGCCGGAGTACGGCGCCGCCTCGATTCTCTACCTGGCGACTTCGGCGGCCGTGCTGGCCGTCTACTTGGTGATCCGCCCTCTGCTCCGCAAGCACGAAAACACTGCGGTGGATCCGGGCCGCCGCCGCGTCCTCGGCCTTGCCGGCAATGCTCTGCTCTGTTCCCCGGTGGCGGCAATTTCGTACGGCACCTTCATTCAGCGTACCGACTTTGCGGTTCGCGAGATCGACCTTCCCGTTCCCGGGTTAGCACCCGGGCTCCAGGGCTTGCGCATCCTGCAGCTCAGCGACATCCACCTCAGCCCCTTTTTGAGCGAGAAGGAACTCGCCCGTGTGGTGGATGCAACGCTGGGCTTACGCCCCCACATCGCGTTCATCACCGGCGACCTCATCTCCAGCCGGCGCGACCCGCTTCAAAACTGCGTCGCCCAGCTCGCCCGCGTCAAGGCGGAGGCCGGCGTTTTCGGCTGTCTGGGAAATCATGAGCATTATGCGCAAGCTGAGGACGAAGCCACCCGGCTATGCGCGCAGGTCGGTATCCGCATGCTGAGGGCCGAATCCGCCCGGCTGCGCTTCGGCGATTGTCTTTTGAATATCGCGGGAGTGGATTACCAGCCCACTTACAAGAAGAAGCATTACCTCCGCGGTTATGAGCATCTGGTGGCGCCCGGCGCCTTCAACCTCTTGCTCTCGCACAATCCGGATCTGTTTCCGGCGGCAGCGCGCCAGGGTTATGATCTGGTGTTGGCGGGACACACGCACGGCGGCCAGGTGAATATCGAAATCCTCGGCGCGTCGATCAATCCCGCCCGCTTTTACACTCCTTACGTCTATGGACTCTACCGGCAAGGGAATTCGCTCGAATACGTTACGCGCGGCATCGGCACCATCGGGGTGCCGGTCCGGCTGGGTGCGCCGCCGGAGGTCGCGCTCCTGCGCCTGATCCGGGCGTAGGTTCGCTTCACCGTGCGCTATCTCATCCTCAGCGACCTGCACGCCAACTGGGAGGCTCTCGAGGCGGTGGTGCGCCACGCCGGGCGGGGCTTCGATCGTATCGTGTGCTGCGGCGACCTGGTCGGTTACGGAGCCGATCCCGACGCCGTCGTATATTGGGTGCGCCAGCATTGCCAGATCGTCGTACGCGGCAATCACGACAAAGCCTGCACCGGCCAGGAGGATCTCGAATGGTTCAATCCCATCGCCCGCGCCGGCGCGGTTTGGACGTGCCAGCACCTCAGCGCCGAAAACGCCGCCTATGTCCGCGATCTGCAAAAGGGTCCCGTGTTCCTTGATGGCATCCAGCTTCTCCACGGATCGCCGTGGGATGAGGACGATTACATGACGGCCGCCGACGAGGCCGGCGATGCTTTCGCCTACCTCGAAAGCCGACTCGCGTTTTTTGGCCACACGCATCTGCAGGGTGGTTTCATCTGGAATCACTCCCGTGTCGAAACCATTCGACAGGTTTCCCCCAGACAGACGCAAGCAACCCTGGAAATCGATCCGGCCTGCGGCTATCTCATCAACCCCGGTTCGGTCGGCCAGCCGCGGGATGGCGACCCGCGCGCCGCCTATGCGACCTACGATTCCGAAACGCGCTCCGTCGCTTATCACCGGGTGCCGTACGATGTGGCTGCCGCCCAAAAGAAGATCTGCGATGCCGGCCTCCCGCCCTACCTGGCTGAACGGCTCGCGCTCGGGCGCTGACTGACATGCCCCGGCGACTCTCGCTGTTCGTCACATGCATCGTCGATCAGCTATTCCCGCAAATCGGGATAGCGATGACGAACGTGCTCGAAGGTCTCGGCTTTGCGGTCGATTTTCCCGAAGCGCAAACCTGCTGCGGCCAACCGGCGTTCAATACCGGGTATCGCGCCGAAGCGTGCCGCATCGCCCGCCATTTTCTGGACGTATTCGAACGGAGCGAAGCCATCGTGGTTCCCTCCGGCTCCTGCACCGCGATGGTCACGCATCACTTCGCCGAATTGTTGGAAGGCGACCCCGCGGCGCGGCAACGCGCGGAACAGTTGGCCGGCCGCGTGTGGGAGTTCTCCGCCTTCCTGACCGAGGTCGCCGGAGTGGAGGACGTCGGCGCCCGCCTCGACGATGTCGCCACCTTTCACGACGGCTGCCACGCCCTCCGCGAACTCGGGATTCAAACCGGCCCGCGGCGCTTGCTCCGCCACGTGCGCGGCCTCGAGTTGCGCGAGATGGAGCCGGCCGGCGAATGCTGCGGTTTCGGCGGCACGTTTTCGGTGAAGTTCGCGGAACTCTCCGGCGCCATGGCCCGAGCGAAACTCGACGCCGTCCGGCGCTCGGGAGCCAATACGGTAATCTCGCTCGATCCCAGCTGCCTCATGCAAATCCAGGGCGCCGCCTCCCGCGCCGGCATGAACATCCGCACGCTGCATCTGGCCGAAGTCCTTGCCAGCCGATAGCTATGCCGAGCGACTTTCAACAGCATATCCATGAGGCTCTGGCCGACTCGCGCCTGCAGGAAGCCATCTATACCGCGACCGGCCGTCTGAAAGATGCTCGCCTCGCGGTGGTGGCCGATCGAGTTCTCCCCGAGTATCAGGAACTCCGCGCCCAGGCCAACGCTCTGAAGCAGCACACGATCGACCATCTCGATTACTACCTCGAGCAGTTTGAGCGCAACGTCGAGGCGCGCGGCGGCCGCGTCGTCTTTTGCCGGGATTCCGCCGAGGTGGCCGACTTCGTCCTGTCGCTGGCCAAGCAGCGCGGCGCGCGCCTGATCGTCAAATCGAAGTCCATGACCACCGAGGAGATCGATCTCAACGAACGCCTCGAACATCATGGTCTGGAATCGGTCGAGACCGATCTTGGCGAGTACCTCCTGCAACTCGCCCACGAGCGCCCGTACCACATCGTCGCGCCGGCGCTCCACAAAACACGCTACGATGTCGCGGAAATTCTGACGAAGCGCCTGAATGCGCCTCACGATACGGTTCCGGAAAAGCAAACCAAGCTGGCGCGCGCCGTTCTCCGCGAAAAATTTCTCGCCGCCGATATCGGGATCAGCGGCGCCAATTTCCTGGTGGCCGATTCCGGCGCCGTCGTGCTGGTCGAAAACGAAGGCAACGCCCGGCTCACCACGACCGCGCCGAAGATTCACATCGCCGTGGCCGGGATCGAGAAAGTCATTCCACGCGCGCAGGATCTCGCCGTGTTCCTGAAACTGCTGGCGCGCAGCGCCACCGGCCAGTTGCTGAGCGTGTACACTTCCTTCCTGAGCGGTCCCCGGCGGCCGGGCGAGATCGACGGCCCGGATGAATTCTATGTGCTCCTGCTCGACAACGGCCGCACCCGTCTGCTCCCCGATCGCGAGCGCCGGCAATCGCTCTATTGCATCCGTTGCGGGGCGTGCCTGAACGCGTGCCCGGTCTATCGCAAGATCGGCGGCCACAGTTTCCCGTGGGTTTATTCGGGGCCCATCGGCGCGATCCTCACCCCGCAATTCATGGGCATCGCAAAAGCCCCGGAGTTGCCGTTCGCCTCCAGCTTGTGCGGCGCCTGCGCGGAAGTCTGCCCCGTCAAAATCGACATCCCTCAAGTGCTTCTCGACCTGCGCTCCGAAGCGCATCGGCGCGGAACCTACCAGCGCGTCGAAAAGCTGGCATTCGGTGTATTCGCCTGGCTCGCCTGCCACCCGCGGGCTTACGGGATCGCCGCCCGTTTGGCCGCGCTGGCCCGCCGCGTTCCGGCTTTGTCTGCCGTCGGGCCGCTGGCCGCCTGGCTCAGCCAGCGCGACTTGCCGCCGCCTCCGCCGCGCAGTTTTCGCCAGCTTTGGAGACAGCGATGAATTCGCACGATCAGATCCTGCAACAGATCCGAACCGCGCTGGGCCGGCGCGAAGGCCAGCTGCCGCCCGCTCCTCCGCCCGTCCGCCTGCGAGTTCCGGAGGTCAGCATGGAAGCGCGCATTGCCTCCGCGACCGCCCGCCTCGAAGCGCTGGCTGCCCGCGTTTGCCGTGCGGAAACGCCGCAAGCCGCGGGCGCGTGGGTCGCGGGCTGGCTGGGCAATCGCACCGCGGTTGCTTCCAACTCGTCCTTCCTGAACGAGTGCGGCATTCGGCGGCTTCCCGGGGTTCGCTCCGGCATCACGGATCGCGACGAACTGCGGAATTTATGTGCCGCTTGCGATGTGGGGATTTCCAGCGCCGATTACCTGCTCTCCGATACCGGTACGCTGGTTTTGCTCTCCAGTCCCGAAGAGGCTCGGATGGTTTCCCTACTTCCGCCGTCGCACCTCGCACTCCTGCCGGTGCATCGCCTGCTGTCCGGCCCGGATGAACTCTTCTCCGTACTACCCCATCCGTCCTCGGTGACTAGCTCCATGGTTTGGATCACGGGACCCAGCCGAACCGCCGATATCGAACAGATCCTGGTACGGGGTGTCCATGGTCCTGGGCAGCTCACGGTCCTGCTCGTAGATTCTGATATCCCTCCTATCTGATTGATAGACAGTCTCATAATATGAATCCCCCCGGCCAAAAATATATTGAATATATTATTTACTTCAGTCACTAGTTGGGTATTGCATCTCGTAGACCCCAGTGCTACACTCGTCATGGTTGGCATAGTACTGTCACCTAAAGCGGATTTGGGCGAGCGATGATTGTAACCGTACTCATTCTGGCGATTTCGTTGGCGCTACTGGTTTATTGGTTTCGGTTCTGCTGCCTCGGGTTGCTGCGGTACCGCGCCGATCAGCCGCTGCTGGTTCCTGGAAACCGCTTCAACTTCCCAGCCGTACGGGAACGTCTGCAAACCGAATCCGACCTGGATCCCCTGCATCAATCGCTCGACCGTGATTACCGCGTCGTGACCTATCTTTTGCAGCACGCTGCCGGTCTTGGCGGCCAGTCGCTGGAACAGCGTCTTCTCCGCGCCGACTACAAGCTGATGCAGTTGTATTATTTCCTCACGCGCAGCGCCGCGCCGTCGCAAGCTCGCAAGGCGCTTTCCGAGCGCGCCGCGATCCTCGGTTTCCTCGCCAACAAGATGGGCGAGCAGGCCGGCCTGCGGGCAGAAGCCTAATCCCTGTTTCCTCACGCCTCCGGTACCGTTTTCGTTAATTCGACTCTGTCGCGTGCTCTACAATGAAGAGCGTGGCAACTGAAGCGTCACTTCAACAAGCGGTAGAGCGCCTGAATGCCGTCCGGCGCGAAATTGCCAAAGTCATTGTCGGCCAGGATGATGTCGTCGAAGGCGTTCTCATCTGCTTGCTGGCGTCGGGACATGTGCTTTTGGAAGGCGTTCCCGGCCTGGGGAAAACCACGCTCCTCCGCACGCTGGCGCGCGCCCTGCAACTCAAGTATTCCCGGATACAGTTCACGCCCGACTTGATGCCCGCCGACATCGTCGGCAGCATGATCGTGGAAAGCGACGATCGCGGCGCCAAGGCCCTCCGCTTTCAGCCCGGCCCGATCTTCGCCAATCTTGTTTTGGCGGATGAGATTAACCGCGCCACTCCCAAAACGCAGTCGGCTTTGCTCGAAGCCATGCAGGAACGCACGGTTACCAGCGGCACCTCGACCCATGAGCTGGATCAGCCGTTCCTGGTCATGGCCACCCAGAATCCCATCGAGATGGAAGGCACCTATCCGCTCCCCGAAGCGCAGCTGGACCGCTTCTTGATGAAGATTCTGGTCACTTATCCGACGCACGCCGAACTCAACCGCATCGTCGAGCGCACCAGCCAGCCTGCCACCGAAGCCCCGGTCGCTGTCATGGACCGCGAATCGATTCTCGAAGTGCGCTCCGTCTGCCGCTCGGTGCTGGTGGCTCCGCACGTTCAGGAGTACGCCATTCAACTCGTCATGGCCACGCAACCGGAACAGAAGGAGGCCCACGACCTGGCGCGTAAGTACATTCGTTACGGCAGTTCGCCGCGCGGGGCTCAAGCATTGGTGGAGTGCGGGCGCGTGCGCGCTCTGATGCGCGGCCGTTTTCATCTGGCCTTGGACGATGTCCAGCACGTGGCCCCCGCGGTGCTGCGCCATCGCATCATCCTCAATTTCGACGCTCACGCCGACGGCCAGACACCCGAGACCATCCTCGCCTCCATCATCAAGGGCGTCACCGCGCAGGCTGTCGTCGCATAGGTTCCCATATGGCCGCCGAGCCTCTGCTGGATCGCGATTTTCTGGAGCGTCTGGAGCGGCTCACGATCCACTGGCAAAAGTCCTTCGCCGGCCTGGTCGGTGGTCACAACGCTTCGCGCTTCGCCGGCCCCGGCCAGGAATTTCTCGACCACCGCAATTTCCATCACGGCGACGACCTGCGCGCCGTGAACTGGCGCGCCTATCTGCGGCTGGAAAAGCTCTTTCTGAAGATGTTCCAGGTGGAGCCGCGCGTGCCGGTCCGCATGCTGGTAGATCTGAGCGCCTCGATGACGGCTCATGGCGGCGTCAAGTTCGATTACGCGCGCAAACTCGCCGCCGCCCTGTGCTATGTCGGCCTGGTCCGGCTGGATTCGATCGAAATCCACGGCCTGACGAACCGCCTCTCGCAGCGCATCCTCTCCACCGGCGGCCGGCACCGGATTCCCAGCGTCATGGACGCGCTCGCGGCGCTGGAGCCGGGCGGGCGCACCGACTACCTCGCGGTGGTGCGCGAATTCATCAGCATGTACTCCCAGCGCGGCGTAGTCATCATCCTCTCTGATTTTCTGGATGATGCGGGCTGCGAGAAGGCACTCCAATATCTCGCTGACTTCGGCCATGAGCTGATGCTCCTGCAGCTTTGGGCCGAGGAAGACCGCACCCCGCCATGGCTCGGCGAACTCGACCTCCGCGACGCCGAAACGGGGGCGGCCCTGAAGGTCGATTTCGATGAAGAGGCCCGCATGCGCTACACCCGCGCGTTCGACGAATACGCCGATAGTTTGCAGAGGCTGGCGCTGCGCAGCGGCGGCCGCTACGCCGGCATTTCGACGACGCAGCCGCTCGAAAGCGTCATTTTCGGCGATCTGATCAAGATGCGGGGGATCGCATGAGTGATCGGGCAGGATTGCGGGGAGTCCTATGTATTTCCTGAACCTGTCGCTGTTCCAGTTCCTCGCCATCTTCGGGTCCATCTCCGCCGTCTCGGTAGCCTTGTACCTGCTCGACCGCTCCCGCCGCCGCCAGGTCGTCTCGACCCTGCGATTCTGGGTTTCGGCGGAGCATCCCAGCGTGGTGGCGCGGCGCCGCCGCATCCAGCAGCCCTGGTCGCTGGTCCTCCAGCTGATCAGCATGGCCCTGCTGCTGCTCGCCATCGCGCAACTCCGCTTCGGCGCGCCCGAGGCCGCCGGCCGCGACCACATCCTCCTGCTGGAAACCTCCGCCTGGATGGGCGCGCGCTCCGGCAACCGCACCCTCATGGACATCGCCCGCGACCGCGCCCGCCAGTACCTGCGCGCGTTGCCTGCGCGGGATCGCGTGATGCTGGTCCGCGCGGATGCGCTGGCCACTCCCGTCACCGCCTTCGAACCGGACCGGCGCAAGCTCGAAGCCGCCATCGACACGGCCGCTCCGGGTTCCGCCGCTCTGAATTTGCAGGAAGTTCTGGGCTTTGCCCGCCGCTTGCAGCAGCAGGGCGGCCGCCATGCCGGAGAGATCGCCTTCATCGGCGCCGGCCGCACCGCCGAGCTCGATCCCACCGTCGAGCTGCCGCGCAATCTTCGCTTTATCGCGGTGCCCGACGCCATCGAAAACGCGGGTCTCCGCAAAATCGGAATGCGCCGTTCCAACGACGATGCCGACTTGTGGGAAGTCTATGTTTCGGCGCGCAACTACGGCACCCGCCCGCGAACCGTCAACATTGCGCTGGATTATGGCCCTCCGGGCGACCAAGGCCGCGTGCCGGCCGCCTCCCGGCGGGTCACTCTCCAGCCGGGCGCCGATAGCGAACAGACGTTTGAGTTGCGCACCCGGGCCGCCGTGGTGCTCGGAGTCACTCTGACCCCCCACGATGCGTTTGCCGCCGACGACCACGCGATGCTCGAAGTCCCCGCCCAGCCATTGCTGCCGGTCACGGTCTATTCCGAGCAGCCGGAGCTGCTGAAGCCGCTGCTGGCCGCCACTTCGCGCGTGGTGGCCGTCTATAAGAAACCTTCCGAATACGTATCGAACGAGAAAGGGCTGGTCGTGCTGGATCGCTTCGCTCCCCCGCAGCGGCCTCAGACCGACTCGCTTTGGATCGATCCGCCCGCCGGCGCCTCGCCGATTCCCGTCCGCACCACGGTGCAGCAGGTGCCCTTCTCGCGCTGGAATACCGCGGACCCCATCGCGGCGGGCCTCCGCACCAAGGAGTACAAGCTGGACCAGGCTTCGGTATTCGAGACCGCTCCGGGAGACATACAGATTGGCGCGGTGGAGGCCGGCCCGGTGATTGTGGCGCGGCCGGACAAGCCGCGCATCGTGGTCTTCGGATTCCATCCCGCTCTTTCCGGCATGCGCTATGAACTGGCGACGCCGTTGTTGTTCGCGAACCTGCTGCGCTGGTACGCGCCCGAACTCTTCCGGCGCTCCGAATTGAGCGGCGGCAGCGTCGGCGCGGTGAAGCTTGCCTTGGATCAGCCTGCCGCCGCGTCGGACGTGCGCGTTCTGCGGGAAGATGGCACGCCGCTCCCGTTTGTATTGCGCGACCGCGCCATCCACTTTTTCTCCGGGACGCCCGGTGTTGTGCGCGTGCTCGCGGGCGACCGCGAATATGTCAATTCGCTCAGCCTGCCGGAGGTGGGCGAGACCAAGTGGCAGCCGCCCGTGGAAGTGAGGCGCGGGATTCCGCGCGCGCTGCCTCTGGTTCCCGCCGCCGGAGAGATTTGGCCGTGGCTCGCTTTGGCGGGCGCCGCCGGTCTGCTTGCCGAGTGGCTGTTGTTCGGCCGCTTCCGCCGCGGCCGCCAGGGTCCGCGGAGGCCAGTCCGCATCCGGACCGCGGAACGGGAGGCGGTGCGCCGATGACTTTCGACCACCCCTGGGCGTTGTTGCTGATATTGATCCCGCTGGCCTGGGCCGCCTGGGAATGGCGCTACTCCGGGCGCCGTGCCGGACTCATCCTCAAAGCCACGGCGTTCGCCGCCATCTGCGCCGCCCTGGCGCAACCTCGCGTCACCGTTTACGAAAACCGGGTGGGGCTGGCGATCCTGGCCGACACCTCGGCCAGTATTTCTCCCAGCGACCTCAAGGATGAATCCCAATTTGCCACCGAAGTGGAACGCGCGCGCGGGCGGAACTGGACGCGCGTGATTCCGTTTGCGCGCGCCACCCGCAACACGTCCCCTCAGGAAGCTCTGAAGAGCGGGTGGGAATTGCGCTATACGGCTGGAGCGGCCGGCCGCGGCACCAACCTCGAATCGGCGATTCGCGATGCCGCGGCCTCGGTGCCCGCCGGGATGGTGCCGCGTATCGTGCTGATGTCGGACGGCAACGAAAACCTGGGCAGCGCGACCCGCGCCATCTGGCAGGCGCAGCAACTCGGTATCCCGATCGACACCATGCCGCTGGCCGGCCGCCCCAAGCCGCTGCTGCGTCTGGAAGCGGTGAGCATGCCCGGCCAGGTGTTCAGCGGCGAGCGCTTCCCGGTGGAGATCACGGTGGAATCGCCGCGCGCCGCGGCTGCCACGGTGGAACTCACTGCGGAGGGAAAATCGCTCGGTGTCAATCCGGTCGAGCTGGCGGCCGGCTCCAACCGGCTGCTGCTGCACGCCAACGTCAATTCTTCCGGCGCCATCGAGCTGGCCGGGCGCGTGGCGGCCCCCGATTTGGGCGAAGCGCGGTTCGAAGAAGCCGTCACCCTCCGCCGGCCGAAAGCGCTGCTGGTTTCCAACGACCCGCCCGCCAGCCAGGAACACCTGCTCGGGACTTTGCAGGCCAACCAGTTCGACGTGCAGGTTTCCTCCTCCGGGGTTCCCGCCAAGCTCGACGATTACCAGCTCATTCTCATCAACAACTGGAACGAGCAGACCATTCCCGACGCCCGCAAGGCCGCGCTCGAAGCGTTCGTGAAGAAGGGCGGCGGCCTGGTCTGGATCGGCGGCGAGCAAAACGTCTACGTGGATAAGAAGGGCCAGGAGGATGCCTTGGACCGGACCCTCCCGGCCAAACTGGCGCCGCCCCGTTCGCCCGATGGAACCGCGGTGGTTCTGATCATCGACAAGTCGTCGTCCATGGAAGGCCGCAAGATCGAACTGGCTCGCCAGGCCGCCAGCAATGTGGTGGACAATTTGCGCCCCATCGACTCGGTCGGCGTGCTCATCTTCGACAACACATTTGAGTGGGCCGTGCCCATCCGGAAAGCCGACCAGCCCGCGGTGATCAAACGGATGATCGCGGGAATTCAGCCCGATGGCGGCACGCAGATTGCGCCCGCTCTCAACGAAGCCTACCGGCGCATCAACCCCGAAAAGGCGGTCTACAAGCACATCGTGCTGCTGACCGACGGCATTTCCGAGGAAGGCGACAGCATGGCGCTGGCGCGCGAAGCGCGGAACAATCGCGTGACCATCTCCACGGTCGGCCTGGGTCTGGACGTCAATCGCGCCTACCTGGAGCGCGTGGCTTCCGCCGCCGACGGCAAATCCTATTTCCTCAACGATCCCGCCGGCCTGGAGCAGCTGCTGCTCCGCGACGTCGAAGAGCACACGGGCATGACCGCGGTCGAAAAACAGATTCGTCCGCGCGTGGTGAAGCAGGCGGAAATTCTCGATGGCGTGGACATCGAAAATGCGCCCCCGCTCCGCGGCTACGTGCGATTTCAGGCGCGTCCGACCGCCGACACGATTCTCGATGCCGATCCCGCCGATCCCTTGCTGGTCCGCTGGCAATACGGCCTGGGCCGCGCCGCCGTGTTCACCTCGGATGCGAAGAACCGCTGGGCCGTCAATTGGGTCACCTGGCCGGGGTTCGATCGGCTCTGGGCCAATATTTTCCGCGACCTGCTGCCGCACGCGCCGGCCAGCGAAGCCACCGCCGATTTCGACCGCGCCAGCAATGAGCTGGTGGTCGATTATCATCTGACCGCGAATGTGCCGGAACCGGCGGTGATTCCCGATATCTTCGCGCTCGGCCCGAATGGTTTCCAAGCCCCCCTCAAGGTGAGCAAGGTCGCTGCCGGACACTATCGCGCATCGCTCAATATCGGGCAGAACCAGGGCCTGTTCCGCGTGCGCCCGCTGGCCGATTCGCCGGCTTTCCCCGAAGTCGGCTTTTACCGCCAGGAAGACGAGATGGTCGAGTATGGCAGCAACGAGCCCTTGCTGCGCGAAGTCGCCTCGGCTACCGGCGGCCGCTTCCGCCCCGAGCCGCGGCAGTTGTTCGACGCCGGCGGGCGGAGCATCGCGTCGTCGATGCAGCTATGGCCCGCGCTGCTCGGCCTCGCGTTGCTATTGAACCTCGCGGAACTGGTGTTGCGGAAATCGAAGGGGCTGCTCGAATCGCTCGGCTGGAGGCCGCGCGCCGCCGAAGTCGCGGGGTAGCGCAGCCGTTCCGCGTGAGAAACGTCAAAAGCTAAAAGTGATGAGGTGCGCTTCGCCTGCGGCTCAGCGCTACCGCCGTCGTCAATCCGGCTCACGCCAGCCCCGAACGCACCAGCAGCGCCGACGGGTCCGGATCCCGCCCCATGAAACGCCGGTACAGCTCGGCGGGATCTTCGGTGTCGCCCTTGGAAAGGATGTTCTCGCGGAACGCGCTGCCCACTTCGCGGCTGAAGATGCCGTGCTCGCGGAAACGCGTGAAAGCGTCGGCATCCAGCACCTCCGCCCATTTATACGAGTAGTAGCCGGCGCCGTAGCCGACCGCGCTGCCGAACAGATGCGTGAACGCCGCAATCATGGCGTGGTCCGGCGGCAGCGGCGCCGGGCTGAATTCTTGAAGAATGCGCCGCGTATACGCGATCGGATCGCCGTCGGTTTCCGGCCGGTAGCGCACGTGCAACAGCAGGTCGATGAAGCCGAATCCGAGCTGCCTCATCTGCGCGTTGGCGGCCCGGAACGTGCGCGCCCGCTTCATTTTCTGAAACAGGTCTTCCGGCACCGGGGCGCCGGTTTCCCAATGTCTGGCGAACAGGTCCAGCGCCTCCCGCTCCCAGCACCAGTTCTCCATGATCTGAGACGGCAGCTCGACGAAATCCCACGCCACGTTGGTTCCCGCGAGCGAGCGGATTTCCACCCGGCTCAGCAGGTGATGCAGCAGGTGCCCGAATTCGTGGAAAATGGTTTCCACCTCGCGATGCGTGAGCAGCGCCGGTTTTCCTCCCACCGGCGGCGTCAGATTCCCGCAGATCACTCCCAGGTGCGGGTGGAATCCGTCCGGCGTCGGCCCGCCCGTGATCAGCCCCTCCATCCAGGCGCCGCCGCGCTTGTTGTCGCGCGGATACCAGTCCGCGTAGAACCCGCCGAGCAGCAGCCCGCCCTGGTCGTGGACCTCGTAATAGCGGACTTGCGGATCCCAGACCGGCGCTCCCGGGCGTTCGGTCACCTGAATGCCGTAGAGCCGGCCGACCAAGTCGAACATGCCGGCCACTACGCGTTCCAGCGGGAAATACGGCCGCAGCGCTTCCTCGTCGAAGGCATACAGCGCGGCGCGCTGCTTTTCCGCGTAATAAGAGACATCCCAGGGCTGCAACTCCGGGGCCGCCGGGCCTTCGATCGACCGCCGGAATTCCAGCAGTTCCTGGTTCTCTTCCCGGAACCGCCGCTCGGTCTTGGTTTTGAGGTCTTCGAGAAATTGCAGGGCGCGCGCCCCGGTGTGGGCCATCCGGTCTTCCAGCACGAAGTCGGCGAAATCCCGGAACCCGAGCAGGGCGGCTTTTTCGCGCCGCAGCGCCAGGATCCGGCCGATCAGCTCGCGGTTGTTCCACGGCTCGGCCGTCGCGCGCACGTTGTACGTCTCGTAAAACATCCGCCGCGTGGCGGCGTTATCGAGATACGTCATGATGGCGAAATAGTCGGGGGCCTGCAAAGTGAAACGCCAGCCCTGTTTCTGCTTGCGTTCGGCGCTCTGGCGGGCGGCGGCCACCGCGGTGGGCGGAAGCCCGGCCAGTTCGCGCTCGTCGGTAATGAGGTATTCGAACGCGTTGGTCGAATCCAGAACGTTCTCGCTGAACTTGGTGGTCAGCTGCGCGATCTCGACATCGATTTCCTCCAGCTTCTTCTTCCCCGCCGGATCCAGGTCCGCGCCGTGGCGCCGGAACGTGTCCACCGTCTTGTCGACAAACCGCCGCCGCTCGCCCCGCAGCGCCTCCGCTTCCGCCGTCGCCGCGTACGATTTGATGGCCTGCCAGAGGCCCGCGTGCAGAGGAATTTTCGAGTAGAACGCGCTGGTTTGCGGCTGCACCGCGTTGTAGGCCGCCCGCAGTTCCGGATAGGTGGCGACCGATTCCAGGTGGCGCACCGCGGCCATGGCATGGTCGAGCGGTTCGGTCAGAATGTCGAGGGCGGCCATGGTGTTCTCAAAGCTGCGTTCGGCCGGGCCCGCGGCCAGCGACTCCAGGCGGCTGCCTGCCTCCGCCAGCAGGGTCGCGATCGCCGGCTCCACATCGCCGGCGCGAATCTGATCGAAGGGAATCTGGAACCGGAGCCCGAGTAACGGATTGGAGTAGCGGCTGCTGGACATGATTCTGAGAGTATCAGGTGAAGCCGGGCGGACAGGGGGTTTCCCTGCAAAATTCTACAAAATGGTTACCATAGAGAAAGCATGAATTTTGACCCGCATGGGGCGCGCCATGATGTGCCGTTGGAGGAGCGCCTGAATCTGTTTGCCCTGGTGATTTATGTTCCCGACCCGTTGGGGCGGTTTCTCGACAATCTGCGGCGGGAACTGGCGCCGCATGACAATCCGCACGCCCATGTCAGTGTTTTACCCCCGCGGCCTCTGCTGGTGGACTGGCCGGTAGCCTCGGCGCAGGTCCGCGCCTTGACGGATGCGTGGAACCCCTTCGATATCGAGTTAACCAACATCGAGGTTTTTCCCATAACCGAGGTGGTCTACATCGAATTGGGCGCGGGGGCCGCGGAACTGCGCCGGATGCATGCCGCGATGAACCGCAGCGTTCTGGATTTCGCGGAGCCCTTCTCGTACCATCCGCATCTGACGCTGGCGCAGGAAATCGTTCATGAAGACGTGCAGCGGCTGCGCGACACCGCCGCCCGCCGCTGGCGGGAGTACCAGGGCCCGCGCCGTTTCCGGGTGGAGCGCGCGGTGCTGGTCCAGAACACCGTGAACAACTGCTGGATCGACCTGGCGGAATATTCGCTGGGAGCGGTCCCGGTTCCGTAAGCATCCGTATACTCGCAAACTCCTGAGAACCTGAGTGGCCGCCCGCAACTAAAGAAACCAGAGGGTTGGCCGATAGAGGTATTGGAAGCGCCTTTTCGGGTGCTCAAGGAGTGGGTGGTGTATACAGTCGTGGTGTGCGATGCCGAGCCAGTAGCGATCGAAGGAGTCCGCAGCCTGCTGGAGAGTGCCCCCGAACTGACGCTGCGGGCGGCGGAAACTTCGCTGGATCATGCCGTCGCTACCGTGCGGGAACTGGCGCCATCGCTGCTGTTGCTAGACAAAGGGTTTGGCATCCACGCGGTGATGGACTGTCTCAAAGCGCTTCGTAACGCCCCAACTGGCGTGGTGGTCTGGGGGGTGCCGGTGACCGAAGCCGAGGGCTTGCGCTTCCTCCAATGCGGCGCTCGCGGGGTGATCCGCAAAACGGCTCCGGTCGAGCTCCTCAACGAGTGTCTCCATGCCGTGGCCGCTGGAGAAACCTGGGTCGAACCCGGCGTGCTGCTCACCAAGGAGCGGTCGCCGCGGCTCGCCCGCACGGCGCTCACCTCGCGCGAGATGCAGGTGATGGAACTGGTCGAGCGAGGCATGAAAAACAAAGACATCGCCGCCGAACTCGGCATCCGCACCGGCACCGTGAAGATTCACCTGAAGCACATTTTCGAAAAGACCGGCATCCGCGGCCGCTACGGCCTGGCGCTCTCGGGTTTGCAAGCAAAAGGCCTCCTCGCCCTGCCGAATCTCGAAGCTTCCCACCGTGATTCTGCTCCGCAACTTCGCTGATCCGGTTTCGCTGATACGATAGAGAACTGCATTTCCAAGGGAGGAATCGCATGTCTCTATCTCCGGCGCTGCGGCGCCTCGTCAAATTCACCTTAGCCGCCGGACTCTTCATCAGCCTTGGTTCGGTGGGGGTTGCCGACCTCAACCCCGCCGCGATTGCGATTCAGCTGCCCAACCAGATCAAATGGGTCGATCGCGGCAATGGCCAAGAAATCGCCAATCTGGTTGGCGATCCCGAGAAGCCCGGCTTCTACGTTCTGCTCAACAAGTGGCACCCGCATCACATGAGCCGGCCGCACTTTCATCAGAACGACCGCTACATTACGGTCCTGTCCGGCACCTGGTGGGTCGGCACCGGGCCCAAGTACGATCCCAACACCACCGTCGCGGTTCCGGCCGGCAGCTACGTCCGCCATTTCGCCAAACAGATCCATTGGGACGGGGCCAAGGATGTCGAGTGCATCCTGGAAATCGTCGGAGAGGGGCCGGCGACGTCGATTCCCGCGGAAGCGAAATAGCGGTCCTCTACAGCAGCCGGCTCACGGCCGCTGCCGCGCGCAGCACGCGGGCATCCTGCCCATGCGCGGCGGTCAATTGCAGGCCGAGCGGAAGGCCGTTGACGGGGAGCGGAATCGAGATCGCCGGCACTCCCATGGCCGTCCATGGCGAATTCATCCGCGGGTCTCCGGTCGAACTCAGTCCCTGGGGCGCGGGACCTGTGGCGGCGGGCGCCAGGATGACCGGAGCGGTTTCATAGCAGGCCGCCATCCGCTGCTTGCTGTCCGCGATGTACGCGATCGCCTCCTGGTAACGCCCTTCCGGAATCCGCAGGCCGTCCGTCACGAGTTCGGCGAGATCCAGGAGTCGATCGCCGTATTGCCGATAGCGCCCTTCGTGCGACCGCGCGCCTTCGTAGAACATCACGATCCTGGTTTCTTCGACGAGCCGCTCCAGCATGGGCGCGATCGAGAGAGGCTCGATACGCAAGCCCTGGCTGCGGAGTGCCGTCAGAGTTCCCCGAAATGCCTCGGCCATCGGCGGCTCCGCCGCGGGCAGCGGCTCTGGCACGCCGAATGTGAGCGGACCCGCGCCGTCCACGGAACGCCCCAGCGCTTGCCAGAGCAGCAGCATGTCCTCCGCGGTTTCCGTGAAAAAGCCGAGTGTGTCGAGACTCGGCGACATCGTCAGCAAGCCTTCTGTCGAGAACAGCCCAAAGGTCGGCTTGAAACCGGTCACCCCGCAGTAGGAGGCAGGCCGCAGGACCGAACCCAAGGTCTGCGTGCCGACCGCCAGCGGAGCCATCCCGGCCGCCACCGCCGCGGCCGATCCGCTGGAGCTGCCGCCGGGCGTGTGTTCCAGGTTGCGCGGATTCCGCGTGACCGCCGGGGTGCGATACGCAAACGCCGCGGTATGCGTTTTCCCCATCACGAAGGCGCCCGCCCGCCGCAGTTCGCGCACGAGCGCCGCATCCTCCGTTCCGCGCCGGCCCCGGTAAAGCGCCGATCCATATTCGGTCGGCAGTTCTTTGGTCTCGAGCACATCCTTGATCCCCACCGGAATGGCGGCGAGCGGCCCGTCTCCGCCAGCCTCCTCCGGGGATACGCACGCCCAAGCCTGAATGGCCGGATCCAAATTCCGGATGGCTTCGCGCGCCTGCCCGATCGCCTGCCGGCGTTTGTCGCGGTCGGCCTGGAACCATGCCGCGAGCGACCCGATCCGGAATCCACTGCTTGCCTGCATGCTCATCAATTCTCCTTCAACGCCAGCGCGGTCTGCTGGTCCTGCTGAGCCGATGCAGGGTCGCCCAGCAGCTCGTAAACCTGGCTGCGCAGTGCGTACAGATGCGCCTCATTGGGCGCCAGCCGGATGGCTTCATGAAAATCCGCGAGCGCCTCGCTCCAGGTTTCCGGCTCGCGCAACCGGATCTGGCCGCGGTACTGGTACGCCTGCCACAGCCGCGGGCTGACCCGGAGCGCTTTCGTCAGAACGGCGACCGCGTCCTTGGAGCGGCCTTCCGCCGCCAGAGAAAGCGCCTGCTGCAACGCCGTGGCATCATCCGCCAGCGACTGTCGCCGGCGGCCTCGGATTTCCAGGTAAACACCGACGCAGAGGCAAACGAACCCGAGTTCCGCCGCTTCCGGAAATCCCCAAGTCCCCAGAAGAACCCGGCTCGCCACCGGCAAACTCCCGAACAGCGCCGCTAAGCCGCACGCCGCCCGGCCCCATTGCAGCATCCGTGATCTGGTTCCCATGGGTGGCCGGTATCCCTTATACAGAATTTGCCCTAGTCTCCAACTTACCCCAGTCCCCGGCGGGTCCGAAGGTTCGTTTGACAACAGTATCCGCCGTTTCTATCATGAAAGTTCAATCGGTAAACCGTTGCAGCGCTCATTCTGGAGCGTCCGCATAACCCAAATGGCAACGACCACGTCTGTTTTGTCTGGGACATCAATATGATCAAAGTGGAAGGTCTGACCAAGCGATACGCTCGAACTGTCGCTGTTGACAACATCTCCTTCGAAGTCGAGAAGGGGCAGATCGTGGGTTTTCTTGGGCCGAACGGGGCCGGGAAGACCACCACGATGCGCGTCCTGACCTGCTTCCTCCCGCCCACCTCCGGTAAGGCCACGGTGGCCGGTTTCGACGTCCTCGAAAACCCCATGGAGGTCAAGAAACGGATCGGCTATCTTCCCGAGACTCCTCCGCTTTATCCGGAAATGGAGGTGGTCGAGTACCTCAAGTTCGTGGCCAAGCTAAAGGGGATTGCGTCCTCCGATGTGGGCCGCCGCGTGGATGAAGTCATGGAGCGCTGCTCGGTGGCCGACGTGCGCAGCAAACTGATCAGCAAGCTCTCCAAAGGCTATCGGCAGCGCGTCGGTCTTGCCCAGGCCATCATCCACAACCCCGACGTGCTGATCCTCGACGAGCCCACCTCAGGTCTCGATCCCAAGCAGATCATCGAGACCCGCGAGCTGATTCACTCGCTGGCGGGCGATCACACGATCATTCTCAGCACCCACATTTTGTCGGAAGTGGAGCACTCCTGCGAGCGCGTCATCATCATCAGCCAGGGAAAACTCGTTGCCATCGATTCGGTGGCCAATCTGACGGCGCGGCTGCGCGGCTCCGAAGCGGTTTCGGTGGAGCTCGAAGTCTCCGGCGGCCGGCCCAATCCCACCGAGGTGCAGCAGCGGCTCGAAACCGTCTCCGGCGTCAGCCGCGTGATGATGAAGGATTCGCGCGACAGCAAGCTGGTCTTTGAAGTCGAAAGCCTGCAAGGCCGCCACATTCGCGCCGATCTCGCCCGCACGGTCGTCAACTCCGGGTGGAATCTCAGCGAGCTGCGCTCGGTCGGCCTCAGCCTCGAAGACATCTTCCTGCAGTTGACCGCCGGCGAACAGAAAGAAGCCGACGTGAAAGAAGTTCAAGGAGCGACTGTATGAGAAGCGTTCTCCTGATTTGCCGCAAAGAGCTCAATGCCTATTTCGCTTCGCCGATCGCGTATCTGCTGATGGCGTTTTTCGCGCTGATTTTCGGGTTTGTCCTGTTCAACGCCACTCGCGATTTCATCCGTTTCAGCTTTCAGATGCAGTTTCAGGGCGGCGGCGCGCCCATGAGCATCAACGACCAGATCATCACGCCGCTGCTCGGTTTTTCGAGCACCATCACGCTGTTCCTGGTGCCGATGATTACGATGCGGCTGTTCGCCGAAGAGAAGCGCTCCGGCACAATCGAACTGCTGCTCACTTCGCCTATCAGCGATCTGCAGATCATTCTCGGCAAATGGCTGGGCGCGATGCTGCTGTTTCTCTGCATTCTGGCGATGTCGATGATCAACATCGCGCTGCTGTTCGCCTGGGGCAAGCCGGATCTCAAGCCGGTCCTGGTCGCCTATCTCGGACTGCTGCTGCAAGGCGGCTGCCTGCTGGCCATCGGCGCGTTCATCTCGTCGCTGACCAAGAACCAGATCATCGCCGGCGGCGTCACCTTCTTTGTCTGCCTGCTGCTGTGGCTGCTGAGCTGGGCCACCGCGAACGACACCGGCGCTCTTTCGCAGGTGGTCAATTACCTGTCCATCGTGACGCACTTCGATAACTTCTCCAAGGGCGTCCTGGAGTCCAAGGACGTCATCTTTTATTTGTCGATGATTTTCTTTTCGCTATTCATTACTTCCCGCGCCATGGAATCTCTGAGGTGGAGGTCGTAACATGCCCAACTGGATCAGAGCCCGGCAAACCAAGTACGCCGCTTACGCGACCACGTATATCGTGGTGATCCTCGCCGTGCTGGTGGCGGTCAATTTTCTGGCGAACCGCTACGACAAATCGTACGATTCCACTTCCAACAAGCAGTTCAGCCTCTCGGACCAGAGCAAAAAGGTCGTCAGCGGACTGAAGGGCGACATCCACATCACCTACTTCGACCGCGACTCCGCGTTCGCGGGCGCGCACAACCTGCTCGACCGCTATTCGAATATGTCGCCGAAGGTCCACGTGGCCTACATCGATCCGGTGAAGAAGCCGCAGCAGGCCAAAGCCGCCGGCTTCAGCCGCGACACCACCATCCTGGTGGACAGCGGCATGCGCAAGGAATCGGCCAAGAGCCTGACCGAAGAAGAGATCACCGGCGCCATCATCCGCTCGCTGAAATCCGGCGACCGCAACGTTTACTTTGTCAGTGGCAGCGGCGAGCACGCCATAGATGACAGCACCTCCGGGGATGGCTATGGCGCCGTCAAGAGCGCGCTGGAAGCGAACAACTACAAGGTGAAGACGCTTTCGCTGCTGGCCGGCGCCTCGCAGCCGGCGCCTGATGCGAAGACGACCTTGAACCTGGGCAGCGCGCAGGCAGCGGCCGCGAAGCCGGAAGTTCCCAAGGATTGCACCGTGCTGGTAGTGGGCGGCCCGCGGTTCGCGTACACCCAGCCCGAAGTTGATGCCATTAAGGCTTACGTCGAAAACGGCGGCAAGGCGTTGTTCATGCTCGATCCGGCCATCAAGCTGGGTAAGGACGACACGCAGGAAAACGAGCCGCTGGATGCGCTGCTCGAAAGCTGGGGCGTCACTCCCGATAAGGATCTCGCTCTCGATACCAGCGGGATCGGCCGCGTCTTCGGCCTCGGCCCGGAAGTCGCGCTCGTCGGCAGCTACGAATCGCACGCGATCGTCACCCCGATGAAGGACATCGCCACGGCTTTCCCTTTGGCCCGCACCCTGGAAATCAAAAACACGGATAAGACGACCGTGGACAAGCTGTTCTCCACCGGGGAGAACAGTTTCGCCACCAGCAACCTCAGTTCCGGCCGGATCACCATCGATCCGAAGAAGGACAAGCGCGGACCGCTGCTGCTCGCCGCCGCCGGCACGTATAACAAGACGGGCCGTTTCGTGGTGGTCGGCAGTTCCACCTGGGTGGGCAATTCGCTGATCCGGTTCAACGGCAATCGCGACCTGTTCCTCAACATGATGAACTGGCTCTCGGCGGACGAAGACCTCATCTCCATTCGCCCCAAAGAGCCCAGCAACCAACCGCTCAATGTCGATGCGCGGCGCGCCAGCATGATGTTCTGGGCGAGCGTGGTGTTCTTCCCGCTGGCTGTGGTTGGCATCGGCCTCGGGACCTGGTGGAAGCGGAGGTAACGGATGAAACCGAAGGGACTGATCATTGCCGTCGCGGTGCTGGCGGTGTTGGGCGGTCTCACCTGGTGGTCGAACAAGAAGCAGGCCGCGGCCAAGTCGACCGACACCACCGTCAAAATCCTTTCCATTCCGAATAACGATTTCCAGGAAATCCGCCTCAAGAAGGGCGGGCAGACGCTCGACCTGAAGGGCGGCGTCGGCAAGTGGCAGATCACCGAGCCGCAGGCGCTCCCCGCCGATCAGGACGCGGTCAGCTCCATGGTGACCACACTCGGTGCGCTCAATGCGGACACCGTGGTCGAAGACAAGGCGTCGGACCTCGGGGCGTACGGATTGGCCAACCCCGCGCTGGACGTCCAGGTTGTGCGGAAGAACGGCAAAACCGACGACCTGATGATCGGCGACGAGACCCCGACCGGATCCGGAAATTACGCCAAGCTGGCCGGCGATCCCCGCGTCTTCACCATCGCCAGCTACAACAAGACCAGTATCGATAAACAGGCCGATGATCTGCGCGACAAGCGCCTGCTGCCCTTCGATTCCGGCAAGCTCACGCGCGTTGTTCTCCAGGCCAAAGGTCCCGCTATCGAATTCGGCAAGAACAATGACGGCGAGTGGCAGATTCTCAAGCCCGGCCCCTGGCGCGCCGACGGATCGCAGGTCGATTCGCTCATCAACAGCCTGAAAGACGCCAAGATGGACCTTTCTGAAGAGGAGAAAGCCGCCGCCGCGGATTACGCCGCCGGGACCAAAGTGGCCACCGCGACCGTGACCGATTCCAGCGGCAATCAAACGCTCGAAGTTCACAAGAAGGGCGACAATTACTTCGCCAAAAGCTCCGTCATCGCCGGCATTTACAAGGTCAGCGCCGATACCGGGAAGAACCTCGACAAGGGCCTCGACGATTTCCGGAATAAGAAGGTGTTCGATTTCGGTTTCAGCGATCCGTCGTATATGATGATCCAGAACACCGCCTACACCAAGAACGGCGACAAGTGGATGTCCGGCCCGAAGACGATGGACAATACCAGCGTCCAGAACCTGATCGACAAGCTGCGCGATTTGACTGCCACCAAAGTGGTCGAAAGCGGCGGGGGCACGCCGGTCTTCGAGGCCGACGTGACCTCGAACAACGGCAAGCGCATCGAGAAAGTGTCCATCTCTAAACAAGGAGACCAATACTTCGCCAAGCGCGCCAACGAGCCCGGTGTCTATGTGCTGGATGGCAAAGTCGTCGATGATCTGCAGAAGGCCGCATCCAGCGTCAAGGAAGCCGCGCCACCCGCGCCGGCCAAGAAGAAGTAGCTCGTGAATGGCCTGCTGACGGACCTCTACGAGCTGACCATGGCGGCCGGCTATTTCGAGTCCGGCAAGTCCGCCGAGCGGGCCACTTTCGAATTAGCCATCCGGCGCCTGCCGCATAACCGCAATTTCGTCATCGTGGCGGGCCTGCCCGAAGTAGTCGATTTCCTTCTCAATCTGAGTTTCACCGGGGAGGAGATCGATTATCTGCGCGGACTGCCGCAGTTCCGCCTGGTTTCGCCGGCCTTCTTCGACTACCTCCGCGGCTTCCGGTTTACCGGCGACCTGTTTGCCGTTCCGGAAGGCACGCCGATGTTTGCCGGCGAGCCGTTGCTCGCGATCCGGGCTCCCGTCATTGAAGCGCAGATTCCGGAAACCTACGTGCTTTCTGCGATCACGTTTCCGACGCTGGTCGCTTCGAAAGCGGCGCGCTGTGTGGCGGCAGCGGGCGGACGCGACGTGGTCGAATTCGGAACCCGCCGCGCCCATACGGCCGAAGCCGGAGCGCTGGGCGCCCGCGCGGCTTATATCGGCGGCTGCGCCGGCACCAGCAATACGGCGGCTGGCTTTCGCTATGGCGTACCGGTGCGCGGCACGGCGGCGCACTCGTGGGTCATGGCGTTCTCCAGCGAGACGGAGGCCTTCCGCCACCTGCAGCGCGTGCTCGGAGACAACACGATTCAACTGATCGACACCTATGACACGGTGGAAGGCGCGCGCCGCGCCGCCCAGCTCGGCCGGCCGATCTGGGGTGTGCGCATCGATAGCGGCGATTCGCTGACGCTCTCGCGTCAGGTCCGGGCCGTGCTGGATGAAGCCGGCCTGCGCGACGCCAAAATCATGGTCACCGGCGATCTCGACGAGTACAAAATCCGCGACCTCGTGCGCGCCGGCGCGCCGATCGACGCCTTTGGGGTCGGCACCCACCTGGCCACTTCCGCCGACGCACCGTACATGAACGCCACCTACAAATTGGTGGAGCTGAATATCGGAGGCATCAACCGCTTCACCACCAAGTTGAGCGAGGACAAGATCTCGTTACCGGGCGCGAAGCAGGTTTTTCGCGAACCGGAGCGGGACGTGATCGCCCGCTCGGGCGAATGCGGCAAAGGCGAAGCGCTGCTGCGGCCGGTAATTCTGGGCGGCCGGCTGATTGAGCCGCTTCCCTCGCTCGATCAGGTCCGCTGCCGCGCCGCCGAAGCCATTTCGCGCTTGCCGGAGCCGCTGCGCGAACTGGATGAAGCGGAGCCGCCCTTGATCGTCTACAGCAAGGAGCTGCAGGCACTGTTCGACCGCACCCGCCGGAACCTGGCGCCATGAAGACCGTCTTCGTAGACGTTGATACACAATTCGATTTTCTCTACCCGGCGGGCGCTCTTTCCGTGCCTGGCGCCGAGCGGATCATTCCCGCGATCGAACGCCTGAACCGCCACGCGGCGGCGCACGCAATCCCGGTGCTCTCTACTGTCGATGCGCATGCCGAAGACGATCCTGAGTTCGCCGATTGGCCGCCGCACTGCATCGCCGGAACGCTCGGCCAGCACAAAGCCGCGGAAACCCTGCTTGAAAAACGCATTACGATTCCGAACCGCGAGTGTGAACTCCCGATCGAAGGCGCCGCGCAGATCATCATCGAAAAGCAGTCCGTTGATGTCTTCACCGCGCGAAACCTGCCGCGGATTCTTCAGATGCTCGCCGCCGACCGCTTCGTGGTCTACGGCGTTGTGACGGAAATCTGCGTCCGCAGCGCCGTACGCGGTTTGATGGCGATGGGAAAGCCGGTCGTCGTCGTGTCCGATGCCATCAAGGAGTTGCGCGCCGACGAGGCGGCCGCCACGCTCGAGGAAGTCCGCTCATGCGGAGGAGCCGTAGCCAGCGTGGCAGAGATCCTCTCCGCTGTTTGATACGAACGGCGGAGCTTACGACTGAAACGGCCGCTGCGCCTCTTCCAGGTCCGGAAGCCGGGACAGATCGGCCGGCGAAACTACGCGCTCTTTTTTCGGCCGGAAGCTCATGACCACCAGGAAAAGCGCCCCCGCGAGCAGCGAGCCGTCGCGCGCCAGCGTCAGCGGCGAGATCGCTTCGTTGGTGCTGAAGCAGCCGCAAGCGATGGTCTGGCCCTGGGCATAGGCACGCACCATCAAACCAAGGAACACGGCCAGCAGCGCGGATGCGGCCACGGAAGATATTTTGGGCAGGCGGCCGGTCACCAGCACCAGCCCCAGCGCCAGTTCGAACCACGGTAACGTGCGTGCCACCACCATCACCGCCCATGGCGGCAGGATCTTATAGGCGTCGATGGCCATGGCGAACAGCATCCAGGGATCGCGCAGCTTGGCCCAGGCGGCGTAAAGGAAAATCCCGCCGAGGGCCAGCCGGACCAGCCAGATCAGGACCGCCAGCGGCTTACTGTTTCGAGATGAGGTCATCGAAGAAACGCCGCAGCAGGTCGTAATTGAGGGAGCCGCCGATCGGGTACTTCCGCCCGTTGCGGATGATCAGCATGGTCGGGGTCTGGTTCACCCGCTCCCGCTGCCCTTCCTGGATGTCCTGCTCGACCTCGCTGAGGATCGCGGGATCCTTGGCGAGGGTTTGCACCTTTTTCTGCTCCGCCGGAGTCAAGACACTGGCCACGGTTTCGTACACTTTGCCCGATTCGGCCCAGGACGGCTGCGTCTGGAACAAAACGTCGGCCACCTGCTCATACTTGCCGACGCGCGCCGAAGCGCAGGCCAGGGCCGCGGCTTCCCGCGAGTGCGGGTGCATCGGGAGAGGAAACTCTTTGTACACCAGATAGGCCTTCCCGGTGTTGACGTAATCGCGCATGATCATCGGCAGCTCTTGCAGGTGCAACTGCCGGCACGCCGGGCACTGAAAATCGCTGAACAGCTCGATGGTGAGCGGCGCCGCCGGGTTACCGAAGGCTTTCGCTTTATCGATCTCCCCCGCGCCCGCCAGCGCAGGCAGCGTGGCCAGTAACAAGTAGACAGGCAGCTTCATGACCTTCTTATTGTACCCGGACCGCCGGTTGCAATACCGGCGCCGCCGTCTATCGCCCCGTCACCGCGATCGTCAGAAAATGAGCTTTAATCCAAGCTGCGTCGAGCGTGCGGCGCCGCTGCCGATTTGCGGGTTGGCGATCGCGACGTCCGGAGTCGTGGTCGAATTCCCGAAGCTTGAGGTCGATGTTGGATTGTTCCGGCCGATCCCGTTGTATGCCGGGTTGGCGTACGCGGTCGTGTTCAAAATATTGAAGAACTCCGCGCGGAATTGAGCGCTCAGACGCTCGGTAAACCGCCATTTTTTTGTGACCGAGAAATCCAGCAGATGCATCCCGTTTGCGCGGAACTGGTTGTTCCCCAGCGTTCCTAACGTGCCGAGAGCGGGCGGGATCAGCATCGAGCTTCCCGAGACGTAGCAGCCCCACTTTTGCAGCGCGCTCACCCCGCTCGGGCCAAAAGCGCTCGCCTGCGTGAGACAGCCGGAATTGGACGTCCCGGCGAAGTACGGGATGGTAACCGCGCCGCGGTGGCTGAAGTCGTCCGGGTTGCCGTAAAAGTTCCAGCGATCGGCGAATTCACCGGTCCCGCTGACATCGGTCGAACTATCAAGCACCGCCCAGGGGAGGCCGCTCTGCACGTTCAGAATCGTATTGAGCTGCCAGCCTTCCAGCATCTGCGCGTATCCCCTTTTTTCCGGAAGCGCGTAGGTGGCGCTCGCGGTCAGCCGGTGGCGCAGGTCATAATTGCTCGGGCCGTAATCGAGCTTTGGATTCAGGCTGTACATCGGCACGTTGGCGCCGCGCCAGTCGCCGGGACTCATGTCGAACGAGTGCGCGAACGTGTAACCCACGGTGTAGTTCAAGCCATGGGAGAGGCGCTGCGTCAAGGTCGCTTGCAGGCCGTTGTAGTTGCTCCGGTCCACGTTCCGAATCTGGTTGATGTTGGAAAGATACGGAAACTTGCCGTAAAAGGGCCGGCTCTGGTTTTCGCTGGCGGTGCTTGCCGCCGAGGGGTTGCCGGTCCATCCGGAGCCAAGCGCGGCCGCGTTGATATCCACCATCTCGGTCAGCAGCGATCCGTGATTCCCCACATACGACAGGTCGAGCGCGAGGCTCTGGGTCAATTGCCGTTGGACGCCGAAATTCCACGACGTGACATAGGGAGTCTGCAGGTGCGGATCCACCGCCAGAATCGGACATGGCGCTGCGGTGGTGCAGGTGACCTGCCCAGCCGGGAAAATCGGGCCGGCCAGCGTCCAGTTGAGTTGCGAACCGGTGAGCGTAACGGCGCCGGCCGTGATGTTGCCCGGGCCGGGGACTCCGTTGAGCAGGGCTCCGGTCGGAGTCGTGTTCAGCCCCGTGGTGACGGCCACGGTTCCCTGTTGCGACGTCAGCACGTTGAAGCCTTGCAGAACGTAAATCAGCGCGCCGCCGCCGCGGATCACCGTGCGGCCGCTCCCGGTCACGTCCCAGGCAAAGCCCAGCCGCGGCCCGAAATTGTTGCGGTCGGGCGCGTACGGGCTGCTCCCGATCTGTTTGCCTGCCTGCACCATCCCGAGGTTCGGATCGAAGTTGGCCAGGAGATTGTGGGCTTCCGTCACGGGCGTGACATACTCGTAGCGCAAACCGAGATTGAGCGTGAATCTCGGGTGGATCCGCCAGTCATCCTGCACGAATGCCGCATAGCCCCAGTCGCCGACGCTGACGTTTGGATTTCCCACGAAATCGACGCCGCGGAACGGAACACCCGAGATGAAGTTCTGCAGCGCGGTGGTGCTCCCACTCGCGCGGAAGGTAAAGCTGCCCTTTCCGGCCCGGTAGGTGCCGCCGTTATACACCATGCGCCGGATTTCGCCCCCGAACTTCAAGGCGTGCCGTCCATGTGCCCAGGAGAAGCCGTCGATGAATTCGTACGTGTGGTCCGGCCCCTGGATTTTCGGAAAATTGCCGCAGCACCCCAGTGATGAAAAACCTTGGATCGCGATCGTCGGAAATCCGCAGGATTGGGCGCCCGTGTGCAAATAGCTCGTATCCGGCTGCCCGATGGCCGCGCAATCTCCCGAGGTGCTGAACTGGTACACGCGGTTCAGTCCAAGCCGCGCTTCATTCACCATGCTGGTGGTTGGCAGCCACGTGTAGTGGATCCCGCCGAGCCGCGATTGATTCTCGGTGTAAGTGCGCCAGTAATCGTGGACCTGGTTCTGCGTGGCCAGCCCGGCAAAACTGTTCAGGAACAGTTCGCCGCTGATCACGTGACGCGGGCTGATGTTGTAGTCGAGCTTCGCCAGGCCATTGTCCGAGTGCATGTCCATCGGGATGACCGGCACAAACCCCACCGTCGGGCCCGATTGAAACAGGTTTTGCTTGGGCGACACCACGTTGCAATTGGTATCCATGCCGGCCATCGCGAGGCTGAGCGGGCTGCGGTTCGCGGCCGCGACGGAGTTGCACGCGTCCGTGAGACTGTTGCTGACGTTGCCGCCCAGGGATGCGGTGGTGGGAAGCAGCACGGTCGACGGCGCGCCCACCACCTCCCGCTGCCCTTCATACGCCAGGAAGAAGAAGAATTTATCCTTCCGGATCGGTCCGCCGGCCGTCGCGCCGAATTGTTCCAGGGCCGTTTCCTGCTTGGGTCCGCCGCGCGGGATAAACGGATTGGTGGCATCCAGAGCGCTGTCGCGGCCAAACGCATACGCGGTGCCATGCAGCCCGTTGGTGCCCGACTTCAACCCGATGTTCGCGATAACCCCCGGCTTCCAGCCGTACTCGGCTTTCGGGTTCTGCTGGACGTTGAACTCCTGGATGGAGTCGACCGGCAGCAGCGATGCCGTGTCGCCGGAAATGCCGGCCGCGTTGATCGCGCTTTGGGCGGAGAAGCCTTCGATGGCGTCGATGCCATTCAAGATGTACACGTTGTACTCGGGGCGGAGGCCGTTGGAACTCTGGCTCCACTTGCCGCCGCCCGGAAACGCCATCACTCCGGGGCGCAGTTGCAGCAGACCCATGAAGTTGCGGCCGTTCAGCGGCAGGTCGTTGATGACCTGATTGCTGAGGGTTCCGCCGAGCACCGCGCTGGTGCTATCGACCAGCGGAACCTCACCCGTCACGGTAAGGGTGGTCTGGGTGTCTCCGGTTTCGAGCGCAAAGTCGACGCGCACGTCCTTGGCGACTTCCAGCCCGATGTTTCGCCGCTCCACATTCTTGAAACCCGGTGAAGATACCCGGACGATATACTGCCCGGCCAGCAGATTGGGCGCGAGAAACTCTCCCGCTCCGTTGGTGGTCAGAGTTCGTGTGGTCCCGCGTTCCGCGTCGGTGATCGTGACAGTGGCATTCGGGATCACCGCCCCCGACTGATCGGCGACGGTCCCCAGGATTCGGCCGGTATCGGTCTGGGCCCACAGCGGGGCCCCGATGAGCGCGATGGCGATCGCAACCCCCACAAACCGCTTTTCCCTCGTTACACTGGCGCACACCCAACTCGTCAGACTCATGCAGAGTCCCCCTTTGTTGGGGAGCGACATTATCACACTCGATCGCCAGTGACAAGGCCCCAAAACGGCTCAAAATCCGGCGCTGAGTCGCTGGTGTGATCTTCGCCTATCCCGCGCTGCTCTCACTCGCCGCGGTGGCCAGAAACCGTTTCAGAGCTGGGCTCAGGTACGTGTTCGCGCGGCGGGCAAACATCGTCGGCACCACTGCCCGTACTCCCTTCAGCTTGTGCACCGAGAGCTTTCGGCCGTACGCGGATTCCTCGATGACGCGTTTCGGGAGCAGCGTAATGCCGAGACCCGCGCTGACGCATCCCAGGATTCCTTCGAGCGTCCCGAGTTCGATCTGCCGGGTGGAGTGCACGCCGCAGCCGGTCAGATACGCCTCCAGGTAGCTGCGGTAGGAGCAGCCGGCGCGGAAAACAAGAATCCGTACTTCGTCCGCTCCGGAGAGCGAGGCTTTGCCGCGAAACGACGCCGGGCCGGCGAGCACGAGTTCTTCGTCCCAGAGCCGGGTTTCTTCGAGCTGCGCGCTTCCCGTCCGGTCCGCCACGAAGGCGCCGTCGAGCCGGTGCGCCAACACCTGCTCCCGCAACTCCCGGCTCGTGCCGGTGCGCAGAACGACGTCGACCTGGGGATAAAGATCGGCGAACCGCATCAGAATGCGCGGCAGCCGGATCGCGGCCACTGTTTCGAGACTGCCGATCCGCAGCACGCCCGCGACCCGATCGGGTTCCTTCGTTCCCACGGAACTCTCGGCTTCTTCCAAGGCCTGCCGGACGCGCAGCGCGTACGGCAGCAGCGCCTCCCCCGCGTCCGTGAGTGAAACTCCCCGGCTGTGCCGGCTCAGCAATACCGTGCCGAGTTCGGTTTCCAGCCGCTTGATGCGGGCCGTGACGTTCGATTGCACGGTGTTCAGGACCTGCGCCGCGCGGGTCAGGTTTTGAGCTTGCGCCACTACTTCGAAATACCGAAGATCCAGCGAATCCATTGCATCCCCCGACATCAATTTAGCAGATGGCTCGTATCGTAAAGAATCGTTTTACAAGAACGCTCTCCTCGTGCGAAACCGGTAGTGTGGAATGAGGCACGCATCATGATTCGCACTCCGCTGACAGAATTGCTCGAGCTTTCGGTTCCGGTGATCCAGGCGCCCATGGCCGGCGGCGGCGACACCGTCGAACTCGTGGCGGCCGTGTCGAACGCGGGCGCATTGGGGTCCATCGGCGCGGCCTATCTCACGCCGGAACAGATTATCGAGCGCGGCAAGGCCGTGCGGGCCAAGACTTCTCGCCCGTTCGGCATCAATCTGTTCGCGCCGCTGGCTCCGCCCCCTGAAGATGGGGGATCGGCCGGCCGCGCGGTGGAAGCGGTAAGCCGCTACTTCGAAGAACTGGGGCTGCCCGCGCCGGCGCCGCCGAAACTCGCGGCTGCGAATTTTGATGATCAACTCGCCGCGTCGCTGGAAACCGGCGCTGCGGTCTTCAGTTTCACGTTCGACCTTCTGCCGCGTCCCGCGGTGGAACTCGTAAAGCGCCGCAAGTTGCTGCTCATGGGCACCGCTACCACCGTCAAAGAGGCGCAAGCGCTTGCGGAGCTCGGTGTGGATGCCGTTGTCGCGCAGGGAAGCGAAGCGGGGGGACATCGCGGCACGTTCGCGGCGGATTTCGCCTCCGGCATGATCGGGCTGTTGTCGCTGGTTCCGCAGGTGGCCGATGCGGTTCCGGTGCCGGTCATCGCCTCCGGCGGCATCATGGACGGCCGCGGCATAGCGGCCGTGCTCGCGCTGGGCGCCTCGGGCGCTCAGTTGGGCACGGCGTTTCTCACCTGTCCCGAAGCCGGCATCGCTGCCGCGTATCAGGATGCGATCCTCGCCGCCACCGAGGAACAGACCAGCATCACCCGCGCCTTCTCCGGCCGCCCGGCCCGCGGCATCGCCAATCGTGTGCTCCGCGATCTGGAGCGCGCCCCGGAAGCCGTTCTGCCGTTTCCTTTGCAAAATGCGCTTACCCGCCCCATGCGCACCGAGGCGGCCAGGCAGAACCGCGCCGACTACCTCTCGCTCTGGGCCGGACAAGGCCTGCGCATGGCGCGGCGTATGCCCGCGGCGGAGTTGGTTGCCGCCCTCGGAAACGAAACCGAAGCAGCTATCGAGGCGCTGGCCACCCGGAGGATGCGATGAACGCCGCGGCATCGATTTCCTTCGCGGAGTGGCTCGCCTGGAACGACGCCGAGGCCGCCCGCTGGCGTGCCTGGTTTCAGCGCCAGGATCCCGGCCTGCTGGATGTGCCGGTCACGATTGCCAACGCAGGCACCGTTCGCGGACTCCTGCTCCACATCTTCGGCGTCGAGCTGCGCCATGCCGAGCGTTTGTCCGGACAACCCGCGCTCACACCCGACGAACTCCTTCCTTCCGGCTCCGTGGATGCGCTGTTCTCGATCGGCGAGCGCGCCCGCGCAATGCTCCGCGATTATCTCGAGCGGGCAACTTCCGGCGATCTCCGCGAGGTGATCGCGGTGCAGACGCGCAGCGCCGGACCGGTCGAAGTCAGCCGGCGAAAACTCGCCCTCCACGTGTTGGTCCACGGCCTTCGCCATTGGGCGCAGCTTGCGACCGAACTGCGCCGCGCGGGCTTCCCGACGGACTGGCCGCACGACGCGATCTTCGCGAAGGAACTGGAATAGGCGCGTCTGGAGCGCGTCAGACGAATCGCCGCAAGTCCATCGGATAAATCTGAATTGCCTGGTCCTAGCCAATACCGGTACACTTGAATCCGCCTCCCCCAAAACATTTTCGAGGTGATTTGTGTTGACGGATCAGAGTCTGTCGGAAGCAGTCATTTTATTGCAGCGCCAGGAACTGGCGCCGGAGACGCGCGAGATCGTGGAAGAAGCGGCCCGGCTGCTGGCGGAAGGCCGCGAGGGAGAAGCGCGCGCGCTCATCGAAAAAGCCGAGGCCCTGGCGGCCATCGAACAGAATGGCGAGCGCATCGCGGATCCCAGCAGTGGGAAGGCCCGCAGCGACCGCAACGCCGCACGGGGCTTGCAGGCCATCGTCGCCCCCCTTGCCGCCAAACTGGCGGAAGGATTTACAGGCGTGCTGACCAGTATCCTGGAGGAGGTTCAAAAGCACGCCGGCGATCAGGTTCAGGTTGTGGCGCAGGCCCTGCAGGAGCACATCGACGATCTCGACGCCGCCATCTGCGACGTCGTCTCGGTGACTGAGCGCCTGCAGCAGCGCGCGACGGAGCAAGAGGCGACTCTCGATGGAGTGCAGCACGGCCAGCAGCAGCTTTGGGACGCCGTGCGCGGGTTGCATGAAGCGGACCAAAGGCAATCGGAGGCGGTTCACCACGTGACTCGGGCCAGCGAAGAACTCTCGCGCCACCTGGCCAATCAGGTGGACGCGGCGGCTTCGCGCTTCGCCGCCCTCGAAGAGCGCGTGAACGGGCTTGATCGCTTCGCCGAGGAATTGCCGGCGCAGCTTTCCGGCATCATGTCGCGGCTCGACGGCCACACCGAAGCGCTGCGCTTCCTGGAGCAGCGGCAGAGCCAGCGCGTTTCGCGCCTGAACCAGGTGCTCGAATCGCTGGCGGCTCTGCGCGAGCCCGAAGCTCCCGAACTCGCCATGCCCGCGGTGGCGTGAGGGCGCCGCTAGAGCGCGCCGCTTAGCCCGACGGTCACGGCGCCAAACGCGCCGATCGCCAATCCGGCAACCCGGTTCATCCACACCATCTTGCGATCGGTAAGGCGTGTGTGAAACCGGCTCGCCACCATGCTGAGTGAGATCCACCACAGCATGGCGCCGGCGAAAATACCGGCCACCAGAATGAAGCCGCTCCACCACGAACTCTGGCGCTGAACGCCTAACACCGAAAGTACGGCCATAAACGAAAGCACGGTCGTCGGATTGGTCAGGTTCAGGAGAAACGCTTGCGCCGCGTCGGTCCGGCTGGCGCCGCCGTGCGGGGTCTCTTTCGTTCCGCGCGGGCGGCGGAAGTAGTAGTGAATTCCGATGGCCATCAGGGCCAGGCCGCCGAAGAGCCGGATCCACAGTTCTTCGCGCAGCAGGAAACCGATGACGAACTGAACGCTGAACCCGGCGATCGCGCCGTACAGGGTATCGGCCGCCGCGGCCCCCAGGCCGGAACGGAATCCGGCCCGCCGGCCTTTTTCGAGCGCGCGCGAAATACAAAACAGGTTCACCGGCCCGACTGGCGCCGAGATCGCGAGCCCGGCTGCGATGCCTTTCAGAAGGACTTCCGGGGCATTCATACGGTTGCCGTGCTTACTGTGGATGCAACGCGGCGTCCGTTTGCGGCCAGGTTGCGTGTGAGAGATTACCGAACGCGGAGGCGCGAGGCTCACCCCGTGGTCTTCAATCCGCCCGCAATCGCGTTCACGGTGACAAGCAGTGGCGCAAGAATCCGTTCCGCTTCGCCGGCGCGATCGCTCCGCAGCGCTTCGCGCCACTCTCGCAGGAGCGCGATCTGCTCGCGGTGGAGGCGCAGCAGGGCGTGCCGGCGGATTGCGACCGCCTTGATGAGCCGGGGCCGGCGCCGGCTGCGGTTACCACCGAGAAGTTCATCGACAATTTCGCAGGTGCGGCGATACTCGGCGCTGATGCGGCCGAGAATGCGAGTCCGGAGTTGCGCGTCTTCGACGAGCGCGGCGTATTCGGCCATGATGGCTTCGTCGGCGGCCACTACGCTGAATTCCACGTTGTGTAGCAGGTAGGAAAGGAATGGCCACTGCCGGGCGCCGCGGAGCAGGGAAGCCCAGGCGGCCGCGTCGGATTCACGAACGCTCTGAAACGCGCCGCCGATGCCGTACCAGCCCGGCAGGTTGAAACGCGCCTGGCTCCAGCTGAACACCCAGGGAATGGCGCGGAGATCGTGGATCGTGCGCTGGCCGGTGCGGCGCGCCGGCCGCGATCCAATGCGGCTGCACTCGATGGCATCGATGGGGGTGGCCTGCGAGAAGAACTCCACGAACCCGGGCTCCTCGATCAGTTCGCGGTAGACGTGCCGGCTGATCGCGGCGGCGCGACCGACGGCGTCTTCCAGTTCCGGAGAAACGCGGCGCTCCGGTTCGCGGGAGTGCATCAGACTCCAGGACGTCACGCCGGCCAGCAGCCGCTCCAGATGAGTGGCGGCGGTCAGACGGTTGGCATATTTTTGCGAGATCACTTCGCCTTGCTCGGTGACCCGCATCTCGCCTTGCAACGTGCGCGGCGCCAAAGATTCGAGAAAAACGTGGGTGGGGCCCGCGCCGCGGCCGATGGTTCCGCCGCGGCCGTGGAAAAAGCGCAGCTCGACTCCGGCTTCCCGCGCCGCCGCCGACATCCGGATCTGCGCCTGGCGCAAATGCCAGTGGCTGGCCAGAATGCCGCCGTCTTTGTTGCTGTCGCTATAACCGATCATCACTTCCTGCAGGGGGCGCGCGCGGTTCTCCCGCTGCTGCCAATACCGGAGGGTGCGTTTCACCGCCGGGTGAGCCAGAAATTCCGCCAGCACCCGGCCGCTGTTTTCCAGGTCCTGAATGGTTTCGAACAGCGGCGTGACCGCAATTTCGTATACCGGGCCGCCGGCGGTGCCGCGGACCAGGCCGGCCTCGCGCGCGAGAAGGTAAACATTCAGCAGGTCCGCGGCGTCCCGGGTCATGCTCACCACGTAGGAGCCAATGCCGCCCGGACCATAACGCTCCCGCCAGTGGCGCACCAGCCGGAATAGCCCGACGCACGCATCGGCTTCGGCGGGCAGAGCGGCGGAAGAGACCGTGAACGGCCGCGGCGATTCCAGTTCGCGGTCGAGGTCGAACGCGCCATCCAAGCCCGCCAGCGCGCGCAGCTGCCGGATAGCCGCGGTGTGAAACGCGCTGCCCTGCCGCACATCCAACGCCGCCCCGTGGAAACCGTAAACGCTCACGAGGTGCGCGAGCGGGGCCACTTCCGCTTCGGCGAGTGGAGCGGCGCCGATCTCGCGGAGCGTGGCGGCAAGAAGCCGCAGGTCCTCCGCCAATTCTTCCGGTGTGCGGTAGCAATCGTCCGGCGAGCGCTCTTCGCCCGGCGGCGGCACGCGCCCCGCCATCAGACGGACCAGCTGCCGCCACGGTTCGTGGCGATATTCCCGGCTGGCGGCGCCGGCCGCCGAGGCGTACTTCTCGATGCGCGCGGACAGCGCGGCCGGCGGCGCCTGCATGGCGTCGGAGAGGCTCAGCCGGCCGGCCAGGGCGTGCAGCGAATCGCGCAACACACCGAGCGCGCTGGCGCGGAGGCTTTCGAGCGCATAGCGGGTCACCTCCGTGGTGACGAAAGGGTGGCCATCGCGATCGCCGCCCACCCACGTGCCGAAAGTCAGCCGCGGTTCGATGGGAGGCGCGCTGCCGGGGAACGCCCATTCCCAGGACAGCCGGAACCGCTCCGAGAGCAATTGCAGAACGCCGGGAAAGACCGACGAAACGTAATGCAGCGTGTTGCGGATTTCCGATTCCACGTCGGGCCGCTCGAGCAGGAGTTCGCCCGTCCGCCAAAGGCGTTCGAGAGCGTCTTCGAGCCGCCGCTGCAGCGCCTGTTGTTCCATCGGCGTCCTGGTCGGATTCTCGCGTTCGACGAGCATCAGATAAATCTCGCGATGCCGTTCGAGCACCGAAGGCCGCTTGGCCTCGGTGGGATGGGCGGTCAGGACCGGCTGCACGTGGATGCGCGGCAGGATGCGGCGGAGGTCGTCTTCGGTGAACGACGCCTTCCGCAATTCCCGCAGTTGATGCGGCCACGTGCCGGGCTCAACCGCCGGGCCGCCGGCCGTCTCGCGCATGCGGCGCGCCTGGTTGGAACGGTTCTCCTCCGCCATGGTGAGCAGCTGAAACGCCATGGAGAGGGCCTGCGACCCGCGCGGCGGCAGTTGTGCTATGGATTCGCCCGAAAACGCATCCGCGACGAAGCGCGCCAGCCCGCTTTCGCCGGTTCGCGCGAGGGCGGTTTGGAAGCAGCCGAGCAAAAAGCGGAAATCGTCGTCCCACTTCTTCAGCTCGGCTTCGAGCAGAGTGGTGCGCGCGGCCATCTATCCCCAGTGTTTCACGATGGCCGCGCGACGGGGTCAGCCCACCCGGGGCTCTACTTGCGTTCGCCGCCGCGCGGAGGAGCCGGGGGGAGGGTGCCGCCTTCGGCCAGGATCTTCATGTTTTCAAGCGCCTGGGTGAACTGCTGCTTGCGGCGGGCGATGTCGGCTTCGCGCGCGGCATCGTCGGGCAGCATCGAATTATCGAAGACCAGGGTGTACACCAGCTTCGACGTGGTGGCGGTGACGGGGCGCGCTTCGAGAGTACCGTGATAGAGGTTGTACGGGCGGCCTTCGCGCACCGGCTGCGTGTAAGTGTAAGAGAGCTCGGTTTTGCCCACCAGCACCTCATTGCCGATGGAGCGGACGGCGCCGAATTCGCCGTCCTTGCCGGACGTGATGGTGCAAGGGACCCGCAGCCACTCGCCGATGTCACAATACTTGCCGACGCGCTTCCAGACTTCGGCGGCCGGGCGGTTGACCATGATTTCCATGGGAATCGAGACGTAGTGCGGATTGGGGATGGCGAGCGGCCCTCCGGGCGGCTGGGCCCCGGCAATCTGGGCCAAACAAGCGAGAGCGAGCGTGCAGCCCGCGGCAATCTTGAACGAATTCGGCATGGCGCACATCTTGGCACAGCCGGCGAAGGGGAGTCAACCACCACCGATCAAAGGCCGCCGGCTAATACCGCGGACCGAACTGCGGCATTGGCCGGCGCGGAAGCACCGCCCACAACCGGCATCGCGAAGATCGATCACGGCATTCCGCGGAAATACGATATAATCCGCCCTGTCATTTTCGTCCAGCTTGAGGAGGGCTCGATGTTTCCGTCGTGGATCAAACGGTGTTTCGAGGCCGCGCAGATACTGGGAATGGGTGGTTTGCTGCTTGCCCTTTTCGTGTCGCGGGGCGCGACACAAGTTCGCCCGGCGAATTGGAATTGGGTCAGCTACGGCGGCACGATCGCCAACACCCGTTACGCTCCGCTGGATCAGATCAATGCCGGCAATTTTTCCAAGCTGCAAGTGGCCTGGACGTTTACCACGGCCAACCTGGGCCCCGTACCTGAAACGAACCTGGAAGCGACGCCGCTTGAGATCAACGGGGTGCTGTATTCGACCGCCGGGGACCGGCGCGACGTCGTGGCGATAGACGCCACCACGGGCGAGACGCTGTGGATTCACCGCGAAGACGAAGGCAAGCGCGCGGAAGTTTCACCCCGCCGTTTGTCCGGCCGCGGGCTGGCTTACTGGGCCGACGGCGACGACCAGCGGATCGTTTATTTCACGCAGGGATATCGCATGATCGAGCTCAACGCCAAGACCGGCCGCCGCATTCCCGGCTTTGGCGTGGATGGCGTGGTCGATTTGAAGCAGGATGACGATCAGGAGATCGACCCGATGAGCAAGGAGATCGGCATCCATTCGACTCCGGCGATCGGCCGCAATACGATCGTGGTCGGCGCGGCGCACCGCCCCGGCGGCGTGCCCACCAGCAAGACCAACGTGAAGGGATACGTTCGCGGCTACGATGTCCGCACCGGGCGGCGGAAGTGGATCTTTCATACCATCCCCAAGCCCGGCGAGTTCGGGTTCGATACCTGGCTGAACGATTCCTGGTCCTACACCGGAAATACCGGTGCTTGGGGGGAGACTTCCATTGACGAAGCGCGCGGCCTCGTCTATGTGGGCGTCGAAGCTCCAACCGGCGATTTCTACGGAGGGCCGCGCCCCGGCAATAACCTCTTCGGAGAAAGTCTGGTCGCGTTGGACCTGGAGACCGGCCAGCGCCGCTGGCATTACCAGTATGTGCATCACGGCATTTGGGACCACGACAACCCGTCGCCGCCGATCCTGGCGGATGTCGATATTCAGGGGAAGCGCGTTCCCGTCGTAGCGCAGTCCAGCAAACAGGCTTTTGTCTACGTGTTCAATCGCGAGACCGGCAAGCCGGTATGGCCGATCGAGGAGCGCCCGGTGGAGAAGGGCGATGTTCCGGGCGAGTGGTATTCGCTGACGCAGCCGTTCCCGACCAAGCCGCCGGCCTACGAAATTCAAGGCGTCGATGAGAGCGTGTTGATCGATTACACGCCGGAGTTGCACCAAAAGGCCTTGGAGATCGTGAAACATTACAAGATGGGTCCGATCTTTACTCCGCCCGTGGTGAGCAAGCCGGAAGGCCCGTGGGCGACCCTGGTTGCGTCGCTTTCTGGCTCGAACTGGTATGGCGGCTCGATCGATCCCGAAACCGGCATTATGTATGTCGGCTCCAGCCGGAATATCCTGGGGATCGGGCTGGTGCCCTCGGGGGATCGTTCCGATGTGGGTTACATTTCCGGCCGCGCGCCGGGCGCGCAGGGATCTTTGACTGTGGACGGCCTGCCGCTGGCCAAGCCGCCTTACTCCCAGATTTCGGCGATCGACCTGAAGACGGGAACCATTTTGTGGCACGTGCCGCACGGCGACACTCCCGACAACGCTCGGAACCACCCCGCCTTGCAGGGCCTGAATATCCCGCGGACCGGACGCGGCGGCGCGGCCATCACGCTCGTGACGAAGACGCTCTTGATTGCGGGCGAGAGGAGTGTGGCGACGCTTCCCGACGGACGCAAAGGCGCCATGCTTCGCGCTTACGATAAGGCGACCGGAAAAGACGCCGGCGCCGTCTACCTGCCGGCGCAAGCGACCGGCGGCCCCATGACTTACATGGTGAACGGCGTGCAGTATATCGTCATCGCGGTCGGCGGCCAGATCAACGGAAGCCCGGAGGCGGAGTTCATCGCGTTCCGGCTGCCCAAGGACGCGTCATAGTTTCGGTGACAGCCTACGAAACCTCGAATCCCTCTTGCCAGCCCGACGCTCCACATCCAGCAGTCATGATTCGTGGGCGACCACTCATGATCTGCGCTACGCGGAACGCCCCAGACGCCAACTGCCCCGACCGGTATCGGTTTGTGCGCGATTTGGTGCCGCGCTTCGAAACGGCGAGTCTTGCGGATCGTTGTAAGTAGCGCGCCCCCCGCGGCCCTCAGGCATCCGCCCAGTTCCGGCGCTCGACGAAGGTTCGGGGCTCGTAGGTCCTGCCTTCGGCCAGCCGCTTCTGCTCCCGCAGGCTGGCCCACAGCACAACGGGTCCGAGGAGACTTCCCACCACGCGGCTCAGGACCCCGAATTCGCCGCGCAGTTCCTTCCGGAACTCGCGGATCTGCCGGCTCATGCTCTCGTTCGTCTGCCGAAGCTGCCGCTCCATCGCCCATAGCAGGCCGCCGTAACCGGTCTTCAGCGAACGGATTTCCCACTCGAAGCGTTGGCGAATCCGCGGATCCGGATCGCTTCGGTAGCGTTTCCAGCCTTGCAGAGTCGTGCGGCAGATGCGATACAGGCTCGGGCCGTTGCGCTGGAAGTCCCGCCGGAACGCCCAGTCCAGAAACCGCTTCGAGTCGTCGCGGGAAATGGCGGCGTGCTCGAAATTGAACCTGTGCTGCCCATGAATGTCGGCCAGGTCGACATCCAGCAGCCGCCCGCGCACTTCCATCTCCCGGTAAAGCGGTGTCCCCGGCACCGGCGTGTAGAGCATGAACTGGTGGAAATCGGCCTCGTGCGACACCGCGTGTTCGATTTCTTCCGGCAAATTCTGCGGCGTGTGGTGTTCCAACCCCACGATGGTCGAACCGAGCAGCTTGATTCCATGCTCATGCAGCTCTCGCGAAAGCGCCACGGTATCGTGGCCCTGCAGCTTCGAGTAAGCGGAGTGCGCAGATTCCAGCCCCATCCAGATCCAGGAGACCCCGAGTTCCACCAGTTCGCGCATCGTGTACATCCGGATGGCGTTGGCCGACGAGAAGACGTAAAGAGCCCACGGCTTGCCGGCGGCTTTCATCCGTGCGAGCAGGTCCAGCGCCCGCTGGCGGTGCAGCAGAAAATTCTCGTCCATCAGAAAGAAGGAGCGCACGTTCAGCGACTTCTCTGCTTCGCACATCACCCGGAACAGCTCGTCGCCGGTTGAATAGAAGTTCAGAAATTTCCCCTTGCCGCCGAAAAAGGCCGACGTGGTGCAGAAATTACACCCCAGGGGACATCCCACCGAAGGAATGATGGTCGCTGCCGTGTCGCCCGCGCTGGCCGGCACCTTGATTCCCATGGTGCGGATATCGAAGGCGGAAACAATATGCGGATGCCGGATGGGCGCATTCACGTCCTCGCCCAGGAAGGCCCGCATCCACGCAATCCCGTCGCCTCGCACAATTTGGTCGGCGTCGATCATGCGCTCGATACCCGGGATGGCGGCCACGTGCCCTCCCACCACGATGGTGGATTCGGGCGAAAGGGTCCGCGCCATCCGGCACATCTCCCGCACTTTGCCGATGTTCACGACGATCGACGAGATCCCGATAATGTCGTAGTGATGGCGGGCCAGCTCGCGCGCAAACCGCTCCCGCGTCGGGAAGTCAAGGAGCGTCGACGGCGCGGAGAGATTCTCCTGGATCATCAGGATGCCCCACGACCGATGGAACATACGGACCGAAAACGCCCCCTGAGCGCGCGTCACCTGGTTGTGGTACAGCTCCATCGGATTAATCCGGCGGCTGCCGAATTCATCATCCTGGGCGTACGGCCCGAATACAGAAGTCAACAGAACTCGGGCGCGGTTGCCCTTGGGGTGAACAGTCACGGGTCCACTTACCTATCCAGCCTTGAAGGTACCGCAAAGCAGAGATTCAGATGTAATAGTATTGTAATTTCAGGTAGAGGATCGGCGACGGGACCGGGAAAATTTCCCTATTCCGCCGCCAGAGAGGGCGCCGGGCCCTCAGCGCTGATCCACCACCACCTTGCCGCCCTTCAGCACCACTTTGGTTTTCAGCATGTACTGAATTCCTTCGAGCGGGTTGCCGTCAAGCAGAATGATATCGGCTAGTTTGCCCGGTTCGAGCGTCCCGATCTGATCCGACATGTGCAGGTATTCCGCCGTGTTGGGCCCCATGATCCGGATGATGTCCGCCATCGAGAACATCACGCTGTACGATTTCAATTCGTGCTCGAGCACCACGAGATCCGCATAGTTCTGATCCGTGCAGTAACCGAGCGCCATCCCGCCGCTGGCATCCCAGATGGTCCGGCCGTTGACCAGCGCGTAGCCCGCTTCGGTGCCCATCGCCTTGCCGTTCGCGTCCCGGTTGGCGCCGGCAATCGCCTCCGGCCACGCCTTGCCGTCCCGGAATCGCGGCGAGTCGTCCCGGGGAAACGTGACCGGCGCGGGCGGCGGAGATTCGCGGTCGATGATGGGAGCGCCGAAGCCGATCGTTCCCAGAACAATGGACCCGGTAGACGCCACCTTCGCCGCCGCTTCATGGCTCACCCAGTCCTTGTTCGGAAGGTGCACCAGCCGGCGCACCCCCGCGTCGATCGCGGCCACCATCGCCGGCGTGCTCACCGCATGGACATTGACCTGCACCCCGGCTTTGCCCGCCTCGTCGACCACCGCCTTGAGCACTTCGATCTCCTGCGGCGTCGCACCCGGCACCGGCGTAAGCGCGATTTCTCCGGTGTGCTTGATTCCTTTCGCCGCCATGGCGCGCACCGCCGCCCGCGCCTCTTCGGGAGTGCCTCTCAGGTTCACGCGCTCCGAGGGAATGATGCGCGGGCCGTTGATCATTCCGGATTCGATGTGATCCCGCAGTATCAGATTGCCGTCGCCCGGCCCGCCGCCCGAGAGCACCGTCGTGTACCCGGCCTCGAGCAACGATTGCATCTGCGCTTTTTCGTTGGGCCCCGTATTGATGTGCTTATGCGCGTCGATGTAGCCGGGCATGGCGCTCATGCCTTTGGCATCGAGGATCTGCAGCCCCCGCGTGTCGGCCGCGCCGGCGCCGGCGGAAACGATCTTTCCGCCGCGCACCACAATCGTGCCGGACGGAATGACCGTGCCGTTGCCGACTATGATGCGCGCGTTCGTGATCGCCACATCCTGCGCGGCCAGTGTCAAAGGCAAACACGCCGCCGCGGCTGCCAGCCACGGCACGAGACGATAAGGCAGGGCTTTCATTCAATACCTCCCAGTTCCAACAATGGAGATCCTCTACGGTATCGCACTCTCTGCGTGCCGCGGGAAAACCGGGACAGCCTGATCCGCGTCACTTCGGTACACAGGCTCCTCGGCGGCGCAGGAGCGGTGAGCGCCCACGTCTTCGGATCGAGCGAGACCGCCCGTTTTAACGCTGGAAGCCCAATTCCGCTTTAAACGCCTGCAGCGAGTTGTAGACGATCGGGCAATAGCATGCGCGGTCCACCATCTGCCACATCCGGCTGGCAATTGAGCCGGCGCCGCGCACTAGGTGCGGAAAGCGCTGGCAGGCATCCGGCCGGGCTTCATAGACCGTGCACTCGGTGCCGTTGAGGAACACGCAGCCGGTTGCCTCGTGGCGCCGGAGCACCCGGCCTTCTTCCTCGCTCTCCATCGTGTATTCCGCCAGGAAGCGCGCCGGCGGAATGCGTAAATGTCGCGCCAGCCGCTCCACGTCGCGTTCGGTCACAATGGCGGTGGCGACTTTGCAGCAGTTCGCGCACACGGTGCAGTCGATCTGCTCTTCGATATCTTCGGCGATGCGGCGCAAAATGCGGTCGGAATGGTCGTGCGATTTCATGAAGCGTCGGAACCGGAGGTTCTCTTCGCGCTTCTTTTCGCCGAGCAGCCGGATCTGCACCAGGTCGGTAATCACGGGGTCAGGTCCGTTTCGCCACGATCAGGGTAATGTCGTCGGCCTGCGGCGCCCCCGCCGCGAATCGGCTCACCGATTCCGTGACCGCCTTGACGATTCCTTCCGCGCTGTCGCCGCGCCGTTGTTTGACCAGATCAATCAGGCGCTCCTCGCCATATTCGTTTTCGGCCGTGTCGGTGGCTTCGGTCACACCGTCGCTGTAGATCACCAGCAGGTCGCCCTTGCCGAGCGTTGCCTGCTGCTGGGGATATTCGATGACCGGCAGAATACCGAGGACCGGGCCGCCACCTTCCAGCATTTCGATTTCGCCGGAAGCGCGCACGATGATTGGCGGGTTGTGTCCGGCGTTGGCGAACGACAGGGCGCCCGTTGCGGGATCGACCAGCGAAATGAAAAACGTAATGAAGCGGTTCGACGGGCAGTTCGCGCAGGTGATTTTGTTGAGCCGGGTCACCAGGGTCGCGAGATCGTCGGGCTCCTGGACCAGCACTTCCAGCCGCGCCTGCAGCCCCATCACCATCAACGCCGCCGGCATGCCTTTCCCGGAGACGTCGCCGAGCGCCAGCACCGCGCGGCCGTCGGGATAGGGAAAAAAGCCGTAGTAGTCGCCGCCCACCGTCCGGCAAGCCATGTTGAAACCGGCCAGGTCGAGGCCGGGGATTTGCGGCGCCTGCTCGGGAAGGATACGCTTCTGGATCTCGGCCGCCTGCGCCAGATCGCGCTTCATGATCCGCTCGGCTTGTTCGATCTCCACCAGGCGCGCCGTTTCCAGCCGGGTGGCCGCGACGTTGGCCATTACGGTCAGCAGGTTCAGGTCGTCCGCCGTGAATTCGCGCATCAGCGACGGCGAATCCACGTAGATCAAGCCGATGATCCGGTCCTTGGTCTGCAGCGGCACCGCCATCATGGTGTGGACCTTCTGTTCCACGATGCTCAGCCGGCTGCGGAAAGCATCATCCAGTTGCGCATCGCGCACCAGCAGCGAAATCTTTTGATTGAGCACGCGGTCGCGGACGGCCGTCGAAATCCGGAATCCGTCGCCCTTGTGGGCGCGCGGCACGAGGTTGTCGCCTTCCAGCGTGAGGACGACGCCGCGCTGGGCGTTCACCGCCTTGATCGCCAGACCGAGGATGACCGGGAACAACTCCGGAAGCGGGCGGTTTTCCGCGAGCTCGAGTCCCGCCCCCACCAGCGCTTGCAGCGCCGCGGATCCCCGGGCCCCCCCGCGCGGCTCGAACGCGATCGTCTGGTTAGCGTTCTCCAGACTGGTCACGACCGTCGCCGAGGTCGGGCTGGTCGTATCGTCCTCCCTGTCAAAAATGACCACGCCCGGGCCGGGGCCCTTGGAATCCGGTCCAAAGACGACCGTGATGTGGCCGGCGGTGATGCGGTCGCCCGGGCGGAGGACCAGCCGGGCCTTGAGCGGGATATTGTTTACAAAGGTGCCGTTTTTGCTACCGAGGTCCTGGACGGTCCAATCGTCGCCTTCGGGTTCGAAGACAAAGTGCTGGCGCGACAGCCCGGCATCCTCGGGAAAGCTGATCTCCGCGGTGCTGGAGCGGCCCACCGAGAGACGATCGCCGGCCAGGGGAACGGTCTTGATCTGCCCGTCGGGACAGTGGATTACAAGTTCGGGCGTGATCGTCCGCGGCATGCAGCTGTTTGCAAACAATTATATTCGATGGACCAGCCGGCACGGAGCAGGACTATTTTTGACAGCCGTTTGCCTCCCTGGACCTTGACACGTAACCAGTTCGGGATGATGATCAGTCTTTAATTCCAATGCCCTATGGTGCGCCCGTTCGCCTGAGAGGTTGATGCTCATGAAGAGAAGACAGTCGGTGTGGGTGGCAGTTCTGGCGATCGGCTCGGCCGCGCTGGCAGGCAGTCCGGCGGCGCACGCCGCCAGTTCGGACGAGGAACTCATCAACGGTATCCGTTCCATCACGAATGCCTTTTCGCTGATCGAGAAAAACTTCGCCGACCCGGTCTCTTCGGAACGCGTCCTGTACGAGGGCGCCATTCCGGGCATGCTGCACACGCTCGATCCGCACTCCAATTTTTTGGATCCGGAGGAGTGGCGGGAAGCACAGCGGCGGCAGAGCGCGCAGTACTTCGGCGTCGGCATGGAACTGACCACCGACGGAGATGCCGTGGTGGTCGGGCAGCCGTTCCCTAATTCTCCGGCGGCGGCGGCCGGCCTGCACCGCGGCGACATTATTATTGGGGTCGACAAGAACGACGCGCACGGCCTCGAACTGGGGCAGGTGGCGAATCTGCTGCGCGGGCCGCGCGGCACGCAGGTCACGGTCACGGTGCAGCGCGAGGGGTATTCCCAGCCGCTTTCGTTTACGGTGACGCGCGCGGCGATTCAGACCAGCCTGGTGGATGCATTCTGGCTGAAGCCGGGGATCGCGTATTTAAAAATTACGAGCTTCGAATCGCAAAGCGTCGCGCCGGATGTCGAAGCGGGGCTCAAGAAGCTCGGGGAGTCCAATATCAACGGGCTGGTGCTGGACCTCCGGGAAAATCCGGGCGGGCTGGTGACCGAAGCGGTTTCGGTGGCGGGGCGCTTCTTGCGACCGGGCCAGACCGTGGTTTCGCATCGGGGCCGCGCCGAAGCCGAGCAGGTCTTTCGCGCCAAGCCGCAGCCCGATGGCCAGAAATATCCGATTGTCGTGCTGGTGAACCGCCGGTCCGCTTCGGCCGCGGAAATCGTAGCCGGGGCGCTGCAGGATCACGACCGCGCCTGGGTGCTGGGCGAAACCACCTTCGGCAAAGGCCTCGTGCAGGGACAATATGAGCTTTCCGAAGGCGCCGCTCTGGTGCTCACCATCGCGCATTACTATACGCCGAGCGGCCGCCTGATCCAGCGCGATTATCAGCACCGTTCGTTCTTCGACTATTACTATGCCGGGCGCAACGACGGTCCGAACCTGGCGGACGTGAAAACCACCGATAGCGGCCGCAAAGTCTTCGGCGGCGGCGGCATTTCGCCCGATGAACAATACGATCCGCCGCACTACAGCCTGTTCGAGCGGCGGCTGGCCGCCTCCGGCGCATTCTTCCATTTTGGGTCGTTGTATTTCAGCGGCCGTAACCCGCAGCTTCCCGAAAACTGGGTTCCGGATGATGCCGCGGTCGAAAAGTTTCGCGGGTTCTTGCGCGACCTGCAATTCCCGTTTACCGATCAGGAATTTTCCGCGAACCGCCAGTTCATTTCCGACCAGATCCGGTTTGAGCTGTACCGCCGCGCGATGGGCCGGCAGGAGGCGGACCGCGCGGCTATCCAGAGCGACCCCGAAGTCGGCCGCGCCATCGACAGCATGCCCAAAGCCCAAGCATTGTTCCAGGAAGTGAAGCGCGTGCTGGCCCGGCGCAATCCGCTCCGCTGATAACGTTAACCGGCCGCGGCGATCAGCTGCCCGTTTCACCCGGTACCGCGATAGCGGCGCCAGGACTGTTCCGGCGCGCCCTGCCGTGCGACAAATGCACCAGGGAACTCCTATGCGCTATCGGACACTGTCGTTGCAATGCCATTGTGGACAGCCCAGCAGCCGGATCCGCGAGATCGGTTTCACCGCCGACCGCCAGTTGGTGGTGCATTGGCGCTGTTCGGAGTGCAAGAGCTACGTCTACGGCGTGAAGCCGCTCGACGACTGCTACCAGATCTGCCCCACGCCGGAAGAACTCGGCGAAACCGGCGAAGAACTCGACGCGGCCGTGCAGAAGACCGACACGGAATTTCTGCAGAAGCTCGGCGTGAAATTCCCGGAAGACGAAGTCTCGGGAACGGTGTAAACGCTAAAATCGGTCAGCCTGAACTGCGCAGTTTTTTGTGCGACGCATGCAGGCGCGGACAAAAAACTGCGCAGTTCAGGCTGACCGATTTAACCGCTTGGCGTTAACTCCTGGCCGGCCCGCTGGTTAACGAAAGGCAGCGTTGTTCCGGCCGGCGCCTCCGCGAGATCATCTCAGGGGAGCCCCTTACTCCTTGTTTTTCGGCGCGCTTCCATTGGTTTGGACTCCGATGTCGAGAGTCAACTCGCATGACTTGTTCACGAGGCCAGAGGACGGCGGCTGATACCCCACGATCGTTATTCATCGTGTGCCAGGCGGAGTTCCCGCAATGAACCGGAATCAACCGCGGATGGCCGCGGCCGGCTGGGCGCTGGCGCAGTGGGCCGGGCAAGTCCGCGGGTTTGCGACCGAATCGTTCGGCTTCGCGCCGGACGAGGTCGCCCGCATTCTGGACGAAGTCTACGCGCGCGGCGACCGGCTCCTGACCTTTGTATTGCTGGGCTGCTGGCTGCCGGCTCTGGGACAAGCCTGTTTTTCCGAAACCTGGACCGCCGCCGTGGTGACCGGGGCGGCGGCCAACGGCGGATTTCTTGCGGCGCGGCTGCTCGGGCCGCGCACTGGGGTGACGCGCTGCACGGCAAGCGTGGCGCTCCAGGCCTTCACCGCGCTCTACGTCTATCAATCGCGCGGCCTGCCCGAGACCTATTTTTGGTTCTTCCTGGCGCCGGTGATTTTGATCGTGTACCAGGACGCGTGGTGTCTGTGGCCGGGGCCGGTGCTGTTTGCCGCGTACTGCGGCTGGTTCGCGCGATTCGGAAACGGCGCGCCGCCGCTGTTTTTGAGCCAGCCTCTCGGCGCCAGCCGGCTGATCCCCGGCTTTGCCATCGCTGCCATTGCCGTCGCGCTAGCCGGCTATTGGGCCGTGCTCCAGCGGCGGCAGAAACTCCATGCCAAACGCCAGGCCTGGGCGCTGGCCGCCAGCCAGATGGCCATGAGCCAGGATATGGCGCGCCGCCAGGAAGCCGAAGAAGTGCTGAAGCAGTATGCCTCCGAACTGGAGGCCGCGCGCGCCGAGCAGGAACGCACCGCCGAAGAGCTGCGCAAGCTGGTGATCGAACTTGAGGAATCGCGCGCGCGGGCCGAAAGCGCGGCCAACGCCAAAAGCCAGTTTCTCGCCAACATGAGCCACGAGATCCGCACCCCGATGAACGGCATCATCGGGATGGCGGGGCTGCTGCTGGACACGCCGCTTTCCGCCGAGCAGCGGGATTTCACCGACACCATCCGGTATTCGGCCGAGAGCCTGCTGACCATCATCAACGACATCCTGGACTTCTCGAAAATCGAAGCCGGCCAGATGGTGATCGAGCCGGTTCCGTTCGACTTGCGGGAGATGATGGAAGAAGTCGGAACTCTGCTGGCCCCCCGAGCCGGCGCCAAGGGCCTCGAACTGGTGGTCCGGGTGAAGCCGGACGTGCCGCGCTACGTGCTGGGCGATTCCGGACGCATCCGCCAGGTGCTGCTGAACCTCACCGGCAACGCCATCAAATTCACGCCTTCCGGCTACGTGCTGCTGGAGGTGCTGTGCCCCGCGGTCAATGACACCGAGTGCTGCCTGCGGTTCACCGTGCAGGATACCGGCGTCGGCATTCCGGCCGATAAACTCGACGTGATTTTTCATGAATTCGCGCAGGCCGACGCTTCGACGAGCCGCAAATTCGGCGGCACGGGCCTGGGACTCACGATTTCGAAGCGGCTGGTGGAACTGATGGGCAGCGCGCTGGAGGTGTCGAGCGAGGTCGATATCGGCTCGCGGTTCGCGTTTACGATGCGGCTGCCTCTGGCGCGGGCGGAACAGCAACCCGAACGCGGCCGTCTGGAGCAGTGCCGCGTGTTGGTGGTGCATCCCGAAGGACTGGCCCGTCAGGCGCTGGGCGAACACCTGGAGGCTTGGCGCATCCGGTGTACGTACGCCGGCAGCGGCGCCGAAGGCCTGCGGGTGCTGGCGACGGCCCGCCAATTCGGCCGCGGGTTTGACGTGGTTTTGGTGGCGGCCAAGCTCCCGGACATGGAGGGGCTGGACTTCGGCCCGGCGGCCAAGAAGGTGGCGGGCGGCGCGTTGCTGGCCCTGCTGACTTCGACCGCCGATTTCGCGCTGGCGCCGCCGTCGGATTCGGGCTTCACCCGGACCCTGCTGACCCCGGTCCGTTCCTCGCTGCTGAAGGGACTACTTGCCGAAGGCATGCAGCGCAGCGAACTCCAGGAACCCAACGCAGCCGCCGCGGAGCCATTGCAGCCGGCCGCTCCGGTGTCGCGGACGCAACGGGTGCTGGTGGCCGAAGACAACACCATCAACCGGCGGGTCGCGCTGTTGCAGCTGCAACGGCTGGGCTATCACGCCGACGCTGTCGCCAACGGCCGCGAGGCGGTTCAGATGTGGGAACGGTTTCCGTACGATGCGATTTTGATGGACTGCCAAATGCCCGAGATGGACGGGTACGCCGCCACCGCGGCCATTCGGGAGCGGGAGCGCAACGGGAGTCACATCCCGATCATCGCCCTCACCGCTAACGCGATGAAAGGCGATGAAGAAGTCTGCCTGCGCGCGGGCATGGACGGCTACATCCCCAAACCGGTGAACTCGGAAGCCCTGCGGGAGCTGTTGCTGCAGCACATCGGGCCGGCGCGCCGGGAGGCGACGGTGGAGTCTTCGGAGGAGGTTGACGTTGGATAACAATCGGGGCGGCGGGGTAAGGGAACCGACAGCAGCAGCCGATAAGGAACGTAGGAGGCGATTGCTGTCCAACGCCATGGAATCCGCGGGATTCCCTTTGGAAAACAGCTATGCCGCTGGATATGAACGGGATCTGAAACCGTGCCGGCTGAACTGTGGGCCTGACGCGGCGCCAGCGGACGATGTGTGCAGGAACTTATGAGCGCCTTACTTGAACGAGCGGCCTCGGTTTCCGGGAGCGGAAACCGCCGCACTCGGCCGACCGCGCGCGTATTGACGCGGGCGGCTGCCATCCTGATCCTGGCTGCCGGGGGTGTCTCCGCCGCGCCGGGCGAAAGTCTCATCACGGCGGCTCCGGAACCGCAGGACGCGGTCGCGGCCGCGCGCACTCTGGCGACGAGCGGGCATCGCGCCGAAGCGCTGGAGCTGCTGAACCGCCGGCTGGCGGAGAAGCGCACCGACAGCGACGCACGCACCTTGCGCGGCATCATTCTTTCCTGGGAAGGGCGCTATGACGAGGCGCGCCGCGATCTGGAAATCGTGCTGGCGCAGCACAAGGATCACGGCGATGCCTTGCCGGCTCTGATCAACGTCGAAATGTGGTCGGATCATCCGGAACGCGCCGAGGAACTGGCGCGGGAAGCGCTGCGCCGCAATCCAAACAATCCGGATTTATTGCTGGCGCGGGCCAAGGCGCTCAAGGCCATGAAGCGCAACCGCGAAGCGCTCGATGAAGTGCAGCGGCTGTTGCTGGTGGACCCCGGAAATCAAAAGGCCGCGGCCCTGCAACTCGATCTCGGCGATTCGCTCCGGAAATTCACCGCGAGCATCGATCACTCCACCGAATGGTTCAGCGATGGGCGCACGCCCTGGAGCGAGGAACAGGTGCAGCTGAGCCGCGCCACGAGTTTCGGTTCGGTGGTGGCGCGCTTCGATCGCGCCAGCCGCTTTTCCCTCGCCAGCCAGATGATTGAAATCGACGCCTATCCGCACATCCGGGCGGGCACCTACGCTTATCTGAACGTGGGGTACTCGCCGGATGCGAATTTGTATCCGCAGACGCGGCTGGCGGCCGATCTGTACCAGAGTCTGGGGCACGGCTACGAGGTTTCCGGCGGGCTCCGCCAGTTGCATTTCGGCTCGAACCTCCGCATTTATACGGCGTCGATCACGAAATACTACGGCGATTGGATGTTTACCGGCCGCGCGTTTCTCACGCCTGACGAGGTGGGCACGTCCCGCTCGGGACAGATTCAAGTGCGGCGTTATCTGGCGTCGAGCACGGACTACTGGTGGGTCCGGGTCGGCTATGGTTCGTCGCCCACCGAGGTGACGAGCCTGACCGACATCCAGATTCTGAATTCGCGCTCATTCGCGGCCGGAGTGAACCATGCGCTGGGCCGGCGGCTCATGATCATGGGCGATTTCGGTTACAGCTACGAGGACCGGATCGGCGTCACCGGCCTGCACCACTACCTGGCTGACGCCACGCTCTACTTCCGATTCTGAGTCATGGCTTTCCGCGCCAATCCGAACGCTCAGCCTGCCCGGCTCGTAGTGGCCGCGCTGGCGCTCGGCGCGTTTTATTGGGGCTTGTACCGGATGCCGCTGCCGGGGCGGAGCGGAGCGGGTCTCGACCCGGATAAATCGCGCGAGCTACAGGAAGAAAGCGCGGTCATGCGGCGGTTTGGAAACTGGAAGCGCGCTCTCAAGCCGACCCTCAAGCTGCACGAGGCCTACCCGGAGAGCCACATCTATCTGGCGCAGCTGGCGGAAATTTATGACCACCTGGGCCGCTATCGCGACGAAGCGGCAATATGGGAACAGTTCGTGGCGCGAGCGCCACGGCCGGTCGAGGCGTGCCCGCACATTGCCGACGCATACCAAAAAATGGGAGCGCCGCGGCAGGCAATCCAGGCGGCGGAGAAATGCCTGGCGCTCGATCCGAACAGCCCGGACCAGACGTTTTATCTCGGCCGCGCGCACGAGCAGAGCGGAGACTTGGACGGCGCCGCCCGGATCTACGAGCAAGGGCTAGCCGCCAGCCCGAACAATTTGGACCTGGCGGTCGGGCTGGCGCGCGTGCGGCTTGGGCAGGGAAAGTCCGCTGAAGCCGAAGCGCTGACAGCGCGCGTGCTGAGGCAATCGCCGAAGAACCCGGATGCCCTGCTGGTGATGGGGCTGGCGTGTGAGGAGCAGGGAAGGCGCAGCGAAGCCAAAACGTATTTCGAACGGGGCGTTCAGGTGGCCGACGGATACGCGGATCTGCATCTCGCGCTGGCGAGCCTGGACGAGCAGAACGCCGATCTGGAAGGGGCCATCGCGCATTATCAGAAGGCGATCGCAATCGATGGAAGCAATGCAGATGCGGCGCGCCGCCTGGCGCTGCTGCGGAGGGCGCGCGAGTGAAGAAGGCGGGCTGGCTCGCGCTGCTGTCGATCTATGCAGGCTTTCACCTGCTGACGGCGGTCTACTGCCTGGTCGCCTATGTCCCGTTCACCTATCACGAGGTGCGCGGCGCGCATCTGCTGCCCTGGCTCGACCGGTTTGTCGCGATTCATTCTTCGTTGTGCCTGGCGATGGTGGGCGTAGTGGCGCCGTTGTTGATCGGACCGTGGCGGCGCGGCGGAATCGCGCGCGTGCTAGCCGCTGCTCTAGCGGCAGTTCAATTCGGCCTGGCTTTCGTATCGTCGGTCCATCCGATTCTGGCGAACCTGGAGAACAACACGGCCAGCCTGGCGTGGGGCGCGCTGGCGCTGGCGCCGCTGGCTGGGCTGGCAGCCGCCGAGATCGCGGCCTACGCCGGGACGGTCGAGTGGACCGAAAAGCCGAAAGGGCAGGGGATCCCGCAATCGGCTGCGTGGAGCTGCGGCGTTTTCGTTTCGCTGCTGTACGCCGGCGTGCTGGTGTGCCGGGGGGCCGCGCGCCTGCCGCTGCCGGAAGTGGCGACCGCGTTTGGCTCAAGCCTGCTGGCGCACCTGGTGCTGTTCCTGGCGGCGTTCCTGGCGCTGGAATGCATCTCGGCTCTGGCCGGTTTGTGCGCGGAGCCGGCGCGGGTCGAATTCTGGGCTTGCCATCTGCTGCTGGCGGGCGGCATTGCCTTCCTGTTGCGGACGGTGGTGTGTCCTGCGGCCGGTTTCAGCGGCGGCCTGGCGAATCTCGCGGCGTTGCTGCTGGGCGGGGTACTCGCCGCGCTGAACGCCGGGGTGGCGTTGTGGCTTGCCGCCGGACAGGCGCTCAGCGATGGAATCGCAGCCGCGGCCGGTGTGGTGACGCTGGGGCCGACCCGCTCCTGGTGGACGCCGCTTTTCTCGGTGCTGCTGGTGACGGCGGCGGGCGGCGCCATCGCGGTGAAATCCGCGGCTCTGGATTGGAATTATCTGCTCCAGAAATTGACCGCCGCGGCGGTCTGGCTGGTGAGCTTTGGCTGTTTCTATACCATCGGGGCGCGCCGCACCAAGCCCCGCAGCGTGGCGCTGGTGGCGGTCCCGCTGGTCGTATTGGGCGCGTACCGCGGACTCGAAGCCGCCGCTCCGCAGGCCGAGCCGCTGCTCGACCACTGGGCCGGCTACGACGCGTCATTTCTTCTGGCGCGGCAGTTTCTCACGCCGCCCCGGCCCGACGGCTCTTTTTATCAATTCCTGAACCAAAACACGAACATCGCGGCTTCCGTGCATATCGAGCCCGTGCCGGTGAACCTCGTGGAGACTTTCAGGCCCGTGGAAGAGCCGCCGCCGCACATCTTTCTCTTCACCATCGACAGCCTGCGGCGCGATTATCTCGCGCCGTACAATCCGGCAGTGCCGTTCACGCCGGCGATCGCGGCGTTTGCCCGCGAGAGCACGGTCTTCGAGAACGCCTTCACGCGCTACGGAGGCACCGGGCTTGCGGAGCCTTCCATCTGGACGGGAGCGATGCTGCTGCACAAGCAGTACATCACGCCATTCGCCCCGATGAATGCGCTCGAAAAGTTGATCAGCGCGGAGCACTGCCAGGTTTTGATCAGCCGTGATTCGATTCTGCAAACGATCCTCAATCCGGCGCCGGGCGAGGTGGAACTCGATCCTCCGGATGCCGCGATGTCGCTCGATTTCGGGCGCTCGCTGGCGCGTCTCGAAGATGAACTGAAGCGCCGCGAAGCCAATGCGCCGCCGGTCTTTGTGTACACACAGCCGCAGAATCTGCACGTCTCGGTGATCCAGCGGGAACGGGCATCGGTGCCGGCGGGAGAAGAGTACCCCGGTTTTTACGCGCCGTATGCGTCGCGCGTGAAGAGGATCGACGAAGCCTTCGGAGAATTCATCGCGTTCCTCAAACAGCGGGGGCTGTACGACCGCAGCATCGTCGTGCTGACGGCGGACCATGGCGATTCGCTCGGCGAAGAAGGCCGGTGGGGGCACGCGTACACGCTGTTTCCGGAGATCGTCCGGATTCCGCTGATCGTGCACCTGCCGGAGAATCTAAAGGCTAAATACGCCGCGGACCCGGGCGGGCTGACGTTTTCGATCGATGTCGCGCCGACCTTGTATTACCTGCTCGGGCAGCGGCCGATCGAGAAGAACGAGCTGTTCGGCCAGCCGCTGTTCACCGAAACCCCGGAGGAACGGCGGCGCGATCCGGCGGCGGAGTATTTGCTCGCCTCCAGCTATGGCGCGGTATACGGGATTCTCGGTCAGGGCGGGCGGCGGCTGTTCATCGCCGACGGGGTGAACTACCGCGATTACCTGTTCGATATTACTCCCACGGCGGCGTCGCCACGCTCTCTCGATGCGCGCTTCGAGCAGGAGCAGCAGGAGCTGATCCGGAAGCGGATCCTCGCGATCGACCGCTTCTACCACTTCGGGAACGGAGGCCAGCCGTGACGAATGGTCCGGACCAGAGCCCGGCCGGCCCGAACCCGCGCGCCGACGAGGTGCGGCAGCGGCTCCGGCAGCGCGTCGAGGAACTGCTCAGCCGGTCGAACCGGGCCGCCGATCAGAAGAGGCGGATCGAGCCCACGCCGGTTCAGCGGGAGCCGGAAGCCGACAAGCCGGAATCTCCGGCTGAGAGCGCGGAAGCGCCGCTCGTTCGCACCGAGCCGGTGACGATGATCGGCCGGCCGCTGCGCGCCGCCCCCGTGAAGCCCGCGCCGGAACCACCGCCGAGCAGCCATCGCGCTCTGGTGGTGGAAGGCAATCCGCTGCACCGGAAGGTGCTGGCGCGGGCCCTCGAAAAAGCGGGTTTCGAAGTGGATGCGCTGGATTCGGCCGAGGAGGCGATCGAAACCTTCGCGCGGTGTCCTTATGGAATCGTTCTGGTGGATTGCGATACCCCCGAGATCAACGGTTTCCGGACCGCCGCCAGCATGCGGGCCATTGAAGGCGATGCGCGGCATACGCCGATCGTCGGGCTGACCGGCAACGCGGGGCAATCGCATCGCCGCGAACGGAAAGCGGCGGGCATCGATAACTATCTGTTGAAGCCGTTTCGCCGCGACCGGGTGGAGGCGGTGGTCTCGCGCTACGCGCCGATTCGCGAACTGCGGCCGGCGCCGCAACTGCTGGCGCTCGACCGCGACCGCGTCCGCGAGCTGCAGGAACTGGCGTGCGACGATCCGGGGCTGCTCAGCGAGTTGATCGATCTGTTTCTGACCAGTACGCCGGAGCTCATCGACCAGATGCGCCGCGCCACCGAAGACGAGGACGGGCCCGCGCTGCGGCGTGCCGCCCATACCCTCAAGGGGAGCAGCGGCCAGATGGGGGCGCTGCGGCTTCAGGACATTTGTGCGACCATCGAAACGCTGGCGAGCACCGGCTCACTGGTCGGGGTGGAGCCGCTGCTATCGGAGTTGTCGCTGGCCTTCGGTCGGTCGGTCGGGGAGCTGCGTTCGCTGGGCAACGGCGTGCTGCCCGGCATACACAGCGGCGCCGAGGAAAATCAGGCGCCGGCGCGGCCGGCCAAGGACGCGGCCCGATCCAACGAAGTGCTGGTCGCCGAAGACGACATGCTGATCGCGCGTTTTCTCTCGAGCAGTCTCACTTCGGCGGGATTTCACGTGACCCACGTGCGCGACGGCAAGGCCGCGGTCGACGCGGTGCATGTCAAGAGCTTTGCGGCCATCATTCTCGATATCAACATGCCGGAGATGGACGGATACCAGGTGCTGGCCGAGATCCGGGCGACGGTCGGAGAGAGCACGCCGGTGACGATCATCTCGTCGCGCCACCAGGAACAGGACATTCTGCGGGCGTTTGATCTCGGGGTGGATGATTACCTGACGAAGCCGTTCAATCCCTCCGAAGTTGTGGCGCGCGTGAGGCGGCTGGTGCGGCATTCGGCGATCCGCTCATGACCCGGCTGATCTACTCGCGCAATTGGCCGCGCATCGCTCAACTGCTGGTCGTCGCAATTCTTGCCGTGTATATCGGGGCGGTGCTCGGGACAGCGGCCTTTCTCGACGACATCGACGATCCGTTTATCCGCTACACCGCGGCGTTTCTGATCGTGCAGTTCAGCTTCCTGGGTTTGCTGGCGGGTCTACTCGTCGTCGGAAAATATCTGAGAGTGAAATGGGAGTCGCGGCAGGCCTCGCGGACGCGCAAGCTGGAGGAACTGCTGTCGGCGAGCCAGTCGGACGAGATCGTTTTGAAAGCAGCGCGCCGCTGGCCGGAAGAATTTCTGACGGTGGTCTACTCGGCGCTGCAATCGATCCGCGGTTCGGAGCGGCGGCGCATCGTGCGGCTGCTGGAAGCGAGCGCTCTGTATCCTAAGCTCCTGCTGGAAACCTCGAGCCGGAATCCGGACCGCGCCATTCGCGCCATCGGGCTGCTGGCCCAGCTCGACACTCCGGACGCGCACGCGGCCATTCGCCGCGCCCTCGGCCACCCCGCCGAGACCATCAAGCAGGCGGCGCGCAAGGCCATCATGCAGGGGAAGGATTACGAGGCCCAACGCCAGCTGCTCGATAGCTTCCCGCAACTGCCGGCGTGGCAGCGGCTGCTGATGCTGCACTTCGCGCCGGCGGACGAGATGATGCTGCCCCGGTTCATCGACGAAGCGCTGCATTCCGGGGATGAAACCCGGATCGTGATCGCGCTCGAGATGGTGCTGACGCGGCAACGCCTGCTGTCTTCGCCGATACCCTTCGAGCTGGCGCAGTCGGCCAATCCGGAAATCCGCATCAAGTTCTATAAGGCGCTGCGCTTTTTGAGGCTGGAAGCGGACGTCACCAAGATGCTGCAGATCGGCCTGGCGGACGCGGACTGGCGGGTGCGGGCCATGGCGGCGCAGGCCTGCGGGCAGTTTCGGGCCGCCTCCCTGGCCGAGCGATTGCTCGAGATGTGCCGGACCTTCGAGAACCCCGCGGAAGCCGCCAACGCGGCCCGCGCGCTCGCCGCGCTCGGCGGGGAAGGCTGGCTGCGCCTTCAGGAGGTGGCGAACTCCCAGACTGAAGTGGCGCGCAAGATTGCCACCGAAGCGGTCGAACGGCACATGCTGGGAGGCGCGGCGTAACGCGATGACCCCGGATTACCGGCAGTGGTTCGTGACGGTCCTGACGTGGTACGAATACGGGATCATCGCCTACCTGTTCACGTTGAGCACCATCTACTTTGTGTTGTTGCTCGTGGGATTCTTCGAAATGATGCGCCACCGGTTCGCGTACCGCGATAGCGACGAGAACCGGGTGCTGGAGGCGTCGCCGCTGGTGCCGCCGGTCTCGATTCTGGCGCCAGCGTATAACGAAGCCGCTTCCATCCGCGAGAGCGTGCGCGCAATGCTGGGGCTGACCTATCCGCAGTATGAAGTGATCGTGATTAACGACGGGTCGAAGGACGACACGTTGAAGCTGTTGATCGAGGAATTTCATCTGTATCGCTCGGCGCGATTCTATGACAGCCACCTGCCGGGCAAGCCGGTGCGCGGCGTGTATGAATCGATGGATCCGATTCCGCTCGTGGTGGTGGACAAGGAAAACGGCGGCAAGGCTGATGCGCTCAACGTGGGGATCAACGTCGCGCGATATCCGCTGGTGTGCGCGGCCGATTGCGATTCGCTGCTGGAATCGGATGCCTTGCTGCGGGTGGCGCGGCCGTTCCTCGAGGAGCCGGAGCGCATGATCGCCGTGGGCGGCATCGTGCGGGTGGCCAACGGATGCCACGTCAGCGGAGGCCGGGTTTTGAAGGTGGATCTGCCGCGGAGCTGGATCGGGCGCTGCCAGGTGGTGGAATACCTGCGCTCCTTCCTCGGCGGACGCGTGGCGTTCAGCGCATTCAATTCGCTGTTGATCATCTCGGGAGCCTTCGGCTTGTTTTCGAAACGCGCGGTGCTGGCGGTCGGCGGCTACCGCACCGATACGGTCGGCGAAGACATGGAGCTGATCGTGCGGCTGCACCGGTGGGCGCGCGACCGCAAGATGGACTACCGGATCGTGTTCCAACCGGATCCGGTCTGCTGGACGGAGGTCCCGGAGTCGCTGAAAATTCTCAAGCGGCAGCGCAACCGCTGGCAGCGCGGCAGCTTCGAGACGTTCTGGATTCACAAGGACATGATCTGCCGGCCGAAGTACGGCGGGTTGGGCCTGTTCGCGTTTCCGTACTTCATTCTGTTTGAAACCTTCGGCCCTCTGGTGGAACTGTTCGGGTATGTGCTGACGGCGGTGGGCGTGTACCTGAAGATGTTCGACCTGCAGGTGGTCTATCTGTTTTTTCTGGCGGCGGTGGCGTACGGCATGATTCTGTCGACGGCTTCGGTGATCCTGGAAGAACTCTCCACGAAGCGTTATCCGAAGGTGCGGAACCTGCTCACGCTGATCGGCGCCAGTCTCGTGGAAAACCTGGGCTTTCGGCAGTTGCTGACATTCTGGCGGGCGATGGCCTTCGTCGATCTGCTGCGCGGCAAGAAATCGTGGGGCGCGATGGAGCGGCAGGGTCTGAAGACGCCGCCTCCGGAGGCCGCTGCGGCGTTGCAGGCCGGCGACGGGGCGGCCCGCTGAGTTTCGTTTACCGCTGCCAGAGGATTTCGGAGGCTTCGAGGGGCACTCGCGCGTCGGGGTGAAACGGTACGATGCGCGCGGTGTAGTCGCTCGCCGGCCGATTCGCCGGAACGCGCGCCGAAAAGCAATAGCCGCCCGCCGAGCCGACCAGGGCGTCGCCGCGCGTCATGGTCTGCCGGAACGGGTCTCCGCCGTCGCGCGCATCGGCGTAAAGCTCGACGCGAACCGCGTCCGGCGGCATGCTGTCGAGATAGACCTGCGCGGTGAACTCATATTCGCCCCCGCGCGGCTCGACCGAGACCGTCCCGAAATGAAGGCCCGGCCAGTGTTCCGCGGTAGTGCGGCTCCAGGCGGCGAGTTCGGCCCCGAGTTTCCCGCCGGCGGCGGCGCGTTTCCGGTAGGCTTCAGCCGCCGGAATGTAGTGTTCGGTCGTGTACTCGCGCACGACGCGGTTAGCGGAAAATCGAGGCGTGAGTTCGGCCATGCTCTCGCGGATGCGGGCCAGCCAGGCGCGCGGGATGCCTTGGGCGTCGCGCGTGTAAAACTCCGGGATCACCTCGCGTTCAAGCAGCGAGTACAACTGGCCGGCTTCGGCGGCGTCCCAGGCGGGGTCTTCGCCGTGCTCGCGCCCGTCTCCGATGGCCCAGCCGACTTCGGGCCGGTATGCTTCGGCCCACCAGCCGTCGAGTTCGGAAAGATTCAGGCCGCCGTTCACCAATAGTTTCATCCCGCTGGTGCCGCTGGCTTCCCAGGGACGGCGCGGCGTATTGATCCAGACGTCGACGCCTTCGGCGAGGTGCTGGGTCATGAGCATGTCGTAATCGCTCAAGTAGACGACGCGGGAGCGGACGTCCGGGCGGCGGATGAAATCGTTCCACTGTTTGACCATGGCCTGCCCGCCGAAATCCTGCGGATGCGCTTTGCCGGCCAGAACCAGTTGAACCGGGCGGTCGCGGCTGGTGAGCAGGCGGGCGAGCCGCTCGGGGTCGTGCAGCAGCAGCGTCGGGCGCTTGTACGTGGCGAAGCGGCGCGCAAAACCGAGCGTCAACGCGTCGGGGTCGAAGACGTGGCCGGCTTCGGCCAGTTCGTCCGGAGCGGCGCCCTCTCCGGCACGCTGGCGGACGAGACGCTTGCGCGTGAATTCGACGAGGCTGCGGCGGCCCTGCGCCCGGAACTCCCATAATTGGGAATCGCTGAGCTTGCGCATTTCCTTTTCGACGCACTCCAGTTCGCCCAGCCACCGGTCTTCCCCACAGGCGCCGCTCCAGAGCTGAGCCGCCCGCGGACATTCCCAAGTTGCCACGTGCACGCCGTTGGTGACATAGGCGACGGGGACTTCCTGCGGCGGCCGGCGCGGGTAGAGCGGCTGGAAAAGGCGGCGGCTCACTGCGCCGTGGAGGCGGCTGACGGCGTTCACCGAACCGCTGCCGCGCATCGCCAGGCAGGCCATGTTGAAGGGGCCGGAATGGTCTTGTGTTCTCAAGCGCCAGCAATTGGTTAAAGCTAATGCGGAGGCCCTTTTCCGCGTAAATCCTCAAGTATTTCTCGATGAGGGCCGGGTCGAACCGGTCAAACCCGGCTTCCACGGCGGTATGGGTGGTGAAGACGTTGCCGGCCCGGGTGGCGGCGAGAGCGGCGTCGAAAGGCTGCTGGCAATCGTGCATGAACCAGCGGGCCCGCTCGAGCACGGCAAAGGCGGCGTGGCCTTCGTTGAGATGGCAGACCTCGGGATTCAGACCGAGGGTTCGCAGCAAACGCCAACCGACAATGCCGAGAATGTATTCCTGACGCAGCCGCAGTTCGGGTCCGCCGCCGTACAGCTCGCTGGTGATGCCCGAATACGCGGGCGGATTGGCGGGATCGTTGGCGTCGAGGAGATAGAGCCGGGTGCTCCCCACTTCCACCTGCCAGGCGCGAATCCACAATTTCATCCCGGGGAGCGGAATCGGCAGCCGCACCCATTGGCCATTGGAATCACGCAGCGGCTGGATGGGCAGCTGGCCGGGCTCGTTGTACGGGTAGAGAGCCAGCTGCGCGCCGCTGGCATCGAACTCCTGGCGGAAGTAACCCTGCTGGTAGAGCAGGCCGACGCCGATCACCGGCACGCCCAGATCGCTGGCGGCTTTCAACTGATCTCCCGCGACGTTGCCGAGGCCGCCCGAGTAAATGGGCAGAGCCTCGCTCAGCATATATTCCATGCTGAAGTATGCGATGGTCTTCAGAGGAGGATCGGGAAACGCGCTCGAAAACCAGCGGGGCGCCTGCACGGCTTCACGCTTGGCTTGCAGCAGCTGACCGAGGCGCTGGCAGAACGCGGGGTCGTCCAAAGCGGCCTGGAGTTTCTGGCGCGAGACAGTTTGGAGAACGGCCCAAGGATTGTGGGTCAGCTCCCAGAGTTCGGCGTCGAGCTGGCCCCAGAGTTCCCGTTCCGACGGATTCCAGGACCAGCGCAGGTTCAAGGCCAGTTCGGTCAACGCCTCGGCCGGGGAAGTGCCGGCGAACAGATCGGGTTTCGGGGGCTGGCTCATACGCTCATTCCAACTCGCGCCATTCGCGGCCGTCGCGGGCCATCAGTTCGTCGGCCTTGGCCGGCCCCCAGGATCCCGCGGGATAGTTGGGAAAATCGCGGGGTGGCAGCGCGCTCCAGACATCGAGCACCGGCTGCAATACCTTCCAGGCGGTCTCGACGCTGTCGGTGCGCTTGAACAGCGTGGCATCGCCGATCATGCAATCGTACAGCAGGCGCTCGTAGCCGGTGCTGGGCGCGGCGCCGAAGTAACGCTTGTAATCGAAATCCATGTTGACCAGCCCGAGAGTCATGACCGGGCCGGGCACCTTGGCGCCAAAGCGCAGCGAAATACCTTCGTCGGGCTGAATGCGGATCAGCAGCCGGTTGGGCTGCAGCTCTTTGATCGGTGTATTGCGAAAAAGCACAAACGGCGTGCGGCGGAATTGAATGGCGATTTCGGTAGCGTGTTTGGCCATCCGCTTCCCCGTTCGCAGATAGAACGGCACCCCGGCCCAGCGCCAGTTGTCGATCAATAACTTCATGGCAACGAAGGTTTCGGTGGCGGAGTTGGGAGAGACGTTGGGCTCGCTGCGATACGCGGGAAGGGCTTGCGCGCCATCGGTGCCGGCGCTATATTGGCCGCGAACGACATTCTGCAGGACTTCCTCGGGCGACCAGGGCTGGATGGATTGCAGCACCTCGACGTGCTTTTGCCGCACGGCATCGGCTTCAAAGGAGACCGGCGGCTCCATGGCGGTGAGCGATACCAGTTGAAACAAATGATTGGGAACCATGTCGCGCAGAGCGCCGGCGCGCTCGTAATACGCGCCTCGGTGCTCGACGCCCACCGCCTCGGCGGCCGTCACCTGAACATGATCGATGAACGAGCGGTTCCAGATCGGCTCGAAGATACTGTTGCCGAACCGGAAGACCATGATGTTCTGGACGGTTTCTTTGCCGAGGTAGTGATCGATGCGATAAATCTGCGACTCGCTCAAAACCGTGCGGATCTCGGCGTTCAACGTGCGCGCGGACTCCAAATCGTGTCCGAACGGCTTTTCGATGATAACGCGGGTCCAGTGGCCGTCCTGCGGCCGGGTCATGCCGATCGCGCCGAGCTGTCGGATGATCTCGGAAAAAAATACCGGCGCGACCGCGAGATAGAAGAAGCGGTTCTGCTCGGTTTTGAAATCGCGCTCCACCTGTTCGATCTGCGCTTTGAGCCGCTGGTAGGCCGCGGGGTCCTTGAAATCCCCCTGGACGTAAAAAGTGCGGGCCATCAGCGACTCCCAAAACTGCGGATCGATGGGAGAGGTTGCGAACTCCTTGATCTCCTGGTTCAGTTGTTGACGGAACGATTCGGTGGTGAGCGGATCGAACGCGAACCCCACGATGGCAAAGCGGGTGGGCAGCAGGTTCGCTGCGGCCAGATTGCAGATGGCGGGAATCAATTTGCGTTTCGTCAGATCGCCGCTCGCGCCAAAGATCACCATCAGACAGGGGCCCGCGGGATGATTGGCGGGCCGGCTCGAACCGTCGTGATTCATCGAAGCTCCTTGGACCAGTGTAGACTGTCGGGGCCGATTGGCCGGGGCGCGAGCGCGGCAATTCGTAACCGCGGGCTGAAGTGCGCGGCCGAAGGGGGCGGGGACGGATCAGGCTGTCCCCCGCTTAGGCGGAGAACGATGGCGTCACTTCGCCGGCGCCGCCGGCGGCGTTGGTGACATAGATGACGGGATCCCGCCCCGTCGCGTCCTTGTACAGGCGGGAGACGGCGGACTGAAATTCCTGCACGTGCTCTTCGCGGACGAGGTTGACGGTGCAGCCGCCGAAGCCGCCGCCGGTCATGCGCGAGCCGTACACGCCCGGTTGCGCGGCAGCAATCTCGACCATGGTGTCCAGTTCCGCGCAGCTCACTTCGTAATCGTCCCGCAGACTGGCATGCGATTGGGCCATCAGGCGTCCAAACTCGTCGAGCTTGCCGTGTCGGAGGGCGGCGGCGGCCTCTGCCACGCGGCAGTTCTCGGTGATGACGTGACGGCAGCGGCGAAAGACAGCGTCGGGCAGATCGCGGCCATAGTGCTCGAGTTCGTTGAGAGTGACGTCGCGCAGCGCTTGCACGCCGGGAAGCGCGCGGCGCAGGTGGCGGACGCCGTCCTGGCACTCGGCCCGCCGCTGGTTGTAGGCGCCGGCGGCGAGCTCATGATGCACCATGGTATTGCCGATCACCAGCCGCACTCCGGGAGGAAGCGGCGCCATCTGGTATTCCAACGAGCGGCAGTCGAGCATGACGGCATGGCCGGCCATCCCGTAGCAGGCGATGAACTGATCCATGATGCCGCACAAGGTGCCGACAAATTCGTTTTCGGCGCGCTGGCCGAGCCTGGCGACGGCGGTGCGGTCGAGACTGATACGGGAAACGGCCAGCAGGGCGAACGCGGTGGCGATTTCGAGCGCGGCCGACGAACTGAGGCCGGACCCGATCGGCACCAGCCCGCGGATCAGCAGGTTGGTGCCAAGTAAGCGGTGGCCGGCGCGCTCGAGCGCGACCGCTACGCCGCGTACGTAATCGCTCCAATGGTTGAGGCGCTGCGGGCCGGAATCGTCGAGCGGAAATTCGCGCAGCTCCGAAAAATTCTCGGAGTAGATGCTGAGCACGCGGTCGGGACGCAGACCGGCGGCCACCCACGTCGAGAACTCGATGGCGGCCGGCATCACGAAGCCGTCGTTGTAATCGGTATGTTCGCCGATCAGGTTGACGCGTCCGGGCGCGCGGAAGATCCGGGGTGTGATTCCCCAGCGGGCCTGGAACGCGCGCCGCAACTCGGCGGCATGGTTGGTGCGATCAGCGCGCAGCGGTGATCTCCGTCCTGCCTGGCGCGAGCCCCTCGGCCGATGCAGTTACCTGAATTTTCCCCCGCTGCCCGGACTGGGAACGCACAATCAGCAATGCGAGCCCGTGGAACGCCTTGCGTTGATCGGCTTGGAATGGCTCGACAGTGGCGGCGTTTCCGTTGTCGACCGCTTGAATGAATCCGGCGCCGGTCACACCGAAATGAACCAGGTGATCCGCGTCCGGACAGAGGACGCCCTCGCGATCCTCGATCCGAACGGTGATGAACGAGAGGTCGTCTCCGTCGGCGTGAATTTGCGCGCGGTCCGGCAGAAGCCGGATCTTCGCCGGCGCTCCGGCGGTCCGGACTTCATCGGTGGCTACCTGTTTGCCGCCCTGATACGCGGCGGCCCGCAAAACACCGGGCTCGAACGGCACCTGCCAGAGCAGCCGGTAGCGCGAAACGAATTTCCGGTCCGGACTCACGTTGGGTCCCACCGGAAGTTCCACCGGTTCGGCGAAACGGCGCTTCTTGCCGAGGGAGCGTCCGTTCAGGAAAAGTTCGACCTCGTCGCCGTTGGAATAGCACATCACTGGAATCGTCTGGCCTTTGCTCCAGTTCCAGTGAGGCAATACGTGGACCATCGGTTCCTTCGACCAGACGCTCTGGTACAAGTAATAACGATCTTTGGGAAAACCGGCCAGATCGACCATTCCGAAATAGGAGCTGCGGGCCGGCCAATCGGCCGCATCCGGCCTATCGAAGAACGGAGTCGGCTCACCCAGGTAATCGAAGCCCGTCCAGACGAATTCGCCGAGCACGGCGGGAAGGCGGTCCTGGTAGCTGAATTCCACGTCGGGACAATAGGCCCACGGGGGCGCGATGATGTCGTAGCTCGTCAATTGCAGCGAAGGATGCTTCTGGTATTTTTCGAGCGGCAGATGATAGACGCCGCGCGAGCTGACGCACGACGCGGTTTCGGAACCGAAAACGACCCACTCCGGATGGTCATGCCGGATCGTCTCGTAAAGGGACGGCTGATAGTTGATGCCGGGAATATCTACCTGTTGGGCAAGCTGGTTCTTGATGGCGTCCACCGGGTTGTTGAAGGCCGAAGTTGTCGGGCGTGTGGGATCCTCTGCGTGAAAAAACTCCACCAGACGGCGCGCCTCTCTCCAGCCGTCGGAGCGCCGTTGTTCGGGAACTTCATTCCCGATGCTCCACATTATAATACTCGGGTGGTTGCGGTCCCGGCGGACCATGTCGCGAACATCACGCTCGGACCACTCCTCGAAGTATTTGCTATAGCCGTTCGCCACTTTGGGAATGCGCCACATATCGAAGGCTTCGTCCATGACGAGGAGTCCGAGGCGGTCGCAGAACTCCAGCAGCTCCGGCGCCGGCGGATTGTGGCTGGTCCGGATGGCATTCACGCCGGCCTCTTTCAGGATCTGGAGCTGCCGTTCGATCGCACGTCGATTGACTGCCGCTCCGAGAGCGCCGAGATCGTGGTGGTTGCAGACTCCCTGCAGCTTCACGTGGCGTCCGTTCAGCAGGAATCCTTTCTCGCGGTCGAACGCAATCGTGCGGATCCCGAAGGTGGTCGGGTAGCGATCGACAACCCGGTTGCGCTCGACGATTTCGCTGAGAAGGGTATAGAGGTACGGATTTTCGACGTCCCACATGCGCGGCCGGCGTACCCGCAATTCCGCCGCGGCGGTGGCTGCGCCGTTGGGCGCAATGGTTACGACAGCGGGTTCGCTCGCGACCGTTTTGCCGGCTGCATCCAGAACGGAGGTTCGCAGCGTGATTTTCACTTCCCGGCCGGATCGGTTGCGTAATTCGGTTTTCACCGAAACGGTGGCGCTATCGCCGGTCGCCGCCGGGGTTGTCACGTACGTTCCCCAATGTGCGACGTGGAGCGGGCCGGTGATGGTCAACCACACGTTGCGATAGATTCCCGCGCCGGGATACCAGCGGGAGGAGTTGAGCTCCGGAGTCAGCCGCACGGCGAGCAGATTCTCCTCGCGTCCGTAGCGCAGCCCGGAGGTCAAATCCAAAGCGAAGCTGCTGTACCCATACGGCCGTTCGCCCAGATGGCGGCCGTTCAGCCAGACGTGCGCGTTGGACATCGCGCCGTCGAACTCGACGGTGAAGTAGCGGCCGCGAAGTTGCTCCGGGACAGTGAATGCCTTCCGGTACCAGCCGGTTCCAAAACAGGGCAGCGCGCCCCAGTGCGGGTTCAGTTTTGGGTCGAAGGGGCCGGCAATGGCCCAATCGTGCGGCAGTCGGACGGAAGTCCACGACCGATCGTCAAACCCCGGTTGTTCGGCGCCATTGGCTTCGCCTTTGAAAAAACGCCAGCCGTCGTTGAAGCCGCTTCTACGCGCGGGCGAGAGAGGAAGGGCCGACGCGGCATCTCCTGAGGCCGGGATCAGAGCGGGGGCTGAAAGACTCGCGAGAAAGCGGCGGCGGTTCACCGGGAGACTCCGGCGCGGCGGGCGAGCAACAACAAGATCGCGCCGAAGACCAGCATGGTGAGGCCGGCGTACAGGTTCACGTTGACATCGGTGAGCGGGGCGCGCATCTCGGGCGCGGCCAGGCCCATGATGGTGAGCACGAGGCCGAGCAGCGTGAAGAAATAGCCGGAAGGTTTTCGCAGGTCCATATCGCTTCTCCTGTCAGCGGAAAATCCAATTCAACACCAGGCAGACCGCCAGGGCAATGGCGCCCAACAGAGCGGGTTTTTCATACCAGGGCACGGACTCATCGTGAGGGATCGGGGTGACGCCCCAAACCAGGCCTTTCAATTCGGCCACGGGTTTGGGGCGCGTGACGAGGCTGACCACGACCGTCACGGCGAAGCACACGCCGAACGCGCAGATGGCGACCCAGAAGTTTTGCGCCATGGTGGAGGGAAAGGTGGCGAGCGGCGTGATCCAGCCGCCCTTGCCTTCCGCCAGCGTAAGCCCATGAGTGGCGGCCGCTGCCGCCGTTCCGCCGAGCAAGCCAAAGAACGCGCCGTTGGCCGAAGACCGTTTCCAGAACATTCCCAGCACGAAGGTGGCGAACAGCGGCGCGTTCACGAAGCCGAAGACGAGCTGCAGCAGGTCCATGATGTTGTTGTAAAGGGTTGTGAGATAAGCGCACCCGATGGAAAGCAGCACGCCCACGACAGTCGTGAGGCGCCCAACCGTCAGGTAATGGGCGTCGGGCGCGTTCTTGCGGATGTAGCTCTGGTAAATGTCGTACGTGAACACCGTATTGAAGGCGGTAACGTTGCCGGCCATCCCGGACATAAACGAGGCCATGAGGCCGGTGAGGCCGACGCCGAGCAAGCCGGAGGGATAGAACTGCGCCATGAGGGTAGTGAGCACCTGGTCATAGTCGAACCCGGCGCCTTTGCGGGGCAGTTCGTAGTTCAGTCCCATGTGGGACAGGGCCACGGCCGCGAGCCCGGGCACGATGACGATGAATGGCAGGAACATTTTAGGAAAGGCGCCGATCAACGGCGTTAGCCGGCCTTCCGCCATATTGCGCGCCGCCATCGCCCGCTGCACCACCAGAAAGTTTGTGCACCAGTAGCCGAATGAAAGCACGAACCCGAGCCCGGCGACGAGTCCAAAGACCTCGACCCCCATGGGGTTCTGCGAAGCGTCGCCCATGTACCGCCAGGAACTGGTCATGACGGCGGGCAGGCGGCTGCGCAGCCCTTCCCATCCTCCGGCGCGAGTGACCGCAAGGATGGCCAGGGGCGAGAAGCCGAGCACGATCAGAAAAAACTGAAGAACCTCGTTATAGATGGCACTGGTGAGGCCGCCGAGCAAGGTGTAGGCCAGCACAATCGCGGCGGAGAGCAGCACGGAGGCCGTGAAGCTCCAGCCCAGCACAAGCTGCAACAGAAGGCCGAGCGCGTACATCGAAATCCCCGATGAGAAGACGGTCATCACGGCGAAGGAAATGGCGTTCAGCCCGCGGGTCTTTTCGTCGAAGCGCAGCTTGAGGTACTCGGGAACCGAGCGCGCGCGGCTGCCAAAATAGAAAGGCATCATGAACACGCCCATGAAGACCATGGCTGGAACCGCGCCGACCCAGTAAAAATGAGCGGTCATGATCCCGTACTTTGCGCCCGACGCGCACATGCCGATCAATTCCTGCGCGCCCAGGTTCGCCGCCACGAAAGCCAGGCTGGTGATCCAGACCGGCACGGAATGGCGCGAGGTCAAAAAATCGGAACTGGTTGAGACGGTCTTCTTGAGGTACCACCCGATACCGAGGACAAATACGAAGTACAGCAGCAGAATGAAATAGTCGACCGCGTGCAGGGTCATCGTGGAACCTCCCGGTTCGATGTCCGCCGCACTGGAGCCGGCGGAGGACTTACAATCGACTGAACGATACACGATATCTCACGTATGCGTGATTGGGAAGCGTATCCGCACCGGCGTCTGAATCCGCTCACCGGCGAGTGGGTCCTGGTTTCGCCGCATCGCGCCGCCCGGCCGTGGCAAGGCCAGGTGGAAAAGGCGCCGGCGGCGCCCGAGAATCCGTACGACCCGGATTGTTATTTGTGTCCCGGCAATCTGCGCGCCGGCGGACACCGGAACCCGCCCTACTCGGGAACCTTCGCGTTCACCAACGATTTCGCCGCACTTCTGCCGGAAACGGGACTGAAAGCGAGCGCTGAAAACAGACTCCTGGTGGCGGAGCCCGAGCGCGGCGTTTGCCGGGTCTTGTGCTTTTCCCCACGACACGATCTGACGCTCTCCCGCATGCCGCTCGAGGCGATTGTGGGCGTGGTGGACGCCTGGCAGGCGGAGGATCGCGAGTTAACCGCGCTTCCGTTTGTCCGCTATGTCCAGATCTTCGAAAATCGCGGCGAAATGATGGGCGCCAGCAATCCTCACCCGCATTGCCAGATCTGGGCGAGCGAGAGCATTCCGAACGAGATCCGAAAGGAAGACGCGGCGCAGCGCCAATACCGGCGCGAGCGGAAGAGTTGCCTGTTGTGCGACTACGTCGTTGCGGAAAAAAGCGGGCCGCGCGTCGTTTACGAGAATGCGGGGTTCGCGGTGCTGGTGCCGTTCTGGGCGGTGTGGCCGTTCGAAACGCTGCTCGTCCCGAAGGATCATCTCGCCCGCATCGATCAACTCAGCGGGAATGCGCGTGAACAGCTGGCCGACGCGCTCAAACAGATCACCACCCGCTATGACAACCTGTTTGAATCGCCGTTTCCCTACACCATGGGCTTTCACCAGCAGCCGGCAGGCGCGGATCCCGAAGAGGCCTGGCATCTGCACGTCCACCTCTATCCGCCGCTATTGCGCTCGGCGACGGTCCGGAAATTTATGGTGGGCTACGAACTGCTGGCCATGCCGCAGCGGGATCTCACGGCCGAAGCGGCGGCGGAGCGGCTTCGCTCCGCGCCGGACATTCACTATCGCGATCGCTAGCCTGATGCGTTGCCGAAAAGGTATTGCCGAGGCAGAGCCTGGCCCTTCTACGGGATCAGCATCACGGGCGCTTGCCAGAAATTCGCCTTCTGGCTCATCGGATCGAGCACGGTCACCTGGCAGGTGTAGGGCCCTGCCGGCAGTTTCGACAAAGCCAGGCTGAACTTGAGGGGCGTGGTCTTCAGCCGGTTGTTTAACGATTCCTTGACTTCCATCGGCGGCGTCTCGAACGCTTTGATCTGGCCCCGATAAAACGTGACGAACGCCACCAGGGGCTGCGCGGACGGCGCCGTCTGCTGATAGGCCTGCAAATACACGTACAGGTCGCCGGTCTTTTTGAAGACGCGGGTCACGCTCGGAATCAGCTTCTGCCCGTCCTGCACCAGCGGATTCACCGATTCCGACTGCCCTTTGTCCTTCGCCGCCGCGTTGTACAGGGCCGCTTTCATATCGACGCGCTGGCTGCTCAGAACCACCGAGCTGATCGGCACGCGCTTGTCTTCTTTGTTCAGGTTGGGAATCACGAACGGCGTCTCGTACGTGCCGATCCGCCCGGTCTCGGAGTCGCGCGCCAGGAACTTGAATTTGTACTTGCCGGGCAGCAGAGTGAAGCCGGTGTCGTATTCAATCGGCTTCTTCGCCAGTTCGGCGGCCGTTTCATCGCTGAGCTTGATATCGTACTTGTCCCGCAGGTTGGTGACCGTCGTGCCGAAATCGTCTTTGATTTCGCCCATGAAATCGAGCAGCGTGTGCTCGGCGCCGCCCTTTTTCGCCAGCGCCAGTTCGCTTCCCGGAATCTTGACGACCAGCGGCACGAAGTACTCGGCGCGGTTGAGTTGAAAATAATCCAGCTCCATCGCGATCGGCAGTTCGGTTACAGGGTCCGGCAGCATGAACGCGTCCTCGAGTTGGCGGTCCTTTTCGGCCGCTGTAAACTTCGCGAACTGTTTCCCCGCGTAGTATCCCTGGCGGTAGTCGAGGCTGGCGGACAGATCCCCGGTGAGCGAGATTTTGATGCGCCGGAACTTGCCGTCAAGCGCTCCGTTGCTCGTGTAATACCCGACGATGTAATAGCTCGACATCGACTCCTGCGCCTGCGTGATCCCGCGGGTCAGGTCGTTGTAGTCGAGCAACGCCTTGCCGCCGGTGTCGGCGGCGATCGAATACAGCGTGTCCTGCGAGCGCTGGAAATTGTTGATCATCGCCATCGCCGAAGAACCGTTGTACATGCCAATGCCGCCCGGCGACCCGCGCGTGGCGTCCCCCAGCGGGGCGCTCGCCACCAGCCCGCGCGCGTCGATGGGCCAGAAGGAAACGCCCGCGCGAATGGCGGCGTTGATGGTGGCGTGCAGTTGCGCCTGGTTGTCCAGCCCATTCAGCCGCAGCCCGCTGGCGAAATAAATGAGAGCCTTCTTCTCGTTGAGATTGCCCAACATCTTGGCGGCCGTCTGCAGCGCCGAAAGCTGCCGGTCGGTGTTGAACAGGTTGAACTCGGTGTCGTCCTGCCCGAACGCGGCTCCGGTATCGGCCGTGGCGTCGTCGCCCGAATTCTGATCTTCGCCGACAATCAGCGTTCCGATGATGCTCAGCAGCCGGTCGCGGTCATTGGTGAAATCCTGCAGCACCTGGACCGCGCCGCCTTGATACGCCATCAAAGCGACCATGTCTTCGGGAGTCAGATTGGTTTCGATAAACTTCCGGGCCGCGTCGAAGGAACGCAGTTGATCGGCCACCGGCATGTTGCTCATATCGAAATAGAGCGCCAGCAGCCGCTTGTCGCGGTACTTGAGATTCCCCGGGGTTTCCGCGGCAAGCTGCGTCTTGGGCAATCTCGCGAGAGGCGCCACTTCGCCGGTTTTGGCGGGCAGCGGCTGCGCGCCCGGCAGCGGCAGCTTCTGGTATTCGAAAAACCGGATGGTCTGCGGCATGCCGTCTTCGGTGATCGTGAAATCCTTCGCCGTGAGGCCTTCGACAGGCTTGCCGCTTTTGTCCTTCACGGTGACAGTCTCGACCACGAGTTGCGTGCTGGCGGAAAAGGTCGCGGTCCCATTCGCGCCGGCCGTATTCTGCCCGATCTGCTGGGCGGCGGCGGTAAAGGCAACCAAGAGAGTGGCGCCCACGATTTTTTTCATTTAGAACCTCACCCGCACATTGGTCTGGATCACCCGCATGGCGTTGGCGGTAACCGGCAGCCCGAATTGCGCGTTACCCACCACCGTGTTCCAACTGGGAAACGTGACATGGTTCAACGCGTTGGTGGAATCGAAGCGCACATCCAGGCTGAAGCGGTCGTTCAACTGGAACGTGCGCGCGAGGGCGGCGTTGGCGGCGAACTGCGCGGGTCCGGTAATCGAGTTTCTCCCGGCGTTCCCCCACTGGCCGGCGGGAGGAGCCGTGAACGCCGATGGATTCAAGAACCGCCCTTCAGCCGTATACAGAGAAGCCCCGGTGTACTGCGGCCGGACGGTCCCGTTGACGCCGGCGCCTCCCGGAGGCGCTGGGTAGACCGGTGTCAGCGGCAGGCCGGTGCCGGCGTTGATCTGTGTCATGAACGTCCACTGCTTGAACAACGCGCCGCGCCAACCGTTCAGCAGAGTGCCGCCGCGCACCCCCATGCCGGTCGTGTATTGCAGTTGAAAACTGACGGCGTGCCGCTGGTCGAAATTCGACAGGCTGCGCTCGGCCGCCAGGTTCAGCCAGTTCTGCGCGATGGCGGCCTGACCCGCGCCGGCAGCGCCGGCCGCGCGCGCGCCCGATGCCGCCGAGCCGGCTGGGCTGCCACCCGGACCCGGGTTGCCGGCGCCCTGGCCGGTCGTCGGTCCCGATGCTCCCGACCCGCCCACCAGCGCGTCGTCATCGATCGCCTTGGCGAACGTGTATTGCACCGAGGCCTGCAGCCCGTTGTGCAGCCGCCGCCGCAGCTGGATCTGCCCGGCCTCCCGCGATGCGTTGCCGCCCGAGGTCATGTAATAGAAGCTGCTGGGGCAGGAGGGGCACGGGTTCACCCCCCCGAACGGATACGTGTTGGGCAGAAACTCCTGGATGCCGTGAGTCCCCTTGCTGCCTTGATACATGGCGATCAGCACCAGAGAGCCCGGCAGGTCGCGCTGCACGGAGAGCTGCCAGTTCTGCGAATAGCCGAGCCGGAAATTGGGGCTGACGCCAAAGGTCGTCTGCGTGGCCGTGGGTGACGCAGTAAATCCGTTTGCCAGGGTCAGAGGGTTGTTCGGCGAATTGGTGAGCAGACCGCTCTTCGAGAGCGGCGCCTGCTGGGCCATCTGCAGCACGATCGGCAGGTACACGGAAGTGTCGTAATAGATGCCGTAGCCGCCGCGCACCACCATCGACGACGCCGGGAACGGCCGCCACGAGAAACCGACCCGCGGCTGGAACGCGCGTTGATCCGGCTGGATCAACGAATCGGGATAATTCGTCCCGGTCAAAGATCCCGTCAGACTGTCTTTCGCCACCACGGGCGCCACCGCGGTGAAAGGGCCGGCGACATCGAGATTCACCAGTCGTCCGTACTTTTCCGAAAGCGGCGACCAATACTCCCACCGCAGCCCGACATCCAGCGTGAACCCCGGGGTCATCCGCCAATCGTCCTGGACGTAGGCGTTATAAATCGCGGATCGGAAATATTTGTCCGCGTTCCCGAATGCAATCGAGCTGGTGTCCGGGATTCCCAGCAGGAAGCCCGCGAAGTCGGAGCCAAGCAGGCCGTTAGCTCCCGTCGCGGCGCCGGTAAACGTAAACTGGCCGCGCGGATTCTGCTGGCTGAGGAGGTTGACTTCCTGCCGCCGGAATCCGCCGCCGAACGAAACGTTGTGCCGGCCGCGGTTCCACAGGTTGTCCATCGATACGCCCGAGGTCTGGTTCCGCGTCAACGAAGGGACTCCATCCGTCAACGGCGTAATTCCGCTCGCAAAGCTGAGCGCCGGCGGCCCATAGTTGACCGGCTCCTGGTTGTTGCCTGTAATGCCGGCCTCCGCCGACACGTTTTCCCGGTCTTCAAAATACGGGGTGGCGCGCATCGAGATGCGGCTGAACTGGTATCCGAGGTTCGTGAAAAATCGCTGGGTCACATTGTGCCGCCAGTTCAGGTTCAGGTTCATGCCCAGCGAACTGCTGGTATCGAGAAAACCGAACAAGTTTGGATTGTCCGACCGGGTGCTCTGCAGGCCGAACAGCCCCGAGACCTGGTTTTTGCGGCCGATCAACTTGTTCATCCGCGATTGCAGGCTGTCCTGGTGGGTGATGGAAACCACCGGGATCTGATAGTTGTATCTGGTGTCGCCGGCGACATTCGGCGCCGGATAGAAGCGCAGCAGCGCCAGGGCCTGGGGGCTGAGGCGGCCCGCGGGAATCACATTGCGGGGAAACGGACTGCCGGTGAGAGGATCGAAAACCGGAATCGGCTGGCCGGCCGGGCTCACCAGGCCTGAAAAGTCTCCCGCTCGCTGGGCGGCATCCGGCATGAGCCCGCTCTGGGTGGCGTTGCTGCGGTTGCGCCTCCATTGATAGTTGACGAAAAATTGGGGCCCGTTCCTCACCAGGCCGGGAATCTTGAGCGGCCCGCCGAACGCCGCCACGCCTTCGAAGTTGTTGTATCCGGGTTTCGGCGTGTTGAGGCCGGTGAGTGAAAACGGGCGCGCGTCCAGCGCCGAATTGTCCATGATGAAACCGAGATTGCCGGTATAGAGCGAGCGGCCTCGGCGGATGTTGTTGCCGAACCGCTGCGCGAGCGCGAACGGCGAACTGGCGGCATTGTTCGCAGCGCCATTGATGAGCAGCCCGTCGGCCGCGCGCTGGCTGAGGTCGCCATTCGCCGCGTCGCCTCCGTTCTGCGGCGTCTCATTGGCCGGCGCGGAGGCTGCCGCATTCGGATTCGCCGCGTTCAGATCCGCGCGCTGAAACGCCGAGCCGGTATTGGTCGGCCCGACCGGCTGGTTTTTGCGCGGCTTGCGCGGTTTTCCGGACGCGGTTTCGGCCGCTGAATTCGGCGGGGGCGCACTGCCGGCCGGAACCGCCGGAGCCGGCGCGGGCGCCGGTGTGGCCGGCGCCTCCACCGCATGAATCTGGTCGAGCGGCAGCATCTTCAGTTCCCACTCCGGGCTCGGCGCCCCCGGTACTACCGCGATCTCCTGCTCGATTTTCGCGAAACCCGGCATCTCGATTTCAAGCTTCCACGTTCCGTCGGACAATTCCGGAAAGAAATAAGTGCCTTGCGCATCGGTGACTGCGGTGAGTGTCTTGGTTCCTTCGGTGAGCGTGACCGTGGCGCCGGGAACCGGCAGGCCTCCGAACTTCACCAACCCGTGGTGTTCGGAAGCTCCGAGGCAGAGGACCGCCGCTCCGAGCAACGCGGCATATCGAAGGACTCTCAACGGGCCTAGTGACTGCCCAACGCGACCCGGTCGGCCGTTCCCTGCCATTCTCCGTCCTCCATCGGTGAGTTGTGGATTTCCTATCTAGACGCAGAAGATGAGACGAAAGTGCCATCGAATTGTTAGTTTTCCGCGGTTCTTTCTACGCACTCGATAGACAGGTGATATCTGGGATCTGTGGTGAGAAAAAAGGAGGAAAAGAAAAACAGCGCGGCGCCTCACCGCCAGTGAGGCGCCCACGGGAGAGAATCGAGAAGAGAGTTAGACCTGGAAGGAACTGCCGCAGCCGCAGGTGGATTTCACGTTCGGGTTGTTGAATTTGAACCCGGAGCCTTCGAGGGTCTCCACGTAATCCACTTCGGCGCCATCCAGATACAGCAGGCTGGCCTGGTCGACAAAGACTTTCAGACCGTCATAGTTGAGGGTCTTGTCCAGCATGTTGGGCTGGTTTTCGAACGCCATCGAGTAGCTGAAACCGGAGCAGCCACCGCCGACCACGGCGATGCGCAACCCGCCCGGTTGGGGCTCCTGGGTGGCCATAATCTCTTTTACTTTGCCGACCGCTCGTTCCGTCAATTGCACCATGCGTCTTTACTCCTGGTTGTCAGAGCCTGACTTTTCTCCATTATACAATCGGGACTGGTTTGCTCCACAACCTGTTTGGTTAGATGAGGACCAGGGCCGGCGGGTCGCGAGAAACTGGGGAGCGGGTACGAATTTCGGGTCCACCAGGGGCGTGTGTTATCTTGCAGGAAGTGATCGCCGCGAGCTAAGCGAAACCGAAATCGAGTGGTTTGCGTCGGAAACGGTGTATGGCGACACTGACCGGCGCACTGCCACTCCCCGGCTTCGGTGCTCAGGTTGCGGCTAAACCGAGAGTGGATTATCAGAACACCCCGGAAGGCGCACTGGTTCAGAGGGCGCAGGCCGGTGACGAAACGGCATTTCGCGAGATTGTAGAACGTTACCAGTCCAAGGTGTTCTCCATCATCCACGGCATCGTCCGGCAGCGGAACGACGTGGAAGACATTGCGCAGCAAGTATTTGCAAAGGTCTACCTGTCCCTCCGGAGTTTCGATTTCCGCAGTTCGCTGATTACCTGGATTTATAAGATTACGGTCAACGAGTGCTTCGATTACCTCCGCAAGCGGAAGGTCCGGCGGTTGGTGTACGAGAGCGACCTGAGCGAAGACGAGGTGCGGCGGGTCGAGAACACCGATCCGGCGGTGGAGAAGCAGATTCCCGCCGACGCCAGCCTGGCGCAGCGCGATTATGTTCTCAAGCTATTGACTCGGGTTTCCGAGGAAGAACGTAATTTATTGATTTTAAAGGAAGTAGAAGGATATTCGGTGGAGGAGTTGGCGGCCCAGACGGGAATGAACGAAAACACCGTGAAGGTGAAGCTGTTCCGTGCCCGTCAGAAGCTGGTCAAGGCCGCGCAGCGCCTGGAACGGGCGCCGGGCTTGGTCCCCGGGTAAGGGGTTGAATCCCGAGCGGGCAGGCGTTAAAACAGACCCGCCGGGAGCTGATTTAGGATACGATAGGTAGCATTTGTAAGGGAAGAAACATATGCATGCGGTAGTGATGCAAAGCCTCGAGGAGTACCTCGCCGGATCGCTGGATCCGGCGGCTCAGCGGGAAATCGAGGCTCATCTGAAGAGCTGCGACCTGTGCCACGACGAGGTCCGGGGCATGCAGGAGATTTCCGAAGCGTTTGGTTGCCTGCGTTCCGAAGAACCGGTAGTGGCGCGACCCGGCTTTTATGCGCGCGTGATGCAGCAGGTGGAGCAGCAGCGGGCGGTGCCCACGCTGGCGAACCTGTTCGGGTTGGATCTGGCGTTCGGCCGGCGGCTGGTGTTCGCCAGCTTGTTGATGCTGGCGGTGTTGGGCAGTTACCTGGTGTCGCGGGAAACCGCGTATCCGAGCGGCCCTTCTCCGGAAGCCATCATGGCGCAGCAGGACTCGCCGTCGTTCGAGTCCGCGCCGGCTCCCGACAACATGCTGGTGACCCTGACCGCGTATGACCACTAATCTGCTGGAGAGGCCGTCGCTGGTGCGGGGTTGGAATCCGCGGGCCGCTGCCGTTCTGGCGCTAGGGCTGGTTTTCTTGTGCGGGGCGGCCGCCGGAGCGCTGGCCATGAACCTGGGAGTCCATACCCGCCTGCACCAGCCCGCGTTTGACAGCCCGCAGGGGCGCGCGCTCAATTTCGAAAGGCTGCAGAAAGATCTCGATCTCACTCCTCCTCAGGCCGAGCAGGTGCAATCGATCCTGAACGACATGTGGCAGTACTATCGGACGGTGTTGTCGGATAGCAAGGCGCGCGTCGAGCAGGTGCTTACGGTGGAGCAACGCGCCAAGTTCGAGCGCTTGCTGCAGCAACAACGGTAAACCGTTAGCGAAGCAACCCCTCGCGGGACGGCCGCCGATTTAAAATTCAGTTATGTGGGCGGCCGCGATGCTTCTGTTCTTCCAGGCAGCCGGTTCCCCCGGCGCCGACGGTCTGAAGGCGCTGGAGGAAGGCCGGTACGAAGCTGCCGCGCAAGACTTCAGCAAACAGATTCAAGCCGATCCCAACGATTACTCCGCGCATTTCAATCTGGCGCTGGCCTACAGCTTCCTGCAGCGCGATGCCGAAGGCGTCGCCGAATACAGAAAGACTCTCGAGTTGAAGCCCGGCCTATATCAGGCGCAGCTGAATGCGGGAATTCTGCTGTTGCGCCAGAAAGCGCCGGCCGAGGCGCTGCCGCTGCTCGAAGCGGCCGCCGCGCAGAGACCCGGGGAGTTCCGGCCGCGGTTCTACCTGGCCGAGGCGCAATCGGGGACGGGCGCTCTCGCCCAAGCGGAGCAGAGTTACGAGGCGGCGCTGCAGTTGGACGGGAAATCGGCTGGCGCCGAATTAGGCTTGGCGCGCGTCCTGGCGCGGGAAGGCAAGACGGCCGACGCAGCGCCGCATTTCCGAAAGGCCGCGGCGCTGGATCCGGAATACCGCGACGGCCTGCTGGAACTGGCCGGCATTTACGAGAAGAATCAGCAGTACGCCGAGGCGATCGCGATCTACCGCGAGTTTCCGGGCAACGCGGCGGCGCAGGAACATCTCGGAAATCTGCTGCTGGTCTCCAAGCAATACAAAGACGCGATTCCGGGTTTGGAACAGGCTTACGGGCAATCTCCCACGCCGGCGAACCGCGCGGCGCTGGCGGCGGCGTACCTGTTCGACAACCAGCCCGCCAAGGCCGCGCCGCTGCTCGACAAAGCCGTGGCCGAAGACCCGGGCAACTACGACCTGCGCCTGATGTATGCGAGGGCGCTGCGCGACCAGAAGCAATATGCCGCATCGGCGCGTCAGTTCGCCGAAGCCACCAAGTTGAAGCCGGACAACGGCCCGGTCTGGGACGAGCTGGGCGGAGTGCTGTATCTTGCCGAAGAATATGCCCCGGCGCTCCAGGCCTTGGACCGCGCGCGGCAGTTGGGTGAAAACACGGCGGGCAACACATTTTTCCGGGCGCTCGCGCTGGACCGGCTGCATCAGATCAAGCCCGCGCTCGAGGCCTACCAGCAATTCCTGCAGATGAGCCAGGGAAAGAACCCCGACCAGGAGTTCCAGGCGCGCCAGCGGGCCAAGCTGCTGCAGAAGGAGCTCGACAAACGGTGACGGCAATGAGCGCGACGATGGCGTGCGGCGCCGTATTGGCGGCCTTATTGACGGCGGGCTCCGCGGCAGCCGCGCTCGACCAGGCCCGCGCCGAGCCGAACCTAGAAAAGCGAGCGAAGCTGGCGTTGGATAATGCGGATGCGGCGCTCAAGGCCGCGCGCGAGGCCTACCGGGCGGGAAACATGGCGGAGACCAATGCCCGGCTCGGCGAACTGGGCGACTCGGTGGATCTCGCTTTCATGTCGCTGAGCGATACCGGCAAGAATCCGCGCAAGAGTCCGAAATATTTCAAGCACGCCGAGATGGAGACGCGCGAACTGACGCGCAAGCTCGACGATTTTCAGCACGAGATGAGTTATACGGACCGGCCCAGCATCGATAAAGTCAAGGCCCGAATCCAGCAGGTCCACGACGACCTGCTCACGGGACTGATGGAGGGTAAGAAGAAAAAATGAAAACCGCGATCTGGTGCCTGCTGCTGGCGGCGCCGCTGTGCGCCCAGCGCGATTTCCTTACCGCCGACGAAATCGATCAGATCAAGGAAGCGCAGGAGCCCGCCGAACGCCTTAAACTCTACGCCCGGTTCGCGAAGGAGCGGATCGACCTGGTGCAGAGCCTGTTTGCGAAGGACAAAGCCGGCCGCTCGCTGCTGATCCACGACGCGCTCGAGGACTATTCCAACATTCTGGATGCGGTCGACGATGTCACCGACGATGCGCTGCTGCGGAAGCTCGAAGTGAAGCCCGGACTCCAGGCGGTGGCGGAGGCCGAGAAGCAGGCGCTGCCGATTCTCCAGAAAATACAGGACAGCCAGCCCAAGGACCTCTCGCGGTATGACTTTGCCCTGAAGCAGGCGATCGAAACCACGCAGGACAGCCTGGAGGCCTCGCAGGAAGATCTCGGCCGGCGCGCCCGCGATGTGGAGGCGCGCGAGCAGCGCGAAAAGAAGGAACTGGAGCAGTTGGATACTCCGGCCGACCGGCAGGAGAAAAAGCAAGCCGAGCAGAAGGAACAGCGCAACAAGCGAAAAGCCCCCACCCTCAAGCGGCCCGGCGAACAATAGCGAGGGCGCGTGGTTTTTGTTCGGCTCGGCTTTACGCGGGGACTGGTGAGAAGCGGTAATCTCAGGTCAGGAGAACGTAATGAGCGAAGGACGAATTGGAGATCGCGCCGTATTCTTTCTACTGGGAGCGGCCGCCGGGTCGGTGGCGGCTTTGCTGATGGCTCCGGCGTCCGGAGCACGGACGCGGCGGCGTCTGGTCCGGAAGGGCGAACAAGCCGCGGATTACCTGATCGCCGCCGGCAAGGACTTGATCGACCGCTGCGAGGATCTGTACGAGCGGAGCGGCGAAGTCGTGGAGGATGCCAGCCGCGAGCTGTCCGGCAAGTATCGCGCTCTGCACGAATACAGCAAGCACATGCTGGACGAGGCTGAAGCTATCCTGCGGCGCGCCAAGCTGTCCCCGGCGGGCCGATAGGTTCGTTCTACGGCTGCAGCGACGCGGCGTAAGCCGAGAGCGCCAGGATATCGTCGTCGGTGAGATGGGCGGCCACCTTCTTCATCAGCGCCGCGGAGCTGCCGCTGTACTCGTTGCCCTTGAAGTAGTAGAGCTGGCGCGTGATGTAGATGGGGTGGAGGCCGGCAATGCGCGGCACGTCGCCGATTCCCTTCAGATCGTCGCCGTGGCAGATGGCGCATTGGATACTTCTGCCGGAAGCGCCGTTGGCCGCCAGCTTCTTTCCTTTCTCGATGCTGCCTTTAGGGACATAGGACACGAATCCGGAGTGGGGATCGCGGCTCTGGGCGCGCGCGGCATCCTGCGGCAGTTCGATAATGCGGTTGCCCAACGGCTCGCTGCCGCCTCCGGGAAGAGGCAGGCGCATGCGGCCTTTGGTGCTGACGTAACTCTTCGGCACGGTGCTCGATTCCACGACCTTCACCCAGACAACCGGCTTCAGCGCGGCGAACCACTCCGCGGCCTTGCGCGCGTCCTCTTCGGAAAGCGCTTTCGCGATGGCGTTCATGCGCGCGGGGTCAATGCGCTTGCCATCCTTGAAATCGGCCATTTGGCGGACAATGTATTCGACCGGCATTCCCGCCAGGTCGGCGGATTCGGGATGCCCTTGCCCGCGCATCAGATGACAGGAGCCGCACGCCAGGGCGGTGGTTCCCGGCCCGCCGCCAACCACCTGCGGCACGGGGCCATGCTCGTCGGGAAACCAGTCCGGCGGGTGCGTGAGATCCTCAATCTGTTTGGCCGTGTAGGTCTTGGTGCTGTCCGGAATATGAACCGGCCCTTCGGCCTCCTGGACCTTCGGCTGTTCTTTGTCGGGAGTCAGAAATGCCCACGAGGGACGCGTTTGAGCTGGCAGGGCCACGGCCAGGCAGAAGAAACTGAGCAGGGTTCGCATACCGTTACTTTTTCGGTTTCGCCTCGTTCTTCAGGAAATCGTCGAAGTTGACGTTGTCTTCGCACACCATCTCGTTGATATTCCATTTCGGGTGGGCCTGAAAACGGAGCTGGCCGCCCCACGGTTTGGTGTAGGCCTTCGGATCTTCCACCGTGATATCGACCGTCAGGATGTCCGGCTCGGCGCGGCGAATGCGCTCGACGACGTGCAACTGGTCGCTGTGCGGATGGCCCGCGCGGTCGAGCCAGGTTTTGTCATTGAACCCGATGGTGTCGACCACGAGGGTGTCGCCTTCCCACTTGCCGATGGAATCGCCCATCCAGGTGGCGCCCAACGCGGTGTTGTGCGGCCGCCCGTCGGTCCAGATCTGGCGGACGAAATGATTGAACTCGAAAAACTCGATGACGCGTCCGGGCGTCTGGATGATTTCCATAGGGAACGGCTGCAGATAAATGCGCGGCACTCCCGGCGGAAAACAACCGACTGCGCTGACCGTGGTGGGGTTCACGGGATCGTTGGAATCCTCGAAGGAGCGCGGCCCGAAGGACGGCTTGGTGGCATTGAATCGTTCCTGCGCCCAAGCGGTCATCGGCGGATCGGTGGGGCTGAAGGTCCACGACCAATAGCGCGTTTGCGGCGATCCTTTTAAGTTCCAGACGCCTGAGAGGTCGGGCGTCGCGCCCTTACCCGCGGATTGTCCCCATCCTGCCGGCACCGTGCAGGCAGCCAGGACCCCGATGATCCCGAGCTTCGATCGGTTTCGCATCCTCGCCTCCCCTGGACGATTCTTAGTCTTCCGGAGCCGTCTTCAGCTCTTCGCCATTGACTACCGTCTTGGTGATCCAGAGTGAATTGGCGCCGCTTTTGGCGCGCCATCCGGTGATCGTGACTTTGTCTCCCGGCTTGAGCGAATGCGAGTTCCAGCCGGCGTGGATCAAGTGATTGGGGCTGGTCAATTCGCCCTGCCACTTCTCCGTCTCGCCGTTCTCGCCTTTTACGTCGAAGGAGACGATGCAATGCGGATTCAAGAAGGAGAAATCGGTGACGGTTCCGCTGACCGTCACGGGCTTGGTATTGTTGTACCCCGCCTGGCCATGATGGGCGAAGGCCGGTGTAAGCAACAACAGAACATTCGCCGCAAAAGCACCAACTTTGAGGATTCCATTCATGACTTACTCCAGAACACCCCGTTCAGGCGTCGGGCACACTATATCATCGGCTTCTCGAGAGTGTCAATTTGAAAGGGCGCCGGCTCAAGTGTGGTCCAGGATGATCTTCAGGCGCCGTTCGCCGCGGTCTTCCAGCATGCGGACCGCCGGCTCCAGATCTTCCAACGGCAGGCACTGGGTCACGAGGGCATCGAGCCGCACCGCGCCGCTTTCCAGCAGGCCGATCATGCCGGCGAAGTCCTCCGGTTTCGCGGCGCGGCCATTAATGAGAGTGACCTCTTTGTAATAGAGATCGTAGAATGGCAGGGCGGCTTCGGTGGCGCTGAAAATCCCGAACATCAGGATGCGCCCGCCGGGCCGGACCATGCGGATGGCGTCTGCCAGAGCCGCCGGTACGCCCGTGGCCTCGATGACGACATCGGCGCCGCGGCCGCTGGTCGCTTCCTGCACTGCTTGGACCAGGGCCGGCCCCGGCTCCAGGGTCAGATTGGCGCCAAAACCGCGGGCCAATTCGTTCTTGTACGCGCTACGGCTGATGCCGATCACCGTGCCGGCGCCGCGCGCCTTGGCCAATTGGACGTGAATCTGCCCCGAGACCCCCAATCCGACGACCGCGACGGACTCGCCGAGAAAAAGCGGCATTTGCCGCTGGGCGTGCAGGCAAGTGGTCGCCACCTGGATCAGCGGCGCGGTCCGGTTGTCGATGGAATCCGGAAGACGAAACAGCTGGCTGGCGGGAACCGACAGATACTCGGCGAATCCGCCGTCGGTGTCGCGCCCGATCAACTTGCCACCCGGGCAGAGATTGGTTTGACCGGCGCGGCAATGAAAGCAGGTTCCACAGAACAGGACCGGATCGACCACCACCCGGTCGCCGCGCGAGAGACCGGCCGGCAGGTCGCCGCCCGCGACCTCGCCCGCGATTTCATGTCCCATGATCAGCGGATGCCGCACCCGGATCGCCCCGGTAAAGATTTTCAGATCGGTTCCGCATAGCCCGGTGTGGGTGATGCGGACCAGCACTTCGCCCGGCCGGCTGGACGGCACCGCGACCGCCCCGGCCTCCAGCGCGCCGGGGGCAGTGAGCACCATGGCTTTCATGGCGGAGGCAGGCATCGGGTGTCAGTGCTCATCATACACGACGCCGGAGCGCTCGAAAGCGTAGAATGTTCTCGATAAGGGGAGGTCCTCATGAAGTCACTTTTCGCCGGCGCAGCTGTCGCCCTGTGGCTGGGCGCGTTCCAGGTGGCATGCGCGCAGGCACTGCCGATCCCCGACGGCCCGGTCGCCCGCGACGTGCCGGGCGCGAAAGACCTGCCGGATCCGGGAGCTGTGTATAAGGTTGTGTTCGATCTCGCCACGGCGGCGCCGAAGATCGACGAAGTCAACCCGGGCCTGATCATGGTTGCCCGCTACCTGAACACACTGGCCAAGTATGGAGTGCCCGCCGAGCACCGCAAACTGGCGGTTGTGTTTCATCAGAAAGCGACCGAGGTGATCTTGGATAACGACGCGTTCCGGGCGCGCAACGAAGGACACGATAATCCGAACATCGCGCTGATTCGCAGCCTCAAGGAGGCGGGGGTCGATCTGCGGGTATGCGGGCAGGCGGTGCTCGCGAACAAGATCGACCCGAAGACCATCCAGCCGGAGATCGAACTGGATTTATGGGCGCTCACGACGCTCGTCGATTTTCAGCTGAAGGGCTACGTGCACGTAGGAGCGAACTGAGTGAAGAAGCTCGAAGTGGCGGTTGCGCCGGCGCCCGCCGGCCTCACCCGCGATCAGAAACGCGCGTTCTGGGCGGCGTGGAGCGGTTGGACCATGGACGGGATGGATTCATTCATCCTATCGCTGGTTCTGGTCCCGGCACTGCGCGACGTGCTGCCCAAATCGGGGATTCCGGCCACTACCGCGAACGTCGGGTATTACGGCGGGTTGCTGTTCGCGCTGTTCATGATCGGCTGGGGCACTGCGCTGGTCTGGGGGCCGGTCGCCGACCGGTTTGGCCGCGCCCGAACCCTGATGCTCACCATCCTCTGGTTTTCTCTGTTCACACTGCTGGCCGCCCTCTCGCAGGATGTCTATTCGCTGGCTCTGTTCCGTTTCCTGGCGGGCGTGGGAATCGGGGGCGAATGGTCGATCGGCGCGTCGCTGGTTTCCGAGGAGTGGCCGGAGGAGCGGCGTACGCTGGGCGGCTGCCTGATGCACACCGGGTATTATTTCGGGTTGCTGCTGGCGGCTTTGGCGAACTATTTCGTCGGCAGCCACTTCGGGTGGCGGTGGATGTTCGTGGTGGGCGGATCTCCAGCTTTGTTGGTCGCCTTTCTTTACAACCGGGTTCATGAGCCGGAGCGTTGGAAGAACAAGCGGGCTCAAATGGGCGGGCAGTTGACCATGCATCGTTCTTTTATGCAGCTGTTCTCGCGGGAATACCGCGGACGAACGATTCTCAATTCGATTTACTTGATCGCCTCCATTGTCGGGCTGTGGGCCGGGTCGGTGTACGTGCCTTCGGCGGTCACCTACCTGGCCGACCGTGCCGGGGAATCCGCGGTGGCGGGCGCGAAGCTGGCGTCCTATGCGACTGCGCTGCTCGGCATCGGCACCATCGTCGCGGCCTTGCTGACGCCGCTGCTGGCGAAATACCTGGGCCGGCGGGCGACGCTCGGCGTCTACTTCGCGCTGATGCTGATTTTCCTGCCCCTGTCGTTCGGCTACGTCTTCTACATGGGAACGGGCGCGCTGGCCTGGTTCCTGGTGTGTACGTTCCTGCTGGGAATCGGCGGAGCCAACTTCGTCGTCTATTCGTTCTGGATTCCGGAGCAGTATTCGACCGAATGCCGCGTGAGCGCGTTTGCGTTCACGACGAATATCGGCCGCTTTGCCGGCGCGGGGCTCACGTTTCTGGTGGGCGCGGGCATCCGGCACTTCGGGACCTTAGGGATGCCGGTTGCCCTCACGGCGCTGGCGTTTGTGGTGGGGCTGGCTCTGCTGCCGTTCGGCGCCGAGACGAAGGGGCGGGCGCTGCCGTCGTAGCGAACTCAGCGCGGCGGCGCGGCGCACACGAAATTCCGCGCGTCGTCGGTGCTGCCGGTTCCGTTCCAGCGGGCTTCCATCGGATACGCACACAGCGGGCGGGTGCGGTCCACCACGCCGGCGGCGCTCACATGCGACGCCAGCACCTGGTCGGGCGCGGCCCCGTGCTCGACCCACTGCTCGAGCGCGCCGACCATGTCGAACTTGGAAGGGCCGGGGCCGCCCTGGCAATGCTGCATGCCGGGCACGAGAAACAAGCGGTAAAAGCCGCCGGTGTCCGGCATGGTTTTGGAGACGCTTTCGTAGTAGTTGATGCTGTTGAGCGGCGTGATATCGGGATCGCTCCAGCCGTGGTATTGGATCAGCTTGCCGCCGTTGGCCCGGAACGCGCTCAAGTCCGGATCGGTCGCGTTGAAAATGGCGGCGAGCTTGTCGTCGGTGAACTGCACGTCATTGTCGAACCCGGGCGCGGTTTCGAATTGGAACGTGCGGAAATCCCAGTTCGGGTCTTCAAAGACGATGTACTGGAAGAAGGGAAGACCGAGAGCCGCATGTTCTCCGGCCCCGGGACGCGGGCCGGTGATCCACAAGCCCCAACCGCCCGGGCCGTCTTCGCCGCCGGGCAGCAGACCTGGGTAGATCTGAGCGCCTGGCCCCTGGTAGATTTTCCGGACCGCGTCGACCTGTGCCGCCGTCAGGCAGGACGGCGCGTCGCCGCTCCGGCACAGCAGCGTTTCGGGATCGAAATGGCAGCGCCGCGGATCGTTCAGAACTCCGTCTTTGATTCCGTCGAGCGCGTCGCACGCCTGGTTGACGGCGGCCGCCAGCACGGGAATTTTGCCGGCGGGAATGTAGCGATCGCCCTGCGTGACCGTAACCATCCAGAGATGGCTGATCTGGTTGTGGGTCCAGAAATTCGCGGGGTCGCCGGCGATGATGCCGTCGAAGTCGCGCGGGTAGCGCTGCGCTTCGATGAGCGCCTCCTGGCCCCCTTGCGAGCAGCCGCTGAAATACGAGTGCGCGGGCTGCGCTCCGTAGAAGGCCGCGAGGATGGCCTTGTCGGCTTCCGCCATGGCGTGCACCGAGCGGTGCGCAAAATCGATGACGCGCTGCATATGCCCGAGAGCCCAACTGGCATCGGAGCCGGCGCCTTCATGGCCGGTATCGGTGCTGCTGGTCGCATAACCGCGCTGCAGCGGCTCGGCCATCTGGCGGTAATTGATGGAACCGGCCAGACCACCATTGCCGACGGCGAGCAGCTTGTGGTTCCACTGCAGCGGCATCCAGAGCTCAAAGTGGATTTCGGGAGCGATGAGGCCGGCAACCCGGCAGAAAGCAGGCGCGTCGATCGGGGCATTCTGGCGGGGCGGCGTGAATTTGCCGGCCGGCAGCGCCGTGGCGAGCGTAATGGTGACGCGCGGAAGAGCCAGGCGGGTCAGGGTTTCGCAGGATTGCTGGGCAATGCCGGGAGCCGCGGCCAGCGCGGCCCCGGTGAGCACAATCAGAAGCCGGTCACGCATGCGCAACATTCTCTCATACGTGCGGCGGGCTGCCAGCCTGCCCTACTTCACGTGGCCTTCGGTGACTTCTTTATTGTTCTCCTCGCAGGAGTACTCCATCAATTCCCAGTCGGGCTTCAAGGTGAAAACCCGTTTGTTCGTGAACGGCTCTTTGTACGCTTTGGGATCGATGACGGTCACTTCGTAGCCGATGTGCATCGCGTCGGTCCGCGTCAGCCGCTCGATGACGTGCAGTTGATTGCTGTGCGGATGCCCGATGGTATCCAGGCGGGTCTTGTCGTTGAACCCGATGGTGTCGATCACGAGCGTGTCGCCTTCCCAGTGTCCGACCGAATTGCCCATCCAGGTCTCATCGACGTTTTTAGGATGGTCGCGGCCGTCGGTGGGGATGACCTTGAACGTCTGCCAGGCTTCGAACAGGATGGCGATCCGGTTCGGCTCCTGCATGATCTCGATCGGCATTGGCGTGTTCATCTGGCGGGTCCAGCCCATAGGCAGGCAATGCGCGGTGTAGTCGAACTTGGCCGGATCGTAGTTTTTAAAATCCTGCTCGCCCCAGGCGGTGAAGGGAAGCGCGCCGGGGCCGATCTGCGCGGGCGTGGTCCCGGGCGCGGCACGGCCGGTCTTCGACATATCCGGGACATACGGAATTTCCCAAACGCCCGACAACGAGGGCTTTCCATCGGCGGTGCGCGGGATGGAGCCCGAGGGCGCGGCTACGGCCGCGCAAGTCGCAAGCAGCGCCACAACCCAGCGAATCTTCACTTTGAAACCTCCCGGCAGACGAAGTTCTTGGCGTCATCGATGCTGCCGCTTCCTGTATATTGGGCGACCTGCGGGTAGGGGCACAGCGGCCTGGTCCGATCCACCGTGCCGTTGGTGAGATGGGAAGCGATCATGACCTCCGGGGCCTTCCCTTTTTCCACCCACTGTTCCAGCGCCCCCACTTTGTCGAACTGGTTCGGCCCTTCGCCGCCCCCGCAATGGCCCATCCCGGGCTCCAGAAACAGGCGGACGTTGTTCGAAGTTTTAGCTGTGCCGCCCATCGTATCGACCACGCTTTTATAGTACTGGATGGTGGTCAGTGGGGTGATATTCGGATCGCTCCAGCCGTGATACAGCAGCAGCTTTCCGTTGTGCTTGAAAAACGCCGACAGGTTCGGATCGGTGGCGTTCATGACCAGATTTTCCGGCCGGTCGAAACGCGCCACGTCCTTTTCGAAATCGAACGTCTTCCAATCCCAGTTGGGATCCTTGTAGACGACGTATTTCAGCTGATCGAGAATCGGCTGCGAGGGCTCCGGGCCGCCGCCCAAGACGCCCCAGCCCAGCTCCGAGCCCGGCACCAGGGAAGGGAAGAGAACCTGCCCGGTCCGCGGGTTGGTCGCCGGGCTGTAGATTTTCCGTGCCGCTTCCACCTGCGCGGCGGTGAGGCAGGAAGCATTCTCCGCGCCCTTGCAAAGCAGGACCTGCGGATCGAAATGGCAACTGGCCGGATCTTCGATGAGGCCGTCTTTGACACCGTCGAGGGCATCGCAGGCCTGCAATGCCGCTTGATGGATCGCGCCGTATTTCTCTTTGGGGATATAGCTGGCCGGGTCCTTGAGTTCGGCGAACGCCACCCACAAGGCCAGCGCGGTGCGGTTCGCCGGCGCTCCGGCGATGATTCCGTCATAGTCGTCCGGAAATTTCTGGGCCTCTTTCAAACCCTGGCGTCCGCCGGTGGAGCATCCGTTCCAATACGAGTACTTGGCCGGCTTGCCGTAAAACTCCTTCACGATGGCTTTGGCCTTCACGGTCATCTCGTGCTCGGAACGCCAAGCGAAATCGATCAGCTTCTCCGGATGCCCGAGGGCGAATTCGCCGCGGCCGCCGACGTGGCCGGTGTCGGTGGAAGCGGTGGCGTAGCCGCGCCGCAGCGCATCGCTCATTTCGCGGTAACTGATGACACCCGCCCAACCGCCGTTGCCGACCGCTTGAAATTTCCCGTTCCACCCCTCTTCCGGAAGCCAGACTTCGATTTTGATATCCGAATCGCTGGTGGGTTTGAGAGTGGCGTAGACACGGCAGAACGCGGGCAGATCCTTATACAGGGAGGAATCATTCGGGCCGCGGCCCGCCGGCGGATTGAGCGCGCCGGCTGGGACGCGCTGCACTAAGGAAATTGCCGTATCTGGAAGAGCCAGCGAGGCGAGACTGTCGCACGTGGCGGCACAGGCTGTTCCGGCACAGGCCAGAAGAAGTAGGGCTTTCCCCAATGATTTCGGTGCGTTCATCACGTTTCTCCACCAGGTTGGACGCCATTATATCGCGACCTAAAATCAATCGAAACAATACACTTGCGCGCGCGGTGCAAAAATTTTAAGATATCGGAGTAGAGTTTTCCGAATTCTGGAGAAAAGATGATCTATTCTCGTTCGGCCGAATACGCGATTCGCGCATTTGTTCACCTGGCGCAGGTTCCCGAAGGGAAGTTTGCCATGGTGAAGAATATCGCTGAAGAAGAGGATATTCCGGCCCACTTTTTGGCGAAGATTTTGCAGCAGCTGGCCCGCAAGGGCCTGCTCCGGTCCAGTAAGGGTCCGACGGGCGGCTTTGCGCTGCGCGTCGACGCCGGCGACGTTCGCCTGCTCGACATTGTTGAGGCTCTCGACGGCTTGGCGCCTTATCAACAGTGCGCCAGCGGGCTATCGGAGTGCTCGGACGATATGCCGTGTTCCATGCACGATAGCTGGGTTGCCCTGCGTTCGCGTATCATGGATTATTTGGGGCGGAACACGATCGCGGACCTGGCGAAAGCGCTGGAAATCAAGAAGAAGAATTTGGCCGCGGCCAAAGGGCGCAAAGGCAAGCGACCGGTTTCCGCCAAGCGGGCTTAGCTCAAAAATCTCGAATAATTCCGGAGGCAGGATGGGAAACTCGGTCCTTGTCCCCATGGTGGTCGAACAGACCTCCCGGGGCGAACGCGCTTATGACATTTATTCCCGGCTCTTAAAAGAGAACATCATCTTTCTGGGGACGCCGATTGACGACCAGGTGGCGAACCTGATCATCGCGCAGCTGCTGTTCCTCGAAGCCGAGGACCCCGAGAAGGACATCTCGATCTACATCAATTCGCCGGGCGGTTCCATCACGGCCGGTCTGGCGATTCTGGATACCATGGCGTTCATCCGGCCGGATATCGTGACCATCTGCGTGGGGCAGGCGGCGTCGATGGCGGCGGTGCTGCTGGCCAAGGGCACCAAGGGGAAGCGCTTCAGCCTGCCGAATTCGCGCATCATGATCCACCAACCGTCCATGCAGGGGTTGGCCGGGCAGGCGGCGGACATCGATATCTATGCGCGCGAGATTCTCCGCATGCGCGAGATCCTGAACACCATGCTGGCCGACGCGACGGGGCAGCCGGTGGACCGGATCGCCAAGGATGTCGATCGCGATTACATCATGGAACCCGATCAGGCCGTCCAGTACGGGATGATCGACCGCGTCATCGCCAGCCGCGATCTGGCGCCGGTAGCCGTCAAAGGCTAGGCGGCCATGCCGCAAACCGAAATCGCCACCTTGGGCGGCGGCTGCTTTTGGTGTCTGGAAGCGGTCTACCTGGAGATGGAAGGCGTGCTCCGGGTGGAATCCGGCTACATGGGCGGCCGGCTCGAGAACCCGACGTACGAACAGGTTTGCACGGGCCGGACGGGGCACGTCGAAGTAGTGCAGGTTACGTTCGATACCGGCGTGATCCGCTACCGCGACGTGCTCGAAGTCTTCTTCGGAATTCACGATCCGACCACACCGAACCGGCAGGGCAACGATGTCGGCCCGCAATACCGGTCGGTGATTTTCTATCACAGCGACGCTCAACGCAGCACCGCGGAAGACCTCATCCGCGAACTGACGGCGGAAGCGGCATTCCCCGGCCCCATTGTGACTGCCGTCGAGCCGGCTAGCGCTTTTTACAAGGCGGAAGAGTATCACCAGCAGTATTTCCGCAATCACCCGCATCAGCCGTACTGCGCGTTTGTGGTGGCGCCGAAAGTGAAGAAGTTTCGCGAGAAGTTCGCGCAACGCGTGCGCCACGCGTAGGGATTCTCAGGCCGCTTGATCGCCGCGTTGCAGAATCAGGGCGCCGGCGCGGGCAGTCGCTTCTTGGAAGCCGAAATCGAAGCCCAGATGCTGCCCGTGCGCTTCGAGCAGACGGCACGCCTGCTCCTCCAGCGGCTGGAGCGTGTCGCACATGGTTTTGAACCGGTGTGCGGGGCCGACCGGTAATGCCACGATCGGCCATCCTGAGGGAATTTCACCGCCGCACAGCACGCACGTCATCATCGTTCCTCCCCGGCGATCCCGCCTAAATATGCCTTTTCGGCTATTACCTGGCGCGTTTGAGGTACTCTCGGGATTCTTTCCCGCGTCCTCAGAGTTGTCAGCATGGCACGCGCCACCGGGACCGCGCCGCCGCCCCGAATGTAGAGAAACGGCCTAAGTTCCCTGTCAGCTACTCGATGGGCGAGGGATCGTGGCGGCGTCTGGCTCCTGCACTCTCGGTTCCGGTCCCATCACTAATACATTTGCCTGATTGAGCGTCCTGCGAAATACGGATTGCGATCCGGTCTGATGCTAGGGTTGAGTCGTAACGTCAGACGATCGTTTCTCCCCTAGATTCGAACACGGGCCGTCAGTTGGCTGTGGCGGCCCGTTTTTCTGCATCGGCGCGGAACGGTCCGGGCATTGGTAACGAACCATGCGCAAGAAATTGACAACCATTCTGCTAGTGGACGGCGACCGCAGGGACCGTCAATTCATGCGCGCGATCCTCGAGCAGACCGGCTACGTCGTAATCGAGGCCATGGATTATTGGGATGCTCTCGACGCGCATCAGCGGTATCAAGGAACCATCGACTTGCTCCTCACGGCGCTCGCGCTACCCGGTGATACCGGTTACGAATTGGCGCGAGTCCTTTTTCGGACGAACCACGCGATGAAAGCGCTGTTTCTGTCCAGCAGACCGGGCCCGGAGGCGAATCTCGACTCCGCGGCATCGCGACCGGAAGCGCACGTCCTCATCAAACCGATCCGTCCGCGTGAACTCCTCGAACGAGTGACCCACGCGCTGCACTCGCCCACTTACCCGATGAAAAAAGGCAGCAGGCCCGGCGACGCCGGACTGCAGTGTGCGCACGCGCAGAATCGGAGCGTACGGTCTGACCGCGAATAATTCGAAGTTTCAGGCGCGCGGAACATTTGCGAGCGCCGAGACGTTCACGCGTCTCGTACTCCACCAATACCCGAAGAAAGGCGAGCGATCCGCTTGACCGCTCTCAGGGTCTGACGAGGCCCGCGCGTACCGCCAAACGAACCAGGCTGGCCGTTTCGTGGACGTGGAGCTTTTGAAAAATCCGGTATCGGTGGCAGACCGCGGTGCGGAAAGCGATACCCAATATGGCGGCGGCCTGCTTGGTGGACTTTCCTTCCGCGATCAGCCGCAGCACCTCAATCTCGCGCTTCGTCAGGCGCTCGAGAACCGGATTTTCAACGGCAGGTTCCGGCTGCGCGGCGGGAGTCAACGGCAGAGTCCGCTCCCATTCGCGGGCAGCTATTTTGGACTGTTCCAGCGTGATGCGAAGAGTCGCAACGTTTTGCGCGAGATCGGACCGCAGCCGCTGAGCTTCCCGGATCATGTCCGGGACCGACATCCAGACTTCCGTTGCGCCGGACTCCATCGACACAATCGAAGTGTAGCACGTTATCGACCAGGGATTTGTTAGTTCTAATACCGAATCCGGACATACATATTCATTTGGATGTAAGATGAGTTATCCCGATGCAGCAGCGGAGCAGCGCAGGAAGCCTGGAAACGGGGACCGCACACCGGACGCGGCGCCGCATGGTTCTGCCCGAGAGGCGAGAGAATCTTCCGGCCGCCGAAGGTCCGCCGGAATGTCTGGTGGTCGGGGTCGGAGTTTCTTCGGCCAGCTTGCCGGCGGTTCGAAGATTGGTCGGGGGCCTGGGAGCGGAATTGCGAGCGGCGCTCGTGCTCGTCGGCGCGGACACGATCGAAGGCTTCCCGGAATTCCTCAGCGATGTGAGACCGGGCGCGGCGACGGTAATCACGGACGGGCTGGCGCCCTGCGCGGGGAGCGTGTATCTTGCTCCGGCCGGCCGGACAGTGACGATCTCCGGAGGCATCTTCACGTTGAGGGGTTCGCCGGGCGGCGGCCACGGCCAGCCCATCGACGACTTTTTCCGTTCGCTGGCGCAAGACCAGGGAGAGTACGCGGTCGGGCTGCTGCTGGCGGGCACCGGCTGCGACGGCGGCTTGGGCTTGCAGGCAATCCGCGCCGCGGGCGGCATCACGCTGGTTCAAGACGCGGCATTACCGGGCGATAGCGTGACCTCTCCGCCGGGCGCGGTGTGTTGGGATCGCCGGCTGCCGCCCGAACAGATGGCCGCTACGCTGGATCGTCTGGCAGCGCACGTCCGCGACAATGCCGCCGGCCGGGAAGTGATCCTCTCCGACGGAGCGCTGGAGGAGATCCACAGAATCCTGCGGCGCCGTGGTTCGATCGATCTCCGACATCTTGACCGGGAGTTCCTGAAGGTCCGGATGACACGGCGAATGGTCCTGCGTCAGATGGATGCAGCGCCAGAGTACATCCGGCGCCTGGACGAAGACGAGGAGGAGCGCGAGGAACTGATTCGGGATCTGGTGACGCGCCGCTCCGGGTTCTTCCGCGAACCAGCCGCGCTGGAAGCGCTCGCATCGAGTTTCGGCGAAGTGCTGTGGGGCGACCGGGCGGCCGACAGCCCGTTCCGCGTTTGGGTTCCCAGTTGTTCCACCGGTGAGGAGGTCTACTCAGTCGCGGTGATCGCCCTCGAGATGCTGGAGGCAGCCGGGCCCCGTCCCGAAATCCGCGTGTTCGGAACCGACGCGCGTTCGCGGGATCTTGACTTCGCCCGCTTGGGCCAGTATCCGGAATGGATGGTGCGCGAGATTTCGCAGGCCCGGCGGTCCCGGTTTTTCAGCCATCTGGGGCAGCATTGCCGGGTGAAGAGCGAGCTGCGCGAACTCTGCGTGTTCGCGCGCCATGCCCTGGTTGACGATCCTCCGCTGTCCCGAATGGATCTGGTGGTCTGCCGGGACCAGCTGGGCGTGGTTTCGCCCGCGATGCAGGCCCGCATCCTGTCGCTGGTGCACTACAGCCTCAAGCCGAACGGGGTGCTCGTGCTCGGTGAATCAGACAGCGTGGAAGCCGCGCCGGGTCTGTTTGCGCCGGCCGGCGATGCATCCGGCGTGTACTTGCGGAAGGAAAACGAGGGCAGGATCTGGTTCATGAAGCCGGCCGCGAGCAGGGATGAGCCAGGCTCATTGGTGGACGCCGAGGCCAAGCCCGCGGTCGCCGCCGATGCCGGCGATTCCGGCCGTTCCGAGGCCGGAGTCCTCCGCGCCCTCACCTTGGAGGAACTGACCAGGAAAGCCGGCCTCCACTTGCAGGCGTTGCTCGAGGAACAGGTGCAGACGATTGAAGCGCTGAAACTGGCGAACGAGGAGATCACCTGTTCGAACGAGGAATTGCAGGCGACGAACGAGGAATTGACGACGGCCCGGGAGGAAGTGCAGGCGGCCAATCAGGAACTCGTGAGCCTGAACGAGGAACTGACTAGCCGGAATGCGGAGCTGGCCCGCACCTCGGAGGAACTCTGGGGGCTGCTGCGAAATATCGATCTGGCGATCGTGACTGTGGACGGGAAGCTCCGCGTACGCCGGTTTAATCCACCAGCCGAGAGGCTGTTCAGCCTGCAAACGGAGGACTTGCAACGGCCGATCACCGATCTGATGCCGCACGTGCCGATTCCCGATCTCGAGTTTCTGCTCAAGGACACGACGGCCAATTTGAACAGGCACGAGCGCGAAGTCCGGGACCGCAAGGGAGAAAGATATCGCGTCTGCATCCGGCCGTACCTGAGCGAGGACCGTCGCATCGACGGCGCCATCATCACCGCGGTTCCGCTGGGCGCAACCAGCCGCTAAAGAAGGCTAGGCGGAAGCGGCGGCGGGGCTGGCGACGACTTCCTCGTACGGATGGCGGCTCCGGATCTCGCCGTCAAACACGTTCAAGGCTTGCTCATAGAGCGCGCGCGGAATTTCGATGCCGCCTTCCCAGTTCCCTACTGTCTGATACGCGCGAATGGCGGTAGCGAGCACCGCCGGATCGATGCCGGGGAAGAAGGCGGCTTCCTTTTGCGCAACCTCGCCGGCGGGCGCGCTGCGCACCCATTCCCGGGCCTCACGGTAGGCCTGGACGAACCGGCGGCAGGTTTCGCTTCCCAAAAACTCGCGCGAGCAACACAGGCTGCTGAACGCGACCGCCGGCATCGAGGCGCCCACCGAGGCCACGACGCTGCCGGCTCCCTCGGCTTCCAACTGATGCGACCCCGGCGCCTGGAGATGGACATAATCCGCATCGCCGGCGCGAAACGCCTGCTGCATCTGCTCGGGCGTGCCGGCATCGACCGGGCGGACGCGGCTCCAATCCACGCCGTTCATGCGGGCGGCGTACTTCAACATCGTCATCGGCTGCCAGCCGTGGTCCGCAATGATGGCGCTGCCCTCGAGTTTCTTCCAGGAGAATGCCGAGTCCGGCTTACGGCCGACGAGGAAGAATCCGTCGCGCTGGTTGATCTGGGCAAAGTGCACCGGCAATGGCGATTCCCCGGCCTCGATGGGTTTCCAGTTCGCCGACACGGCCGATTGCATGATGTCCGCCGCGCCGGAGCGGATCAGATCGGGCATGCGCTGGCCTTTCTGCAGCACGCCGTATTCGGCGGCGAGCCCGTGCTTCTCCAAAAAACCGGCGGCGATGGTGGAGATCAATGGACTGTAGAACACGGAATGCCGGGAGACGATAATGCGGAGCGCCATAGGTTTTGAGTGTACCTCAGCGCGGCCGGGAATCGCCCTGGAAGAGGATACCCGTATACAATGGGATTTTTCATGGGAGTGGAGCGCCAGATTGCCGCCGCGGGTGTGTGCGCGGCCGGGGGGTTTATGGCCTGGGCGGTGCGCGGGCGGTCCTCCGGCGTGTTCGGCCCGTCGGTGTGGCGGGGAGACCGGCGGCGGCGCGCCGTAGCGCTCACGTTCGACGACGGGCCGAGCGAACAGACACCCCGGATTCTGGAAATTCTGTCGCGGCATGGCGTAACCGCCACCTTTTTTCAGGTTGGGAGGAATGTCGAACGGCTGCCGCAGGTGGCGCGGGAAGTTCGCCATGGCGGCCACGCGATCGGCAACCACAGCCACACGCATGCGCTGCTTTCCTTGCGGGGCGCGCGGTTCATCGAGCAGGAACTGCGGCGCGCGCAGGATACGATCGAAGAACATACCGGCGAGCGGCCTCGTTGGTTTCGCGCGCCGTACGGTGTCCGCTGGTTCGGAGTGGGCGCCGCGCAGCGCCAGTTGCAGTTGATGGGCGTGATGTGGACCATAATCGGCTATGATTGGAAGCTTAGGGCCGACGCGATCGTGAAGCGCGTGGCCGGCGGGATTTCCAACGGCGCGATTGTGTGCCTTCACGACGGCCGGGAGCTTCGCGCGCAGCCGGATATCGGCGAGACAGTCGAAGCGGTCCGGCGACTGGTGCCGTTGCTTCTCGACCAGGGGTATACCTTCGAAACCATAGGCCAACTGATATGTCCGACGAACTGACGCAGCGCGTCTTGAAATGCATCGCCACTTCGAAGCGGATTCCGGTCGAGCAGGTCACTATCGACAGCGAATTCCAGCAGCTGGGGATCGACTCCATGGACGCGGTGGAAATCCTGTTTGCGCTGGAGAATGAATTCGACATCTCGATTCCCGACGACGAAGTGCGGAACGTGCGGAACGTCCGGCAAATGGCCGAAGGCGTGGAGAAACTGGTGGCCGCCAAGGCCGCCGGGGCCTCGGCCAGCCAATAGACGATGCAGCGCGTCGCGATCACCGGCATGGGCGCCATCTGCGCTCTCGGCCGGAACGTGCCCGAAGTGGCGGCCGCGCTGTGCCAAGGGCGGCCGGGTATCGGGCCGATCGAATCCACCGACTGTTCGCAGCTGCGGTTTCAAAACGGCGCCGAGGTGCGCGGCTACAGCCATCAACCGTATTTCGACGACCGGCGCGCCGACTTTCTGGACCGCTTCGCGCAGTTCGCCGTGATCGCGGCCCGCGAAGCGGTGGGCTGCGCGGGCATCGAGTGGACGCCGGAGCTGCGGGAGCGCGCCGCCATCGTCACCGGATCGTGCGTCGGCGGGCAGAGCACGGAGGATATCGGGTTTCACGAGGTCTATAAGCTCGGACACAACCGGGTGCACCCGCTGACGATTCCCAAGACGATGGCCAACGCGGGCGCCAGCCATATCTCAATGGAGTTCGGGATCACCGGGCCGAGCTTTACGATCTCCACCGCGTGTTCCTCGGCGGCGCATGCCATCGGGCAGGCGTATTGGATGGTGCGGAGCGGCGCGGCTGATTTGGCCATCACGGGCGGCAGCGAAGCGCCTTTCAGCTTCGGCATTCTCAAGGCGTGGGAGGCGATGCGGGTCGTCTCGCCGGAAACCTGCCGGCCGTTTTCGAAAGACCGCCGCGGCATGATCCTGGGGGAAGGGGCGGCGATGTTCGTGTTGGAGCCGCTCGAGGCGGCGCGCGCGCGCGGCGCGCGGGTTCATGCGGAGATCGTGGGATTCGGAATGTCGGCCGATGCGGGCCACATCACGCAGCCTTCGGCGGACGGCGCCGCGCGGGCCATGCGGGCGGCGTTACGCGATGCGTCGCTGCAGCCGGAGCAGATCGGCTACATCAACGCGCATGGAACGGCGACGCCGGCCAACGATGTCACGGAAACGGCGGCCATTCGGGCGGTGTTCCATTCCCATGCGAATCAGCTCGCGGTGAGTTCGACCAAGTCGATGCACGGGCACGCGCTGGGCGCGGCCGCGGCGCTGGAATGTCTGGCGACCGCGCTGGCTCTGCGCGACGGCGTGCTTCCGCCGACCGCGAATTTCACCGAGGCCGACCCGGAGTGCGACCTGGACGTGATTCCGAACCAGTCGCGGCGGGCGCAGGTGGAGTATGCGCTCTCCAATTCGTTCGCGTTCGGCGGCTTGAACGCGGTGCTGGCGCTGCGGAAGGCGTAGCGCCGGTTTGCAATTGGGTGGTTGCGTAGACTGTCACCGAAATAGGATTATGGTTGCGCCATGAAGTGTCTGGTTGCGTTGCTCGTTTCGAGTGCCGCGGCGTTTGCCGCGGAGAGGCCCGCTGTCACGTACTATCGCGATATCGCGGGCATCCTGCAGGAGCGGTGCCAAGTCTGCCACCGGGCCGGCGAAGTCGGGCCGATGCCGCTGGGCACGTACGCGGAAGTCCGGCCGTGGGCGAAGGCGATCAAGCAGGCGGTGCTCTCCGGGAAAATGCCGCCGTGGACGGCCGACGGCCCGCGCGGCAGATTTCACAACGATCCGCGCCTCTCGGACGAAGAACTGCGGAAGCTGGTGGCTTGGGTGGACAAGGGCGCAATCGAAGGGGATGCGAAGGATGCGCCGCCGCCGCGGAAGTTCGCCCAAGGCTGGACCATCGATGCGCCGGACCAGGTATTCGAGATCCCGGAGGCTTATCAGGTGCCGGCTTCGGGGACGATCGAGTACACCTATGTGATCGTGCCGACCGGGTTCAAAGAAGACCGGTGGGTGACGCAAGCGGAAGTACGGCCCGGCAATCGCGCGGTGGTGCATCACGCGAACGTCTATATCAGAGAGCCTGGGTCGGCGTGGCTGCGGGAGTACCCGGCCGGGAAGATGTTTATCCCCGACGAGCGGAATCAGCGCTCCGGGACGGGCGGGTCGAGCGGCGCAGGCGCGAGCATTCGCGAGCAGGTGATCGTCGGCTATGTACCGGGCAGACCCGCCAAACAGGCGCCTCCCGGATACGCGCTGCTGATTCCGGCGGGGTCGGACCTAGTGTTTCAGCTCCACTACACGACCAATGGAAAGCCGGCCGCGGACCAGACGCGCGTGGGGTTTGTGTACGCGAAGAATCCGCCGAAGAAGCGCATGATCCGCGTCCAGGCTTCCAACGCGACCTTTGCCATCCCGCCGGGCGCGGCGGATTATCCGGTGTCGGGCACCGCCAAGCTGGGGGTAGATTGCGAATTGATCGATGCGTATCCGCATATGCATCTGCGGGGCCGCTCGATGCGGTTGAGCGCCGTGTATCCGACGGGCGAGCGAGAACAGCTGGTCAACGTGCCGCGCTACGATTTCAACTGGCAGCTGGTCTACGAAATGAACAAGCCCAAACTGCTGCCGAAAGGCACGCTGCTTGAAGCGGACGCGACGTTCGACAACTCGGTCAACAACCGTTTCAATCCGGATCCGAAGGCGGAAGTGCACTGGGGCGACCAGAGCTGGGAAGAGATGATGGTGGGCTTCTTCGACCTGGCAATTCCGGTGGAGACCGATCCGCGGCGGGTGCTGGAATCGAAGTAAGGGGCTACGCGCCGATAGCCAGCAGGGAACCCCACTGAAGCCCGGCGCCGAAGGCGGCGAACACGACGCGTTCGCCGGGCCGGAAGCCGGCCGCGGCTTGCCACTCGGCGGCCGCAATCAACAGCGAAGCCGATGACGTGTTGCCGTACCGGCGGATGTTGGAGAAGAAGCGGTCCGGCGGAACGCGGAGCGCGCGGGCGACGCCGTCGATCAGGTTTTGATTCGCCTGGTGCATCAGGTAGCTGGAAACGGCATCCGCGGTCAACTGGTTGCGTTCGAGCACCTCGGTGATGACGCGCGGCAATTTGCGCGACGCCTGGAGGATTACGGCGCGGCCATCCATCGAGAACCTTCCGTCTGTCGCCACGCTGAGCGCGGAGGCGAAGGCGCCATCCGAATGCAGGACATGATCGGCGATCCGCGCCAATCCGCGGTCCTTCGACAACAGGCAGGCACCCGCGCCATCGCCGAACAGAATAGCAGTGTTGCGGTCCGGAGGATCGCGCAGCACGATGCTTGACATTTTTTCGGCGGCGACGATCAGGACCGAGCCGTAGGCCGGCGCCAGCGCGTCCCCGAGCGCCATGCCGATCAGCGACCCCGCGCTGGCGACCGGGACGTCCAGGGCCGGCGTTTGATCGAAGCCGAGCCGGTGAGCGAGTTCCACCGCCGGTCCCGGGATGCGAAGCGGCGCCGAGCCGCTCGAGACAATCAGGAGGCGCACGTCGGAGCGCGAACGGCCCGCCCGGCTGAGGCAGTCGCCGGCTGCCTGCGCCGCCATATCGAGGACACTCTCGCTGTCCGCGGCGTATCGGCGCTCGACGATACCCGAGACTTGCACGATCCAGGAAGCTTCGCATCCGAGGCGCGCGGCCAGTTCTTCGTTGGAGACGATTCGCGAAGGCAGATACGCGCCAAACGCCTCGATGTAAGACATCGTTAAATCCGGGAACTCACGTATTGTTCGATGCGTGCGAGCGATTCGAACTGGCGCGGATTGAGGTCGGAATCGGGGATGCGGATGCGGAAGGTTTCCTCGAGTTCGCTGACCATTTGCGGCAGGACGAAGCTGTCGAGCAAGCCCGAATCGAACAGCGATTCGGTGGGGGAGGGTTCGCGGTCTTCGCTGGCGAACTGTTTCACGATCCGGCGGATTTGTTCGCGCATTTCGGCGGGCGTCATACCGGCTGGTTGCGTCATTCCCTTCAACTATACGCAATCGAAGGCCTGGCTCGCGCTATGCTATTTTCTTGACCCCGCAACAGAATCCGGAGCAGCCGCCCGCGCCGCCGCGCGTCTCGGTGGTGGTGGTGTCGCGCAATCGTGTCGAGCGGCTGCGCGCGTGTCTGGAATCCCTCGAGAAATCGGCCGGCCGCGAGAAATTGCAGCTCATCGTGGTGGACAACGGCTCGACCGATGGGAGCGCGCAGCTCGATGCGGAATTTCCCCACGTTCAATTTTCGCGGCTGCCGAAGAATTTCGGCCTGACGAAGGCAATGAACATCGGATGGCGCGCCTCCGCCGCCGAGTACATCTTCTTCCTGCACGAGGATACGGAAGTGGAGCCGGATGCCATCGAGCGGCTGGCGGACGTGCTTGACGCGACCCCGGAAGCCTCGGCGGTATGCCCGCTGCTGGTGGATGCGGAAGGGCGGCCGGCGCCGCAGATCGGCAACCTGCCGCCCGACGGCCAATGGCGGCCGGCGCAGGCGGCGGGCGAGGAGCCGCAGGCAGTGCTGTATCCGCGCGGGGCGGCGTTGATGGTGCGCGCGTTCGTGATCAAGTCGACGCGGCAGATCGATGAGCACTACGGCCAATTCGGCGCCGATGCGGATCTGGCGGCGCTGATCCGGCGCGCCGGCCGGAAGATCCTGCTGGTGCCGCAAGCGCGCGTGCGCCACCACGGGGGAGACCGCGATTCCGCGATGCTCCGCGCCGATTTTCGGCTCGCCCGCGCCACCTACCTCGGCAAGCATCATGGGTTCGCGGCAGGCCTGCAGGCGCGGCTGGGGGCGATTGTCGGCCCGCTGGGCGGGTTCCGGTTCGGCGAACTGAAGTACACAATTTCCGGCCAGAAGATCGACGGCAAGCAGGAGTAGGTTGCCATCGGTTAGGGCCGCCCGGCCAACCTTTGATATCTGGTTCCCGCCGGCAAATTACCGGTACCATGGCCCCATGGAGAGCCTGCTCTGGATCCTGCTGCCCGGTTTTGTGGCCGTGGCCTCGGGCTTGCTGGCATGGTTCGTCATGCAGTCCCGGATGGAAGTCGCGCTGGCTCGCGAACGCGAAATGCTGGCCCAGGAACGCGGCTCCATCGAAGCGGAGCGCGCGGCTTTGGAGGCGCAGCTGGGGGTTGCGATTCATGCGGCCGAAGAGAGCGCCAAGCGGGCCGCCCTGGATAATTTCCTGGGCGATCTGCGGGTCGAACAACGCCACTACACGCGCGAGAACCGGATGCTGCTGCAGAACCGCAAGAGCCTGGTGATTCAGGAGCGCATGTACTTCCGCAACATCCCGCTTTCGGACTGGATCGAGCACGAAATCATGGTGGACGACGGCGCCGACGTCACGCGGCTTCTGCAGGATATGACCGTGTTCGACAAAGGCGTGGTCAGCATCGAAGACATTCCGCGGCAGCGGAAAGCGCTGGCGTAGGCCCGCCGCCGCTGCTGCTTCCGTGCCAAAATAATCGCATATGCGAAAAATTCGTGTAGCGCTCTGCGTGGCGGCCCTGGCAGCCGCCGCGAGCCCGGCATTTGCGGCGGGCAATGCCGCCAAGGGCAAGGAAGTGTTTGACCAGTGCTCGGTCTGTCACAACGCCGACAGCGCCGAGAAGAAGATCGGGCCGGGATTGAAAGGCCTGTTCAAGAAAGACAAGCTGGCCAACGGGAAAGCGCCCAGCGAAGCCAACGTCCGCGCCAAAATCGACGAGGGCGGCAACGGAATGCCGGCCTACAAAGATATTCTGAGCGATCAGGAAAAGGACGACCTGATTGCGTATCTGAAAACGCTATAAGGCGCCGCGCAGCCGTAACGGCTGCCTGCGTTACGCTTTCGCGCCCAGGAGTTCGAGGGCCTTCTTCACTACGGGATCGTCCTCGAGCTTCTTTTGCGGCTGCGGCTTCTGCTGATCCTGATCGGGAAGTGGTTCGCCGTTCTCGTCCACCACGGGAGCCGGCTCGGCTTCGGCGACCTGGGTGGCCGGCATCACGCCGTTATCCTGAATCGACTTGCCATCCGGCGTGTAATACTTGGCGACGGAAAGGATCATCGCGGCGCCGTCGTCGAGATTGATGACGCGGCGCATGGAAGCGTCCCCGTAGGTGCGCTCCCCGACCGCCTGCGCCCGTTTATTGTCCTGGAGAGCGCCGGCGACGATCTCGGCGCCATCGGCGGTCCCGCGGTTCGTCAGCACGACCATCGGCAGCGCGGTCACGGCTTTGCCCGGTTCGGCGTCGAAATTCTGGCGTGGTACTTTCTGTCCCTGCAGATAGGTGATGCGGCCCTTGTTCAGGAACAGGTTGGCGAAAGCAATGCCGTCTTGGGGGGAGCCGACCGCCGTATTCCGCAGATCCAGCACCAGCTTCTGCGCGCCCGCCTTCTGCGCCTTCTCGATATCGGCGGTGGTTTCGCGCAGCGTCGAAGAGGAAAGCGCGCCGGGCTTGAGATAGGCGACCTGGCCGGGCAGCATCTGCATTTCGACCGGTTGCGGCGCGAGGGTCGCGCGCGTCAGCGTGATTTTCGTCGGTTCCGGCCGCTGCACGCGGACCACGCTCAGTTCCACCGTGCTTCCAGGGTCGCCCTGCAGCAGCAGGTTGGCATAGGCCAGCGGCATGTCGCGCGTGGCGATCCCCTTGATGGTCTCGATCATGTCGTTGGTCGACAGACCGGCCTTGGCGGCCGGCGAACCCGGCACCGTTCCGACCACCGCGATGTAGTCCGCCCGCTTGGCGAGCACCAGCCCGACGTCCGCCCGTTGCGTGTCCCGATTCTTCAGATAATCCTTATACTGTTCGGCGTTGAGGTAGCTGGCGAACGGATCGATGGCCTCCAGCATGCCGTTGAGAGCGCCCAGCGTGACGCTCTTCATGTCCGGCTCTTCGACGTATTCGCTTTTGATGCGCGAAACCACGTCGGTGAAGACCCCGATATGTTTGTAGGTGTCGTCCGGAGACGCACTTTGGCCCAGCACGCTCCCGATTAAAAGCAGGACCGTGAGACACGTGGACGCGGCCACTACCACAAACTTGAACCGACTATTCATAGCTGAAAATACTCCGGAAACCGCCCTCTGTTCATTATACAGCGGCCTCCCGACAGGCCTCTCCTTAACCTTGGACGAGGGTGGCGGGCGTTTGGTGACGGCCTATTTCCAGTTCATCCTCTGGCGCAGCCCGGTGATGTGCGCGGCATGATGGCGGCAGTGCCAGCCGTAAACCGCCAAATAGGTGTCCAGCCGCATGACCCCGGCTTCGGGGTGGCGGAAGCGGCGGGCGAAATCGGCGTCCGACAGGGAATCCAGAAGGACAACCCAGCGCCGGTGGAGCGCCTCGATCAATTGCAGCGAGACCTCGACCGGCTCGCTCCGGGCGTCTTTCAGTTCCGCCCATCGCTTCTCGTCGTACGGTTTGATGACCGGCTCGTTCTCGGTGAGCGCCAACCGGAACCGTACGTACGCGTTCATATGGCTGTCGGCTAAATGGTGCACCACTTGCCGGACGGTCCAGCCGCCCGGCCGGTAAGGCGTATCGAGTTGGGAGTCCGTCAAGCCGCGAACCGCTTCGCGGAACCGCTCGGGAGCGGCGGCGATCTCCTGGATGTAGCGCCTGCGGTTTTCCGAGGAAACGGCTTCCGGATATTCGCACTTACCGACAGGATAGGCGAGGTCCATCCATCGATTGTAGCCGTTCAGAAATTGATCTTCAGGCCGAACTGAAACTGCCGCGGGTCGAACGCCGAGGTGAAGGCCAGCGGATCAGTCGGATTGCCCGTATGCCCGATCAGCGGGTTCGGCAGGCCGCTTAACGGCAGACTACCCACCACGTTGTTGACGCTCTTGAAATTCGTGCGGTTCAGCAGGTTGAAGCCTTCGGCCGTGAATTCGACATTGCGGCGCCCCTCGGCTCCAAAAGGAAACCGGCGGGCCAGGCGCAGATTGATCGTGAAGTAATCGGGACCCCGGCCGATGTCCCGGCCGGCTCCCCAGGGGCGGTGAGTGGTGGGGTGATTGTCGCCCAGGTTGTCGAAGCCCGTCAGGATGTTGAACGGGCGCCCGGAACTCGCATCGAAGATGGGCGCCAGCATGAAATCGCGGAGCACGGCGTTGTGGAACGGCGAATCGAGAACCGACGATAGGACGAAACGGTGCCGCTGATCGAACGCCGACAGCGCGCGTTCAGCCTTGGCGTTGAGCTGGTCCTGCGGCTCGAAATCGCTGTTGAAGTCGGTGGCTTCGTCGATCGCCTTGCTGAACGTGTAGTTCGCGTTCAACGAGAAATGCCGGCTGAAACGCCGGTTGGCCTGAAGGATGAGGGCGTGATAGAAGGAATTCGCGGTCGACTCTTCCACGTTGTTCTGCAGAATCGTGCGATCGTAAAACCCAAACGTCGGCTGGCCGTTCGGCAGGTGGCCGGTGTAATACAAGTTCCGGTCCAGGATGCGCGGGAGCCGCGCGCCGCGGTTGAATTCATAGCCGGCGGAGAGCGCAAACCCGCCCACGGCGCGCTCGATTTCGAAGCTGGCCTGCTCGGCGTACGGGTTGACGTAATCGCCGGTCACTCCAAAAATCACGCGCCCGGGCGCGTTCGGTCCCGGCCGCAGTCCCAACTGCGCAATATCCTGTTGCGTGATGGAGCGATGGCCGAGAATGCCTCGGGCCGCGAGGAATTGGTAGACGTCGAACGAGGTGAGCGGCTGGCCCGTTAGCGGATTGTTCAGGCCCGGAATCCCCAGCGGCGTGATCGCCGCCTGCGCGATCTGGGTGCCGTTCAGCGTTGCCGGCAGATTCGCGATCTGGGCATTGATCTGGGAATAGTAGATGCCGTAGCCCGCGCGAATCACCGTTTTGCCGTCCGGCCCGAGAGTCCACGCCAGGCCAATGCGCGGCGCGATGTTGTTCCAGTCCGTGTGCAGGGGCGCCGGTTCGCCCTGGATGTCGTAGCGGGCTCCGAGGTTCAGTACGAAACGGGGCGTGAGCTTCCAATCGTCCTGCAGGTAGAAGCCGAAATTCTTGAACCAGGCGGTCCAGTTCGGATTGCCGAACCCTTGCTGGTACAGAGTCGGCAATCCGAGATTGAAGGCCTGCAGCGATGTGATCGGCTGGCTCAAGTTGGGAATGAGCTGCTGCTGGCCGGCCTGCGCCAATGCAGCGGCGACATTGGCCGTGGCGTTCGGGTCTTTCGTCAGAATCGGCAGAAGCAGACCCAGCGGGATCTGCTGGCTGAACAAAAAACGCCCGCCGAAGAAGGTTTCCGACCGCGCATAGACGCGCACCGGATTGATATCGGCTCCGAATTTGAGGTTGTGCCGGCCGGAAGTGTAATTGAAGCTTTGCAGGATCTGGTAGTGGCGTTCGTATGTAATGGAGGGCAGGAAGATCTCGCGTCCGAAGGACCCGTAGCCGGAGATGGTGATATCGGGGCCGTACGGATCGGTGGGAATGACGTTGAGATTGTCATAGCCGAACAGCAGCCGCGTCTGGCTGAGCAGATGGTTGTTGATGATCCAGGTATTGTCCGCCATGATGCTGCCATCCGTGGTCGCGATGGTGCGCCCGCGGTTAAAGCCGAGCAGCGCGCCGAACTCCGCGTTCTGGTTGGAGCCGTCGGTGAAATTGCCGCGCACCGCCAGGCTGTCGTGAGTGCTGAAGCGATGGTCCAGCCGCGCCGACACCATGCTGGTGTCTTCCGAGAACGGGAATGTGCCGCTGTTGGCGTTGAACAACGCCAGCGTCGCGGGGAAATTATTGGTGATCAGATATTGCCGCATGCCGGCGGCCAGAGCCTGGAACTGCGGCTGGCCCGAAGCGCTGAAAAAGCTAACGAGCTGCTGTTGAGACGGCGTCAGCTGGCCGAACGAGGACCGGTCCTGGAGAATCGGGACAAACGCCGATTCATGGCGGTCGAGACGTTCGAAGGAGAGGAACAGAAACGTCCGGTCGTGGACGATCGGCGCGCCCAGCGTGGCGCCGTACTGCGCCCGGGTAAAGCCGGCTTTTTGCGGATCGAAGAAATTCCGCGCCTGGATCGCGGTGTTGCGAAAGAAGCCGAACAGATCTCCATGCACTTCATTGGTTCCGGAGCGCGTGATGATATTGATGGCGCCGCCGGAAGAGTTGCCGATCTCGGCCGAGAAGCTGTTCCGGCTGATCTGGAACTCCTGAACGGCTTCCTGGCTCACGGAGGGCCGCACTCCTCCCGACGTCATATAATTTTCCACGCCGTCGATCGTGAAATTGTTCCCCCGGCCGTTGCTTCCCCCGAAACTGAGCCCCGATTGCGGCGTCTGGACGACCCGAAAATCGGTGCTGTCTACCAGGTTGTTGGTCTCCACCACCCCGGGCGCGAGCAGGGCGAAATCCAGATAGTTGCGTTGATTGATCGGCAGGTTGTCGATGCGTTGCGTTCCGATCGTGGTGGACTGTTGCGTGCGTTCAGTTTCTACTACCGGCACCAGCGCCGTCACCGTGAGTTCGGTAGTCACGGCGCCTACTTCAAGAGTGGCATTCAGATTGACGGTCTCGCCCACTTGCACGCCGACGTCCGACAGAATTCGCGTGGCAAAACCCTGGGCGGCAACGCGCAGCGTGTAGGTTCCGGGAGGCAGCAGGGTGATGCGGTAGCTGCCGTCGGTTGCCGTGGTCGCGGTGCGGGAAATCCCGCGCTCTGCCGAGGTCGCGGTCACCGTCGCATTCGGAACGGCTCCGCCGTTGGTATCGGTGATGATACCGCTCACTTCTCCGGTGCTCACTTGAGCTGGCGTCTGTGCGGCCGTGAGGAGCAGAAACAGGACAACGCAAACCTGGTGTTTTCCCATGATTTCTCCCTTGGCGCAGGAGCCCTGAACCCTCCTGCCTGGGTTCGATGATACGGCAATTTCGCCTGGTTACCAATCCCCACTTACGGGAATTCGGAGGAGTGAAGGGCGCGATAGAGCCACTCAAAATACTCGAAATCGTCCGGCGCGCGCCGCGCCAGCAAGGCATTGCGAAGAATCCGGCCGACGCCGTCCACGTGTTTCACTTCGCCGAAGAAGCGCGCGATCCGCTGCACTCGAGCGCTTCGCGGGATGCGCTGCGATTGATAGGCAGCCAGCGCGGGCGCCGGATCTCGCGGGAAACGCCCGAGCGATTCGCCGAGGCAGACGGCATCTTCCAAAGCCTGGCAGGCGCCCTGCGCGATGTACTGGAGCATCGGATGCGCGGCGTCGCCGAGCAGCGTGATCCGGTTTCGCGTCCAGTTCGGAATGGGGAGCCGATCATACATCGGCCATCGGCGGTCCCGCCCGACTTTCGAGACCGCCTCCCGCACGGGCGCGCAAAAAGCGGCATAGTGTTGATCCAACTCTCGCGGCGTGCCCCAATCGTCGGAATCGCTTTTGTAAAATCGGCTGCGGAACACGGCCACCTGATTGAGGAGCTGTCCCGACTTGACGGCGTACTGGACGAAGTGCATATCGGGACCGACCCAGATGGTCATGTTCCGCAGGTCGGTCCCAGACGGAGCTTCGGCGACCGGGATCGTGCCGCGATAGGCGACAAACTGAGCGCAGATCGGATCGCCGTCGTCGTGCACGAGCTTTCGGACGACTGACCAGAGGCCGTCCGCGCCGACCAGTACATCGCATTCATATCTGGAACCGTCGCCGCAGTGGACCGCGGCCCCGTCGCCCAGGTCTTCGACCGCGGCCACTTCCTTGTTGGCTTCGAGCGTGACGAGAGGGTTCGCCTGGCATGCCGCCAATTCGGCCGCAAGCAATTCGCCGCGATGCATTAGGACGTAAGGGAAGCCGAAATGTTCGCGGAATTTCGGCCCCAGGTCCAGCGAGGTGATCGGCTCGCCGCTGACCGCATCTTTCATCACCAGGCGGTCCGGAAATATGGCGTGCGGGCGCACCGCCTCGAGAATTCCGAGGCGATCCAGCATGCAGGTCGCGTTCGGGGCGAGTTGCAGCCCGGCGCCGATCTCGGTAAAGCGCGGCGATTTTTCCAGGACATGGGCCGGCAGCCCGGCGCGGGAAACCGCCAGCGCGGCGGCGAGCCCGCCGATGCCCCCGCCGGCAATCAAAATCGGAATGCGACGCATCGCGCCTGGCTGCCTATTGCATCACGTTCGCGGCTGGGCCGCGGACAACACCCAGTCGGCGAGTTCTTCGAACCGGCCCACCAGCAGATCGGGCGCGGGCTCGTGGAGGCTTTCCGGCGCGAACCCGTACGTCATCCCGCAGCTGCGGACTCCGGCATTGCGCGCGGTCTGGATATCCACGGAGCTATCCCCCGCCATCAGGGTGCGGGCGCGTTCCACTCCGGCTTCGGCCATGAGGGTCTCGATGCCGATCGGATGCGGTTTTTTGAAATCGAAACTGTTGCCGCCGTACACCCGGAAAAAATGCGAGCCGACTCCCAGACCATCGACGATGTCGCGGCTGATCGCGACGGGCTTGTTGGTCAGGATGGCGAGCCGTTTGCCCGCGGCATGCAAGCGATCGAGCGATTCCTTCACCCCCGGGTACAGCCGGGTGTGATCGAGCGGGTGCGCGCGGTAGTATTCGAGAAAAAACTCGAGCGCTTCGTCGACTTCGGCCTGGCTCGCCTGCTCGCCCAGGGCGCGGCGGATCAGCACGGGCGCGCCGTTGCCCACGTAGGTGGACACCTTCTCCACGTCCAGCGGGCCCATTCCCATGTGCGCGCGGGCGGCGTTCACAGCCAGCGCCAGGTCCAATTTGGAATCGATCAACGTGCCGTCCAGATCGAAGACCAGCAGGTCCATCGTCAGGCGGCGCCCACCTTGCGTTTGCGCGGCCGGCCAGCCCGCGCGGCCGGTTTGCGGCGCGGACGCCCGTTGCCCAGGCCGTATTCCGCCATTTTTCGCTGCAGCGTGTTGCGGTGAATGCCGAGCTGCTTGCTCGCCGCCGAGCGGTTGCCGCCCTGGCGTTCGAGCGCCTTTTGGATCATGTTTTTCTCTAAGATCTCGATGGCTTCTTCCAGAAAGATGTTGGCTGCCAGCAGCTGATCCACCAGCCCGTCAAATCTGTCTTTCATTCTCCGCCTTCTCCCCGTACAACGCGCCTGGAATGCGTTTCCGGGCGCCTTGTTCCCAAACCGATTTCACCCGCGCGTACGACTTCCGAAAATCTTCCTTCAACTCGTGAGGAGCCACCGCCACAATTCCGCGAGCGACCTCCAGTACGTAAGGAGCGACTCGCGATTGAACGACCGCCGCGGGCGGATGGTCGGCCTGCCCGAACGCCATGATTCCCATGAGCAGCGCGGCGGCAATCAGGACGCCCCTCACGATGCCGAATGCCGCGCCGAGAGCGTGATCGAAAATCGAAAGGCCGGTGACCTTCAGAAACTTTCCGATCACGAAACTCACGAGACTACCCGCCAACAGCACGCCGCAGAAGACGACGGCGAACCCGGCGAAGTTCGCAACTGCACGAGAACTGAGGTAGGGTAGCAGATGTCCGCCGACGAGTCCATAGAGCCAAAACCCGAGGAGGAACGCCACCACGACTGAGACGAGGCCGATCACTTCGCGTGACAGACCCTTGCGGAAGCTGGTGATGATCGAAGCGAGCGCGATCAGCACCAGCAACACGTCCAGCCAGTTCATAGTTCATGGCCGGGGAGTTGGTGTCCGGTCAAGACCGCATAGGCCTGCCGGTACTTCTCACTCGTCTTGGCGGCGATGTCCTCGGGGAGGGGCGGCGCCGGCGGCTGCTTGTTCCACGCGATCGATTCCAGATAGTCGCGCACGAACTGCTTGTCGAATGAGAATTGGGCCCCGCCGGGTTTATAGGTATCGGCCGGCCAGAACCGGGACGAGTCGGGCGTCAGCACTTCATCGCCGAGGACGAGTTCATCGCCCACGAAGCCAAACTCAAATTTCGTGTCTGCGATGATAATGCCCTTCGACGCCGCGTACCGCGCCGCGCGCGTGTAGATTTCCAGCGTCAAATCGCGCAGACGCGCGGCGAGATCCGCCCCCACGATCGACGCCATCCGCTCGAACGAGATGTTCTCGTCGTGGCCGGTCTGGGCCTTGGTGGCGGGCGTAAAAATCGGTTCCGGCAAGCGGCTGCTCTCCTGCAGACCGGCCGGCAGAGGAATGCCGCAAACGGTGCCTTGCTGGCGGTACTCTTTCCACCCGGATCCGGAAAGATATCCGCGCGCTACGCATTCGATCTCGACCATGCGCGCTTTTTTCACCAGCATCGAGCGGCCCTCGAGCTGATCGCGGTATTTCCGCAGCGGCTCGGGATAGTCGGCAACGCGCGCGGTCAGAAAGTGGGTAGGCGTGACATCGCGCAGGAAATCAAACCAGAAGATGGAAAGCTGCGTGAGCACGCGTCCTTTATCGGGAATGCCGGTCGGCAGAATGTAATCGAACGCCGAGATGCGGTCGGTGGCGACGATCAGGAGCTGGCCATCGACTTCGTACACATCGCGCACCTTGCCGCGGCTGTGGCGCGGCACACCGGGCAGATCGGTTTCGAGAATCACAGGAGGTTGAACGGATTTCACGGGTTCCTTCAAGGTTCGATCGGGGGAGTAAAACGCAATCATAGCGCGTCACGGGCCATTTTGGAATCACGGGCGAGCCGAATTTCCGGCGGGCTAACCTGGAGGGGTGAAAACGAACGCGGTGAGGTTGTTGGACACGCTCGGGGTGCGCTACGAACTGCGCGATTACGAGGTGGACCCGGAAGCGCTGGATGCCGAAACGGTGGCCGCCCAGATCGGGCTGCCGCCGGAGCAGGTCTTTAAGACTCTGGTCGCGCGCGGCGACCGCCGCGGGGTTTGCCTGGCGGTCGTCCCCGCCAACACCGAGTTGGACGAAAAGGCGCTGGCCCGCCTCACCGGGGACCGGAAAGTCGAAGTCGTGCCGCTCAAGGAAGTGCAGCCGCTCACCGGATACATCCGCGGCGGGGTGACCGCGCTGGCCTGCAAACGCGATTATCCGGTGTTCGTCGAAGAAACGGCCGAGCTGTTCGAAGTGATTTCCGTCTCGGCGGGGGTACGGGGAACGCAGATCCTGCTGGCGCCCGCCGATTACCTGGCGGCTGTGCGCGGCAAGACCGGGGCGATCGCGCGCAGCAAGGCGTAGCAGCCAACGGCCCGGGCTACGCCTGCGCCAGGCGTCTTACGCCTTCGCGGATCGCGCGCTCGCCGATGGCGGAGAACCCCATCAGGGATTCGCGCCCCGGCGCGCCGCTCAGGTAATATGCCTCCGCGCTCACCAGATGCACTTTGTTTTGCGCGGCGCGGCTCAATATTCGCTCATCGGGAAACCGCACCAGAGAGTGCATGCCGGCGGCATCGCCGGAGACGGCGGCATCCCCTCCGAAATGACGCTGAAGGGCATCGAGCAGGGCTTCCCGCCGCAATCCATACAACCGCCGCATACGCCGAATGTGGCGGTCGAGGTGGCCTTCGCGAATAAAATCGGTGAGCGCGCATTGCTCGAGCACGGCGGTCTGGCGGTCGGCCAGCCACTTGGCGCGGGCGAAGCGTTCCGCGAGCGCCGGCGGCGCCACAATGTAGCCGATGCGGAGGCCGGGAAACATCACCTTCGAAAATGTCCCGATATAGATGACGGGGACCGTGCCCGCGAGCCCTTGGAGCGACGGCAGCGGCGAGCCGCTATAGCGATACTCGCTCGAGTAATCGTCCTCGATCAGCGCCGCGCCGCGAGCCTGAGCCCATTGGATCAGTTCCAGACGCCGCGCCAGACACATCGAAACGCCCGTCGGATACTGGTGCGACGGCGTGACGTATGCGAGGCGCGCCTTGCCGCGGTACTCGCGGATCGCGATGCCGTCGGAATCGATGGGCACGGGCATGAGGCGTCCGCCCTGCGCGGTGAAAATACGGTTGGCGCCATGATAACCGGGGTTTTCGAATGCCACTTCGTCGCCCGGCTCGATCAGCAGCCGCGCGCAGAAATCGAGCGCCTGCTGCGAGCCGTTCACGATGATGATCTGTTCGGGCGCGCAGCGGACCGCGCGCAGACGCGCCAGATAGGCCGCGATTTCGCGGCGCAGCGCCGGATGCCCGGCGGGGCTTTCCGCGTATTCGAAAACGGCCGGGTTGGCGTGGCGGAGGTGCCGCGCCACCAGACGCCGCCAGAGCGCGAACGGGAAGTGCTCGCGATCGGGCATTCCCGGGGCGAAGCTGATCACGCCGGGAATCTTGGGCGGACGCGGAAAGTTCTGATTCAATCCCGAGCCATACCGCGATAGCTTCAATCGAAACCCGGCGGGCGTTTCCACTCCCGGCCCCGTGCGCGCCGTCAGCAGGGCGTCGGGCAATTCACGGCAAACGAAAGTTCCCGAGCCGTGCGCCGTCTCGAAGTAGCCTTCCGCGATCAGCTGCTCCCAAGCCGCCGACACCGTGCTGCGCGAGACCCCCAGGCTTGCCGAAAGTTCACGCGTCGAAGGCACGCGATCGCCCGGCCGGAACCGGCCGGCCAGAATGCCGTTGCGCCATTCCCGGTAGATCTGGCGGTGCAGGGGCTGCTGCGACTTGTGATCGAGGACGATTGCGAAATTCAAAGTGGACTGCTCCAGAATATCAAAACTGGCTCTTTCCGGCAGCCAGGTGAACCGGTAGGCTCGAACTATGGACGCCCTGACACCCACGAAGCGAACGACGGTCGTGCGCCATCCCGAGCGCGCGCTTTACCAGCGTGAGCACGTGTATTCGATTCTCGATGAAGCCTACATTTGCCACATCGGCTTCGTGGCGGAGGGCCAGCCTTACGTGATTCCGACGGCATATGGCCGCGCGGGAGACCAGCTCTATCTTCATGGCTCCGCCGCCAGCCGTATGCTGCGTTCTCTGGCCGAAGGGATTGACCTGTGTATGACCGTGACGCTGGTGGACGGTCTCGTGCTGGCGCGGTCCGCGTTCCGGAACTCCATCAACTACCGCTCCGTTGTGATTCTGGGAAAAGCGCGGCTGGTGACGGACGAGGCGGAAAAAATGGAAGGCCTTCGCTGTCTCACCAACCACGTTTTGCCCTGCCGGTGGGAGGAGGTTCGTCCACCGAATCGGACAGAGATGGTCAGCACGAGCGTGCTGGCGCTGCGAATCGAAGAAGCTTCCGCCAAGGTGCGCAGCGGCCCCCCCAAGGATCTCGAGGATGACTTCTCGATGCCGGTGTGGGCCGGCGTGGTGCCCGTTTATACCGTCATGGGAGAGCCATCGCCGGACGAGCATGTGCCGCCCGGTGTGCCGGTGGTGGATCGCAAGCGCTTCCCGCGATTCCTCCGAACATAGTCATGCTGCCGCGGCTGAGAGCACTTCCTTGGCAACCCGCGCGGTATTCGCGTGGATCGTGATTGTATCTTCCACGCTTTCGGCATAGCCGCCGGCGAGCACGACCGCCACGGGTATCTGTTCGAGTAATGCGCGGCCGAGCACGAGCCGGTCGCGCGCCACCAGGCCTTCGAAGGTCAAGGACAAGCCGCCGAGCTGATCTTCAAAGTACGGATCGGCTCCCGCGACATAGACCATCAGGTCCGGACGGCACATCGCGAGAGCCGCGGAGATCCCATTTTCCAGCCGCGCCAGGTATTCCTGGTCGCCGGTGAAATTCGCCAGATGAATATCGAGGCTGGAGGGCGGCTTTTCGGTGGGATAGTTGTTCGCCTGGTGAATGGAAAGCGTGAAGACGGAGGGATCGGCGGCAAAGATCCCGGCGGTGCCGTTGCCGTGATGGACGTCGCAATCGACGATCATGGCGCGCCGGATCAGGCCGTCGTGTTGTAATCGGCGCACCGCGACCGCGATATCGTTGACCGCGCAGAAGCCTTCCCCGTGGTCCGCGAAGGCGTGATGGAAGCCTCCGCCCACATTGAAGCCGAGACCCGACTCCAGCGCGAGCCGCGCCGCCAGGATGGTGCCTCCGGTGGCCGTCCAGATCGCTTCCATGGTTTGCCGGGAATAGGGGATTTCCAAGCGCAGAATTTCCTGATACGTCAGCGTCCCCTCGCGCAGTTTCGCCACCCACTCCGGATCGTGGACCAGCAGGATATCGGCATCGGTGGCGGGCTCGGGCGTCACGAAGTCTTCTTCGGCAGCGAATTTGGTCCGCAGCAGCCGCTCGCGCAGCAGGCGGTATTTCTGCGAGGGAAACACGTGCTGGCCGAGATGGAGGTCGTAATGCGGATGATAGACCAGACGGAAGGGCAGCATGGGTCAGGCGGGCTCGGACTGGAGAGCGGTCACGACGGCAACGTTGTAGATGTCCTCGGCCGAGCAGCCGCGCGACAGGTCATTCGCCGGTTTGGCCAAGCCTTGCAGGAAGGGACCGATGGCGGCGGCTCCGCCTAGCCGCTCGAGCAGTTTGTACGCGATGTTGGCCGCCGCCAGGTTGGGAAATATCAAGGTGTTGGCGCGGCCGGCCACCCGGGAACCGGGCGCTTTCGATTTCCCAACCAGTTCCGAGACTGCCGCATCCGCCTGCAACTCGCCATCAATCAGAATTTCCGGCGCGCGGGCGCGCACCACGCGCAAGGCCTCCACTACCGCATCCACCTGCGGATGCTTGGCGCTGCCCTTGGTCGAAAAGCTCAGCAGCGCGACCACGGGTTCGGCGCCCAGCAGCACGCGGGCGCTGTGCGCGGTGGCGATGGCGATCTCCGCCAGTTCGGTGGGGGTGGGGTCGATGACCACGGCGCAATCCGCAAATGTCATCAGGCCGTTGTGCCCCTGCGCGCGATCCCGCAGCGCCATTACAAACAGGCTGGATACCAGGCGGACGCGCGGATCGGCGCCAATGCAATGCAGCGCGGCCCGGACCGTTTCGCCGGTGGTATTGGCCGCGCCGCCGACAGTTCCGTCGGCATCGCCCGCGTTCACCATCAAAGCCGCGAAGTACAGCGGCTTGCGCGCGACCTCCAGGGCCTCCACCTGGGTGACGCCTTTCGCGCGGCGGCGTTCATAATAGAGAGCGGCGTATTTTTCGAGCGCCGGGTTGTGCTCGGGATCCACGTATTGCACGCCGGCTGGGGCGTCCGCCGGTCTGCGGCCGACCAGAACCGGATGGACTACGCCGTCTCGCGCCAGCCGCGCCGCGGCTTGCTGGACGCGCAGATCCGATCCTTCCGGAAAAACAATGGTCTTCGTGTGCCGGCGGGCCCGTTCGATGAGGCCGGAAATGTACTGTTGCGCCGATTCCGGAATGCTTGCCATTTTCGCCGAACCCTGAGTCTATCAGGTGGCGGAACGGGGGAAGCGTCTAATCCCCCAGGAATTTGCCGAAAGGACGCAGGCCCTGCACGTTATCGCAGACCGCCTTTAAGCCGGCAGTGAGCGGGATGGCCAGCAGCAGGCCCGGGGCGTCCCAGAGAAAGCCCCAGAGCATCAAGGAAAGAGTGACCACCAGGGGGTTCAGGTGCACGCGCGAACCCACCACCTTCGGATAAAAGAGGTTCATGGCCACCAGGTGGAGCAGCGAAACCGACACGACCACCATCACGTAGACCGGGAAGCGGTTCACGCCGAGCGCGGCGAACAGCGGCGGAAGCAAGGCCAGCGGCAGCCCGATATACGGAACCAGGCTCAGAAATCCGCTGAGGGGGCCGACCAACAAAGGAAACGGCAGCCGGACCAGCCAGAAGATCACCGAGCTCAGCACGGCCAGCAGCACGCCCAATAGAAAATTCCCGACCACAAACGCGCGCACCATACCGGCGATCCCTTCCAGGCTGCGGGCGGCCACGGTGCGGCTCTCGCCCTGGAAAAACTGCAGAAAACTGCGGTTGAGGTGATCGCGCCAGCTCAGCATGAAATAGACCAGAAACGGAATGAAGGAAAGCATCAACAGGATCTGGTAAAACGAGCTGAGTCTAGAGTAGATGTAGTCGGCGATGGCCGTGCGGTCTTCGTGGATGCGGACTTCCTGGATCGGGGGCGGAGACGGAGGGACGAGCGGAGCCGGTTCCGCGGTTCTGCGCCGCCGGCGCGTTTGTTCCTGGGCCTGTTGCGCCCGCAGCCGCGCCTGCTCTTCCTGCTGTTGCTGCTGCCGCTGCCGGGCGGGCACCACCATCTGGTACGTGCGCTCTTCCATCTGCTCCAGCTTCTGTTGCACGTTATCCACGATGTCCGCGATGCGCTGGCTGTAGCGGGGCAGTTCGTCGTAGATGCTTCCCAGCTGCGAATACACCCCCATGCCCGCCAGCCAGAGCCCGAGCAGCGCCAGGGTGCAGACGACAAACGCGGCCAGGCTCCGTGGAAAACGCGCCCGCATCAGCAAGGCCACGAACGGTTCCAGGATGAACGCGATGATCACCGCGGAGAGAAACGTGATGAAGAGCATCCGCCCGAAGTAGAGAGCGGCGATGACCACACCCCCCGCGATGACAGGCAGCGCGAACTGGCGCGCGTCCTGCACGGTTGTCTGAGTGGCGCTGAGGGGCTTGGTGACCGTTGCCACGGAACGAACGACCCTTGTCTCGACTGTAGCATGGAGGCGTCTATAATGAAATTGATTTGAGCGCCGGAACTGCCCGCATCCTGGCCCTAGACCTGGGCAAAAAACGCATCGGAATGGCCATCTCGGACCCATTAGGCGTCACCGCGCAAGGCCTGCCCAACCTGGAACGCACCCGCAAACGCGCGGATCTGGAGGCGCTGGCGAAACTCGCGCGCGAACGCGAGGTGGGGATGATCCTGATGGGCAATCCGGTGAACATGGGAGGCGCCGAGGGCCGGCAATCGGCCTGGGTTCGCGAATTCGCCCAAGCGCTTGAAAAACAAACCGGGTTGCCGATCCGCTTCTGGGATGAGCGCCTCACCACCGTCGAAGCCAACCGCGTCCTGCGGGAGAGCGGCATCAGCCTGGAAAAGCGGGCTGCCGCGGTCGACCGTCTTTCCGCGGTGATCCTGCTGCAGAGTTACCTGGATTCCTTATGAGACTTCTGCGGATCGCGGGCGCGCTGCTGCTGTTTACGTTGGTCATCGCCGGCTACGCTATCTTTCGTTTAAACCAGCCGTACCGCGGGTTTTCGGGCGACGTCTACCTCGAGTTTCCGCGAGGCACCTCCACGACCGCGATTGGCCGCCAGTTGGCCCAGGCGGGCGTAGTGAGCAGCCGTTGGGATTTCTGGCTGGCGCGGATGGTCCAGCGCGGCCGCAAGCCGCAAGCCGGCGAATACCGCTTCAACCAGGCCGCGACGCCGCTCCAGGTTTTCGAGCGGCTGGCCCGCGGCGACATCTTCTATTACGAACTGCTGGTGCCCGAAGGCAAGAACATGTTCGACATCGCGAGCGCCGCCGAGGCACTTGGGTTGTTTTCCGCCAGCGATTTTCTGGCTGCCGCGCGGAACCCTTCGCTGATCCGCGATCTCGATCCGCGCGCCCCTACCCTCGAAGGCTACTTGTTTCCGAGCAGCTACCGGTTGAGCCGGCATACCACGCCCGACCAGCTCTGCCGCATGATGACGGCCAAATTCCGCGAGGTGTGGCGTACCTTGCAACCGGCCCCCGATCCGCACCAGACCGTGACCTTAGCCTCCCTGGTCGAGAAGGAAGGCAAGCTGCCGCAGGAGCGGCCCGTGATTGCGGCGGTTTTTGAAAACCGGCTGCGCATCGGCATGAAGCTCGATTGCGATCCGACCACGATTTACGCGGCGTTGCTGGATAGCCGCTATCGCGGCGTGATTCACAAATCCGACCTGGAGAGCGACAACCCGTACAACACCTACCGGCATGCGGGCCTTCCGCCCGGGCCGATCGCGAATCCCGGCATCGCTTCGTTACACGCGGTCCTGCAGCCGGCCGAGTCGGAGGCGTTATACTTCGTCCTCCGCCCGGATGGTTCCGGCGGCCACGAGTTTTCGACGACGATCGCGGCGCATCAGGCTGCCACCGCCAGGTATCGCCGTGGCCTCCAGAGATAAATCGGTCAAGCAGGAACTGCGGGAATATCTGGCTGCCGAGCGTCCTTCCGCCATCACCGAAGCCGTGTGGCAGCAGCTGCTGCAACGCCTGGCGCCGGTCTCGGAAAGCTATTTGCGCGATCTGCTCCGGGAAACCGGTCTGCCTTTCGAGCAGCCTTACGCCGGCATCCGCCAGCACACGTGGGAGGAATTGGAGCAGTCGCTGCGCGAGATGCAGGAGGTCTATGAGGACGCGATTCTGGCGGGAAATCGGGAGCGCGCCCGCTATTGCCGCCGCCAGGTGATCGCCGCCAAGGACCGGGCCCGGTTTCTCGCCTCGAACCCACGGATCGGCGAGGATAAGCGGAAACAGAAACAGGAGATGGCCGACTGGATGCTCGTCTGGCTGGAGAATCCGGAAATTTTTTCGGCTTGGGCGGACGCGCGCAAGCGCGTCGCGGAACCCAATCGAAACCCGTCCTAGATCGAAATGACGGGCTGTTGAGGCCGTCAAACGGCACGAAAAAACCCGGCGGGAGGTTTAGGTTCCCGCCGGGCCGCGTCGTTCCAATTTGACCCTATATTGGTAACTTCCTGGTCCCCTTCTCGTCGGGGCAACTCCACTATATCACTGCACCGTGGCTTTCTTGATGAAATCGAGCTGCGGAAAATCTCTTTGCAGATAGGCGTTGCCTTCCGCCTCGATCCGCGACTGGTCCGGACCGCGCCCTTGCGGTGCGCCCTCGCCGTACCCGTTGTAGAACTGGTCGACGGCATCCATGCCGGAGATCACCTGCCCGATCGGCGCGAAGCCGTCGCTGTCCAGCCGGGCGTTGTTGCCCGTATTGATGAACAGTTGCGTGCTGCGCGAATTGGGCAGCGACGTTTTGGCGAACGTGACCATCCCGCGGGTGTTGCTTTGTTTGACCGGGTCGTCCTGCAGGTTGGCATCTTTCCACTTGGCGTTGACTTGCGGATCGCCGGCGATGCCGAACTGCGCCATGAAACCCGGCAACACGCGAAAGAAGCGCGCGCCGTCGTAGAAGCCGCTCTTGACGAGCTCATAGAATCGGTCAGCGCCGATCGGCGCCCAATCGCGATGGACTTCGATGACGACCGGCCCTTTGGAAGTGTCGAGATTGACTTTGTACACGTCGGGCGCGCGAGGACTCTGCGCCGCGGGCTGGCTGGAGCTGGAGCAGCCGGCCAGCAGGAACGCGGCGCAAATCCAGGCGGTTTGAAAAATCGTTCGCATCTTATCCTCTCCCGATAAACGGCATCTGCGTCGCCATGACGGTCAGGAACTGGACGTTGGCCTCCAGCGGCAGGTTGGCCATGTACAGAACGGCGTCCGCCACGTGTTTGACGTCCATGCGGGGTTCGACCATGCGGGTTCCGTTCGCCTGGGGCACGCCCTTGCTCATCCGCTCGGTCATTTCCGTGACGGCATTGCCCACGTCGATCTGTCCGCACGCGATGTTATGCTTGCGCCCGTCGAGCGAAATGCACTTGGTCAGCCCGGTGATGCCATGCTTGGTGGCGGTATACGGAGCCGAATTGGGGCGCGGCACGTGCGCGGACAGCGAGCCGTTGTTGATGATCCTGCCGCCTTGCGGGTCCTGCGCCTTCATCATCTTGATGGCTTCCTGCGCGCAGAGAAACGCGCCGGTCAGGTTTGCCCCCACAACCGTGTTCCACTGCTCGTAGGTGAGGTCTTCCATCGGCACGCCGGGAGCGCTGGAGCCCGCGTTATTGAACAACAGGTCCAGGCGGCCGAACGCTTCCTTGGTTTTCGCGAACAGGTGGCGCACCGCGTCGGGCTGGCTGATGTCGGCGGGGACCGCCAGCATTTCGCCGCCGCCCGGTTTCGCGGCGCCGGCGGTTTCGATGAGCTTTTCCGCCCGCCGGCCTGCCAGCACCACGCAGTACCCGTCCGCCTGCAAGGCCAGGCTGACGGCGCGGCCGATGCCGCTGCCGGCTCCGGTCACGACGGCGACCTTCATCGGCAGCGGGCTCCCGAGGTAGGGAATGCGGGGACAGTCGGATCTGTCCACTGAGGCGGAGTGTGAGTTGCGAGTCTGTCTTCTGCAGGGGACAGATTCGTCTGTCCCCTTCTCATTGCAGGACCGGCTCGGCCGGTTGCGGTGCGTCCTGCTTGTGTTTGCACTCGGCGTTCGGGCACTGCCACACGGGTCCGGCCTTGAGCCATTTTTCGATCATGTAGGGGCTGCCGCACTCCGGACACTTTTCGGCAATCGGTTTGCCCCACGCCACGAAATTGCAGTCGGGCCATCGGTTGCAGCCATAGAAGGTCTTGCCGCGCTTGGAACGCCGCTCCACCACTTCGCCCTCGCTGCACTCCGGGCACTTGACCCCGATGGTCTTCTGCTTGACGTACTTGCACGCCGGGTAATTGCTGCAAGCGGTGAACTCGCCGTAGCGGCCGGTCTTGAGCACCAGATTGTTGCCGCATTGCGGGCACTTCTCATCGAGCGGCTGATCGGGTTTCTTCTGCTGCCCGCCGATTTGCTTCGTGGTCTTGCAATCGGGATATCCGGTGCATGCCAGGAACGTTCCGAACCGGCCTTTTTTCAGGACCATCGGCCGGCCGCAGTTCTCGCAATATTCTTCGTCGCCCTGCTCGGACAGATCGACTTTGTCGACATCCGGCAGGTCGACCGTCAACTCGCGCGTGTAGGTGCACTCGGGATAGCCGGTGCACGCGATGAAGCTGCCGTGCTTGCCCCACTTGATCACCAGGCCCTTGCCGCACTTCGGACACGTTTCCTCGATGGGTTTCTCCATCCGCTTGATGTCCGTCATGTGCTTCTCGGCGTGTTTGAGGTCCTTCTCAAACTTGCCGTAGAAGTCGGCCATGGCCTCGCGCCAGTCGAGCTTGCCTTCTTCGATTTCGTCCAGCTCCTCTTCCATCCGGGCGGTGTATTTCACGTCGAAGATGTCGTCGAAGCTCTCGAGCAGCAGGTCGGTGACCACCATGCCGAGTTCGGTGGGGTAAAACTTCCCGCCTTCCTTTTTGACGTACTCGCGTTCCTGAATGGTCGAGAGGATTGACGCGTAAGTGGACGGCCGGCCGACGCCGTCGGCTTCCAGTTTTTTGACCAGCGTGGCTTCGTTGTAGCGCGGCGGCGGCTCGGTGAAGTGCTGTTCCGGCTTGATGGAGCGAAACCGCAGAGTCTCGCCCTGGGTGACGGCCGGCAGCCGATGCTTCAGTTCCTCGTCCTCCTCGTCGGCCGCGTCCTTGCCTTCCTGATAGACCTTGAGGAAGCCTTCGAATTTCAGCACGGAACCGGTGGCGCGGAAAAGATAATCCAGCCCGTTCTTGCCCTTCGCCGCGATATCGATGGTGGTCTGGTCGAACAGCGCCGGCATCATCTGCGACGCCACAAAGCGGTTCCAGATGAGGCGGTACAGCTTCATCTCGTCTTCGGCCAGGTATTTCTCCACCGCATCCGGCGTGTACGCCATCGAGGTAGGCCGGATGGCTTCGTGCGCGTCCTGCGCGTCCTTCTTCGATTTGTAGATGTTGGCCGATTCCGGCAGGAATTCCTTGCCGTACTTTTCCTTGATCAGATCGCGCACGTCGCGCAGCGCGTCGTCGGAGACGCGCGTCGAATCGGTACGCATGTAGGTGATGAGGCCGACCGAGCCTTCCTTGCCGAGCTCAATGCCTTCATACAGGCGCTGCGCCAGCATCATGGTCCGCTTCACGCTGAACCGCAGCTTGCGCGAGGACTCCTGTTGCAGAGTCGAAGTGATGAACGGCGCCACCGGGTTGCGCTTCTTTTCGCGCGTCACCACGGAGCGCACGACGTAAGCGGCGCCGTCGAGCTGCGCCAGCACGTCGTCGGAAGCCTCTTTGGAAGCGATCTCCGCCGCTTCCTCATTGATCTTGACGAGCCGCGCCCAGAGGTGCCCTTTTTTCGCGGCCAGTTCCGAATCGATGGTCCAGTACTCGCGGGGAACGAACGCGCGGATTTCGCGCTCGCGTTCGACGATTAACCTGAGCGCGACCGTCTGCACGCGCCCGGCGGACAAGCCGCGCCTGACTTTATCCCACAGCAGCGGCGAAATCTTGTAACCGACCAGCCGGTCCAGCACCCGGCGCGCCTGCTGTGCGTCCACCAGATGCGTATTCACTTTCCCGGGCTTTTCGAAGGCCTGCTGGATCGCCTTCTTGGTGATCTCGTTGAACATCACCCGATGGATCGCGGGTCCGTTCTTTTTGTCCTGAAGTTCTTCCTGCAGATGAAAGCAGATGGCCTCGCCTTCGCGGTCCGGGTCCGCCGCCAGATAAACGCTCTCCACTTTCTTGGCGGCCTGCTTCAGTTCCGAAATCAGTTTTTTCTTGCCTTCAATCACCTCGTAGTGCGGGCGGAAGCTTTTGTCCACGTCCACCGCGAGGTCTTTTTTCGGAAGGTCCTTGATGTGACCGAGCGAAGCTTTTACTACGTACTGCTTGCCCAGGTATTTGTTGATGGTTTTCGCCTTGGCCGGCGATTCCACGATTACCAGAGCTTTTGCCATGTTGAAATTCTGTCCGGCGCCTCCGAGCGCCACGTCCGTAATGATCGCAGATTACCCAGATGAAGTTACCACACTTTTACAAAGTTCTTGCCAGGCAGTTGCCGCACCAGCCCCAGCATCTCCAGTTCAAAAAGCGCGGCGATCAACTCCGAAGCCGACGTATCCTGAACCGTTTCAAGCAGATTATCTAAGTGTGTCGATGTGTCCACTTGGAGGGCTTCGAGCGCCCGCCGGGCGATAGGCCCGATTTCCGGACCGAGGCTATTTACTAAGGATGACCGATCCCCGCCCGAAGTTGCAACCCCCTCCGCCAGGATCCGCTCCTTACCTTTGTTGATGAGATGCCGGCGGGTTTCCGCCGGAAGCTCGGCGATCACGTCGTTCCAGTCCTGAATCAGCTTGGCCCCCTGCTTAATCAACAGGTTAGGCCCCCAGCTCAGCTTCGACGTGATGTTGCCCGGAACGGCGAACACTTCGCGGCCCTGATCGATCGCCAGCTTCGCGGTAATCGCGGAGCCGCTGTACTGCGCCCCTTCCACCACCAGCACGCCGGCGCTCATTCCGCTGATGATGCGGTTGCGGATGGGGAAATTCTGCGGGAAGGCGGTGGCCCCCATCGGGAACTCCGAAAGAATTAAGCCTTTGGACGCAATTTCAGAAGCAAGCTTGCGGTTTTCGGAAGGATAAACAACGTCGACGCCGCAGCCGAAGACCGCCACGGTATCGCCGCCCGCCGCCAGTGCTCCCTTGTGCGCCGCGCTGTCGATCCCGCGCGCCATGCCGCTTACGATCGTCACTCCGGCATGCGCCAGGTCCGCCGACAGCCGTTCGGCGGCGGCGAGACCGTAAGGCGTCGGGCGCCGCGTGCCCACCACCCCGAGCATCGTGGACTGGAGCAGTTCCAGCCGGCCGCGCGCGAACAGCAAAACCGGCGGATCGAAGATTTCCTTGAGCAGAGCCGGATATCGGGGATCGTGGAACGCGATGAGCACCGCGCCCGCCTCGCGCATCTTCTCCTGCTGCGCCGCGGCATCCTCGAAGGTGCAGCCGCTGGCAATCGATTGAGCAACGGTTCCGCTCACGCCGGCGGCTTCGAGCTCCGTTCGCGACGCCCGAAAGATGGCCAGCGGAGTCCGGAAACGTTGCAGCAATTTCCCCGATGTCCGGGCGCCCAGGCCGGGGATCAGGGTCAATGCCAGCCAGTGGAGTTCGTCTTCCGTGTTGAGGGCCGATGAGGTCATGCGGTTGCGATTCGACTCTAGCAGCGGATCCGAGCCGGCGCAAGCCGGATCTGCTACCCTACTCAGTAGTTCCCGCGCGCCGGAATTCTCAACTAGTCAACGGTGGAAAGCGCCCCTGCCGCGGAATTGCCGACACGGATCCAGACCGCCGCCATGAAGCAGGATGCGTCGTTTTTCGACGGGTACGAGCCCATTCTCATCTACATTGCCAAGCGGCTGAACGATGCGCTGCGGCTGGAATCGATCCTCACCGCCGCTGGTCTCGATTACGGGGTCGAAGCGGACGAGTACCGCGGGGGAGTGCTGTTCTTCCGGACTCGCGTGGGCGCGTTCTTCTATGTGCGGCCGGATGCGGTCGAGGCGGCTCACGAGGTGATGAGACGGAACGGCTATCGCCCGGCGCCTCCCGAGGCCAGTTGAGCCGCTACGGCGTGGACGTCTCGGCGTTCGCGGCGGCGCATCCGTGTTGCAGGATCGCCTCCAGGGCGCGTCCCGCGGCGCGCTGCACCTGAGGGTCCTTATCCTGAAGGGCCTGCTCGAGGCATTCGATGAACTCCTCGGCCCCGATTCGCCCCATGACCCAAGCCGCTGTCCATCGAAACGGAGGCCGCGCGTCATGGATCATCTGTTTTACAAACTCGTTCACGCCGGGTTCTCCGAGTTCGTGCAGGCCAATCAAGGCATTGCCCACCACGCGGTTGTTTTTATCCCTCAAGCTGGTAAACAGGCTGTCGCGCGCGGCGGGCGAGCGTGTTCCCCACAGGCCCTCCAGGGTATTGGCGCGAACGCGTCCGTCGTCGCTATCCAGATGGCGCGCCACCCAATCCGGATTGCGCAGCCGGCGGCCCACCACCAGCGTGGCCTTCGAGGCGATCCGCCGGTCGGAGTGGGTGGTCAGGTGATTCAGCAGCAGGATCAGCCGGTTGCCGGGTGAAAGAGCATCCACGACGTCCAGCACCCGGAGCACGGTTTCCGGATCCGGTTCGGATCCCGGCTCCTCGCGCCCGGCGGTCAGGTGCGCCAGCCGCACGTCCAGGCGGTTGTCGATGCGCAGCAGGTACCGGCACACCTCCAGCAGGTGGGCGCGGTCGAACCGGTTTGGTCGTAACAATTCGAGCCAAAACTCAGGGTAATCGGCCACTTTGTCGTAGATTCGGCGGCGGACCGGGTCCCGCTCGGAACCCAGAACCGAGAGCACCGCGGTGCAAAACGCCGGCGGATCGAACGACACCAACCTCCGGAGTGAAGTGTCCAGATTCCGCCCCATCGCCGCCGAGTTCATTGCGAGCTCCGCCCGCGCAGCCTGCTCGGGCGGGGTGAGTTCACGGCCTACCAGATCCGGCATGGGATTTGTGCGCGGCGGCGAACGGCAGCACCACCGCTGTACCTCATCCGACATATCGGCCTGAATCGTGCTTTCCCTAATGCCGTGTTTTAGGCCGGATTGATAGACTTGTTGGGTTGCCCTTTATGCTCCCGGACCGCTCTCTCGCCCGTGAACTTCGGCGCGCGCGGCGTCTCACGGACGATTTGTTCGGTTTCGTCCGTCCCGATTCCTTTTACGAACGGCCGATCCCGGAACGGCACCGAATCATCTTTTACCTCGGACATCTGGAAGCCTTCGATTGGAACCTGCTGGCCCGTTACGCGCTGGATGTGCCGGCCTTCCACCCAGAGTTCGACCGGCTGTTTGCATTCGGCATCGATCCGGCGTCCGGCGACCTGCCTGACGACCAGGCCGCCGATTGGCCGGGCATCGCCGAGGTCCACGACTACAACCGGCGCACGCGCGAGAAGATCGATTCCGCCTCGGACGAGCTTCCCGCCATCCTGATGGAAGCCGCTATCGAACACCGCCTCATGCACGCGGAAACTTTGGCGTACATTCTGCACCAACTTCCGTATGATCGCAAGCTGGCTCCCGCGGCGGCTGCCGCGCCGGATGCGCCAGCCCGGCGCACCCGCATGATCGGGATTCCCGCCGGAACCGCGGAGTTGGGCCTTTGCCGGGGGGACGGCTTCGGATGGGACAACGAGTACGAAGCGCAGCAGGTGGCGGTTCCCGCCTTCTCCATCAGCAAGTACAAGGTCACCAACGGCGAGTATCTCGAGTTTGTGAATGCCGGCGGGCCGGCGCCGTTTTTCTGGAATCAGCGGCAGGGCCGCTGGTTCTATCGCGGCATGTTTCGGGAAGTTCCGCTGCCTCTGGATTGTCCCGTCTACGTCACCTACCGGCAGGCCGAACAGTACGCGCGCTGGAGAGGCATGGCGTTGCCGACCGAACCGCAGTTTCACCGCGCCGCGGCCGGCGCGGCCGCTTCCTCCAATTGTGATTTCCGCTACTGGGACCCGATTCCGGTCAGCGCCGATGACCGCCCTGGCGCGGACGGCGTGGCGCAGTTGATCGGCAACGGGTGGGAGTGGACGTCCACCGTCTTTGGCCCGTTCCCCGGATTCCAGCCGTTTCCGTTTTATTCCAACTATTCCGAACCCTTCTTTGACGGGGATCATTATGTCTTGAAAGGCGGGTCGCCGCGAACCGCCGCCCGGCTGCTGCGGCCGTCTTTCCGCAACTGGTTCCGGCCTTCTTATCCTTATCTCTATGCCACGTTCCGGCTGGTGGAATCATGAAATACGCACAGGCGCTGGACAATGAGTTCGCGCGCGAAGTAAGGTCCGGGCTGACTCGCGCCGGCCAGAAGACGTTGCCGTGCCGATATCTCTACGACGATGTCGGGTCGGCGCTGTTCGAGGCCATTACTCACTTGCCCGAATACGGCCTGACGCGGGCCGATGCCCGCCTCATTCAGAAACATGCCGGAGATCTGATCGAACAATTGCCCGAGAATCTGCTGGTGGCGGAACTCGGAAGCGGCACGGGAAACAAAACGTACGCCGTGTTGGAGCGCCTCCGCCGGCGCCAGCCCGTGACCTATTACCCGATCGATGTGTCGCCCGCCGCGCTGGCGCTGTGCGCGCGTTCGCTGAATTCGCTGGCTACCGTAGAGCCGATGGCGTTCAGCTACCTGGACGGTTTGCGCGCCGTGTCCGCCCGCCGGAAGCCCGGCGAGACGCTTCTGCTGCTGTTCCTGGGGAGCACGATCGGCAACTTCGAACCCGAGGCCGCGCTGGAATTTCTGTACGAGGTCCGGCTCTGCCTCGAAACAGGCGACGCCTTGCTGCTCGGGACGGACCTCCTTAAGCCGGTCGAGCAGTTGCTGCTGGCGTATGACGATCCCGCCGGCGTCACCGCCGCGTTCAACCTGAATTTATTGGGCCGCATGAACCGCGAGCTGGACGCCGACTTCGATCTCCGCCGCTTCGCGCACGTGGCGCGGTACTGCCCGGAAGCCCAGCGCGTGGAAATGCACCTGGTTTCCCTGGCGGCGCAGACCGTGAGCATTGGCGCGGCGGAGTTGACGGTGGAGTTCGCGCCGGAGGAAACCATCTGCACCGAGGCGAGTCACAAGTTCCGTCCCGACCAGATCGCAGCCATGGCCCGGTCCACTGGTTTCCATCTGGCCGAACAGTGGATCGACTGCGAATGGCCTTTCGCCGAAAACCTCCTGCTGGCTTCGTGATCTGGGGAATGTCCGGCCTTATAGGGCCGGAAAGCGGCTATGATGTGAGGCCAACCGAGCCGGACAACCGAGGTCAACCGGATCTCTCCCTACGGCGGCCGATCGACTGAGATTTCACCGCTGCGCGGCTCTCCGGGTTCTCGCTACGGCTGGTGCGGCGTATCGCTCGCGTGCGGGTCCGCGGCGGCCGGTGCGGGCGCGCTGCCGGATTGCGGCAGCTCCGCTTTGCCGTCGAGGCCGAAGACCAGCAGGCGCGGCTTCACCGGAGTCGTCTTCTCGGCGCTGACGCCGGGACTCGGGGTGCCGCCGGAGCCGCCCATCAGAGCGATGTATTGCTTACCGTCGACCAGGAAGGTGATCGGGGGGCCCATGCCGTTGTGTATGCCGGTGTCGGCGTCCAGGAGCTTTTCGCCTTTATCGGCGGAATACGCGATCAGGTGGCCGTTGGGCGCGACCTGGAAGACCAGGTTGCTGGCGGTGCTGAGAGTGCCGCCGTAGCGGCTGTTGCCCACGGGGACCCGCCAGCGGATTTCCTGCTTCACCGGGTCGTACGCGATGAGGGTGCCGAGATTGCCGCCTTCGAGCGGAGTGGGACCGGCTGGCGCGGCCGCCGGCTGCAACTGCAGGCCGCGCGTATTCATCTTCAGGCCCGTTTGACTGGCGCCGCCCACACGGTTGGGATCGGGTTTGAAGTCGAAGTCGGTGGCGTAGGTGAACGTGTCCCACCCGCGGGTCGCCACGTAGACGAGCCCGGTCTGGGGATTGAAGGACATCGGGGACCAGTTGTGCGCGCCGCCGCCTCCGGGCGAGACCGGCACCGGGTTGGCGGCGTATTTCACTTCCGGATTGATGATCGGGCGGCCGGTCTTTTGGTCGATACCCTTGGCCCAGGTGACGCGGGAGAACGGCTGCGCGGAGATGAACTCGCCGGTTAGCCGGTCGAGCACATAAAAGAAGCCGTTCTTGTTTGCCTGCATAATCACTTTGCGCGGTTTGCCGTTGATGTTCAAATCCGCGAGGATCATCTGCTGCACGCTGTCGTAGTCCCACTCATCGCCGGGGACCATCTGGTAGTGCCACTTCAACTCGCCGGTGTCCACGTGCACGGCGACGATGGAGGCTACATATAAATTGTCGTGGCCGGTGCTGACGTCCTTGGTGCGGAGGGCTTGCGGCCAGGGCTCGGCATTGCCGGTGCCGACATACAGCAGGTCGCTTTCCGGGTCGTAGGAGATGCCATCCCACACGCTCCCGCCGCCGCCGAGCTTCCACCACTCGCCATCCCAGGTGGCGGCGGCTTTGCGCATGGCGGAATTTTCGAAACCTTTGGCGGGATCGCCCGGGACAGTCCAGAAGCGCCAGACTTCGCGGCCGGTCTCGGCATCGTAGGCGGCAAAGAATCCGCGGGTGGGGCGGTCACCGCCGGCGGCGCCCACGATCACTTTGCCTTTGGCGATGCGCGGCGCGATGGTGAGGGTCTGTTCCTGCTGCACCCAGCTCACGCGCGCTTCCCAAACGGGCTTGCCGGTTTCGGCGTCGAGCGCTTCCAGGCGGCCGTCGTTCACCGGGACGTACACCTTATTGTGGTAGAGCGCGAGGCCGCGGTTGACCACGCCGCAGCACATCTTGTCGCGAGTCGCCTGGCGATTCACCAGCGGGTCCCACCGCCATTTCTCTTTACCGGTACGGGCGTCGACCGCGAACACGATGCTCCAGTTGGTGACGCCGTAGATGGTGTTGTTCCAGACCAGCGGCGTGGCTTCCTGGTCACCGCCGCCTTCTCCGATTTCGTAGGACCACACCAGGCCGAGACGCTTGACGTTCGACGCGTCGATCAGCTTGAGCGGGCTGTAGCGGGTCTCGCCCGGCGTGAGGCCGTAGGAAAGCCAATCGCCGTCGGTCGCCGATTTAGCGGCATTTTTGAGGGTCGCATCGTCGACCCGCCGGGCCTGTCCAAAGAGAGAAAAAGAGAAGGCGATTACGAAAAACAGACGCATGACTTGACCCCCGGGGCAATTTGCGAGTCTATCACGGGAACAGCCTTGTCGAAGGCGGCCCCACCCGGCCGCGATCGTTGTCGCGGCCGGGATCGGCAAACGCCGGTACTCGGTGGAGCGAACTGTGCGGAATCGTCCCTCGGCATGCTTGATGCGATGAAAACTGGCATGGCGGCAACGGTGTGGAGAGGACGGCTCGCCTTCGGAATGGTGTCTATTCCGATCCGGCTGTATAAGGCGGCGCGCCGCGAACGGATCCGATTCCACCACGTGTACCGGTCAAAGGAAACACGCGCGTTCGAGGTGCCGGGCGAGGAAAAGGATGCGCCCGATGTGGAGGTGGGGGACGGGGATGGGTCGAAACCGGTTCTCGCGGCCCCGGTGATGGGAGCTCGGGTCGCGCGCGTGCGAAATTTGCCGGCCGCCGAAGGAGGCGAGGTCCCCATCGAAAAGCCGCAAATTCTCAAGGGTTACGAAGTTGAGAAGGACCGATACGTGACGTTTGAGCCGCGCGAGGTGGCTGCGCTGCGGCCGGAAACTTCCACCGAGCTGGCAATCGGACAGTTTGTGCGGGTGGAGGAGATTGATCCCATCTTTTTCGATACCTCATACTACGCGGCTCCCGACGGCGCAGGTGGAAAACCGTATGCACTGCTCTACCGCGCTTTGGCGGAGACCGGCTACGCGGGTTTGGGGCGGTTGGCGATGCACGGGCGCGAGCACGCCATGCTGATTCGCGCGGGCCGCCGGGGACTCATCCTGCACACTCTGTTCTACGCCAACGAAGTGCGAGCGGGCGACGAGTACACCGCGGATGCCGATCTGGTACAGGAGAAAGAACTGGAACTGGCGAAACGCCTGACCGGCGCACTGGCCGCGAAATTCGACCCCGCCGGGTTGAAAGACGAGTTTGAAGAGCGGCTGCGGGAAGCGATCGACGAACGCCGGCGGGCCGGTGTGCCCGAGCAGGCGCGTCCCGAGAGGCGCGAACCGGCGCCGGTTGTGGACATTCTGGAAGCATTGCGAAAGAGCATCGCAGCCGCGCGCAAGCCACCCGAGAGCGAGAAGGGCCGGGGGGAGAGAAGACGCCGCGCGCGGTCCTAGAACCCAGCCGACGGTGGCGCGTTGCCGGGCGTCGGCTGGCAACCCACCGGTGCTCTGAGGCAGCAGGGATCTCTACTTGATGATCCGCGTGAGGATCGGACCGAGCACGGCGAGGAACAGGACGTACGCCGCGGAGAGCGGCTCCAATCCAGGTTGTATCCCGGCGCCGAGGCCGGCAATCACGATTGAAAATTCGCCGCGCGATACAAGCGCCATTCCGGCTCGAAGGCGGGCGCCGCGCGCAGCGGTCGCTCGCCGCGCCGCCCAATAACCGGTGGCGATTTTCGTCACGGCTGTAACGAATCCGAGCCCGGCGGCGAACGGCAGCGCGTCGGGCAGCGTGGCGGGATCGATTTCGAGACCGAAGAACAGGAAGAAAATGGCGGCGAACAAATCGCGCAGGGGAGCAAGCAGACGGTGCGTCTGTTTGGCGATGGGGCCGGACACCGCGATTCCCACTAGAAACGCGCCGATGGCGCCCGAAACCTGAAAATTTTCCGCGAGGCCGGCGACCAGCAGCACCGCGCCAAAAGTGGTGAGCAAAACCACCTCATCGGATTCGTGGGCGAGCAGCCGGCTGAGTCTCGAGCCATACCGGATGGCCAGGAGAAGGACGAGCCCCGCCACGGCGATGGCGACGGCAACCGAAACTACCATTTGCGACGGACCACCCCCGGTGAGCAGGACGCCGATCAGCGGCAAATAAACTGCCATCGCCAGATCCTCGATGACGAGGATGGAAAAGACCGATGGTGTTTCCGGGCAGTTTGAACACTGGAGTTCAGCGAGTACCTTGGCGATTACGCCGGAGGAAGAGATGTAGGTAATGCCGCCCAACAGGACGGCGGCGAGCACATTCCACTTCAACCAGAGGCCGGCGATCACGCCCGGCGGGAAGTTGAGCACGAAATCGGCGATTCCGCCGGCCAGCCCCGTGCGGAGATTCTCCCGCAATTCCTCGCCGCTGTATTCGAGTCCCAACATGAACAAAAGCAGGAGGACGCCGATGTCGGCCCCGATGTGAATGAAGCCTGCGCTGAGGTTCAGGGGAGCGAGGCCGCCATTTCCGAACGCCAGTCCGGCCAGCAGGTAAAGGGGAATGGACGAAATGCCCCATCGGCTCGCGATGCGGGCGAGAAGGGCAAGACCGGCAATTGCGGCACCCAGCTCTATAAAAACGTGGGCGGGCATCCATTGCCAGGTATAGCAAGGAGTTCCGCTTCCGGCCAGCGCTACAATGGCGCGGGCCGGAAGCGGGGTTGGGAACAATGGGAGTTACGAGCCGATCGACGCCAGCTTGCCGCGGAGCGCTTCCAGTTTGTCCTGGGTTTCGGCCAATTCCAATTGGAGACCGACGGACTCTTTCATCTGGTCGGCTCGCGAGGAAATCGCGTTCAGGTGCTCCTGATACGTTTCGGACCAAAGATAGTTCCGGTTGTCATTCAGGTGCCGGATAGCGGCTTTCGTCCGCGAACCGAGAGTTGCCGCCATCGGTGTCACGGAATCGATCGCCTCCTGCTGCCAGGGCGCAGTTGCATGCCGGATGGCGTGGAGGCGCTGAATGCGTTCTCCGACTGCATTGATTTGCTCCCGGATGAGCGTCAACTCGTTGGCGTGCCCCTCCCAACTTACGCCTCCCCGGCGGAATGAGGCGACGGTGGCGGCGTGGACGCTCAGCCGGTGAGCGGCCGAGCGGATCTCCTGGAGGAGTTGGGAAGCCTCGGAAGGAAAATTCCGGTCCGACACTTCAGTTGCGCAGGTGCAGGACGCCGGAACGGGTTCCGCCGCGGCGAGAGGTCCGCCGGACGCGGCGGCGACAGACATCAGGCACACAATCCTCGTCATGCTTGTGAACGGCATCTTGGTATCTCCTGAATCGAATAGACAGGTTATTCCCACGGCCCGCGAACGGCTCGCGGGTCAGTAAAACGCGGGAAGAAGTTGCAATCTACGGAGCGGAGTTTGCGGCCCGGCGGGCACGCGAGTTTTCAGTGACACCCGCTATCCGTATGTGAAGGGTGCCGGCCGGCTAATCAAGGCCCCGCGATGCTGTCGAGCAGCCAGATTCCTCCGAGCACAGCGCCGGCGGCCAGCAAGATCTTCAGAGTCATTAGAGCTTGCTCGAGGAATCCGGGGTGGCGTTTTGCGTCTCCCGTTTGTTCGGGTGTGGTCTGGAGCGGGCTCATGCGCACCTCCGGGCGGCCATCGTGTAGACGGACTCGGGCTCGCCGGCCGGAACCGAAGAAGCGGCCGGACTGGCGAGCCGCAAGACCGGGCACTCGCGTTCGGCGGCGAGAATCGCGTCGCGCACGTTGCCGGTGACCAATAAACCCATTTCGCGCCGCTGAATGACACGGCTGAGCACGCTTCGGCGCGGGCCGACTTCGACGTCCAGTTCCGCGGAGGGATGGAAGCGGTGCAGGAGCGCTTCGATGCGGCTCTTCGCCTCCTCGCGCACGCCATCGCGGATTTGCTGGTTCCACAAGAGGGCGGCCGGCTTGTCGGGAGCAGGGCAGACGGCGTGGATGACGGTCAGGCCGGCTTCGAGTTCGCCGCTGATCTGCGCGGCTCTGCGGATCACATACTCGTCCGATTCGTTGAGCGCCAGTGCGCAAGCGACCTGGCGGGCGTACATCCCCACCCTGGCGCGGGTGCGCGTCGAGGCCCAGTCGAGCCAGACGGAGCAGGGAGCGTCCGCCAGAACCTGGTCGGCAACGGAGCCGATCGGACTGCCATGCAGGCCGGACGACGCGCCGGCCGACATCGCCACCAGGTCGAAACTCTTGGCCCGAATATGCTCGAGGATTCGCTCACCGGGAGCCCCGCGTTCGACGCGCCACGTGACGCGCCGCGAGCGGAGCCCGGTTTCGGCGACCATCTTCATGCGGGCCATTAAATCGTCCATTTCGTGCTTGGGGCCCAGCCAGTGGCGGGTCTCAATGACGTGCAAGAGCGTTACTTCGGCGTGCCAGAATTCGAGCATTCTCCGAACCGTGGGCACCAGAGCCTGAGACCCCAGCGAGAAGTCGATCGGAAACAGCACGCGGTGAATTGTAGACATTTCGCCTCCTTCTTTCTCTCCAATGAAGCGCTGGCGCGGGCCGGACGGGCACACTCCCAGCGCGGGCACTGCTGGCGGGAGATCAGAGAGAGACGGGAGGCGAGCGTCCGCTGTACCGGTGGGGTTCGCGGCTCAAAGGCAGCACCAGCCGGCCGCCAGTGATAGTTGAAACCGGAAATGCGGGGGACGCCGAGAGCGGCTGCGCCGGCAGCGATGCGACCAAGCGCCTGTTGCATTGCGAAGCGCTCGAGTGAAAGCCACCATTCCACCGCAGACCGGGCCCTTGCCGGACCTGCCGAACGGCCTGCGATTCCCACTTGGATTGGAGCGGGTGCTTTGCGGCTTCCACGGGCAGCGCCACAGCTGCCTGCAGGACCAGACACGCAACCACCGGACCTGCCAGCCGAAACCGAATTGGTCGAACCCGGTGCATCCGTTCCGCCAAGATTAAGCTTACTTAATGTATACAAAAATCGCTTGCGGCGCGGCAAGAGGACTGGCGAAAAGATAGTCGTTTTTCGGAGCCGCCGGGCCGCGCCCGAATCCGGGGGCGGCCCGGCGGATTCTCCCAATCGGATCACCGCATCTTCCAAGGGGTCCCGGGCATATAATCGGAACCCAGGATCAAACAGGCCGAGGAGGGCTCATGAACTTCAGGAATCGCATCGGGAGGCCGCTGTGCGCGGGGATCGCGGGCTTCGGGGTCTTGATCGTAAGCGCCTGGCTGCTGCGCGCGCAGGAGACGGCCGCGCCGAAATTCAAGTTCGATCCCGACTGGCCCAAGCCATTGCCGAATAAATGGAAGATGGGCGGCGTGACGGGGCTGGCCGTGGACAAGGACGACAACGTCTGGGTGCTGGATCGGCCGAACGATCTGACCGACATCGAACTCGAGGCTGAGTTGAATCCGCCGCTGGCGGATTGCTGCGTGCGGCCGCCTTCGATGATCCACTTGGACAAGAACGGAAACGTCATCGGCTCCTTCGACGCGCCGCAAGGGCACGGCATGGCGGTGGACAGCAAGGGGTTCGTCTACATCGGCCAGGATACGGTGCGGAAGTACGATCCCAAGACCGGCAAAGTGGTGGGCGAGGTGCCGCGCGCGCCGGAGCGCGAGCCGGGTGCTGGCGGCGGAGGCAGTCCGCCGGGAACCGCGAATCACGTTCCCGGCCGCGGCAGCGCCGGACCTGTGGCGGGATTTCTCAGGCCGCCGGCCGGGCGTGCGCAGCCCGACCCAGCGGCGCAAGCGGCCCGTCTAAAGGCCATCGCGGCCTTTCGGGAGAAGTATCCGCCTACTACCCCGATGATCGTCGGAGGGCTTGAAGAGATCCGGCTCGACGAGCCGGCGCACGAGTTGTACGCCGCCGATAATTACCTGGGCGGCCGCGTGATGGTGTTCGATCTCGATACCTTCCAGTTCAAACGCGGCTGGGGCGCCTATGGGCACAAGCTCTCGGAGATTTCGACCAGCGACAAAGACCGCGAGTACACGCCCGGGGGACCGGAGCCCAAGGAATTTCGCGGGCACCTGACGCTGAATATCTCGCACGACGGCCTGGTGTACGCGGCGGATCGCATGGCCAACCGCATTCACGTGACGACGAAAGACGGCCGGTTCCTCAAAGAGTTCATCCTGGCGCCGACGACGGGCGTGGGCGGTTCGGCGGGCGGCGTCATGTTCTCGCCCGATAAGCAGCAGCGCCTCCTGTACATCTCCGACCTGACGAACAATCACATCTGGTTTCTGAACCGCGAGGATGGACGCGTGGTCGGCAAGATGGGAACGATGGGCGAGAACGGCGGCCAGTTTTTCGGATTGCACATGATTGCGGTGGATTCGAAGGGCGATATCTACACCGGTGAGGTTTTCCAGGGCGAGCGGGTGCAGCGCTTCGTGCCGGTGAAGTGAAACCGGCTCACGGCGGCCGGCCTTCCAGCGAAAGTACCGTCACCTCGGAGATAATCAACTGAGGATATGGATACAGCAGAAATCGCGGAGACCTCGGCGGCCCGGAAGCCGTTCACACCGGAAATGAGCTGGACGCGGGAGGTTCCCGCCTCAAAGCGGTTGAATTGCATCGCGGCGGCTGATGAGGTGCTGGCGCAAGCGGAGCGGAAGCTGGGCGAAGTGGAGAAAACGGGGCTGGATCGCGGGCAGATTCGAGTGGCCGCGTTCATGCCGCGGCTCCCGGACGTCGAAGCGGATCGCGGCTCCCGGCGCTATGCCAGCTACATGGCCAAAAAGTTTCGGCAGCACGGCTTGGATTTCCGGGTAGAAGAGGCCAACAGCGCCGACGCCCTCGAGCTTTTGCTCATGGGCGCGCAGGTGCATGACAAGATTTACGGAACCTTCATCTTTTTTCCGGCCCCGTTCGGCAAGACGGAGGACTACTTTCTGCGGCGGGTGCGGCCGGAGAAGGATATCGAGGGCTTGACCGTCGAGAACACGGGGCGGATGGCTCTGAACATCAAGACGGTCGACGAGGAAGAAAAATACGAAGGCGTGGTGCCCTGCACGGCGCGCGCGATTCTGACTCTGCTGACCCAGCACAACGAGATCCGGAATATGTTCCCGCGCGACATGGGCCAAAAGGGACCGGCGGCGGTGATTTTGAACAATTCGCCGCGCATCGGAATTCCGCTGCAGAGCATGTTGATGCGGATCGGCGCGACCGCCATCATGGTACATCCGCAGACGCGCATGGAAGACCGCGAGACGTATCTGAAGACCGCGGACATCGTGGTAACCGCGTTTCCCGCGCAATGCGAGGCGGACCTGGTGCGCGACGTCAAAGAAGGCGCCATCGTGATCGATTGCTCGACCGAAGGCGATCTGCATCCGGATGTCGCGCGCAAGGCCCGGTATCTGTCGACTCACGACAATCACCTCGGCCAGATCACCACCGCGCTGGCGCTCTACAACACCGCATTGTGCGCGCTCTGGCAGCGCGGGATGAAGGAATAACCCAGCCGCATCGATCCGAGGGCTGCTCTCCGGCCGGAGCGACGTACGGTATCTCACGGTGCCGGATGCGGCTTCGGTGTGGGACAGTAGCCGTAGAGAATGAGAGCGGCTGTCCTACTCTTGGCGTTCGCCCGGTGGCTGGTCGCGGCGGATCCAACTTTCGTTCTGGAGACACGGAACTGGACGCCCTACACCCGCACGTATATTGGCAGCGGGTTGATCAGCCTGTCGAGTTCGCGGCTGGGCACCGATCCGGCTGAGTCCTTCCGCGCCGGACTTTACGACCACGCGCCCGGAGACGTCCCGAGAATTGCGGTCCTTCCCGCGTGGAACGTGATCGATTTCTACGATGGCGACGCGTGGCTGAATGGAGCCACTTCCGTGCGGCGCTTCCATCAAGCGCTGGACATGTTCGACGGCACGCTCGCCACCGAGTACGAATGGGTGAATGGCGGGCGTACCACCGGCGTGCGGGTGGAGGCATTGGTTTCGCGCGCGGAGCCGGAACTGGGCGTGATCCACGCGGAGTTCACGCCCCAGTTCTCCGGTCCGATCCGAATCCGTTTGCCTCTGGTACCGTGGCCCGAGCCCAAACGGTATCCCCTGGAAAGGCTTGAGAAGCTCGAAGGCGAGGCGCGGAGCCAGCAAAACATCTGGTATCCCGGCCACATCGTTCCGGAGAAGTGCGCGGTCCGAGTGGGCGAGCGCGATGCCGAAGTCAGCCTCACGGGATTAGCCGAAGGAACCAACCAGCGGATGGTGGAAACAGCCGCGACGCGCTGGCCGGAGAATCTGCCCGGACGCAGCGTGACACGCCAGGAGGCGCCTGGTGCTTGTGGCGTGGAACTCTCGTTCGCCGCGGCCGCCGGCCACACTTACACCTTTGAGAAGTTTGTGTCTCTGGCCAGCCCCGCCGAAGCCGGGAAGGCGGCATCGCTCGGATACCGCGCCGTCCGCGAGGCTCACGCCGGAGCTTGGCATCAGTTGTGGCAGGAAGACATCCAGGTGGAAGGCGACTCGCGCCTGCAGACCATCATTCATTCGATGCTGTTCTACCTGCTGGGCAGCGCGACGGAGCGCGAGCAGCGGAGCATCCCGCCGATGGGTCTCAGCACCGCCGGGTACTACGGCCATGTCTTCTGGGACGCGGATACCTTCCTGTTTCCCGTGCTGCTGGCGCTGCATCCGGAGCTGGCGAAATCGCTGGTGATGTTCCGCTATCAAACGCTGGACGCGGCCCGCCACAACGCCGAGCGCAACCACCGCCTCGGCGCGATGTATCCGTGGGAGGCCGGGCCGGATGGCGCCGAGACTACGCCGCGGTTCGCCTATCAGAACGCGATTTCGGAAAACCACGTCAACGCCGATATTGCGTTGGAGGTCTGGCAATACTATGCGGCTACGGGCGATCGGGCCTGGCTCGAGCGCTATGGCTATCCGATCTTGCACGATACCGCCGATTTCTGGACCAGCCGCGTGACTTACAACCGGAGCAAGGACCGGTACGAGATTCACGGCGTGGTTTCGGTGGACGAAGCCAGAATCGGGGTGACCGACGATCCTTACACGAATGCGGCCGCGAAGAAGAATCTCGAGCTGGCGGTGCAAGCAGCGCGGCTCGTAGGCGGGAGCCCCAACCCGAAATGGGCAGAGATCGCGAAGAAACTCTTCCTCCCGCGAAAGGATCTGGTGCTGATCGATTATCCGCTGGAGTTCCCGCTCAGCGCCGCCGAGAGGCGCTCGATGGTGGACCGCGCTTTGCGCGAGCAGACCGGCCGGCAAGCGGGCGTCATGATGGAGGTGGAATTCAATCCGATTCCAGCCGCCGAATTGGGCGACCGTTCGGCGCTGGCGGCCCTGCTGGAGAAGACCTATCGCGGCTACTTGAGGCCGCCGTTCGACGTGCCCGCCGAGACTCCCGCCAACGACAATATCAATTTCCTGACCGGCGCCGGCGCGTTTCTGCAGCAGTTCGTGTTCGGGTATACGGGGCTGCGATTTTCGGCCGATCGCGGGCTAATCCGGAAATTCCCGCCGCTGCTGCCGGACAGCATCCGGCGATTGAGCTTGCGGAACGTGTCGGTTCGCGGGCATCGGACGGACATCAGGATTCCGGCTTCTCAATGAACATGGCGATGCGGAGAAGCTCCGTTCGACTTTGCGTGGCCCTACTGGCGCTGGCGGCAGCGGCCCAGCCAACGGCTCCCCGCCGGCCCCAGCCGATTCTCGACTACATCCGGCAGACCTGGGGAGTGCTGACGCGCTCGAACCGAATGTTGGCGCAGGCCGCTCCCGATCCGAAATTCCACGCCGCGGCGGACGGCCGCTGGCCGGTCTACGTTCCGTATGACGCGGATCTGTCCGCGATCGAAACGCAGCTGCGCCGTGAGGTGCCGGCCTCGGACTGGAGAGTTTTTGAGCTGCGGCGGCTGCCCATGGACCGGTCCGCGATCCGCGGCCAGGGCCTGCTCTATTTGCCCAAGCCCTACGTGGTTCCCGGCGGCCGCTTCAACGAGATGTACGGATGGGACAGCTACTTCATCCAGCGGGGGCTGCTGCGCGATGGCCTCGACACACTTGCGCGCGACATGGCGGAAAATTTCCTGTATGAGATCCGGAACTACGGCGCCATCCTGAACGCGAACCGCACCTACTATCTGACCCGCTCGCAGCCGCCGTTCCTGACCGAGATGGTGCTGGGCGTTTACGAGCGAACGCGCGACCGGAAGTGGCTGGCGGATGCCGTGCCGGCCATCGAGACCTATTACCGCTACTGGACGGAAGAGCCCCACGGGACACCCGAGACTGGCCTGTCCCGTTATTACGATCTAGGCGACGGGCCGGCGCCGGAAGTGCTTGCCGCGGAGCGCGACAGCCAAGGCCGTACGCATTACGACCTGGTGAAGCAGTATTTCCGCACCCATCGGATCACCGATTATGACGCGAGCCAGTACTACGATGCGGAACACGACCGGCTCACGCCGCTGTTCTACAAAGGCGACCGCTCGATGCGGGAATCCGGCTTCGATCCGTCCGACCGCTTTGGCCCGTTCAGCATCGACATCATTCACTACAACCCGGTCTGTCTGAACTCGCTGCTGTACCGGATGGAGTCCCAGACCGCGGAAATTCTCACAATTCTGGGCCGGCCGGAAGATGCCAGAATCTGGAGCAGCCGGGCCGCTGCTCGCGCCGCCGCCCTCAACCGGCTGATGTGGGACGCCAAGGACGGTCTCTACTACGATTACGAATTCGTTCACCGCCGCCGCCGTGCATATCCGTTTCTGACCACGTTTTATCCGCTGTGGGCCGGAATCGCCACGCGCGAGCAGGCGGCCCGCGTCGTGCATGCGCTGCCGTGGTTTGAGCGGTCCGGCGGACTCCGCACCAGCACCCACCAGAGCGGTAGCCAGTGGGACGCGCCGTTCGGTTGGGCGCCGCTCGAATGGATTGCCGTCGAAGGGCTGCGCCGCTACGGCTACAACCGGGAGGCGGACCGGATCACGCAGGAGTTCCTCTCGCTGGTGCTCGAGCAGTATCGCAAGAGCGGAACGCTGGTTGAGAAGTATGATGTGGTCCACAGGACCACCGAGTTGAGCGAAGAGATCCGTTTCGGCTACCGCTCGAACGAGGCCGGATTCGGCTGGACGAACGCGGCATTCACCGCGCTGTTCGACGAATTGCCCGCGGAAGCAAGAGCTCGGCTGCTCGACCGGTGACGGTCCTTTCCGCGCCCCGCCATAGGGGCCGCCGCTCTGCCGTCCAATGGATCGAATCCGACGAACTCACGCACGCTGTTCGTCCTTGCCATCTGTCGCTGTTTTTCCTGATCTGAAAAAGACCATGCCGGGCTCGTTCCCAGCCTGCGGAACCGCGACCCGGAGTTCAGTTCTTCTCCGGTGTGACATGCGGGAGATGTCCGTTGCATCATTGTTGAGATGAACAAACTGGTAGCGGACGTGGATGCCGCGGTGGCCGATGTTCGGGACGGGGCCACCCTGATGTTGGGCGGCTTTGGGCTGTGCGGCGTTCCCGAGTCCCTGATCGGAGCGCTGGTCCGGAAAGGTGTCCGCAACCTGCGCACAATCTCAAATAACATGGGCGTGGATGGCTACGGTATGGGATTGATGCTTGAAGCCGGCATGATTGCGTCGCATATCGCCAGCTATGTGGGCGAGAACAAGCTGTTGGAGAAGATGCTGCTCGAAGGGAAGATCGACCTGACGCTCGTCCCGCAGGGTACGCTGGCGGAACGCATCCGCGCCGGCGGCGCGGGCATTCCGGCGTTTTACACGCCGACCGGGGTGGGCACTGTGGCCGCCGAGGGAAAGGAGGTGCGCACCTTCGACGGGCGTCCGTACGTGTTGGAGCACGCGCTGAAGGCCGATTTCGCGCTGATCAAAGCCTGGAAGGGAGACCGGCTGGGAAATCTCGTCTACCGCAAGACGGCGCGGAATTTCAATCCCATGATGGCGGCGGCCGCGCGGATTACGATCGCCGAAGTGGAAGAAGTGGTCGAGCCCGGCGTGCTTGACCCAGATCACGTCCACACGCCCGGCATTTACGTGCAGCGTGTTGTGGCCGGGCTCCGGTATGAGAAGCGAATTGAGCGCCGGACCGTTCGGAGAACGCAAGCATGACGAAGGCAGGCTCGGCGGGTGGAGTGCCGCCTCTGAAAGATATTGCCGCGCGCGAGCGAATCGCGCGCCGCGCCGCGCTCGAATTACGCGACGGATATTACGTGAACCTGGGGATCGGAGTCCCGACGCTCGTTTCCAATTATGTTCCCGCGGGCATTGAAGTGGTGCTGCAATCGGAGAACGGCATGCTGGGCGTGGGCCCCTACCCGTTAGAGCATCAGGTCGATCCCGATTTGATCAACGCGGGCAAGGAAACCGTGACCGAAGTGGCGGGGAGTTCGTATTGCTCCAGCGCCGAGTCGTTCGCCATGATTCGCGGCGGGCACCTCGATTTGAGCATTCTTGGCGCCATGGAGGTCGACCGGCACGGCAACCTGGCGAACTGGATGGTCCCCGGAAAACTCGTAAAAGGAATGGGCGGCGCCATGGATCTGGTGGCCGGCGCGCGGCGCGTGATTGTCGCGATGGAGCATACGACCAAGACGGGCGATCCGAAAATTCTCGAAAAATGCACATTGCCGCTCACGGGGCTCGGCGTCGTCCACATGATCATCACTGAACTGGCGGTGATTCATGTCGCGCCCGAAGGTCTCGTTCTCAAGGAGATCGCTCCGGGCGTTACGCCGCGCGGCGTACAGGACGTGACCGTGCCGAAATTGAAAGTGGATCCCTCGTTGGCGGAGATGGCCTTCTAGGAAACCGGGTCTGCTATCGCTTCCGGCTCCGTTCACCCCAGGGTTGGGAAATGCAGGTCGGCTCCCTTTCGAATTCCAGTGGGCCAGCGGGCCGTGACCGTCTTCAGCCGGCTGTAGAAGCGGACGCCTTCCGGACCATGCACATAGTGGTCGCCAAACAGCGAACGTTTCCAGCCCCCGAAGGAATGGAACGCCATGGGGACGGGAATCGGGACGTTGACCCCGATCATCCCGGCTTTGGCGGCCGACGCAAAGGTACGGGCGCAATCGCCGTCGCGGGTGAAGATCGACGCGCCGTTGCCGAATTCGTGTTCGTTCACCAGCCGCAAGGCCTCATCGAAGTCCGGAACCCGCACCAGGCAGAGCACGGGGCCGAAGATTTCTTCCTTATAAATCCGCATCGCAGGGGTTACGCGGTCAAACAGGCTGGCTCCCAAGAAGTATCCAGACGCGGGCGTTTTAGGCTTGCGCCCGTCGACCAGCAGATGAGCGCCTTCCGCGAGGCCGGCTTCGATGTAGCCGTTCACGCGATCGAGGTGCGATCGGGTGACCAGTGGTCCCATCTCGGCGCCGGGATCCATTCCCGGCGCAACCTTGAGCGCTTCAATCCTGGGCAGCAGCCGCCGGACCAGTTCGTTGGCGGTGGAATCGCCCACGGCAACCGCCACCGAAACCGCCATACATCGTTCGCCGGCCGAGCCGTATGCGCTGCCGATCAGTGCGTCGGCGGCCTGGTCCAGGTCTGCGTCGGGCATGACGATCAGATGGTTCTTCGCTCCGCCTAGTGCCTGTACGCGTTTGCCCCGGCTGGCGGCGCGAGAATAAACGTGCTCGGCAACGGGAGTGGACCCGACGAAGCTGATTGCCTGCACGTCCGGATGGTCGAGCAGGGCATCCACCGCTTCTTTATCGCCGTGGACCACGTTGAAGACGCCATCCGGCAATCCGGCTTCCTGAAGAAGCTTCGCCATGAAGACGCTCGCGGACGGGTCGCGCTCGCTCGGCTTCAGTATGAACGTATTTCCGCAGGCGAGCGCCACCGGAAACATCCACAGTGGAACCATGGCCGGGAAATTGAAGGGTGTAATCCCGGCAACCACGCCTAATGGTTGCCGGATGGAGTAACTGTCCACGCCGGTCCCGACCTGTTCGGTGAATTCTCCTTTCAGCAACTGCGGAATCCCGGCGGCGAATTCCACTACTTCCGCGCCGCGCTGCACTTCGCCGCGCGCATCGGAGAAGACCTTGCCGTGTTCGGCCGTGATCAATTCGGCGAGGCGATCCCGCTCCCGCTCCAGGGCCTCCAGGAACCGGAGCAGCACGCGTGCCCGGCGCAACGGAGGTTGAGCGGCCCAGGCGGGAAACGCGGCGGACGCGGCGGCCACGGCTTGATCGATTTCATCGGCGGTGGCGAACGCAATCCGCTTCGCCACCTCGCCGGTAGCCGGGTTGAACACTTCGCCGAAACGCGAGGAAGCGCCTTCGACGGGCGCGCCATTGATGTAGTGCGGGACGACCGTGGCAGTGGTGTTTTTGATCGGCATCGGAATTGGGCTACTTGTGATTGTCCTACGAGGGATGGCCCGCGTGCTTCGGTGCTACGGCGGATGTCCGGCGGCAGGCGGCTCGAGCGGCGGCGGCTTACAACGACCCGGTCTGGTGCATGAGTCCGCCGTCGATCACGATCGTCGTTCCCGTTATATACGACGCATCGTCGGAAGCCAGATAGCAGACTAACCTGGCTACTTCCTCCGGTTCCCCCACACGGCCCAGTGGAATTTCGCGCTGGAGCGCAAGCCTTTTTTCGGGGTCCGACAGCGTCCGTCGATTGATCGGCGTATTGATCGCTCCCGGCGCGACATTGACCACGTTGATATGGTGCTGGGCCAACTCGAGGGCGAGATCGCGGCACAGCATGCGCAGGCCGCCCTTGGATGCGCAATAAGCGGCGTATCCCGGAAAGGGCAGGTCTTCGTGAACCGACGAAATGTTGATAATCGTGCCTTTGCCGCGCTTCGCCATTTCGCGGGCCGCGGTCTGGGTGCAGAGAAACGGGCCGCGGAGGTTGACGGCAATCACCCTGTCCCACTCTTCGATGGGTTTTTCGAGAAAATGCGACTCCCTTTCAATCCCTGCGTTATTCACGAGGACGTCAATGCCGCCGAACTGAGCGACGGTGTCGCTGACCATTCGCGCCACATCTTCGGCTTTGGCAACGTCGGCTGGAATGGCAATGGCCTTCGCCGATTGCTGCTCGATCGCCTGCACCACTTGACGGGCGGCATCCGGGTTTCCCAGGTAGTTGACTGCCACACTGGCTCCCTGGCGGCCCATTTCCAGCGCGATGGCTTTCCCGATTCCACTCGACGCGCCGGTGATAAGGACCGTCTTGCCGTCCAGCGGCCGGCGGGCGGCGGCATGGGGCGCTTCCATGACGTTACTGCTCAACTCAAGCCTCCTTGCAGCCGGGCAGCCAAGGCTGCCGCGTCCGATTCTCAGTTTACGCTTGCCAAACCGATGCGCCGCGTATTTCCGCGTACACTTGCTCCAGGCCCGTCTGGGCGCGCGAGTCTCCGTGCGTTCCAGACCGTTTGAACAGTGATTTCTCCTCGCTGGGGAAACTGCGCGAAGCACAACTTTCTGCGATTGCACATTGCATCACGGCGTTTCGGCATTCGGAGTGACAGAATGAAATTGCTCCGCAGGTATTCCCATGCTGATCTCGGTATCCAACAATCATCAAAGTGAAGAGATTCGTGAACAAAGCAAGGTGAGGCGGTCTGCCGGCAGTGAGTGGCCGGGCGACGCCGCCGGACTCGAATCGGAGCTGAGGCGAAACGTCCGGGGCGAAGTGCGGTTTGACCGGGGATCGCGCGCGTTGTATGCCACGGACGGCTCCAATTACCGGCAAGTGCCGATTGGCGTGGTGCTGCCGCGGGATCTCGATGACGTCGTGGCGACGGTTGCGGCCGCGCGGCGCTTCGGCGCGCCCATCCTCAGCCGGGGTGGGGGAACAAGCCTCGCCGGCCAGTGCTGCAATGTCGCGGTCGTGATGGACATGTCGAAATACATGCACGCGGTGCGCGGCATCGACAAGCAGCGGAAGCTTGCCTGGGTGGAGCCCGGTTGCGTTCTCGACGACCTGCGGCATGCGGCAAACCAGGTCGGTCTCACGTTCGGACCCGATCCCGCCACCCACAACCACTGCACCTTGGGTGGCATGTGCGGAAACAACTCCTGCGGCGTTCACGCGCAGATGGCCGGTCGCACCGCGGACAACATTCACGAACTTTCGATCCTGACTTACGACGGCACCCAGATGACCGTTGGAGCCACGAGCGAGCTCGAGCTGGACGCCATTGTCCGGGAGGGCGGCCGCCGCGGTGAAATCTACCGCCGGCTTCGCGATCTGCGCGACAAGTATGCCGGACTGATCCGCGAGCGCTACCCCAAGATCCCGCGGCGGGTATCGGGATACAACCTGGACGAGCTGTTGCCTGAAAAGGGCTTCCACGTGGCGCGCGCGCTGGTGGGGACGGAGAGCACTTGCGTCACTTTCCTGGAGATTGTCACGAACCTGGTCCCCAATCCGCCGCAGCGCGCGCTCCTGGTGCTTGGGTATCCGGACGTTTTCCAGTCGGGCGACCACATTCGCGAAGTGGTGGCCCACGGGCCGATCGCCTGCGAAGGAATCGATCATCGGCTCACCGAGTTCATGCACAAGAAGGGCCTGCGCGTGCGGGATCTCACGCTGCTTCCCGAAGGCGGCGGCTGGCTGCTGGTGGAGTTCGGGGGCGAAACCCGCGAGGAAGCCGAGCAGAAGGCGCACGCGTTGATGGACGACCTCAAGAAAGGCGGCCATCCGCCATCCATGAAGCTGTACGACGATCCAGCGCAGGAGAAGATGCTCTGGGAAGTCCGGGAATCTGGTTTGGGCGCGACGGCCTTTATTCCGGGCGAGCCCGACACGTGGCCGGGCTGGGAGGATTCAGCCGTGCCGCCCGACCGCGTGGGCGACTATCTGCGCGATCTCAAGAGACTCTTCCAAAAACATGGTATCGAGGTGCCGGCGCTCTATGGCCACCTGGGTCAAGGCTGTATTCATTGCCGGATCGCGTTCGACATGAAGACCGCCGAAGGCCTGCGCACCTACCGCGCATTCATGAACGACGCGGCGGACCTGGTTGTCTCTTACGGCGGGTCGCTCTCGGGCGAGCATGGCGATGGCCAGGCGCGCGCCGAGTTCCTTCCCAAAATGTTCGGTCCCGAACTGGTCGAGGCCTTCCGCGAGTTCAAATCGATCTGGGACCCGGATGGGAAGATGAATCCGGGGAAAGTGGTGGATCCGTACCGGATCGACGAAAACCTCAGGCTCGGAACCGCCTACAACCCGCCCCAGCCGGCCACGCATTTCAGCTATCCCGAAGACGGGTTCAGTTTTTCGCGGGCGACCTTGCGGTGCGTCGGGGTGGGCAAATGCCGCCGCGAGGAAGGCGGCACCATGTGCCCCAGCTATATGGCGACTCGCGAGGAAATGCATTCGACGCGCGGCCGCGCGCGCCTGCTGTTCGAGATGTTGCAGGGCAACCCCCTGCAAGACGGGTGGCGCAGCGAGCCGGTCCGGGAAGCGCTCGATTTGTGCCTCTCCTGCAAGGGCTGCAAAGGCGATTGCCCGGTCAACGTTGACATGGCCACGTATAAGGCCGAGTTCCTGTCTCACTACTATTCGGGCCGGCTGCGGCCCCGCAATGCTTATGCGTCCGGCCTGATTCATTGGTGGGCCCGGATCGCCGGACACATGCCCGCTACTGCTAACTTTTTCACGCAGACCCCCGGTCTGAACAAGCTTGCGAAATGGGCGGCTGGATACGACGAAAATCGGGAAATTCCGCGGTTTGCGCCGCAGACCTTCAAGCAATGGTTCCGAAACCGGGATCCGCGCAACGCCGGCGGGCAAAGGGTGATTCTGTGGGCCGACACGTTCAACGACTATTTCACGCCAAAAGTGGCGCAGGCCGCCGTGGAGGTCCTCGAACACGCGGGTTGTCAAGTCGTGGTCCCCGAGCAGGACCTGTGTTGCGGGCGCCCGCTCTACGACTATGGAATGCTGGGGCTGGCCCGCAAATGGCTTGTCAACATCCTCGACACGCTCGAACCGGAAATCCGGGCCGGCACCCCGGTGGTGGGACTGGAGCCGAGCTGTATTTCCGTTTTCCGGGAGGAACTGCCGAACCTGCTGCACGGGAACCTGAATGCCGCGCGGCTGCGGGGGCAGTCCTATCTGTTGAGCGAGTTTCTGGCCGAGAAGATTGCCGACTATCAGCCGCCGCGGATGAACGGCACGGCCTTGGTTCATGGGCATTGCCATCATAAGTCCGTCTTGAAATTCAGCGAAGAAGTGGACCTGTTGAAGAAGGCGGGGCTCGACGTGAATGTTCTCGATTCCGGGTGCTGCGGGATGGCCGGAGCCTTCGGTTATGAGCGCGAGCATTATGAGATCTCGATCGCGTGTGGCGAGCGCGTGCTGCTGCCGGCCGTCCGTAAAGCGGAGCCGGGCACGATGATTCTGTCCGATGGTTTCAGTTGCCGGGAACAGATTTTGCAGGAGACGGATCGGGTTCCGCTCCATTTCGCGCAAGCCTTGCAGATGGCCCTTCGCGAAGGCGCGGCCGGACCGCCGGATATGCGCACGGCGGAGAAACGCTATGCAATCGAGCCCAAAACGCCGGCGGTTCCGCTCACGGTGGTGGGCGCCGGTTTGGCTCTGGCGGTGGGCGGCTGGATGTGGAGCCGGTCGCGGCGATGACCCGCGACGGCGCCATCGAGCGCATTGAAGCCTCCGCGTACACCGTTCCGACCGACGCTCCCGAGGCGGACGGCACTTACGAGTGGTCGGAAACTACCATCGTTGTGGTGCAGGCCGGCGGCAGCGGTCAAACCGGCCTCGGCTATACATACGGAAGCCCGGCCGCCGCGATGCTGATTGCGGAAGGGCTGGCGAAGCATGTCGTTGGTTTGGACGCGATGTCCCCGCGGGCCGCCTGGGATGCCATGCAGCGCGCCGTGCGCAACAACGGCAGCCGGGGACTCGGGGCGATGGCCATTTCGGCCGTCGACTTCGCCTTATGGGATTTGAAGGCGCGGCTGCTGGGTACTTCGGTAGTCGATCTGCTCGGCGCCGTGCGAACCGCGACCCCCGTCTACGGCAGCGGCGGTTTCACGTCATACAGCGACGAGCAGCTCCGGCGGCAGTTGGGCGGCTGGGTCGGGGAAGGCATCCGGTCCGTAAAGATGAAGGTCGGGTCGCAACCCGATTGCGATCCCCACCGGGTTCGAACGGCGCGGGAGGCCATCGGCGGCGCCGAACTCTTTGTCGATGCCAATGGCGCGTACGACCGGAAGCAGGCGCTGCGGCTGGCCCAGGTGTTTGCCGGGTCAGGCGTGTGCTGGTTCGAAGAGCCTGTCAGCTCGGACGATCTCGACGGCCTCCGCCTGATTCGCAATTCCGCGCCCGCCGCCATGGAGATTGCGGCCGGGGAGTACGGATACGATCAGTCCTACTTCCGGCGCATGATGGAAGCGGAGGCGGTGGATGTGGTGCAGGCCGATGCCACCCGTTGCGGCGGCGTGACCGGGTTTCTCAAGGCCGCCGAGGAAGTCGACTCGTTCGGGCTGCCGTTTTCCGCGCACACGTCGCCATCGTTGCACGGCAGCTTGTGCTGCGCGGTCCCCCGCGCGCGAAACATCGAGTACTTTCACGATCATGTGCGGATCGAGGCGATGCTTTTCGAAGGCGCGCTGAAAGCCGTACATGGAGCTTTGCGCCCGGACCGCGCGGCTCCGGGGTTCGGCCTGTCTCTGAAGAAGACGGATGCCGAGAAATTCTGTGTTTATCGAGGCGAGGTCGCGAAGCCGATGCGCAGTGCTTCCGGGAGTCCCAATCACCGGCAGCAGTGACGGACGCGCAGGGCTGGCAGCCCAATAGCGGGAGGTGAAACCGAGTGCCTGAGATCGGACGACGCCGCTGGGCGATTGCGGAAGGCTACATTCCGGCCTGGAGCCATGGGCCTGCGCCTCAGATGGTCAGTCACGAAGCGGTGTGCATCCTGAACGCGGGTGAACGCGATGCCCACGTTTCGATCATGATTTATTTCGAAAACCGGGAACCGGCCGGCCCCTACCGTTTTACCGTCGCCGCCCGGCGCACGCGGCATCTCCGTTTTAACGAGTTCGAAGATCCGGAGCGCATTCCCGCGGATACGCCGTATTCCAGCGTCATTTCGACCGATGTTCCAGTCGTGGTCCAGCACACGCGTCTCGACTCCCGGCAGGCGGAGAACGCATTGTTGTCGACCATCGCCTTCCCCGGAGAAGAATAGACCGCGGGATCGTTCGGTTACGCGAAATCGCCAGCAAGCTCGGCCCGCTCGCTCGCGCTCAGCGGCCGCTCTGACCGGTAGTGCGGGTGGTCCACGACGATTTTGGCGCCTTCGTTCCAGCGCTGCATCTGTCCCGGAGTGAGCCGGAATTTCAGATATTGCACCGAGCTGAGGCGCGTCTCGCCGATCTGGCGACCGTCAAAGATGGCGGGCGTCCGCTCGCCGCCGGCTTCCAGCCAGATGTGGCGATCGAGCCCAAGCAGCCGCTTCAGTTCCACGTCGCGCTCCTGAGGCGTTTCGTATTCGATCAGAAGGGATGCCGAAAGCTCGCCCTTCTTCGGGATCAGCTCGTTATAGGTTTCGATTTCGTGTTCGATATCCGCCGGCTTGACGATCCGTTCGATCCGCATCATTTCCTGGATCTGATAGCGCACCGTCTCGCGGTTTTCAAACAGGAACGTCAGGTGATCGCCCACCCGGACGCGGCGCCGGTCCTTCAGCGCGATCATCGCCGGGCGCAGCGTCTCGCGCTCCGCTTCGTATTCGGCAATGTTCTTGATTTCGGAAATTTCAATGGTCTGCATGGGAATCTTGTTGGGGAGGAACCGCCTGGGGAAACCCATCCGGCCGGTACGCCCGCGCCAGAACCTGAATGGGATGAATCGGACGCTTACCGAGCGCCTGCTCGAATTGAAGAGCCGCGAGCGGGCAATCCGTTGCCGTCAGCTCCGGTTCGGCTTCCTTCATCTCGTCAAATGCCTTCTTGCCGGCCAGCATGGAAAGCGGAAAGAACTCCTTCTTCATCGCCCACGTGCCGTCGTGTCCGCAGCATTGATCCACCAGCTTCACCGAGGCGCCCGGAATCAGCCGCATCAAATCGCGCGAGCGGTATCCGATGTTCTGCGCCTTCAAATGGCAGGGCAGGTGATAGGCGATCTTCCCCGGTGTCGAGCGGAAATCGCGATTGAATGCGTCCTGCTGTTTCCGTTGGAACAGATACTCGCAAAGGTCCATCGTGGCCGCCGCCACCTTGCGGGAGCCCTCCGTGCCGTCCAGTTCGGCGTACTCTTTGCGCAGCATGTACGAGCAAGTCGGATTGATCGCCAGGACCTTCTTGCCCGCTTCCACATGCGGCAGCAGCGATTCGACGTTCGATCGCGCCAGCTTCTTGGCCAGGTCGACGTCGCCCGATTCCAGCGCCGGCATGCCGCAGCAGTTCTGCTTCGGACAGCTCAACGCGATTCCATTTTTCGAAAACACTTCCACCGCGTCCTTCGCCAGCTGCGGATTATTGTAGTTGACGAAGCACGTGGTAAACAGTACGGCTTTGGACGGATCGCCGGCCGGCGCCGGCTGCCGCCGAAACCACTCCTCAAACGTTTCGCTGTGAAAATCCGGCAGGATCTTATCGCGATGAATGCCGATCGCCAATTCCATTCCGCGCCGGAGCACGGGTTGCCGGTTCGCCCAGTTCGCCAGCCCGGCCGTCTTCTTCGCGAATTGGCCCAGCATTTCCGGCCGAGCCAGCAGCACTTCCCGAAGCCCCGCGCCTTCCTCCCGCCGGCGGACAGCCGCCGCGCGCGTCAACAGCCGCGGAAAATCCAGCTGAAACTCGTGCCCGTCATCGGGTGTGTACGGGCACTTGACGTAACAAAGCTTGCATTGATAACACGTGTCGAGAACGCGATTGTGCTCCGCGGGAGTCAAGGCGCGCACCGAGCCCTCATGCCGGTCCACGGCCTGGAACAATTCCGGAAAGGAAGGGCAGAGGTTGAAGCACAGCCGGCAGCCATGACAGATTTCGAACACGCGCTCGATCTCGCCGGCCAGCGCCGCGCGATCCCAGTACAAGGGATCGTTCGGATTGTAGGTCATCCCCTTGGTCGGGGCCCCTTTGATGACATCCATGAATCCACACTTCTGAGTCAGGGCGCCGTCCTTCCGGCGCCCTGAACGTTCACTATCGGATTACGAAATCGACTTGAGGCCTTGCGCGAAGCGGCCGGCGTGCGATTTTTCCGCTTTCGCCAGCGTCTCAAACCAATCCGCGATTTCGGGGAAGCCTTCCTCGCGAGCGGCCTTGGCCATCCCCGGATACATGTCGGTGTACTCGTGAGTCTCGCCGGCGATGGCGGCCTTCAAATTGTCCGCGGTGTCCCCGATCGGCAGGTCCGTAGCCGGATCCCCGACTTTCTTCAGATAATCGAGATGCCCGTGGGCGTGTCCGGTCTCGCCCTCGGCCGTATCGCGGAACAGGCCCGCGACATCCGGGTAGCCTTCCACGTCCGCCTGCTTGGCGAAGTAGAGATACCTGCGGTTCGCCTGCGACTCGCCGGCGAACGCATACTTGAGGTTCTCGTGCGTCTTGCTGCCTTTCAATGTAGCCATCGTTTAAGTGCTCCGTTGTGTTTTGGAAGTCTTTTTTCGGCGCGGCGTGCTGCACGCCTGGCAGACGCCGCGCAAAACCAGTTCGTATTCCCGTACCGTGTGCGGCCCGAGATCCTTCGCCCGCGGAATTCCCTTCACTTCGAACCAGTCGATGTCCTCGATCCGGCCGCACCGCTCACAAATAAAATGATGGTGCTTCTCCACCTGCGCGCCGAAGCGGGCCGAGCGTTTTTCCTGCGCGAACTCCCGGACGAGGCCGGCTTCGATGAGCGTCCGGAGATTATTGTAGATCGTGGCGCGCGAAGCGCGCGGATCCGCCCGGTTGATTTCGAGAAAAATCTCTTCGGCTGTCGGATGCGCCGGATTCCGCAGCAGGAAATCCAGCACCGCGAAACGTTGCGGCGTGCATCGCAGCCCCCGGCTGCGGAAAAGTTCCGCGGTTCGCGTGCTCTGTTCCATCCGCGCTCTAGTTTAGATTAATCCTAATCTGAGAGTCAGTCAAGATCTATAATCGCGCGCTTCCGCGCCGCGCTCCGGCCTCCGGCGGGCATGGACGCTCGCTCGGGCCCTATGGGAGAATTGAATTTACAACCCATGAACAAATTGCAGTCTGTGCCGCCGGTCTTTGAGGCGCCGGCGCTGGAAGAGGAGATCCTTACTTTTTGGCGCGACTCCCGCGCCTTCGAACAACTGCGGAAACTGCGCGCCGGCAAGCCCCTGTTTCGCTTCGTCGATGGCCCGATTACCGCCAACAATCCCATGGGGGTCCACCACGCCTGGGGGAGGACGCTCAAGGACGTCTTTCTGCGTTACAAGGCGATGACCGGGCATTCCGCCAAGTACCAGAACGGCTTCGACTGCCAGGGGTTGTGGGTGGAAGTGGAAGTGGAGCGCTCGATCGGCTCCAACGGTAAGCCGGATATCGAGCGCTTCGGCCTGGATAACTTTTCGCGCCAGTGCCGGGCGCGCGTCGACAAATACGCCAAGGTGATCGCGGAGCAATCCGCGCGGCTTGGCATGTGGATGGACTGGGACCACTCCTATTTCACCTATGACGATTCCAATATCACCGGCATCTGGGCGTTCTTAAAGGAGTGTGAGCAGCGCGGCTGGCTGTATCAGAAGGGCCTCCCCATGCCGTGGTGCTGGCGCTGCGGCACGAGCCTTTCGGAACATGAAATGGCCGGCTCGCACAAGGACCTGGAACACCTGTCGGTTTACGTGATGGCGTCGCTCAAATCGAATCCTTCGCGGCGCCTGCTGCTGTGGACGACCACGCCTTGGACCTTGGCGGCCAATGTCGCCGCCGCGGTCAACGCCGACCTGACCTATTTCGAAGTCAGTTCGCACCACTGGAATCACACGCTCATCCTCGGCAAAGAAGCGATGGGCAAGATCAAGGAATTTCACCCCAAGGTGGAGCGCGAGTTGTCCGGAGCGGAACTTCTGGGAGAGGAGTACGAGCCCTTCTTTCCCGAGTTGCCGCAACAATCCGAAATTCAGCATCGCGTGGTGCCTTGGAAAGATGTGGACGCGGTGGAAGGATCCGGCATCGTGCACATCGCGCCCGGCTGCGGCCGCGAAGACCACGAGCTCGGCCTCGAACTCGGCCTTCCGGCGATCTCGCCCGTGGACGGCAATGGCCACTACTTCCCGAACTACGGCTGGCTCGCTTCCAAACATGCCGCCGACGTGGCGCAGGACATCTCGTATGCTCTGAAGGAGTCCGGCAAGCTGCTCAAAGCCGAGATGTACCAGCACAGCTACCCGGTCTGCTGGCGCTGCAAGACCGAGCTCATCTTCCGGCTCGTCGACGAGTGGTTCATCAGCTGTTTCGAAATCCGGCCCAAAATGCTCGAAGCCGCCCGGACGGTCACCTGGATTCCCGACTACGTCGGCAAATCCATGGAAGACTGGCTGACTAACATGGGCGACTGGTGCATTTCACGCAAGCGGTATTGGGGCCTGCCCCTGCCCATCTATGTGTGCGGGCAGTGCAACACGCGAACCGTCGTCGGCTCGAAAGAAGAGCTGCGCGCGCTCGCCGTCGACCCCGCCGCGGTCGATCGCCTGCCCGAACTGCACCGCCCCTGGATCGACGACGTGCGCATCCGCTGCCCCCGGTGTTCCGCCGAGGTCCCGCGCGTGGTCGAGGTCGGCGATTGCTGGCTCGACGCCGGAATCGTCCCGTTCAGCACGCTCGGCTATTTCGACGATCGCGAGGCATGGAAGCGCGCCTATCCGGCCGAGTGGATCAGCGAAATGCGAGAGCAGGTCCGCCTCTGGTTCTATTCCATGCTCTTTATGAGCGTGACGCTGGAAGGGCGTTCGCCTTATGAGAAGGTTCTCTCGTACGAATCCGTCGTCAGCGAGGAAGGCGCGCGCTTCTCCAAGACCGGCTTCATGATCCAGTTCGACGATGCGGTGAATAAGGTCGGCGCCGATCCGATGCGGTACCTGTTCTGTTCCCGTCCCGTCTCGGTCAACATGCGGTTCAGCTACAAGCTGGCCGATATGGCAGCGCGCAAGATCGCCGACCTCTGGAACATTTACACGTTCCTGGTGAATTACGCCATCATCGACCAGCCGGACCTGTCGAAACCGGCGGCGGCGGGCACATTGCAGGTCACCGATCGGTGGCTGCGCGCCCGCACAGCCGTGATGCTCGACGACGTGAAACGCGGTTACGAGTCGTACGACACGCCGGCCGTGATTCGTGACGTGGAACAGTATCTCGATGACGTTTCCAACTGGTACGTGCGCGTCAGCCGCCGCCGTTTCTGGCGCAGCGGCCACGATGCCGACAAGCACGCGGCCTACAGCACCCTGCTCGCCTCCTTGCGCGCTACGACGCTCGCGTTGGCGCCGATCATTCCCTTTGTGACCGAGCGCATCTGGCAAAACGCCGTTCGGGGGCTGGATCCCGCGGCTCCGGAATCGGTGCATCATGCCGACTGGCCGGAAGCGCCCGCCGGGTGGCGCGATGAAGCGGTGCTCCGCCGCACCGAGACTGTTCGCAACGTCATCCGGCTGGGCCTCAAAGTGCGCGCCCAGGCCACGATCCGGGTCCGCCAGCCCTTGCAGGCCGCCTATGTCGTCTTTTCGGGGGAGAAGCGGGCGGCGGTTGAGGAGCAGAGCGCCCTGATTCAGAGCGAGTTGAACGTCAAGGAAATCTGCTTTGCGGCCGATGCGGAAGCGTTCTTCCAACACGCCGTGAAGGTCGATTGGAAGTCCGCGAACGCCCATTTCCGCCGCGACGCGGGGCGGTTCCGCAGCGCGTTTGAAAGCCTGGACGATTCCGCGCGCGCCGCCCTCGCTGCTCAGATCGCGGCCGGCGCCGAAGTCCAGGTCTCCGGTTTTGACCAGCCGGCGCCGGCGAGCGTGTTCCGCATCGAACGCGCCCCGCACCCGCGCTACGGAGTGGCCGAAGAAGGCGATGTGCTGGTCGCGCTGGATCTTGATCTGCCCGAATCCCTGAAGCGCGAAGGCCTGGTTCGCGATCTCGTCAGGAATCTGCAGGTCTTTCGCAAAGATGCCGGCCTCTCGGTCACCCAGCGCATCGAGCTGAGCCTGGTGACCGATAGCCCGCTCTTACGCCAGGCGATCGGCGAACACCGGGACTACATCATGGATGAAGTGCTGGCCTTGAAGCTGGAAGCCTCGGCGCTGCCAGGCGCCAAGGCCAGTCAAGCGGTCGATTTGGATGGCCACTCGGTGCAGGCTGCGATGACTTGGCTGTAAAGCTGCCTAGCTTTCCAGCGGCAGGCCGGATTCCTTCAATGCCCGCCAGCCGCCGTCCAGCGAAATTGCATTGGTGTAGCCCATCTGCTGCAGGTTGTCGGCCGCCAACGCCGAACGGAAGCCGCCGCCGCAATAGAGCACCAGCTTCGCGGATTTGTCGGGGACCTTGGTTTCGATGTCGCGCTCGATCACGCCCTTGCTGAGGTGCATCGCGCCTTTGACATGGCCGGCCTTCCACTCGCTTTCCTCGCGCGTGTCCACCAGGATGTGCGGTTCGGAGGCAGCCACCATCTTCTTGTAGCCTTCGATATCGATTTCCTTCACCCGCGATTTGGCGTCGTTCACCAGCTTCAGGAACCCCGGATTGTGAGGCATCTGTTCTACTCCACCCGTCGGATCTTGGCGCCCACCTGCGCCAGTTTCGCCTCGATTTTCTCATACCCGCGATCGATGTGGTAGACGCGGTCGATGACGGTTTCACCCCGGGCCACCAGCGCCGCGAGCACGAGCGAAGCGCTGGCGCGCAGGTCGGAGGCGATGACCCCGGCGCCGGTCAGCTCGCGCGGGCCCGCCACGATCGCCTGCTTGCCGTCGAGCCGGATATTGGCCCCCATGCGCGCCAGTTCCTGCGCGTGCATGAAGCGGTTTTCGAAAATGGTCTCGATGATAATCGCGATCCCTTCGGCCTGCGTCATTAACGCCATGTACTGCGCCTGCAGATCGGTGGCGAACCCTGGGTATTCTTCGGTGGTCATATCGACCGAGCGCAGCCGCCCTGCGGCGCGAACTCGCACGGCATTGGACTGAGGCTGGGTCACCTCCACGCCCACTTGCTGCAGCTTGGCGAGAAGCGCTCCGATGTGATCCGGCACGCAGCCGTTGACCGTCAGATCGCCTCCCGTGATGGCGCCCGCAATCGCGAAGGTGCCGGCTTCGATGCGGTCGGGGATAATGGTGTGGGCCGCGCCCCCAAGCTCGGTTACGCCCTGGATGCGAATGGTGGAGGTGCCGGCGCCTTCGATCTTCGCTCCCATTTTGATGAGCAGCCCGGCAAGATCCGCTACTTCGGGCTCGCGCGCGGCGTTGCGCAGCACGGTTTCGCCCTTGGCCAGGACCGCCGCCATCATCAGGTCTTCGGTGCCGGTCACGGTGATGCGGTCGAAGTGCACCACCGCCCCGCGCAGCCCATCCGGCGCTTCCGCTTCGATGTACCCGTGCGATTGTCGGATGCGGGCGCCGAGCTGTTCGAGACCGAAGATATGCAGGTTGATGGGGCGCGCCCCGATGGCGCAGCCGCCCGGCAGCGAAACGCGCGCGCGGCCGCTCCGGGCCACCAGCGGGCCGAGCACGAGGCTCGATGCCCGCATGGTCTTGACCAGCTCGTACGGCGCTTCCGGACAGACAATCCGCGGCGTGGTCAGCTGCACGCTTTCGCCTTCCACGTCCACCTTGGCCCCGATGTCCACCAGCAGCCGCTGCATCGTGCGGATATCGCGAACACGCGGAATCCGGTGCAGCGTGACCGGCTCTTCGGTGAGCAGCGCGGCCGCCAGCGCCGGCAGGGCGGAGTTCTTCGATCCGCTGGTGGCAATCTCTCCCCGGAGCGGCACTCCGCCGTTGATCACGAATTTATCCATGAATTCCTTTGCAGCTTTTCAGCGCTTGCGAGATGCGGCCGCCCGCGGCCGCCAGATGGCGTTCGGCCTCGTCCGCGGCTAAACCGGTTTTGGCCATGAGGATCGCCACCGGCGCGCGATTGCCCGCTGCGCTCAGCAGCCGGGCTGCTTCTTCTCTGTCAACGCCGGTGGCTTGCGAGATGATGCGGCAGGCGCGGTCTGCCAGTTTCGTGTTGTTCGCCTGCACGTTCACCATGAGGTTTCCGTAAACGTAACCGGAACGGATGAATGCCGCGGTGCTCAGCATGTTGAGCACCAGCTTCTGCGCGGTCCCGGCTTTCATGCGAGTCGAACCGGTTACTACTTCAGGGCCGGTCCGGGGCGCGATCGCAATATTGACGCTGCGCGCGAGCTCGGAATCCGGAATTGCCGTGATTCCGACGGTGACGGCTCCGATCCGCCGCGCTTCCGCCACCGCGCCGAGCACGTACGGCGTGCGGCCGCTGGCGGCGATGCCGACCAGCACGTCGCGCGAGCCGAAGCCGCGAACCAGCAGATCGCGCGCGCCCGCGGCGGCATCGTCTTCGCTTTCTTCGGTGGCGTGATTCAGCGCCGGGTCACCGCCCGCGATGATCCCTTGGACCAGATCCGGGGAAACGCCAAACGTGGGAGGACATTCCGAAGCGTCGAGCACACCGAGGCGTCCGCTCGTGCCCGCCCCGATGTAGAACAGCCTCCCGCCGCGTTCGAAGGCCGCCACAATCGCGTCCACGGCATGCGCGATGGCGGGAATTTCTTTCCCCACCGCTTCGGCCACGCGGTAATCTTCGGCGTTGATTAAGCGCAACACCTCTTCGGTGGGCAGAGTATCGATGGACGCCGACGCCGGGTTCGGCTGTTCCGTAAGCAGTTCTTCGAACATGGCCGCGGCTGCGCGGGAGCGGAACGCTAATTATATTTCGCGGCGAGCCAGTACCCGAGCCGGGTCTGCACGCGCGCCACATCGGAGCGGCCGGAAACCCCGACGGTGATGTGATGGAAGCCGCCTTCTTCCTTATTGTTCGGGTTGTAGCTGATCAGGTATTGGCTATGGAGCTCCTCGCCGATCTTCTGGATCGCTTCCTCCAGCCCTTTCTGGCGGTAGAAGCTGAACTCGCTGCCGCCGGTTCCCTTCGTGAACAGCTCGACCGGGTTGTCCTTGAAGATCGCTTTGGCGTCCTTGAACAGCTCGACCATCAAGGGGAGAAACTGCGCGCGGTCATTCTGACTGTACGTCTGAGCCACGGTGTTGGGGGTGGAAGGATTGCCGCCGGGCAGCGGATACGCCGCCGCCGGCTGCTGCAGCGGCCGCGCCGGTTCCGGGTGCGCGCTCAGCGTGCTCACGAACCGGGACATGTCCACGGCGTAAAAGACGATGTTCGCCAGCTGAAGCCCGATGAGAGCTTCGCGCGCCCGGCTCTCGCTGCTGAGGTCGCGGGTCTCTCCGATCAGCAGGAGGATGCGGCGGCGGTTCTTCGGACGCGAATCGAGCATCCGGCCGGAATCGACCACCGCGTCGATCATCCGGTTGGCCGTGCTGCCTGGAGTGATGCTCTTGACCGCCTTGGTGATTTTTTCCGGATCGGACGTGAAGTCCTGCAGGGTGCGGATCCGCGAGTCATAGGCCACTACCGCGGCCTCGCCCTGGTCCCCGATGACCAGCGGCGTAATCAGGTTGCCGATCCGCTGCACCTGCGGCAGGATCGATTCGACGTGCGAATTGGCCTGGATCGCGATCACCAGAGAGATCGGCTGGTAGGCCACGTCGACGTGGATATTCTGCTCTTTATCGTTGTCGAACAGGTGGAATTGCTCCGGCTGAATTCCGCTGACATAGCCGCCGGAGCGGTCGAAAACGGTCACCGGCGCCACTACCAGGTCCGTGCTGACGCGAAACGGAGGCGGCGCCTGGACATCATCGTTGCGGCTCTGTGCGAACAGGAGAGAGCCAGCTAGTGCGATCGCGAACAGTCGAGCCATACTACTCCGGATGGGCGGCCGCATGTTCCGTTTGCCCTCGCAGCAGTTCCAGCACGTGCGGCACCACTTCCACGATAGCATCGAGCGACTCGACAGCGCCTCGCGGCGATCCCGGCAGATTGACCATCAGAACGCGCCCGCGTGTTCCGGCTACCGCCCGGGAGAGGACGGCCAGCGGCGTGGATTCCCGGCCGCGCCAGCGCATCAACTCCGGAAGCCCGGGAATTTCGCGGTCGATGACCGCGCGCGTCGCCTCGGGCGTGATGTCGCGGGCGGCCAGCCCCGTGCCACCGGTGGTGAAGATCGCCGACACCTGGCCGCCGTCGGCCAGCGCGGCGAGGCGGGCGGAGATCGTGCCCGCGTCGTCGGGAACGACCTCGACGACCGACACTTTCCAGCCCAACTGTTCCAGACGTTCACGGACGGCGGGCCCGGACCGGTCCGTCCGTGTGCCCGCGCTGACGGAATCGCTGATGGTCAGAACGGCCGCATGGATCATTGCGCACCCTTGCGGGCCGTCTTGCGGCGGTAATCGCCGCTTTTGCCGCCCGTCTTCTCCAGAAGGCACAGGTCCTGGATGGTGATGGATTTGTCGAGGGCTTTAGTCATGTCGTACACAGTCAGGGCGGCCACCGAGGCAGCCGTCAGCGCTTCCATTTCGACCCCGGTCGGGCCCGTCGTGGCGGCGCTCGCTACGATCCGCACGCCCGCCGGTTCCAGTGAAACTTCTACGTCCGCATGCGAGAGCATCAGGGGATGACACAGCGGGATCAGCTCGGAGGTCCGCTTGGCGGCCGCGATGCCGGCGATGCGGGCGATTTCGAGCGGATCGCCCTTGGGGTTGGAAGGCAATTTCCGCAGAACCTCCGGCGCAATCCGCACGAACGCATGAGCGCGAGCGGTGCGGCGCGTGTCGCGCTTGGCGCTGACGTCCACCATGCGCGCGCTTCCGGCCGAATCGTAGTGCGAAAGTTTTTTCATTTCGGAAGCACCTGGATCAGTTCTCCCGCCGGATATTCGGCGCGCCCGGAATCGGCCACCAGGTACGCGTTGGCGCGGGTGAGCGCCGGGACATCGCTCGAGCCGCTCCAGCGCACAGGCGTGACTTCGGTGCCGTCCGGGCTCAGCAGCGCGGGCAGAAAACGCGTCAGGCCGGTTTTGTGCCGGAATTCGCGGGTGAGCCTGGCGTACGGCATGGGCAGCGAGACCTCCTCCTGCCCGGACAGCAGCTCGAGAGCGGCGCGGGCGAAGATCTCGAAGGTCACCATGGTCGAAGCCGGGTTCCCCGGAAGACCAAAGAAAAATTTTTCGCCGGCGCGCCCGAAGACCAGCGGCTGGCCGGGTTGAATCAGAACGCGGTCGAAGTAAAACTCCGCGCCGAGGCCGGCGAGCACCTTCTCCACCACGTCGTACTTGCCCGCCGAAACGCCGCCGGAAAGCAGCAGAAGATCGGCGGTGAGCCCCTGCTCGATCATTTGCCGCGTGTGCGCTTCGGTATCGCGAGCCACCGGGAGCCGCCGGGGCGAGCCGCCGGCCCGCTTCACCTGGACGGCCAAAGAATAGGCGTTGGAATTGCGAATCTGGAAGTCCTTCGGAGTTTCGTGGACCTCGACGATTTCATCGCCCGTTGCGAGAATGGCGACGGAGGGTTGCCGGTAAACCGAAACGCGGCTGTAGCCGAACGTGGCAAGCAGGGCGACGCCGGTGTAATCGAGCCGCGTGCCGCGATGCAACACCACTTGGTTTGCGGCGGCCTCGCCTCCTCGCGGATTGATGAACTGGTTCGGCTCCGCGGCGCGGTCGATCCGGACACGCCCATTCACGCGGGCCGTGTGTTCGACCATGACCACGGCATCAGCGCCCGCCGGCAGGGGAGCGCCGGTCATGATTTCGACGGCCTGGCCGCGGCCGACTTCTCCGCGATAGAGTTCGCCGGCGCGGACTTCGCCGATCACCTCGAGTTCGCCTGGCAAATCCGCCGCGCGCACCGCGTAGCCATCGCGCACCGACCGCGAGAGCGCGGGCACGTCGCGGTCGGCCGTGACATCTTCGGCCAGCACCCGCCCGGCGGCATGTTCCAGGTCCACCGTCTCGGCGGCGGGAAAACGGCGCGCGTCGCGGACCTTGGCGAGCACGCATTGGCGCGCTTCGGGGAAGGTGAGCGGAGGCACAGAGCTATTCTACCGCCGGCCTTCGGAAGCTTGGGTTATTCGGATTCTTCGGCTGCGTCCGCGTTGGCCTGGCGAACCGCTTCGAGTTGCTGGCGGTAGCGCTTCTGCAGCAGCTTCCGGTAGGCTCGCACCGGCATGCCGGCTTCGGCGGCGCGCGCCGCCAGCCGGTCTTCGGCCAGCTGAACTCCGGCGCCGATGCGATCGCCGGCTTTTTGCCGGAACGCCTGGTCGAATTCGAATCCGGCCGCCCACAGCGCCGGCAGCGCCCGTTGATAGTTATCGGGCAGCCCGACCTGTTCGAACGGAAAGCTGGAAGCCCAATCGATGTGATAGCCGATCTGCAGGTTGGAGGGATTCACCGAAACCTGCCCATGCGTCACGCAATTGGCCGCGGGAATGTGATACCGGCTCCGCAGCATCTCGGTCAGCATCGCCGCGGCGCGGATCTGCGCCGGGCTCATTTCCGCTTCCTCCTGGCCGGGCTCCGTCCGGGCCTCCACCGAAACCCCAAGGAAGCTCTGGTTGAGATTGATGTACAGCCATTGGTCGTCGGCCCAGATGGAATTCCCCGAATGATTGGCCGCGTCGGTTTCCGCCACCACGCGATAGACGCGCCCGAAGCGGTCGATCAAGTAATGATAGGCGCGTTTGCGGCGGACGTATTCCAACAGAGATTCGCCGAGTTTCTTGAGCACGCGATTCTGATCGGGTTCGAAAGGCGCCTGGCGGCTCTCCGTGGTGTGGAAGACAATCCCGGCCGGTTCGGAACGGCGCACGCCCTGCGAGGGCGCCGGCTGGTCAATCGGAAAGGCCAGATAAGAGCGCGGGTGGTTGGAGACCGTAAAACCCGTATCGATCCGCAGGCCGTTGCTGTAGACTTCCGAGTTGGCGGTCTTTTCGACCTGCCACACGTCGGCCGGCGTCGCGGGCGCGGCCGCTGCGGCCGGCTGGACCGGCCGAATCTGAACCACAACCGGCTGGATCGGCTTCTCCCGCTGGATCAGAAAATACGCTCCGCTGCTCGCGATCAGACCGAGCGCCAGCAGCAGACCGAGCATCCGCCACGGAACCTGCTTCGGCACCAGGTTCAGGCGCGGGGCGGTCCTCCGCAGAAACTTGAGACGCGCCACCGGGTCCGGAATCTGGCTGGCGCACCAGTTCACGCTGTCCCGGGAATACTCTTCCAGCTTGCTCGGCGCGGCTTCGGCTTTGGGCGGGCAGAGAAAGAGCTTCGGCGGCGCGGGTGGGATTCCTGGCGCGCTCTCAGTCTTCGGCCGGATTAGCCAGTTGGCACGTTTCGGGATGGGCACGGAGCAGGCCGATCCGCCTCCGCTGGGGAGGCAACTCTGCAAAATGCATGCTAGCGGCATGCCTGTCAACGGCACAAGGATATCGATGGAAATAGCAGGACCAATTAACCAAGGTTAGTAATGCTCGCGGGCGCCAGGCAAACTGTCCAGTACTCTCATCCCGCGGTAAGCCTAACTAACGATGGTCTATTATTCAAACGCATCAGCCTCCTAATATGCTAACTGCGCGTTAGGCACCGATGGCCGATGCCGACCGGTAGTCCGGGAATCGCTGGAGCGCAGACTTCGCCGCGAGTCAAGAGTCCAGCTACACACGAGGAAATGCGGCAGGAGCTCACATGCTGAAGAAATGGTTCTCACCTCTGGAAGAGACAGCGCCACAAGTCGGGTCGATTCGTAACGGATCAAGTGATCCGCAGGGGGCCGCCGGCGCGTCCGGGGGCGCGTCCGCCCCGCGCGACGCGAATCCAGCGCCGGTCGTGCCGCCGATCGGGATGCCCGTCGGGCGCTACAGTTCGTTCGAACAGATCTATCAGAACGCGACCAACAAGCTGCCGCGGATTTCATACAACATCTTGAAGGTCTCCGAGATGGTGAACAGCACCCATCTCGCCGCTATGAATGCGGAATCCAAGCGGGCCTCGTTGTTGATGGCGCTGGAGGCCGCCGGGGTGGCGGTCGAAGATGTCCTGCAGGACGCGGTGCTCCGGCAGAAAGCGCTTGCCGAGTACGAAGAGGCGCAGCGCAGCCGCCTGAAAAGCTTCGAGCAGAGCAAGGCCGACGAAAACGCCCGGATTCAGGAAGAGCTCGAACGGGTGACGAAGGCGCACATGGCCCGCATTCAGGCCAATCTCGACGAAGTGGCCCGTGAGCAGGAAAATTTCCGCGCCTGGCAGAAAGCGAAGAACCAGGAATGCGAACGGTTGACGGATGCCGCCGGCTTTTGCGTGCCGCCGGGCAGCCCCATCGGTCCCAACAGTCTGGCCTCCGTGCTGGAACGCGCCACGCTGCAGTAGTTGTGAGGAATCGAGATGTTGGTCGCAAGCGTCGCGCTGGTGATCCTGTTCCTTGCGTTCTGTGCTTCGATCCGTCCGAAGGAGCTTCCGATGGATCGCGATGTCATCCTGCGCATCCGCCGGTTTGCCGACGAGATCCGCCGGGAACAACTGCTTCCTTACGACTAGATTTCAGTTTTCTTTTGGGAGGACATGAGTAATGAGTAAGACCGAAACCGATTACGTCCAGCCGCTCGGGCTGGACGTGGGGACAAGCCGGATCGTGGTGGCGCGGAATGCCGACAAGAAATATCAGTACGACACCGAGCTCAACGCGTTTCTGACAATACCGTACTCGAAGCTGGCCGAAAGCCTTCTGCAGCGCGAAAAGGTGTTTCATGAAGTCCAGGGCTCGGAAATCCTGGTGGCGGGAAACGACGCGCAGAAATTCGCGGAGGTCTTCCACGTGGAGACGCGCCGGCCCATGAAGAACGGCGTCTTGAATCCGCAGGAGCCGCACAGCTTCAACGTTCTGCGCCTGATCATCACCAAGCTCATCGGCAGGGCGTCGGCTCCCGGACAGAAGGTGTTCTTCAGCGTCCCGGCCGCCGGCCCGGACGGAGAAGGCGGCCTCGCGTTTCATGAAGCATCGATCCGCCAGATCCTGGTCGACCTCGGTTACGAAGCGACCGCCATCGCCGAGGGTCTCGCCGTCGTCTTCGGCGAACTCGGCAACTGCAATTACACCGGAATCGGAATCTCCTGCGGCAGCGGTTTGTGCAACGTGTGCCTGGCCGTGCTCTCGGTGCCGGTCATCAGCTTCAGCGTGCCCAAGGCCGGCGACTACATCGACAACAAAGCCGCCGAAGTCACCGGCGAACTGGCCACCCGTCTCCGCATCCACAAGGAACAGGCCTTCTACTTGAATGGACTCGGCGGCGATCGCGTCCAGAACGCGCTCACCGTCTATTACCAGGAGATGATCACGAACCTGGTGGAGACGCTCCGCAGCCACATCGCGGCCGCGCAGCGTTTGCCGAAGCTCGATCAGGCCATCCCGCTGGTTCTCGCCGGCGGCACCGCCATGCCCAAGGGCTTCCTCGATCACTTCGGAAAAGTGCTCAACACCAGCAATTTCCCGGTGAAGTTGTCGGACGTGCGGATGTCGGCCGACGCCCTCAACGCCACCGCGCGCGGGGCCTTGATGGCCGCTCTCTGCTAGCAGGTCCGGCGTCTACGAGTGCAGGGGGTAGCCGCGGATGAAGTGGAACGTGCGCCCCCAGCGCGTTTTCGTGAAGAAGTGCGTCACCACATCGAAGATGTGATCGACCCCGATGTTCGGGTTGCTCAGATCTTCGGTGGGCGCGTCGAACGACCAGTAAATCACCACCGGCGTGCCGATGATGTTCTCCCGCGGGATCAGCCCGATATAACGGCTGTCATTCGAATTTTCCCGGTTGTCCCCCATCGCGAAGATATACCCGGGCGGCACCACCAGTTCGCCATTCACCACGTTGTGCGCCAGCATGTCGAGGGCGCGCGGCTGCAGCCCGAGCGGCGCTTCCGCGGGAAAATTGTCGCGGTAGGGATCCATCCGCGGATCGATGTGCAGCGTGTACGGCTCCTCCACCGGCTTGCCGTTGAGGATCAGCTGCTTGTTCGCGAGCCGGATATGGTCGCCGGGAACGCCGATCGCGCGCTTCACCAGCGTCAGCGGCTCCACCGGCGACGTGAATACAATGATGTCGCCCCGGCGCACGTCGCGATACGGCAAAATGTGGCTCGCCACCTTTCCCGGAGGCGCGAATACCATCCGGTCCACCAGAAGGTGATCGCCGATCAACAGTGAATTCTGCATCGAGCCGCTGGGGATGACATAAGCCTGCAACAGCGTGCTCCAGCCGAACAGCAGCAGGATCAGCGTAACGACCCATTCGGCGATGAACCCCCGCCGCACATCGCGAAGGCTCTCAAACTGCGTGGCGAAGCGGCGAGCCGGTTTCGTCTCGGTGGACTGCATGTACCAATTGTAGCCGCTTGGGATCGCGATTTGCCGGGCCCGATCACGGCCCCTGCGCGTCGGATTTCGCGGCGCGCGCGTGGGGCCGCAAGCGGCAGGGAGCGCCCTGCAGTGCCGCCGCCACTGCTTGATACAAGGCGCCGGCCGAAAACGGCTTGCAAAGAAAAGAGTGCGACCATCGCGGCGGGATCTCCTGCTCGCTCATTCCCGTCATCAGCAGGACCCGCGTGCCCGGATACTCGCGGCTGAGTATTTCCGCCAGATGTGTTCCACCCATGCCTGGCATCACAATATCGCTGAGTACCAGATCGACCGCGCCATCGCGCTCTTTCATCAGGCGCAGGCACGATTCCGCATCGGCTGCGGTCAGCACGGCATGGCCGCATCTTTCTAATGCATTTCTGACGAACTCCCTGACAATCGGTTGATCATCCACCACAACGACGACATAACGGTTCGACACGTCGGACACGCGAGTCTCCTTGAAAGCAGATCACCCCTGCCGAATCTGATGCTCAAACTTCAAGCAAGCCGGGCGAGGGGGCGCCGGACTGGCGGACAAAGCCTGCACTGCGGATGCAGGAAAGCGGCTTCTGCCCGCGGACATGGGTCGAGGTGTTGGCGGTGTGCGGTGAGGAAACGGGATGCTCGGCGCAACCAGAATCGCCCATAGACGCATACTCTGTTTGCATTCCGAGGTCCACGCCGAAGGCCGCGTGGTCCGAAGGCTCTCTTTGCCGGCTTGCGATCGTAACAAAGCATACAGGCGCGGAAAAATCATTCCGCTCCGCCCTCTGGCCGATGGCATAGTGAGAGGTTGTTGTGGATCCCGGTATGACCGCGGAACTTGCCGTAGCATTCTTGGGGAAAGATGGCTCCGATACCGACGGCGTCGAGCGCGCCCTCCATGGCGCCGGCCATCCCATCGCATTCCGGCGAATTCGCAGTTTTGCGGAATTCGAAGCCTTGCTGTCCCATTCCCCTCCCGATCTCGTTTTGTGCGATGCTTCCGCTCCCGAGGTGAACCCCTTCGAGGCGCTTCAGGCGCTGAAGAGCGCCGATTTGCAGGTGCCGTTTTTCCTGGTCTCCTCCGACGCGCAACCAGCCGCCGAATTTTTCGAACTGTTCCGCCAAGGCGCCCGCGGGCTGGTGAGAAAAGATCGCCTCGATCAGCTGGCGCCGGTGGTCGAGCAGGAACTCGCCGCTGCTCGCGCGCGCGGAGCCCGGCGCGCCGAACAGATCCGTGCCGAAGAAAAGCTCCGCAAGAGCGAGCGCCTGTTCAAAGCCCTGATCGAGCATAGCTATGAGGGCGTCATGCTGCTCGATCGCGACCTGAAGATCCGTTTAGCCGGTCCCTCCATTCTCGGCTATGCGGAGGAGCAGTTCATCGGGCGCGACCCGTTTGATTTGATCCATCCGGAGGACCGGGAAGCCGTCCGCCGGACCTTCCACAATCTCGTGCCGGCTCCCGGTGCCACCGTCAAACTGGAATACCGCGTCAGGAATGCCGAGGGTCTATGGTCTTGGATCGAGTCAATCTCGCGCAACTTTCTCGACGATCCCGATGTCGAGGGGATTATCGTCAATTATCGCGATGTCACCACGCGCAAGGCCTACGACGAAGGCCTGCGGGACCGCGCCGAACTCCTCGATCTCGCGCAGGACGCGATTCTTTATCTCCGGCTCGACGGCATGATTGACCTCTGGAATCGCGGCGCGGAGCAGCTTTACGGCTGGAGCGCCCGCGAGGCTCTGGGCCGCATCTCCCATCAGCTCTTGCAGACCCGGTTTCCCGAACCGCTCCCCGAAATCCATCGCAGGCTCCTGAACTCCGGCGGCTGGCAGGGCGAACTCGAACACACCGCCAAGGACGGCTCCAAAATTGTCGTCGCTAGCCGCTGGGCCCTCCGGCGTGACGCCGGCGGCCGGCCCGTCGGTTTTCTCGAAATCAATCGCGACGTCACCGAGCGCAAACAGCTGGAGGAGAAGCTCCGCCACACCCAGAAGCTGGAGAGTCTCGGCGTGCTGGCCGGCGGCGTCGCGCACGATTTCAACAATCTCCTGACCGGCATCATGGGCCACGCCAGCCTCCTTCTGGACTCCTTGCCGGAAGACGACCCCAAGCGCCCGTGGGCAGCCAATGTCCTCGAAGGCGCCGAGAAGGCCGCGAATCTGACGCGCCAGCTGCTGGCGTATGCGGGGAAGGGAAAATATGTCATCGAGCCGGTAAACCTGTCGGCTCTCATCGAAGAGATTGCGAATCTCCTGCGCACGACCATCCCCAAGCACGTCGAGCTGCGGCTCGATCTGGATCGCAACGTGCCTCTCATCGAAGCGGATGTTGCCCAGATCAACCAGGTGATCATGAATCTGGTGATTAACGGCGCCGAAGCCGTCCCGGAAGGCGCGCCCGGTATGGTTCTGGTGACCACCCGGTCTTTCACCGTCGATGCAGGCAGCGTGCGCCCGTCGTTTGCCGGCGAGAGTATTCCGCCCGGTCTGTATGCCGCCATGGAAGTGCGCGACAACGGATCGGGCATGACGCCTGAAATTCAGGCCCGCATCTTCGATCCGTTCTTCACCACCAAGTTTACCGGGCGCGGTTTGGGTCTTTCGGCGGTCTCGGGCATCATCCGCGGCCACCGCGGAATGATCAAGATCGATAGTTCGCCGGGCGAAGGGACCACGTTCAAGCTCCTGTTTCCGGCCGCTCAAGGCGCTGTCCGGCCGCGGGAGCTTCGCCCGAGTCTCCCCGCGCGCGCCTCCTCCGGGGTCATCCTCGTCGTCGATGACGAGGAGGTCGTGTTGCGGACCGCTACCGCCGTGTTGCAGGAAGCCGGCTATCGCGTGCTGGCCGCGCGCCATGGCCGCGAAGCGCTGGACCTGCTGAGCGACCGCCATCCGCCGCCCAACGCGATCGTGTTGGATATGACCATGCCTGTCATGAGCGGCGATGCCACGTTGCGCGAGCTGCAGGCCCGCGAACCCGGTATTCCCGTCATTCTCTCGAGCGGTTACAGTGAAGCGGAAGCCGTCGAAAAGTTCGCGGGACGCGGGCTGGCGGGGTTCCTGCAAAAACCATATACCGCTCGGGGATTGATCGAGGCCGTGCAGCACGCTCTCGCGGCCGTTTCCCATTAGACCTCGCGCCGCCCGGGCAGCTGGCGCGGGCTTGCCCGGTGAGGCGCGGTTCGGCCGGCCGCTAGGCGGCGAGCCGGCTCGGGCCTGAAGTGGCGGTCCGTTGTTCCACTACCACAGTCCGGGTGCGGCCGGCCCATCCGCCGAAAATTGCCGTGATGAAGCCCAGCAGCACGCCGCCCCAGATCCGCAGAGCCAGACCCGAGATGATGTTCGCGGTGGCTTGCGCGGCCGGTCCCGGGTTTTGCGCCGCCTGCGCCGCCTGCTGGGTTGCGTGTGTTACACCGTTGGCGATCTGGCTCGATACCGCCGGCGCCGTCATGGCCGCGCTCCGCAGCACGTCGATCCCCTCGCGCAATGCCGCCCATGACGCGGCCGTCACCACCAGCACCGTCGCCACCGTCGCCAACCCCCAGGTCGTGATGCCGTGAAGAATCGCGGCTTCCCGCACCGGGTTGCCGGAAAACCGGGCCGCGCACCACGCGCCGAAATACATCGACCACGCGGCCGTCACCAGATACCACGCCAGGCTCCACGCCGGAACTCCAGCCCAGGGGTTCGCCGCCTGAGCATTGTACATATTGAATCCAATGAACAAGCCAAACAGAGTGAATAGGGCTTCCATTCCGAGCGCGACCATGACGCCGGCCCAGATTGCGCCCCAGGACACGCGGCTGATCAATTCACTCAGCCGCCCCACGGGCGCCATCCAAAACCGTCCAGGATCGTTCTGAACGACTTCGTCCGCCATAAAAAGTTACCTCCATACTCAACCGTGCATGCTGATTTCCACAGCCCGGATCGCGGTGAAGTTGGTTACATTCCGCCCGGCCGAGTCCGCTTTGCATTTCGGTCCTTTTCTTGATACAACGTCAAAGTCTGTCGCAATGAAACGAACAATCTCTCTCACCATCAACGGCAAACCGCATGCCGGCGAAGTCGAGCCGCGGCTGCTTCTGATTCATTACCTCCGCGAGATCGCCGGCTTCACCGGGCCGCATATCGGATGCGAAACCTCGACCTGCGGCGCGTGCACCGTCCTGCTGGACGGCAAGGCCGTGAAATCGTGCGCCATCTTCACCGTGCAGGCCGACGGCCGCCAGATCACCACGATTGAAGGCCTGGCCGTCAACGGCAAACTCGACCCGCTGCAAGAAGCCTTCTGGAACGAGCACGGGTTGCAGTGCGGATTTTGCACGCCGGGAATGATCTTGACCGCCAAGCAACTGCTCGCCGATAACCCCAGCCCCACCGAGGCCGAGATCCGCAAAGGCCTCGAAGGCAACGTTTGCCGGTGCACCGGCTATCAACATATCGTCAACGCGGTGAAAGCCGCCGCGGCGAAAGCAGGAGCATAGCGCCATGGCAACCACCGTCAAACAAGAGGCCCTGGTTGGTAAAAAGATCCGCCGCCGCGAAGACCCCCGTCTCATCACCGGCACCGCTACGTATGTGGACGACATCAAAATGCCCGGCATGCACCACGCCTGCATCGTCCGCAGCCCGCACGCCGCCGCCCGCATCAAGAGCCTCAACGTCAAGCCCGCGTTGGAACGCCCCGGCGTCGTCGCGGTCTTCACCGGCGCGGACGTGAAGGATCTCGGCTCGGTCCCCTGCATCGCCCACCTGCCCGGCCTGCGCGCGCCGCACCATCACGTGCTGGCCCAGGACCGCGTCTACTTCGTCGGCCATCCGGTCGCGGTGGTCGTCGCCAGCGACCGCTACATTGCCGCCGATGCCGCCGATGCGGTGGAGGTCGAGTACGACGTTCTGCCCGCCGTCGCCGATCCCGAAAAAGCGCTGGCTCCCGGCGCGCCCCCCGTCCACCCGCAGTGGCCCGATAACGTCGCCTTCACGTTTCACCAGGAAGGCGGCAATGTCGAGCAGGCTTTCCGTGAAGCCGATGTCGTCGTCAGGCAGCGCATCACCAGCCAGCGGCTCATTCCCATGGCCATGGAAACCCGCGGCGTGGTGGCTGATTGGCACGCCGCCGAAAAGTCTCTCACGCTGTATTGCTCCACGCAGGCTCCGCACCTGCTCCGCAGCCTGCTCGCCGACATCCTCGGCATCGCCGAAAACCGCCTGCGCGTCATCGCTCCCGAAGTCGGCGGCGGCTTCGGTTCCAAGATCGATGTGTATGCCGAAGACTTGCTGATGTCCTTCGTCAGCCAGCGCATCAACAAGCCCGTTAAGTGGATTGAGTCGCGCCGCGAAAATTTCCTCGGCACCATCCACGGCCGCGGCCACGTCGACTACTACGAACTGGCGGCCAAGCGGGACGGCACCATGCTCGGGCTGAAGCTGAAGATCATCCAGGATCTCGGCGCGTACATGCAGCTCATCACCCCGGCCATCCCGACTCTTTCCGTGCTCATGATGCCGGGCCTGTATAAGTTCAAAAACATCTCGGCCGACATCGTAGGCGCCTTTACCAACTGCTTTCCCACCGATGCCTACCGCGGCGCGGGCCGTCCCGAAGCCACGCATGGCATCGAGCGCATGGTCGATATCCTCGCCGCCGAACTCAAGATGGACCCCGCCGAGCTGCGCCTGAAGAATTTCCCGGCCCCGGAAGAATTCCCGTTTGCCACCGCCACCGGCTTGCTCTATGACAGCGGCAATTACGCGCTGCCTCTGAAAAACGCTCTCGATGCCGTGAACTACACCACCCTCCGCGGCGAGCAGGAACAGGCCCGCAAGCAAGGCAAGCTGATGGGCATCGGCATCTCCGCGTATGGCGAGCTCTGCGCCATCGGCCCGTCGGCGGCCGCTCCGAACGGGGGTTGGGAGTCGGCCACCGTCAAAATCGAGCCCAGCGGAAAGGTCACCGTCTTGACCGGCGCTTCTCCGCACGGCCAGGGGGAAGAAACCACCTTCGCTCAAATCGCCGCCGACGAACTCGGCGTCGACATCGACGACGTCGTCGTGCTCCACGGCGATACGCTGCTCGTGCAATATGGCATCGGCACCTATGGCAGCCGCGGCACGGCCGTCGGCGGCGCCGCCCTCTATTACGCCCTGCAGGATCTGAAAGACAAAATCCGGAAGTTTGGCGCCATGATGCTCGAGTGCGAGCAGGTGACCTTGGCGGGCGGCCGATGTGTCGACGACCGAACCGGCAAGTCCGTCTCCTTTGCGGAGATCGCTTCCGCCGCCTACAAAGCGGTGAAACTCCCGCCCAACACCGAGCCCGGCCTCGTCGCCACGCACTTTTGGGAGCCGCCGAATTTCACCTTCCCGTTCGGCTCCCATATTGTCGTGACGGACGTCGATCCCGATACGGGCCAGATCTCCATTCGCCGCTACGTCGCGGTTGACGATTGCGGACGAATCATCAACCCCTTGCTGGTGGCCGGCCAGGTGCACGGCGGCGTCGCGCAAGGCCTCGGCCAGGCCCTTTGGGAACAGGCGGTGTACGACGACAACGGGCAGCTCGTCTCCGGCGAGCTGACCGACTACGCGGTTGCGCGCGCTCACATGATGCCGTGGATCGAGGCCAGCCACACAGTCACGCCGTCTCCGGTCAACCCTCTCGGCGTCAAAGGCGTCGGTGAAGCCGGCACCATCGGCTGCTCGCCGGCTGTGGTCAATTCGGTGGTGGACGCGCTTTCGCATCTCGGCGTCCGCCATATCGACATGCCGTTGACCCCCGAAAAAATCTGGAAACTGGTTCAGGGAGCCCGCTCATGATTCCCCAGGAATTCGAATACTCCGCGCCCGCGACGCTCCAGGAAGCGCTCCAATTGATCGCCGGCGGCGAACGCAAAGTGCTGGCCGGCGGCATGAGCCTCGTGCCGTTGATGAAGCTCCGGCTCGCCCAGCCCGGGCACGTCGTCGACATCGGCCGCATTCGGGATCTCAACTACATCACCGAAAGCGGCGGCGTCGTGCGCATCGGGGCCACCGCCACCCACCATGACATCGAAACTTCTCCCGTGATCCGGGGCCGCTGCCCGCTGCTCGGCGAAGCGGCCGGCCACATCGGGGACACCCAGGTCCGCAACATGGGCACCATCGGCGGCAGCATCGCGCACGCCGACCCGGCGGCCGACTACCCGGCCTCCTTGCTCGCGCTCGAGGCCAAAATCCGGCTGGTTTCCGCCAAGTCCGATCGCACCGTCGCCGCCTCGGACTTCTTCCTCGATGCGTTCACCACCGCCGTCGAGCCCGGCGAAATGGTTCTCGAAGTCCTGATCGATTCCGAAGAGCCGCGCGAAGGGTACCGCTATGAAAAGGTGCCGCACCCCGCTTCCGGGTTTGCCGTGGTCGGGATCGCGGCCCGCGTCAAGAAGAGCGGCAGCCAGATTTCCTTCGTCCGCATCGGCGTCACCGGCATGGCGCCGCGAGCCTTTCGCGCCACCGAAGCGGAGCGGCTGCTCGAATCGGGCGCCGGGATCGCCCAGGCGGCGGCTGCCGTGGGGGGCGGGGAAGAAGCCAACTCCGATCTCTACGCTTCGGCCGACTACCGCCGGCATTTGGCCCGCGTCTGGGCCGCTCGCGCGCTGAACGTCGCGGTCTCCCGGGCGTCATGAGGATCTCCGGATCGTACCTTCTTGCGGTTTCGCAGCCGCGCGCCTACGAGCTGCTGCAGGATCCCGCCGTGCTCGCCAAGGCCATGCCCGGCTGTGACACCCTGGAACGCGCCGGCGAGAACGAATACCACATGAAGATGAAGATGGCGCTGGCGAGCGTCTCGGGTCTCTTCGACGGCAAAGTCCGCATCGCCGATCCCGAGCCGCACTCCCGGTTTCGCCTGATAGTGGAAGGCTCCGGAAAAATCGGATTCATGAAGGGCGATGGCCTTCTCACCTTGACGCCCGCCGGGACCGGCACGAACGTCTCCTACGATGGCTCGGTCGAAGTGGGAGGCACCATCGCGGCCGTCGGCCACCGTTTGCTCGACACCACCGCCCGCATGATCATCAAGCGTTTCTTCGAAAAGCTCGCTTCCGAAGCTGCCGCTTCGGGCTCCGCGGCCCCGGCTGCTAACATTTAATTAATGGCTGATGTTCGCCTGAAGGCCTACGGCGTGGCCGCGGGTGTTTTCGCTCTCGACCGCTTCACCAAGTGGCTCATCGAGACTCACGTTTCCTTTGTCGACACGCTGCGCATCATCCCTGGCTTCTTCGATATCGTGCATGCGGAGAATCGGGGTGTCGCCTTTAGTCTGTTCAGCGATTCCACCTCGGAATGGCGCACCTGGCTCCTGGTGCTGTTTGCAGTCATGGCGGTGGTGGTGGTGGCCGGCTTCATTTTCCGCCGCGCCGGCCGCCTCGATCGTTTTTCTCTGGCCGGTTTCGCCTTGATCCTCGGCGGCGCCCTCGGCAACGTCTTCGACCGGATCGTCTGGGGCCGCGTCACCGATTTCCTCGATTTCTATCTCGGCCCTTACCATTGGCCGGCATTCAACGTGGCCGATTCGGCCATCGTCATCGGCAGCGCGCTGCTGCTCATCGAAGCCCTTCGTCCGGGGCGCCAGGCGGCCAATGTACCCTGAGCTGTTCCACGTCTCCTTTCTGCATACCTATGGCGTGCTCGTGGCGATCGCCTTTCTGGCGGGGCTCTGGATTGCCGGCCGGCTGGCCAAAGCCAGCCGCCTCAATGCCGACGTAATCACGAATTTGGGCGTCTACTGTGCATTGGCGGCGCTCGTCGGCGCAAAGCTCATGATGTTCCTGGTGGACACGCCATACTACGTGGAGCACCCGGGAGAAATCTTCTCACTCTCCACGCTTCAAGCCGGCGGGGTGTTTTATGGCGGGCTGCTCGCCGCTCTCGCCGTCGCCGCCTGGTATATGCGGAAGATGCGCCTGCCTGTGCTCCGCACCGCCGATGCCTTCGCTCCGGGAATCGCTCTCGGCCACGGCATCGGCCGCCTCGGCTGCTTTTCCGCCGGTTGTTGCTGGGGCGTCGCATGCCATTTGCCCTGGGCCGTGACCTTCACCAACCCGGTTGCCAACCAGCTCGTCGGCGTGCCGCTCCACACCCCCTTGCATCCCACCCAGCTCTACGAATCCGGTGCGGAGTTTCTGATCTTCGGAATCCTCCTGTGGCGTTTTCGAAGACCGCACTCGGTGGGGGCCATCATCAGCCTCTACCTGGTTCTGTACGGCGCGGCCCGTTTTGTGGTGGAGTTCTTCCGCTTCCACGAGCAAGGCAACCTCTGGGGCGGGCCGCTCGACACCTCGCAGTGGCTTTCCCTCGCCTTGCTTGCCGCCGGCGCATGCTATCTGGTGAGCCGCCGCGGCGCCTTGCTCGAATCCGCCCAAAAAGCTTGACTCAATCAGAGAGCCGGCCGGCGAATTTCGCCTTCATCCCCCTTCGATAGCGCATCAGCGCCGCCGCATACTCGTGCGCCAGCCGCGCCACCGTCCTCCGGGATTTTCGCCAGCGGCGAAGCGATTCCGGCGCGGGCTTGCGCCCGTACTTCACTCTGAACGACTGCTCGATCGCCAGTGCGTCAAGCAGCAGGTTTCCGGCTGTGAGCATGTTCTGTCTCCATCTTTCATTGCTTCGCTTCTTCCGGTACGTTCTCATTCCCTGTCCCCGATAGCGCCATTGTGTTGTTGGGCTTGAGGGAAGTGTAGACGAGCATCCGCCGGTTGCCTCGCGGCAAGGCAAACCTGGTCAGCATTCTCACCAGCTTCTGTTTCGCGGCCGCCGTGCGCCGCCGCTCCCGGTTTTAAAGGCATTACGCATCCCTCAGCCCGGGGTCCGGGGCGCCGCGCCCGCGCTTCTATGCCGAACAGCGTCGGGCCGGGGACGTTTCTGGTCAGAGAGGTATCCAGAGCTCGTTCGCCGCCGGACTTCGCGGGGGGCGCGGCGATTCCGGCCGGCGCTCGCCGCCGGCCGCCGCAAACCGGCCGTCGGCGCCGCGTTTTGTGGCACTTCGAAGCCCCAACGATCGGGTTAGGCCTCTCTCGCCCGATCTTTTCGGAAGCGCGGGTCACGATTCTGACCTTTCGTACCTGAAACACATGCTCTGACTCGAGTTGCTCCTAACATCGCCTCACGGCTGGCCTAACTGCAGACAAAGGCCAGCTTCACCGGAGAGAAACGATGTTAGTAACAACGAAGTATCTGGCTTTACTATTCGTGCTCGCGGCAGTCGCTAACTTACCGATTGCCAGCGGGCGGTTCAGACCAACAAATTTACCCGTGCTTCTCCGCGCCGACGGTGGCGCGCCGGAGCCGCCGCCGCTTCCGCTGGCGACCGGCCGTTTGTTGGCCGCATAAGTGATCGTTCGCGTAACCTGGTAGTTGCGATCTATGCTGTCCGCCGGTCGCGGTGCTGTGCCATCAGTGTGCTATACTCGGGCGCTGGTGAACCGGCGTGTTATCTCTGGGGGTGTGGGTGGTCAGCGATTTGTTGTTGGCCGCCATCCTATATCGGGCCGTGCGCGGCCGATTTTTGAAAGTTTACGGCTGCTTTTACCTTTACCTGGCGGCGGTTTTGTCCGCCGATCTGATTCGCGCCTATCTGGCGGCCGTGCGGACTTCCGCCGCATACGCGCTGGGTTACTGGATTTCGGAGTTGGCGCTCGCCGTCGTCGGATTCGGGGTTACCTGGGAGGTCTACCGGCACGCCATGAATGCCTTTGACGGTGCGCGTCGCATGGCTCGTGCGGTTTTCACGGCGCTCCTGCTTACCGTGATCGTGAGAGCCGTATTCCAGCTGAAGGATGGTTTGGGGGCTCTCGGCCGCACCACCCTCGAGTTAGAACGCAATCTGCAAGTGCTTCAGGCTGTCCTGCTGATCGCGCTGGTCAGCCTGATTGCGCATTATCAGTTAGCTCTTAGCCGGAATCTCCGCTTCCTGCTGAGCGGGTATGGCCTGTATCTGGTGGGCAGCATCATTTCGCGTACCTTGCGTTTGGAATCGGATCAGAGTCACGCGGCATGGTGGGCGCTGCCGTCGCAATTCGAGTACTGTGCTACGCTCGTGATTTGGTTTGCCGGGTTTTGGTCCTGTACGCCCGACCCCGTGCCGGAGCTGGATATGGAGCGGGATTATGAATGGGTCGCGAACCAGACCATGAAAGCCTTCGGTCGGCTCCGTCATCACGTCGTGCAGTCTTGGCGGTCGTCATGAACCTCGTCTTGATATTCGGTGTCGCGGCGGTGCTGCTGCTTCTGCTGTGGGCCGTTGCGCGGCGGCAGAACGAGGAGGCGGCGGGGCCGCCGGATCCTTCTGAATATCTGGTTCGCCTGCCGCCGCCGGCTTTGCTGGCGAAATGTTTTGCGGTGGAGGATGTGCGCTTCGCCGCTTCCCTCGGATCCCGCCCGGTGTTGCAGCTGCTGCTGCGCGAACGCAAGCGCCTGGCGCTTCAATGGCTCCGTCTCACGCGCGCCGAAGCCCGCAGGCTCTACCGGCTCCACGTGCGGTCTGCCCGTCATGCTCCGGATCTGCAGCCGTCCGCGGAAGGGCGCCTGTTGGTCCACTTTGGTTTGTTTTTATTGGTGTACCACATGATGACCGGACTGGTCCTGTTCTATGGCCCCTTGCGAGCCCAGGCCTTGATCCGCTCGATTGAAAGCCTGGCGAATGTCTTATCCGCCCTCGGCGGCCGCATCGGCGAAATCGTCGCACCGGCGTCGGTGGCCAGCGCCAGCGTGGTGCCCGGAAGGTAGCGAGGGAACCGATGAAATCCATCAGCATGGAACCGTTCGATCTTGCCGTTCAGGATCTGCAGGACCGGACGCTGGCGGAGCTGAATGGCGGCCTCACCCGCCTCGTCTACTTGTCTTCCACCAGGGATTACAACACCGGAGAGTATCAGCACGCCGGCCTGGCCGACCGCTTCGGTTCCGAAGCCGCTCAAAAAGCGCTGGCCCGCTGTCATGAGACCGCGTTCCACGATCTGCTGTATTCAACCCTGGCCGATCTCGTGGGCCAGTTGTCGGTTTACATCGAATCTACCGGCGCCGAACGGGAGCGCGTCCTGGACGCCTGGCGCCGCCTGCAGGCTTACCGCGTATTGATTCCCGAGGCTTGCGACGAGTTCAGCGCCGAGTTCTTCGCGTCCAATATTAAGGTTGCCCTGGAAGCGCTGCGGGCGGCGCCTGCGGTTGGTCGGCAACATTAACCAGCCGCGCCGCCACCGCCGTCACCCGCCCCACGATTTCCGCCTCATTCGGATACGCAAACTCCTGGGTCCGGCAAGGCGACAGGGGATGCGGAATGGACAGAATGCGGTCGCGCCGCAATTCGCACCAGGAACACAGGTAGCCGGTTCGCAGCTCCAGAAACCAGATCGGGCGGTCGAATTCAGACCGGTATGCAGTCGTTTGCGCGGGCGCCTTCTGCTGTTCATCAATCTGCACAAACGAACCGGGCCGTAGCAGCGGGTACATCGTATAGTCCCGCAGGCCGATAAACCCGTACCGCTGTTTCCGGATGTTCAGATGCCGGAGCAGACCGACCGGCACTTCTCCCCAGACCTCGACCATGCGTGAAAGTAGATTCGTTTTCTCCACTTTGAAGCCGGGGTCGAAACGGACCGGAAAGCTGAGCGGGCGCTCCTCCTGCGGGCTGTCGAAATTCGCCAGCCGGGTATTTTCCAAGCGCATCGTGAACTGGTACTTACTGGCAGCCTCTAATTCCATATAGAGAGAGACCAGTTCGGTAAAGGATCGGCCGTAAATGGCGCTCAACGTGAAGAGTTTATAAATGCTCGGAGTGGACTCGTCGTTTTCGATCTGAATCAGCCGGGCATGGGAGACCGAGAACTCCTCGTTGGCTTCCTCGATGGCGATCTTGCGGCTGAGTTCGGCCACGTCGCGCGTGGTCAATCCCAGTTGCATCCGAATCTGCCGTAACCGATCTCCAGCTCGTAAACCCGCCACCGTAACCTCTTAGACGCCTATGCTACCGCAATCCCTCGGGCAATATGCGCCGAAAATCGCTGAAATTTACTACGCGGCGTTGAATTTGACTACGGTGGTCGCAAGTCGTTCTCTGAGACTAAGTTCGACAGAATTCGCAACAACCGAGTGTTGAGGAAGCCAACAGTGCGGCGCGGCGCTTCCGGCGCTCGCTCGGCACAAGCTTGAAATCACTACAGATAAAGATGCAAAAGTCAGCGGCTGTTTGGAGAGTGCCGTGCCCTACTAAGAGCAGAAAGGATGGATCGCTATGACAGTCATTCTGGTTCTGGCCACGTTCTTGGTCTTCATCGTTCTGGATTACGTTTTAAACCGGAGAAGAGCGGTCGCGACCGTGCCGGTCACGGCGTCGCAGACCTCGGCCGCTCGCCCGGCCGGAGAATTCGTCGGTGGCTTTCAAGTCCCCGAACACCTCTCTTATCATCCCGGGCACAGTTGGCTGATTCGGGAACGCAAGAATGTCGTGCGCGTCGGCGCCGACGAATTCGCGGCCGCTCTGCTGGGTAAAGTGGACAAGATCAGTCTCCCAACTCCGGGGCAATGGATTCGCCAGGGCCAAAAGGTGTTCAGCTTCTCGCGCGCGGGAGAAGAAACCGAGATGGTGTCGCCCACCGAAGGGGAGGTTCTCCAAGTCAACCCCGACGTGTTGAGGAACCCCTCGTTGCTGCGCCGGGACCCGTACGGGTCAGGCTGGCTCCTGACCATCAATGTGCCGGATGAGGAGAGCACGAACCGCAACTTGATCCCGAAACACCTGATTGCGGACTGGATGCGGGATGCCGTCAGCCGGTTGTACGCCGCCCAGCCCGTGTTGGCCGGCGCGGTAGCCGCCGACGGAGGCCGTCCGGTGGACGACCTCGGTTCCATCCCGGGTGTGAACTGGAAGGAACTGACTGGCGAGTTCTTCCTTACGGCCTAGCAGGCTGTCAGGTTTTGCTACACATTGCTGTTAAATTCTGATAAAACAGAGTTGAGGGTCTGAATATGGCGAAGGCGATTCTTTACGACAGTACCCTCTGTATTGGGTGCAAGGCCTGCGAAGGGGCCTGTGCGGAGCGGTGGGGGCTCCCCTACAACGACCAGATTGCCGCCGAGGAGACGATCTCGGCGCATAAGCTCACCGCGGTCATCCCACATGGCGAAAGATTCACCAGGCGGCTTTGCATGCACTGTGAGGAGCCGGCGTGCGCGTCGGTCTGCCCGGTCGGAGCGTTGCGCAAGACGGCGTTGGGTCCGGTCACTTACGATCCGGACAAGTGCATGGGGTGCCGCTACTGTATGCAGGCCTGTGCCTTCCAGGTGCCCACTTACGAATGGGACCACCGTCTGCCCAAGATGCGCAAATGCGATATGTGCTATGAGCGGCAGGCTCGGGGTGAACCGACGGCCTGCACGGCCGCGTGCCCCGTGGGCGCCACCAAAGTGGGAGAGCGGGATGCCCTGATCGCCGAAGCCCGCCAGCGAATCGCCGAAAAGCCCCAGGACTATTACCCCAAAATTTACGGCCTGCATGAAGTCGGCGGAACATCGGTCCTTTATCTATCCGCCGTGCCGTTCGACCAGATCGGCATGAACACCAACGTGCCGCAAGGCCCGTTGCCGGCGCTGACCTGGCGGGTGCTCGAACTGGTGCCGGATGTCGTTTCGACCGGCTCGGTCCTGCTGGGCGGCATCTGGTGGATTACGAATCGCCGGGCCGAGGTCGCCAAAGCGGAGGGGAAATCGAAATGAGCCGCGTCCTGCGGAAGATCACTGTCTGGCGCGCGATATTCGCGGCCATCCTGTTGAGCGGCGCGTACGCGACCTATTTGCGGATCTTTTACGGACTGGGCGGCAGCACCAATCTGAGCGACCGCTTCCCTTGGGGCCTGTGGATCGCCTTCGACATCCTCTGCGGGGTCGGGCTGGCGGCCGGCGGCTTTACTCTCGTCGCCATCGTGCACATCTTCAATATCGAGCGGTACAAGCCCATTTTGCGGCCCGCCATCCTGACCGCATTTTTGGGCTACATGCTGGTGGTCATCGCGCTCCTCTACGACCTCGGCCGGCCCGACCGTCTCTGGCATCCGCTGGTGATGTGGAACCCGCATTCGGTCATGTTCGAAGTCGCCTGGTGCGTGATGCTCTACACCACCGTGCTGTTCCTCGAATTCATTCCGGTGGTGTTTGAGAAATTCGGCTGGCATAAGCCACTGGAATGGATACACAGCATCTCGGTTCCCTTGATGATCGCGGGCGTGCTGCTGTCGACATTGCACCAGAGCTCGCTCGGCTCGCTGTTTCTGATTGTGCCGGAAAAAATGTATCCGCTCTGGTACAGCCCGACGCTGCCCGCGATGTTTTATCTGTCGGCCATCGGGGTGGGGCTGGCAATGACGATTTTCGAGTCGTGGCATAGCAGCCGGGCCTTCGGCCGGGCTCTCGAATTGCCGCTGCTGGCCAGCATGGGGCGGGTATTGGCCGTGCTCATGTCGGTTTATCTGTGGCTGCGGTTTCTGGATCTGGCGCGGCGCGGCGTCCTGGACCTGCTGCTGCGCAACCGGATGGAGACCTGGCTGTTTTTCCTCGAGATCGCGCTGATGCTGGTGCCCACCGTTCTGTTGTTTCAGAGAAGTGTCCGGATGCGGCCGGGCGCCTTGTACGCGTGCGCGGTGATGCTGGTGTTCGGCTTCATCGCCAACCGGCTGAACGTGGGTGTCACCGCGATCGAGGCCGGGTCGGGAACTCATTACATTCCGAAATGGAGCGAGGTGGCGGTCACCCTTTCCATTGTCGCCGCCGGCTTCGCCATCTTTCGGGTAATCGCGCACTACTTCCCTATCTTTGAGGCGCATCGGCAGGAACCGGCGCCCGCGGCGGTCGGGGAGCCGGAAGCGAATCACATCGCAGTGGGATGAACTATTTTCGCCCAATCCGCGTGAACCTGGCCGTCAAGCTCGCCGTCTGCGTGGTGGCGAGCACGGCGGCGTTCTTTGCCTTCTTCGGATACATGAACCTGCGCGCCGAGCGGCGGCATTCGCAGGAACTGGTTCTACAATCCGCGGATCGCATCACCGACCTGATCCTGCGCAGTACGCATTACGAGATGCTGCACAACGACCGCGAAGCGCTGTACAACGTAATCCAGGAACTCGGCTCCGAGCCGGGCATCCGGCGGATCCGGATTTTCAACAAAGAGGGAAGGATCACGATATCGACCGAGCCGGGTGAGATCAATACGGTAGTCGATAAGAGGGCCGAGGCGTGTTACGGCTGTCACGCGCAATCGGCGCCGCTGGTGAAGCTGAACCGTCCAGACCGGGCCCGCATCTTCACCGACCAGCGCGGCCAGCGGATTCTGGCGGTGATTCGTCCCATTGAAAACGCGCCGGCCTGCTCGAACGCGGCCTGCCACATCCATCCCAGGGGGCAGCGGGTGCTGGGCGTAGTGGATGCCAATCTCTCGCTGGCCATGGTGGACGCCCAGATCGCGCAGCACCAGGCGGCGCTGGGCTGGTTCCTGGTCGCGGCAATCGTGCTGGGTTCGCTCATGGCGGTGGCGTTCATCTGGGTGGTCGTGTACCGGCCGGTGAAGGAGTTGATCCAGGGGACCCACCGCGTGGCGGATGGCGATCTCGCCTACCGTCTCCCGGTCCGGTCCGACGATGAGCTGGGCGACCTGGCTCGGTCGTTCAACCGAATGACCGCGGAGGTGGCCGGCGCGCATGCCGAAATCGAAGACCAGGTCCGGCGAAAGACCGCCGAACTGGAGCGCGTCTACAAGACGCTGCTGAGCACGGAAAAGCTGGCTTCCGTCGGCAAGCTGGCGGCCACGGTGGCGCATGAGATCAACAACCCGCTGTTCGGAATCCTGACCTATGCCCGGCTGGTGCTGCGCGAATTGCTCAAACACGAGATTCCCGGCCGCGAGGAAATGATCGAGCAGCTCGGCACCATCGAGCGGGAAAGCAAACGCTGCGGCGAGCTGGTGAAGAACCTGTTGACGTTCGGACGGCAGGCGCCGAGTCACCGGGAATCCCACGACGTCGCCGCGATTGTCCGGCGCGCCATCGTGCTGGTGAAGCACAAGCTCGACCTGCAAGGCATCGAACTGAAGGAGCGGCTGGCGGCGGACGTGCCGCCGGTGGATTGCGATGCGAACCAGATCCAGCAGGTCTTGCTGATCCTGCTGGTCAATGCCTCGGAAGCCATGGGGCAGGGAGGCACAATCGAGGTTTCGACGGAATTGGAACCCGACTCCGGGCGCGTGGCGCTGCGGGTCAAAGATACGGGAAGCGGCATTCCCGAAGACGTTTTGCCGCGCATTTTCGACCCCTTCTTCACTACCAAGGAAGACCAGCTCCGCACGGGGCTGGGCCTGGCTGTGGCGCACAGCATCGTGGAGCAGCACGCGGGAGAGATTTCCGTGCGTTCCAAGCCGGGCGAGGGTACCGAGTTTACCGTGATGCTGCCGGCCGCGGTAGCGGTTCCAGTGGGGATTCAATGAGTCGGGGGAGTGACGGGAAGCGGGAGGTAGGCATGGCAACCGTGGTGGAAACTCCGTCGGGAGTCAAGAGCAAAGGCCGGATTCTCATTGTCGACGATGAACTCGTGGTGCGCGATTCGCTCGGCAAATGGTTCACCAGCGAAGGCTACACAGCTCAGCCGGTCTCCAGTGCGCGCGAAGCGCTGCAAACCATCCAGCAAAAAGAATTCGATATCGCGCTGATCGATATCAAGATGCCGGGTATGGACGGCATGGAACTCCAGGCGCGGCTCAAGGAAGCGGATCCGGAACTGACCGTGATCATCATGACCGGGTATGCCTCGGTGGAGACGGCGGTGCAGGCCTTGAAGCGCGGCGCCTACGACTACATCACCAAGCCGGTGGACCCGGACGAGTTGTCGCACCTGGTCGGCAACGCCCTGGAACACAAGCGGGCCAGCCGCGAAGTGGTGCGCTTGCGGGAGACCTTGCAGGAAATTCTGCCGGGGACCGGGTTGATCGGCACCAGCCCGGCCATGAAGAAAGTGATGGAGGCGATCGAGATGGTCGCTCCCACTGAAGCCACCGTGCTGATTACCGGCGAAAGCGGCACGGGCAAGGAAGTGGTCGCGCGGGCCATTCACGCGGCCGGCCCCCGGCGGTTTATGCCGATGGTGACGATCCACTGCGGGGCTCTCACCGAGACGCTGCTCGAGAGCGAGCTGTTCGGGCACGAGAAGGGCGCGTTCACCGGGGCGCAGTACCGCAAGAAGGGCAAATTCGAAGTGGCGGACGGCGGCACGGTTTTCCTGGACGAGATCAGCGATATCAGTCTGAAGACGCAAACCGACCTGCTGCGCGTTCTGCAGGAGCACGAAATCGTGCGGGTCGGAGGAAACCAGTCGATTCACGTGGACTTCCGGTGCATTGCGGCAACCAACAAAAACCTGGAGGCGCTGGTGAAGGCCGGGTCGTTCCGTCCGGACCTCTACTACCGGCTGCACGTGTTTTGCATCGAACTGCCGCCGCTGCGCGACCGGCGCGACGACATACCGCTGCTGGTGAACTATTTCCTGAAGAAGTTTTGCGCGGCGACCAACCGCCCGCTTCCGGAAATTTCAACCGAAGCGCTCGACCTGCTGATCAAGCACGATTGGCCGGGCAACGTCCGCGAGCTGGAGAACGCGGTGGAGCGCGCGCTGGTGGTCGGCCGCGGGCAGGAGATCCGCGCGTCGGACTTTTCGTTCCAGTTCCAGGGCGGGGCGCCGGCGGCCGGCAAGACGCTGGACGATGTGGAGCGCGCGCATATCGAGCGGATCCTGCAGGAGACGCAACACAATCTCTCGCGGGCGGCCCGGATTCTGGATATCGACCGCACGACCTTATACAACAAGCTGCGGCGCTACGGCTTACGGTGAAACCGATTCATCTCATCCCGCTGGCAAACGGAAACGCCGCGGGCCCTGCGTTGAATCTGTTGGAAGGCCTGGCGGCGGCCCTGGCACGCGTGTTCCGCACGCCGTGCCAGATCCGGCCGGAGCTGCTCGATGTCTCGTTCGCGCTCGATTCCAGCCGGCAGCAATATTACGCCACCGCCATCCTGCAACGGCTGGAACGGCACTGCAGCCCGGATGCGCGCGTGCTGGGTGTAGCGTCGTGCGATCTGTTCGTGCCGGTTCTGACGTTTGTGTTCGGAGAAGCGCAGCTGGATGGCAACTGCGCCGCGGTTTCGCTGGCGCGTTTGCGGGATGAGGCCTATGGGCTGCCCCGGCGGGACGATCTGTTGCGCGAGCGCCTGTTGAAGGAGGCGGTTCACGAACTGGGGCACACGTTCGGATTGCGGCACTGCGCGGACTGGCGGTGCGTGATGACCTCGAGTCACGCGGTCGAGCGGCTGGATGTCAAAGGCGTAGAGTTCTGCGCGGCGTGCCGCAGGCTGGTGTTCGCCGGCACGGAACGGTGAGTGGTCCTACCGATTTGTTCGGCGAGGCCGGCGACCAGTTTCTGCGCGGGTGTCCTGAGCGATATACTGCCAGCACCGATGATGACGCGGCGGCGGTTGTTGCAGGCTACGATGGCGGCTCTTCCGATGGGCGGATGGGCGCAGCGAAGCTCCCCGGCCGCGGCGGTTGCTCTGGCGCGGTTCCTCAATGGGATTCGCTTTGCCGAATTGCCCCCGGTTGCAGTTAAGCATGCCAAGATGATTGCCGCCAGCACGCTTGCCAGCGCGGCGGCCGGGGCGGAAATCGGGTCGGCGCGAATCGTTCGCGACCTGGCGAAGGAGCAAGGCGGCCGCCCGGAGGCCACCGTGTGGTTCGATGGGGCGAAACTGCCGGTGGCGCCGGCGGCGCGGGTGAATTCCATGCTCAGCGATGCGGCCGCTTCCGACGATAGCGACTTGCGCAACGTCGCGCACACCGGTACATGCCTGACTTCGACTGGTCTCGCGATGGGTGAGCGTGCGGGCGCGAGCGGCGCGGATCTGCTGGCGGCGATGGTGGCGGGCTACGAGGCGGCGGGGCGGATCGGGGAGGCGCTCGGCAACGCCGGGGAGGCGGTCAGCGGCAGCTTCGGGCCGGGCTTCCACGCGTCCATTATCGTGGCGTTCGGCGGAACCGTCACGGCGGCGAGGCTGCTGCGCCTGACGGACGAGCAGATGGCGCAGGCGATCGGCATGACCGCGACCACCATGGGAGGCCTATCGATCGGGACCAACAGCTGGGCGCGCGAATATCACGCGGGCAACGCGGCGCAGTGCGCGGTGAACGCGGCGCTGGCGGCGTCTCGAGGGTACACCGTGAACCCGGACATGCTGGACAACCGGCGCGGTTTTCTGGCGGTGTTCGGCGGCTCGGTGAACACCAAAGACCTGACGCGCCCGATGGAAGGGCAGTGGGAGATCGCCCGCTTTTTAGCAGTGAAACTGGCCCCGGGGGCGCATGCGCTGATGCCCGCGGTGGAAGCGGCCGTGAACGTCGCGCGGCAGGCGAATGTGACGCCGGAGAATGTCGCCCAGATTCTGGTCTCGGGACCGCAGATCCGCGTGACGGCCGGGACGCCGGCGCCGAAAGACATGATCGAGGCAATCCACAGCCTGGCGTATTTCGTGGCGTCGGCGGTGGCGGATCGGGACTTCTCGTGGGTGCACGCGACCGAGGCGAAGATTCATCGGCCAGTGGTGGCGCAGCTCATCGGGCTCGTGCAGACCGATCCGGCTCCTCCGGCGGTGAAGTACCAGTGGAGCTGGGGCGCCACCGTGACGCTGGTGACGAAAGCCGGCGCGCGGTTCACGAGCACGGTGGACGCGCCGAAAGGCTCGGCGCCGCGCGGGATTGAATGGAGCGACGTCGACGCGAAGTTCCGGGCGCTGCTGCCGGAATCGCATTTGCGGAGCGGGCGAATCGCGCAAATTCTCGAGACGATACACGGCCTGGAAACCGTGAAGCGTGTCTCGGACCTGACGTCGCTGCTGAGCTAGGCTCCGGCGCCGCGCGCCCGGACCGATTCGGCGATGGCTCCGAGGGCTTTCTCGCAGGCGGCCCGGTCGACGTCATAGTGAGTGACGGCGCGCATTTCGCGGTCATTGATCGGGTTGATCAACACGCCGCGCTGCTTCAGACGAAGGCTGATTTCGGCGCCGACCAGGCCAGTGCCGGCCACGTTGAAGACCACGATGTTGGTCGCCACCTTGGAAGGATCGACCTGAATCCCGCGAATCTTGGCGAGGCCTTCGGCGAGGAACTTCGCATTGGCGTGATCGGTGGCCAGCAGTTTGGGAGTTTCCTCGAGGGCGACGAGACCGGCGGCGGCGAGCACGCCGGCCTGGCGCATGCCGCCGCCGAGGCGCTTGCGGAAGAGCCGGCCGCGCGCGATGGCGTCGGCCGGACCGGCGAGCAACGAGCCGACCGGCGCGCCGAGCGCTTTCGAGAGGCAGAACATGACGGTATCGACGGGCGCCACGATGTCGCGAACCGGAACGCCGGTGGCGGCGGAGGCGTTGAACACGCGCGCGCCATCCATGTGCACCTTCAGGCCGCGCTCGTGCGCGCCGGCGCAGATCTCGCGGATGGCGCGAATCGGATACACGGTGCCGCCCGCCATGTTGTGGGTGTTCTCAATTTCGATCAGCCCGGTGGGCGCCCAGTGCGGACCGAGCGGGCGGATCTCGCGCTTGATCTGGTCCCACGAAAGGATGCCGTCGTCCGTGGGAATGGGACGCGCCACGCAACCGGAAAACCAGGCCATCATCGCCAGCTCGTAGTTCAGGAGGTGGGAGCGCGAATCGCAGATCACCTCCTGGCCGTGCTCGGTGTGGATCTTGACCGCGATGGTATTGCCCATGGTCCCGGTCGGGACAAACAAGGCCGCTTCCTTGCCGGTGATTTCGGCGGCCCGCTGTTCGAGGCGGTTGACGGTGGGGTCTTCGCCGTAGACGTCGTCGCCGACTTCGGCCTCCATCATGGCGCGACGCATCGCGGGCGTCGGCTTGGTGACGGTGTCGCTGCGCAGATCGATCATGGAATCAGGAACTCCTGGAACACTTCGTTGGAAAGAAGCACGCCGCGGCCGGTGAGGCGGAGGATGCCGCCTTCGGTTTCGAGCAGGCCGGCATCGAGAAAGCGCTGAATCGGTTTAGAAAAACGAACCCAGTCTTCCGGCTCGGGACGGATTCCGGCGGACAGCCGCAGGCCGACGAAGAAGCGCTCTTCGTTCGGGCGCGAAGCCGCCGATTCGCACGGCCGCCCCTCGATGTACTCCTGGACCGATTCGGGATTCTGCCGCCGCACGCGGCCGTCGAACGAGTGGGCGTCGGCGCCGAAGCCGGCGTACGGCTCCAGCTTCCAGTATTTGAGATTATGGAGCGATTCGAAGCCGTGGCGCGCGAAATTGGAGATCTCGTAGCGGCGGATGCCGAGCGCGTCCAGGCGTTCGACGGCGGTTTCGTAGAACGCGGCGGTCTGGTCTTCGCCGGGAGTGTCGGCAGCGCCGTAGCGAACGCCGCCGAGCAGCAGCTCTTTGCCGAGGCGGCTGTCGTCGTCGACTTCCAGCATGTAGACGGAAACGTGCGGAGGGCTTAGGCGCTCGATCCAATCGAGCGATTCGCGCCAGCTCGCTTCGGTCTGACCCGACAGGCCGGCGATCAGATCGATGTTGACGTTCGTGATTCCCGCGTCGCGCAGGATGGAGATTTCGGCTTCGACGGCGCGGGCGGTGTGCTTGCGCCCGGTGCGGCGGATTTCGGTTTCGACGAACGATTGGACGCCGAGGCTGACGCGATTGATGCCGCACGCGGCCCAGGCGCGGGCGCGTTCGGGCGTGACCGTGCCGGGCGCGGCTTCCAAGGTCGCTTCGGCCCACGGGCGGCCGGGAATCCAGGCCATCAACGCGCGGAAATCTTCGAGTTCCAGGATGCTCGGCGTGCCGCCGCCCCAGTAGACGGTTTCGGGTGTCCACTCCCAGGGGTGCGCGCGTAGTTCGGCGGCCAGCGCCGCCACGTACTTCCGTTCCTGTTCGCGCGGAAAAACGCCGGAAGCGAAATTACAGTACGTGCACTTTTGGGCGCAGAAGGGATACGAGAGGTAAACGCCGGCCACGGATGTAACCATGATAACCGGCGGCAGTACACTGGAGAGGTCATGGCGAAACTGAATGCAAAGCCGGAACCGGTCGAAGTCGATTTCCGAAAGTCCGCGGTGGTGGTGGTGGATATGCAGAACGCGTTTGCGAGCAAAGGCGGGCTGCTGGATCTGGCGGGCGTGGATATCGCGGGAGCGGCCGCGGTAATCGATTCGATCCGCGGGATTGTGGAGGCGGCGCGCGCGGCGGGGGTTCCGGTGGTGTATTTGCAGATGGGATACCAGGCGGACTTGAGCGACAGCGGCGGGCCGGAATCGCCGAACTGGCACAAGGAACTGGCGATCCGGATGATGAATTGCCGGCCGGAGCTGAAGGGCAGACTGGTGACCATCGGCACCTGGGATTTCGACATCGTCGATGCGCTGAAGCCGCGGGCGGGCGACCTGGTGATCGTCAAGAAGCGGTACAGCGGCTTTGCGCGTACCGAGCTGGATGACGAGCTGCGGAAACGCGGCATCCGGTACCTGTTCTTCACGGGAATTGCGACCAACGTGTGCGTGGAATCGACGCTGCGCGACGCCTTCTTTCTGGATTACTGGCCGGTGCTGATCACGGATGCGGCAATGGCGCCCACTCCGGCGCTGCATGAAACCACCGTGCAGAACGTCGAAAATTATTTCGGCTGGACGATTCCGGCGGCCGAGTTTCTGCGCCGCGTGGCGGCCGGGCAGGCCGCGGGCGGGACGGTCTAGGGCGGCGTGCACGGGCTCGATCTGCTTCATGCGGCGGCCGCGTTTGGCGCGGCGTTTCTCGCGGGGCTCATCAACTCGGTGGCGGGGGGCGGCACGCTGGTCACCTTTCCCACGCTGATCTGGCTGGGGTTGAACTCGGTGACCGCCAATGCCACCAGCACGGTGGCGATTTGGCCGGCAACGCTGGGCAGTTCTTGGGGATACCGGCGCGAGCTGAGAACCGTGGAGCCCCGGCTGTTCTGGCTGCTGATCCCGAGCATTATCGGGGGCTTGGCGGGGGCCTGGCTGCTGCGGTTCACGCCGCCGGCGGTATTCGACAAGCTCATTCCGTACCTGATCCTGTTCGCCACGCTGCTGTTCATGGCGCAGGAACCGGTGCAGCGCTGGATGAAGACCGGGGAAGCGGCGAAGCACCAGTCGGCGGCGTGGCTGGCGGGAGTGCTGGTCTTTCAACTGTTCGTGGCCATTTACGGCGGATATTTCGGCGCCGGGATCGGGATCCTGATGCTAGCGGCGCTGAGCGTGATGGGGCTGACCGATATGCACCAGATGAACAGCCTTAAAGTGCTGCTCGGCGGGACCATGAATGGGGTGGCGATCGTGTATTTCGTGTCGCACCACATGGTGTACTGGCCGGACGTGGTGCTGATGGCAATCGGAGCGATTGTCGGGGGATACGGCGGGGCAGGAATGGCCCGCAAGATCGGCGGCCGGATGGTGCGGAAGATTGTCATCGTGGTGGGATTCGGGCTGGCTCTGTCGTTCTTCATCCGGCGGTAAAAACGAAGCCAATTCGGCGGCTTCGCCGGGCGCCGGCGGCTCGGCGGGGCCGGAAAGCGCGGGGTTGGACGCCGGTTCGCCGGCGCGCAGGCGCTGCAACTGCGTGAGAGCTTTGTAATACGAGCGTTCGGTGGAATCGATGCGGCGCTGCAGGCGCGCGAAGCGGTCGTACGTGCGAGTGTAAATGTGGCCCATGGGGGCCTGTTCGTCCAGGGGATTGAAACTCGACTGGCGGGCCTCTTCGATTTCATGAGCCCACAGTTCGGCTTCCAGCCGGGAGAGCCGCTGGAGCAGCCAATCGGCGCGAACCAGCGAATCGACCAGGAAGCGTTCGAGCCAGGTGGCGGGCATCCAATCCTGGTGATAGCCGGCGGCCATGGCTTCCAATTCGGCGGGATCTTCGCCGGGGATGACCTGGGCTTTGGCATTGATGCCGGTTTTGAGCGCGTTGAAGCGCGAAACGGCCTTGCCCTCCTGGGTGCGAGGGCCGGTGGAGAACTGCGAATTCCGGCGATTCGCCTCGATCTGACGCGAGCTGGACATATCATTCACCGATCCCAGCCTACCGGGGCAGCCCCGCGGTTCCAGCGGCAGCTGGGCGGAAGTCCATGTCCGTAAAGGAAATCGAAATCGGCGAGTGCAGTGATTCACGCTCCCGGGGCCGGCAAAAAAGGGCCGACGCCGCCAAGATGGGAGCCGCGACGCGCCCCCGCAAGTTGTCGTGGGACAAAGAGCCGGCGTTATGCGCTGCCTATAAACTCAAGTACCAGTATTTATTGGGACATTCGTAGCTGTATCTTCCAGCCACAGCTATGGCCAAGACGCGGGCCGGTAGACTATTCTGGCGAAACATGAAGACTGCAATCGCAACTCCGGAAAATGCGCCACGAGAGAGGAGCCAATCCCGTTTCTCGAGCATTGCCGATCCGGCGACCGACGCCCATTTAAACGGGGAGTATCTGCGAAACAATCCGACCTGGCACGTGGAATTTTCGGAATGGAAGGCGCAGAATATACACCGTTTGCTCAAGGGAAAGGGACTCGATCCGCGGACCATTTGTGATGTGGGCTGCGGGGCCGGCGAGGTTCTTCGACAGTTGCAGTCGATGATGGGCGCGGGATGCCGATTCTGGGGATACGATGTGGCGCCGCCGGCGATCGAAATGGCGAAGAGCCGGGAGAACGAGCGGCTCCAGTTCGAATTAGCGGATTTCACCGCGATCGAGACTCCGTATGCGGATCTGCTGCTGGCCTTGGAAGTGGTGGATCACGTAGAAGATTACTTCGGTTTCATCCGGAACTTAAAAAGCCGCGCCGAGTGGAAAATCTTCAGTTTTTCGCTGGACATTTCGGTCCAGGGAGTGTTGCGCTCGAATGCGTTGCTCCGCCGCCGCCGAGTGCACAGTCATCTGCATCACTTCAGTAAAGACACCGCGCTGGACACACTGGAGCACGCGGGGTATGAAATCGTGGAATGGAGCTATGAGCCCGCGCCGCCCAGCGCCAAAGCGGGAAGACTCGCCACGCCGATCCGAAGCTTGAGTTTCGCGGTTCAACCGGATCTGGCGGTGCGGCTGTTCGGCGGCTACAGCTTGATGGTGCTGGCGCGGTAACTCCGTTCGGCAATTTCCCGCGCGACGGCGCTCCAGGGTTCGCAAGCGCAGAGTCCTTGTCGCCGGCGCATTTTGTGCAGCGCGGCCATATCCCGCGGCGGCAGACGCACGCCCGCCGCGCCCCGCGGTTTCCGCCGCCTTCAGGGATGGCGAGGCAGGAACAACAGTCCTGTGATCTAATCAGCATTATGTGTCGCCCCATGCGAATTGGAATTGCGCTGATCGCGGCATCCCTGGGCGGGCAGGCCCAGTGGCTGCATGAACCGATGGCGGGGGCTCCACGCACCGCCGACGGAAAAGTGAATATGACTGGGCCCGTCCCACGGGTGAATGGCAAACCGGATCTTTCCGGAATCTGGCAGGCGGAGGCGGAGCCGCGGGCGCCAGGCGGCCTGTTCGGGCTGGGGGAATCGGAGAACTCGAAATACTTCCGGGATATCCTCTCGGATTTTCCGCGCGGCCAGGAGCCGCTGACTCCGGAAGGCAAAGAACGGCTGCAGCGGAACAGCCGGCCGGGCGCGCTGGTACAGGGATTGAACTGTCTGCCGGACGGAGTGCCGCACGCCGATCTGCTGCCGGAGCCGTTCAAGATCATTCAAACGCCGGGGTTGATCGCGATTCTGTACGAGGTGGAGACGACGTTCCGGCAGATCTTCCTGGACGGGCGGAAGCTGCCGGTGGATCCTTCGCCGACGTGGAACGGATATTCGGTGGGGCACTGGGAGGGCGACACGCTCGTAGTGGAGAGTGCGGGGTTCAACGATAAGAGCTGGCTGGATGCGCGCGGGCACGGGCACAGCGAAGAGATGCGGGTCGAGGAGCGGTTTCACCGGCGGGATTATGGGCACCTGGACATGCAGGTGACGGTGACGGACCCGAAGACGTTCACGCAGCCGATCACGATCCGGTTCGTGGAGGGGCTGCTGCCGGATACGGATCTGCTGGAACACTACTGCCTGGAAGGGGAGCAGGACGCGGCGCACCAGCCGGGCAAGGCGGCGCAGTAAGCGGGAGCGGGCTCAACGGCCGGGAAAATCTGCTCTCCGGTTCGGGACCCGCCGCCACGCACGCGTCCGGCGCCCGGAAGCGTGTTTTTGATACCGGGGATCCGCGGACCATTCTGTCACACGGGTGATTAGTTTCCGGCCGCCACCGGATCTGCGTGGTCGACGACCATCACGTCCACCGGAACTTTTTCGTATTTCAGCGCGAAGCCGAGCTGCTCGCGCAGGGCGCCGACGAGCAAGGCGGTGTCTAGGACGCTGGGCCGGTTTTGGTCGAGCGCCAGATCGAAGCCGAAGTCGTAGTCGCCGTCGAGACCGGTTTGATTCAGGACGACGACTTCCATCTGGCGGGCGAAGGCATCCGCCAGGCGGCTCAGCGAGTATCGGGTGGCGACGATGTGAATAGTTCTCTGGTCGGCGCCCGGCTGCGGAGCAATGCGGAGCGAAGGGGGCTCGCTGTCCTTCGCCGGTGAGAGCTTGGGAGGATTCTTCCCCAGGGAGATGACGTAGACCGGAAGCGGCTTCTGTTCGCGGTGAAACTGCAAATGGAAGCGTTCGGCAAGCAACGTCCGCGCCATCTGCTTCATCTGCTCATCCGCGGGGTTTCCTTCGGCGCTGGCGACGATGTCGTAACGGTCGGCGGCCAGCCACGACGGCCCGCCGGACAGTTGTGCCGGCTGGAGCCCGTAGGCCCACTCGATCAGGAACTTGACGCTGGTCGCGCGCGCCGTGAAGTGTCCGCCGGGAGAGGTGAACTGTACCAGGCCCATGTGTTCGCCCGGAGGCTCGGGAGTGCCGGGTTTGCAGGGCGTGATCGAGGCGACTTCAAAGGCCGGAGCCTGGGCGTAGGCGCTGGAAAAAGCCAGCGCCAGGAGCGCCAAAAGAGCACGAGTCTTGGTCATGGTTCCGAATATAGATGACGTTCCGCGGCGGTACTGTTTAGAAATGCGAAATTGTGTCAAGAACGGTGAACGCGCTTCACAGATCTTAACGCTTCGGCGGGGCGACGCGCCTTAGAATTGAAGGAACCGACTTTCATGGAACGCGTGCTGGTGGTGGACGACGACGCCGAACTGTGCCAGCTCGTGGCGCGCTTTCTGACACGAGAGGGGTTCGAGACCAAATGGGCTGCCGACGGCAGCGCCGGCGTGGAGAAGGCGCTGGGAGAAACGTACGCGCTCATCATGCTGGACGTGATGCTGCCGGACATGGACGGTTTCGACGTTCTGCGGAGGATCCGGCAGCGGTCCCGCACTCCGGTCCTGATGCTGACCGCGCGCGGCGACACACTCGATCGCATCCGGGGGCTGGAGATGGGCGCGGACGATTATCTGCCCAAGCCCTTCGATCCGGCGGAATTGGCGGCCCGCATCCGGGCGATCCTGCGGCGCGCGGGACCGCAACGGCCGGCGCCGTCCATGGCGGTAGGGGACATGGAGATCGATTCCGGGTCCCGGACGGCTCGCCGGAAGGGCACGCCGGTGGACTTGACGACCGTCGAGTTCGATCTGCTCGCTGCGCTGATGCGGGTGGCCGGAAACACGGTCAGCCGCCAGGACCTGGTGCGGGATGTGCTGGGGCGCTACGCACGTCTGTAATCTGCGGAGGAAACTCGGGCCGCTGGAAGGCGGGGGAGAGCGGATCAAAGGAGTTCGCGGCGCGGGATACCTGTACATTCTGCCGGCCAAACCGGGGTGGCGGTGAGGAGACTGTTCACCACATTATTCCTGTTGTTCTGGCTTCCGCTGGTGATGGTAGGGCTGGTGCTGATCTTCGCGATAGCGCACGGGGGATTCGGAGTCGGACCGCGCTATCTGGTGCGGCTGAGCTTGCACGACCTGTTGCTCTTTACGGTGTCGGGCGCGATCTTCTGCTACGTCATCAGCCGCTATTTGACCAAGCCGCTGCAGAAGCTGGGGGAGGCGGCGGCGCAGATCGCGGCGGGAAAGCTCGAAACGCGTGTCGATCGTTCGCTCATGCGGCGGCAGGATGAAATTGCCGATTTGGCGCGGAACTTTGACCGCATGGCGGAGCGGATCGAGGCGTTGATCACCGGAGAACGGCGGCTGCTGGCGGACATCTCGCACGAGCTGCGTTCACCGCTCTCGCGGCTGACGGTGGCGCTCGGGCTGGTCAAGCAAGGGCCTCCGGAAGAAGCGACCGAAAACCTGGAACGAATCGGAACCGAGGCAAGGCGGCTGGACACGCTCATCGGTCAATTGCTGACGCTCACACGAATCGATAGCGGGGTGGACCGGGACTCGCCCGCCCGCTTCGATCTGGCGAATCTGGTGCAGGAAATTGCCAGTGACGCGGATTTTGAGGCGCGGGCGCGGAATCGCAAGGTGGTCCTCGCGAGAGCCGATGCGTGCACGATGCGCGGGTTCGAGGAGCTGTTGCGGAGCGCGGTGGAAAATGTCGTGAGGAACGCCGTGCGCCATACCGGCGAGGGCACGGCCGTTGAGATTTCTCTGGAAGCCGCGGCCGCGCGGGCGGTGGTTCGAGTGCGGGATCACGGGCCCGGAGTGCCGGAGAAAATGCTGCCGGATATTTTCCTGCCGTTCCGCAAGGGAGCAAGCGGGCGCTCCGAAGGCGCCGGGCTGGGGCTGGCGATCGCCGAGCGCGCCGTCCGCCTGCACGGGGGAGAGATCCGCGCCGGCAACGCGCCGGGAGCCGGGCTTCTCGTTGAATTGAACCTGCCGCTCGCATAGGCCGGACGGCTTCGCGTCTTTTCCGCGGAACAGATCGCGCCGATTTCCGTCTAAGTACCACATGGACGCGTTTCTGAAGGATTGCAGGCATTCCGCCCGCATGTTTCTGCGGACGCCGGGGTTCACGGCGATCGTGATCGCGGCTCTGGCGCTCGGGATCGGGACGAACACGGCGATCTTCTCGGTGGTCAACACGGTCCTGCTCAAGCCTCTGGCGTTTCCCGATCCCGAGAAGATCGTAGTGTTTCAAAACCTGTTCAAGACGGGCGCGCGCGGCGGCAGCGCTTCGCCGAACGAGTACAACTTCTGGCGGCAGCAGACGCAGACCTTTCAGGACATTTCGGCTTACGCGTTCAATGTGGCGAATCTGACCGGCGAATCCATACCGGAACAGGTTCAGGTGACGCGCGCGAGCGCCAATTTCTTCCGGCTATGCGGGGCAAACATGGTGGCCGGCCGCACGTATACGGCGGAGGAAGACCTGCCGCACGCGCCCAAACCGGCGGTGCTGGCGTATGGGTTCTGGCAGCGGCGGTTCGGCGGCGACCGCGGCGTGATCGGCAGACGGATGACCCTGAGCGGCGAGAGTTACGAAATCATCGGCGTGGTCGGGCCGAATCTGAAGATTGAGATCGACCAGCCTCCCGACGTATACGTGCCGTTTCAACTCGATCCGGTGCGCGACGACAACGGCCACTACTTCACGGTGATCGGGCGGCTGAGACCGGGGATCACGCTGGCGGCGGCGAACGGGCAACTGCAGGCGGGTTTCCCGGGATACCTGAAGGCGCACGCGCTGCCGGCGGATTTTCCGCAGACGGGGTTTGCGGCGCAGCCCCTGCAGGAGGCGATTGTCGGGGGCGTGAAGGAGTCGCTGCTGATCCTGTTGGGCGCGGTTGGGTTCGTCCTGTTGATCGCGTGCGCCAATGTTGCCAACCTGCTGCTGGCGCGCGCCACCAGCCGCAAACGCGAGATCGCGATCCGGGCGGCGGTAGGGGCGGGGCGGGGGCGCATCATCCGGCAGCTGCTGACCGAAAGCGTGATGCTGGCGCTGGCGGGCGGCGCGGCCGGCCTGATCGCCGGCTACGCCGGAATCCGCGCGATCTTGAGCGTGAGCCCCGGAAACATTCCGCGGATCGGTTTGCAGGGATCGAGCGTCGGGCTGGACTGGCGGGTGCTGGTGTTTACGCTGGGGCTTTCGATTTTGACCGGTATCCTGTTCGGCCTGGTTCCGGCGCTGCAATCGTCGCGAGCGGATTTGAACAGCACGTTAAAGGAAAGCAGCAGCCGGAGCGGGACGGGATTGCGTCACAACAAAACGCGGGCGCTGCTGGTGACCACCGAGATGGCGCTGGCTTTGGTGCTGCTGGTGGGCGCGGCGCTGCTGATCCGGACGTTTCTCGCGATTCGGGAGGTGAACCCCGGTTTCGACGCGCGCCACGTACTGACGATGCGGATGTCGCTGGCGGGGCCGCAATTTGAAAAACCGGCGGGCGTGGCGCAACTGGTGCGCGAAGGCGTGCGGCGGCTGCAGGCGCTCCCGGGAGTGGAGGTCGCGGGATCCACGTGCTGCGTGCCGCTCGAGGGCGGGTTCGGACTGCCGTTCCAGATACCGGGGCGTCCGGATGGGCCGCTGGCGCACGGCGGCGCGGGTTGGACGCTGGTTTCGGCGGGATATTTCGAAACCTTCAAAATCCCGGTGTTGCGCGGGCGCACCTATCGGGAGCAGGACGACAACGGGCCGCCGGTGGTGATCATCAACCAGGCTCTGGCGAAGCAGTTCTGGCCGAAAGGCGATCCGCTGAACGACCGGCTGATCATCGGGCGCGGCGTCGGGCCGGCATTCAACAACGAGCCGCCGCGCCAGATTATCGGGGTGGTGGGGGACGTGCACGACGGCGGGTTGAACCGCGAGCCGCGGCCGAACATGTACGTGCTTGCGGCCCAGATCACCGAGGGGGAGAACGCGCTGTCCCTGCAGATCGTTCCGTGGGCCTGGGTGGTGCGCACGCGCGTGCCGCCGCTGTCGCTGAGCAACGCGATCCAGAAGGAACTCCGGGAGGCGAGCGGCGGGCTGCCGGTGGCCAACATCCGGACCATGGAACAGACGATCGCGCGGTCAACCGCCAGCCAGAGCTTCAACATGCTGGTGCTGACGATCTTCGGATGCGCCGCGCTGCTGCTGGCGGCGATCGGGATCTACGGGCTGATGGCCTACTCGGTGGCGCAGCGGACGCAGGAGATCGGGATCCGGCTGGCGTTGGGCGCCGGGGTCAGCACCGTGAGGACGATGGTGGTCTGGCAAGGGCTGCGGCTGGCGGCGGCCGGAGTTGCGGTGGGAGTCGCGGCCGCGTTCGGGCTGACGCGGCTGATTGCCAGCCTGCTATTCGGGGTGAAAGCCTGGGACCCGATGGTGTTTTCCGCGATCCCGGCGGTTCTGATCGTGGTGGCCTTCGTGGCGGTGTGGGTTCCGGCGCTGCGGGCCAGCCGGGTGGATCCGATTCAGGCACTGCGGTACGAGTAGGGCGGGTTGGCGTACGGCGAGGCATGAGCCGAACCTTGCGATTTTTCCGCGTTACCGGTTGGAGGGGATTTATGTGGGTGGTTTTGCTGCTGTTTGGAATTGTGGTGGTCTCGCTGCTGCTGTCGATGATCGCGTATCCACCGCCGGCGGCGCGGCACTTCCATCGGGACTGAGAAAATCGCGGCGGCCCAACTCCGGACCGAACGAAACATCGAGGCGCTGACCAACACGCTGCGCCGCGGCGGAAATGGGCACGCGAAGCGGGCGATTCATTGGCGAAGAGGCACGGAGCGTGATAGTGCCGGCCGGAGGCTTCCCGCGTTTCCTGCTAGTCGCCGGACTGCAGGGCGGGTTCCAGAACTTCGCGCGGCCGGGCGGCCTGGCGCGACTTTCTGAAGATCGACGACATGTAGGTGTAGACGACCGGGGTCAGGTAAAGGGTCATTAACTGCGAGAAGAAGAGGCCGCCGACCACCGCCATGCCGAGCGGGCGGCGGGCTTCGCCGCCGGAACCGTAGCCGAGCGCGATCGGGATGCCGCCGAGCAGGGCGGCCATGGTGGTCATCATGATCGGGCGGAACCGGATCATGCAGCCTTCGTAGATGGCCTCCAGCGGCGATTTGCCGGCGCGCTGGGCTTCCAAGGCAAAATCGATCTGCATGATGGCGTTTTTCTTGACGATGCCGATGAGCATGATGAGCCCGACAAAGCTGTAAATGCTGAGCTCGATTTTGAACAGCAGCAGAGTCAGCAGGGCGCCGAAGCCGGCCGAAGGAAGGCCGGAAAGAATCGTGATCGGGTGGATGTAGCTCTCGTACAGAACGCCCAAGACGATGTAGACGACCAGGACCGCGATCATGAGGAGCAGGCCCATGTTCTTCATGGAATCCTGGAAGAGCTTGGCGGAGCCCTGGAAGGAGCCCGTGATGTTGGCCGGCAGAATTTCGCGGGCGGTCTGCTCGATCTCATCGGTGGCGGCGCCGAGCGAGAAGCCTTTTCTTAAACCGAAGGAGATGGTCACCGACGGCAGCTGGCCGGAGTGCGGGATGCTGTTCGGGCCGGCGTTCAACTTCAATTTGGCGATGGCATCGAGCGGCACCAGCTGGCCGGTATTCGATTTCAGATACAGGAGCTTGAGCGAGTCTTCCTGCCGCTGGTATTTGGGCAGGAGTTCGAGAAGCACGCGGTATTGCGCGTTGTTGCCGTAGATGGTCGAGACCAGCTGCGGGCCGAACGCATTGTAGAGCATGCTCGAGATGTTGTTCCAGTCGACGTTCAGGGCGGCGGCGCGATCGCGGTCGATAGTGATCTGGATCTGCGGATTTCTCACTTGCAGGTCGCTGATCACGTCGACCAGGCCGGGCAGATGGCCCATGGCCTCTTCCAGCTTGGGCGCGACGGCGTAGAGTTCCTTGGTATCGGGCCCGGAGAGGGTGTAGTCGTAGCTGGCGTTGGAATTGCGGCCGCCCACGCGAATGGCTTGGGGGACCTGCATGGAAACGCGCAGGCCGGGGATATTGGAAATACGCGGGCGGACGCGGTTGACGATATCGACAACGGTGGCTTTGCGCTCGCGGCGAGGCTTCAGGTTGACGTTCAGGTTGCCCCAATTGGCCGAGCCGCCGCCGCCCCCGGTGCGCATGAAGAAGCTCTCGATATCGGGGTCTTTCACCACGATATTGGCGACGCGCTCGCCGTATCGAATCATCTGGAAATACGAGGTCCCCTGGGCCGCCTGCATGTTGACGTTGAAGGCGTCGTTGTCGGTGTCGGGGATGAATCCCTTGGGAACCGCGAAGTATAGGTAGGCCGTGGCCCCGATGACGGCGAAGAACGTGAGGATCATGACGGGGCGATGGGCCAGGACCCAATGGAGGGTCGTGCCGTACAGATCGCGCATCCCGTCGAAGGCGCGCTCGATCCAGCGATACAGGGCGCCGTGGCGTTCCGGTTTCGCCTCGCGCAGGAACCGGCTGCACAGCATCGGGGTCAGGGTGACCGAGACCAGTCCGGAGATCAGAATGGCGGCGCAAATGGTGACGGCGAACTCGCGGAACAGGCGGCCGAGAATTCCGGACATGAACAGGATCGGAATGAAGACGGCCGCCAGCGAGAGCGTCATCGAAACGATGGTAAAGCCGATTTCCTTGGAGCCGAGCAGCGCCGCGACCCGCGGATTTTCCCCTCGCTCGATGTGCCGGACGATGTTTTCCAGCATGACGATAGCGTCATCGACGACGAACCCGATGGAGAGGATGAGGGCCATCATCGAGATGTTGTTCAAGCTGAAATCGAGCAGGTACATCACCGAGAAGGTGCCCAGGATTGAAAACGGCAGCGCCATGGCCGGGATCAGGGTGGCCGGCATGTTCCTCAGGAACAGGAAAATCACCAGGATGACGAGCCCCAGGGTGGCGGCCATGGTGAACTGGATATCGGTGAACGCTTCGCGAATGTTCTTGCCGCGATCGCCCCGGATGATGAGCTTGGCGCTCGGCGGAATCATCTTATTGAACGTCGGCAGCAGGGCGCGGATGCGGTCGATGACTTCCAGAGTGTTGCTTCCCGGCTGGCGGCTGACGGCGAGCTGAACCACCGGGGCGCCGTCTTTGGGGAAATCCTTGCCGTACATGCGAGCGACCTGCTTGTCGTCTTCGACGCTGTCGATGACGTGCGCCACCTCGTTGAGGCGGACGGGAGCGCCGTTGCGGTAGGCGACAATGATCGGCCCGTAATCGGCGGCGCGTTTGAGCTGTCCGTTCGCCAGGACGTTGTAGGCGGTGTGCGGGCCGTAGAGCGTGCCGGTGGGCAGGTTGACGTTCCAGTTGGTGATGGCCTGCTGGACCTCGTTCAAACCGATCTTGCGGGCCGCCAGGGCGTTCGGATCCATCTGAACGCGCACTGCGTACTTGGCGGAGCCCCAGACCTGGACTTGCGCCACGCCGGGGATCATGGAGATCCGGGTGGCGATGAGGTTTTCGGCGTAGTCGTCGACGTCCGACATCCGAAGGGTCGGCGAGGTCATCGCCATGTAGATAATGGGCTGGTCGCCGGGATTCTGCTTCTTGAAGGAGGGCGGGGCCGGCATCCCCGGAGGCAGCAGCGGGGTGGCGGCGGCAATGGCGGTCTCGACGTCGACGGAGGCTCCGTCGATGTCCCGGTCCAGATCGAACGTCAGGGTGATCTGGGTATTTCCCATGCTGCTCTGGGAAATCATCGAATCCAGGCCGGCAATAGTGGTGAACTGGCGTTCCAACACCGTCGCGACCGAGGAGGCCATGGTCTCGGGGTTGGCCCCCGGCAGGCTGGCTTGCACCTGGATGGTGGGGTAATCGACCTGGGGCAGATCGCTGACGGGGAGCGCCCGGTACGCAATCACTCCAAATAGCGCGATACCTGCCATTAACAGGCTGGTGGCGATCGGACGCTTGATGAAGCCTTCGGAAAAGTGCACGTCTATTGTCTTGGCGAATCAAGAGGATACGAGGTTACGGGGGTGGGGTAGCCCTTTAGGATGAAGAAAAAAGCAAAAGGCAAAAGTCAAAAGGCAAAAGTCAAAAGTGGGTAGGGGGCCGCTGCGCGGCGTTTTTTTTTTAATGGCCGGACTGTAGGGCGGGATGGGGGACTGGGGGACGGCTGCGGAAGGCGCGCCAGCGGTCCAGGAGGGACGCCATGTAGGTGTAGACGACCGGGGTGAGATAGAGGGTCATCAACTGCGAAAAGGCTAAGCCTCCGACTACGGCCATCCCGAGGGGGCGGCGGGCTTCGCCGCCGGAGCCGTAGCCGAGGGCAATCGGGATCCCGCCCAGCAGGGCGGCCATGGTGGTCATCATGATCGGGCGGAAGCGGATCATGCAGCCTTCGTAGACCGCTTCGAGGGGCGATTTGCCGTGGCGCTCGGCTTCGAGGGCGAAATCGATCTGCATGATGGCGTTCTTTTTCACGATTCCGATCAGCATGATGAGGCCGACGAAACTGTAGATGCTGAGTTCGATTTTGAACAACAGCAGCGTGAGGAGCGCGCCGAAGCCGGCCGAGGGGAGGCCGGAAAGAATGGTGAGCGGGTGGATGTAGCTTTCGTACAGGACGCCGAGGACGATGTACACCACCAGAATCGCGATCATGAGCAGCAGGCCCATGTTCTTCATCGAATCCTGGAAGAGTTTGGCGGAGCCCTGGAAACTGCCGGTAATGGTGCCGGGGAGGATTTCGCGCGCGGCCTGTTCGATTTCGTCGGTGGCCTGGCCGAGTGAAAAACCTTTGCGAAGACCGAAGGAGATGGTGACCGAAGGCAGCTGGCCGGAGTGCGGAATGCTGTTGGGGCCGGCGTTGAGCTTCAGTTTGGCGATGGCATCGAGCGGCACCAGCCGGCCGGTGTTCGATTTCAGGTAGAGCAGCTTGAGCGAATCTTCCTGGCGCTGATATTTGGGAAGCACTTCGAGCAGAACGCGGTATTGATTGTTCGTGCCATAGATGGTCGACACCAGCTGCGGGCCGAAGGCGTCGTACAGCATGTTGGAGATGTTGCTCCAGTCGACGTTCAGCGCGGCGGCGCGGTCGCGGTCGATGGAGATCTGGATCTGCGGGTTTTTGATCTGGAGGTCGCTGATGACGTCGACCAGGCCGGGAAGCCGCTCCATGGCGGCTTCGAGCTTCGGCGCCTCGCGGTAGAGCTCTTCGGTATCCGGTCCGTAGAGGGTGTAATCGTAGCTCGATGCCGAATTGCGGCCGCCGACCCGGATGGCTTGCGGGATACGAGTGGTGACGCGCAGGCCGATGATGTTGGAAATTTTGGGACGGATGCGGTTGACGATATCGACCACCGTCGCCTTGCGCTCGCGGCGGGGTTTCAGCATCACGTCGAGGAAGCCGCCGTTGGCGGAGCCATAGCCTCCGCCGGTGCGCATGAAGAAGCTGTCCACGTCGGGGTCCTGGATGACAATGCTGGCGACGCGCTGGCCATAGCGGATCATTTGAAAATACGAGGTGCCTTGCGCGGCCTGCATCTGGACGTTGAACTGGTCGTTGTCGGTATCGGGAATGAATCCCTTGGGCACCACGACGTAGAGGTACGCGGTGGCCGCGATCACGCCCAGGAAAGTCAGCAGCATGACGGGGCGATGCGCCAGGACCCAGCGCAGCGTGCCGCCGTAGAGATCGCGCGTGCTGTCGAAAGCGCGTTCAATCCAGCGGTACAGAAATCCATGCCGCTCGGGCCTCGATTCGCGCAGGAACCGGCTGCACAGCATGGGGGTCAGGCTGATGGAGACGACGCCCGAGATCAGGATGGCTGCGCAGATGGTGACGGCAAATTCGCGGAACAGGCGGCCGAGAATCCCGGCCATGAACAGGATCGGAATGAAAACGGCGGCCAGCGAGAGCGTCATCGAGACGATGGTGAAGCCGATCTCTTTCGAGCCGAGCAGGGAAGCGGTGAGCGGCTTTTCGCCTTTTTCGATGTGGCGCACGATGTTCTCGAGCATCACGATGGCATCATCCACCACGAACCCGATGGAGAGGATGAGCGCCATCATCGAGATGTTATTCATGCTGAAGTTCAGCAGGTACATCACCGAGAATGTGCCCAGGATCGAGAAGGGGAGCGCCATGGCCGGGATCAGGGTCGCGGAGATGTTCCTGAGGAAGAGGAAGATCACCATGATCACCAGGCCGAGGGTGGCCACCATGGTGAACTGGATGTCCTGGAAAGCCTCGCGGATATTCTTGCCGCGGTCGCCCCGGATAATCAGCTTCGCGCTGGGCGGGATCTGCTGATTGAAGAACGGCAGCAGCGCGCGGATGCGGTCGATGACTTCGATGGTGTTGCTGCCGGGCTGGCGTGTCACCTGAAGCTGCACGACATCGGCGCCTTCCTTGCCGAAGTCGCGGCCGTACATGCGGGCAACTTGTTTGTCGTCCTGCACGCTATCGATCACATGCGCGACTTCGTTGAGGCGCACCGGTTTTCCGTTGACATAGGAAACGATGATCGGGCCATACTCCGCCGCGCGGCGCAGTTGGCCGTTAGCCAGCACGTTGTAGGCGGTATGCGGGCCGAAGAGCGTGCCGGTCGGCAGGTTCACGTTCCAGTTGGTGATGGCGGCCTGGACCTCGTTGAGGCCGATCTTGCGGGTGGCCAGCTGATTGGGGTCGACCTGCACGCGGACGGCGTATTTGGCGGAGCCCCAGATATTGACCTTGGCCACGCCGGGCACCATCGAAATGCGAGAGGCGACCATGGTTTCCGCATATTCGTCCACGTCGGAAAGCCGCAGATGCGGCGAACTCATGGCGAGCTGGATGATCGGCTGGTCCGCCGGGTTCTGCTTATTAAAGGAAGGCGGGGTGGGCATGCCGGCCGGTAGCAGCGGGGTGGCGGCCGCGATGGCGGTTTCGACGTCGACGGCGGCGCCATCGATATCCCGGCTCAGATCGAACGTCAGGGTGATCTGTGTGTTTCGCTGGCTGCTCTGGGAAATCATGGAATCGAGGCCGGCGATAGTCGTGAACTGGCGTTCGAGCACCGTGGCGACCGAAGACGCCATGGTTTCCGGATTGGCGCCGGGAAGGCCGGCTTCGACCTGAATGGTGGGGTAATCCACCTGAGGCAGGTCGCTGACCGGCAGGGCTCGGTACGCGATGACGCCAAACATCGCGATCCCCAGCATGAGCAGGCTGGTAGCGATTGGGCGCCGGATGAACCCTTCGGAAAAATTCACGGTTGAGTAGGGGGCGCGGGGAGCCTCCGGAAATGTTACACCGAAGCTTGAAAAATTTTGCCTAGCCCTTTGGGGTCAATGTGTTTCGGAGAACGTCAGGGGACCGAAACGTGCACCGGAATGCCGGCACTTGCCAGGGCCGACTCCACTTCCGCCGGGCGCAGGCGGGTCGCGTCATATTCGACGGTCAGGCGGTCGAGCGAAGGCGCCACTTTCACGTGCTGGATACCGTAGACCGCGTGGACGTCCGAGATTCGCTCGAGTAATTCCTCGTCGAGAGGCCGGGTGAGCTGAAATTCCTTCTGAATCTTGGTCATGTGGTCGCGATCACATATTGTATCCCGTGTAGGGCGGGCCGGCAGCCCGCCGCAGGAGGTAAATCGAAGAGGCGACGGCGACGCCGCTAGGGGGCCATGCAGGTGAAACTGGCGGCGTCGTCGATGCTGCCGGAGCCTCTGTATTTCGCGACTTGCGGGTAGGGGCAAAGGGGCCGGGTGCGCGCCACGCCGGCGGCCGGATTGTCGTTCCGGAACTTGGTGGCGATGATCGGGCCGGGAGCCTGCCGGTTTTCCACCCAGTGCTCCAGGGCTTTCGTGACGCTGTGTTGGGGATCGCCTTCCACCTGGCCTTGGCCAAAGGTGTTGGGGCCGGGCCCGCCGCCGCAGTGCTGCATTCCCGGAACGAGATAAAGGCGCGCAAATTCGCCAGTGGATTTGGCGCCCAATTTTGCCTCAACGCTCCGGAAGTAATCGATGGAGTTCAGAGGGGAGATGGCGGGGTCGTTCCAGCCGTGATAGAGGATGAGCTTGCCGCCGTGGTTTTTGAAGCGCTGGAGGTCGGGATCGGTGGCGTTCAAGGTGCGGGCGAGTTTGTCGTCGGCGATCTTGGTATCTCGATCGAGCTGGAACGTCCGGTAGTTCCAGGACGCATCGTTGAAGACGAAGTTGGCGAAAAAGCCGGTGCCGAAGCCGTACATGAGGCTGGTAGCCGGCAGCGGGCCGGTGATCCACAGGGCCCAACCACCGGGGCCGGTTTCGCCGCCGGGGACGCGGCCGGGGAAGATGGGTTTGCCGGAGGAATCGCGCGGGCCTTCATAGATTTTCTTCAGACTGGCAACCTGCGGCGCGGTGAGGCAGGTATCGGACTCCGCTCCTCTGCAGAGGAGGACGGACGGGTCGAAGTGGCAGCGCGGCGGATCGTTGATGAGACCGTCTTTGACGCCGTCCTGAGCGTCGCAAGCGGCGAGCGTGGCAGCCGCGATCGCGGGGACCTTTGAAGCGGGAATTCGGGTTGCCGGGTCATTCAGAAAAACATCTTCATAACCGGCGGTGGCGAGCAGATGCGTCCAGTAATTGGCGGGCGCGCCGGCGAGGATGCCGTCGTAATCGTCGGGGAAGCGCTGCGCTTCCATGAGGGCCTCGCGGCCGCCGTTGGAGCAGGAACTGAAATACGAATGCTTCGGCCGGGCGCTATAGAACGCCGCAATGATGGTTTTGGCCCGATCGGCGGTCTCGTGGATGGCGCGGTAGCCGAAATCGGCAATCTTTTCCGGATGGCCGAGCGCCCACTGCGCATTGATGGCGCCACCTTTGTGGCCGGTGTCGGTGCCGGCGGCGGCATATCCATTGAAAACGGCGTCGGCCATCGCTCCGTAATCGATGGAGCCGGCGAAGCCTCCGTTGCCGACACCTTCGTAGCGGCCGTTCCAACCGGAAGAGGGCAGCCAGACTTCGAATTCGATGTGGGAATCGCTGGATGGCTGGATCACGCCCTGAACGCGGCAGAACGGCGGGAGCTTCTTGTAGTCGAAGCCGACTTGGCCGTCGGCGGGACCTCCCGCGGGAACGAACGCGCCCGCAGGAACGATTTCCGATTTAGTAATGGTCGTGTTGGGAGCCTTCACCTGGGCGAGGCTTTCGCAGGGAGCGGCAGCCAGAACGGGGGCAGCGAAAAGAACGGCACAAACGAGGGCTTTCATATTTCGAGTTCTTTCATCATACGCTCGGGGCCGGCGGGTGAGGTTTGCGGGTGCTTCGGCGGGAACCGTCATCCCGAGCGGGCGAGGCGGTTCAGGCCATCCAGGTAGGCTTTGGCGCTCGCCTCGATGACGTCGGTCGAGGCGCCGCGGCCGAGGGCGCGCCGGTCTCCCTTTTCGAGCTGGACCGTCACTTCGCCCAGAGCGCCGGTGCCGCTGGTCACGGCATGGATGTCATAACGCACAAGCCTGGCGGCATCACCGGCGAGCAGGGCGATGGCCTTGTAGACAGCGTCGACGGGGCCATTGCCAATGGCGGCGGTTTCTCTGGTTTCACCGTGGACGCGAAGCCGGACCGTGGCGGTGGGAATGGCCGACGTCCCGCTGGAGACGTGCAGATAATCGAGCTGCCAGGTCTCGGCAACGGGGTGGAGCTCATCGTGCATGATGGCGACCAAGTCTTCATCGAAGACTTCCTGCTTTTTGTCGGCCACAGCGAGAAAACGCTGATAGGTGGTGTCGAGTTCGTCCTTGCTTAGCGAGTAACCGAGCTTTTCCAGACGCGCGCGAAGGCCGGCGCGTCCGGTGCGCGCGGTGAGCACGACGCGGCTCTGGCTGAGGCCGACGTCTTCGGGACGCATGATCTCATAGGTTTCACGGTCCTTGAGGAAGCCATCCACGTGGATCCCGGAGCTATGCGAGAACGCGTTGGCGCCGACGACCGCTTTGTTCGGGGGGACCACGATGCCGAGCAGATCGGAGACCAGATAGCTGGTGCGGTGCAATTCGCGCGTGTCGACGCCGGTGGTGACGCCGAAGTAATCCGCGCGCGTGCGAAGGGCCATTACAATCTCTTCGAGCGCGGCATTGCCGGCGCGTTCTCCGATGCCGTTGATGGTGCCTTCCACCTGGCGGGCTCCGTTCAAAACGGCAGCGAGCGAATTGGCGACCGCCATTCCGAGATCGTCGTGGCAATGGGCGCTGATCGTGACCTTTTCGATGCCGGGCACGTTTTTGCGGATGCCGCGGATGAGCGCGCCGTACTGCTCGGGAACGGTGTAGCCGGTGGTATCGGGAATGTTGACGACGGTGGCGCCGGCCTCGATAGCGGCCTCGAGGACTTCGTAAAGATAGGCGGGCTCGGCGCGCCCGGAATCTTCGGCGTAGAACTCGACATCCTCGGTGTGAGTGCGGGCGCGTTTGACGGCGTCCACGGCCATCCGGATCATCTTGGATTTTTTTTCGCCGAGGGTCTTGCCGTACTTGTCATCCCGGAATTTGCCCAAAATGTGAACGTCGGAGACGCCGATGCCGGTGTGGATGCGGCCGCGGCGCGCTTTGGCGAGGGCCTTGCCGCAAGCTTCGATATCTTCGGGCACGGCGCGCGAGAGGCCGCAGATGACCGGTCCTTCGATTTCCCGGGCGATGTGGCGGACGGCTTCAAAATCCTCGGGCGAAGAAGCGGGATATCCGGCTTCGATAACGTCGACCTTGAGGCGGGCCAACTGGCGGGCGAGCGTCAGCTTGTCGCGGCTGCCCAGCCGGGTACCGGCGGCTTGTTCGCCGTCGCGAAGCGTGGTGTCGAAGACGGCAACCCTTTCCGCCTTGCTCATATTCCCAAGAATATCAGCGGGCGGGGGCGGCTAGCGCAGTTCGGCGTGATGGTTGACGGGGCCTTTGCCGTGGCCGAGTTTGGGAGCGCTGCGGATGGCTTCATTGATGAACTGCTTGGCGCGCGCGACCGCTTCGCGGAGGCGCATGCCGCGGGCCAGGCCGGCGGCAATCGCGGCCGAGTAGGTGCAGCCGGTTCCATGCGTGTGCTGCGTTTCGAGGCGCGGCGCCCGGAACTCGTGCCAGGCGTCGCCGACCAGGAGCACGTCCACGGGCTGGCCGGGGAGGTGTCCTCCCTTGATCAGCACGTCGCGCGCGCCCAATTCCCGGAGGCGGAGGGCGGCCTGGCGCATGTCGGCGGGAGTCTCGATTTTGATGCCGGTGAACTTCTCGGCCTCCGGCACGTTCGGTGTGATCAAAGCGGAGCGGGCCAGGAGCTCGTGTTGGATCGCCTCCCAGGCTGATTCGGAGCCGAGCGGAACGCCGTGCTGGTTGATCAACACGGGATCGATGACCAGGGGGGCCAGATATCCTTCCAACGCGCGGGCCACCGAGCGCACCACTTCCGCCGATCCGAGCGAGCCGGTCTTGAGGGCGGCCGGCGGGATGTCATCGATGACGGCGCGGATCTGTTCGAAAACCAGCTCCGGCGGCATCATTTCGACGCGATCGGTGCGCACTGTGTTCTGCACGGTCACGAGGGTGATGACGGCCTCCCCGTAAACGCCGAACTGATGAAAAGTTTTGAGATCAGCCTGAATTCCCGCCCCGCCGCTTGGATCCGAGCCGGCAATAGTAAGTGCCACCGAGAGCATGTTTGTCCAGGATAACAGCGTCAGTCGAGCCAGAGCCAAAACACGGGCGAAGAGACGCTGCCGACCGTTAGCATCACAGGCGTCCGGCCGCGCGGAAGGTAATCGCCGGGCAGGCGCGCATTGATTTGCAGGACGCCGACCATGCCGGGGGCGGCTCCCGCGAATAGAAGTTCGGCGCCGACGCCGCCGACCAGCAGGGCGACGGGCAGCCTGGGCCGCGCGTAAGGAGGCTCGGCGATCTGGCCGGCGAGGTTGGAGCCGTCCGTCAAGCCCTCCCCAGTGGCGTAGAGGGTAACGATTCCGCCGCGCGGCGCCGGAGACTCGGAGGAATTGGGCGAGCCATCCGGATTGGCGGCTACCGGAAACAACGCCGGAGCCGCCTCTTTCACGGCGAGCACGACGGCCGCCAAAGACCTGCCTTTACGAAAGATCTCCATCTTCACGGTTGCGGCGCCGGCCACGGCGTAGGGCGCCTGGACATTCAACTGGGCGGACTGGGCATAGAAGATCGGTGCAGGAACGTCGTTGAACCACACTTCCGTGCCGTCCACATTCGTCGCGAGCCGGCCCATGGAATCAAAGGAGCCGACCGAACCTTCTTCCGGCCCCAGCCCGGCGGCGAAGATGGTAAGAATTTCGCCGGGCGCGATGGGGCCTTCCAGGAGGCTGGCGGCGTTGAGGACGGAGAGTTCGGTCAACGAGGCCGCCGCAGAAGCGATCGGAACCAGTCGCCGCACGCGGTTGTTGCCGGTATCGGCGAAATAGAGGCTGCCCGATCGATCCAACTGCAATCCGCCCGGAGAGTGGAGGAGCGCCGACGAGGCGAGCCCGTCATCGCCTGTGAAGCCGGACCAATTTCCGCCGGCAATGGAGTGAATGATGCCGTCCGGCGTGATCTGGCGAATTCGATGATTGCCGGTATCGGAGATGAACACGGAGCCGCCGGGGTCGACCGCTATGCCGGCCGGAGCGCTCAAACGGGCCAATGCCGCCGGGCCTTCATCGCCGCTGACGCCCGGAACGCCGGTGCCCGCGATGGTGGAAATGGTTCCCTGGGGCGCGACTTGTCTAATCCGGTGATTCAGAGTGTCCGCGATCAGCAGATTGCCGTTGGCGTCGATGGCGCAGGCGAGCGGCTGATTGAGCCGGGCGGCGCGCGCCGGTCCATCGTCACCGCCATCGCCCGCGTCGCCGGCGCCGGCGGCCAGAGTCACGAGGGAATCCGGTCCCAGACGCAGGACGCGATGATTGCCGGTATCGACGACGAATACGGCATCCAGCGAGTCCACACAGAGGCCGCGCGGCGCGCGCAGCCGTGTTTCCGGCCCGCGTTTGGCTTCGGCGGTCGTTCCTGCATCACCGGTCCCGATCAGGGTCGAAACGCGGCCGGCGGCGATGCGGCGGACGCGATGATTTCCCGCTTCCGCCACGATCAGAGCGCCGGTTGAATCGACGGCCACACCGGCAGGACCGCTCGAGGGCGAGCCGGCGGAGGGAGCGCCATCGCCAATGAACCCCGGCACGCCGTTACCGAACGAAGTTTCGATCGCGCCAGACGCAGTCACCTTTCGGACGCGGTGCGCGCCGGTCTCGGCGATATATAAATTTCCGAGCGTGTCGAGAGCCACGGAGGCCGGCTGAAGTAAGCGCGCCGCGAGCGCGGGCCCTCCGTCCCCGACAGCATGCACATAAGCGTCACCGGCTACGGTGTGGATGATTCCGCTGCTATCGACGCGCCGGATCCGCGAGCCGTCCGCGATATAGAGGTCGCCGGAAGAACCGAGGGCCAAATCGTTCGGGCAGAGCAAAGCTGCCTGCGAGGCCGACGTCCCGTCACCCGAAAACGCGGCCGCGCCGGTTCCGGCGGCCGTAATCCAGGCGGCCGATGGGGTCAGGCTCAGGATCGTGTGGCTCTGGTCCAAAACGAATACGGCGCCTTCGCGGTTCACCGCCACGGCGGTAGGGGTTAGCAGGGCAGTCGCGGGGACGCCGCCGAGCACCGTGCTGATCATTCCACGGGAAGTGATGCGGCGAATCCGCTGGTTCTGCGAGTCGGCGATATAGAGGCTGCCCGAAGCATCGACGGCCAGGCCCGCCGGAAACGCAAGCTGGGCCAGCACGGCAAAACCTCCATCGCCACTGAAACCGCGCGCGCCTGTGCCGGCGATGGTCGTGATTCGACCATCCGGCGTCACCTTCCGCACGCGATGCCTCTCGAACTCCGAAATGTAGAGATTGCCGAATGAATCCAACGTCAGGTTGCGAGGCGCGGAGAGGGCCGCGTTACTTGCCGGTCCACCATCGCCGGCCGGCTGCCGGCTTCCGGTGCCGGCGATCGTGCTGATGAGGCCATCCGGGGTAATGCGGCGTACCCGATTATTGCCCAGGTCCGCGATGTAGAGATCGCCAGCCGGTCCCGCCGCCAGACCGTACGGCAGATTGAGCTGAGCGGAAGCCGCCGGGCCGCCGTCGCCGGCAAACCCCGGGACGCCGCTGCCGGCAACGGTGGTGATGATGCCGCGGGTATCAACCTTACGAACGCGGTGATGATCGGTGTCGGAAAGATACAAATTGCCGGCGGGGTCGACGGCGATTCCCTGAATATTACCGATTTCGGCAGCAATCGCGGGGCCGCCATCGCCCATGTCAGCGCTTCCCGCTACGGTTTCGATGCGGTACAGGTTCGGCCCGGCCAGAGCCAGCCATGCCGATCCGGACAAGATGAGCGAGGCAAACAGACGCGTTTCCATGTCATCGACATAGACTGGTGGGGAAGCGCGGCTGAAAATCTCAACTTTGAGCCGGAGAAATCATCTCGAAACGACAGTGGCGGCAGCCGGGGCGCGACGGGTGGTTCGCGTCGCAGCACGCGCATAGCTGAGCAGACCCGTAGCCAGACCCAAGCCGAAGGTGCCCCAGGCGAAAGGATGCGGCATTCCTCCCGCGAGGAGGTTTCGCCAATCGAGCGTGAACGAGACGATGAGGATTACACCTCCGAGCAGGATTCCGGTCCATTGCCGCGGAGCGATGTGGACGGGGCGGCCGGACGCTTCTCGGCGGAAATGGAAGATGCCCGCCGCGATCATGGCCGCTGAAACGAGGCACGGCGCGAGCACGGGAGCGGCCCACGGCACCGGGATCAGGAACAGGATGTCCCACGTGCCCAGGGAGGCCGGCCAGTCCAGAATGAGCTTCAGGCCCGCGTAGAATGCCAGGTCCCAGGCGCCGAACGCGATGACGAAGGCTGCCGCCCACTGGCCGGCATTCCCGGCGACGGCCAGCGCCAGAGCCGCGAGCATGACCAGAGTCGCCGCTTCGCGGCCGATCTCGACGGCAATGACGCGGATCTGTTCGGGCGCCGCCGAGCGGGTCTGGGCCAGCGTCAGCAGCGGAAATAACTCGCTCGGCGGCCGGCTCGGGTAGTAATGCCGGCGCACTGGTTCGTGCAGCGCGCGGAGATAGCTGACGACGGCGGCTTCCAGATAGCCGAAGGCAATACCAAACAAGAGAACAGCGAAAATGCGCCGCCAAGCTGCACGCCGTGCGAGATCCATAAGCTCCTGATGTGAGACTACCAGAGCGCACCGAGATTCATTCGTGCCGTAACGCGCGCACGGGATCGATCCGGGTAGCGCGAGCAGCGGGGATGCCACTGGCGAGTACGGCGGCGCCGATCAAAACGGCGGCCATGGTCGCGAAGGTCAAAGGATCGACCGGGTTCACTTCAAACAACAGGCTGCGGACGACCTTGGCGAGTCCAACTGAAATGGCTAGCCCGAGGACCGTCCCGAGAGACGCAAGGCGCAAACCCTGTCCGACGACCAAGAGCAAAACCTGACCTTTTGAGGCCCCCAGCGCCATGCGGACGCCGATCTCTTGCGTCCGCTGCGCCACGGAATAACTGATCACTCCAGAGAGGCCGAGAGCGGCCAGGCAAAGCGCGACCAGGGCAAAAAAGCCGAGCAGCGTGACTACGAAGCGGCGCGAAGCGAGCGAAGCCTCAACGCGTGACTCCATGGAGACCAGTTGACTGACGGGCTGATTGGGATCGACGGAGAGGACGGCCTGACGCACAGGCTCGGTGAGGCGCGCCGGATCCCCGGCGGCGCGGACTAACACGTAGGCGACCGGCGGAAGAGGACGCTGGAGCACCGGAATGTAGTAGGCGCCTTTGCCCGTATCCAGCGCGAGGCTGGAATGCTTAATATGGCCGACGATGCCGACAATCGTGGCGGCCCAGGTATCTACCCGGATTCGTTGTCCGAGCGGGTTCTGGTTGGGCCAATATTGGCGGGCGAGGTTTTCGTCGATGATCGCGACCGGCTGGCTGCCAAGTCCATCCGCGAGCGTAAACGCGCGCCCGGAACGCAGCGGTATCTTCAGTGCTGAGAAATAATCCGGAGAGACGAAGCGGAGATCGCCGTGCGGGCCCGGATCCCCGGGATTTGGGGGACGGCCTTCGATTTGAAAAGACGCGGAATTCTCGGTGGTGAACGGGGCAGGGATGCCGATCGCGGCCGACTGGACTTCGCCGGTATGAGAGAGGCGATCGAGCAACGCGCGGTAGAACGCAGCGCGGTGTTCCGGGGTCGCATATTGCGCCGGGGGAAGGGACAACATGCCGGTCAGAACACCGCGGGGATCGAATCCGGGACTGACGGTTTCCAGGCGGGCGAGGCTGCGGAGAAACAATCCGGCCCCGACGAGCAGCACGAGAGCGAGCGCGACTTCGCCCATGACCAGGGTGGAACGGAGGCGCTGGCGGGCTAAGCCCGCGGTAGCGCTCCGGCCGCCTTCCTTCAGGAAGTCGTGCTGGCCCAGGCGGTTGATCTGAACGGCGGGTACGAGGCTGAACAAGACGGCGGAGAGGACAGCCGCAAGCACGGCGAACGCCAGAACCAACGGATCGAGCCGAACCGTCAAAGAGACGGCCGCATTCTGCGGCGCAAACCGGAGAAGGCTCTGAGCGCCGGCTGCCGCGAGGCCGATCCCCAGCAGGGCACCAAAGGTCGTGAGCCAAACGCTTTCGGCGCCGGCCTGCCGGATCAGCGCCCAGCGGCTTGCTCCCAGAGCGGAACGGATCGCCATTTCGCGGGCGCGGCCCGAGGCTCGCGCCAGCATCAGGCCGGCGATATTCGAGCAGGCGATGAGCAGAACTAAGGCGACCGCGCCGAGCAGCACCAGCAGCGGAGTTTTTAGATTACCGGCGAGAAAATCGGTGATCGGCAGGACAAACATACCCCATTGTGAAGACCGGGCAAAACTGGCGCCCTGGTCTCCGGCATTGTAAACACGGCCGATCAGAACACTCATATACGATTGGGCGCGGCGCAACGGGATCCCGGGCTGGAGGCGGGCCAAGCAGGTGTAGGACTCGTTAAACCGGTTGTCGGGAGCGAACTCGGAGCGAGCCAGGCCGAGGGGCGTCCAGACATCCACGCGGGCCGGGTACCGGAAATCCGGTCCCATGACGCCGATGATGCGATACGGAGTCCGGTTCAGCTCGAGGGTGCGTCCGATCACGTGAGGGTCTCGGCCGAACAGACGCGACCAGGCCGCATAACTCACGATGACGGCATGGTTGGCTTGCGGCTCGTCTTCCGCGGCGGAGAAGACGCGGCCGAGCAGCGGCCGGGCGCGAAAAACATCGAACCATTCGCGAGAGACAGCCGCACCTGGCAGGCGCTCTGGAACGCCATGGCCGGTGTAGTTGAAATCGGCGTCACGCTCGATCGCCGCCGATTCAAAAATGGTCTTGCTCGCCTCCACGTCGGCGAAATCCGGAACGGAGACGGGAATGTTGCGCAGCGCCAGCTTGTCATACCGGGCACGCACGGCGACGACGCGGTCCGGTTGGCTCACGCCGGCCGGATTGAGCAGCACTTGATCGACGACACTGAAGATGGCCGTGTTCGCGCCAATTCCGAGGGCCAGCATGGCGGCGGCGGTGCAGGCGAACAGCCGATTCTTCGCCAGGGTTCGTAACGCAAACCGGAGATCGGAAGCCATAGAGGCAAAGACGAACGAAAAATGGAAAAGTTCCGCCGAACCTCAGGATTTCTGGGCCGTTCGCCGGATCGCTTTGCCGCGCCGCCATTCCTCTTCGAGGATGCCCCAGACCACGAGGTCCACCCAGCGGTCATTGACCCATTCGGCTTGACGGGCGACGCCTTCGCGCGTGAAGCCCAGGCGCTCGGGAACCGCGCAACTGCGGTGATTCGCGGTGCCGCACCGGATTTCGACGCGGTGGAGCCCGAGCTCATCGAAGACGTAGTCGAGAAGGGACGCGCAACAGCGGGTGATGATGCCCTTGCCTTCGTGGGCGGAATCAATCCAGTAGCCGATGCTGCAATTCCGGTTCGACCAGTCAATGGGATGGCAGCCGAGGGTGCCGCAGAGGGAGCCGTTGACCCAGATTCCGGTCTGCGGGCCGAGGTTGGAATGGTACTGTTCAATGACGCGCAGAATGAAGAGGCGCACATCCTCGGGCGAACGCGTCTGGTCGACCCAGGGGAGCCAGAGGCGAAGGCGATCGCGGTTCCGGTCGGCCAGATTGTACAGCGCCTTGGCCTCGCTGGTTTCCAGGAGCTTCAACTCGACGCCGGGCGCTACCGTCCGGCGGAACATGGGTCCTCCATGGCGGGTATCACAATCCTTCGGGGGCGCGCGGGTTGCGCGATTTGGAAATCGACGGCGTCTCGTGGGTTTCCGGCTGAAGGGCGTAAGCCATCAGCGCCTCTTTGAGGAGTTCGAATGCGGTTTGCGGATGATCGGCGTATTGGAACAGATTCAGATCCTCGGGCGAGATCATGCCGTACTTGACGAGCGCATCAAAATTGATGATCTCTTTCCAGTATTGAGAGCCGTAGAGCAAAATAGTGATCTTCTTGGCGAGCTTCTGAGTCTGCGAGAGCGTGAGCAATTCCATGAGCTCATCCATGGTGCCGTAACCCCCGGGAAAGACCACCAGCGCTTTGGAGAGGTAGGCGAACCAGAACTTGCGCATGAAGAAGTAGTGGAACTCGAAGCTGAGCTCCGGGGTGATGTAAGGATTCGGAAGCTGTTCGAAGGGAAGCCCGATGTTCAGGCCGATGGTTTTGCCTTTGGCTTCGGAGGCGCCGCGGTTGGCGGCTTCCATGATGCCCGGCCCGCCGCCCGTGCAGACCACGAAGCGGTACGTGCTGTTGGTGAACTGATCGGCCCATTCGGTGAGCATGCGGGCAAGTTCGCGTGCTTCGTGATAATAACGCGCCATCGGGCCATCCTCGGAAATCCGGGCCGAACCAAAGAACACGACCGTGTCGCGCACTTTTTCGCGCCGGAAGTGAGCGAGCGGTTCCAGGAACTCAGCCAGTATGCGCAAAGCACGGGCATCGGGGCTGTTCAGGAACTTCTCGTTGAGGTAGGCGGGGGAGCGCCGGTTGTCAGGTGGCGTTGGGTTTGACATTCGTATCGAGCTCTTCGATCCTCTTCTTCAACTCTCGCACGGTCTTAAGCAATTCGGGCAGTTTTGGAAAGGCGGTGGCGGCGCGAAGCCATTCGTTAGCGGCGAATGCCGGGGAGCCGGAAATACGGGAGCGGGCGGCCACGTCCCCCCCGATGCCGCTTTGGGCATACACGATCGCGCCTTCGTGAACCGTGAGATGACCGGCGGACCCGACCTGTCCGGCGAGCAGGACATTGCGCTCCAGCACGGTACTGCCGGCCAGTCCGGTTTGCGCGCAGATGATATTGTCTTCGCCGACGATGCAGGCGTGACCGATCTGGACCAGACTGTCGACTTTGGCGCCGCGCTTCACAATTGTTTCGCCGACCGTGGCGCGGTCGACGCTGGTAAGGCTCTGGATTTCGACGTCGTCCTCGATGATCGCGACGCCGGACTGCACGATTTTGAAGTGAGTGCCGTCGGCCCGTTTGGCAAATCCGAAGCCGTCGCCGCCGATGACCACGCCGTTTTGCAGGATGACGCGGTGGCCAATGCGGCAGAATTCCCGTACCACGGCATGGGAGTGGGCCAGAAAGTCGTCGCCAATCTCGGCTCCCTCATAAATGACGACATGCGGATGGAGCACGGCATTGCGGCCGAGGCGGACGCGCTCGCCGACGACCGCGAAGGGCCCGATCGAGCAATTCTCTCCCAGCACGGCGGTAGGCGCGATGGAAGCCAGGTGGTGAACGCCGGGCGCGGGGCGGGGCGGCTGATAAAAAAGAGCCAAAGCCCGGGCGAAATCAAGGTACGGATTCTCCGAGACGAGGCAGGTCAGGCCCGGAATGGCTTCGGCGGCCAGGATGGCGCCGGCTTTGGTGTTTCGCGCCTTGGGCGCATATTTGGGGTTGGCCAGGAAGGTCAGCTCGCCGGGGCCGGCGTGCTCCACACCCGCCACGCCGGTGATCTCGAGTTCCCCGTCGCCGTGCAGGGCACAACCCAGCGCTGCCGCAATCTCGCAAAGTTTCATAGGGACGCTGCGCGAAGTTCCAGGGTAGCGCACCGCCCGAAAGATATTTGCAGCGGAGACCGGGTTTTTACCGGGACGGGACTTGCGGAGAATCGCGTCTTGTTTTACTGTAATTCTGATAGTAGAGGAAATTTCGCTTTGGCGCCCGAACGACGCCCAGTTCACAGAGGTAAATTTCAACGCCGTGGGACCTGTAGAAGTATAGTGGCGTTGTCGGAAGTTAGCCGCCCTCGCATAAGTGCTTGCCAAGGAGCATCGTCCTGTTCTACTGTTAGGCCAATAGTCTTTCATAGCGGAATTACCGATAGTTTTAGAGGGAAGATCTCGTTTTTTCTGGATTCCAGTCAATCAGGATGACTGGAGCGTGTCTTTTTCGGCTGGAGTGGCTTGCGTGGCTCGCAAACAGACGAGGGTTCGGCCAGACAGTAGGCGGGCCCGATCAAAGGGGGTTCCAATGAGCGGCAGTAAAGGTCGCGTATTTCGAACTATTTCGAGTTGCATTCTGGCGCTCGGAATGATGGTGGTCGCAGCGTTCGGGCAGATTACCGGGTCACTCCGGGGGACCGTTTCCGATCCCAGCGGCGCCGCCGTGCCGAAAGCAATGGTGACGCTGACGAACGTCGAGACGAGGCAGGCGCGGACGCAGTCGACGAACGACTCGGGCGAATTCACGTTTGAACTGCTTCCGATCGGCACATACGAGGTGAAGGCGGAAGCGGCGGGGTTTGCGACGTCGGTCACACAAGCCGAGGTGCAGACAGGCGAAATTGCATACGTCCCCTTCAAGCTGCAGGTCGGGCAGGTTTCGCAGACGGTGGAGGTAACGGGAGCAGCAGCGCAAATTAATACGGAGAACGCGCAGTTGCAGACGACCGTGACGGGGCAGGCGGTGCAGGAAATTCCGGTGGGGCGCAACCCGAACCTGTTCGCGCTGACGGCGCCCGGCGTGGCCCCCGTGACGCAGAACAACCCGTTCCTGGGGACCGGCAGCTTCAATGCGAACGGCGGCCGCGGCCGCGGGAACAACATTACCGTAGACGGCATCACGGCGACGGATGTGAGCGTGACCGGAACCGGAGGCCCGCTCGGCCCCCTGAACTTCTCGTCCATCAAGGAAGTTCAAGTGATCACGAACAATTTCGACGCGCAGTATGGGCGCAACGCCAGCTCGCAGGTTCTGTACATTACCAAGGGCGGCACCAATGACCTGCACGGCGAGGTTTACGAGTATCTGTACAACGACAAGCTCAACGCCCGCGGGTTCTTCGATACCACAGGGCATCCCAACATCGTTCGGACGAACACCTACGGGTTTGAGGTGGGAGGCCCCGTATACATTCCAAAGCTGATCAACGGCCGGAACAGGTATTTCTGGCATATGGATTATGAAGGGTACAAAAACCGCGGCGTCGGCACGCCTCGAATCGCACCGGTGCCCACGCCGGCGATGCTGGCCCAGATCACGGATCCGACTTCGCTGGCTTTGGCGAAGCAATACCAGATTCCGACGTCGCCGACAGGAACCTTGTCCGAGAGCGCGCCGAACCTGACCAACACCTGGGAAGTGGCGGTGCGCGGGGATGTGGTGATCAGCAGCAAAGACACGCTATGGTCGCGCTACTCGGTCTATAACTCGTTCGCGAACTCATCAGGGAACACGTTCATCAACAGCAACCTTCCGTACTTTGGCGCTGCCAGCGCGAATCACCCCCGCCAGGCGACTTTGGCGGAGACGCACGTGTTCGGGACGAGCGCGGTGAACGAGTTCCGCTTCGGTTTCGGGCAGAGCAAGCCGTCGTTCCCGATTCAAACGCCGTATCCTCTTGGCCCGGCGATCGCCTTCACCGACAATTCAGTAACCGGTCTGGGCGTATCCAGTGTGCTACCGCAAGGCCGGGAACAGCGCACTTACCAATATACGGATAACTTCACGATCAACCGAGGCGCACACATCGTGAAAATGGGCTTCGAATGGTACCATCTCGAGGCCGATTCGTTCTTCGACAGCAACGTGCGCGGCACGTTTACTTTTCCGACGTGGGCCGCTTTTGCGGCCGGACAACCCAGCGCCTTCACCCAGCAGTTCGGCAATTCGGTGCGCCAGAACCGGGTGGAAAATCAATTTTTCTTCATTCAGGACGACTGGAAAGTCACGCGCAGGCTGACCATCAACCTGGGCTTCCGCGGCGAACGCGCGCAAGGGCCGACAGAAGTGAACGGGCTGATTTCGAACTTGAATCTGAATGATCACTCGGCTTTTGGCGCAGCCGGTTCGGGTCCGCTAGGTCTCATACAAACGGGCCGGCCCTCGTTCAACACCAATTTCAATCCGGCCCCCCGATTCGGCTTCGCCTACAAACTGACCGACGATGGAAAAACAGTGGTTCGCGGCGGTTACGGAATCGCTTACGATTTCATTTTCCTCAACCCCATCACGAACCAGCGGTTTCTCCCGCCATTTATTTATGCGGGTTCGTTGAACGGCGCCGCGAATTTCACGGGAGGCAACAGCTATGCCAACCTTGTCGCCGGAACTGCGGATCTGCAGAAAACCCTTGCCGCGTCAGTCGGGCAGTTAAATCCGGCGTTCAAGAATTTCGGAAGCATTTCTCCGGCAATCGATCAGAACCTGGACAATCCGCAAGTGCAGCAGTGGAATCTGACCATGGAACGGGAGTTGCCCGGCAACCTGGCGTTGAAAGTCGGGTATGTGGGAACCAAGGGGACGTATCTTTCGCGGACCCGCCCGATCAACCTTATCTCGCCGGCAGCCGCTCCCGCGCCCGCCACGAGTTTCGCCGACGAACAGGCGCGGCTTAGCCAGTTCCAAGCCGCGGTGGCGGGGCTCGCCGGCAACACGGCCTCATTCAGCAATCGATTTGATCCCCGGTACAACAACGTCAACCTGGATGAGTCTTCGGCGAATTCCTCCTACAACGCCTTGCAGGTGGAAGCGCAGAAGCGATTCTCCCGGAATTATTGGGTGCACGTCTCTTACGCCTGGGGCCATTCGATTGACGATGTTTCAGACCCGCTGGGCGTCCTGCTGGGAGATACGCCCGCCCAGCAGAATCCGAACGATAACCGGAACAATCGCGCGTCGAGCCAATTCGATCTGCGCCACACTCTGAGCATCAGCCACACTTGGGAGATGCCGTTTTTCCGCGGATCCCAAAACCGGTTCTTGCGCGCCGGGCTGGGCGGCTGGTCGTTTTCCGGAATCAGCACCTATCACAGCGGCTATCCGATGAATGTCTATGCCGGGGGCGTGTTGGGGCTCTCAGACCCGCTGCAATACCTGGGGAACGTGACTGGAGCGATCACCCGGCCGAATGTTGCCGGACCGATCACCGGTTTCGATCCGCAACCTGCCGGTTCGCCCGGCGCGCCGAGCGGTACTTCGCTGGTGAACGGGGTGAACGTCAGCAAATACGCGCAGAGCCTCGGGCTCTCCCAGCCGCTAATCGGGAATTTCGGCACCTTGGGACGCAACGTGCTGCGGCTAAACGGGCAAACGAACTTCGATTGGAACATCTATAAGAATTTCCATTTTTCTGAGCGGATAAACTTCCAGTTGCGGAGCGAGTTCTACAACATCTTCAACTTGCATGCCTTCCAGCAAGTGGCGGGCGCGAATAACGGTCCTTCGATTACGGCCCCTAACTTCGGGCAGTACACGGCGGTCAGCCTGAACTCGCGGAATATTCAGGTGGGCGCGCGAGTGGTGTGGTAGCGGTCAGCCTCTGAAGATTCTCGGATAGGATCAGGCGGGCGCCGGCGTTGGTAACGCCGGCGCTCGCCAGGGCTTCTGTCTGCTCCTCGAAAATCGCGCGGTGCCAGCCGCGGGGGAAAAAGGAAGAGTCGGTTCCGAAGAGGAGCCGGCCGGGTCCGACAACGTCCAGCGCGCGGCGGAAGACGGTCTTCAAATCGAGCCCTTCGAACTTCATCCAATTGTTGCTGCTGGAGGTGTCCAGGTAGATGTTGGAACACAGGTTCGCCAGCATCAGCGCTTCGCGAAAATAGCCGGCGCCGAAGTGCGGCACAATGAAATTCAGCTTCGGATGCCGCCGGGCCACGGCCTGCAAATCGATCGGGTTCGAATAACGCATGTCGAAAGGGGAGGGCAGCCCGAGCTTGTTTCGCACCCCCACGGTGAGCACCCCGCAATGCACGAATACGAGGGCGCCGCGCGCCTCCGCCTGTTCGAGGACCGGCTCGACTCGCGGGTCGAAAATGAAGTAGCCGTGCATGGCGGGAAACAAACACACCGCGTGCAGGCCGGCCAGGGAGGGCGGCTTGCCGTCAAGCGGATTCACCATTGCATAAGCCAGAAGGCGGCTGCCGGAAGCAGACGCCGCGGCGGTGACGGATGCTTCGTCTCCGGGCATGCTGGCGATCAGGGCCGAGCGTTCGACGCCCTGCGCGTCCAACTCGGCAATCCAACGTTCGCCGAGCTTCACCGGATCGGGCGGCGGCAGCTCCCAGCCGAGCGTCGTCGCGATGGTCTCGACGGGTTTGCCGGCTTGCGCCGCCAGGGAATCGAAGAACCGGCGGGAGAAGAAGTGAACGTGCGCGTCCCAGACGGCGCAATCACCCCAAGGTGTCTGCATTCGGTTTGTCGAAATGGGTGAGGCCGGCGGCGAGAGCCAGCTGCGTCAGCCCGGCGACGTTGTTGACCCCGAGCTTCTTCATCATGGTCTTGCGATAGCTGCGGACGGTCTGCAGGCCGAGATCGAGCATCACCGCGATGTCCTTGCTGGTTTTGCCCTCGGCGACGAGGCGCAGCACTTGCAGTTCGCGCGGCGAGAGTAATTCCAAAGGGCTGCGGTCGTGTGTTTCCAGATCGCCGCGCTGGATGCGGGCCAGCAGCCGGTCCGATACCTGCGAGCTGAGATAGGAACCGCCGCGCGCCACCGTGCGGATGGCATCCAGCAACTCGGTGGAAGATGCCTTCTTGAGCACGAACGCGCGGGCGCCGGAGCGGATCGCGCTCACGACGGAGTTTTCGTCGTCGTACATGGAGAGGATGATCACCTTGATGCCAGGGCAGTGCCGCACCAGCTCCGTGGTGGCTTCAATGCCGTTCATGCCGGGCAGCCCGATGTCCATTAAAACCAGGTCGGGCGCAGATTTGCGGCAGAGCTGCACGGCATCGGCGCCGTTTTCGGCTTCGCCCACCACTTTGAATTCGGAGCCGCGCTCCAGAATGGTTCTGACGCCGTCGCGCACCAGTTTGTGGTCATCGACCAAAATCACACTAAACGGCATAATCGGTTTATGAAGCACCTGCCGCAGCGGCTCGCACCCTGGTACCGCCGTCGCGGTTACTGGTAATCGACAGGTCCAGGCCCGCTTGCGCGGCGTAATGCTCCATGCTCAACAGCCCGAGCCCGCGGCGGCTTCCCGAAACGTCATCGGGGTCGAATCCGCGGCCATTGTCGCGAACTTCCAGAATCGGGCCTTTCTGTGTGGACTTTAACGCGATTTCAATTGTGGAGCAACCGGCGTGCTGCACGGCGTTTTCCACGGCCTCCTGAGCAATGTGGTAGAGCGGGGTGGCAATCTGGGGGTCGATTTTGACGGAAGGGTCGGCGACGAGGCGAACGCTTCCGGCAAAGCGCGGCCGGATCCGGCCGATGAGCCGGTCCAGAGCGGTTCGCAGCCCGGCGCGCTCGACGATGGACGGGTTCAGCTCGTAGACGTATTCGCGGACCTGTTCCATCATGGTTTCGAGCATCTTCTGGATCTCGGCGAGGTGCGCGGAGGATTGGGGGGCCGTGCTTTCCAGGTCCATCCGCACCAGATCGAGCTGGAGGCCGAGCGCGGTGAGATTCTGGCCGACGGAATCGTGCAGAAACTGCGATGCCATTTTGCGTTCGAATTCCTGCGCTTTTAAGGCGCTGAGGACGGTCTGGCGCAACTCCCGCTCGGCTGAACCCCAGGGAGTGATTTCCCGGGCGGTTCCGGCGGCATACACGACCTTCGTGTCGCGGCGGATGGGAAATAGCGCGATGAACCAGGTGGAAGTCCCCCGGCGCTCGCGCAGGCGGACCACTTCGCCCTTCCAAACGCGGTCCAGGCGATCCTTCCAGGCCGGGGCAGCGGCCGCGCCGAACACGGCCGCCAGAGTCTGGCCTTGCAGCTCCGCCGCCGGTTTGCCCAGAAGCCCCGCCGAGTCGCCATACACGATTTGGAACACATGGCGTGGATCAATGATCCAGTGACACGCCGGACCCTGTTCGAGGAAAGCTTGAAGCAGCCAGGCTTCGTCGGCCATCGATGCCGTTAACGGCGCTTGCGCGCGAGCACTTTCTTGACGGCAGCCACGATGTTACGGGCCACGAGGCCATATTTTTCGAGCAACTCTTCGGGTTTGCCGGACTCGGCATAATCCTGAAGACCGACAAACTCCATCGGGCACGGATGCAGTTCGGCGACAGCCTGGGCGACGCGGACCCCCAGCCCGCCGTCCACCAGGTGTTCCTCGGCGGCGACAATCGCGCCCGTCTCGGCGGCAGCGCGCCCGATGGCCTCGCGATCGAGCGGCTTTACCGTATGGAAGTCGATGACGCGCGCCGATATGCCTTCGGCTTCCAGCGTTTCGGAAGCGCGGATCGCTTCGGCCACCAGCAGGCCGTTGGCGATGATCGTCACATCGGAACCCTCCACCAGCTCCACCGCCTTGCCGATCTCGAATTTCTGATCGCCGTTATAGATGATCGGCGCCTTCGGACGGCCCGTCCGAATGAACACCGGGCCGACATGGGCGGCGGCGGCGCGGACCAGGGCTTTGGTAGAGGCTTCGTCGGCCGGTGTCAGCACCACGAAGCCGGGCAGGGAACAGGCCAGGCTGGTCTCTTCGACGCTCATCTGCGACGGGCCGTCCTCGCCGATGGAAATGCCGCTATGCGTCCCGACGATCTTCACATTGAGGCGCGGGTAAGCGACGCAGACGCGAAGCTGCTCGAATCCCTTGTTCATCACGAACGCGGAAAAGCTGGCGGCGAACGGGATTTTGCCGGCGTACGCCATGCCCGCGGCTTGAGCGACCATGTTGGCCTCCGCGATGCCAAAGGAGAAGAACCGGTCGGGGAACTCTTTCGCGAAGTAGTGAGTCATCGTGGATTTCGACAAGTCGGCGTCGCAAACCACGATGTCTTTGTTCTCCTTGCCGAGTTCGGCCAGGGCCCGGCCGAAGGCCTCACGGGTGGCCGGGCCCGGTTTCAATTCGAACTTGGTTTTTGCCGGCATGATTATCGCAACTCCTGCAAGGCAAGCTTCATTTCGTCGGCATTCGGGGCGGTGCCGTGGAACTTGGGATTGTTCTCCATGAAGGAGACGCCTTTGCCCTTGATGGTGTGGGCCACGATGGCGGTGGGCCGGCCCTTGGCAGCCTGCGCCTGCTCCAGCGCCTTGCGGATGGCGGGGAAATCGTGGCCGTTGATCTCAATTGCGTTCCAGCCGAACGCCCGCCATTTGTCGGCCAGCGGCGCGATTTCCATGATGTCTTTTACAAAACCGTCCAGCTGAATCCCGTTGTAATCGACGATGGCGACGACATTGTCGATTTTATGGAATGCTCCGGACATGGCAGCTTCCCAGATCTGGCCTTCCTGGCACTCCCCGTCGCCGAGCATGACATAGGTGCGGTTGGGGCGGCCGTCCAGCCGGTCGGCCAAACCCATTCCGAGAGCCAGAGAAAGCCCTTCGCCGAGCGAACCGGTGGAAGCTTCGAGGGTGGGAAGAAAGCGAACGTCGGGATGGCCTTGATAGATGGAGCCCAGCTTTCGCAAGGAATTCAACTTGTCTTTGGGGGCCAGCCCGGCTTCCGCCATGACCGAGTACAGAACGGGGCAGGCATGGCCTTTGGACAGAATAAAACGATCGCGATCCGCCCATTTCGGGTTCTTCGGGTCAATGCGCATGAAGTCGAAATAGAGCTGCACAATGATTTCGACCGCGGAAAGAGAGCCGCCGGGATGCCCGGAACCGGCCGTGCCGATCATCTCAATGATGTCCCGCCGGACCTGCCTGGCGATCGCCTCAAGTTCTGCAACGGATTTCGGCATGGGAATTTGATTCAATCTTACCGCGCGGCAGCCGCGCGCAGATGGATTCGAACGCCCGTGATTTCGGGCGCCGCGACGTCGAGTTGTGCGTTGCCGGACTTACCATGCCCCCAGATCACATCCAATCCAACGATCCTCGCCACAGGACCCAGGGCTTGGAGGTTGTAGGAACCGGCGGCGAGGTGATCGAACTGGAAGTGCCCGCGAGCGTCGGTCATGACGACCTGCAGCGGCTGGGTATAGCCGCTTGTCTGCGAGAGAATCACGGCAGCGCCGCCCCATTGTTTGGGAATCCCGATGACCTGCCCTTCCACCCGATGCGACTGCACCTCGAGCAGCAGAAAATCGGTAAAGGGACGGAGTTCGCCGGGACGCACTTCGACCGAAGGGGCTTTGCTGGGGTCCACGATGTCGCCGAGAAAGGCGGGGAACACGGCGGCGAAGTCGAGCGGGCGCGGGGGCGGTGTGACGGCGAGGATGTAGCGGCCGGGAGGCACCGACAGGCGGTACGTGCCGGAGTTGTCAACGACGGCTTGATGAGCGCCCGGCACGAGCCGTGCCTTGCCATCGATCATCTGGCGATCCATGGTGACGACTCGCGCCGAGGGGACGGGGCGATGGTAGACATCGAAGACGCGGCCGGTGATGGTGGCGGGTTCGGAACCAGCGGCGAAGCCGACTGCGATTTCGCAGACCAACAGAACGAGCAGCAGCCTGCCGCGCAATCGCCGAACCTGCATACGCTATGAGAGCAGGCGCGCGGCGGGCTTGGAAAAGTACGTGAGGATGATGCCGGCGCCGGCGCGGGCAATCGAGGTCAGGGTCTCCATCATGGCGCGTTCGCAGTCGATCCAGCCGTTGCGGGCGGCGGCCATGATCATCGAGTACTCGCCGCTGACCTGGTAGGCGGCAACCGGCACATCGAAGCGGTCGCGAGCCTGCCGGATCAGGTCCAGGTAAGGAAGGGCGGGTTTCACCATGATCATGTCCGCGCCTTCCTCCAGGTCGAGTTCAATCTCCTTCATGGCTTCCCGGCCGTTGGCCGGATCCATCTGATAGCTGCGGCGGTCGCCAAACTGGGGCGTCGAATCGGCGGCCTCGCGGAATGGCCCGTAGAAGACGGATGCGAACTTGGCCGCATACGCCAGGATGGAAACCTTCTCATATCCGTGGGCATCGAGAGCTTGCCGGATCGCAGCCACCCGGCCGTCCATCATGTCCGAAGGAGCGACAATATCCGCGCCCGCCCGGGCGTGGGAAAGCGCCGTTTTGGCCAGCCATTGCAGGGTCGTATCGTTATCGACGTCGCCGTCCTTGATGAAACCGCAATGGCCGTGGCTGGTGTACTCGCAGTTGCAGACATCCGTCATGATCAGCAGGTCCGGGGTCTCGCGGCGGACGGCCCGTATAGCCGTTTGGACAATCCCATCGTCGGCATAGGCGCCGGAAGCCGTGTCATCCTTGGTTTCCGGCAGGCCGAACAGGATCACTCCGCCCACTCCGAGCGACTGAACCTCGGCACATTCGCGGACCAGGTTATCCACGGATAACTGGTAGTTCCCCGGCATGGCGCCGATCTCCCGTTTGACCCCTTCACCCGGACAGACGAAAAGGGGAAGAATGAACTGGGCCGGGTTCAGGCGGGTCTCCCGGACCAGGCGGCGAATGGGTTCGGAGGCGCGCAGACGGCGCGGCCGGTGGGTCGGAAAGGGCATACCCCCGGATTGTAACTCCTGGGACTTAGAAGGGGCTTGACATGGGATTCGGCCCGGTTACAATAAACCTCATCAAAGCGCTGTTATGCAACCCGCCGCTTGTGACCACAACCGCACCCAGATAATCGCCCGCCGCAATGGGGTCGACTACGTGGAATGCCTCGACTGCCGTCAGATTTTTGAAGCCGAAGACCTGGAGCCCGTTAACGCCGAAGACGACGACGAGTAAGCACACCTCCCTGCGTTAGCATGGAGGGGAATGCACGATCTCGCTCACTTCCGCAGTCACTTCGACCAGATTGCGCAGCGCCTCGCCACGCGCAGCAATCCTCCGAATCTCGACCAGTTTCGGGAGTTGGATAGCCGCCGCCGCGCCGCCATCGCTCAGGTCGAGGATCTCAAGAGACGCCGCAACGAGGAGAGCGCGAAAATTGCGCAGCTCAAGCGCGAGGGCGTCGACACCGCCGAGCAGCAGAAGCAGGTCCGCGCCATCGGCGAACAGATTTCGGGCTGTGACGAGCAGGTCAAGACGTGGGACGAGGAATTTCGCCAGATGTTGGCGGGCATTCCAAACGTGCCGCACGAATCGGTGCCGGTTGGGAAGGATTCCGAGGACAACGTGGAGGTCCGCCGCGTCGGCGAGCCGCGCAAGTTTGATTTCGAGCCGAAGGCTCATTGGGATCTCGGGCCGGAGTTGGGAATTCTGGATTTCGACCGGGCCGCCAAGATCACCGGCGCCCGCTTTGCCCTCTATTGGGGGCTCGGCGCGAAGCTGGAGCGGGCGCTGATCAACTTCATGCTCGACGTGCACACGCGCGAGCACGGGTATACCGAAGTTCTGCCGCCGTTCCTGGTGAACTCGCAGAGCCTGTACGGGACGGGCCAGCTGCCGAAATTCGCCGAGGACCTGTTCAAGTGCGAGAAAACCGATTTCTGGCTGATTCCGACGGCCGAAGTTCCCGTTACGAATATCTACCGGGATGAGACCATCGAAGCCGAGTTGCCGGTGAAGTTGTGCGCGTATACTCCGTGTTTTCGCAGCGAGGCGGGCTCCTACGGCCGCGACGTGCGGGGGATCATCCGGCAACACCAGTTCCAGAAAGTCGAGCTGGTGAAGTTCGCGCGGCCGGAGCAGAGCTACGACGAGCTCGAAAAACTCACGGCGGACGCAGAAGACATCCTGCGGCGGCTCGGCCTGCCGTTCCGCACCGTTGTGCTCTGCACGGGGGACATGGGTTTCTCCTCGGCGAAGACTTACGACATCGAGGTCTGGCTTCCCGGGCAGAATGCGTATAAAGAGATATCCTCCTGCTCGAATTTCGAAGCCTTCCAGGCGCGCCGGGCCGGCATCCGGTTCAAGAGCGGCAAGAAGTCAGAGTACGCCCACACCCTGAACGGAAGCGGACTGGCGGTCGGCCGAACCTGGCTGGCGATCGTGGAAAACTATCAGCAGGCCGACGGCAGCGTGGTGGTGCCCGAGGCGCTGCGGCCGTACCTGGGGGTCGAGGTCATCCGCAAGGCATGAAGACCGGCTCCGCCGAGCATCTGCCCGCGCTGACCGGTTTGCGGTTCGTTCTGGCACTCTGGGTGATTCTCCATCATCTGACTGGTCCGGGAATGCGGCTGGAGGCAATGGCCGAGCGCTGGCCGCATCCGTTGTACGCGCTGGTCCGCGGAGGCTATCTCGCGGTGGCGACCTTCTTTGTGTTGTCCGGCTTTGTGCTCGCGCGCAGTTACGGCGCGGGCGCGTGGCACGGCGGCCGCTTGCGGCGGTACGCAGTGGCGCGATTCGCGCGCATCTATCCCGTTTATGCGCTGAGCTTCGCGATGGTGGCTCCGTTCGTAGTGGCGGATCGCGCGCCGGGCAAGCCCGCGCTGATCGCGAATTACGGCTTGCTGCTGCAGGGATGGACCGGCCATTTGCCGGTGGGATGGAACACGCCGGCGTGGTCGCTCTCGTGCGAAGTGTTCTTCTATATTGCGTTCCCCCTGGCGGTCGCGGCGTCGCGGCGCGTCCCCCCGTACGCGCTTGCCACGGCCGCGTGTCTGCTCACCCCGGCGCTGGCTGCCGCGGGTGTGCCGGATGAATGGAAGCCGCTGGTTCATTTCTCCGATTTCCTTATGGGGATTGCGGCCGCGGCGTTGTACGAGCGCCTGGCAGGGGCATCCAGGCGCCCGTCCGGATACTGGCTCTATCTGCCGGGCGCCGCGGCGGGTGCTTTGTTCATCGCGTTCCCGCAATTGCTGCCGGGCCGGGTCGACCTGAATAGCGCGCTGCGGCCGCTCAATGCCATGTTGCTGGTGGGGTTCGCGTTAGGAACGGGAGTGGTGGCCCGCGTGTTATCGTCCTCGCCGGCGGTCTTTCTGGGTAAATCCAGCTACTCGATGTACATACTGCACGTGCCGCTGCTGTGGTGGGTGCGCCGCTGGTGCCCGGCAATTTCGCCTGCCGCCTACGTGACGCTGGTCATCCTCATTTCCGGAGCGGTCTACCGGTACTTCGAAGAGCCGGCGAGCCGATATCTGCGGCGGCTGTAAGGCGGGCTGGGCAGCCCGCTCCAGGATCTGATCCTGCCCTACATGGAACCTTTGAGCCCCAGTTCGTCGGCCTTCTCCTGCATCGCCTTGATGCAGAAATCGATGTGATCGTCCAGTGGAACTCCGAGTTCCTCGGCGCCTTCGATGATGTCCTGACGGTTGACGGAACGCGCGAAAGCTTTGTCCTTCATTTTTTTCTTCACGGATGCCACGTCTACTTCGAAGACGCTGCGGTGCGGCTTCACGTACGAAATCGCGGTGATGAAGCCGGCCAGTTCGTCGCAGGCGTAGAGCGTTTTTTCGAGCAGCGACTCGCGAGGCACTCCGCTGTAATTCGCATGGGAAAGAATCGCGCGCCGGATCTCTTCGCTGATCCCGCGTTCCGCCAGGATGGCCTCGCCTTTCATCGGGTGGTCGGGCGCCTGCGGGTGGATCTCCCAATCGAAATCGTGCAGGAGCGCGGTGACCGACCACTTGCGTTCGTCCTCGCCGCGGCGGCGCGCATACGCGACCACGCACGCCTCGACCGCGAGCGCATGTTTGCGAAGGCTCTCCGATTGCGTGAACTCGCAGAGGATCTTCCAGGCCTGTTCGCGGTCGGGCGCCTGTGACGGACCATCGGGCATGGTTTCCATCATAACGGGCCGAACGGGTCGCCCCAAGCGGCATGGCGGGCCGCGCGGAACCGGCCGCGGTCGCGCTTGGGCACCCGCTGGGTTTGAATTCCTTGCGGCGTACAGGTTTCGAGCACGATCAATCCGGGCTGATGCCGGGGGCGGCGGATGATCCGCGAGGCCGCGGGAGCAGCCGGCTCGCGCGCGACCGCCACGTAACTGAATTTCTCGTCCTCATAGTTGAGTTCCGCTCCTTTGAGCCGGCGGTGCAGCGAGGAGCGCTCCACCCGGGCGCCGAAGTGACACCAGTCCGGTTCCGAAACCGGGCACTCGGCATCGCTCGGGCAGGGCGCGACCATGTGGGCGCCCGCCGCCAGCAGGCGCGCGCGGGCTTCGCGAATGTACGCGAACCCGCGCGGGGTGCCGGGCTCGATCAAAACCAGCGCGATCCGCGCCGCCCGCCAGATCCGGGAAACAATGTCGGATGGGGGGCCTTCTCCCAGGGAATAGGCGGCGATCACCAGATCGTGGGGCGGGAAGACCGCGGTTCGTAGAAAGTTCTCGCGCTGAATCCGGGCGCCGGGCAGGAATTCGGACGCGGCATCCGCCAGGGCCGGATCGCGTTCGATCAACGTGATCGCTTCGATCTCGGGAAAACAATGCAGTGCTGCCAGCGATGCGGCGCCGGCGCCCGCCCCGATGTCGAGCACGCTCGTAAAGCCGCCGGCCACGCGACTGAGCACATGGACGGCGGCGGCATAGGTGGCGGGCATTCGCACGGCAAGATAGGCCGCCACCCGTTCTTCCGGGGCCAGTCCGGCGAGCGCGGCCGCGCAGCCTTCGCGGTAGCCGCGGGACATCGACTCCGCCGCCCGTTTGAGCGCGATGAAACCGACCTCTTCGGCCCGCGCTTCGACGGCGGCGCGAATCTTTTCCGGTAGCTGCACCCTTCCATGATGCCGGAACTTGGACAGATTTCGTGGTGTCTATCGGGTTGAGCGGGCCGGCACTGTTCGTCGTCGGCCGGGCGTTTTCTCGAAAAACCTTCCGAGGAGCTGTGTGCCCGTAGAGAGGAGGCGAATATGTTTGAAGACGTAGTGCTGCAACCGGCGGCGGTGCGCCCCTGGGCAATTGGTCTGGGTCTGGCGGGAGAGTTGTTGGCGGCCGGAGTTGTGCTGGCGGTGCCGCTGATCTGGCCGCAACTGCTGCCTCGCGCCGAAATCATGACATGGCTGGCGGTTCCGACACCTCCGCCCGCGCTGAAGAAGCCCGCTTTGCGTTCCGTGCGTCCAGCCCGGACTTTGATTCCGCATCCCGCCCTCCGGTTGGGTGCGGATCTGGTGGAAGCGCCGGCTGTGGTTCTGGATCAGCCGCCGCTTCCCGCTCCGGGGGTGGACGGCGGAAGCGACGCCGTTCCGGGTAGCCGTTTCCAGGCCGCTTTGGATTCGGTACTCCGAGCGGCGGAGCCGAGAGCGCCGGCGGCCGTGCCGGAGACTCGAACCGCGCCATCGCGGCACACGGCCGCGCCCGTGACGCGAATCCGAGTCGGCGGGACGGTGCAAGCGGCGCGGCTGATTCATCGCGTGGACCCCGTGTACCCGGCGCTGGCGCGCCAGATGCGGCTGGCCGGCAGGGTGGAACTCACCGGGATCATCGGGACGGATGGACGCATCCGCGAGCTGAAGGTGGTCGGCGGACATCCGCTGTTGATCCCAGCCACGCTCGACGCCGTCCGCCAGTGGGTGTACCAGCCGACCCTGCTGGGTGGCGAACCCGTCGAGGTGATCACTACGATTACGGTGGACTTCCGGCTCAGGTGAAACTGCACAGTACGAAAGTCACCTGCCGAAAGACCAACGCGCAGGGCCATTCCCGCCAGCAACGGAATTTGCAAGACTGGTAACAAGCCTCCTATGCGGGTCCGGATCCGGTTGGGGAAACGTATCCCCATTCAGAGCAAGCGTGCGAAAAACCGCCGAACGGCGCAGGCGATCGCTGTCTTGCTCAAGCCGGCCGCGCTGATGGCCTGCGTGCTCGGCTGCTGGCGGATCGCTTCCGACTTCAACTGGACGGGCGGCTTCGCGATTCCATCCGGGCTGTTCTCGCATTGGCAGGTCTGGTTAGGCGGCGCGGCGGTTTTGCAGTTGTGTTCTTACGCGCTAAACCGCTACGGCAAAGGCGATCGCACCGCCTGAAGGGATCTCGCGGTGCTTCTGATATTCTTGGAGTAGAGAGCCGTCATGAGCTACACGCGGTTGCCCTATACCCGCCGCTCCTCCTTCTTCGGATATCTGACACCCGGGGTGAAATGGCTGCTGATTATCAATACCGTGGTGTTTCTGCTGTACTACCTCGGGGGCGCCACTGTCCAACGCAATGCCACGGTGCTGCTAGGTCTGAGCGCCGCGGCGGCGCTGCGGGCCGGGATGATCTGGCAGGTATTTACGTACATGTTCCTGCACGCGGGCATCACGCACGTGCTCTTCAACATGCTCGCGTTGTGGATGTTCGGATCCATGCTGGAACAGGACTGGGGCACGCGCCGCTTCCTGAAATATTATTTTTTGTGCGGCATCGCGGCCGGCGTATGCGTGCTGGCGGTGAATGCGGCGATCGGCGACTGGGGCACCCCGACCATCGGATCGTCGGGCGCCATTTTTGGGCTGCTTCTGGCGTTCGGGGTCATGTACCCCAACCAGACGGTGTTGATGAGCTTTCTGTTCCCCATCAAAGCCAAGTACATGGTGGCGATCTATGCCGCCATCGAACTCCTGCTGACGTTGGGACCAAATACGGGTGTGAGCACGATCGCACATCTCGGCGGGATGGTGTTTGGATACACTTATCTGAAGTCCAGATGGCCGCGGTTCAGCATGGCGGATGCGCGCTCGGCCTACAATCAATGGAAGTTGCAGCGCGCCAAGCGAAAGTTTCAGGTTTACATGCGAAAACATGGGAGAGACGGCGGCCCGTGGGTGAATTGAAGCGGCAACGGAGTTTCGTCCGGCTGCGTCCGTAATTGGTTAGGGAGTGAGGTGCAGCTCTATGCGATCGTGGATACCAGCGGTACTCTGCGGGGTCGGCTTCGCCGCTTTAGCAGGGATGGTGATTGCCCAGGAGCAGGGGCCGAACCGGGACCCGAGCACGACCGTCGCGCGCCCTCGCAAGAAGGATGCGGGGAACCCCAGCGGCGATGATTCGGATCTGCCGAAGATTCCCTCGCGGCTCAATAAGAAGAACCAGCCCGATACCACCGGTCTGGCTACGTTTAAGAGCGATGTCGATATCGTAACCGTGGACGTGGCGGTCCTCGATAACAAAGGCCGCTTCATACCGGGGATCCCGGCCGACAAATTCCGGGTTCTGGAAGACAACGTGCCGCAGCCGGTCAAATCCATTAATCCCGGCGAAGCGCCGCTGACGGTCGCGCTGGTGGTTGAGTTCAGCGCCCGCTTTCAACAGTTCTACAGCGAGACCTGGTATCAGACGCTGTCCGCCGCCTGGGGATTCATGGAGAGTCTGAAGCCGGAAGATTACGTAGCGGTGGTCGCCTACGACATCCGGCCCGAAATCCTCACCGATTTCACCACCGATAAGACGAAAGTTCGCGAGGCGATGCAGCGGATGAACATTCCCGCCTTTTCGGAGGCGAATCTCTACGACGCGCTCACCGACACCGCCGACCGCATGTCGGGCATCGAAGGGCGGAAGGCCATCGTAGTCATCACGTCCGGGATCGACACTTTCAGCAAAATCAACTATGGCGAGGCCCGCAAGAAGCTGCAGGAATCCGGTGTGCCCGTCTATCCGATCGGCATGATGCAGGCGCTGCGCATCATGGCGGAATCCTACGGAATGTTGGGTCCGATCGCCAATCTCGATTTTCTGCAGGCCGATAATGCGCTCCGGACGTTCGCCAAAGAGACCGGCGGCATGGCGTTTTTCCCCAGATTCTACGGAGAATTTCCCACCATTTTCCAAAATATCCAGCAGGCGCTGCGGAATCAGTATGTGCTGACCTACGAGCCCACCAACAAGGCGCATGATGGCACGTACCGGAAGATTAAAGTGGAGCTGGTGAACCCGGCGACCAACGAGCCGCTCCGGGTCACCGATGAAAAAGGCAAGCCGATCAAATATCAGATCATCGCGAAGAGCGGCTATAAGGCTCCGCGCGAAGTCGAATGAAGAGCCGCGCCGCTTTTGTCAAGAACTAGATCCGGCCATTTTCCAAGATGATGCAAATCCATTGACACGGCGCGGAACGCTCTGTTACTCTCGCTGCGTTCCCGATGAAAGTGACGCCGGTTTCGCAGGCCAGTATCCTGCTGGTGGACGACAATAAAGACGGCTTGGTGGTGCGCCGCTCGGTGCTTGAGGAGCTTGGATATCGAGTGGAAATCTCCCCGAACGCCGAAGAGGCCCTGAAGATGATAGCGGCGTCGCGGTTCGATGTGGTGGTCACGGACTACAAGATGCCGACGATGACCGGCATTGAACTGATCCAGCAGATTCGAAATGTGGATCCGAACGTTCGAGTCATTCTGCTGTCCGGCTTCGTCGACCCCCTGGGGCTTACGGAAGAAAACACCGGCGCCGACAGTGTTGTGGTCAAGAGCAATCGGGAGCCGCTGCATCTGGTCCGCGCGGTCAAGCGGCTGTTGAGCCGTCCGCCGGCCCGCAAGCCGCCCGGCACTCAACCGGTTCGCGGCAGAGTTCGCACGGGGACTCGCGGAAATCTGGCACACTAAGGACGTGACGCTGCGCACTCTCCCGGTGATTCTGGCCGGGCTGTTGGCCGCCGGATCCGCCGGGGGGATAACTCCTCGCAAGCCCAAGGCAAAGAAATCCGAGGCTGCCGCGAAGACCTCTTCGGCTTCACGGCGCTGGAAGAAGTCGCTGAGCTTGCGCGAGGAAGTCGCCCAGTTGATCTTCATTCCGTTTTCGGGCGCTTTTCCCAACGCGCGCTCCCGGGAGTACCGCAAGTTCGTTCGGCTGATCCGCGATACCAAGGTAGGCGGGCTGGTGCTGGTGAACTGGTCCAACGGCCGAACCACCCCGAAGGCGGAGCCCTACGCCCTGGCCGCGTTTCTGAACCGCATGCAGCGGTTGTCCAGAGTTCCGCTGCTGGTGAGCGCGGATTTCGAACGCGGCGCCAGCATGCGGGTGAACGGCGCCACGCCGTTTCCGCACGCCATGGCATTTGGAGCGGCGGGCGATCCGGAACTGGCGCGGTTTGAGGGCGCGGTGACCGCGCGCGAAGCGCGGGCCCTGGGGGTGCATTGGGTCCTGTTCCCGGTGGCGGACGTCAACAATAATCCCGATAACCCGGTCATCAACATCCGGTCGTACGGGGAGAATCCGCAAGCCGTGTCCGCCATGGTGAAAGCCTTCATCGAAGGCGCGCACGCCGACAAGAAGAACTACGTGCTCACCAGCGTCAAGCATTTTCCCGGACACGGCGATACCGCCGATGACACGCATCTCAACCTGGCCACGATTCCGGCCGACCGCGCGCGGCTGGAGCGCTTGGAACTGGTGCCGTTCCGGGCAGCCATCGAAGCGGGGGTTGATTCGGTGATGACCGCGCACGTAGCCGTCCCCGCGCTGGCGCCGGCGGATCTGCCGGCCACGCTGGCGCCTCAGATCCTGACCGATCTGCTCCGCACCCAACTCGGCTTCCAGGGGCTGGTGATCACCGACGCCCTGGACATGGGCGGGATTGCCAAAGGTTATAACACTGGAGAAGCAGCCGTGCGCGCGCTGGAAGCCGGCGCGGACGCTCTGCTTATGCCGCCGGATCCGGACGTCGCCTTGCGAGCAGTGCTCAAGGCCGTGGCGGAGGGGCGGCTGTCGCGCCAGCGGATCGAATCCAGCGTGGCGAAGATCCTGGCAGCGAAAGAACGAGTCGGGCTCGACCGCCGGCGCCAGGTGGATCTGGAAGGGATTGCCGATACCCTCAATACGCCGGAAGATCAGGAGCGCGCCCAGCAGATCGCCGACCGCGCTGTCACTCTGGTTCGCAACAACAACCTGCTTCCGCTCAAGGACCCGGAGCACGCCTGCTACGTGGTGCTGGCCGAGAGCCGGTTCTCCTCCGAGGGGCAGGTCTTCGTTCGCGAGCTGCACAGGCGCGCGCCCGCGGCGCAGGCGGCCACTCTGGACCCGAGCATGACCCGCGAAGCGTTGGAGAGCAGCACAGGGAAGATGGCGAACTGCCAAAGTTACGTCATGGCGGCGTTCTCGAACGCGGCCGCTTATCGCGGATCCGTCGGCCTGGCCGGCGAATTACCGCAATTCGTTCATGATTTAGTTGCGTCCCGCAAGCCGGTCGCGCTGGTCGCCATGGGCAACCCGTACCTGCTGCGCTCGTTCCCGGACGTGGCCGCTTATGCGGCCACGTTCAGCACGGCGACGACCGCGGAGACTGCCGCCATCCGGGCTCTGTTCGGCGAAATCGACATTCGCGGGCGCCTTCCCGTCACCATCCCCGGCCTGGCGGAATACGGCGCCGGCATCCAGATGCAGACCACCCGGCCGGTGCTGGCTACTGTCGAACCGCAGTAGTAATGAAACCGGCCGCCCAAGCTATACTGATCGGTGCATGAGTCTGACGCTCCCGCCACCTGGGGTGGAGGTGGTGCTCATTGTGCTGGTTCTGGCGGCAGCCGTCTATGACGTGCGCTACCGGCGCATTCCGAATTGGATCTCCGTGAGCGGCGCGGTCATTGGGCTGGCTTTGAACACGTTTCTGTATCGCGGCTGGTCCGGCCTCCTGTTCTCGCTCAAAGGCTTGCTCCTCGGCTTCGGCCTCTACTTTGTCCTTTATGCCTTGCGAGCGATGGGCGCGGGCGATGTGAAGCTCATGGGCGCGGTGGGGTCGTTGGTCGGCTGGCAGGACTGGTTGGCGATCTTTCTCGTGACCGCCCTGGTGGGCGGCATCATGGCTCTGATCGTGGTGATCTCGCGCGGCCGTTTTCAGAAGACCATCTGGAATGTGGGGTACATCCTCGGCGAGATGCGTCACGGCCGGCCGGCCTACATCAACCGGGAGGAGTTGGACGTCAAGAACCCGAAATCCGTAGGCCTGCCTCACGGCGCGGTCATTGCCGTGGGAACGATTTTCTTTCTTGCCCTCAGTGTGCATTTCGGATCCTAGGGAATTCGATCCGCTGTCATCGCTCGTCTACTAACCTCCGTCAATTCGAAAGATTAACAGCCCAGTCTTGTCACTTTGCTTGACATCTGAGACGCCGGCTTAATATAATTCACAACCAGGGTCAGTATTTTTTGAAAACGGCCTCTCTCGCTGGGGCCGCTCTATTTAGCAGCTATCAAGAGGTTGGTTGTTTATTTAAATCGAACGCAGGCTGTAGCGCTGGGAATGTATTAGTTGGGTGCCTGGCTCAGCAGCTCTGATGATGCTCAGCGTATTTGCGCCTGCGCAGGGAAAAACAGGATTTGCGATGCGGGCCGGTTTTCCGGCCAAAAGTAGCTTGTCCAATTCTACCTCATTGAGGAAAATCCGAATGAAATCGCTGTTGTTAACGGTATGCCTATTCTTATGCGCCTGGGCGGCGTTTGCCCAGGACCGCGGCACCATCACGGGCACGGTGGCGGATCCCGCCGGGGCCGTGATCTCCAATGCCGCGGTCGAAGTCCGGAACCTCCAGACCGGAGCCGTGTATCCGGCGGTCAGCACCGAAACCGGCAACTACACAGTTCCGCAGCTTCCCGTCGGCACATATGAAGTGAGTGTGTCGGTGCCGGGGTTCAAGAAATTTACCCGCACCGGCATCACCGTCGCAGCCGCTCAGGTGCTGCGCGTTGATGTCAGTTTAGAAGTGGGCGCTGCCAGCGAGTCGGTCACCGTTCAAGCCGACGCTTCTTTGCTCAAGACCGAAACGGCTGATGTCAGCCAGAACGTCACGGTGCAGACTCTCAATGAACTGCCCATGCTCGGGGTCGGCAGCGCTGCGGCGGGCAGTTCGGGCATCCGCAATCCCAACGGCGTTGTGACGCTGGTTCCCGGCACCTACTATGTTCCGAATTCGCAGGTGAAGATCAACGGCGCGCCGACCAATTCCATGGCGGTCCGCGTCGAAGGCATGGATTCGACCAACGTGGGCTTCCCCTACGCGGGCGCGCAAACGCAGCCGAGCGTGGATGCCATTCAGGAAGCGGCGATCCAGACCAGCAATTTCGCTCCGGAGTTCGGATCCACCGGCGGCGGCTACTTCAATTTCACGATGCGCTCCGGCACCAACCAGTATCACGGCAGCGCCTACGATTACTTCGTCAATGAAGTGTTGAACGCCGCGCAGCCGCTGGTCCCCGGACAGCCCCGTCCGCCCGCCCGGCGCAACGACTACGGCTTTACATTCGGCGGCCCGGTGGCCATCCCGCGCGTCTACAACGGACACGACCGGACCTTCTTCTTCTTTAACTTCGAGCAATACCGCGAGACGGTTCACGTCAACAACATCCCGGTGACCGTGCCGATTGATGCGTATCGCAACGGCGACTTCAGCCAGGCAATCACGGCAGTCGGAAACCGGAATCTTTGCGCCGCCGCGAATCCCAACTGCGATCCGCTCGGCCGGCCGATCATTCAGAACACGGTCTACAACCCGGCTTCCGCGCGGCTGGTGGGCGGTCAGCTCGTTACCGATCCGTTCGCCAACAACACCGTTCCGACGGCCATGATGGATCCCGTGGCGCTGGCGATTCAGAAGAATATTCCGGAGCCCAACCAGCCCGGCTTAACCAACAACTATCTGCCCAGCTATCCCGCGACGCGGCACACGACCATCCCGGGCGTCAAGATCGATCAGTTGATCGGCGCGCGCTCGAAGCTGTCCTTCTACTGGTCGTTCACCCACACGGATGCGCCGTATTCCAACATTTACGGACAGTCCGAAGGGTTTCCGGATATCATCACGGCGACGCGGGGGACCTTCATTCACTCCCACGTCGAACGTTTGAATTACGATTTGACCTTATCGCCGACCCTGCTGCTGCACCTGGGCGCAGGCTATCAGCAGAACAACTTTTTTGATGACGCTCCCATTCTCAATTTCGACGCGGCGAAGACCTATGGTCTGAATGGCGCGACCGTAAAGCGGAATGTGCCTGTGTTCCAGGGCTTCTGCCCCGCGGCCGGAATCGCCGGCGTGGCCTGCACGGCAGCCGGCGGTTTGAACAACCTCGGTCCAGTTGCCGGTCAGGGCCACAGCTATTGGGAAAAACCCACGGGCAACGCGAGCCTGACCTGGGTCAAGGGCAACCACACCTACAAGGCAGGCGGAGAAGTGTTCCTGCAAGGCGTGCCGAACATCCCGTACACCAACACCAACGGCAACTACAGCTTCAGCGCGAATGAAACGGGGCTTCCTTATCTGACGACCTCCTCCGGTCAGAACCTGGTGGGTGGAACGGTCGGATTTCCGTATGCCAGCTTCCTGCTCGGCCTGGTGGACAACTACCAGATTGCCGCGCCGGCGGAGTGGCGCAACGGCAAGCAGCAGTGGGCCCTGTACCTGCAGGATTCCTGGAAAGTCACCCGCAACCTGACGCTGGACTACGGCCTGCGTTGGGATTATGGCACCGCGTTCCGCGAGGAATACGGGCGCGAAATGAACTTCTCGCCGAGCACTCCGAATCCGAGCGCCGGCAATATTCCAGGCGCCTGGATTTATGAAGCCACCTGCAACTGCCGGTTCGCGAAGAATTATCCGTATGCCATCGGCCCGCGGATCGGGGCTGCCTGGCAGCTTAATTCGAAGACCGTGGTGCGCGCCGGTTGGGGACTGATTTACGGCCAGACCGCCGTGACCTCTCTCGGCATCGGCAATCCCGGAACCGCTGTCACGAACCAGGTCCAGTCAACCGGACAAGGTCAGCCGGCGATGACGCTCTCGGGCGGCATTCCGGCCAACTCCATCCCAACCTGGCCGAAATTCGATGCGGGAATCTTCCCGGGCAACGCGCCCATCAGCACCAACCTGCCGAACGGCGTCGGCTTCTACGATCCAAACGCCGGCCGGCCGCCGCGGCAGAACCAGTGGAGCATCGGCGTTCAGCGCGAACTCAGCAAGGATCTGGCGGTCGAAGTTTCCTATGTCGGCAACCGCGGGGTCTGGTGGCAGGCGCCGGGCCTGATCAACATCAACGCGATCACGCCGCAGATTCTCGCTGCGCACAACATCAACCTGAACACCACGGCGGGCCAGCAACTTCTCGCTTCCACGGTAACTTCTCCGGCAGCCGTGGCGGCCGGGATTACGCTTCCCTATGCGAAATTCCCGACGAATTCCACCGTCGCGCAGGCGATTCGTCCCTTCCCGCAGTTTGGAACGATCAACGCGATTCAATCGCCGCTCGGCAAGACCTGGTATGACTCGCTGCAGGCCAAGGCGACCAAGCGCTTCTCGCACGGGCTGACGTTCAGCAGCACCTTCGCCTGGCAGAAGTCCCTGCAAGAAGGCGTCGATTCCCAGGCCACGCTGAACAACATCGTGGCGAATCGGTCGAACGCGAAATCCATCTCGAGTTTCGACCAGCCTTTTGTCTTCACGGTGGCGGGCAGCTACGCGCTGCCCAAGTTGCCGATTAACAAAACGCTGGCCTGGGCCTTGAAGGATTGGCAGGTCGGCACGCTGCTGCAGTATGCCAGCGGTTTGCCGATTCCGACTCCGCTCGCGGCCAATTCTTCCACGCTCAACAACCAGATCTTCCAACAGACTCTGGCCAACCGCGTGCCTGGTGTGCCGCTGTACTCGGTTCCGGGCAATGACCTCAACTGCCACTGCTTCGATCCGCAGAAGACGTTCGTGCTGAATCCGGCTGCCTGGAGCAGCCCGGCGCCGGGCCAATTCGGCACCAGCGCCGAGTTCTACAGCGACTTCCGGTATTTCCGCCATCCGAACGAAAACCTCAACCTCGGGCGGACCTTCCGCTTCAAGGAGAGCATGAGCCTGAACATTCGGGTTGAGTTCAACAATGTCTTCAACCGCACCTATCTCAACAACCCGCAGGCCAGCGGCTACACATTGGCTCAGACCTTCAATCCGAAGACCGGGTTCACTACGCCCGCCTTCGGCTACATCAACCCGGCCATCGCCAGCAACCAGTTCGGCCAGCCGCGCAACGGCGTCATTGTGGCGCGGTTCCAATTCTAAAGCTGGCGCAGAGCAACCTCCACAAGCCTCGCCCCGACCCTGGGGCGAGGCTTTTGTTTTTGGCGCGATCCTTACAGTTGTAAATCTCAACAACCCGTACGTACGTCCTAAGCGCGCATCACATACCTCCTTAGTCGGATGCCGCGTTCGTTCAGGGCGCTCGCTGTCGTTAGCTTTTCAAGTTGTCCGGTTTTATTAACACGTCAGTTGTCCGGTTTTGGTTTTAGGCGGCGCGAGCCGCCTTGGTTTTGGGTTTGGGGGAAAGGGCAGCCGTCGCCGCCGTCGCGGTGG